>Ga0247727_10000006_pt1 | contig 451523 bp, 371 predicted proteins | sample WisWelCaveWW1625_FD_202498 | JGI IMG/M metagenome (GOLD analysis project Ga0247727, IMG submission 202498) | Biofilm microbial communities from Wishing Well Cave, Virginia, United States - WW16-25 | ecosystem: Environmental > Aquatic > Deep subsurface > Groundwater > Cave microbial mat...
GATCATAAGGCGAGGTTCAAGAGGTAAGGTTCAAGGGACAATAGCAATTACGTTTTGAATTCTTTAATTTGCTTCTCAACTAATTTACACGAGACCCATTCCTTAAGAAAGTGCGCGTCGTATTTTTCGTAGAATTTGATCGCGGGAGTGTTCCAGTCGAGCACCTGCCATTCCAATCGTTTTACTTTCATTTCCTTTGCTGCTTTCACTACCGCTTCAAATAATTGCCGTCCTATCTTATGTCTTCTGTAGTTTTCCATTACAATGATATCTTCAAGGAACATGCATCGTCCTTTCCAGGTTGAATATTTTATATAATAAAGCGCCATGCCGACGATCTTATTATCCATCTCGGCAACGAAAAATTTGAAGATAGCATTATCGCCGAATCCATCCCGTTCCATCTCCTCAAGGGTAACAATAACTTCACCCGGAGCGCGTTCAAACGCAGCCAGTTCCTTCACCAGTCTCAACACCTCCGGAAGATCCTCCTTATATCCTTTTCTTATTACAGCACTCATACGCAATATTTACAGGCAAATGTACTTGAAAAATCTACCCATTCATCACATTCTCCATATAAGCGTTTTCATTCGTAGTATATTCGTAATTAGTATATTCGTACTCTTAATACGTAATTCGTCGATAATATGAGTAAGGTAAAGACCCTCGGCCAGTTCATCATTGAAACGCAAGCAGATTTTCCTTACGCCAAGGGAGAATTATCGCGTTTACTGAGTGATATTGCCATTGCAGCCAAGATCGTGAACAGGGAAGTGAACAAAGCGGGACTCGCAGACATTCTCGGGGAAGTGGGTGAGACCAATGTGCAGGGAGAAAATGTCAAGAAGCTGGATGTCTTCTCGAATGAACAATTCATTGCTGCGTTGAGCTCGGGCGGGGAAGTATGCGCCATTGCCTCCGAAGAGAACGAACATATCATCGTCGTGGATAATGCCCATTCAAAAAACGCCAAATACGTTGTTGCGATAGACCCGCTTGACGGATCCTCTAATATAGATGTGAATGTTTCAGTCGGCACGATCTTTTCAATCTATCGCAGGGTTTCCCTGACAGGACCCGGTACGCTGGAAGATTTTATGCAGGCGGGAACAGAACAAGTTGCTGCAGGTTACATCATTTATGGTTCTTCTACCATGCTGGTATATACAACAGGGAAAGGTGTGAATGGATTTACTTTTGATCCTTCCATTGGAGAATTTTGCCTTTCACACCCGGGGATGCAAACACCGCAGAGCGGAAAAACCTATTCCATTAATGAGGGAAATTATATTCATTTCCCGGACGGTGTGAAAAAATACATCAAATATTGCCAGGAGGAAGACGCTGCCACCAAACGACCCTATTCATCCAGGTATATCGGTTCCGCAGTTGCGGATATTCATCGAAACTTGTTGAACGGAGGTATTTTTATTTACCCCACAACTGCTTCCTCACCAAAAGGAAAACTAAGATTATTGTATGAATGTAATCCACTTGCATTCCTTATAGAACAAGCCGGAGGGAGCGCTAATGATGGTTTCCGAAGAGTGATGGATCTGGAGATAAGATCCCTGCATCAACGAACCCCGTTCTTTGCAGGTTCTTCAGAAATGGTGAGCCTGGCCTGTGAATTCATGGGAAAGCATTCGCCGATCAGCGCTTAAGCGCATCCTGCATTTTGCTGATACTTTCATGGTAAGGTCCGACATTAAATTCTACGCTCACCCCTTCTGCTTTCATCATTTTTAGTCCCTGTAGATTTGCTTTACCTGCCGGCAGCCTGATTCCAAGCATCCCAGCTATAGAGATTCCCAGTCCGGCAAACCAGTATGGAACTGAGAAAAAAACGGGCGACTTTCCCTGGGCTTTTGCGATCTCTTTGTACAAATTTATCATCGCAACAGGCTCCTTTTCCGCAAGGGTAAGAACACCTGTTTGGTTTTTCTCCACTGATTGAAAAATACTTTCACAGAGATCATCTATCCCAATTGTCTGAACAGGCTGCTTCCCTCCACCGGGTAATGGAATGAATCTCCCGGCGCCTATAAATTTCCATATTTTTTTGAATACCCCTCCGTTTCCGACCACCAACCCGGGCCGGATCACTAGTTCACCGGGTTTGGAGAACTCAGACTGAAGTAAATATTTTTGTTTGCCATAATCGGAGATGGCATCAGGCTTCGCTGACATAGAGCTGAGAAAAATAATTTGCGATACTGCATTTTCTCTCGACACAGATAAAAGTTTCTTCGTTCCGCCCACATTAAGCTCCTCATTTCCCCTTGCATCCATTCTGAATGCGCAATGAACCAGAACATCCAGGCCGGAAAAGGTCCCTGATTCAGGTTCACTACCTAATTCATAAGCAACGTACAATATTCCTTCTATAGGTTTCTCAGGCATCTGATGAACCAGTGCTGTAACGTTCCAGCCTTTTTCAAAAAAACAACGAACCAGTTCCGATCCAACGAATCCGTTCGCTCCCGTGATCCCTATTTTCTTCCCTTTCACTTGCTGATCAAATTTTTAGCGACGACATGCGCCCATGCCATCAATGAAAATGTCAGCCCTTTTGCCGGGAGGTACCTGAAACCTGAACCATCGGCAACATAGATATTTTTTGAACCATGAAGTCTGCCGGTCGGATCGAGTGAGAACGGCTCCTCCCCTTCTGCAAAAGGCAAGGTCCCGGCATAATGAATACTTGCTCCAAAACCCGGATCAACTGTTCTAACGGGATAACATCCCAGTTTTTTGATCACAGAAACGAAACGTTTATTCCTCTTAATGACCTGAGCATTCATTTCATCGTTATGCTCGTATGAAGCGCTGAAAGCTTTTCCATTGTATTGAAATCTCCCACTCCCCGCGGATTCCGGATGATGAATACCGAAGATCGTAAGCGCCGGCAGCAGGTTCCTGAATATTTTCGCAGAACTTCTCATATCAAGCGGGGCCTGAAGGATCAGCCGGTACAACATAAGGGAATGATAGCTGTATATGCTTCCCATGGCCACATCCTCATTTTTGTTATCCCTATCCTCGAACAAAGATAACTGGGCCAGGCCTACAGGTTTTTCTCCCAACCCCTTGCCGATCATTCTCCACTGTATGGAAGGGATATAGTAATACGGATTACAGATCAGGGGAAGGGCGCTGTCCCGTTTCTCTGATGAACGAAGCACCAATCTTGCAGTTCCCAGTGTGCCTGAAGCAAGAATAAGCTTGCGACAGAAAGCCTCCTTCTCAGAGGAATCACGTAAGTCGGTGTAAGATACCCTGATGATCCCTTCATTCTCAGAATAACCCTTAACAAAAGCATTCCCGGAGTAATTGAAGTTTGCATTTCCTTTCAATTTTTCCAGCATCACCCTCGGTCGCCAGGCGCTCGTATCATCATTTGAATAAAAATCCAGGTCGTCATAGCGATAAGCGCTTCTATTGTCCTTTGGTTCAGTTAGCAAAGCCAGCGAGGGTCTGCCCAGGTAAAATCCTTTCCTGTTCAGGTCAGCGCGCTTCCCGGTATATGCATTCAAGAGTCCGGATGCATTTCTGTCCATCTGTAAGGGCTTCATGATCCCCTGTAGTTTTCCGCATGTATATTGCGCTGCATCATCATCCGCTCCGCTTATACCGATCAGCTCTGCCACTTCCTTGTATGCAAGATGCATCTTTTGCGGGTCAAGTCCGCAGCGCTTAAGTTCCGCTTCGGAAAACACACAACAACCCAGCCCCCATCCGTTGCCAAGGCCTCCGTATGAAAGCGATTCCATAGGGAAAAAACTATCGGAGAGTAACGGAAGTAATTCCCTTACACGGCTAACCATGAATTTTCTTGAAGGCGTAAGTTGTGCACCGGTAGAAATATCATCAGAAAGCAGATCAGCAGCATCGTTTCCAAGGAAATAATCGGAATTTGAGATTCCTTCTTTCCTTTTCTGTTCATAATTTGTTTTTGTTGATGAAGAAAATGCATCTTCCGGAAGGATCCCGGCATCGAGCATTTGAACACGAGCGCCACCGGAAACAAGTGTATTCGCAGCGATAGCGCCACAAGGACCTGAGCCTACAACAATAAAATCAAACGGTTCGCTCACAGAAAGACCAGGAAGATGCTTCCTGCCATTAGTTTAACAATGGCCCATGTCCCGGTAAAGAAAAGGTAAACCCCGCCCCGATTCTGATCCGTACCGGGCATGAATTTATCTGCATGTTCCGGCTGACATTCCAGCAACGCAAACATCAGCAAAAGTTTTTTTCGGACAATAGAACGGGGTCTGAAGAAAGCCAGCGCAGCATCCAGGACCGGTAAGATGAATGGGAATGTTACGATGAAATTCTGTAAACATTTTTCTTTCCCGGCTTCGAAAGCTGCTTTGTGAACGAAGGACTCATAGCAGCTGATCACTTCGTTAGAAGGATCATTACCACACAGATATCTTGAATAGATGAAGGCTTCTTTACGCATGCTTCATCTTCTCTTTCATCAGCGCAATATCCTGGGCCAGTTTCTTATTGCTCTCCTGCAAGCGACTCACCGTAACGGACAAATGAAGCAGGTAGACGAGAATCATGAAGATGGCGCCTGTAAAGACAAGATTCGGCGCTTCAATTACGCCAAAGAGTTTTGCCATTACAACCAGGCCCTCTCTCCAGAACGCAAATGTGATCAGGAGCACAGTGCATATGATCCATATAAAGGCGTACTCTTCCCTGAGTTTACCCTTATAAATAAGTCTTGCGATATACCCGAGAAACCCCAGGCTTACAATGATCGCGATCATCTGAATTTTTTCCATGGTATGAATTTCTTATTAATTAAACTGTGACCTTACTTCTTACAAAACAAAACAATATCCCGAGCGTAACTTTCCACATATAATAGAATGCCTGGAAGGGTCCTATGGATGAAACGCCGCCCGAACGCTCCTTCATCTCCACACTGAACTCGGTCACGATCAACTTATGCTTGGCATAGATGAGCAAGGCTTCCGGTTCAGGATAATCGTCAGGATAATCCGTACAAACAACGGCAAGCGCTTTTCTGTTAAGCATACGGAAGCCGCTGGTGCTGTCCTTCACCCTGTAACCTGTAAAGATACCCGCGAGAAAGCTGAACCATTTTATACCGGTCCGTCTCAAAAATGTACTTTGAAACCCTCCCTTTTCTATGAACCTGGACCCAATAATAACATCGCTTTCACTCTGCTGCATTTGTATTAACAGGTTGGGAATAAGTGAAGCCGGATGCTGACCGTCGCCGTCCACCTGAACCGCAACATCAAATTTTTCCTCAAAAGCATATATAAATCCGGTCTGTACAGCGCCCCCAATGCCCAGGTTTACCGGCAGATCGAGCAGAACACAATCAAGTGATGCAGCCAGCGCGGCTGTCTTATCCGTAGAGCAATCGTTGATCAATACCGGGGTAATCTCAATTCCTGAACGTTTCGAAACATCATGTATCTCCCGGATCACTGCTACAATGTTCGTTTCTTCATTAAAGGCCGGTATAACAGCAGCAACTTTCATGCTTTTGGGCCCTTCATCGGTTAATTAACCTGTTGGTCGGGCAAATGTTCTGATTTGTATAAATGTCAAAAAAAATGCTTTTTCCCTTCCTTCTTATTGGAATTTTTGTTATATATTTACCTTAAGAAGGCGGGAATACCATATTTTCAGTAAAAATAGGGTTTTCCGTTGCAAGGCTGGCAATTTTACCAATGACAATTAACCGACACATTAACCTAATTTTCATCCCCATTGAAAATGATTGCAACCGAGACCAGGTCGCTTCACGAGTATTTACAGAAATTCTTCGGATTCGGTAAATTCAAGGGGCCGCAGGAGGAGATCATCAACAGCGTGCTTAACGGGCACGATACGTTCGTGATCATGCCTACCGGCGGAGGAAAATCCCTTTGTTACCAATTGCCGGCCCTGGTCAGCGAGGGCACCGCGATCATTGTATCTCCCCTGATCGCCTTAATGAAGAACCAGGTAGATAATATCCGCAGCTTTGGTACGGAAAACGGGATCGCGCATTTCATGAATTCCTCCTTAACGAAGGCTGAGATACTTCAGGTTAAAAGCGATATCACAAGTGGCAAGACAAAACTGCTTTATGTGGCCCCGGAATCACTTAATAAAGAAGAGAACGTTCTGTTTTTCCGTGATATTAAGATCTCATTCTTCGCTATCGATGAAGCACATTGTATCTCCGAGTGGGGACATGATTTCAGACCGGAATACCGACGACTAAGGCCCATCTTCGAACAGATCGGTAAAACGCCCATCATTGCGCTTACCGCAACAGCAACGCCCAAGGTTCAACAGGATATTTTGAAAAACCTTGGTATGGGAGACGCAAATGTTTTCAAGTCTTCCTTCAACAGGGGTAATTTGTTCTACGAAATACGTCCGAAAGTGGACGTGGTGAAAGAGATCATACGTTTTATCAAGAAGAACATAGGGAAATCAGGTATCGTCTATTGCCTTTCACGCAAAAAAGTTGAGGAGCTGGCCGAAACACTTCAGGTGAACGGGATCAAAGCGCTCCCTTACCATGCCGGCTTAGATGCTACCACACGCGCAACTACGCAGGATAAATTCCTTATGGAAGACATCGATGTGATCGTTGCCACTATCGCCTTCGGGATGGGAATTGATAAGCCGGATGTGCGTTTTGTTGTTCATCACGATATCCCTAAGAGCCTGGAGGGCTATTACCAGGAAACAGGTCGTTCCGGACGCGATGGAGGCGAAGGCCACTGCCTCACCTTCTATAGTTATGATGACATTCAGAAGCTTGAGAAATTCCTCAAAGGAAAACCGGTTGCCGAACAGGAAATTGGAAAACAACTGATCCAGGAGACTGTCTCGTACGCTGAAACTTCCGTTTGCAGGCGTAAATTCCTGCTGCATTACTTCGGGGAGGAATTTGATGAGGAGAATTGCAGCCAGATGTGCGACAACTGCAAGAATCCGAAGACCCGGTTTGAAGGGAAGGAAGACATTGAGCTTTTCATGGAGGCAGTTGTTACCATGAAGGAAAAATTCAAAGCAAAGGATGTGATCAATGTGTTGATGGGAAATATGACCTCAACCATTAAATCGTATAAGTTCAATAATCTGGAACTATATGGTAAAGGCGCAGAGGATGAGAAGAATGAAAAATACTGGAATGCGGTAGCCCGACATGCGGTGATCCTCGGTTTACTAAGTAAGGATATTGAAAGTTATGGTCTGCTTAAAGTAACCAAGACCGGCAGGGACTTTATGAAGAAGCCCTGGAGCATCATGATCACACGCGACCATGATTATGAAGGCGCAGAGAGTGAAGATGATGATGATATCGCGCTGAACGGCGCAAACGGACGCGGGGGAGCAGATGAAGTGCTGTTCTCTATGCTGAAGGATCTTTGTAAAAAAACGGCTGTCAAATATAAACTCCCGCCTTATGTGATCTTCCAGGAGAATTCACTGAGCGAAATGGCGATACAATATCCTATCTCCCTGGATGAGTTGACGCGCATCACAGGTGTTGGACAGGGAAAGGCCCAAAAATACGGTCAGGCTTTCATTACCACGATCAAAAAACACGTAGAGGAGAATGAGATAGAACGACCGCAGGACTTGTTGGTAAAAAGCATCGTCAACAAATCAGGCGCAAAGGTGGCCATTATTCAGAGCATCGACCGCAAGCTTGACCTTGAGGATATTGCTGCAGGACGCGGGATCAGTTTTGATGAAATACTAACTGAGATAGAGAGCATCGTACATTCCGGCACGCGAGTTAACATAGGATACTATATTGACCAGGTCATCGACGAGGAGAAGCAAGATGATATCATGGAATATTTCAAAGAGTCGAAGAGTGATTCGCTGGAAGATGCCCTGAACGAGCTTGGCGAGGATTCTTATTCCGAAGAAGAGGTCCGACTGATGCGGATCCGGTTTATTTCGGAATTTGGGAACTGAGTTCTGAAATGGCGATCCACGCCATCAATCCCATTCCTGTTTCAAGCGCTTTTTCATCAATATCAAAGGTGGGAGTATGTACCCCTGAGGTAATTCCTTTTGAAATGTTCCCGGTTCCCAGCCTGTAAAAGCAACCCGGTATCACATGCGTATAAAAAGAAAAATCTTCTGCCGTCATACGTACCGGCAGATCTACTACATTTTCTTTTCCCAAATAAATTTCTGCCGCGGTTTGGGCGCGTGATGTAAGTAGTTCGTCGTTCACAAGAAAAGGATACCCCTTCTCAATACGGAATTCCGCTTCTCCACCATTCTCTTTCGCAACTTTTGAAGCTACTTCCCTCATAATTGCATGCGCTTCCTTTCTCCAGTCCTCATTCATTGTCCTGAATGTACCTTCAATGTTTGCCGTTACGGGGATCACGTTCGTGGCGCCCTTTGCCTCAAATTTTCCGAAAGCGACAACCGTCGGTAAATTACGTTTCTCTCTTTCTGAATTGATCCGGAGCGTCACTTCTTCGAGTACCCTTGCGGCAATGAAAATGGGATTTTTATATTCATCGGGCATGGCAGCATGACCGCCTTTCCCTTTGATGGTAAGATACAATTCATCCGTACTTGCCATATACATTCCCTTTCTGAATCCAACTTTGCCTGCTTCAAGAGAAGGAAAAACGTGCTGAGCAAGGATTCCCAATGGCCTTGGGTCTTCCAGGACACCCTCTTTTATCATCAGGGATGCGCCGCCCGGGATCTTTTCTTCGCCGGGCTGAAAGATAAGCCTGATGGTTCCTTCAAACTCATTCTTACATGACTGCAATATCCTGGCAACGCCAAGCAGGGATGCTGAATGTACATCATGACCGCAGGCGTGCATGATGCCTTTATTCTTCGAACGATAAGGAACGTCGTTTTTTTCATCTATAGGTAATGCGTCCATATCTGCGCGAAGAGCGATCGTTTTCTTTCCGGAATTTTTTCCTTCAATGGTTGCAACGATCCCCGTTTTGACAAAACCTGTCTTGAACGGGATACCGTATTCTTTGAGTTTTGATGCGATGAACGCTGAAGTTTTGTGTTCTTCGAAGGAAAGTTCGGGGTTAGCGTGGAGATGACGGCGAATGGCAATGATATCGGGAAGAAATTCCGATGAAACCTTTTTTATATGCTCTTTTAGTTGTGACATCAGTTACTTAACCGCCAAGGCGCGAAGACGCCAAGAAAATTATTTACCCCAGATCATTTTAATAGATAACAGAAGCATCACCACTCCGAAAATGCGTTGAACGGTTTGTTTATCCAAAGATATGGCAATCTTGGAACCGAAGAAGGCGCCAATGATAAAGGTGGAGGCAATGATCAGTGCTGTTTTCCAATCAACATGCCCGGCCTGCCAATAATTGAATACGCCCAGAATACCGATAGGAAACAGGAACATAAAGAGTGTACTGCCCTGGGCCGCATGTTGTGTAAAGCCGAGGAAATACACCAGGGCCGGTACGATGATAAGCCCGCCACCAATTCCCACAAGACCTGAGAAAACGCCTGCCACAAGGCCAACGCCCAATAAAATGAGTATTTCCTGCATGTTGCTTGCTTTTTTCATGCAGCTAAGGTAAACAGAAGGATAGAATGATCAGAAATCGAGGGAAAAGGAGAGGTAGAACAACCTGTCGAGCACCTGTCCGTCGTCAATGCCCCAGCTCCAGTCGGCGCGCACAAAATAACCAAGGATCCTGCTTCGCATACCAAATCCATAACCTCCAACGATCGGTTCACGCTGGTTTTTAAGTATCACCGTAATGGGATGACCCGGTGAACCAATATAGACCGTATTCAGCGCGTTTTTATCAGAGAATGGATCAGGTCCGTTCCAGGCAGTTCCGACATCACCAAAGGCTACAACCTGGAAATTCTGAAGGAAATCTGATTTGATAGGCTTGTTCAGCAAGTATTTGAAGAGCGGCATCCGCAACTCTGAATTAAGCAGGACAAAATTGTTTCCATTTCGAATGTTCTGCCAGAAACCCCTCATCGGTGTTGCCAGGGTCTGATAAGCATAAGGTTCCGTTAAAGCAACGGGGATAGCGCGGTTGAATTTGGGCGTATTCACCCAGGCATCAACGCCTCCCATGTAGTAGACCAGTTTCTGATGCCCGAAAGAAGAGCTTCCGCTCAGCCTGTTCGCCCAGATGAAATCACGGTGTATCTTTTTGTAGTGCCTGACGTCAAATCCGACCACTCCCAGATCTGTTTCAGCTTTTGTTTGTGAGAAGATTTCAGCAAATACTTTCAATCTCCATCCGCGATACAGGTTCAATCCGCGCTTAATGGTATTATCATAAATATATTCAAGCTTCATACCGCCCCAGTATTCATACTTGTTAAGTTTGTCGAGACTCACTTGTTCAAGCGCCAGGTATGTTGTGCGGTCGTACCGTATAGAAGCAGTCGCGCGAAGACAGGAAACTTCATTGAAAGGGTATTTCACCACGTACTTGACCTGGTGCGTATGCACTTTTACAAGATATGCGCCCTGTTCAACATCAAGAAGAGACTGCCGGTGTAAAATTACCTCGCGGTCCCAGCGTTTCAGTCTGTTTGCATAGCTGAGGAAGAATTCATTGGAAGAAAGATCCCATGGCAGCCTGGCTCCGCCCGTTATCTTATGGTCCTCGAAAAGATCGCTCATTTCAATTCTGAAGATCGCGGAAAACCCGGGATTGATATAGATCGGAGATGTTCCGCCCGTGAAACGCTGGTAAGTCGGATTCAGGAATGTATTATCAAACTGGGTAATGACGTGGTTGGTTGTGAAGTAAACATTATAATTCCACATTCTTCCTAGTACAAATGGATTTGTGCCGGTTGAACTTGTATCCTTTACTGTTTTCTTAACATCTGTCTTCTCAGGATCGATCTTTTTCGGTTCCTCTTTCTTCACCTGCTGTTTTTCCTTATCAAAAACATAATTGTCGATATCTATAAGGGTGCTGTCGCGCTTTTCATTCGATTTATTCGGATTCGATTTTACTTTAATGTTCACTGAATTAACCGGATTTGTGACGCCGGAGCCGGTGAGTTCCAGTTTCATTTGATGATCTGCAAACCAGGTGTTCTTCAGATCCACCGGAACAAGGGAGGTCAGTGACGACATATCCTCTACATAGATCCTGTATTGACCGTTATGAAAAATGACCTGCGTGAATTTATTCGAACCGGGATTGAAGGCGTGTTCCATCACGTTACGCGTGAAGTTCGTTACCGACATGGTCCTGGTGATATAACGATAATGCTCCGTGGTATCCACATAGGCGAGGACACTGTCAAACATAGCAATGTACCTGTTACGTACCCCGTTCTCATCCGACAAATAAGCTATGGATGCTGTATCAAATGGAAAGGGTTGAATTTCATTTGCGAATGGGGTCGAAGTAACTCGTTTCAGCACGAGGCCCCGCGCCGCGTAATTGTAAATGAAAAGATCCTTATAAAACCGTAAGGGGCCTTTTACTTTTTCCTGCGGCCGAAGCGTATCATTGGTACGGTTGGATGAAAAGATGATCTTTTTACCGTTCTGCAAAAAGCGGGGATTAAGATCATCAAATACATCATTTGTTATCTGGTCAATATTCCCACCGGCTACGCTGTAAACATAAATGTCTGATTGTCCTTTGTTCACACCCGAAATGGCGATCTTTTTACCGTCGGGTGAATAACCCAGGTCCAGTATCTTCTCAAAATTCACCATCTTGATCACGTCCTTCCTTCCGTTCTCAATGGTATGATAGGTCATCAGCAGTTCTCCTTTTTGCTCCGTAATAACCGCCAGGATCTCCGACGTTGGATGCCAGGTTAACAACGGGAAAGAATAATCGTTGATCCTGTCCAGCTTTTGTTCCCGCTTAATGATCCGCTTATGTTTCTTCGTTTCCGTGTTGTACAGCCAGACCTTGTATTGTCCCATTTCATTACTCACGTAGGCGATCCATTTACCATCCGGGCTTAATTTTGCCTGGTTATAGACGCGGGATGCTTTTGGTTTCGGGACGATCGAGGAACTTAGGGCAGGAAGATTATTCTTTGCGTCCGCATCAGCATAGCGGGTCATATAAAATTCGATCCATTCATTCGTTACATTCTTTACGGATACGCCGAGGACAAAAAGAAATGCATTCTCCACATTCCTGCTGAGTTTTGTCATGTAAAGGATGTTTGAGATCACACTCTCACCGTAAGTCTCAGCAACATAAGCCCAGAGGGAATGACCTGCGGCTGTTGCGTCATTGCCGGAAAGATGATTGAACTTATTGTATTTGCCGTTCAGGATCCCGTCCTTTACACGGTTGTCGACCTCAATATCATGTTTGCCTGAAACGTATGAAACCAGTCCCTGTGTATACCAATCGGGAAGGACAAGGAAAGTTGAGTTCTTGACCATTTCCTTCACATTCCCGCCATACATCATCTGATTGATGATCACTTCCGCGATCCCGGACCTAACCTGCTGTTCAAGTTTTTTGTGATCGCCGTCGAAGAACAGGGAGACTTTGGTCCCAACGATCCGCGTTACCCCTCCCACGTTGAACATCTCTTCCGCGATCAATCCGAGGTTGCTGGCTTTAAAATCACTTTGCTTATTGTAAATAAGGAACTCAATCTTCGTATCCAGAGGAAAGTCGAATAGTTTTTCTATCTGCGCAAGATGATCTTTCGCCACCATCGACACGTATTCTCCCAGTTCTTTGCCTCCCTGGTAAAAATAGACCTCGTATTTGTCAAATTTGTAATAGGTCCAGTTATGGGGAAGATTATGCTGAACACGGCTCTTGCCAAAATCCTGATGGGAACCGTAATAGAACTGGGCCCCGGCGTGCAGTGAAAAAAAGGCTGAAAAAATGATTAAACACCTGGATATCATACCCGAACCGATAACCTGCTAATTTAACAAAAATCGTGCTAAGCTTTCCCGTAATTTCACACTCTTATAACGCAAAAAACATGGTTCGTATTGCATCGTTTATTTTCAGTCCGTTTTCAGAGAATACGTATGTTCTTTATGATGATACCAGGGACTGCGTTATTATCGATCCGGGATGTTACAATGATACGGAACGGGCTGAGTTAGCGGACTTTATAGCCCGCGAGGAGCTAAAGCCCGTAAAGCTGCTTAACACGCATTGCCATATAGATCATGTATTTGGTAACCGTTTCGTGGCAGATAAATGGGGTCTGGGCTTAGAGATGAATAAGAACGATCTGGACACCCTGCATGCGCTGGTTTCAGTAGGGCATTTATACGAGTTGAATGTAGAGCCTTCTCCGGAGCCGGTAGCTTTTCTTGACGAAGGGGATAAGGTAAAGTTCGGGGAGACTATCCTGGAGATCCTTTTCACACCGGGTCATTCAAAAGGAAGCATTTGTTTCTATCACCGGGAACAAAAATTCGTGATCGGGGGCGATGTTTTGTTTCATGGGAGTATCGGTCGCAGCGACCTGCCCGGGGGTGATCATGAGACATTATTAAGCAGTATCAGGAATAAACTTTTTAGACTGCCGGATGATTTCACCGTTTTTTCGGGACACGGCCCGGAGACGACAATAGGATATGAGAAGAGGAGTAATCCGTTTGTGGGAGAGGAATAAACAAGTAGGCAGTAGGCAGTAGGCAGTAGGCAGTAGGCAATAGGCAATAGGCAATAGGCAATAGGCAGTAGGCAGTAGGCAGTAGGCAGTAGGCAGTAGGCAGTAGAAAATTTTTACTTAAGTTCGGAAAGTATCATTTTCTCAACTTCTTCACTATCCCATTTATTTTCAATACCGGGCAATGCCATGATTTTTTTCATGATCTCTTCCTGGGCAAGCCCTTTATGAAGCGCTTCGGAGTAGCGAAGATCCGTTCGATACGTGACCATCACATAAAGAGGTGTCCATTTTCCGGGATGTTTTTCTGAAAAGCGGGCTTCGATCTTTTTTTGCAAGAGGAACTTTGCATCAGCGACCTTATCGCGCATCTCAATGTAATTCTCAATGGCAAGGTGAGCAATAGCATCCCCGTCGGGTTTCCTCAATTCCTGAAATTCATCAAAAATCTTCTTCCATTCGCCATCATGGTGTGTCATGAGTTGTTCCAGTACAACACAATCCTCAAATCCGCAATTCATTCCCTGGCCGAAAAATGGAACGATCCCATGCGATGCGTCACCTAGAAGAAGCATTTTATCCTCGAAAGCCCATGGAAAGCAACGGATAGTTGCGAGCGATGCGGGCGGATTGCGGAAATAATCCTCAGCCAGGCTTGGCATCAGGGGAACGGCATCCGCGAACATCTCGTTGAAAAATTTTCTCAGCTTTTCTTCTGTGTCGATCGTATAAAATGAATGCTTCCCTTCAAACGGAAAGAAGAGCGTACAGGTAAAGGTTTTGTCAAGGTTAGGAAGAGCAATCAGCATGAACTGACCCCTCGGCCAGATATGCAGGACGTTCGGATCCAATGCATAGTCTTTCCCTGATACCGGAATGATCGTAAGTTCCTTATAACCGTGATCAAGATAGGTCTGCGAATAGGTGAAGCGATCGGTAGAAGTCTGCAACGCCATTCGCGCAGCAGAAAAAGCCCCGTCCGTACCGAAGATCCTGTCAGAGCTGATCTTCGTTATTTTTTTAGTCTCCTCATTTTCGAAGGAACAAGTTGCGGATCTTACGTCAACATGTGTACAACGCTCATTAAAAATGATGGTTGCCCCGTGTTTTTCTGCCAGATCCATCAACAGGCAGTTCAGTCCTCCCCTTGAAACGGAATAATTCGCCTGGTGCGCGCTGCCATAAGGCTGAAAAGCATTGGTTCCGTCAAGATTATGGATGGCCCGGCCTTTCATTGGAATGCCGATCTTTTTAACCGCATCAGATATCCCAACCCCGTCCAGCCCCCTCCAACCGCGATCGCTTAATGCAAGATTGATGGACCGACCGGCGGAGATACGGTTACTTCTCATATCGGGTCTGCGCTCATACACAGTTACTTTATGCCCGCGCTTCGATAAATAGATAGCAAGCAGTGAACCGACAAGACCTGCGCCGACTAAAGTTATCTTTTCAGACATAAACCGAAAGTACAGATTAATTAAAGATGAAATGAATGACCCATATCAGGAAAAACTTGCCTGTAATGATCCCAAAACCTGTTCCCATGCCTTATCGAAATATGCAAACACATCATCCCATTGTTTGCCTTCCGGACCGTCTGAAGCGCTATCCGGCCAGCCGTTGTGTGTAATGGTCACCTTACATCCATCACTTTCTTTATCGATAAGAACCGTGACGGGGGTTTTATACGAGTGATTTCTCACGTATTGTAAATGAGGTGGTGCATTCCATGAAAATGTGATCGACCGCCCGGTAACGAAGGAGAGTACTTGACAGCCTTCGCTGCCTCTTGAACCGTATGGAAGTGTCATCATGAAATAGATCTCGAAAGCACCCCCGGGCCATAATTCAATCTTATTTTCAGTTCCAAAAAAGGTTCTTAAGCCATCATAACTGCTCCATCTTTTCCACATTGTTTCTGTGTCGCACCTGAAGAGGGCGGTCTTGGTAATGACTTTCTCTGTGAATTTCATTTGATTATTTTTACAAATATAAGAAAGGCTCCCGCTTATCTTTGCGGAATGAACCCCGCGCAACTGGCCCGCAATATGAAGATCCTGGAAAAATATGTTCCGGGGCAAGCCGTTGAACTTATATCGAAATGGATCTATGATTTTGATTTCAAGCTGAAGATTAAACGCACGCGCTCCAGCAAATTCGGGGACTACCGGCCTCCGTTACCTGGAAAGAATCACCAGATCACCGTGAATAATGACCTGAACAGGTATGCCTTCCTCCTTACATTGGTGCATGAGATAGCTCATCTTTCAAATTTCCTTAAAACGGGCAACAACGTTGCGCCTCATGGAAGGGAATGGAAGCATGAATTCCGGGTTTTGATGCAGCCGTTCTTTGCCATGCAGGTTTTCCCTCCGGATGTTAAGTCAGCAGTTGAGAAGTACCTGAGCAATCCTGCAGCAACGAGCTGCTCAGACATCGGCCTCCAGAAAACATTGAAAAACTATGATGAGAAGGATGATCACATTTTGCTTGAGTCACTGAACCAGGGCAGTATTTTCGAATATAGGGGCATGCGATTCAGTAAAGGCGCAAAACGGCGGAAACGCTACATCTGCGTTCAATTACACAACGAAAGATCCTACCTTTTCAGCCCTGTGGCGGAAGTGTTACCCCTGCCTGATATTCAATGATATTCTCTATTTTAGTAGTCTCTAAAGCCCCTTTATGAGCACTACCCTGTCAGGCGCGAAAGAACCGCTTATTTCTCAGATCGCTGAAAATATCATCGGTTCCGAAATATTGAAGCTGGCAGGAGAGATCAATGAAAAGCTAAAGACCGGTGAGAAGATCTACAATTTCACTGTTGGTGATTTCAATCCAAAACTTTTTCCGATCCCTGCATTGTTGAAAAAAGAAATTATTGCTGCCTATGAGAATGATGAAACCAATTATCCTCCTGCAGATGGTATCCCGGAGCTTCGACAGGCGGTAAGTGAGTTTATAAAAACACGGGGGGGACTCGATTATGCTCCCGGCCAGATACTCATTGCAGGTGGTGCACGACCCATCATTTATGGCATTTTCAGAGCTATTGTTGATGCCGGTGATAATGTTCTTTTTCCAATACCCTCATGGAATAATAATCATTATACCTATTTGCTTCAGGGCAATTCTATTCTGGTTGAAACGAAAGCAGAAAATAATTTCATGCCCTCAGCCAGGGATCTTGCTCCGCATATTTCCAATGTCGCGTTGCTGTCCATTTGCTCACCTTTAAATCCTTCCGGAACAATTTTTACTAAGAAGGGCCTGGAAGAGATCTGTGATCTTGTGCTTGAAGAGAACAGGAAGCGGGAAGCGATAGGCAGGAGACCGCTTTATGTCTTGTACGATCAGATCTATTGGGGACTGATCTTTGGCAGCAGTAAGCACGTGGATCCTGTTTCCCTGCGACCGGAGATGAAGGATTACACCGTCTTTGTGGATGGCATATCAAAATCGCTGGCATCTACGGGAGTACGTGTGGGATGGAGCATGGGACCGAAAAAAGTGATAGATAGAATGAAGTCCATTATCGGTCACGTGGGCGCCTGGGCCCCAAGAGCAGAACAGGTAGCTGTTGCAAGATTTTTAAAAAACACGGAAGCTTACGATGAATTCCGGTTATCCATTCATAAAAAACTCACGGAGCGACTTGCCGCATTCCATAACGGATTTCAACAACTTCGTCAGGAAGGATATGCGGTAAATTCAATGGCTCCGCAAGCAGCTATTTATCTGACCGTTCAGTTCTCACTTCACGGAAAGAAGACTGCAGATGGAAAAACACTTAAAACCACACGGGATGTGACGAGTTATATTCTCAATGAAGCGAAAGTTGCCGTAGTTCCTTTCTATGCGTTTGGCACCTCTGAAAACTCTGATTGGTACAGGCTTTCCGTAGGAACTGCCAAAATGGATGAGATCCCTCATGTCATCGATTCGCTCAGGGCTGCGCTTAAGAAACTCTCCTGAACATAATGTCAAAGAATAATTATTGTGTGATCATGGCAGGCGGCATAGGCAGCCGTTTCTGGCCTATGAGTCGTACATCCTTCCCAAAACAGTTCCTGGACATTCTGGGCACGGGTAATACGTTGCTTCAGCAAACGTACAATCGTTTCAAAAAGATCTGCCCTGAAGAGAATATTCATGTCATTACACATGAAAGCTACCGGCATCTTGTGGAAAAACAATTGCCGAAGATAAAAAAAGACAATATACTCTGTGAACCTGCAAGGAAGAACACGGCGCCTTGTGTAGCCTACGCCTGTTATAGGATTGCCTCTAAAAACCCGGATGCCATCACCGTTGTAGCACCTTCCGACCACCTCATCCTTAAGGAAGATACGTTTGCAAAAGCAATAAAATCCTGTTTTGGAAAAGCAAAGACAGAAGATTGCCTTATTACCCTCGGCATTAAACCTACGCGACCGGATACGGGATATGGTTATATACAATTCCGGGAGACGGATAAGAAGGAAAAAGATTCCCGGATCAAGCAGGTTAAGACCTTTACGGAGAAGCCGGATCATGAAATGGCAAAATTCTTTCTTAAAAGCGGGGATTTTCTCTGGAACTCCGGGATCTTTATATGGAGCGTAAGAAGCATCGTATCGGCCTTTTCCAAACACATGCCGGAGATGCATCATACATTCCATAAGGGGAAAAGCATTTGGGGAACTAAAAATGAAACCGCTTTTGTAAAAGATGCGTATGAGTCCTGTAAAAGCATTTCCATCGACTATGCCATCCTGGAAAAAGCGGATAACGTCTTTGTGAGGGCTTCTATCATAGGCTGGAGCGATCTGGGTACATGGGGCTCACTTTTTGATCATATCAAAAAGGATCCGAAGTCGAATGCCATTGTAGGTAAAAATGTAATGATGTATGATTCCAACAACTGCATCGTGAACGTATCGAAGGATAAGCTGGTGGTCATAGAGGGACTTGATGATTATATCGTTGTAGAATCCGATGACATCATCCTTATCTGTAAAAAGCAGGATGAACAGCAGATCAGGAATTTCGTGAATGATGTGAAGGTGACGAAAGGTGAGAAGTTCATATAATTTCAGGTTTCAGATTTCAGGTTTCAGAACGCTGATACCACTGATCCTGATTCTACATACCATCTCTGCTCAGGAATTTCCAGAGCTGGTTCCCTTTAATAAGAATGGGAAATGGGGATATACTGATGCCAACAGGAAAATGTTCCTCGATCCTGTATTTGATGAAGCCGGATTATTCACAGACGGAGTTGCAAAGGTCGTGCTTAATGGAAAAACTTCCTGGATCGATCTGAAAGGACTCCCGGCCTCTCCTCCTGGTGTTAAAGACCCGAAAAAGAAGAAAAAATATTCCGTCTTCATGAAGAATGAAAAATTCGGCGTGGCGGATGGAATGAAACAGGTGATCATCAAGCCGGAGTATGATTCCATCGGGCATGGGATCGTTGACGCGGACGGAGAGCCGGAGTACGCAAAAATGATCTTCATCGTCAAGACTAAAAAAGGATATGGTATCATCAATAAAGAAGGCGAGGAACTTATACCGATCGGGCTTGAGAAATGCAGGCCATTCAAGCTTGAATATTGTCTTGCAAGGAAAAAAGAAAAATGGGGCGTCTACAATATGAAAGGGAAGGAAGTGCTTGGATTCAAATACGATAACATCACATACGGAGGCGATGGCGTGTTCTTATGCGAAACCTGGATCACAAAAGATAGTTCAGCATACCAATACATCAACAAAGACGGAAAAACAATTGGTGAGAAGAATTACAGGGAAGCAACCGACTTCTGGTACGGCATGGCGGCTGTGAAAAAAGATACCGCCTGGGGATACATCAACCTTGAAGGGAAGGATGCTGCGGAATATAAATTCGATCTTGCTGAACCCTTTTACCTGGATTCAGGAAAATATGCGCTTGTAAAACTAAAAGACAAATACGGCATCATCGACAAGGACGGGCAATACACCGTTTTTCCTGACTATGAAAAGTGCCTTGGATATTCTGACGGGCTTTTTAGAATGTCGAAAGGAGGAAAGATCGGGTTTATCAACACTTCCGGTTCTGTGATCATTCCATTTGATTACGAAGATGCAACGGCTCCCAGGGAGGGATACATTGCGGTGAAGCAAAATGGTAAATGGGGTGTGATCGATGTAAATGGCGCCGCCGTGTTAGCTCTGATCTATGAAGGAGAAATGGGATGCGCGGGATTGAGTTTATTCTGGGTGAAAGATCTGAACGGGGATCTGAAAGGATACGTGAATATTTACGGGACGGAGTATTGGGGTGAAAAGTAATAATAAATTTGAGATATTAGATTTATTTCTTTTTTCCTTTGAATGCTCCGGAAAAATAAATATCAATCCTTGCTCCCAGGCTGAAGGCATAAGGATTCCAATTTGCAAGTCCGCTTATCCCTAAACCAATATCGTATTTGAGTTTAAAAATGGCTTGTCCGCCGGCATACAATCCAAACTCCTTGTATTGTGTGGTCAAGTCAAATCTCCCGCTATCAAGGGGGAATCCGGTATTATAAGCAGCTCCGCCAAAGCCGCAAAAATTCCATTTGATACTCTCCCATCGCTTCACATACCCAAGGTGAAAATTGTAGTTGTAATAATCCCCAAAATCGCGGCCTGATGCGAATGCGCCCAACTGGAAATAATCTTTTTTGATGTGAAAGTTGTAATCCAATCCCAGCCAGAAAAGGTCCAGTCCGTTCGTAAAGTCCTCCGCATATCCCGCCCCGCCGTTCAACCAGTTATTGTACACCTTAAACCTATTACCGTTTACGACGACCTCCTTATTGGGGTCATAGATCGTATCCTTCGGAGCCTGGGCGTTGGCCCGAAAGCTTAGTGTTAAACATGCGATCAGGAGTAGTCTATATAACATTTTGCGGTCGTAAGCCGTGTGCCGAAGGCCGTTATTAATTCCGATATCCGATTTCCACCATCCGATATTACTTTAAGCCTCCGACCATATCCTCCGGCTTCACCCACTGATCGAACTGCTCGCTTGTCACAAGTCCCAGCTCAATGGCTGCTTCCCGCAGGGTTTTGTTCTCCTTATGCGCCTTCTTGGCGATCTTCGCCGCATTCTCATAACCGATATGTGTATTGAGCGCCGTTACGAGCATAAGCGAGTTTTCCATGTGCTGCTTGATCATTGCTTTATTGGGTTCAATTCCTGCCGCGCACTTATCCGTGAATGAAACACAGGCATCTCCGATAAGTCTTGCGCTTTGAAGAACGTTGGCTGCGATGAGAGGCTTGAAAACATTCAACTCAAAATGCCCATTGGATCCGCCGATTGATACCGCCACATCGTTTCCCATCACTTGGGCGCAGACCATGGTCATGGCTTCAGGCTGAGTGGGATTAACTTTTCCCGGCATGATGGAGGAGCCGGGCTCATTATCCGGGATAATGATCTCACCAAGTCCGGAGCGCGGGCCGGAACTAAGCATCCTGATGTCATTGGCGATCTTCATCAATGATACGGCGCAGCGTTTCAATGCGCCGGAAATCTCTACCATTGCATCATGCGCCGCAAGCGCCTCAAATTTATTGGGTGCGGTAACAAATGGGTGGCCGGTCAATGCAGCAATTTTCTTCGCGACAAGCACATCATATCCTTTAGGAGTGTTCAAGCCCGTCCCAACAGCTGTTCCTCCGAGCGCCAGTTCCTTCACCATTTCCAACGCATTCTTCAGGCATCTTATCCCATTTGCGATCTGCTGCACATACCCGGAAAACTCCTGGCCCAGCGTGAGCGGGGTGGCATCCATGAAATGCGTACGGCCGGTCTTCACAATTGAATTGTACTCCTTAGCCTTCTTTGCCAGGGCATCGTGCAATTTTTGCATGCCCGGGATCGTATTTTCAATTACCAGTTTATATGTGGCTATATGCATGGCAGTGGGATAGGTATCATTGGACGATTGCGACTTGTTCACATCATCATTGGCGTGAAGGACCTTTTGCTCATCCGTAAGCTTTCCGCCGTTGAGGACATGTCCCCTGTACGCGATAACTTCATTGGCATTCATATTGCTTTGTGTGCCGGAACCTGTCTGCCAGATCACCAGCGGAAACTGGTCATCCAGTTTGCCCGCGAGGATCTCATCACAAACTTTTGAGATCAGGTCCGCTTTCTCTTTAGTGAGCACCTTCAGCTCACAATTTGCCTGAGCCGCAGCCTTTTTCAGGTAAGCAAAAGCATATATGATCTCCTTCGGCATACTTGCCTCGGGGCCTATCTTAAAATTATTACGTGAACGCTCCGTCTGGGCGCCCCAGTATTTATCGGCAGGTACCTTTACCTCGCCCATTGTGTCTTTTTCTGTTCTGTATTCCATATTCTGACTTTATTATCTGTTCCAGATATATTCTCTCTGATATGTGATCACAAACCCCGCCTGGACCTGGCTTGTGATCTGTGTCAGTTCATAACGAAGGTCGAATTTAAAGAATTCTCCCATGCGAATGTGAAATCCAAGCGTACCTCCTACGGCCGGTTCGTAGTTCCAGCGGAAAACAGGTCCGAAGAAAAACAAAAGACTCTTTTCAGAATATTTTCCATTCAGATAAAATGGCATGCCCGCATAGGCTGTGAAATATTTTTTCATGTCATCAAATTCATAAACTGATCCGTTCGCGAGACTTGTCGCGTAATAATGTGCTTTATGCTTCATATAGCTTCCACCATATTCCAGGCGAAGTATCTCAAAATTCTTTCTCAGGTGCGCATCAATACCAAAACCGGGATATATATAATGATCATCGACAGAAAAGCCATCTCTCTCCGGATCCGGAAAATCTGTGTAATGGGAATAGGTCCCGCCAACGTACAAATCATTTGAAAGCATGATGACAAGTCCTGCTACGGCGATGCTGCCAACGATAGCTGCGGCATACGGATCATTGCATCCGGAACCCAGATCGCTGCAGCCATCTCCGTTCCATCCTCCGCTGCTTGTGCTCCTGGCAGGTTTGCTTTTAGGCAAGTCATCTGTTTTACAATTCCCGGAATCCTGCGCAAGCATACCGCCAACGCATAAACAACATGGTTTCCGCTTGAAATAACTGAGCGCCGAATCCTTGCTTGTGTGCTGCCCGTTCTGACATCCAAGCAATCCTTTGCATGAAATAGACGTATGGTACGAATGCGAGGCATAATGCTTGCATACATACACCACATTCGAGTCTGATTGAGCCTGAGCACCCAGAGTAATCAAAAACACAACTATTGTTATACAGCCTTTAGGAATCATTTCAAGCCGTTTTCTAAATAAATATTGCCTACTTGTTTACTGCCCACTGCCTACTTTATTTTCTGCCCTTCCTGCATAAGGTACGCTTTTATAAAATCATCCAGGTCCCCGTCCAATACTCCCTGCGCATTGCTGGTTTCATGACCGCTTCTCACATCTTTCACCAGCTTATAAGGATGTAAAACATAGTTCCTGATCTGGGACCCCCACTCTATTTTCATCTTCCCTGCTTCGATCTGGGCGGAAGTTTCCAATCTCTTTTTAATTTCAATTTCAAAGAGCAACGATCGCAAGATACGGATCGCGTTCTCCTTATTCGTTCCCTGGGAACGTGATTCCTGGTTCTTTATGACGATGCCTGAGGGTCGGTGATACAAACGTACTGCCGTTTCCACTTTATTCACATTCTGCCCTCCTGCGCCGCCGGACCGGAAAGTTTCCCAGTCAATATCACCTTCCTTCACATCCACCTGTATGGAATCATCCACCAGGGGATAAACATAAACGCTTGCGAAGGAAGTATGACGTCTGGCATTTGAATCAAAAGGGGAGATACGCACAAGTCGGTGAACGCCGTTCTCCCCCTTTAGAAATCCAAAAGCAAAATCGCCTTCAAATTGAAGTGTTACCGACTTCACGCCCGCTACTTCTGCCCGGTTGATATCCTGCTCGCTGACCCTAAATCCCTGTTTCTCACCCCACATGACGTACATGCGCATTAGCATTCCAGCCCAGTCATTGCTTTCTGTTCCGCCCGCTCCCGCATTGATCTCCATCACAGCGCTCATTTTATCTTCCGGCGCGCCCATCATGTTCTTAAATTCCAGTTCTTCCAGTCTTTTTAAGGAAAAAATAAAACTGGTTTGCACCTCTTGCTCCGTCGCTTCGCCGGCTTTATAAAAATCGAATAATGTAATAGTGTCGTCAATGCTCCCCGCCACCTCTTTATAGGAATTTGTCCAGAATTTCTTGGAATTGATCTTTTTGAGAAGCTGCTCCGCCTTTTTGGGGTCGTCCCAAAATCCGGGAGCGAGGGTCTTCTCCTCCTCTTCTTCTATTTCACGCTGCTTACGATCGAGGTCAAAGATGCCCCCTCAACGCTTCCTTGCGCTCCCGAAGGTTCTTTAGTTGTTCTGTAGTGATCATGGCCGTAAAGATAAAATAAATTAAGGTTTAATCCGTTATACATGCAAGTCACTTCCCATGACGTTCATTTCTGCAGGCGATTTTGTTGATTCCTGGCACTTCCTGAGCCAGAAAGGCTTTTATCCACTTTTACGTCGATTTCAACCCCTTGCAAAGGATCGTGTCATTGAAACATGGAAGTGCATCGACCGTGAGGCCTCCGATTGGTGGATCATACCCGATGTAAGGCAGCGATGGAACAAAATGATCAGCGGGGACCCTTCGAAGATCTTCCAGGATCATATACTGAATACATTCTTTGCGGGGAAAAAAGGGCTAAAAGTACTTTCCATAGGAAGCGGAGGCGGAACGGCAGAGATCCTTTTCGGAAAGCGTGATGCGGTCGATGAGGTCCTTGGAATGGATCTGTCTCCCGGTATTGTGAAGTACTCGAACGGGAAAGCTGTGAAAGAAGGACTCCCTCATGTGAAATTTATTTGCACGGATGCTATGAAGTTCCTTTCGGATGAAAAATTCGACATCCTGCTTTTCAATTCCAGTTTGCATCACTTCAGGCATATCGGGAAGGTTTTGGATAAAACGAGAACTTTCTTAAAGGAAGATGGGCTGCTTGTTTTCAATGAATACACCGGTCCTGACCGATTTCAATGGAGTCGGGAACAACTTGAGGTTGCCAACGAAATTTTAGAAAACAATATCCCGGCATCCTATAAAAAACTGCACGGTTCCCCGGGATACAAAAAGAAATGTTACAGGCCTGGTCTTTTTAGAACTATCATTTCCGATCCTTCCGAGTCTGTCAACTCCTCAAAGTTGGTTGGGGAAGTCGAAAAACGATTCCAACGACTACAACTCACAAATCTTGGAGGAAATATCCTACATATACTGCTAAAGGATATTTCCCATCATTTTACAGGGAACGATGAGCGAACCCGGAAACTACTTCATTATCTGTTCGAAGCAGAAGACAACTTCCTTTCGACTTCTCCTTCCCCTTCCCCTGACTTCTCATTTGGATTTTATAAAAACCGATCCGCTATTTGAGCTGACAACTACTTCATCCATTCTACATCAACATGAAGATAGAATATGTCTGCCACTCCTGCCTGTACATTGATACAGGAGATACCACCATCCTTTTTGATCCATGGTTCAACGGTCCTGCGTACAAGGAACAGTGGCATGTATTTCCGAAACCGGTTGATACTTCCATGCTCCCAGATGTTAAGAATATCATTTATTCCCACGGGCATGATGATCATTTGCATGATGCTACGCTGAGTCTTTTCAGTAATAAAACTGCCGTGTTCTTTCCTTACCAGTGGCGTTCCGGCGTGAATGAATATTTTAAAAAGAAAGGATACAGAAATCTCACGGAAGCGATAAGCTTTAAAAAATACCGCTTATCTCCCACAACGCAGATAACATATATTGGTTTCGCGCTGGAAAGTATAATCGTGGTGGAAGTTGGTGATACGGTGATCGTCAATCTGAATGATGCCCTGAATTCCCATCATCAGAACGTGGTGAACCTGTTCCTGGCTGAGATAACCAAAAGATGGCCGAAGATCCATTATCTTTTTTCAGGCTGGAGCGGGGCAGGATATTTTCCGAATATGGTCCATTATGCGGGAAAAGATGATGAAGAGACCGGCCGACTGCGGGAACAATATTTTTGTAATCACTTTTGCAAGATCGTAAAAGTACTGAAACCCGATCATGCCATTCCATTCGCGCCGGGGTTTGTGTTGCTGAAACCGGAACAACGTTGGATTAATAATGTCAAATTTCCAAGAGAAATGCTGGAAAAGTATTATTCGGAAAATTTTGACTCTGATCATAACATTAGCTTCCCGGTCATGCATCCCGGCGACCGGATCGTGGATGGAGAATTTAAGTTCATTTCTCCATGGCATGAGGCATTTAACAGAAGATCCCTGGATGAAATAGTAGAGGAGGTTTATGCTGATGAAATAAAGAAGGCTTCTATTGTAACTCCTGCTACCGATAGTTTGCTTGACATGCTGCCAATGAAAATTGAGGAGCATCTTAACAGCAATATGAAGCTTTATCCGAAGGAGGTTCTGAAAGATGTTCGGTTCTCGCTATTTTTCCGGGATTCGCATCGTAAACAATATCATAATGTGGATTTCGATGGGAACAGGTTCAATGTCAGCCTGAGCCTGAATATGCCGGTCGACAGAAATTTACGTATCCGCACAACAACCGATCTGCTTCTGTTTGCCATCGATAATGAATGGGGTGGTGATGCGTTGACGATAGGCTACGGGCTGGATGTGGATGTATTCAATGAATCAAGCCTGGAGAAGAACCTTGATATCATTTGTGTGAGGATGCTCACAAGCTACCCAACGGCTTCTGAACATTTAAAAGCATATCCTTTCCGCGCGGCGAAATATTTCTTTACGCATCCTGTCATGGCCAAACTGCTTATCAAACAAAAGCTTCAGTTCCGGAATGCTATCAATAAGTTCCCATACAATGAACGGGATCACTGGATCAGTTATTCCAAATGCGAATTATGCAAGGTTTGCGATATGCCGGTGCTGAGTCATGAATTTGGGGAAAGTTTGCAGAAAACGGGATAGCTAATACGTGTTTCCCGCGGATTATCATGGATTTAATACAGAGTTTCACGGATAAAATCTGTGAGAAAAAAATACGTTGTTCAAAATTCCTTATTTAGAGCATTCCTAATTGCATTCACATCAAATCCTCTGTTGATCAGATATGTAGTTATCTTATAGTTCTGCACCTTTAGAGATTTAATGCCGCTTTTCTCCCGTTTCAGTTTTTCCACCAGTTTTTTGAGCGTTTCCGCGATATCCTCTTCGGGAATTTCTTTCATCGCGACACGGATGCAGTACTCGGAAAGGCCTCGTTTTCGCAATTCATAGAGGATCTTTCTCCTCCCCCATTTCTTAATCCTGAATTTTCCTCTTGCGAAGGCTTTGGCGAAACGTTCCTCATTTAGAAAATCCTCTTCAATAAGCGTGGCGATATGATGTTCCGCCACTTCAGGATCAATTCCCCATTGAAGAAGCTTTCGCCGTACTTCTTCCTGGTACCGTTCCTGGTAAGCGCACCAGGCCCGGATCTTTTCCAATGCAACCAATGCAGTGATGATCTTTTTTGACATAGCACAAAAATAACAATCAATCCCTATTCCATTACCTTTGAATTCTATGCGAAACAGGAAGGCGCTGGCGCTTCTTCTTACTTCCAACGTTGTTTCCGGCTTTGCCCAGGGGATCAGTATGCTAAGCATTCCCTGGTATTTCTCCACGAAAGGAGCTGACTATTCCACATTTGGCCTTGTCTACATATTCATCACGCTTAGCACCGCATTCTGGGGCCTATATGCAGGTACCCTTATCGACCGGTATTCAAGGAAGAACATATTTCTGGGTATCAATATTTTCGGGGCGCTGGTGCTTTCCTCGGTAGCTATTTCCGGATTCCTGCTAGGAAACGTTCCTGAATCTCTTATTTACCTGGTATTCGGATCCACGATATTCATTTATAATATTCATTACCCTTGCCTTTATGCATTCGGGCAGGAGATATCCGAAAAAGAGAATTATGGCAAGATGAATTCCCTGATCGAGATACAGGGGCAGGCCACGGCCATTTTCGCTGGTGCGGTTGGGGCGCGGCTTCTAACAGGCACAGATCATGAAGAACTCGACATTCTCGGATTTTCCATAAGTCTCGGGTTTGATTTTCCGGCCTGGAAATTACACGAGATCTTTCTAATGGATGCATGCACCTATTGCATTTCGATTGCCCTCATCTCAAACATCAGCTACAAGCGAATTGAGGAGCTGGTCATACACACCGGGGGCATCATTGAACGCCTAAAAACCGGGTTCACCTGGCTGAAGCAGCACCCGATGGTCTTTCTGTTCGGGAATCTTTCTCACAGCATCTTTGTTATTTTGCTTGTCGAGGTTCATCTGCTGTTGTCGCCTTATATCGACAAGCACCTTGGTGAAAAAGGCGATGTATATGCTTCTGCGGAAATATTCTATGCTATCGGCGCATTGTATGCCGGGTTTGGAATAAGAAAACTTTTTGGGAAAAGGAATGTTGTTACGGCGGTTATCATACTGATGCTTGTCACCTCATTTTTCCTTGTATTGGTCGCCTTTACAAAAAGCGCCTGGATATTTTTTCTTTTCTCGCTTATCATCGGTATTACCAATGCAGGAACCCGGATCCTTCGCATCACCTGGCTTTTTCAAAAAATACCAAACAATGTCATGGGGAGAACGGGAAGCGTGTTTCAAGTTGTCAACATCCTTTTGCGCGGGATCTTTGTAAGTATCTTCTCAATAACATTCTTCATGACAGGCTCCAACATCACCTGGGCGTATTTTATTGGTGGATTGTTTGTGTTGCTGTCGGCTGTGCCGATGATAGTGCTGTATAGGAGGTTAAGGGACTAGCGCGAATTGGCGTAACTTTATTGATATGAGGATACCTTTATTCGAATTTGAAGACCTTTCCTGGTTCCCGAATTCTATTAGAGAAGGCGGGACGGACTACTTAAGGTATCTCCTGAAGGCGGTAGGTTTTTACAAACCCGTAATTCCGCTCATTTCAGAAACGATTGAAAAAATAAAAGAAGACAAGATCATTGACCTGTGTTCAGGCGGAGGAGGGGCAATAGAACAAATTCACGAAGGCCTGCAGAAACATATTCAGAAAAAGATATCCATTACGCTCACTGATAAGTTCCCGAATAACAATTCCTTTAGGTATTTGAAGGAAAAAACGAATGGAGGTATCGACTTTAAAGAATTTTCCGTTGACGCGACAAATGTTCCGAGGGAAATAAAGGGATTTCGAACGATGTTCTCTGCCGTACATCACTTTTCCCCTGAAACCGTAACGGCTATTCTCAAAAATTCAGTTGAAAGCAGATCAGGGATCGGCCTTTTTGACGGAGGGGATAAAAATATATTCACAATTCTAGGAATCTTTCTTCTGCACCCTATTGCATTTTTGGTTTGCACGCCTTTTTTTAAGCCATTCAAATTATCAAGACTACTTTTCACTTATATGATTCCCCTGATCCCTTTAACTACTATTTGGGACGGCTGTGTCTCGATCTTACGCCTATATGGTCCGACGGAATTGTTAGATTTAACAAAGCAATTAGGTGAAAATGATCATATCTGGAGATCCGGAAAGGTTAAGAACAGACTTGGAATGCGAGTGACTTTTCTAATTGGTTATCCATCTAATAAGGCTAAGTAAGATGAAAGTGTTAAAATACATCCTGGGATGGGGCCTAATTACCTTTCTCCTGCTTTTAAGCGTTGTCATGGTTGACAGCGTATTTTTATTGATGAAACAGGCGTCGGACAGTTCTTCTGATGTTAAATTATCTTCCTTTCCCATTGATCGAATGATCCTGGGATTGATCAGTGATTCCGTACGTGCTTTATTGCTCTGCTATTTGTTTCCGCAACTTAAATATGCAGGGATCTCTCTTCTTCGGGCAATTATCTTTGGACTTGTCATATCTGCCATAATGAGCACATTATGGCTACTAATAGGTTACTTCGATCTAAAGCTTGAAGATCCCAATGCTTTTTTAATATATGACGGTATGATTTTTATCCTTCAGGGCGTATTAAGCGGAGTTGGTTTGCACTTTATTTGCAAAAAGAAGTTTATTTAGACCATCAAAGGTATTCCTGAGCGTTATCCAGGTGGTGCGGTCCCTCACCTCACAACCACCTTCCTTACAAGCACACCAACCCCCGTCATCATCTCCAAAAAATAGACTCCCGGCGCTAATGCGGACAGATCAAGTTTTACAAGATCTCCTGAAACGGAAGGAATAGCACCGTACACAACCTGCCCGCAAACGGAATAAAGTGAAACGCCCGTCAGTTCGGCATCAGGAGGACATGTAATGTTTAGTTCATTCTCAACCGGATTCGGGAAAACAATGAACGTTGATGGATCGTTTGTGTGATTTGTTGCGGTTGAAAGATCAATGGAAATCGCATCAACACCTACAGAACCGGAGGAGCCGGTAAGACCGTCACGTACCCGGAAGCCTATCAAAGCGGTGGAAGCAGTTGCAGTAAAACCCGCAGAGTATCCTGTCCAGGGACCGAGATTGAATAATTCAGGAGTAGAAAAGATCACAACAGAATTGACATATACATCAAGAAATACAGAGCCTGTACTGGCCCAAAGCCCCTGATCGTGGATGGCGTAAAAATTAATTTGATAGGTATCACCGGGATTCAATCCTGTGACCATCTGCTCAGCGCCCTCCCGAAGCGGCATGGTGCTCCATACAAGATTCATGTGCGAGTTCCCTTGGTATGAAACCACCGGGCCAACGCATCCCGCCTGGTCGGGCCCAAGGCTTGTGCTGAAATTGGTCCAGCTGTTAGGCGCAACGTTGAACGGACAATTCGGAGGCCAGGACTCCATATCGCCGTTGAGAAGGGATTGGGAGTTGAGAGTTGTTGCGAGGAAGAGGGAGAAAACTGCAAGAACAGAGTAATGGTTTTTCATGTGAACGGGTTTGAGTGTCAAAGGTAGGGAAAGGGATTAGAACGAGACTCCACTAGATCATTCCCCTCGCCTTAAGCTCAAGATACTTATTGATGGTGTTAACAGAAAGGTCTTCCGGCTTGGTGAAAATAGACTGCACGCCGAATTGACGAAGGCGCTGAACGATCTGGTTCTTCTCGAGGATGAACTTTTGCGCAATGGTCTGCAAGTATACTTCTTCGAGATTGGCGCACTCTTTTTTAGAATAGTCCGATACTTCCGTATTCTCAAAGAAAACCACCACCATTAAGTGGATCTTATTGATCTTTCGGATAATACTCAGTGTTCTTTCAAGCGCGAAACCACTCTCAAAATTTGTATACAGGAAAAGAAGGCTCCGGTTCTTAATGGTATTCCGCACCGCCATGTAAAGCAATTCATAATTTGCTTCAAGAGCCTTCGGTTCTTCTTTATATAATCCCTCAAGGATCTGGTTCAGCTGATTGCTTCCACGATCCGCCTTGATGATGGATCCGATCTTATCGCTAAATGTGATCAGGCCGGCCTTATCATGTTTTTGCAGAGCAATATTCGAGATCACAAGTGAAGTATTGATGGAATAATCCAGCAGACTAAGCCCGTTGAAGGGCATGCGCATACTACGGCTGTTATCAATAAGACAATACACCTGCTGCGCTTTCTCATCTTCGTATTGATTGAGCATGAGCTCGGATTTTCTGCCTGTCGCCTTCCAGTTGATGCTGCGAAAATCATCTCCCCTGACATAATTCTTAATCTGCTCAAATTCATAACTATGACCGATTCGCCTGAGCTTTTTAATACCATGAAAAGTTGAGATCCTGGCTATGCTTCTCAGCTCAAACTGCTTCATCTGTATGATTGAAGGATAAACAGCGGCGGTTGTATCAAGTTTGTATGGGACGCGGCGCTCCACCAGGTGAATGAAGGAGCTGACAAACACCAAAACGCGACCAAAAGAGTATTCTCCTCTTACCAGCGGACGGATCATGTAGGTTTTGGTACGTTCTTCACCCGGCTTCAAAGGAAAACTGATGGAGAATTTACGTTCCTGGAGCTGCTTGGGCAATTCATCCACCACTTCAAGATTCAACGTAAGACCATAGTTGTTCCTGAATTCAAGTTTCACAACATTCTCATCTCCAAGTGAAAAGACACGGGGAAGATTTCGCTTGCATTCAATTTCAAGTTGAGGATTGTATAGAATGAACATGTCCGCCATGACGACCGATAATCCAACCACCATGATAGCCTGAGCTAGTGGAAAAAGAAAAGGCCAGACGAAACTGAAGCTGAATACGGCAGCTATGATCCCGAAAACGAGAAAGAACCTTCCTGTGAGATAGATATTTCGGAAAAAGGATATCACCTTGGCACCTCGATGTTTTGAATAATGCCTTTGATCACGTCTTCTGTGTGAACTCCTTCCATTTCTCTTTCCGGAGTAAGAATGATCCTGTGGTTCAGCACCGGGTATGCTACGTACTGAATATCATCCGGGGTCACAAAATCCCTTCCGCTCATAGCAGCGATTGCCTTCGAAGTTTTCATGATGGAAAGCGAGGCGCGCGGTGAAGCGCCAAGAAAGAGATCGCCGTTATTGCGCGTATTCGTCACGATCTTCGCAATATAATCCAGCAGATCGTCCTTGATGTGTATTTTCTCAATGATCTTTGAGCATTCGCGTATATCGTTTGCAGACAGGACAGGGTTCACATTATTTACGGCCGACATGGAGAAATCGTCCCGGAACCGCAGAAGGATCAATTTTTCCTGTTCAGGGGTCGGGTAGTTGATCTTCACCTTAAAGAGGAATCGGTCCAACTGGGCTTCCGGGAGTTTATACGTTCCCTCCTGCTCCACCGGGTTCTGTGTGGCGATAACGAAAAACGGATACTCCATTTTATGGGTCTCTCCATCGATGGTTACCTGTCGCTCCTCCATTACCTCGAACAGGGAAGCCTGTGTTTTAGCGGGAGCGCGATTGATCTCATCAATCAGGACGATGTTCGAGAAGATCGGGCCCCGTTTAAAACTGAACTCAGAAGCCTTCATATTGAACACGGATGTTCCGGTTACGTCCGCCGGCATAAGATCCGGCGTAAACTGAACCCTTGAAAAACCAACTGAGAGGGTTTTCGCCATGAGTTTTGCCGTCAGCGTTTTTGCAATTCCGGGCACGCCCTCTATAAGGACATGTCCGCCGGTAAACAGACCGGCCAAAAGCAGATCAATGAGTTCATCCTGACCGACAATGACCTTTTGTATCTCCGCGCGGGTTTTGGTGATGGAGTCGCTCAGCTTCCCGAGGATCTCCTGGTTTCTGTTTGAAAAGAAAAGGTTCTCTTCCATGATTTTTTATTTACAGGTTTTATAAAACTGATCTAATGTTTGATGAAATGTAATAAGTTCGTTATCGGTCATCTCGATCACCGTGTTATCGATCCAGGTGAATTGTTTGAATACGGTCTCAACCACATCGTTCTTCACGCCGGATTTTTCCGTGACTCGCTTCAATGTCTCTTCGTTCATGACATTTGTCGGGATGCCGTACCTGTTTCTCAGGAAAGCAAGGAACTGTCGCATTTTTTGCTGGCAGAGCATCTTGTGATTCCGTTGCATGTAATACAACCTGCCGACGGAGGTCACAAAATCAAGCGAAGAATTGGTGTTTGGCTCAAGTAAAGGAATGGGACGCTGCCTTCTTCTTGCACGTAAAAAAGCAAAAAGTATGATCAGTGCCAGGCAGGTGTATAAAGCCCAGCGTAGCGGTGTTTGTGAAAGCAAGTAGCGCAAAGGACTATCCATAATGTCATGCGAACCCTGACCTTCGTATTCTTCCTGTTTCGGATAATAATATGCCTTGCTGCGCTCATCCCAGTATATATTTCCGTTATTCATGTGGGAAAAAACCTTGTCGGCATAGTGGAATCCTTCCTCTTTGATCATAAAATAATTCGTAAAGACGATAGGGTTTGTATGAAAGTAGAAGGTGCCTTCTCCATAACGGACCATAAAATAATTTACCCAGGCTGAATCCTCGTAGGACTTATGCCAGGTTGAATCAGTCGCGTTAACATATCCCAATTGAATGAACTGGGATGTGGAATCCCCGCAGAAATAATCTGCCCCAATGCAATTCCAGGAATAATTTTCAACCTGGTGTTTACGGAAGAACGCAACTTTATAATCCTTTTCGGATCGAAGATCCTCATGATAAAAATTCATTTCCACAACGGAATCCCAGATCGTTTGATAAGGTTCCCAGGTTGGATTGCAAGAAAAATCGTAGATCCGGTACATCAGGTCCGTGGGAATGAAACGCGATACGATGAAGGCTTTATTGCCCTTATTTACGAACGAGAGCAAAGCCTCAAGACTTGCAGAATCAAGAAAGATACTTCCGCCTATCAGAACATAATTGGCAGAATCTTCCTGTGGAAGTTCCGGAAGTTGCTTTCCAAGTTCTTTGTTCATTTCCACAAATTTCTTACCCGGATTCTTTGATCTCAGGAGTTGCTGCATCAGGGAGACATCAAACGGCTCCCTATCCTTCGCATCATATTTTTCATACCATTTATACTTATCACCCTTATAAGTAACCACCAGCCCGAAGACCAGCGTAAGCGCAGCTACGAGCAGGCACAGACCTATGATCATACCCCGGTTGCCCTTCATGTTTCTTCTGAATTTTTAACTACTTCGATCATTCCGGCAAAATGCGGCTGGATCAATTTAAAATCCTTCTCAGGGACCTCCGCATCTCCATACCAGGCATATTCGAACGCCCGGGTCAGCTCAAGAAAGCCTTTATGTACCGGTCGCGTTCGCATTTCTACAAGGTATTCCCTGTTCGTCTTGTCTTTTTTCCATCGAATCCATTCCTTCTCACTCAATTCACGAAGTACCATCAGGTAATAGACGCGAATACAGGAACGGAAATCTCCCTTCAGTAAATACTCCCTTAACAAACGTTCAAGATCCGATTCGTGGATATTTTCCTCTGCTTCCTCAACACTGAACACCCTTTTCTTTTTAATGTTTTTGTTCCCTTTCAGAATATTATTTCGTATGAGCAACATCAGCACTACACCGATCAGCAAGGCGGCAAGCGCAAACAAGAACACCTGGGCAAAACCGGCCGAAAATAATCCTCCGCCCCCAGATTCGGATGAGGATTTGTTCTCCTTATTGACTTCTTGTTTGATCTGCTCCTCTTCCCATTCCGTATAATCTATTCCTTGTACCGCCTTTTTCCAATCTTCCTCACGCATGGTATTCTTTCCCTGGTCAGAACGGTAATACTCCCTGTAGTTCTGCAGTTTTTTATCCTGTTCATCGTACCAGGAGCTGTCCTGGTAGTACTCCGAATAATAAGTTGAATCTGTCAGGACCTGGGCTGCTTCCTGAAGTGAGTCGATGAGAAGCTCGATCTCTTCTTCGCTCTGTTGCGCCCTAAGGGCAATTGCCGGCGCGCTTGTTCCCAATGAGATGAGTAAGATCAGGGAATAGATGACGGATCTTTTGGGCTTTGGCAACCCGATCGTTTCCACGCGTTTCCGCAAGGCATTGGCTTCGCGTATCTCACGCAGGGTGTGAAACTGGACTGCGTATGCTGCCAGGAAGAGAATAAGGATCATTCCAAGAGCTATGAAACTAACCAGCGTGAAAAATGCGACGAAGAAATTCCAATAAACCTCTCCTTCTATATCAATGAACCAGTAGAGTACTTCAAACACAAACCAAACGATCTGTGGGGCAGAAATGACTGACATACTTAAAATTGAAACGAGCAACAAGATCATGTAAATTCCATATACACGGCCAAAGGATCCGAAGCAATAATTGAATGCGCGGCCAAGTGAAGCGAAAACATTCATTTTTTCACCGTGCATGATCACGAGCCATACAAGAAAGATGGGCATGAACAGTACCGCAAGCCAGCAGGCGCCATTTAACGGAAGGAAAAAGAGCGAAGAAATAACAGCTCCGACTATAAAAGGTTTCCAGAAATTTCCGAAAAAATAATTCCATGTGAACTTCAGATCTTTCTGACCCATTTCCTTTTTGAAATGGTAGAAAAATACCATGGCAATCAGAGAAAAGGTCAGCGGGTTAGCCGGTGCAAGCAGGATGCGTTTTGTATAGTCGAAATAATGTGAGACGTCGGCAAAATAATCGAATGCATTCTCAACAAGTCCCCAATACATAACATGAAGAGAAAAACGGTATGTGGTGTCCGAAGCAAAAAGAAATGAATAGGCAACTGCATAACATGTGAATAACAACACGATCCAGGGAAGCATTTTTCCTGAGATCCTTCGAATAATTACAAAACTGTCTTTAAAAACCTCCCCGCTGTCTTTCACAACATCGGTACGTATGTGGTCGTCCGGGGAAGGAGGTAGTTTTGCCTCAACGATCAGTTTCTTGAAACCCTGCTTCGCTTTGAGATAAGGAATGATCACGAAATAGGTAATGATGAACAACGCGGAAATAGCGATCAGCAGAGCTTTAACAATAGCCGGGACTCCCGTATATCGCGTAATAAAGCTTTCAATAATAGCGGCAAAACAGATGATAGGCATGATCCCCATCATGATCTTCATCCCTCGCTGTGCTGCGATCCGGAAAGCTTGTCCCCGTGTATATGTTCCGGGAAAGACGATCCCGTTTCCGAGTGTAAGTCCCGCCCCGCCCGCTATGACAATGGCGGAGATCTCCAGTGTACCGTGAAGCCAGATCGTCAGGAATGAATCCAGGAAAAGTCCGCGTTCATAGAAAAAATACTGGAAACAGCCGATCATGATGCCGTTGACGATCATGATCCCGATGGTTCCGACAGAAAAAAAGATCCCCATCACAAATGTCAACGCTGCGACCAACAAATTGTTTAGCGTGATCCCCAACAGCATGTCCATCTCGCTCCATTCCTTGTAAACGGCCATCGGATCGCCTTTCTCAATGTTTGCATTTGTCATTTCAATGTAGGCGTCGCCAAGGATCTGTCGCGGGAATTCCGGGTTAAAAATGCTTGATAACACGCCTATCCCGATAGAAATCGTAAAAACGACGAACGAGAGCAACAACTGCTTACGGGAATCGTAGACGATCTGCGGAAGTTCATCCTTCCAGAATTCCTTGAAGCGTGACCAGCGTTTGGATCGGGCTTTATAGATGCTGTGAAATACCTTCTGCGCAACGTTATTCAGGTAAACGCGCACAGAACGGTTCGGATAAAATGTTCTTGAATAGGAAAGATCGTCGGTGACCTGGATGAATTGTGAGCTGAGTTTATCCGGATCTTTTTTCCCCTGCAACAGGTGTTTCTCGAACTCGATCCACTTCTCTTTATTCTGCTTTATGAAACCGGTTTCACGCATAGGATGAAAACTGTCATGGTGAGCTTGACGAACCACGAATGTAACAATTTCCTTTGGGAAAGAAGACAGAAGACAGAAGAGAGAAGACAGCGGTTAATAAAGGTTAATTCGTCATTGTTTCGCATTTCGTACTTTCGTATACATTTCGTATTTCGTCCTATGCAGACTGTAGAGATCAATACCGCCCAAAACGTCCCCATCGTATACGAGCTGGCAGGTTTGCGCGATCGGCTTCTTGCCTTCCTGCTCGATTTCCTGATCCTCATGGGAGGTCTTTTTATTCTGACCATCATTGGAGTGATTGCTTTTTCGGCCGCTATGGGAGGCGGAACAGGAATTTATATCGTGATCGTAATTGAGATCCTCATTTTTTTCTTCTATACACCCGTCCTTGAGATCCTCAATCATGGTCAGACGATCGGCAAAATGGCGTTGAAGATAAAAGTCGTACGTCTGGATGGAAATGAAGTAACCGGTACCGATTACCTTACTCGCTGGATGTTCAGGATGATCGATATTTATTTTTCAATCGGCTCCGTTGCGGCCATGCTGGTAAGCTCAACAGAAAAATGTCAAAGGCTTGGCGATCTGCTCTCCAATACCACTGTCATTCGTCTTCAACCCAGGCTGACCATGGGTTTAGCCGACCTGATGAAGATCCAGACCATTGATACCTATACTCCTAAATATGCTGCAGCCAGGAAGCTGCATGAGGAAGATATGCTTATTGTAAAGAATGTTCTTGAGCGTTACAACAAATTCCCGAACAGCGCGCATAGTTATGCTCTTAATCTTGCGGCTAAAAAGATCGCTGAGATCATATCGCTTGACGTAATGCCTGCTAACCGGATGGAATTCCTGAAAACGGTACTAAAAGATTATGTAGTACTTACCCGCTAAGGTCTTTATCTTTGCCCTATGGATTTCCTGCGAATACTCACCTTTCCCTTCGCGCTTATTTTCGGACTGGTTGTCTGGATAAGAAATGGCTTGTTCAACGCAGGGATACTTGCTTCGAAAAAATTCGATCTCCCTGTTATCCTGGTAGGAAACCTCAGCATGGGTGGTACCGGAAAATCACCTCATATTGAATACCTGGTCAAATTGCTTCAGAAAGATCATTCCATTGCCACACTTAGTCGCGGATACGGAAGACGAAGCAAAGGCTTCTTACTTGCCAACAATACCAGCACGGCAGAGGAGATGGGCGATGAACCCTTGCAGTTCAGTAAAAAATTTCCGGGATTACCTGTTGCCGTGGATGCCAACCGAACAAATGGTATTGACAAATTAAGGCGGCACGTTCCACAATTGGAGGCCATTCTGCTTGATGATGCCTACCAGCATAGAAAGGTAAAGGCAGGATTGAGTATTCTGCTGACCGATCACACGCATCCTTATTTTCGGGACTTTCTCTTTCCGGTCGGTAATCTGAGGGAGTGGCGTTCCGGAAAAAAACGCGCAGATATCATTGTGGTAACAAAATGTCCGAAAAGCATCAAGGAGAGCGAAAAAGCAGAATTCATCAGAAAAATTTCACCCGCATCTCACCAGAATGTATTCTTCACCTACCTGAAATATTCATCCCTTTTGAGTTTGTCGGACGGAACCCCTTTCCGAACGAACCAGAACCAATCGGCTTTACTTGTCACGGGCATTGCAAGCCCGGGTATGCTTTATGCTTACCTGAAACAGAATTTCAAAAAGCTGGATCACATCAGTTATGATGATCACCACGAATACAGTGATGGTGATTTTGAAAAAATAAGGGGCTCTTTTCTGAATCTTCCGGGGGCTAGTAAGATCATCATCACCACCGAGAAGGACGCTATGCGCATGAGCAATCCCGGGTTCGCCGGATTACCGATATATTATTTACCGATCGAGATCGGGTTCATTGACAGGGAAGAAGAGTTCAACAGAAGGGTGAAGAATTTTGTTTCCGGAAAAAATGTTCAATAGCAAACTGTTATGAAAGACATACAGGCGACCGCAAAATATATACTCGAAAAGACAAAGTTCAAACCTTCTACCGGCATCATCTTAGGCACAGGATTAGGAGGACTGGTGAAGGAGATCAAGATAGAACATACGCTTCCCTATGAAGAAATTCCCAATTTTCCCGTCTCCACGGTTGAAGGACATTCCGGCAGGCTTATTCTCGGCACATTGGGTGGTGAGAAAGTGATCGCGATGCAGGGACGCTTTCATTACTACGAAGGATACGATATGGAGCAGGTGATCTTTCCGGTGCGTGTAATGAAGTTACTGGGAATCACGAGACTGTTTGTTTCCAACGCAAGCGGAGGGGTTAATCCAAAATTCAAAGTGGGCGACCTGATGATCATCACAGATCATATCAATTTATTTCCTGAGAATCCCCTTAGGGGAAAGAATTTCAGCGAGTTGGGTCCAAGGTTTCCGGATATGAGTGAGCCTTATGATCCCGAAATGATACGTGACGCAAAAGCGATCGCGAAAAAAAATAAAATAAAAATCCAGACCGGAGTGTATGTGGGGCTACAGGGTCCAACGCTTGAAACACCCGCCGAGTACGCATATTGCAGAATAATTGGAGGAGATACTGTCGGAATGAGTACCGTTCCCGAAGTGGTGGCTGCCCGGCATATGGATATTCCCTGCTTTGCCATTTCAATCATCACTGATCTGGGTGTCCCCGGCAAGATCGTTAAGGTCACACACAAAGAAATTCAGGAAGTGGCTGAGGAAGCCGAACCGAAAATGACCTTGTTGATGAAGGAGTTGATAAAATCGGGAATTTAACGTAACTTTGGGTTAGACAGATTGCAAGATGATTACATGGTCCCCCATATTCGCATTACTCCTCCTATGCGGAATTGCAACCTCACAGATCCCTGTATTTCAGAAAGTCCTTGATCTAGGTCCATCTGCCCAGTCATTTAATGGCGACCGCCCTGAATTTTTGTGCTCAACGTTAGATTCTGGTTTTGTCATTACCGAATCGCTCGATTATTGCGACTGTATTGGCATTGTCAAATTAAACAAAGCCGGGCTGTTTCAATGGGCAAGAAAATATCAATTCCCCATTATTCTTAAACCATCACATATTCAGCAAGCTTCAAACGGCGACTTATTAGTTTGCGGGGATTATCAAAAAGGACTCGCTTGGTTTTTAATGCGAACTGACAGTGTGGGGAACGCCATCTTCTTTAACTATTATGTTCCACCAACTAACTGGTTTATCACGAATTCGTCAAGTGCCATTTTCCCGGGGTCGTACAGGGTCAACCGCGGATCAAAGATCCGAATGGCGGAAGACAGCAAAGGAAATATTGTATGTGTTTCACCTGTTTACTACCACCCGCCCATTCCCAATTATATTCCGCCATGCGGATATGCAGTATTCAAAACGACCCCTTCAGGAAATCTTCTTTGGTCCAATGTATATAATATGGTGCTTAAAGAGGCATTTACCTCCGTGCGAAGTGCAGATATTGGTACGTTTCGGCTCATTACAGGTAAAGATGGGTATGTAATTGCAGCCAACACAACAGACACTACCACGAATTCTTGGGAAAATAGGATTGAACTATTGACCCTTGATGAGAATGGGTTTGCTCGATGGAGTAAACGCTATAATTTTACAGGACAAGATGTGATCTCTGATGTACTGCCTACTATTGATCTTGGTTTTATCATAACAGGAAGTACTTTTAGTACAAGCCAGCAAACGAATCCGGCAAATATTCTTTTGATGAAAGTGGATAGCCTTGGCAATCCTATTTGGTCTAAATCCTTCTCAACAGGCAATCCTGCATCGGCTTACGGATACCATATCATTCAACACCAGGACCTGAGTTTCACATTAGTCGGCCCACACATTGATGACATTACTGATATTAATTCTCTAAGCAACGCTTTTCTTTTAAGGACAACATCTGCTGGTAATGCCATTTGGGCTCAACAATATGGAACTGTCGTTTCTTCGGAAGATGCGATGTTCGTTTCATCAGTGCGTATTGGTGGCTTTATTTTTGCCGGCATTCGATCATCCTCCCTGTTTGGTGACGATATTTACTTTGTGAAAACAGACTTAGGTGGTTCAAGTGGTTGTGGCGAAGAAACGTTAGGTCTGCTCGCCACTGATATAGTTCCGGGAATAGAACCCTTTGCGAACCAGTCTGTTCTTAACCTGAACATCATGACGACTGGAATTGCAGACGCATATAATAACATAAATGAGTGGACTTGGTGTGAAGGCGTAGGTATTAATGAACAGAACCACACCTATATGAGTATTTTCCCAAATCCTGCTAACAATTCCCTCAGTGTTGACCTTGGCTCCTACCAGGACGTAAATGAGATCACGCTCATTAATACGCTTGGACAAATAGTCCAGTCAAATCGAATTAATTCGTCGATTCGGATACGCCAATTCGATGTTTCTACCTTAACGAATGGGCTCTACTTTATCAATATTGCTCTTGTCAATGGTAACTTCCTGACCGCCAAATTTCTGAAACAATAATTCATTTCGCCACAACAACTTTCTTAGTCAGGGTCTTCCCTGAAACAGCCAGCTTCAGAAAATATATCCCTTCAGATAACCTTCCAAGATCAAGATCAGCCTGACCGGTTACTGAATTTCCATTCATCAGAAGCTTTCCGCTAAGATCAAAAAGACCAAATACAAAAGGCTCGCTGTTACACCAGGTGCTGATATGAAGGGCCCCATTGGTTGGAATGGGGTACACACGCAATCCTGCGTCAAGGCAACAGGAAATGATGCTGACCAGCTGACTTACCTCGTAACAGCCCATATCAGGGTTTGTTGCCACAGGCATTGGCCGCGAATTATAATCGAGATCAAATACAGGGGAGCCGGGAAGTGTTCCAACGCCCGCGCATGGAGAAGAAGTTTGCAGGTGATAATCTGAGGCCGAAACAAAAAGCGGGTTCGTATTGATATTCCCGATACCAAAGTACCCGCCTTCAACGTCGGAATAATTTACGTTCAGGGTACCGGATGAATTCGTGATCTCTGTTCCCGGGTTTGCATTCCAGAAAATAGAATTATTCACAACCGCCGTTGCACTGCGTACGTATAGCCCTGTGCCGTTGGCGCTGGCGCTGGCTGTTTTATAATTATTGGTGAACGTAATGTGAATCAGATTCATATTCCCGGTCGCGCCATCGATAAAAATTCCTATTCCATTGTTAAAAGAACCGCCTGTCCCGAAAGAATTCCCGGAAACCAGTACGTTAGTAAGGTTGCCCTGGCAATCGTCGAGATAAGCTCCCGCACCGTAATTCCATGTCGGGTTATTTCCAGTCCGGTTCCCGGAGATCTGCGCGTTGGTAATACGAATGGTGCCCGTACTCACATATAATCCTGTTCCGTAACACCAGGAATCACTCTTTGATACGTTGGAAAGTATCTTACTATTACGGATAGTGAGGGAACCGCTTGTCTGATGCATTCCTGCTCCGTAACACCATGTGCCGGTATCGATCTGGTTGTTTCGGATAGTAGTATTTTCAAGCACTACAGATGCATTATTCATATAAAGACCTGCTCCGCTTGCATTGGTTCCTATATTATAAAGAGAATTATTCCTGACCACCACTCCAATGAGTTTCAAGCCTCCGGTATTAACAGAGATCCCTGCTCCTGACCCTGTGGTTAATGTTCCGCTACGAATTGTAAATCCGCGGATCACTGTGTTCGTATCTGTCATGAGGGAGTTCAATTGAATTACCCTACCCGTATTCACCATGATGGTCGTATTGGAGCTATCGCCCGCCGAGAAAAGTTTAATGTTTGATGTAGCCGGCCAGATGATATTTCCCATGTGGTTGCCTGGCTGAACCATAACCGTATCACCGCTGACGCAGGCTGTTAAAGCGGCCTGGATGGTGGCATACATTGCGGGAACATTGCGTATAGTTCCCATGAGCAGGGAACAGGAGAAACAGGCGAGGATAAAGATCTTTTTCATGCGCTTTTTTTTCAAAAATAGCAAAAAAAAACGCAAATCAAAATATCGTAACTTTAATCAATGATAAGACTCTTCCTATTTCTGTTCTTCATTTCTTCCTTCGCTTCTGTCGCCCAACCCTGGCCGTTCATCTCCGGGGTAGGAATCTTTAATTCTCAATCCCGGTCATATGGCGCAGTCGAGGTGACGGGAGGATACCTCGTTGCGGGCTGGAGTGGTCTCAATCCCACAGGAATGGATGCTACGCTCATGAAACTTGAACCATCAGGTGACACGATGTGGGTGAAACATTATGGCGGGAATGCGCCTGATGCAGGTAGATCGTTGGTTGCTTCAAGCGACGGATATTTCGCTATCGCCGGTAACACAGCATCATTCGGAGAAGGTGCTGATGATATGCTGCTCATTAAAGTTGATCAGAACGGCGATACCCTTTTCACACGCTGTTATGGTGGACCATTAAGCGATGCTGCATGGAATATCCGCTCAATCCAGTACGGGGCTCCCGGATACATCTTATGCGGGCACACACAAAGTTACGGGGCCGGGCTAAAGGACATCTACCTGGCAAGGACAGACCTCAACGGCTCACTGCTTTGGACAAGATCCTACGGTGGTGTGAAAAACGAGGAGGCTTATGATGTTGTAGAAACCAATGATAAAGGATTTGCGCTCACCGGTTATATAGAAAGCCTGGGCGCAGATTCATCCGATCTGTTTGTTTTGAAAACAGATTCAACAGGAAATTTTGAATGGATGAAAAGATTCGGAAATAATTACGACGACTACGGACGTGGCATTTTTCAAACTGCCGACAGCGCCCTGATCGTTGCCGGGTATGGAAAAACAGGAAGTATTTACGAAGATTCCTGGATGTTCAAACTTTCCATCGACGGCAACAATATGATCTGGGGTAAAAGTTACGGCGGAGTACAGTTTGATTCCTTTTATGATGTTATTGCGCTTAACGATGGCGGTATCCTGGCCGGCGGGTATACGAATTGTTTCGGCGCAGGCGGACAAGACGCCTTTATCATACGTACGGATGCCAATGGTGATACATTATGGACGAGGACGTTCGGCGGACCGGGATGCGAAGAAATCTACGGAATGCTGGAAACATCAAACAGCGGGTTCATCCTTGCTTCCTATGAGCAGAGTTTTGATCCAATGACACAACTTTCATGGTTGATCAAAACAGATAGCAATGGCTTTGGTCCCGGTTGCCATGAAAACGGGGCAGCGCCTGTTATTTCAGTTCTGAACATTTCTGAAAACTTCATCACACCATTCATTACCCTGAACAATGGGGTTGAAGGAATAACGAAATTCGGAATAAACAGGGGTGATCACCTGGACAGGTTTTGTTCGCCCGGTGGATTGAATGATGAACCAAAACAGCATTCATTGGTTTTTCCCGTCCCGGCAACAGATCATTGTACGGTTATCTTTTCTTTACCTGTTTCTGAGACGAGCATTTTTGATATTGTCGACATGAGTGGAAGAATCCTTCAAAGTCTCATCCTGGAAGCCGGAATAACTGAATTACAAATCGACTTAAAACCTTTTTCCGATGGGGTTTTGTTTCTGAAGAACCGGACCTCCCATTATCCGGCTCCTGTCAGGATCATCCTCATCAAATAACGCAGGTTTCAAAGGGATTTCTTATCTTTGAGTGAACATCCTCTCACCTTAATACTGGTCTATGAAAAAAGTTCTACTCTCCTCCTCTCTTCTGGTATCCTGTCTTGGTTTTTCCCAGATATCCCAAAATGTGAATTTGTTATCCAACTGGTTCAATCCGGCAACACCTGCTGAGCCGACTTACGCCATCAAATACAACGGCGTATGGGGCTGGGTGGATCCGCAGGACAATAAGGAATATGCCATTATAGGATCAAGCGAAGGCACGTATTTCATTGACGTGACCATTCCAACGGCTCCTGTTGTCCGCGACTACGTCCCTGGCCGGAGAAATAATTGTATCTGGCGCGAGTATAAGACCTACCAGAACTATTGTTATATGGTGAGTGACGACGGCGGCCCTCCGAATAGCTTCCAGATCGCTGACATGTCATACCTCCCCGACTCTGTGCATCTTGTTCATGATGATGATTCGATCTTTGAGCGATGCCATACGATCTGGGTAGATGGTAATAAACTTTATTGCGGTATACCGCGTGCAGGTGTTATTGGAGGTACAGGAAGAATGGCTGTATTCAGTCTTGCTAATCCGGAGTTACCTCTTCTGCTGCGGAAATTAGAAACGAATATTCCATCCACAGACTATGTACATGATATGTTCGTAAGGAATGATACCGTATACGCAAGCAGCAGCAACAGCGGATTGTTTATTTACAAGTATAACACGGGACCGAACACCTTCACCACCATCAATTCATTGACAACATATCCGGGACAAGGTTATAATCACAGCAGTTCACTCACGCCGGACGGTAAAACGCTGATCATGCTGGATGAGGTGCCCGTAAACCTTCCCTGTAAATCAGTTGATGTAACGAATATCATGAACATTTCTGTCCTGCAGACATTTCGTTCAACTCCGTCAACTATTGCTACTCCTCATAACCCGCATGTTGTGAACAACACCCGCGCCGTTGTGGCTTATTACCAGGACGGTGTTCAGATCTTTGATATTTCCAATCCTTCCAATGTGATCCGTTCAGGATATTATGACACAAATCCAACGGATTGCCCTTCCTGTCCTAACCCGAATTATAGCGGATGCTGGGGCGCCTATACGGAGCTTCCAAGTGGAATAATTCTTGCATCGGATATGCAGAATGGATTATTCGTATTGGATGCGAACGGAGCGCTTGTTTCTTCGGAGCTGACGGAAGATGCTGCTATCAACCTGGTTGTATTCCCTAACCCTGCATCTGATAATGTTTCTGTTTCGTTTAGCCTTAAGAATTCGGCGGAAGTATCTGTTACCGTGTCTGATCTTGCCGGAAGAACGATCTTCTCTGAGCATTTGTCATTGATCCCAGGAGCAAATCAATCGGATATTGACGTTTCGGGATTTGACGCCGGAATTTATCTGGTAACTGTAAGAGGTGAAGGATTTTCGCTGACACAGAAGTTTACGGTAAGCAGGTAATTCTCCTTCTCCTCTTATTTCCGCAGCTTGATCTTCTGACCGGGCTTGATGACCGTTCCCGGTTCCATCTTATTCCACTTATAAAGGAATTTCAGCCTGATGGCATATTTTTGAGAGATGGAATGCATGGTTTCTCCTGTCTTGGAAACATGCACCTTTTCACTTTGAGCCCGCTTTTTCTTTGGCTGTATGTAAACGATATCGCCTTTCCTTAGCACATCATCCATACCTCGATCGTTGTACTTGTAAAGTGATTTAGCACTCAACTCCATTTCCTTCGCGATCTTCACGTAGGTATCTCCTTCTCTTGCGATCACGAACTTGCGTTCGTTGTTGAGTTTGACCGACAGCGATGACTTTGAACTTACCTTAGGAGAATGAGATATCTTTTTCGGGTCGTCCTTTTTACTCACCGGCACCATGGACATCTTGTCGAGTTCGTTCAGACTATGCCTTTCAATAATTTCAATGAGCCGGTTCGCATAGAATGGATCCGTAGCGTATCCGGCTGCCTTTAGTCCCTGGGCCCATCCTTTGTAATCCGACACTTGCAGATCGAAAAGAAAATCATAGCGTTCGCGCGAGATAAGAAAAGCTGAATGATCTGAATAGGATTCCAGAACGGAATTATATTTTCTGAAACATTCGTTGGATTCGTCATCGTCCTGGATGTAGGTGGAGCCTGTCCATTCTGCATGGCATTTGATCCCGAAGTGATTGTTCGCATACACAGCAAGCGCGCTGTTCCCGTTACCGCTTTCAAGCATTCCCTGGGCAAGTGTGATACTTGCAGGCACACCATGCAGCAACATTTCTTTCACCGCATCTTCCTTGTATTTTTCAACGTATTCTTCGGGTGTAAGTTTATATTCAGCCGGTTGCGCGAACAAGCCGGCCACCATGAATACATGGAAAGTCAGGAGCGGGAATATTTCTTTCGTTTTCACGATGCCGCAAAAATAGGGTCTTTTTGTACGGGAAAAGGGGGTTAAATGTTTGGTTTTAAACAATCTAATGTCAATTCGGATAAACGTTTTGAGCGTTTAAAGGGTTCGAAACATTCAAAACCCTTAGAACCTTCAAACTATTTTTTCTTTAGAACTATCTCGACCGGCACCCCGTGAAAGTCGAAATGCTCCCTTAACTGGTTTTCCAGGAAACGCTTATAGGGATCTTTGATATACTGTGGAAGATTACAATAGAAAGCAAAATTCGGATTCTTGCCCGGCAGCTGTGTGATGAATTTTATCCGTATCTCCTTCCCTTTCACTGACGGTGGCTGGGTTCTTTCAATGATTGGCAATAGAATATCGTTCAGTTTTCTGGTCGGGATCTTGCGTTGTTTACTTTTGAAAACTGTTTCTGCAACCTCGATGGCTTTCATGATCCTCTGCTTTGTCAGCGCTGAAACAAAAACGATCGGGAAATCACGGAAAGGAGCGGCTTTCTTTCGGATGACCGCTTCCATGTCCCGGGTTGTATTTGTTTTCTTCTCCTCCATCAGGTCCCATTTGTTAACCACGATAACAATCCCTTTCCTGTTCACTTGTGCCAAGTGAAAAATATTGAGATCCTGTGCCTCGAATCCAAGTGTGGCATCCAGCATCAACAGGCAAACATCGCAATCTTCAATGGCGCGTATGGCGCGCATGACTGAATAAAACTCAAGATCTTCTTTGACCTTTCCTTTTTTCCTTATGCCTGCTGTATCGACAATGATGAAATCATGTCCGAAAAAATTATAACGCGTATTAATGGAATCTCTTGTGGTACCCGCGATAGGTGTCACGATCGTCCTTTCTTTCCCGATAAGCGCGTTCAGCATGGAAGATTTTCCAACATTAGGACGACCGGCGATCGTGAAGCGTGGCAGATCTGATTCTTCATCAACAACATCAGGCTGCAGAAATTTTACGGCCTCATCCAGAAGTTCTCCTGTACCTCCGCCATTCATTGCAGAAACCGGGTAAACATCACCCAGACCGAAGGAGTAGAACTCCGCAGTTTGTGTCGAGCGCTGCGTATTATCCACTTTATTGACGACCACAAAGATCTTTTTCTTTGATTTGCGCAGTAGCTTCGCGACTTCTTCATCCAGAGGATTGATCCCTTCCGCGACATCCACAACAAAAAAGATCACATCCGACTCCTCTATCCCCAATTGTACTTGTTTGCGGATCTCGGCCTCAAAAATATCTTCCGAACCCTGTACGTATCCTCCCGTATCGATCACAGAAAATTCAACCCCATTCCAGTCGCCTTTGCCGTAATGCCGGTCGCGCGTAACACCTGAAATGGCATCCACGATAGCTTTCCTGCTGGTGGTAAGTCGATTAAAGAGGGTACTCTTACCTACATTTGGGCGTCCTACTATGGCGATTATATTACCCATTTAGTACCCGAAGTTCTTTAGCTTGTTAGCATTGTTTCTCCAGTCCTTATTGACCTTAACGAACAATTCCAGGAATACTTTTTTGCCGAGGAACTCTTCCATGTCCAGCCTGGCTTCCGTTCCTATCTTTTTCAACATGCTTCCACCCTTGCCGATCATTATGGATTTTTGCGTGTCGCGTTCTACGTAGATGGTAGCTGCTATCCGATCAATACCCGCTTCCTCCTTATAAGAATCAATGATCACTTCACTGGCATAGGGGATCTCCTTTTCCAGGCAGAGAAATATTTTTTCGCGGATCATTTCGGAAACAAAGAAACGCATTGTTCTTGTTGTAAATTCTACTTTATCAAAATACCCGGGATGCTCGGGTAGTTTTTCCAGGACCAGGTTCAGGACTGTATCCACATTCTTGCCTTTGGTTGAAGATACCGGCACTATTTCTGCGCCAGGCATTCGTTTGCTCCAATCGGCAGCCATCGGGAACATCAATTCCTTTTTAATGAGATCCATTTTATTCAGCACAATGATTACAGGCTTTCCGGATCGTTTCATTTTTTCAATGATATGCTCCTCCGGCTGTCGCCTGTCTTTCACATCAATCACAAGAAGAAAGATATCCGCATCCTCAAGCGCTTCGTTGATCACGCTCATCATGGAATTGTGAAGCTTGTATGCCGGTTTCACAATGCCGGGTGTATCAGAATAAACGACCTGAAAGTCTTCCCCGTTCATGATACCCATGATACGGTGACGTGTTGTCTGCGCTTTGTACGTGATGATAGAGATCTTCTCGCCCATGATCGCATTCATGAGCGTCGATTTCCCTGCATTGGGATTACCAATGATATTTACGAAACCTGCCTTGTGCACACTACAAAGATAAGAACCTCAAAGCAGCGTCCCTGAATTCCTCGGGTTTTTCCGCGTGTACCCAATGGCCGGCGCCGGGAATAGTAACGGAAGACATCGCCGGAAATAGTTTGGATGCCTCCTTCAGATCCTTTTCTTCAACGTGTTTACTGTTGCCGCCAAGAATGAAAAGAGTGGGTTTTGTGAAAGGATTGCCTTCTATCTCAGCCAACACCTCTTTGTATTTCTTTGTGATCACATCGTGATTGAATCTCCAGGCCAGCGAATTATCCTCTTTCCTATATAAGTTTTTCAGCAAAAGCATCCTGGTTGCATTATCCCTGATCAATGCTTCAAGCCGTTCTTCCGCATCCCTTCTTGAGCTTAATGCTGAAATGTTCATTGCAGCAAGCGCTTTGATAACATCTTCATGCCCCTGCTTATATTTCTTTGGCGCAATATCAACTACAATGAGTTTTTCCACCAACGTCGGGTGGTCAAGCGCCATGCGCATGGCAACCTTGCCCCCGAGTGAGTGACCGATGATGTTTGCGTGATCCAGGTCATTTTCCCCAAGGACATCCAAAACATCCTCCGCCATCACCTTGTAGTTCCACTCAGGATTATGCGGAGAGAGTCCGTGATTTCGCAGATCAATTGCGAATGCTTCAAAACCCGATTCGCCGAATTGCTTGGCAAGGGTATTCCAGTTGTCGCTTTGCCCGAACAACCCATGAAGGATCACGAGTGGTTTGCCTTTGCCGTATTTGCGGAAAAAAAGTTTCACCTCAGTTGAGATAAATATTTTTTGATGGTATTCTCCAATCCAAAACACAAGGCATCAGAAATAAGCGCGTGGCCAATGGAAACTTCAAGAATGCCCGGGACGTTCTGTTTGAAAAATTTCAGATTATCAAGATCCAGGTCATGCCCTGCATTCAAACCCAACTTACATGCTGAAGCGATCCCGGCCGCTTCGGTGAATGATCTTACCGCTTCCTGCTTATCTTTCAAAAAAGCTTTGGCGTAGGATTCCGTGTAAAGTTCAATCCTGTCCGTGCCGGTCAATGCGGCCCCTTCAACCATTTTCGGATCGGGATCGACAAAAATAGAAGTTCGGATATTTTTCTTTTTGAATTCGGAAATGATCTCCTTTAAGTAATCCTTATTCTTTATCGTATCCCAGCCATGATCGGACGTAAGTTGCCCTTGTATATCGGGCACCAGGGTCACCTGGTCCGGCATTACTTCCAGAACAAGATCTATGAATTTTTTTTCTTTCGGATTACCCTCTATGTTAAATTCCGTTTTCAGCAAGGGGCGTAGTTCGCGGACATCACTGTAGCGAATGTGCCGCTCGTCCGGACGGGGATGAACCGTGATACCCTGAGCCCCGAATTTTTCACAATCAAGTGCGGTTTTCTGCACGTCCGGCTTATTACCCCCTCTTGCATTTCGCAAAGTGGCAACCTTATTGATGTTAACGCTCAGACGGGTCATGAAGGAGTATTCTTCTCAAAATTCGTCAAAATAGAAACAGCACAGGAATATTCACCTGTTTTGCATGTAACTTGCTGAGCATAAGCTTTTTGATTACATTTTTAAACGAATAATTAATCGTAACTTTGACGTAACAGATGCTTGCAAAAGAACTCATAAGTGATGAAGTACCCCCGCTCAAGATTACGGATAATGGTATCCGTGCCCTGAAGTGGATGGAGGAGTTCCGGGTATCGCATCTTCCGGTAGTAAAAGGTACTGAGTTTATCGGCCTTCTTTCCGACACGGACTTACTGGATCTTAATTCAGTCAAGCAAAACATTGCCAATCTTAAAATAAATCTCAGCAAAGCATTCGTTTTTGAGAATCAGCATGTATTCGAAGTTCTGAAGATAATCTCAGCGCAGCATCTTTCGGTGATCCCTGTTCTGGATGAAAAAAAGAAATACAAAGGTGTTGTAACGGCGCGCAGGCTGATGCAAATCATTGCCGACATGCCCTTTGTTAATGAGCCCGGAGCGATCATCATGCTTGAGATGAACGATCACGATTACTCCATGGCTCAGATCGCCCAGATCGTAGAAGGAAATGACGCAAAGATCCTGAGCGCATATATTACCGCGCGATATGAGCAGGGAAAGATTGAAGTAACGCTGAAAGTAAATAAGGAAGACTTATCAGGAATTATTCAAACACTCAACCGGTATAACTATACCATCAAGGCTTCCTTCCAGCAAAGTTCGTTTGAAGAGGATATCAAACGGAGATTTGACTCATTCATGAATTACCTGAATGTGTAATGCATGCTGATCGCCTCCATTTTCAGTCTGATCCTGTGCCAACAAGTTCCTGTCAGCATTCCTGTAACACATGAGCTGAATGAACAGATCACACTTCACAGGGGTGAAAAGCCTGCTGGGGAAGAATCCATGCACCCTTTTATAGTTCGTAAGATCATCATAGAAGGCAACAAGGTAACGCGGCGGCATATCATTGCGCGTGAACTCACCTTCAAAGAAGGAGATACCGCTGCCATTTCTACGCTTAGAAAGTCCTTTCTTGCCAGCAAGCAGAATCTTCTCAACACCTCGCTTTTCAATTTTGTCACATTTGATACACTGAACTCAGGCGCCGGCCATGCAGATGTCAGAATAACGGTTGAGGAACGATGGTACACCTGGCCCGGGCCCATTTTCGAGCTTGCCGACAGAAACTTCAACACCTGGTGGCAAACGCGGGACCTTGACAGGATCAATTATGGCTTTTTCCTTTACAGGGATAATTTTCGTGGAAGAAAAGAACGTGTGACCTTTTTGTTCAAGACCGGGTATACACAACAGTTCGGTATCTCTTACACCATACCCTACCTCGACCGCAGGCAGAAAATGGGTATGGGATTCAGTATCTCCTGGTCGAGGAACCATGAAGTTGCCTACGGAAGCATGGCCAACAAACAACTCTTTTATAAGGATGAAGACACGTATGTGCGAAAGGAATTTTCCTCTAAGCTTTCCTTTTCTTATCGTCCCGGACTATACACAACCTTCAGCACAGAGGCGAGGTTCTACGACGGAAAGATCGCTGACACGGTCACATCATTTGAGAATATTTATTTTGCGGGCGACTTGTCGAAGATGCAGTACTTTCTTTTGAACGTTTACGTCAGACATGATCACAGGGATAATAAATCATATCCCTTAAAAGGATATTATCTTGACCTTGAAGCAGGAAAGAACGGACTCGGCATTCTCGACGGTGAAACAGCGGATCAGTGGTACGCGATAAGTTCAGCGCGTAAATACACGAAACTTTCTCCGCGTTGGCATCATGGTGTTGCGCTAAAGGGAAAATTGTCAGACGGGACAGATGTCCCTTATTTTCTCACAAGAGGGCTTGGGTACCGGGAGTATATCCGCGGATATGAATACTATGTGATGGACGGTCAGAATTATTTACTCGGGAAAACAGGATTCAAATTTTGTCTCGTAAAACCGAAGATCAAAAAGATAAAATTTCTCCCGGCAAAAAAGTTCAACAAGTTCCATTATGCCTTGTATGCCGAAGCATATTTTGACGCCGGCTATGTTGAGGATAAAGTATCATTTGCAAATAACTCATTGAATAACAAATGGCAATACGGTTACGGAGCCGGGATCCATTATGTAACGTATTACGACCTCGTGCTTCGACTTGAATATTCCAGGAATATGTTGAACGAAGACGGCTTATTTCTTCACTTTGTAGCGCCCTTGTGAGATGACCATCGCGATCTACGGCCGTACAATAGAAAATAACCGCAGCGCTGCGGTGCAGGAACTTTTTAACCTCCTGGAAAAAGAAGCGGCGGAAGTGATGATCCATAAGCCGCTTCATGATTTTATTGTTAAGAGCATAACGCTTCCGAAAAAAATATCTCTCTTTTCTTCTCATAAAGATCTTCCCGGGAAAGCCCAGTTCCTTTTCAGCCTTGGCGGTGATGGTACGCTGCTTGAGACACTCGTTTTAGTAAGGGATTCAGGAATACCGGTAGTTGGAATAAACACAGGCCGCCTCGGATTTCTTTCAAGCATCGCAAAAGAAGAATGTGCAGAGGCGCTTACCGCTTTACGTTCCGGCAATTATGAAGTGGAGAAAAAAGAATTGTTGTTCCTTGATTCAATGGACCTGTTCACAGACCTTCCATACGCACTGAATGAGATCACTATTCAGAAAACAGATTCTTCCATGGTAACCATTCATGCGTACCTGGACGGCAATCTTTTGAATTCGTATATGGCCGATGGCCTCATCATCGCAACGCAAACCGGATCCACTGCGTATTCCCTCAGTTGCGGCGGTCCGATCGTTGCCCCGGGAGCAGATGTTTTTATTCTTACCCCGATCGCGCCGCACAATTTGAATGTCCGACCGGTGGTTATCCCGGACTCAGGAACTTTGAGGCTGAAAGTTGAGTCAAAGGACAGTACATTCATGCTTTCTCTTGATTCACGGTCAGCCACCGTTACCAAAACCAGTGAACTGACGATACGTAAGACTCCGGCACGTATGAACCTGGTCAAATTAGCGGGCCGGGACTTCTTCACCTCCCTAAGGAACAAATTACTGTGGGGAATGGATAAAAGGAGCTGATTACCAGCCACTAAAACAATATTCACACGTCTATATCGTTAGATTAAAAAGGCTACTTTTACAACAACTTCATGATCAGGAACTTCGCATTATTAGCCCTACTTTTCACCCTTGTAACGCAGGCTTCTATCGCACAGAAGACTTACCGTGGCTCAGAATTCGGCCTGTTCATAGGAGGAGGGTATTATTTAGGGGAGCTAAACAGGAAAGGGCATTTCAACAGCATGACACGCCCCGGAGGCGGTCTTGTTTACCGTTACAATTTCAACCCGAGGATCTCTTTAAAAAGCAACCTTATTTTCGGAACCCTTATCGGTGATGACTCCCGCTCCGGTGTTCCCTCGCAGGTGCAGCGTAATGCGCATTTCAAATCTCCTATGACAGAACTTGCTGCTGAACTTGAATTCAATTTCATCAATTACGTTATCGGTAATCAAAAAACATATTTCACACCTTTCGTGTTCGGCGGGGTCGCTATTTTCCGTATGAATCCAAGGGGACAGACTGCCTTTAACAGCAATTGGTATAATTTACAACCTCTAGGTACGGAAGGTCAGGGCACAAGCCTGAACAGTTCAAAAAAATACAATCTCTTTCAACCGGCCCTTCCTTTCGGCTTCGGGATCAAAGCTTGGATAGCGAGCAGGATAGGAATAACACTTGAATGGGGATTCAGAAAGACCTTTACGGATTACATCGATGATGTAAGTAAGACGTATGTTGATCCTGCAGTACTTGCTATTGAGAACGGAAATTTATCAGCCTATTTCTCTGACACCAGCCTTGTGCCTGATCATGCTGCCAATGTGGGTAAACAGCGTGGTGATCCAAGTGATAAGGACTGGTATTCGTTCGCGGGACTTTCTCTTATGTTCAAATTAAGGAACAGGTATACTACCTGCCAGAATTACAAATAGCCTCAGCTGACCCCGGATGTCCTCGCTTAAAGAAAAGATCGATCTCGGAAAATTGCCGGTACACGCAGCCATTATCATGGATGGCAACGGACGCTGGGCGCAGCAGCGCGGGAAGGAGAGGATCTACGGACATCAGCAAGGCGTGACTGCAGTAAGAGAGGCGACCGAAGCTGCTGCAGAGCTCGGAATTAAATACCTGACGCTATATGCTTTTTCCACTGAGAACTGGAACCGTCCGGATGAAGAAGTGAACGCACTGATGAGCCTCCTGGTAACTACGATCAGTCACGAGACAAAGACCCTCAATAAAAACAATATACGCCTTGCCGCTATTGGAGATCTTGAGAGTTTACCAACAGAATGCAGGCAGGAACTTGCCGAAGCAATAAAAAATACTTCCACAAACACAAGAATGACACTGGTTCTTGCGTTAAGCTATAGTTCCAAATGGGAAATATTACGGGCCGTGAACGCCATAGCATCAAAAGCAGTGAAAGGTGAATTGAACCCCGGTTCCGTTGATGAAAAGATCTTTGAACGTGAACTCTGTACAAGCAACATACCGGACCCTGAACTCCTTATCAGGACGAGCGGCGAGGAACGGATCAGCAATTTTTTGTTGTGGCAGATCGCATACAGTGAATTATATTTTACGAAGAAACTCTGGCCTGATTTCAGAAAGGACGACCTCTATGAGGCGATCCTGGATTACCAGGGACGGGAAAGAAGGTTTGGGAAAATAAGCGAGCAGGTAACTACATGATGAACAAGTTTTTTTTCATATTAATAATATCATTCTTCTGTTCGGGGATCGTTGCCCAGTCCATTCTCACACAGGGAACGGATTCGCTAACCACTGATTATAAGAATCCGAAAGAATTCGTGATCGAAGAGATCACCGTAAAAGCTCCGGATTCATTTGATAAAAAATTGCTTGCTGCCCTTTCCGGACTTTCCAAAGGAGAAAAGATCCGCATACCGGGCGACGACATTCCTAATGCGATAAAGAATCTCTGGAAGATGGGCCTGTTCAAGGACGTCCAGATCCATGCAACTCGTGTTGAGCAAGGGAAGATCTACCTCCATATAAGTGTAACGGAACGGAACAGGCTGAGTTATTATAAGTACAAGGACAGAAAAGACATTTCGAAGAATGAAGCGGATGATCTGAGCGAGAAGATGCGCTTGAACGGCGAGATGATGGTGACAGAAGAACTCATTAAAACTTCCGAGGAGATCGCCACAGAATTTTTCAGAGAAAATGGATATCTGGATGCGAAGGTCTGGATCGTCCAGGTACCCGATTCTGCAAAACCGAATCACGTTGTGTTCATATTACATCATACCCGGGGACCGAAGATCCGCATCAAGGACATTGTTTTTTATGGCAATACGCAAGTGAAAGCCGGCAAATTGCGACGTAAGATGAAAGAAACCAAGCGAAGAAGATGGTATACGTTCCAATCCGCCAAATTCTTCGAAAGTGAATATGAGAAGGATAAGGATGCACTTATGGTCGAGTATGCCGACAAAGGGATGCGCGATGCAAAGATCCTTAAGGACACGCTTTATAAAGTTTCTCCGGACCGTATCATACTTGAGATCACGATCGATGAAGGAAAAAAATACTACTTCAGGAATATTTCCTGGGTGGGAAATTCAAAATACACCACAAAGGATCTTACGCGCGCTCTTGGAATTAAGAAAGGAGAGGTGTACAACCAGGGTTTGCTGGAGTCCAGGCTCTATATGAACGCGAGCAGTACGGATATCAGTTCGCTTTATATGGACGATGGCTACCTCTTTTTCCAGGTGACACCGGTGGAGATATTGGTTGAGGGAGACAGCATTGACGTGGAGCTCCGTGTTTATGAAGGCAAACAAGCGATCATTGACGATGTAACTATTACAGGCAATACTAAAACGAATGATAAGGTCATCATCCGCGAGGTCAGAACAAAACCGGGGCAATTATTCAGGAGAAGCGATATCATCCGTACGCAACGCGAGCTTGCTGCATTGGGTTACTTCGATCCCGAAAAGATGTCGGTCAATCCTGTTCCCAACCCCGCTGACGGAACGGTGGACATTGAGTATGTGGTTGAAGAAAAACCGAATGATCAGTTAGAGCTCTCGGGCGGCTTCGGGGCCGGCAGGGTGGTTGGAACGCTGGGCGTTTCATTCAATAATTTTTCCGGCAAAGGTTTTTTCAAGAAAGGAGCATGGGCCCCTGTACCATCCGGAGATGGGCAGAGACTGAGCATTCGCGCACAATCCTACGGGGTCGGGTACTGGAGTGTGAACGCAAGTTTTACAGAACCCTGGCTCGGGGGTAAAAAACCAAATTCACTGACCGTAACTACATACCACTCTGAACAAACCAATGGTCAGAAAAAATGGACTTCCCGGAAGGATAAAGAACTCAACCCTCTCCGTCAGTCGCTTGGGATCAGCGGTGTGAGTGTTGGACTTGGAAAGCGACTTACCTGGCCGGACGATTTCTTCCAGTTCTATGCGGAGGCGAATTACAAATATTATTTGCTTGATAATTACCGCGCATTCTTTTCCTTCAACGATGGATATTCCCGCGACCTGAATCTGCGGTTCGTGCTTTCAAGGAATTCTGTCGATTTCCCGATCTATGATTTTCCAACCAGCGGTTCCGTGATCTCCCTGACAACAGGATTCACGCCCTGGCTGAGATCTTTGTTTACCAAAACAGACTTTACAACGATCGGCGACCAGGAAAAATACAAATGGCTGGAATATTACAAATTCAAATTCACCGGTTCCTGGTTCACCAAGTTATTCGGTAAGGAACGTAAGAACGCGCTTGTTCTGAATACCAGGATAGGATTCGGCTTACTTGGAACCTTCGATAAGGATTATGGATTATCGCCGTTTGAAAGGTACTATCTCGGGGGAAGCGGTCTTACCGGATTCTCGCTTGACGGCCGTGAGATCATTGCTCTAAGAGGTTATGATGACCAGAGCGTGTCGCCTCCAAACGGAGCAGCTTCCATTGTTAAATACACTATGGAGTTCCGGTACCCGCTTTCGCTTAATCCATCGGCCCTGGTTTACGCTATGGCCTTCGCGGAAGCCGGCAATTCATGGTCTACGTTCAAGGAGTTTAACCCATTCAGTGTCAAGCGTTCAGCAGGGGTTGGAGTCAGGGTATTTCTTCCCATGTTTGGCCTGTTAGGGTTGGACTACGGTTGGAGGTTTGATGAGATACCAACTGCACCCTTTATGCAACGTTCCCAGCTGCACTTCACAATTGGTATGAATCTTGGAGAACTATAGGAAAATCTTAATTTTACCAAAACCTTTTACTATGATAATCAAGCACTTATTCCCCGCTTTGATGGTATTTGCCTTCATGGCTCTCACACCCCTTTCTGCCCAGAAAACCGCTTATGTTGATGTTGAGTATATCCTGAATGCATTGCCTGAATATAAGAATGCGCAAGGTGAGCTTGACAAGATCTCAATTACCTGGCAGAATGAGATTGAGGCCAAGATCAAGGAAGTGGATAAGATGTTCAAAGCCTACAAGGATGAAGAAGTACTTCTCACGGAAGACATGAAGAAGAAGCGCCAGAATGAGATCATGATGAAAGAGAAGGAAGTGAAGGAATTGCAGAAGGCGCGTTTCGGTGTCGACGGAGATCTCTTCAAAAAACGCCAGGAAATGGTAAAACCTATCCAGGATAAAGTTTACAATGCGATCAAAAAACTTTGTGAAAAAGAACAGATCATGATCATGTTCAATAAAGCAGCCGACATGAATATTGTTTATTCGAATCCGAAGTTCGACCGCAGTGATGCCGTCCTGGAAATGGTAAAGGCCGGGGACACCAAATAATTGTATCTTTGCCGACTAAAATTCTTACACTATGAAAACGCTTGTAAAGATCCTTGTTTCAGCACTGTTCCTGGTATCGTTCCAGGGAGTCGCACAGAAGATCGGTCATGTCGATTTTGACTCCATTGTCCGGTTATTGCCAAACTATGATTCTGTGAGAACGGTTTCAGAAAAATTCGGAAAAAGTCTGGATAAAGAATATCAGGACATGTATGCAGAACTTGACAAGAAGATCAAGGAATACAAGGACAACGAAAAGATCTGGACAGAGTTCATGTTGGGAATGAAAAAGAAGGATATAGAGGCGTTACAGCAAAACATCCAGGAATTCCCGCAGAACGCGCAGAATGAAATGGCAAAAAAGAACGCAGAGTTACTTGGGCCGCTTGAGAAAAAAGCCAAATTGCTCATAGAGCTTGTGGCAAAAGAAGGAAAATACACGTATGTGATGGATTCGGGCGCCGGCATTTTGATCATCTCTCCTCCGGGTGATGATCTGCTTCCTATGGTTAAGGCGAAGATCAAAAAGTAAAGCGGAAGATCCGAACAAATGAACGCATCGGTGATAATCCTTTCGACCGGGCGCAGCGAGTGGAAATGACATCCACCTCCCCCATTGGCATATTCGATTCCGGAATAGGCGGGCTTACGGTGCTGAAAGCTGTGCGAAGTCTTCTTCCCTATGAAAACATCATTTATTTCTCGGATACGATTCATCTTCCCTATGGAGATAAACCCATGGAGGAGATCCTTGCGTATAGTAAAGGGATAACGCAATTCCTGCTTGATAACAAATGTAAGATCATCGTGGTCGCTTGTAATACCGCCTCTGCCGCCGCGTTAAAACAACTAAGGGAATCATATCCTGATGTGATGTTCGTTGGAATGGAGCCTGCTGTTAAACCTGCAGCCGAGCAAACCAGGACGGGTACAGTTGGTGTACTTGCAACCAGCGCAACATTCCAGGGGGAACTTTATAATTCAGTTGTGGAACGCTTTGCGAAAGACGTAGAAGTGATCCGACAGCCCTGCCCCGGGCTTGTACAACAGATCGAAGCGGGAAAGCTTAACACACATGATACGGAAGGCATGCTCCGCGCATGGATAGAACCCATGTTGAAAAAAAACATTGATACATTGGTCTTGGGATGTACCCATTATCCCTTTGTGAAATCGCTCATTGAAAAGATAAGTGGTCCGGGCGTTCGCGTCATCGATCCTGCACCTGCAGTTGCGAAACAAGTAGCAAAGATCCTGGAAGAAAAACGGCTGAAACATGATGGAACGAAACAAGGTGAGATCAGTTATTACACCTCAGGTGATTCGAATGCATTACGCGAAATGATGGGAATGCTTGAAATGAAACCGGGGAAGGTGGAGAAAACTGAGTGGTCTAAAGAAGGAGCAATCAATGTGATAATGTGATAATATTCATTTAAACCACCCCGAGTACATCACATAATTATTCGCGATACGGTTGATCTCGCCTGCGATCATTTCCTGTGAAATATCCTTCACTTTTTTGGCAGGGACGCCTGCATAGATACTACCCGACTCCACTTTTGTATTCTCAAGCACTACAGCGCCGGCAGCGATGATAGAGTTACTTCCTATGACGCAATGATCCATTACGATAGCGCCCATACCAATCAGGACATTGTCCTCAACCGTACATCCATGCACGATGGCATTATGCCCTATGGATACGTTATTTCCGATGTTGGTGGCGGCTTTCTCATAGGTACAATGAATGATCGCCCCGTCCTGGACATTCACTTTATTACCCATACGGATGTAATTCACATCGCCGCGTATCACGGCGTTGAACCAGAATGAGCACTGATCGCCGCAGACAACATCACCGACTATCGTTGCATTGTCGGCGATATAACATTCCTTACCAAACTTCGGAGAGATGCCCTTAACAGGCTTGATGTACGGCATAAGCCTTACTTCTCATTCATGTGAGGATTCACAAGACCATTGTCCTTGGTTGGCTTACGGGTGCTTGCCTTCACATCATCCGCATCCCATCCGGACATAGCAATATTCTTACGTATCTCATCCAGGGTGAGCTTTTTGCTGATGAATACAACTGTCAGCTCTTTTGTGGCCAGGTCGACTGTAGCTTTTTTTACACCCTTCATTCCTTTGACCAATTTTTCTATTCCTTCCTTGCATAGTTGACACTCAGCCGAGGTCTTGATCTTGACTTCGGTCTTGCGCTGGGCAAATGAGCTGATGCTGATGCTAACAAATGCCAGGATGAGTGTGAGGATGAGGCTTTTTTTCATAGTTCGCTTATTTAATTGCAATTTCTTCTGCCTTGTACTTTGGTGTATTGGCTTCACCGGGATTGAAAGTCAGGATCGCATTCATGATCTGTTCCTTACTTACCTTGCTAACATCAAACACGAAGGTTCCGGTCATGGTTTCAAAATCTACTTTTGAAGACTTGACGCCTTTGATCCGGTAAACATGGTCCTCAATTCCTTTAGCACAACCATGCGCGCAGGTCATGCCGGTAATAAGCACCTTCATTGTAACAACCTTCTTACCCGGTTTTTCCGTTTTTATTTCCTGGGCGCTTACTGAGAATGCCAGCAGGAAGATCACTAAATAGCTAAATGTTTTCATTCTTATGACGTGTTAAGTGATTACTTCAAAATTCGTTATTCGTACATTCATTTATTCAATATGAAATCTCCATCCCACATATACTTTCCTCCCTTCAAGGGGTCCCCATATAAAGGACGTATCAAAATACGGGCCATAGGGGTTATCCGCTGAAATAATGGCATCTTCCTGAATAAAATTAAGCAAATTCTCAGATCCAAGGTAAATTTCATGCCTTTTCCATACCCTGTTGACCTGTGCATTTATCTTGAAATAAGGGTCGGAATAGAGGTCCCGTTGGTAAGGCAAGGGGTTGAAAAGGGTATATGGCATGCGCTTTACCCCGAACCATTGCGTAGTAAAGGACATATTCCATTTACGGTTGAACGTTTCGTAAAATAACGTGGCAAGCGCGCGGTGTTTTGCTATGAATGGTAATTGCTCGCGAAAGCCGTCCTTCTCCTTGTAGACATCCAGAAATTTCCATGCAAGTTTCAGGTCGAGATTCTTAACAACTTCCCATGTAAATTCTGCCTGCAAACTGTTGGAGATCGCTTTCCCGGTCCAATTCTCAAAGATCACTTTGGTAAAATCGAAATCATAGTTTGGTATCACCATGTTTCTGAATCTTGTCTGATACGCATCAAATACCAGGGTTCCTTTTCGATAAAACCATTTGAACTTATGCACATAGTTCAAACCATAGTTGAAGGATTCCTGCGGGAGGATGGTTCCGTTGATCACAATTGACTTAGAGCTTACCAATACATTCGGGTTTTCCGCAAGGAGGTAAGGCGTTTTCCACCCTGTTGCCGCACTGAGCCTGAGATCGATATTCTCATTGAAGGAGTACTTGAAATTAACGCGTGGTGTAACAAAGATCTTGTCCTCATACAGATCAGCGCGTATTCCGGTGATCAGCGCAACGATGTGATCCTTATTGTAAGTATTCTCAAGAAAAACACCCGGCACACTTTCCACCTTTTTTAACGAAAGCGTATCGAATGATTCTTGGGTGTCATCATAACGAAAGTTTAAACCTGCATTCAGACTGCTGTTTTCGGACCACTCTGTGTTATACAGCGCCCGAATGTTACCGTTAAATTCAGTTCCCGAATAACTCCTTATCCCATAGAAACCATATTGATCATGGTAGAAACCTGAGTATTGTAACCCGAAACTGGAATACTTCTTACTACTCAATGCGAAGCCAGTACGCCCGTTCACTTCAAACATGCTAGTTGTAAGACGCTGGCCATAAGACGTGGTATCGATATTGTGTTCCGCAAAATGGAAGCCCGTCTGTCCGCCCCTCCTGTCTTCCAGTAAATATTTCAAAGTCAGTTGCGAGATACTTCCCTTACCGTTCTGGTATTTCCATTTGCTGGTAACATTCACATTGGAGAGCATGGGCATATCCATGAACGTATCCTCATTACGGTCTCTTTGAAAATCGGAATGATCGCCATGGATCATTAAAAGAGTAGATAGCTTTTCATTGACCTTCCACGCCTTATCTATGTTAAGTTCCTTGCGAAGATCATTATCCAGGTATGCATTCACAAAAAACCTGTGAGTATTCATTGGATCCTTCAATTCAACATTTACCATTCCTGCCATGGCATCGTGACCGAAAATGACGGATCCGGGACCTTTCACTATGTTGATAGCGCTAAGCTGGTTGCCGGGAATGCTGCTGAGACCGTACGTTTGTGATAAACCAACCATCAAGGGCATATTTTCAGTCAGCATGAGTGTGTAAGCCCCGGAGAGTCCGAGGATCTGTATTTCCTTGCTTCCGGTAACTGCATCTTTATAGGTGACATCAACTGTGGCGTTCCTCTCAAAACTTTCACCAAGATTGCAACACGCCATGGTCTTGATCTCTTTCTCTGTGATGGTCTCGATCTTTAGGGGGCTATAAGAAATATAGGTGGCCTCCTTTTTTTCGATGATGTCAACCTGTTGGAGCGTATCATTGCTCCTCATGATCACCTTCAGGTTCATGGGCGTGGTATTTGCGAACTCTGCGGTATCATTCCGGTAGTTGATCATCGAGAAGATGAGCTTGAAAGGCGGAGCCTCCGGGAATGCTATGCTGAACTTACCGTTGGCGTCCGAGCTTCTTGCTGTTTTGGATCCTAACCAGTGCAGGTTAACAAAAGGAAGCGGGGCTAGTTCCCCCTTTTCATTTCTCTCATAAACGGTACCTGTAACCTGTGCATTTAAAGCCAGGCAATTGGCAATGGAGAGAAGAAACGTTAAATATCGGATTGTTTTCATATCTGATCATTTTGCATTCGTTTAACTTACCGGCCCGAAACGGGAAGCAAGCTGAAGCAAGAGAAGATCAGATGATCAGGACGGAAATGAGACGAAGTATATCCCTGCCAAACGTGGGAGGATCAATGCCTGAGGATTCGTTTTCATCTTCATCAGGCTGAAGGAAAGTAAATGGAGAAAAAACAGGAAGAGGCGCAACAACAGATCTTTCGACCGGAGGAGAAGCCTTTTTAGAAATGGTATGCTGATCAACACGCACATTCGATTTCGTAAAATTGCAACATTTGGAGGCGACATTTGTCCCGGACTCATCTGCCTCACAGCAATTACTTACCTCTCCAAAATTGTAACTGGTTTCACCGCTTCCGGTACAGATCATTTGTGTAATGCTGAATCCGCCGCTAGCCGCCAGGACCAGGATCACAAGGAAACTGAGGAAAGAGTACTTAATGGTGACTTTCATCCTTACAAAGATATAACAAATTTTATGAATGAATCATAGAGGGAAGAGGTTAACAAAGTTTAACACCGGAGGATTAGGATACCAGCCCTTCGGCAAGCTCAGAATGACATTAAAAACCGGGATAATTAGGGTACAGAAATTTTAATGGTTCTTAGATTTAGGATAATCGATATTGTAATGCAAACCTCTGCTTTCCTTTCTTGCCATGGCATGCTTGATGATGATGTATCCCACCTTGATCGTATTACGTAATTCGCAGAGCGCCGGAAAGATGGTCGTTTTTTCATAAAGCGCTTCCGTTTCCCGGTGAAGAAGCAGAAGCCGGTCGAACGCGCGTTTAAGACGAAGATTTGAACGCACAATTCCCACGTAATTGCTCATAATGTCCTGCACCTCCCTCAAACTTTGCGTGATGAGCACCATTTCTTCCGCATTGATAGTCCGTTCTGTGTTCCAGGCCGGAATGTTCTCATTGAAGGAAACGGCGTCCGTTGCTTTTACTGCGTGCATTGCCGCATTATGAGAATATACGATCGCTTCCAGGAGAGAATTTGAAGCCAGTCTGTTTGCTCCGTGTAAGCCGGTACATGAACATTCTCCCGCGGTATATAAGTTCTTAATGTTCGTCCGGCCCTGCTTATCCACTTGTATACCGCCGCACATATAATGCGCTGCCGGTAATACAGGGATCAGGTCTTGCGTAATGTCTATTCCCAACGACAAACATTTTTTATGAATGCTTGGGAAATGTTTCAATAAACCTGCTTTATCAAGATGCCGGCAATCAAGATAAACATGATCCTCTCCCCTTATTTTCATTTCATTATCAATGCTTCGGGCCACGATGTCCCGGGATGCAAGCGATCCGCGCGCATCGTATTTCTGCATGAATTCCTTTCCGTCAATCGTTTTCAATATACCGCCAAAGCCCCGCATTGCTTCCGTGATCAGAAAAGCCGGTTTTTGTTCAGGGTTATAAAGAGCGGTGGGATGAAACTGAAAAAACTCCATATTGGAGATCTTTCCCTTCGCACGATAGACCATCGCAACCCCATCGCCTGTGGCGATCACAGGATTCGTAGTAGATGCATACACATGTCCGGCGCCACCGGTTGCCATCATAGTTGTCTTGGCGAGAATCTGTTCCACAAATTGCGTACGCGTATTCAGCGCGTAAGCGCCGTAACATTCAACATCCGTGTTGTTGCTTGTAACATGGACGCCCAGGTGATGCTGAGTAATGATATCAAGAGCAAAATAATGGTCCAGAATTTCAATATTCGGATGAGCATGAACCTTTGAAAGCAAAGCGCGTTCAATTTCAAATCCGGTTTGGTCCTTGTGATGAAGTATACGATGTTCACTGTGTCCTCCTTCTTTTCCGAGGTCATATTCCCCTGTTGCTGTTTTATCGAAATCTGTTCCCCATTCGATCAGCTCATTAATTCGATCAGTGGATCCTGTGATCACCATTCTCACTACATCCTCATCACACAATCCATCTCCCGCTATCAAGGTGTCCTGAATATGCTTCTCGAAACTATCATGGGCATGTAGTACCGCCGCGATTCCACCCTGCGCATATTTGGTATTGGATTCCTCCTCGTTTGATTTAGTGATCATCATGACCTTTCCGTACGCTGCAACTTTTAAGGCATACGACAATCCTGCGATACCGGACCCAATTATCAGAAAATCAACTTTACGCTTCAACTTGCTCGTTTTCAGTACGCTAAAGTACTAATTCAAAGAGTAACCTTTACGGAAAGCTGTATTTCATCTTCCCGGTTTTAGGTGCATTTGGTCTATCTTTGGTCAGACCCATTGATCCTCTAACTTATTATTAATCTTATTTATATGAAAAACACACCCTTTCGATCTATAGCTGTCCTGACCCTTGTTTTTATATCATGGAGTCTTTCAGCGCAGAATTTCATTGATAAATACCTGACAGATCCGTTGGTCTATACAACAATTGCAAACAGCACCAATAGCATCAGCATGCCAAAGGATCTGGATTTTAAACCGAATACAAATGAATTGTGGGTCGCAAATTATGGCACATCAAGCGGGGGAAATGTTGTGATCATTTACAATGCCGGTCAACTCAATCAAAGTTCACAATACAGAAAGGACAGCCATACTTCCCATTTTATGCGTTACACAAGCGCCATCGCGTTCGGTGATATCGGTGAGTTGGCGTCAACGGGTGAAATTCAAAATACCTCGTCGCCTTCATCCACTTTCATGGGACCCTCCTTATGGACATCTGATACTAATATTTATGCAAAAGTTTTTCAGAATGCCTGGGTGAATGGGTTGCCCTTAGGAAGTCATCTTGACATGCTGCATCAAAGTCCTTTTGCAATGGGAATTGCTCATGATTCGGCCAAAATATACTGGGTTTTCGACGGGCACAATGGTGATCTTGTTAAATACGATTACGTTGCGGATCATAGTCCGGGCTATGATAATCATTCTGCGGGAATGATTTGGAGATATTCCGATGTGAATCTTGTCCGCACGCCAAATGTTCCAGGTCACATGATTCTTGATAAGGTTTCCGGATGGCTATACATAGTAGACAATGGCAACAACAGGCTTCTGCGTGTTAACACGAACACGGGAACCATATCGGGAACACTTTCACCGCCTGCAACAGCCCCTGAACCACTGGCGGGATACTGGGCAGTATCCGGAATTACACAGCAGGTCGTGGCGACGTACACTTCGCAGCATTGCGGTATCGACTATGCAAACAACCGTCTTATTGTAAGTAATTATTCGAACGGAGATATTCGCATTTATGATACTTCCACGCCTACTCCTACTCAACTCGGTGTGATCGTTACCGGACAGCCTGGAATAATGGGAGTGAAGATCGGAACGGATGGAAAGATCTGGTTTGTGAATAATACTTTGAACACGGTAGTTCGAATCGATCCATTACCCGCTATCAATGATGCATCCATTCTTGCGATCACATCACCGGCATTAGAAGATCATGAACCAGGATTTTATTCCGTAAAGTTCAACCAATGTGTGGGAACTGTTTCGCCAACCGTTACGCTTCAGAATAAAGGTTCTGCAACGTTAACTTCGGCTGTCCTCAACTATCGGGTCGACGGCGGTCCTGTTACATCATTTAACTGGACAGGGTCCCTTGTCACAGGCGCAACCGCAAGCGTGACCTTGCCCTCTGCATCTGTCATAAACGGAAAGCATAAACTTTATGCGTACACTACTCTTCCTAACGGAAATCCTGATCAGAACAGTCTGAATGACGGGAAAGAAGGTTCGTTCCGGAGTATCGATCCGGTTGTAAGTTATCCATACACTGAAAATTTCACACCCGCTGTTTTCCCGCCTGCGGGTGGATTTTACATCGGTTATAATAAATATTGTTTTATGAGCCGTATAGCAACGGTCGGCGGTTATGGTGTTGGATTGGGTTGTCTTAAAATGGATAATTATACCGGTTCCGTGAGTATCAGCGGACAGATGGATTTTCTTCTGCTACCGCGTGTCAACATGACCACTGCTCCTGCTAACGCGATACTGGAATTTGATGTTGCCTACAGAAGGCTCGACAACAGTTCCGTCGACAGGCTTGAAGTACTTGCATCAACCGATTGCGGTGCAACCTGGGCAACGATCTATAATAAATCCGGAAGCGTCCTTGCGACAGCGCCGAACGGCACAAGTGCTTTTGTACCTACAGCAACGCAATGGAGAACAGACCAGATCAGCATGAGCGCATACGCAGGTCAGCCTGAGGTCCTTCTTCAATTCCGCTCTACAAGCGATTGGGGAAACAATTTCTACGTGGACAATATAGAACTGTATAATACGTTCGGAATGAATGAGCCTGATCTGGACAATATTATTCATGTTTATCCCAATCCTTCTTCAGGAATTTTTACGATCAGCTCAGAAACGGAGATCAATTCGGTTGTGGTCTATAATACTTTAGGGGAAACTGTTCTCCATCAAAAGTTGACAGCGAATGATTCGCAGATCGACCTGAGTCTTCAGCCTAAGGGAGTTTATTTCGCGAAGATCACTTCGGGAGGTCAAAGCATCATTAAGAAAGTGATCATCGAGTGATCCTGAATGAAAAAGTGGAGTTTTTCGGTTCTGTCTGCTATGGTCACGATCATTGTTTTTAGTACCTGCACGCGAGACAGAACTACTGTCGATTATACAACCAAAGGATATCCGCAGGAAGTTGGTGAGATCATCGTAGCAAAATGCGCCACTGCCGGATGTCATAATGATATCAGCAAAGATGCTGCCGGAGGACTATCATTAGAAACCTGGGATAAGTTGTTCCAGGGAGCCCGATCAGGTTCTGTTATCATCCCATACCGGCCGGATTTCAGCACGCTTATATACGCTACGAACTCATATTATGGATTTAATTCTACATCCATTACGCCCACCATGCCGGCCAATGACGCGCCCCTTTCGGTGAATGAAATGTATGTTTTGCACCAATGGATACTTGCCGGCGCACCGAATGCGGATGGATTCGTGAAATTCTCCGACCATCAGAATAATAAGAAGCTATACGTTGCTAATAAAGAATGCGATGTGGTAACGGTAATGGATCCGGCATCCGGACTTGCTATGAGATATATTGACGTTGGCACCGCGATGAATATTGAAACTCCAAATATGGTCCGGGTATCGCCGGATAATGTCTATTGGTACGTGGTCTTTAATTCCGGAACGGTGATACAGCGATTCAGGACTTCGGATAATTCAGAAGCAGGAAGTATAAATATCGGGCCGGGGATCTGGACTTCCTTTGCCTTCACAAGTGATTCACGGAAAGCATTCATTACCGATACGCAGTTTGGCGGAAGGATACTTTGTGTAGACCTTGAAAACATGCAGATCATTACAAACTACCAGGCAGGATTGATCGATCCATTTGATGTACTTGTCAATGCTGCGAATAATAAATTATATGTGGCCCCGCAGACCGGCAACTACATTTACAAGATCGATATCAGCAATATAATAAGCCCTGTGATTACGGAGATTTCGCTGGAGACGGGAATGCCTGTAAATTACCTCTCCTCTCTTGATCCATACTCCATCTTATTGAGCAATGATGGCTCCAAATATTTTGTTGCCTGTAAAACCTCTTCCGAATTAAGGATCATTCAAACATCGAATGATAGCTTGCTTGCCACCATCTCCGTAGGTTCTAATGTTTCAAGGATGGTTTCTTCCACGACCACTCCTTATTTATTTGTCAGTTGCCAGGGGGCGGTCCCGTTCAGGGAAAGCGCTATTTATGTTATCGACCATCAGACAAACTCTTACGTCACAGACCTCTATGCCGGTTATGATTCAAGAGGAATAACGCTGGATGAGATCACCGGAAAGCTTTTTGTGGCGAACAGGAACGTATCAACCGGAGGACCTGCCGCTCATCATGAATCGGTGTGCGCCGGAAAGAACGGATATGTTACCGCTATTGATCTGAACACGCTTCAACTTATTCAAGGGTATAAGGCGGAAGTTTCGGTAGATCCGTTTGATATAGGGATCTCGCGCTAACTGATTTTCAGAGTGTTGTTTTTATCCTTATCTAAGTATTTTGTATCTTTGTTGCAAGTAGTACTTACGTGAAAAAGGTATTCATACTTCTGCTAATCCCGATCTTCCTGTTAACAACAAGCGGGATCGCATTTAACATTCATTTTTGTAAGATGCGTGGTGTTTCCGACGTATCTATAGCCTTTGATCATAAAGAATCTTGCTGCGGTGGAGACGCCATGGATAATGAGTGTTGTAAGAATGAGGTAAAGGTTTTCAAGATCAAAGATGACTATTCTGCCCCTGTTAAACTGAATTGCGAAAAGGAATCCATCCTTCTCATCACTTTCTTTCCGGCCATATTGCATGAGCCGGTCTTATTGGGATCATTCCGTATCTCAAATTATCATCCACCTCCTCCGGAAGAACGCATAGCTTTATACGTTCTTCATCATTCTATCCTGGTCTAGACCTCACTGCTCCTTTTATTTTCGTTCCATAGACGGGACGAACTTCTATTTTATTTTTATGAACAAATACAAAAACTCCACACAATGAGAACACACGGATTTAAATTATTGGCTACGGCCCTTTTTATTGCTGCAGGGATCGCGTTTACTTCTTGCGGAAACAGCGCAGAAACCAACCCTGATCCAAAAGCAACAACGCATGACAGCGTCCCAAAGAAAGAGGATGATCATGTTCACACCGCATACCAGTGCCCGATGGATTGTGAAAAAGGCAAAACGTATACGGATGCAGGAAATTGTCCTGTTTGCAAAATGGAACTGAAAAAAGTTGAAGTAAAACACGATCATTAACAATTAAAAATGAAACTATGAAAAAACTCATCGCCATTGTCATTCCGGTAATACTCTTGTTTGTTACCGCTACCGGCTACGGACAAACCAACAAGAAAACCGAGACCATTAAAGTGTACGGTAACTGCGACATGTGCAAGGCCACTATTGAAGGATCCTTGAAAAAGAAAGATGGTGTGATCTCAAAAAAGTGGGACCAGAAAAGCCTTATGCTGACCGTAACGTACGACGCAACGAAGATCACTGTAAAGCAAATTGCTCAAAAAGTAGCCGATGTGGGTTACGACAATGAACATGCCACGGCAACGGATGCTAAGTACAACGGCCTGCATAAATGCTGTAAATATGAACGTCCTAAGAAAGAGAAATAGGGTCACCGAAGATGGTAAAATACCTCATTTCATTTTCTTTCCGTAACCGCTGGCTTGTGCTGCTTTGCAGTATCGGATTATTTGCATGGGGCGTATATTCCGTCAAGCAAAATCCGATCGATGCGATCCCGGATCTTTCTGAGAACCAGATCATCGTTTTTACGGAGTGGATGGGCCGTAGCCCGCAGGTGATAGAAGACCAGGTCACGTACCCGCTCGCCGCCAACCTCCAGGGAATACCAAAGATCAAGAACATCCGCGGGACCTCTATGTTCGGGATGAGTTTTGTTTACGTGGTATTTGAAGATGATGCGGATATTTATTGGGCGCGTACACGTGTGCTTGAGAGACTGAACTATGCCCAACGCCTTCTCCCAGAAGGTGTGACGCCAACACTTGGCCCGGACGGAACGGGCGTTGGCCATATTTTCTGGTACACGCTTGATGCACCCGGGTATGATCTTGGAGAACTTCGCGCATTACAGGACTGGTATATAAAATATGGCCTGCAAACGGTAAAAGGGGTGAGTGAGGTCGCATCCTTCGGCGGGTTTCAGAAACAATACCAGATAAATATCGATCCCCACAAGCTGAATTATTATAACATCTCACTGATGGATGTTTTGAGTTCAGTAAAAGAAAATAATAATGATGTGGGCGGAAGGAAATTCGAGATGAGCGACATAGGTTACATTGTACGTGGCCTGGGGTACATTAAAGATCTGAAGGAAGTTGAGAACATCCCGGTTGGAAAAGACGGCACTACGCCCATTCTCATAAAAGATGTTGCTACCGTTCAGATGGGTGGCGATCTGCGGCTCGGAATTTTTGATGAGAACGGGGAAGGTGAGGTCGTTGGCGGGATAATCGTCATGCGTTATGGGGAGAATGCGGATAGAGTGATCGGTGAGGTAAAAAAGAAACTGGTTGAAGTTGAAAAGGGCCTTCCGGAAGGTGTAAAGTTCAAAACGGCCTACGACAGGAGCGAACTGATCGAAGCGGCCATCTCATCCGTACGTACAACGCTTGTTGAAGAGATGATCGTGGTATCCCTGGTTGTGCTGTTATTCCTCTTCCATGCAAGAAGCGCATTTATCATTATCATCCAGATACCGGTCTCTATTGCGGCAAGCTTCATATTACTACAAGCTTTTGGGATATCATCGAACATCATGTCCATTACAGGCATTGCCCTCGCGATCGGCGTTGTTGTGGATGACGGGATCATGATGGTTGAGAATGCCTACAGGCACTTATCTGATTCACAGGACGCGCTATGAATGAGGAAAAGAAAATAGCGGAAGAAAAGCGCCTTAACATCATTGAGCAGGCCTGCCAGCAGATCGGCAAAGGCGCTTTTTATTCCACGATCATTATCGTGGCTTCTTTTCTACCCGTCTTTCTTCTCACAGGACAAGAAGGTAAATTGTTTTCCCCTTTGGGTTGGACAAAGACATTCATACTCCTTATTGACGCATTCATTGCCGTCACGCTCGTTCCGGTACTGATCTCCTTTTTCCTGAAAGGAAAAAAATTGAGGTCAGAGTCACGAAACCCCGTCAACCGATTTCTTCAAAGGCTTTATTCACCGGTGATACGACTTTGCTTGCAATGGAGGAAAACAACGATCGGCATCAATCTTATAGCGCTTTGCATAAGTGTACCTATGATGTTGCGGCTGGGAACCGAGTTCATGCCGCCATTGGATGAAGGCAGTATCCTGTTCATGCCGGTAACCTTACCGGATGCTTCGAATTCAGAGATAAAACGCATACTCCAGGTGCAGGACAAGATCCTGGCGCGCATCCCGGAGGTCACCAACGTATTGGGTAAAGCAGGGCGCGCTTCGACAGCAACCGACAATTCACCCATCAGTATGATCGAAACGATCGTGTTGCTGAAACCAAAACATGAATGGCGACCTGGATTGACAACGGAGGACCTTGTCAATGAAATGAATGCCAAGCTGCAGATACCGGGTACGGTGAACGGATGGACGCAACCGATCATCAATCGTATCAATATGCTTTCAACCGGGATCAGGACGGATGTAGGCGTTAAGATACTGGGCGAAAACCTTGACACGATCAATGTCATCGCCCAAAAAGTAAAGAATGCTCTAACAGGAATGAATGGCGTAAAGGACCTCTATGCTGAACCGATTACGGGAGGAAAATACCTTAACATCCGGATCAAAAAAGAAGAGATAGGAAGATATGGCCTGAGTGTGGATGATGTGAACATGGTCATAGAATCCCTGATAGGCGGGATGAATCTGACCACAACCATCGAAGGAAGGAAACGATTCAGCGTGAATGCCAGGCTTGCCCAGGATTACAGAAGTTCCCTGGACGAGATCAACCGAACGATCATACAAACGCATGATCTTGGTCCGATCCCGCTTTCGGCTGTTGCAGATATCAGCATGTCAGCAGGTCCACCGATGATCATTTCTGAGAATTCCCTGCTCAGGGGAACGGTGCTTTTCAACGTGCGCGGCCGTGATCTTGGCAGTACAGTACAGGACGCGCAAAAGAAAATTGAAGAAACCATCAAAAAACTTCCTAAAGGGTATTATATAGAATGGAGCGGTCAGTATGAGAACCAGATCCGCGCCGCGAATACCCTTAAGGTCATCATACCTGTTGTACTGTTGATCATTTTCCTTGTGTTATATATGGTTTACAAGTCGCTTCGCGAAGCTTTCTTCAGCCTCATCACCGTTCCGTTCGCATTGATTGGAGGGGTTTACATGGTGTATTTCTATGATGTGAATTTATCTGTTGCCGTCGCGGTCGGTTTTATAGCGCTTTTCGGTATCGCGGTTCAAACGGGAATATTCATGGTCATTTACCTCCATGAGTCCATGCACGAACTGGTCAGGTTGAAAGGGAACTCACGTCAATCTATCTCAGATGATGACCTGAGGGAATATGTTTACCGCGGAGCAGCGCAAAGGCTTCGTCCGAAGATCATGACCGTATGCGTCATGCTTTTGGGATTGATCCCGGTCCTATGGTCGAATGGCGTTGGCAGCGATGTCATGATACCGATCGTTCTCCCGATGATCGGCGGTGTTTTCACTTCCTCCATTCACGTACTGCTTACCACTCCGGTCGTATTTGAGATGGTCAAAAGATATGAACTGAATAAATTCGGAAAAATGGATATGGTTGAATCAGCAATAAAACATTAAGCCATGAGGAGGTCATTTGTCGCATTATGTTGCTTCTTTTTTGCATGCACTTTATTCGCGCAAACACAACTAACATTGAATGCTGTACTCGAAAAAATTGAAAAGAATAATCCCCTGATCTTATCCTATGAGAACCGGATCAAGTCCGCAAATGAACTTGTTGGAACGGCGAATGCCTGGGCGCCGCCTAAGGCAGGACTGGAGCTTGATAAGAACCCGTATTCGTTCAATAATTTTTATGCCGGAGTTGTTCGGACCTCTTTTATGCAGGATTTTCCGAATGGGAAAGTGATCAGTGCTAAAAAAAATTATCTTCAATCGCTTTCACAGATAGACATGAATGAATCAGCGTATCAGAAAAATAAACTTTATTCACAGGCAAAGGAAGCATATTACGGGATCTATATTGCGCAAAAAAATGTTCAGCTCCTCAAAGAGAACATCAGCATACTTGAGGCGATGATCGTCTACTCTGAAAAACAGATCGCGACCGGCAAAGGAGATATGGCAGGCATCTTTAAACTAAAGGCCCGTCTGGCTGAGAAGGAAACGAAACTAGTCCACGATGAAAATATGATCAGGTCGTACATGGCCACGATCAACTACCTGACGAACACCGATCTGAACCAGACCTTTATTATTGACACGGCCGGCATCGTTAAAGATTACCGTAATCTCGTTTTCCTGTATAATAAGGACTCGATCGAAGGCAGGCGGAGTGATATCATGCAAATGAACAGTATGATCAACTCCATGAAACTGAATCAGGATGTAATGTCCCTTCGTTCAAAGCCTGTCTTCGGTTTGCGTTTCGAACACTTCTGGATTAGCGGTATGCCGGATATGTTCTCGGTAATGGGAACAATGAGCATTCCGATCGCACCCTGGTCTGCGCGAGGATATAAAAGCGAAGTGAAAGCAATGGGTTTTCTGACCGCCTCGATGCAACAAGAAAAGGATCACATGGTGAATATGACTTCACAAATGATAAAAATGCTGGTGATCGAAATGAATTCCGAATACACGGAATTATCCAACTACACGAATAAGGTCATCCCGGCCTACAAGAAGAGTTTTGATGCGTACATGCTGGCATACCGGCAAAACACTTCCGATCTCTTTATGGTTTTGATGGCATTTGATGACCTTCAAATGGCGCAGATGGAATACGTTGAACACCTTTCAGTCTTGTTGAAGGTACAGGCAGAATATGAAAAAGAAATGCAAATAAGGTAAAGAGATGCAAAAAGCTGTTCTTACTCTTTATGCCTTGAGCATCCTGTTACCTGGGTGGTTTCTATCCGGATGCGATGTGCTTACAAATGAACCTGCTAACGATTCCTCTGACAGCCTTTCATATTATTGTCCAATGCATCCTGAAGTACAACAAACCGGACCCGGGATCTGTGAAAAATGCGGGGGAATGGAACTGGTGCTAAAAGATGCAGAGAATTACCTGGATGCGGTACTTGAGCCGGTTTCTTCAAAAGTACTTTCTAAGATCACACTTGTCAATCCTGAATACAGGATCGTTCCGGTTGGCGTGGAAGCAACAGGATATATTGATTATGATGATCACGGCAAATACGACATCTCATCCCGGTATACCGGAAGGGTCGATAAATTGTACATCAAATACAATTACCAGCAGGTTAAAAAAGGCGAGGTGGTATTTGAGATCTATAGTTCCGACCTGGTAACAGCGCAGGAAAACTTTATTTACCTCTTAAAAACTGCTCTCTACGAAAAAGCATTGATCGAAGCAGCCCGCCAGAAGTTAATACTGCTTCAGCTAACGAAACAGCAGATCGAAGAAATTGAAACCACAAAAAAAATTATTGCTGCTATTCCTGTCTATAGCAGATTTGACGGAAGGGTTCGCGAAGTGATCGATCCGGACATGTCGCCCGGGCAAATGACCGACATACAAAAAAGTTCCCTGTTAAGCGTCAGAGAGGGAATGTATGTTGAGCGAGGCGATATTTTATTCAATATACTGGATCCTAAAAAGGCTGTTGTCATGCTCAAAATAAAATCAACAGATATAAGCAAAGTGCATAAGGGTCAGCAGGTGATTCTTATTGCAGAGAGCGATCCGGACAAAACGATCAACGGAAACATTGATTTTATTGAGCCTGTCTTCAAGTCGAACGAAAAAACATTAATGGTGCGTGTGAATATCAATAATTCCTCGCAGGAGCATAAGATAGGAAGCCTGGTCAAAGCAACGATCCTTTCGGATAGCCTGGAAACGCTTTGGGTACCCTCCTCTGCTGTGGTAGACCTGGGAAAGCAGAAAATTGTCTGGGTTTGGGATAACGGAAACTTCAAGGCAAGGAGAATTGAGACCGGGATAGTAAAGGATTCAATGGTGGAAATAGCAGACGGGTTAACAGAAAATGACCAGGTAGCATCGGAAGCGCATTATTTGACAGACAGTGAAGGTTTTATCAGGATCAGTGATGATGAATAGGGCATTAATTTTTATGGCGATACTAATTTTGGTTGCATGTAACAGCAAGCAGAAAGAGGTCATTGGCGATAACGAGTTTTATGTTTGCTCCATGGATCCCCAGGTCATGGAAAAACAAATGGGGATGTGTCCTATATGTAAAATGCCGCTTGCAAAGGTCACCATCGACAAAACCCAACTGCACCTTATCAAACTGAACGAGGAGCAGGTTAAACTTGGAAATATCAAAACGGACACGGTCAGGATGGACAGTATCTGGGAAGAGAAGACACTTACAGGAGTGTTCACGATCAACCAAAACCTCCAGCAGCAAATCTCTTCACGATTCAATGGAAGGATTGAAAAGCTTTATTTCAAGATCCCCGGGCAGGAGATCAGGCAGGGCGACCTTATTTACGAAGTGTACAGCCGGGATCTGATGCTGGCGCAGGAAGAATATATTTTTTCCCTGGAACGATCCGGAATGTTTTCCGGCGATGACGGATTGATCGAATCCGCGAAGAACAAACTCCTGCTTTGGGGTTTGACCGAAGAACAGATAAAGAAGCTTGAGGAGGAGAAAAAAGCAAATATTACAAACCCGATCTACAGCAAGGTGTCCGGGGTTATCATGGAGATCCCTTTCAGGGAAGGCGATTACATTGACGAAGGAAGCGCGATCTTCAAATTAGCCGATCTTTCCAATCTCTGGGTTGAAGCGCAGGTATATTCAAATGAATTGAATCAGATCGGCCTTAATAATAAATTACTGGTGATCCCGGAAGCGTATCCCGAAGAACAAATTGTCGGAGAGATCGATTTCTCGAATCCTGAATTGCAGATCGGCTCAAAGATCAATCTCATCAGGGTTAAGATCCCGAATAGCAGGAGGCAGTTTATCCCCGGCATGATGGCATTTGTTGTGTTGCGCTCAAAACCTAAACCAGCTATTACACTTCCTCCCGGTTCGGTCATCAGGGTTGGAAACAAAGCGCATGCCTGGATCAGGAACAAGGATGGCTCATTTGAGGCCCGGCAAGTATTCACAGGCATGCAAACCGGGACAAAAATTGAAATTCTTGACGGCTTAAAAGCGGGAGAGACGGTAGTTACTTCCGGAGCATACCTGCTCTATAGCGATTATGTTTTTAAACGCGGGGCTTATCCGCTTGAGATTGGAAGTAATTCTAAAATAAATGGCGCTGATCACCATTAATATTCGAAATATGTGCTGCCGGCATTGCGTGCTTGCTGTAAAAAAGGTTTTCGACCGGATCGGAGTCAGGTATAATAAGGTCACCCTTGGATCTGCCACACTACATTCGGGTAAACAGCCCAAAGATGCGCTGATCAACAGGGCGCTTAAAGAAGAAGGATTCGAACTAGTACGTTCCCAGGAAGAAGCGATCACGGATAAGATCCGGCTTGCCATTCATGCGCTGTTCATAGACCAGGAACTGGATAGCCTGTCCGGGCTCAACCTCAGGAATTACCTCGAAAAACAGCTCGGCCTGCCGTATAAAAAACTCTCGGCTGCATTCAGGAGCAATGAGCAAACCACTATTGAAAGATATTACATAGTTCACCGCATTGAAAAAGCCAAAGCACTGGTTGCAGAAACCGGGTATTCCTTCTCGGAGATCAGCTACAAGCTCGGATACAGCGCCTTGTCACATCTATCCCGGCAATTCAAAGAAATTGTTGGTCTGTCAATGCACGACTATAAACGCTCTAAAGCGAAAAAAAGGAAGTATTTTAATACATTGAAGTAAACTTTTAGGGATTAAAGTATAAATGAGAAACCATATTAAATCACTATATTTGTTAGATTCAACTTATTGATTGTAAACCAACCAAGAAAAGCCATGAAAAAATCACTACTTACCTCAATTACATGTTTGTGCTTTGCTTTTGCTCCAGCTCAAACAGCCGTGAACTTTACAGCCACAGATTGCGCAAGCACTTCTCATACTCTTTTTACCGAGCTTGATGCGGGGAAAGTCGTGGTCATTTGCTGGCCCATGCCCTGCGGTGCATGTATCGGTCCTGCCGGAACTGCGGAAAACACGGTCACAGGAATGGCTAATCCGAACGTTGTGTTCTATCTTGTCGACGATGTTGGAAATACGACATGCGCAACATTGAACAGTTGGGCAAGTACGAACAGCGTTGCGCCAACCGCCTCATTCAGTAATGCGGGCAATATCATAAAAATGACAGATTATGGTACAGCCGGTATGCCGAAGACGGTCGTCCTTGGTGGCGGAGCTTGTCATGGAGTATTTTTCAACGTGAACGGTACGATCTCAGCCAGCGCATTAACAACTGCCATTAATAATGCACTTGCGCCTTGTTCGACCGGTCTCAATGATATCGACCAACCGGTTACAGAACTGACATTGTTCCCAATTCCGGCAAATGATAACGCTGTATTGACTTACACGCTAACAGCAAACACCGAAGTAACTCTCGAAGTATTCAATGTACTGGGTGAGAAAGTGATGACTGCTCTTTCAGGTAGTCTGCAAAATGCCGGCAAACATGAGATCAGCCTCAATTTTGAATCACTGGAGAATGGTGTCTATTTTATCTCCCTTAATAAGGAAGTGATCAAATTCACGGTATTGCACTAAAAGAGAACCAGGAAGCAGCCCCGAAGTGAGATTTCTCTACTTCGGGGTAGCTTTCCGGCGAAAGGGAACAAAGCGTATGCAGAAAATATCGGTATTTGCCGGCCTGCTCGTGACAACAGCGTTGGGTTTTAGCCAGACCGTTGCGCAGGATTTTACCAAAACAGATTGCCAAACCGGTGCTTCTCATCACCTTTTTGATGAGCTGAACGCTCAGAAAGTGGTGATCATGGAGTTTGTCATGCCTTGCGGGTCCTGTACCATCGGGGCTACAACTCTCGAACAGATCTACCAGGAATATAATTTTAACTATCCCGGCAGGATATTGTTCTATGGGATGGCCGACAATAATTCTACTTCCTGTAACACAATGAACAGCTGGGCGAGTACAAATTCTATTTCCTGCACCACCTTCATCAATTGCGCTTCTGATGTAGCCTATTATGGAGGCGTGGGAATGCCAACGGTTGCGGTAGTTGGCGGAGGTTATTCTCATAAGATCTTTTACAGGAAGGTCAGCTTCAATGGCCCGACAGAGGATGCAAATGTCAGAGCAGCTTTAGATTCAGCACTGATGGTTTCTAATGGATTACAGGATAATACATCCGGCATCGCTTCATTATTACTTTTTCCAAATCCCGTTGACAATTCCACAACTGTTTCTTATACCCTGCCTTCAGATGGTATGGCAGATATTGTATTAATGGATGTGATAGGAGAGCTAGTCATGAAATTATCAGAGGGAACCCGGTCTGCAGGATCTCATACGGTTGATATTGATTGCTCCACCCTTACGGACGGGATATACTTTGTGCGACTCAGATCAACCGGGTATGAAAGAATTGTCAAACTTTTACTTTCGCATTAATTTTAAGTTCATGCCAAAAAACACCAGCTCTTTATTTTCAATAAAGTTACCTCGGATCATCCTGGTTTCATTGCTCTCCATTGCAACTAACAGCTCTTATTCTCAAGGCTGCTGTTCAGGCGGAAGCGGAAGTCCCATTGCCGGAGGAGCTTCGCAGGGAGTCCTGCAGGACAGACAAATGGAAGTCGCATCCACTTATCAATACAATAGCAGCGGTAATTTTCTGACGAGAGATAAGGATACAGCGAAACTATTTGAAAGATTTTTCAGCAATTACATTTATTCAAAGGTAGCCTATGGTGTAACAAAAGATCTGACGGTTTCCGTAGAGGCAGGATATTTCCTAAACAAAACACAGGTGGGATTGTTCGATTCTGTCCTGAACAAATCGGAGGAGATCACATCCTCAGGTATTGCAGACCTGATCATCTTTCCGAGGTACGATGTGATCAACCGTAATGGAGAGAATAAACGTATTGAGCTTACTCTTGGCTTAGGGTACAAGATCCCGCTTGGAAAACATGCTGATTCAACACTTGTTTACACTGATCCAGGCACCGGGCAACAATATTTCACAACCTCTCCTCCCCTTGTCCAACCGACGAATGGCTCTCACGATCTCATCATGTACGCATTTTACTTCCGGGGCTGGCCCGACAATAATTTCCGCTTATTTACCAACGCATTGTATATCCGGAAAGGCTGGAACTCGCTTGGAGAAAAATTCGGAGACTATGCAAGTATCGGGTTATTTGCAGGAAAGACCTTCTTCGAAAAGCTCGGCGTTACGCTGCAGCTTAAAGCAGACCGGATCGGCAAGCTGAAAGCCGCTGAAAATGTGGATCTTCTTGCGTTCTATAACGTCGATACTGCTTCAACAGGGAGCAGGAAGATCGCATTGGTTCCGCAGCTTAGTTTCAGCCATAAATCCCTGACCGTTTTTGCCCTCGCAGAATTTCCATTATATGAATACGTTAATGGCACACAGGTCGCCTCTCAACACCAGATCACTTTCGGTTTATCCTACCGGTTCTTCACGTACAGGAGCATTGTTCCAAAGAGCGGGGAAACAGTCTATGCCTGTTCAATGAATTGTGAAGGCGGGGCGGATACCAAACCGGGGAAATGCCGGATCTGCGGCATGGATTTGATCGAGCAAAAAGCTAAATAAATCTACTTTTTTATCAGTCTTTGCGTGGCGGTTCCCTTATCCGTTTTAAGACTGACGATGTAAAGCCCGGATGGCAGCGATGCAATATCAAATCGCTCCTCTTTGATCCCGATCATTCTTATCATTACGGTTTCCCCGATAGCATTGATCAGGCTGAGCTCCCCGCTTAAAGGTGATGTGAGAAAAAATTCACCTGGACTAGGATTAGGATAAATATTAAGGGCAGATTGAAGCTGATGATCTCCTGTACTCAACCATTGATCCAGCATAGTTTGCGTTATTAATGCTGTGTAGAATGAGTCGTTGGTGGTCCATGCCGGCCTGATCACTCCATTATGCGCGCTGTTACCGATGTAATGATGGAACCAGTTCGTTACATTAGCAGGAGTGTTGGCCACATTCACATTCGTAAAAGTACTTCCGCCATCCACCGAGAATGCCATTTTAACCGCATGTTGTGTAGCCGGATTATTGCCCTCATAATACAGAACATAAATATTCCCGGTCATTTGATCCAGGGTGATCTGCGGCCATTTCTGATCTGTGTTGATATCACTGGCGATGTTTGAAATGCTCCAGGTTCCGCCCTGGTCAGTAGATTTCGCAAAATAAATATCGGTATCCACGCCATTCACATCAAGCTCGTACCAGGTGATGTAAATGTTCCCATTGTTAGGGCCGGCGGAAAGGTCGGTGGAAATGCTGGGCATACAATTGTGTCCGTTCCCTGAATTGATGAAAGTGCGTAATGCATAATCATTGATCGCCCATGTTGCGCCATTGTCGAACGAACGCTGAAACATGATCCCGGCGTCATTCTTCCAGACAACATAAATATCCCCGATTCCCGCTCCCACCGCAATAGCAGCACCGATCTGCATGCTGGTGTAATTCCCGGTATTGGCCCAGGTGCGAGGCGTCCATGTTACTCCTCCATCCGCACTTCGTGAAAAACCAATATCGGTACCACTTGTATATGTATAATAAACGGCATAGATCTCATTTGTAGAAGGCCGCACACAAGCCATTTCCTTATCGTAATTATCAGGCACTCCGTTATCATAGGTCCAGCTTTGTCCCCCGTTGAATGATTTCTGAACCGTCGCTCTTGGTGTGATCTGCGTTTCATTATTATGGAAATAATAGAAGTGACCATTCATATCTGCGATGATGCAGGGATCATAACACCACAATCCGGGTGTGATCGTGGGATTCATGCAAGGAGACCAGGTCTGACCGGTATCACTGGAAAAATAGCTATAGGTACAATTGGTTGCAGCAACAACCTGGCTAATGTCCGTTGGATTGATGCAGATACTGGGCTCGGTACAGCCGGTTGGGGAGATGAGGATGTTGGTGAACTGGGCCTGGAGCGGATAGGAGACAGCCAGGCTAAAGAGTAAGGCAAAGAACTGTTTCATCTCGAGTAGATTTAAACACCGAATTACTAATAAAGCACTAATATACTAATTACTAATAAAACACGAATGTACGGATCACTAATAGTACCAATTTTTCATTCGTACTCTTAGTACTTAGTATATTAGTAAGGATTCGCTATTTTTTGATCCGAAATCTAAACGGCCTCGGCAATAACTTCTGTCACCTCGGGTACCATTCGTTTCAGGAGCGCTTCAATTCCCGCTTTGAGGGTCATTGTGGATGAGGGGCAACCGCTACACGCTCCACGCATCTGAACGGTAACAATACCATTGACCAGTGATTTAAATGTGATCAGACCGCCATCTGACTCCACGGCCGGCCGGATGTACTGATCCAAAACTTCAACGATCTTCTGCTCAGTTTCATTGGAGGGCGGAACGTGCTGCGTATGAATTTCTGTTTTTTCCTTAAACGACGAATCGGTATAAACCTCCTGCTTAGGTATCTCCGTGACAAGCTGCTTACCCGAATTGATGAAATTTCTCAGGAAATCACGGAGCTCAGAGTTGATCTCCTCCCATCCCACTGTTGGCGCCTTTGTAATAGAGACGAAATTTGCGGAAATAAATATGCCCTTGACAAAAGGGAATTTGAACAACTTAGTTGCAAGGGGCGAGGTTTTCGCTTCAGCAACGCTACTAAATCCTGCGCTGGCTCCTCCTTCGAGCAAAACTCTTTCGCAAACGAATTTCATGACAGCCGGATTAGGGGTCATCTCAGCATAAAAGCTGACAGGCATAACAGGATTCATCCCGTAAAGTTCGGTAAAAACCGCTATATCACCTAATTACTAATTACTGATCTCTATAAATATTCGAAGCAATTGGTAATTAGCAAATTCGTGTTTTATTAGTAATTCGGCGAGAATTATCTTATTCGTGAGGCAGAATAGAGATAAGGATTGGGGGTAATGAATCGTAAGGTAATTTCGAAACCACCGCGACCCGTTGAAGCCCCGCTGAGATCGGAAGCATTGATATCATAACTGAATCCAACCGCATATTGCCCCGCTTCAAGCAAAGTTGAGAGGATGAAACTATCACCTGCTCTCCAGTAACCACCCAGCGACCAGTTCAACGATTTTACAAAGCCGGTGTACTTGCTGTCTTCTTTGGCATTGTATCGCAACATGGATCCGAAGATGATCTCTTTGGAAGGACCCTGCAGATTTACGAGAAAAGAAGGAAGAATATCGAGGTTCGTGTTCTTTACCCCTATCTCACAATTTCCGTGCGCTACCCATCGCGCTTCCATCCTGTCTGAACCCGCTGCAATGAATCCGGTTTTAGGTCGGTTCAAATGATAGCCGGCTATTCCCAGGTTTCCTTTGAATTCATTGTTGCTTCGGATGCTGGACTCATTCTTTCCGAAGGTCCAGAGGATGCCAGAAGCAAATTCAGCCCGAACGAAATTGTTTGTGGAGAAATTTTCCCCGGTCGATAAGGTTGGATCATAATTGAATCCGTCATACTGACTGTCCCACTGAAATGCGCTAAAGTCGATCGTATGCTGACTAATGCCACCCATGAAACCCAGGCTAAGCATGTGCTCCTTTGCGATTCTTACATGGGAAGCCAGGGATAATAATGCCTGGAAGGATCCCATTTTCCCGTCGCCTGCCTTATCACGGTAAATTTGGATCCCCGCGCTGAGATTCTTCATGCTCTGCTTATAGATCTCTGTGAATTTATCCACCTTGACCCATTCCTTTTTATTCAGTTTCATCTCGTATGATGCTCCAAAAGTTTGGTAAGGCGAAGTAACACTCCTCCACTGATCGCGGTAAGTGAGGGATGCGCGAATATCATTTTTAACGGACGTGAGTGCCGGGTTGACAAGCAAAGGCGCCTCGTTGAATTGGGAGAAGTGGAGGTCCTGCGCGGTTATAGTTGCAGTTGCAGTTGCAGTCAGCAGGAATAACTTAATTTTTGAGAACGTTTTCATGAAGTTGAGTATTTATTATGATTATCGAACGAGTGATACATTTCCTTTTTTAGAGAATGATTCGCCATTCAGGAGAACGCCTGAAAGCATATAGGTAAATACAGCCATATCCATTTCTCTTCCCTTGAAACTGCCGTTCCATCCGATCAATGGATCCGAAGTTTCGAATACTTTCTCACCCCAGCGGTCGAATACAGAGAATTGCATTTCCGTCAGACAATTGGATCTTACATAAAGAATATCATTCATAGCATCGTTGTTCGGAGAAAAGGCATTGGGGACAAAGACGTCACCGCATTGCAGATCGACTGTAACCGTTACACAGGCACCGGAGGTACATCCCGCAGAATTGGTAACAATAACACAGAAGGTTGTATTCTGAGCAGGAGTGACATCGATAGTCGATGTGGTTGCGCCATTGCTCCACAAATATGTTCCGCCTCCTGATGCTGTAATGAGAGTTGAGGCGCCAAGAACGATCGTGATATCGCCTGATGTAGTCACAATAGGAACGGGTTCCACGGTTATAAAGATCGTTGCGGTATCACTGCATCCGGCGGCGCTTATGATAAGTTGGTAACCCGTGTTTACGGCAGGAGAAACATTAATTGAGGTTGCGCTCGTGCCGGTACTCCATTGGTATACGCCCGTACCGCTTCCTGAAAGCAGAACTGTTTCTCCCTCGCAGATCAGCGTATCACCTGAAATACCGGAAACGGGTGGTGGAATGACGTAAACAGTGAAGTTTGCCGTTGTTACACCGCATGTTGAGGAATCTGTTACAGTATAAACAGTTGTGGTGATCGGAGTCACCGTAACTGAATTTCCTGTTGCCATCGGGTTTGTATTCCAGGAATAATTTCCACTGCCACCGTTCGCCGTCAGGATACTTGAAGCTCCCACACAGATCGTGTCTGAAGCCGAACTTACCACAGGCGCCTGAGCTGTAGTTACATTTACTGTGATAGAATCCGTGAAGGAACACCCGAACATGGTAACGGTGACAATGTAGGTGGTGGTTGTAGTAGGCGTAACGGTAATAGAGGAAGATGTACTTCCTGTGCTCCACAGATAAGTTGAGCCGTTATTAACGGAAATTATCGTCGAGTCGCCGGAACAAATTGAAGTATTTCCCGCAAACGTTATCTGTGGGATTGTGCAGGCATGAAAGCCGTTGATATTATTAGTAACCTGTGCGATGAATGCATTTTCCCAGCCGCCTGAATTTATAAGGGGTAACCCATCGAACCAGCAAGTATCACTCTTATATCTTCCGCAAACATAGATCTTGTCGGGCAATCCTATTGCTATATCATCCCCGCTTTCTCCCAGCGCCCCTCCGGCCCTTTTCACCCAGGCCAATCCTCCATTGGGTCCGTATTTTGCAATAAAAATATCGTTGGAGCCGGCGCTGATCAGTGTTTGCAAGCTGAATGTTGCGGTATCACAAAAATGACCCGTTACATAGCTGTATCCTGCACTATCGGTCACGATCCCGTCACCACTATCGTAATTGTTAGGTGCAGGACCACCTGTACCGCCTTGCCGCGCCCAAAGAAAATTGCCGTTACCATCCAGTTTAGCAATGACCATATTATAATTAGCGCCGCCCGGACAAAGCGTGGCTGTTCCATACGTTGCGCATCCGGCGAAGGTTCCGGTGAAATAAACATTTCCTGCCGCATCCAGGGAAACATCATGTCCTTTGTCGGTCATGGCGCCTCCGCAAGCATTCGCCCAAAGGCAATTACCGGTCGCATCAAACTTAGCGATGTAGGTGTCACCGTTTCCGAAACCGGTGATAGAAATGTTGTTAGGAAAATTGGCTGTTCCCCCGAAGGATCCGGTGATCACGGTATTCCCGCAGAGATCTGCTTTGATACCATAACCCATGTCTGCCATCCCGCCTGCAACAACATGTCTGAACCAGAGCGGCACGCCATTCGTGGTCAGTGCCGCGACATAAAAGTCCATTCCGGATGCAGGATAGTTATTGCTGAGGGCAGTTGCTGTTCCCTGGAATTGTCCTGTGAAATAAACCTGTCCGCTTCCATCCACTGTAACGGCATTCGCGCGAATATCCGTTGTTGATGGAAAACCCATAGCCCACAGAAAATTACCATTAGGATCGATCTTCACAATGAACATATCGGCATTATTGTTTGACGTAACAAGACTGATCGTTCCGAACCAGATGCTGCCGCCGGCGAATTCACCGGAGACATAAATATTTCCGTTGCCATCAATGTCGACTCCGTTTGCAAGATCCAAACCGTTACCGCTTCCCCTCACTGCCCAGATCACATTTCCCGCGGGATCATACTTCACAATAAAAGGATCACGTGATCCGGCTGAGATAAAAGTTGTGGTACCAAAGGTCACCGTATCTTGAAACTGTCCCACCATGATCACGTTTCCCAGACAATCGGTTTCCACGCAGTGTCCAAAATCACGGCGACCGGCATCTTGTCCGTATCCTTTTGTAAAGTTGAAGAATGGCGCTTGTGCGATCAACAGCTCTGTGAAAATGACTAGAAGAACGAGTAGTAGGGTCTTGAGTTTCATGTGTAGTGGTTTGTGAATCATGTGCCAAAAATCCAACACCTTTATTATAAAGACAATTCAAAAAAAATTATATTTACACTTTAGATTACTACATTTTTAGTCATTATTAATTGATTTTCAACATATTAGATAATTTAATTTACGGTCTTGAAAACTGCAAAAAATGATCTTTTTGAACTAATTCATTCCATGGAAAGGAATGAAAAGGGACATTTTTTGAAGCAACATTCAGGCATCCGGAGTAAGCGAGGGACGACCTATCTGAAGCTGTATCACACATTGGAAAAAATGAAAAAACCGGATGATGGGAAGTTACTTTCCATGATCCCCGAATTGGCACACGCACAACTTTCAAATCAAAAAGCATATCTCTATGATCAGATATTGCTCAGCCTGGAACGCTATCACTCGGAAAGTTCGGATGCAAAACTCAGGCGACTGCTTTCAGACATAAGGATCCTGCACACAAAAGGCTTGCTTATACAATGCGAAAATCTCATTAAAAAAGCTGAAAAACTGTCAATAAAAACTGAACGATACCTTCATTTGTCGGAGATCCAGGCATGGAAATACAGTTTACTTGTGGGCGGGAAGGACACCGATAAGGTGCGAAAAGATCTGTTGCCTGTGTTAAGCGTAAGCAGAAGCGCACTGCATGAATATCTTTTACTCCTGGATTACCGCCAGGCGCAATCCGAAACGCTTGTTGAATCCTGGTCTGACAGGAGTGTGCGGGGTACCGCAGGAAAACAAAAACTTGCCGAGATCGAAAAAAAGATCCAATCGCTTCCAATGCCTGCGTCTATCAGTGCAAAACTATTCCGAAGCAATGCCCTGACCGTCTTGGCAGATCTCAGGGGAGAAACGAAAGAGGCCATCCGCGAAAGACGAGAATGCGTTCATTTACTGGAATCAAGGCCCGACCTGATCCGGGATGAGCCTCCGCGCTACCTCGTTTCCGTTTATAACCTGGCAACCTACCTCTACAATTCAAAATACTATAAGGAAGCGGAGACGGAGCTTATTAAACTGATCGGGATCGCTAAAAAGCAGATCAAGCAGTACGTTCCAAGGAGATATTATCTTATTGGCGTTATGATGCGTCTTATTACGGAGATCAAGCTTCGGGGTATAAAGACCTCAATGAGTTCCATCACAGAAGCTGAATATGTCATTGAAAAATTCGGGAAAGATTTTACGGGGCACGACCGGCTACTCGTTTACTACCACTTGTCCTGGTCTTACTTTAATTTAGAACAATTCGATAGATCGCTTCCCTGGATCAATAAAGTGATCAATGAACAGGGTGCGGAAAAAACAAACCCGGCGATCTATCTCCTCGCCCGTCTTACAACCGTACTCATCCATTTTGAACTTAAGAACACGGAGTACATGGAATACCTGATCCGCTCGCTTTACCGCTTTCTAAAAACAAGAAAGAGATTGTACCGATTCGAAGAATTGCTGATGGAGTTTATCCGGATAAAGCTTCCGAAGGTCAATTCACCGAAGGAGCTCCTTCTGGCGCTCACAGATCTCAGGAAACAAGTAAAGGTGCTGCAAAATGATCCCTTTGAGTCATCTGTTTTTGAAAACTTTGATTTCCCGGGATGGCTGGATGGAAAACTGAAACTCAGGGATTGAGTTTTTTCTTTGGAGGATTGTTAACGTAATTTCGTGCCCTGGATACATAGGTCTGGGGCAGCTTTCGCAAAGATGACGGATATTCATTCTCAGCGAGAAGTGCAGATCTCCTCGCACTGAAAAGTTCATAACGGTACCATAACGGTTGCTTGAATTTTCGCTCGTAATCGAATAACTGTTCCACTACAACTTCCATCCTGCTTCGGGAGAACCAGACATTCGCTCCGTTAAACATCCTTCCTGTTCTTACCTGGTCGTCGCACACCACCTTCCCCATGATCGCGATGAAGGAGTGCGTAGTGAACGTGTAATAGTTCTTGTCCTTTCTTCCCTTATATTCTCTCTTCTTGATATAAAATTCAATCAGGAGAGTATCTGCATCATTCGGTAGCTTATACACAATATGGGAATCGTTGCTGGTTCTGTGTGGCTGCAACAACACGAACTGTTTCCTGTGCTTCAGTTCATTAGGTAGTCGGGCAAAGCCCTTGATCGTTCTTGCCTGTCGCGCTGAAAAGAGTTTTTTAGTGAATTTCAGTCGGTCCGGAGAATTTAGTTTATAAACGCCCGTCAAGACCGGACGATCCAGGCAGCCTGTGGTTGCAACGAACCCCAGGATCAACATAATATTCAGCACCGCCTTCATTTAACCGGCTATTTTTAGTTTCTGATCCTCTGAAAGATCCTTCGTTTCAACCTCGCGGAAGCTTTCCGGCTTATATTTTACTTCCGCAAAATTCCTTGTAATGAGACTACTTTTCAAAATAGCACCCTGCCGGTATTTAGCTATACAATTTCGCCAGATCTCATTCTTCCTGTAAAATTTTCCGTTCAACAAATAAAACTCATGCTCCTGCTCATAAACATGGTATGCATGATCCAATTCCATATTTATCCTGAGTTCTCCTTCCAGGCACTTTTCAGACATCCACAAATTCAACTGGTAGGTCCATGGAGTATCATTCCTGAAAGCATAATCCCGGTAATTGTAGAATACAGTTGCCCCGCTACCAAAGGGAAGCACCCGGCCATCATCAGGAAAGGGATCGAAACTGTGATGATGTCGTTCCGTAACAGTAAGATCGCTATGGATAACCAGCCAGTGGATCAGGTTACTTGCCTGGCACAAACCTCCGCCAATACCCGCTCTCGCTTCTCCGAAACTCAGTTCCATGCCTTCCATGAATCCCCTTCTTCGTGTGGGAAGTCCAACTAGTTTGCAGAAAGAGAATGTCTCTCCGGGATAGATGATCACCCCGCTGATCTGCCGTACTGCGATCTTAAGATTCTCAATTTTATTTACCTGCCATTGCAGTTCAGCCCCGGGATTTTTCCTAATGAGAACACTTTGATGTTTCTTGACCCTGTATTCAAGTTTTTCCTGCGAAAATCCTGAAACGTATTTGTTCTTCCCAAAGTACCATCTCAAATACCTCCGGCCCCGCTTTTCCCAGACTGAGAGAAAATACAGGACCGGATGATATGATGAGAGTGGCTTCATCTCAATTCCCTGCCATTCTCGACTCCTTCACCACTTCCACCCATTTACCGGGCAGTCGCGCGAAGATCGTGTTGTCATACATCGCTTCTGTCTCTACAGTTGGCAAGTAGAATTTTCCTAGATAGGTTGCATTCAACGTGATAGTGAAGGTCTTTGTATACTTATTATTCAGATTGTAATAAGTATAAACCCTGTCATCACGAATATCCTGGTACGTGAACTGCCCGTTCGTATTCCCGCTTTCGTAAAGATCCATTCTGGTATTGTGTATCTCCCATCCGCTTGGGAATACCTGGTTCAGCGCCATTTCATACAGGTTGCCCTTTGAACCCGTGTTCTCGATCGTAACCTTGGCTTTGAAATCGGTTCCCTGGACGAGTTGTGTGACATCAAGAGGAATTCCCTTCATATCGGTATATTTAATACTCATTTTCAGATTGCTCATCTTTTCACTCTGGTCGCCGATAAGAGGCACTCCCCTTCTGACCATTTTCACATACAATACTGTACTTCCAGTATTCTGAATGATCAGCTGTCCTTTCTTCTTCAGATCCTTTTTTTCAAGTTCGATCTGGCAGACGGGCGATTTACTTATAGAAGTAAGCTGCGGCGCACCGTTGAGCACATAATCCACGTTGATCACCGGCGTTGTGCCGTCGCCGGAAACGAATTTACTCAGCGCGACAAGGCAATATCCTGTCTCCTGTGTGCTGAGCCATTGCTCGCTGCTCATGCTTTTTGCAACATCAGTTGCAAGCTCCTTTGCCAGAGATTTTTCTTTCAATAAACTCAGGGTTTCCAGGATCATCGCTTTGTCGCGGGTTGGTGTTCCGAACGCATACGTTAGTTCCTTGTACGGTTTGATATCCCAGTTCAAACCTTTGATGAGGGCTTTTGCAACTTCAGTTTGCCCTACAAGCTGGTACGCGGCCGCTAATCTCCATTTTGATTCATTAGCGAGATTCGGCATTTCACGCATCCTGTTCATGGACCCTAACTCCGGTGACCCGGCTAAAGCCAGTGTATATAGTCTGTAAGCCTGGATCAACTGATTACTCTCGCTGCCATGAGGATGAGTATATGATCCGCTGCTGCCCGTCCAGTCTTTTGAAACCCTGGTCTGATACTTCACCCATTTACTTCTGAGAGAAGAAGGAACATTATATCCAAGTTTCTCCGCTTCGATCATAAAATGTCCCGCATAATTGCTTCCCCAGTCACTGGTAGAACCTTCCCCCGGCCAATATGCAAATCCACCTTCCGAAGTCTGGAATGATTGCAGTCTCTTGATGCCCGCTTTCACATTTTTCGCGATCTCATCTTTCTGACTTTTCTTCAACTCCATGAGATTCCCGACAAACAACTGTGGAAACACAGAAGAAGTTGTCTGCTCAATGCACCCATGAGGATACTGTATGAGGTATTGAAGTCGTTTGTCAAGATCAAACGGTGGCACAGAACTTATCTCAACAACGCCTTTATTGGTGCCCTCGATCCCGTTGAATGCATAGTCGAGCGACCAGGTCTTCCCCGGATCAAGGGTCTTTTGATCAATATCAACGACCTCCGGGTTGGGAGTACGGATATCGATCTCGATCTCCGTAACTGCTTTTTCATTACCTGACACTGCTGTTACTTTTACTGTTCCCATGCCGGTTTTTGCCGCCACTTTCAGTTTAAAATTAGCAACATCATCGCCGGTCTCAGTGAAGTTGAGCTCCTGGTAATTGAGTCCGTCAATTTCAAGGAGTCCATTCGTTTCAATCGTCACTTTCACATCCTTAACATGTTTTTCCATTGCGAAAACGTTTACGGGCAGGTATACCTGCTCCGTTGGGCCAAGCACACGGGGCAATGTAGCAAGTACCATGAGCGGCTTGCGGACGGCCACCGTTTTATCGGATGAGCCGTATGCCCCGTTATGCCCGGCCACGACCATTACGCGAACGGAACCAACATAATTTGGAATATCTAATTTGTGTGATCTGCTTTCGCCGGGACCAAGCGTAAAAGGACCAATGAATCTTACCATTGGTTTGAAGCGGTTTGCCTTTGCGTTGTTGCCATTTTCTTCACCACCATCACCGCCCACACTCAGCATCTTATCCACTTTCCCGTATTGCGCAGCCATCACCATATCATACAGATCCCATGTCTTCACACCAAGCGCTTCTCTGGCATAAAATGTACTCCATGGCTCCGGTGTTTTAAATCGTGTCAGATCAAGCAAGCCATCATCCACAACAGCGAGGGTATAGGTCATCGGTTTCCCGTCCTTCTCTTTCACTGTAACTAATTCTTTGTTCTCTGGTTTCCAGATAGCGTTGGTAATGATAGCGGGATGCAAATGCGTAGCAGGATCTTCAACGACTACCGGAATTACTCCGTATAATCTTATTGGAAGATCGGTTTTTGTCTTGCTGTGAGGCTGCATCAAGGTCACATGCAAATACACGTTCGGAAGCATCTCATTGGTAGCGGGGATCTCTACATGCGTTTCTCCTGCAACGGTCTCTACCCACTGACGACTGATCACTTTTGTTCCCGTCTCAAGGCAAAGAAGGAGTTTGTTACCGGCAGAGGAAGGAATGGTTACTTTGATCTTCTCACCGGTCATGTATTTGTCCTTATCCGTGGAGAAATTCAGCATGGATGCATTTTGATTCTCCGTCTTGTTCGACTTCGACCACCATGGCGCATCAACATAAACTACTTTTCCACAGGAATGTCCACTTACAGGATCCGTAGCTACAATGAGATACCTTCCCCAGGACGCATGATTAAGCTTAAGCGCATAAGATCCCTTGCCATTTACGGTTTTGATAACTGTATCACGCATGGCGACGGTGCTTGTACGCGCCAGGTAACCACCCAGGTCATCATCGCCATTATCCCACCACCATCGCCAGCCTATATTATAGACCTTAACATTTACTTTATCGCGGTTAACAGGCTTTCCGTTTTCATCAACAGTTGCCACATCCACAATATGCTTTTGTCCTGTTTCAAGCATGCCGCCGAAGAAGCGGCTTTCCGGTAAACGAATACCCACATAACTTGTGAACGGCGAGAGATCGATGCTTGTACGGTCAATACTGAAATCTCCGCCATCTTCAAATACCCGCGTTGTAAAGTATGCCTTTAACATTCCCGGCGCATTTTCGGCAAGTTGCAGTTGTAAAGGGAAGGATGCCTCTCCCTTCTCATTTACATTTGAATTGAATACGGTTTCTGCATTACCGTTATAAAAACGGAGCGGCGAGTCAAAAGTATAACCGGGATATTTCGGAAAACTTGTATTTCCGCCGGATACATTTACTTCCACCTGCGCTTTCAAATTTTTAGCAATAGCGCCATGTAGCCATTTTACATTGAGTTTTCCCTTTGAATCTTTTGAAGATGATGCAATGAATTCCTTACCAAAGTCGAGATAGATCTTCAACCTGTTCGGTTTGATCGTTTCTACTTTCAGGTTTCTTGTGTATTGTTTGTTTCCAACAGAAACACGGGACATCCAGTTGCCCGTTACCGCATTCACATCCGTTGAGGTACGGAAAGTGTAAACACCGTTCAACGAGGTGTTCTTAATGACTTTGTGTGTTGTTTCTCCGCGTGGGTTGACCAGTTCAAAAGTAACCGGGTGTGTTGCAGGCAAGGTTTTCATCTTATCCTCCAGCATGAAGGAGAGAAAGATGGAATCTCCTGGTCGCCATACACCGCGCTCACCGTAAATGTAACCCTTGATGCCCTTCTGCACATCTTCACCGGACACATCGAACTTAGAAACGGAATTGGAATAAGAATCATCCATCTTCAGATAACCACGCTGCTGATCTTTTTTCACTACCAGTAGGAACGGTTTTTTGGGAAGTTTGACAGAGACCATTCCATTCTCATCTGTGGTGCCTGAAGCGATCGTTTGTTTTTGATAATTCACAAACTCGACGGAGGTGTTCGGTATGGGTTGTGTTGTAACAAGGCTGCTGACGAATACATCCGCCATGCGGTCGTTACCGATCTTGGCAATGATACCGAAGTCCGAAGCAAGCACATTCCTTCCCACAGCCCGTCCATGATAATAATCCGATGAACAAGCGCTGTATTGATCGTAATAATCTGATTCGTATGCGTAATACTCGCCGTCATAATAATCATAATAATCGCTGTTATCATTATCAAACCAGTTGTCGGACTTTTCAAATGAAGTGGTGTTCGTTATTTCATTCTCCTCAGTCTCTTCGGTGCAGTCGCAAGCGGCGTATTCTTTTTTCATTTTTATCTCAACGCGATAAATTGCGCCGGGTTCAGGCGTAACGTACTTTGCGAGGTCAATTGTGAACCTGTTCCACTCCTTCAGATTGAGCTTTTTACCTTTTTCCAGATCTACTTTCGACTCAACGATCTTTGTAGCAACCCTGCGAAGTTGCTCGCTGCCGTTAATATCATTCACCTGCAGGAACTGTGTGACATTATTCTCATGGATCTTTGAAATTCTCACATCCACCGCTTTCATACCAATGACTTCAAAGGGGAAAAGCAATCCGTTTGAGTTCGGAAGGATGTTTCCCTTGCCTATCATGCGGATCATTGGCTTGGCTTCTTCAAATGTGTATTCTCTGGACTGTTCTTCCGCCATTTTATACCCTTTGAAATTCCTCAGACCCGTGGAAACGGTAAGTTTTTTTGTTCCAATGAGCCGGTCAGGCATGAAAACGGTGACGGTATGTCCTTCGATCTGGTAGGAAAGTTTATCCACTCCTTCCAGTTTGATGATACCATCAAGATTTTGTCCGGGAAGCAGTGGATCGGAAAAATATAATTCAATGAACTGATCGGGGTTCTGTTTTAAGTTATCCTGTGTGATCTTGAAATCTCCAAGCGCCGCGACATAGATCTCATCGCTGCCGATATTCATATCGCCAATGGACGCGCCTGACCATTTCACCAAAACTTTACCGGGTTTCTCGTCACGCTTGATACTATCGACATGAAAATAAAACGACTTACCATAATTATGGTTCCATTTTATTTTCAATTTTTTCTCATTCTGTGTGATCGTAAGTGTTTTTCTTACCTCGGAAGTATCCGCCCAGTCGCTCACTTCAACGCGACCGTGCATAGCCTGCCATTCGTAGTTATTGCGATCATAAGAATAGAGGCCGTTGGTGTGAACCGTCATGTGCTGGTTCATTACCGAGAACTGAAAGCGGAACTCGTTGTACTTCGCAGGTACATCCACCACTTTTCCAAGGTTGAAGGAACCGGTATACAGGGTGGAAACAGGAAATGGTTTGTTGGGAATGAACTCAATGCTCCGGCTGCTGGACCAGTACGCTTTACCCTCGATGGAGGGTTTGAAGCCGAACAGGGCAGTCAGTTCTTCTGAACCTAAGGTTTTGCCCTTGTATTCCTGCGCCAGGATGATCCTGACACGGTCTTTGCGGGAAACTACGCCGGATGTATAGGCGGAGATATAGGTTCCGAATGCAGGGTCTACCTGTACGAACTGGTTTTCGGGACCAACGCAGGAAGGGATGACCATCACTACCGGCAGGAGGATGGTAAGAAGCAGTTTTTTGATAAGGCTCATGGTTTATGTTTTATGAAGCAATTTTAGGCTGCTTTCATAAGGTAAAACCAGGGCCTTTATAAGGCGTTAGAGGGGTCTTATTAAGTGCGGGGAGAGATAGAGTAAGTGTAATTACTCCGCTTTAGGCGTTTCGATCGTCACTTTATACCGCTTTCCGCACCATCCTTCAAGCTTTTCACGCATTTTCTGGCGCTCGTCTTCGGTCATATTCTCCCAGTTTTGCTTCCAGTAATGACCACGATGACCCCAGCCGCCACGGCGGCGGAAGCGCATGCCTCCGAAGAGGATCTTGGAGAGGACTACCAGGCCTATTGCCTGCCAGAACCCGATCAACGGACCCGCGAAAAGGGCCGGAACGAGCCAATTCCAAAGGTACATGGTGCCGAATCCGAAGACCAGGACTGCGAGGGTGCCGAGGAATATACCTCCTGCGATCTTTTTTGCTATGAATGTTCTCATTTTGATTTTTTTAATTATTTAGTATTTCTTCATATAATTTCCTCAATCGCTCCCTCAAAAACAACACTGCGTATCTTTTTCTTGATAACAAAGTATTTATGCTGACTCCGGTGAGCTCTGATATTTCGTTAAAGCTCTTGCCTTCCATCTCATGCAGGGTAAAAACCAACTTCTGCTCTTCAGGTAATTCTTCAATCGCTAAGGCAAGTTCATTCATTGCTGCATCGCGGAGCATTTTATCGCCGGGATCACTCGTCTCTGCAGGGATGATATCTGCCAGAAGCAACTGCTCCTCATCTTCCGCACTTTTATTGCTGATCGCATCCTCAAGTCTCTCCGTTTTTTTCTTCCTATACCTGTCGGTGATCTTATTACGGGCAACCCTGAAAAGCCAGGCGCTCATTTGTTCTATGGGTTTCATCAAACGGAACATCTCGACCAGTTCGGTGAAGACGTCCTGGACGATGTCCTCTGCTTCAGAAGGCTCCGGGATACGCTTTCGGATGAAATCCAGCAGTTTACGGCTCTCTTTCCGGTGAGTTTCAGTGATCTTCCTGTTGGATTCTTCTGCCATGATGGGATCAAAAGTAATAGAAGCAACCGTCATACTTAGGTAGACGTTAGAGTCCCCGGAATATTGTATTCTCTAGCTGAGAATGCTACTTATTGGCTTTCTGCACGGCGATCACAAAATTCTTAACCGCATCCCGTATCCATTCCCGTTCCTTTGGAGAGGATCCCTGCGCAAAATGAATGATACCATGGTCGGATGCGATCATTACACTGGGAGTGAACCTGCTTTTATTCCCTCTTGAATGATCGAATCCAAGGGTGACTTCCTCCACCTTCTTTGTGTCAATGGTTTTTTTCAGCATGACCCGTTTCGCGAAGAACTGGTGGGTTTCTATCAGGTCATTTGTAACGATCAGGCGACTGTATCCCCCTTTTGAGAGAAAGAACAATCCGGCAACCACACAAAGTATAACGCCGATGATGTAATCGAACCGAGTCACCAAAAAAATGATCCCGACGGTTGCAAACACAAACCCTAAGGTCCATGTATAACGATAATACTTACTGATCATAAAACCGTTTTCGATCTTCTCAAAGACCAATTTGCTTCCCGGCGGGAAAGGAGGCAAGGCATGTTCCTTCATCAGTCCCTTATCAACCCTTTCTTTCAGGGTAAGATCAAGCTCCTCCGGTTTCACTTCTCTTATTTCACCCTCGTCTGACTCTTTTAAAGCGCTTTTATTAAGGCGCTGTGCGAATAGTTCAAGGCTTTGTCGCTGCAATTGTTCTGTTTCATAAGATCCCAGCGTAAGGCATTTATTTTCATCGGGATGAATTAGCCTGACTGAATAAATGATCTTGCGCCTCTCGCCCTGCCCGAAATCCAGGACCTTAGTCATCAATCCGGTATACTTCTGAAGGGATTCATCCCACTTCACATCACGGAAAAAGCGGTTTTTGCGGTGAAAACGCACCATATCCGACGTGATAACGATATGCGTTGAGCCGGATTTACGAAGGAGATACCGGATAGGGATTATGCCAATAAGAGAAAAACCGAATAAGACGAGGTATGCGATCCAGTGAGACCCTGTGCCGCTAATGATAAAAGCAATGAATAGAAAGAACAGTATCCAAAAGAAGCAGAAGATACCTCCTATTACCACCTGGAAGAAATCAGGCGACTCATTGATCACTACCGGTTGAAAGGAAGAAGGCTTTGTACTGCTGGTCACAGGCATGAATTTCGTTAAAATTACTTAAAACATGAACTTTTTGAGGGAGAATGAGTTATAGTGGTATAGGGTTTGTGGAATGAGGGGAGAATTAGCATCAAATAAACAGATACTGGGATACTGAGAAACTTAAAAACCATCAAACCCTTAAAACCTTCAAAACCCTTCTAATATGAAACTCTTAAAATTCCTCCTACCGACAGTCCTGTTCGCAGGAATGTTCTCATTCGCATTCATTGCTCCAACTAACACAACAACGGCTACCCTTGAGTCCGCCGATGTTCTCGCCTGGATCAAAGAGGTGAATGGAGCCGGTAAACCCAAGCCTCCCGCAACGTTCAAGTCAGGGCATGTGGATCCGTTCAGCTATGCAGATTATCTGACAAAAAGCGATAAGGGCTTTGTCATCAAGCTTCCAAGCAACACAAACGTTCCTACTCCCACTATAGTTGACGGTAAGATCTATGTCAGCGGTGGTTTCGGAAGCAAACAATATTTTGCTTTTGATGCAAAATCAGGTGAAAAACTTTGGGCCGTGAACCTCGACGATGATGGTCCTTCCAGCTCGGTAGAAGATGATGATGTGCTTGTATTCAATACAGAAAGTTGCACCATCTTCGCTGTGGATGCAAAAACGGGAAGACAGCTGTGGTCTTATTGGCTTGGCGATCCTCTTATGAGCATGCCAACCATTGCGAACGGAAAAGTATTCACTTCGTATCCTGCCGCATATACTCATGCAAGTAATAATACAAATACACACGACTTTGAAGTTGCGCCACAGGGAAAATTAACGCATGCGATGGCTGCGTTCGATCTGAAAACAGGAAAGATACTCTGGCAAAAGTGGATCGATGGCGATATCATGAGCGCTCCGGTGGCATGCGGAACAGATCTTTATTTCACAACCTTCCCCGGAACACTTTTCAAAGTGGAACAAGAAGACGGTGATTTCCTTGCAGCAAAAGCAATACGCGCAACCTCTGCGCCTGTCATCAGTAACGGACAAGTACTTGTAAGTCTGCGTTCAGACAACGGAAAAGAATGTACCGAGTCCATCGCAACACTTGATGTGAACACCCTTGCTATCAGCAAACAATACATCACAAAGAACGCTTCTTATCTTGATAAAAAGGTACAAAGCATCAGCACACTGAAGTCCGAGAGTTCAACCATGGATGCCGGCAACGGTTTCGGCAACGGAGCCCCGGCGAACTCCGGATGGATGGGTGCTTATGATAATATCGGTCAATCGAACGTGTCCTCTCTCCAGGCATTCCAGGGATCAAGGATACTTGTTATCAACGACAAAACATACAACACTATGGGTGATGAGCTCATCTGTAGTGATCCGGTGAAAGGAAAAAAAGTCTGGACCACGCTTGTTGAAGGCGACCTACATAAAGTGGGCGGTTTTCTGGCAACACCTCCGATCAAAGCGGGAGAATACATGATCGTGGCGACGTACGGCGGTGAGGTTTTGGTTTACAATCCCGAGACAGGCCGTGTAGCGGAAAAATATTCAACAAACGGTGATCCTATCCGATATCAGCCCGTGGCACAGGATGGATGGATTTATGTGACTACTACAACAGGTAAACTCTATGCATTTCAGAGCAACAATCCCAACATTACAGGATGGCCGATGTGGGGTGCAAATGCGGGGCATACCAATACAGTTAATTAGTTCAAAGTCCAAAGTTTTAAGAATTGGGTTGATTGGTGCGGTTGGTTAGCCCCGAAGGAGTTCGTCATTGGCGAATGCTTCGGGGCTTCGGGGTTAATTATGTGAGATTGATTGCCTATATTTGATATCTGATATATGGGCATGAATAGGGTCCTGGCTATAATCGTTCTGTTTTTCACTTTAGGTCCTGTCAAAGGTCAGACTACTCTTCCCTATTATATTTTTCCCGTTTCCAATGCCAACTGGAGTGTGTCTTCCTGGCTGTATGACCATCTTCAGAATGTATCCTTCTGCCAGCAAACCTGTTATTACGGAATTTGGGGAGATACGATAATTAACGGATATACCTATCATAAGATCTATACGAACATTTATCCCAATTCCCCTTCTCAATTCTTTGATACCACTCTTGCCACCTACCTCTATTCATTCCGGGAATCAGGGAGAAAGATCGCTGTACGTGGCCCGGGTGACCCGGCAGACGTGTTACATTACGATTTCAATGTTGCTCCGGGTGACACGGCAACGTTCAATTACGATGTGAATTTGTATCCCAGTCCTCTTATTTCAATTGATTCCGTATATACAACGGACGGCTACAGGAGGCGTTTTAATTTTACATACGATGAATGGATCGAAGGAATCGGTTCTACTCGCTCTTCTCGATATCCGTATTTCTATTACAGGACAAATGAGCAGCCTTTGTGTACGCCCACATATAACCTGGAATGCTTTATTGAGAATGATACAATAAAGTATTCGCGTTTCGGGTATTGTACCTGTAGTTATTTAAATAATGTAGATGAGACCGACCTATTATCCAACTTAATGATCTTCCCTAATCCTGCCACGGAAGTAGTCAATGTTTCTAACGGCGGAAAATGGATACAAATGATCACATTCTACGATGTTACAGGGAAGCTCATTAAAGAAATAACGGGAAATATTCTTGGAGCTGAAATTTCACTTAATGAGTTCGCACCCGGGGTCTATTTCGTTAAAGTGACTGCTGACTCCAGTGTAATGCGAAAGCTGGTGATCGCAAGGTAGAGTTGCCCGAGCTACTGCGACACTTACTTCTTACCGATAAATTCTTTCAAATAGTATGGTTCTAAATAAGCCACATCTTCAAATCTCTTCTGTTCAAAAGCTTCTTCTGCCAAGTGAACCATAGCGGTGGCGCTTGGGTCAAGCTTTTCAAAAAAGAAAGCGTTAGCGTCGCCCTGCAAAAGATCCTTTGCTTTGGAAGATCCGTTTCCGAAAAATGCGATTTTGTTGGTTTTGAGAATGTCCGTAAATGAGTTTGCATCCAAGATGTGCGCATTCACAGGGGTAATTTCTTTCAATTCCCCGTCGAACACAGCACAATACACCTCCATTCTCCTCGCGTCGATCATTGGGCAAAAAAGATATTCATCAGATGAAGGAATCTTTCTCAATGCCTGGTAAGCCATTGCCTTCAACGTGGGAATCGCAATGAGGGGAATATCCAGGGAATAACAGAAACCTTTAGCAGCTGAAACGCCGATTCTTAAACCTGTATAAGAGCCCGGGCCCTTGCTTACAGAAACTGCATCCAGTTCCCGGAATTCAATTTGGGCTTCTTTGAGGACCTCTCTGCAAAAAACAGTAAGATTTTCGGAATGGGAATAACCGCTGTTGAGCTCACGGGAAGAAAGCAGTTCGCTCTCCTTTGAAAGCGCCACGGAGCATACAGATGTGGCAGTCTCCAGGTGTAAGATCAGCGGCATGAGAGCGAAGATAACGGATCTCGCCGGATCAGTTGCCTATGCTGATCTTCATTGGTCCGTTGGATTCCTCTTTTTTCACAACTGCGATGCCGTCTTTGATGAGGCGTGATACTGCAAGATAGGGACCTGAGATCACCAGGTCTGTCTCCTTAAGACCTTCAAGGACCTCTATGTAATTTTCATCCTGGATACCGGTCTTGACTTTCCTCATTACAGCTTTCCCATCAATAAAAAGGAATACACACTCCTCCGGTTTGTTGAATAACTCATTCTTAACCTTTTTTTCCTTTTCATGCGTTACCTTGAGATCCCCGCTCTCATCCATTGCTTTCTCCTCTTCCTCTTCGGCTTTCTTCATGAAGGAAGAATCAATTCTTACTGTTACAGATTGAATGGGAACGCAGAAAACGTCTGTTGCATATTTCGTCAGGATATCCACCGTTGCGGACATGCCTCTTCTGAAAGGATTGTCGAGGTCCTTATAAGAATCCTGCAGGATCCGGATCTTCACTACAAAATTCGTGACCTGGTCGGCAGAGATACCGATGGTATTTGCAGAATGAGCGATCTCTGTAACAAGTCCCTTGAATTTTCTGTTCAGGTATGCGTCAACTTCTACCAGGGCAGTATCTTTCAGATGTATCTTAACGATATCACTTTCATTCACCTCCACGCTCACTTCCATTTCGTTGGAGCTGGCGAGGACCATTAATTCTGTTCCTGTCATCTGAAGTGTTCCCACGACCCTTTCACCCTGTTCAATATTGAGTTTGATGATCCTGCCATCCACCGGGGCAATGATGGTTGTTTTGGTGAGGTTTTCATTTGCTTCTTTCAGGGACGCTTCAGAACTCATGATATTGAATTCCGCTGCTTTTACACTCTGCCATGAGGCGGTTACTTCACCCCTGGATGTCTCATAAGCTGTGCTGACAGTTTCGTATTCCGCTTTGGAAATAGCGCCCTGGTCATACAGTTTTTTATTCCGGGCATAATTGATGGAATCATTCTTGAATCTTGCCTTGGTTTGTTCATAGCGGGCGAGGCTGTTCATCAGGTTTGCCTTTGAGGTATTTAGCGCAGCTACAACACGCTCAAGACTGGATTGGTAAATATCCGGGTTGATCTTTGCAAGCAAATCGCCCTTCTTCACCATATCGCCTTCCTTTACGTTCAACTCAACGATCTCCCCGGAAACGTCGGAGCTGATCTTCACTTCTACCTCGGGCTGTATCTTTCCGTTTGCTGCCACGGATTCAATGATGGTTTGTTTCGTCACACCTGACACATCCACTTCAAGATCGTCGTTGGCATTACATTTTTTCAGAGCTATTACAACAATAAGGAGCAGCAATCCGGCCCCTAAAATGATCAATGGTTTTTTCACGTGTACTGTTTTTATTATCTGAGAATTGTTGTCATCCTGAGCGTAGTCGAAGGGTTAAAATTTTAGTGGTTTCCCCTGGTAATATTCCAGCACTTTTATCTTAAAAAAGAAATCATATTTTGCCTGCAGCATTTCAGAGCGCGTTCTTGACAAACGGTTCTTCGCATCAGCATAATCGAATGAGTTGATCATGTTCTCCGTGAATTTCTGCTCAGTATAACGAAAGGATTCTTCGAGGGCAGTAAGTGATTTCTGGGAAGCCTGATATTTTTTCAGTGAAGCGAATGCATCCGCGTAAGCCTGCTGAATATTCTTTCTGAGCGTATTCCTTGTTTGCTCATATTGAAGCCGCACGTTCATCACGTTGATCTTTGAGCGCTGAACCGTTGTCCGGCTGTTCAGATTATTGAACAGCGGAATGGTTAAATGAAGTCCAACCGATTTGTTCAGGTTATCATCGATCTGCGTACTGAAATCCTTGGTTTGAGAAGTGGTGGTATAAGCCGGACTTAGTACAAAATCCCCGCCGGAAGTAAAATAGGTTGTCGTGTCCCAGCTAAGCGTTGGGGTATAAGTATAATCCTTGTTTGCTCCTGAATAACCCGTACCGAATGCGCCGCTTAGTGTCAGGCGGGGATACAAGCCTCCCTGGGCCGCCTTCAATCCTCTTTCCGAGCTTTTAACTTTGAACTCGGAACTTTTTATTTCAGGCATTCCCGTCATGGCAAGCTGAAATATCTGTTCTGCGCTCATTGACAACACACTTGCATCCGGCGCATCCAGGTTGGGACGTACGATCTTGAATTCCTTTACGTTCTCCAACTCCAGCATCTGGGCAAGATTCAGGTAGGCCATCGTCAACTGGTTCTCCGCATTAACAAGGTTCAGTTCTTCAGTGGCCATCTGTGCCTCTATATCGTAAAGCAGACTCTTTGCCAGGCTTCCGGCATCCACAAGTTTTTTCGTACGCTCGACCTGCTGTTTCGTTGTTGCAACCTGTCCATTTGCATTGAAGACCAGTTCTTCAGCAAAAAGGATCTGAAGGTATGCGGTTGCGATGCTGAGCATAATATCGTTCTTCATCTTCTCCAGGTCCTGTTGGCTTGCGAGCAGATTGTATTTCTGTTGTTTGATGTTATTCTGATTCTGAAAACCATTGAAGAGTAATAATCCTGCGCTTAAAGAGAAATTTTGCGATAACACCTGGTCGGTGGCAAATTGGTTAGTAAAAGGATCAATGGTCCGACCGAAATTATAACTGTGAGAAACATTCCCGTTCAGCGTAGGGAACAGATTCATTTTGCTTTGAAGATAATCTGCCTCCGATAATTTCTTGCTGAGTTCAGATTGCTTAATGGAAAGATTGTTCACCAAAGCATACTCAATGCATTGCTGCAAGGTCCATGGCGATGACATGTCAGGTTGAGCAGCAGTAATGGCCGAGATCGAAACTCCGAGTAAGAAAAATATTTTCTTCATTGCATTAACTGATAACAAAATTAAGGATTTGAAAGAGGGGGTATGAAAATTATGATGAGCGGTAATTTGCTGATATTCAGAGTGCTGTGACGACAATTTCCACTCTCCTGTTCTCTTCATTCTGCTTCTCGTTCAATGGTTTTTTATAGACCAGCTTTGAATTTCCCATGCCTTTGTAATTAACGCGACTGCCATCAATCCCCTTTTCTACCAGGTAATCATACACCGCTTTCGCCCGATCCTTCGATAGTTTCTTGAGTTTGGGAGAGTTTCGCATATCCGGTGCATTGACATGTCCCACAACGTCGATCCGGGCGGCCGGGTTTTCCAGCATGAATTTATATAGGCTAAGGAGGGTTGGACGGGACACGGGAAGAAATGCAGTTTCATCGCCAACAAACTTGATATTATCGAGTTTGACTGCTTCACCTATTTTGATCTTTTTGATCCGTACTTCAAATTTTACTGTGTCCGGTCGCTTTACCGCATCAAATGGTATGGGAGGTGCCATCATAGCTTTTGTGAAGAAAATGTAACCGGGAGCGTTACAATTGATCGTGATATTCTGGGAACTGGAAAGATCAAGTGTATATACCGAAGCAGCGTTCACACGATACGGTTCACCTATCTGGTAACCCGCAATATCAAAATTTGCGCTCACTTTTTCTCCGGTTTTATCATCCAACACGATCATTTTGAAAGGAGTTTTGATCTCCTCGTATTTTTCGGGAGCTTCAGGAGAAGCTTCGTCGTTTTTCTTTAGCTTCTTCTCGCCAAGCTCAACTGTAACGGTATATTCCCCGCTTCCGCTGACATTATCAACTACCAGGTAGAAAACCTCATCTTTTTCCGCAGCGAGTGACTTGCTCCAGGCATCACCCGGTCCGGAATGAACATACTCGATCTGCGCTTCCGGTTTCATCCCGGTGGCAGCCTCTTTACCAAGACCGCTGCGGGCAAGGTTAGAACGTACGGGTAGTTTCTTCTTTAACTTGATCCTGTCACAAAATCCGTCGAAATCATATTTGAGCAGAATGAAATCCATATCATCGTTCCCGTTCGATGGAGCGATCGTCAGGGTCATTTCTGTCTGCGCCTTAACTTGAAATTTGAACCAACCGGTATTGTGTTCCTTCTCAAACCAATAAAGACTTCTATTATCCGGATCGGATATCTCAAGCAGGTTCCCGGTGCCTTTTGAGGAAAAGATCTGCGTTTTGGAATTTTTTATTTCGATTGCGTCAATACAGTCGCAGTTGGATTGGGCATTGAGACCGGCCGGAAGTAAAAGAACAATTGTCAGATATCTGGCAAACATACATCTCAAAGATAAAAACTAATATCCCAACCATGGCCCAAGCCACCTCTCCGTATCTTTCACACTCATTCCCTTCCTTGCTGCATAATCCTGCACCTGGTCCCGGTTCAGTTTTCCCAGTGTAAAATACTCTGCCTCAGGATGAGCCAGGTACAATCCACAAACGGATGCTGTCGGGTACATGGCGAAACTCTCGGTTAACTTTACTCCCGTATGTTTTTCTGCTTCAAGCAGATCGAACAATGCAGGTTTCTCCGTATGATCGGGCTGGGAAGGATAACCGGGCGCTGGTCGGATGCCGATGTAATCTTCACCTATCAGCTGATCATTGCTAAGTTTTTCATTTTTTGCATATCCCCAGTATTCTTTTCTTACCTTTTCGTGCAAGAGCTCAGCAAATGCTTCCGCCAGCCGGTCTGCAAGGGCCTTCAGCATGATGGAACTGTAATCATCATTCGCTTTTTCAAATTTCTCTACCCATTTTTCAATTCCTTCCCCGGTGGTAACCACGAAGGCGCCAATATAGTCCTTGACTCCAAGGTCCTTCGGTGCTACGAAATCGCTCAAGGCGAGATTTTTTTGTACGCCCGGCTTTCTTGTTTGTTGCCTGAGGGTGTGGAACGAGGTGATCTTCTTTCCGTCCTTCCAATAAACTTCAATATCATCTCCTGCGCTGTTGGCTTCATAAAATCCCACAACAGCATTTGCCTTCAGCCATTTTTCTGCTATGAGCTTTTTTAACATTGCCTGCGCATCGTCAAAAAGTTTTTTTGCCTCAATGCCTCTTTCCGGATCATTGAATATCTTCGGGTAAACCCCCTTTAATTCCCAGGTATGGAAGAAAGGCGACCAATCGATGTACTTTGCGATCTCATCCAGCGGAAAATTCCTGAGTTGCTTATTTCCAAGGAATGTCGGGGTATGGATCCCGTTCTCAGAATAGTCGAGGACGAGGCGATTTCTCCTCGCTTCACTAATAGAAATGAAAATATCCTGTGACCTGGAGCGCTTATTTGTCTCCCGTAATGCATCATACTCCAGGCCTATCTTCTTCATGAATTCCGTGCGATGCTCGTCGGATACAAGGCTGCCGGCTACAGGAACGCTACGTGATGCATCGTTCACGTGTACCACAGGAAATTCATATTCCGGCGCGATCTTGACCGCCGTATGGATCTTTGATGTTGTGGCTCCGCCAATGAGAAGTGGAATATTGAATCCTTCCCGCTTCATCTCCTTCGCAACGTGCACCATCTCATCAAGGGAAGGTGTGATCAATCCGCTCAGACCAATGATGCTTGCCCCTTCTTTCTTCGCCGTACTTAAGATCTTTTCACAGGGAACCATCACGCCGAGATCGATGATCTCGTAATTATTGCATGCCAATACCACTCCGACAATATTCTTCCCGATATCGTGTACGTCGCCCTTCACGGTGGCAAGCAGGATCTTCCCGGCAGATTTCCTTCCTGTAGATTTTGACGCTTCTATATAAGGTTGAAGGAATGCCACAGCTTTTTTCATTACCCTTGCGCTCTTCACCACTTGAGGCAGGAACATTTTACCGCTTCCGAACAGATCTCCCACTACATTCATTCCGTCCATGAGCGGTCCTTCAATGACCTTCAGGGCATGCTCATACTTTATTCTCGCTTCCTCTACATCTGCATCAATATGATCCGTAATCCCTTTAACAAGCGCGTGTGTAAGTCTCTCCTCGACGGTTCCTTTTCTCCATACTTCATCTTTTACTTCCTCTTTTCTTCCATGACCTTTTACTTTCTCGGCTTGCGCAATAAGCCGTTCCGTAGCGTCTTCCCTTTTATCGAAAAGTACATCCTCGACTGCATCAAGCAATTCTTTTTCGATATCATCATACACTACCAGCTGTGCGGGATTTACAATTCCCATGTCCATACCCGCTTTGACGGCATGATAAAGGAAGGCCGAGTGAATTGCTTCCCGCACATGATCGTTCCCACGGAAAGAAAATGAAACGTTGCTGACACCACCACTCACTTTTGCATAAGGAAGATTTGCTTTGATCCACTTTGTTGACTCAAAGAAGTCGACGGCATTCTTTCTATGCTCATCCATTCCCGTCGCCACCGGAAATATGTTGGGATCGAAAATGATATCTTGTGGAGAGAATTTCACAACATTAACAAGGATATCATAAGCACGCTGACAAATTTCAATCCTCCTGGGAAGCGTATCAGCCTGTCCTTTTTCATCGAAGGCCATAACGATCACTGCAGCGCCATATTTTTTTACGGTACGGGCCTGTTCAATGAATTCCTTTTCCCCGCCTTTCATTGAGATAGAATTCACAATACCTTTTCCCTGGATAACTTTCAATCCGGCTTCGATTACGTGAAACTTGGAAGAATCGATCATGACCGGCACTCTTGAGATGTCCGGCTCTGACGCAATGAGATTCAGAAAGCGTGACATTGCCGCTTCCGAATCCAACATTCCTTCATCCATGTTCACATCAATGACCTGCGCCCCGCCTTCCACCTGCTCTCTCGCTACGCTTAATGCCTCATCGAATTTATTGTCCTGGATAAGCCTTAGAAATTTTCTCGAGCCCGTGACGTTGGTGCGCTCGCCCACATTCATAAAGTTCGATTCGGGCCTGAGCGTAACCGGTTCCAACCCGCTTAAGCGCAGGAATGGTTCAACGATGGGAATGATCCTCGGCTTGGCTTTTGCCGCATGTTCTGCAATGTGCCTGATGTGATCCGGCGTGGTACCACAGCAACCACCTACAATGTTAATGAACCCTGCATCCAGGAAATCCTGGATCTGGCAGGCCATATCGTGCGGCGATTCATCATATTCACCAAACTGGTTAGGCAATCCGGCATTCGGATAAGCGCTTACGAAAAAGGGCGCTTTATTGGAAAGCTCCTCAAGATATGGCCTCATGTCCTTTGCTCCAAGGGCGCAATTCAAACCGATACTGAGCAGATCCACATGGCTTACGGAATTCAGGAACGCTTCTGTGGTCTGACCGGATAAGGTCCTGCCGCTCGCATCCGTGATGGTGCCTGAAATCATCACAGGAACTTTTACTCCCCTCTTTTCAAAGACCGATTGCACAGCAAAGAGGGCTGCTTTTGAATTCAGGGTATCGAAAATTGTCTCGATGAGCAAAAGATCCACCCCCCCGTCGATCAGGCCTTCTGTTTGCTCGCTATAAGCCAATACTAGCCCATCAAAGCTCACTCCCCTGAATCCGGGATCATTTACATTCGGTGATAAGGACGCGGTTTTGTTTGTCGGGCCAAGTGCTCCGGCGACATAGCGTTCAACCTTATCTCCTTTATACGACTTCAAAAATTCAGCTACCGCTTCCCTGGCGATCTTCGCGGCTGCAAGGTTCATTTCATAGCCGAGCTCTTCCATGTGATAATCAGCCAGGGAGATCCGCTGCGCATTGAACGTATTCGTTTCAATGATGTCCGCTCCCGCCTCAAGGTATTCCCTGTGGATATCCCTGATCATCGAAGGCTGAGTCAGAACAAGCAGATCATTATTACCTTTCAGATCACTCTTCCAGTCGGCAAACCTTTTTCCACGGTACGTCTCTTCCGTTGGCCTATGCCGCTGGATCATGGTGCCCATAGCGCCATCAATGATCATCACCCGCTTCTTCAGTATGTCCTTAATATCCTTCATATCAACTCAATGTTCCGTAATGCAATTTAGTATCATATTCAAATTTCAGTTTCCCATCCCTCTGGTATCTGTCAAATATCTCATCCAACTCCTTCATCATGTGTATGAATGCCGGCTGATCAGGTTTAGGGATGTAAGAAGAAGAGAGCAGTCTCCCACGTAAGCCTTCCTTATCAAAAACCTGGAAATTATCAAAAGCCCGGAAACGGTGATTCCCTTTGCCAAAAAGTATATCAAATTTAGAATCTCCCACATTCCGATGATTGACCTCGTTATAATCAGTTGCGAATTTCTGCAGCATGGCCTCGTACGCTTCCAAAACGGGTATCCCGTATTTCCTGTCGTTCCAGCAAAGACAGACAGAGCCGCCGGGTTTCAGTATCCTTCGAAATTCCGTTGCGCAGGCGGGGACATCAAACCAGTGAAATGCCTGTCCGGCGAAAATGAGATCTACGCTTTTGTCTTCAATCTCCGTCTTTTCAGCCATTGCATTCAAACTAATAAACTTTCCCTCGCTCTTAAATTGTTCTTCCGCGGCCTTTCGCATAGCCTCATTGGGTTCGATACCGAACACCTTACAACCGTATTCCAGAAATGGAGCGCAGGAAATACCGGTCCCGGAACCAATGTCCGCGACGACAAACCCCCTCCGCAGAATTCCTTCGTTCTCAAGAAAAAGAAAAAGCTCCGCAGGGTAATGCGGACGATATTTAATATAGTCCCTTACCTTGTTACTGAACCTTTCCTTGCTATCTGCTATCATCTAATAAATAAAAAATCCCTTCTGCGTTTTAGTCAGAAGGGATCGTATCATCAAAAAAATAATTTCACGATATCTGACTTATCTTCATCCGGCCAAAAAAACATTGGTCAGAATACGATGTGGCACCGTTCTTCCCGATCATGAACCCTAAAAAACGAGCCAGGAGCAGTTTGGAGGTTGCCAAGGCTTCACAGGGCGCATCCCTCAGCCTTTCTTGATAAGTATTAAAAGAACTTCTGCAAAGATACGAAAAAGACAGATGTCAGGGGTCAGAAGGCAGTGGGCAGTGGGCAGTGGGCAGTGGGCAGTAAAAAATGGCAAGACTTATTGCTTTTTACGGAGGCCGCGGATCAAGGATTTGATCTGGTCGCGGAAGATGAAGGCGAGGGCGATGTATGGAACCGTCATGAGGTATAGTATGGCAGAATTCAGGTTCTTCGCTACGCTGCCATAGCTTTTGGGATCCTTCCCTTCAGCAACTTTTTTACACATCGCGCATTGGGCATCCGCATCCTGAATTACGAGGACTAGGAGGGCTAAAATGAGGAGATATGGGAGCGCTTTTTTCACTTTGCAAATATACGATACCTATTGAAACTGGTAATATGGGGAGATCATCACATATACCACAACGCCCGTGATAGTAACATACAGCCAGATGGGGAAGGTCCAACGGACAAGCTTTTTATGCTTCTTTACTTCGTTCTTCAGTCCCCAGTAAAACGATAATAATATCATTGGGAAAACCAACGCCGCGAGTATGATATGGCTGGACAGAATGAATAAATAAACAGGTCGCAGACTGTTCTCTTTTGGGAATGTTGTTGCTTCAGAAAGATAATGGTATGCGATATATGAAACGAGAAAGATAGCTGATAAAAAGAAAGTAAAGAGATTGATAGACTTATGCGCGCTGATGTTTTTTTTCTTGATAAAATAAAGAGAAAGCAGCAGGAGTATCGAGCAAATTCCGTTGATGCTTGCATGCAGCAGGGGTTGATATTTTACAAAAGATGGGATCACTTCCGGTCGAGGAAGTATTTTGCTGCTAAGCACAACCACAGTGAGTATCACGATGAGTGAAATGACGGACACCAGTCGGAAAGCGGCTTTATCGCTCAATTTTTTCCTTGTTTGATCTTGTTCTTTTTAAGATCCTTGCGCGCATAATCAGCTTGGAGGATCTTTATATCATCAATGAGGCTGTCGACAGAAGAAACGGTAGTTCCGTCATAAAACCCGCGTATATGTTTTTCCTTATCTATGAGAACGAGTTTCTCGCTGTGAATAAAATCCTCGGGGCCACCGTCGCCTTTCATGGCTGTAACGAAATAGCCGTTCCTGGCAATATCGTATAAAGCTTTTTTGTCGCCTGTGAGAAAATGCCAGTTCTTTGTTTTAGCGTGGACCTTTTCAGCATAAGCAAGCAATGCTTCAGCACTGTCGCGCTCCGGATCAACTGTATGGCTAAGAATGATGAGGAATTTATGGTCTTTGAATTTTTCCTGTACGCGGAGCAGGTTTGATGTCATTTTAGGACAAATGCCTTCACAGGAAGCGAAGAAAAAATCGCTTACATACACTTTGCCCTCAACATCTTTCTCTGTGATGGTTTTCCCATCCTGGTTAATGAAAGAAAAAGAAGGAACGGTATGATAGATCGTATCGGTTACCGTTTCGCCCTCAACGGTATGCGTATGCGGCTCGCGGGGGCCATAGAAAGGCAAAGAAAAAAACTGTGTTTTTCCGGTTGAAAAAAAAAGATAGATAAGTGAGGGAAAGATCAGCAGGAACAGCAGAAGTAACCGCTGAAAAGCTTTACGATCAGTGCCCGGACTCTTTGTGCTCGTCTCCGCCATGTTCTTCTCCACCGTGTTTGCCTTTCAGAGCGTCTTCCCTGATCTTCTGTTTTTGTTGTACAAGCTGCGTATCGAGCAGGTACTTATGATCACGTGTATACGTTCCTTCTGTGATCGTAGCCATATAGACCAGATACAAAGCGAATGAAATATAGGGCCAAAGTATCACCTTGCGCATGAGATGGTTCTCATCGCCAAGGTGCATAAAAGCATAAACGATGTAGCCAGCCTTAACGATAGTGAATATGATATAGGTGAATTTGAGAAGAAGAGTTCCGGTAAGTCCCCATGAATCCTGGTTGATCCCGATACCCAGCTCCACAAGCGTTATCACAAGCATGATCCAGAATACTCTCCACAATTTTTTACGGACCTTGACCCCTTCCTCCTCGGAATGGATGGCCATTGTCTCGTAATTTGGATAGTTATCGTTGAATTCCATGGCTATAACAGATAGAAGAATGTGAACACGAATACCCAGACAAGGTCAACGAAGTGCCAATAGAGTCCAACCTTCTCAACCATTTCATAATGCCCTCTTCGTTCCATAGCGCCGTTAACGACCATTAACAACACAATGATATTAATGATAACCCCGGAGAAAACGTGGAATCCGTGGAAGCCTGTGATGACGAAGAAGAAGTTACCGAACAGTTTATTCCCATACTCGTTCACATGGAGATTGGCCCCATGGAAGGTGTCTGAGACCCATTGCCCCGTTTCATAATTTATGAAGTCCCTCGTTGCACCTGCATCACTTCCGTTGATAAAAATATACCACTCCCATGCCTGTGAACCAACAAATGTAAAACCACCGACGATGGTCCAGAACATCCAGATGATAACACCTTTTTTGTTCTTTCTGTGGCCTGCTTCGACAGCAAGCACCATCGTGACGGAGGACATGATCAGAACGAAGGTCATGAACCCTACATACCAAAGCGGGGCATGCGTTCCATGAAGGAAGGGAAAGTGATGGAAGACGTCAGAGGGGACAGGCCATGTTTCCGGATGCTGGTGCCTGTGGAAACCGTAAGCTGCAAGTAGCGATGTGAATGTAAGGGCATCCGAGATCAGGAAGAACCACATGAAAATCTTTCCGTAACTGGATGCGAATGGTGAAGCATTTCCACCCCAATCGATCGGCTTAGCGTGCGCCATAAACGAGCTTGAATTTTACTCTTACGGGGTCAAATATGGTAAAAAACTTATTTGGTTCAACGGACGATCTGTAAAAAGACCAATAAATATATCCACAGAATACCGAGGAAATGCCAATACATGGCAGCAATCTCTAAACCAAGGTGTTCCGTCGAAGAATATGCCCTTTTCATAGCCTTAAAAACGACCACGATGAGCGATATCATACCGAAGAAAAGATGCGCTAAATGGACCCCGCTAAGCATGTATAAATACTGTCCGGATGGATGTTGAACAAAGAAGATCTTTTGATCAACCAGCTGACCCCATCCAAGGACCTGGCACACGCAAAAGCCGATACCCAACATGAAAGTTAGAAGGGAACCTATCATAACCGAACTGAAGCGATTTGACCTGGCAGATCTAACTGCGTAAATCATTGATATGCTGCTTGTTGCAATCACTCCTGCTGAAACCCAAAACATGACAGGGACCTCCGCCTGCACAAATCCGGGCTTGCCAATAGCTATGATATAAGCACTTGTTAATCCGGCGAATAGAATAACAATACTGACGATCCCGATCCACATCAGGTTCTTTTTCACCTTGATGTTTATCGCTTTCTCTTCAGGTGTCATTGTTTTATTCATAGCCGGATCATCCAAGGACCATTGCCAATTGAACAACGGGCAGGTAGAAAAAGGAGCCAAACATTAGTTTTCTTGCCGCTTCAACAGAGCAGTCCCTGTAAAGTACAAATGCTTGCCAGGTAAACAGTACTCCCGAAATTAAAATAATTATGGCTGCAATATGCCCGAAAACCCCAAACAGCAGCGGAGCAAGACTTACAGGAATCAGGAAGATAGAATAAACCAGGGCCTGGAATGCGCTTCCTTTATCGCGGTTGCCGGTGGGAAGCATAACGAAGCCCGCCTTCTTATAATCTTCATCCATTACCCAGGCTATGGCCCAGAAGTGCGGAAACTGCCACATGAACTGTGCGAAAAAAAGAAGCCAGGCAACAAGACCAACGGTACCGAAACCTTCCTGAGCAGCTACCCAACCCAGCATGGGAGGAATTGCGCCGGGGAAAGCACCAATAAAGACTGCAAAAGGGGTTTGTCGCTTCATAGGAGTGTAGACAGCTGTATACAGGAAAAGCGATAAGCCCGCAAGCATTCCGCTTAGTGCGTTTGTATAGAGAGTGACAATTGTGAGGCCGGCAATACCTGATAGTGTAGCAATAAACCAGGCTTCATTTTCCTTCATTCTTCCTGCAGGAAGCGGCCGGTTCATGGTTCGGTTCATGAGTTTATCATGATCTTTTTCAAGGATCTGGTTGAATCCGTTCGAACTGCCGGTTACCAGGAATCCTCCAAGAATAAGCATGGAAAACCGGAACCAATCCATCTGTTCGGGAGATCCGATGATGAAACCAATTGCTGCAGAAAAAACGACAAGAAGGCTCAGTCTGAGCTTCATAAAAAGCCCGTAGTCTGCAATTTTGCTTTTAGAAACTGGCCTTGGCTGAGCGGAATTCTCCATCGAATGCATCAGGGATGCAAGTTTACGGAATAAACGTGCAGGGCTCCATCCCCGGGAGAGACAAAATCAGAACGACCGACGCCCTTATTCCAATGTGAGCGTCACCATCATTCCTTTATCCCCGCCACCGGCAATAAGGCAAAGTTTTGTGTCTGACGCCTGTACGGCATAACAAGGGTAAAGTGTATGATCCAGTTTGAGATTGTCCTTAAAAACGAGCGGTGCAGTCATAAGTCCTTCAGGGCTGATCGTAACAAGAACAGGAGTTTTGCCATATCCCCCGGGGATGTACTTCTTCGTGTCGTCGTTATAAAGGACAGTCAGTTTACCCTTACATACGAAAAATGCTACGTGATCGTGCTGATCCATATTCCTTGAAACGCCTTCCTTCGCTAACTCAAGCTGGAATTTTTTTGTGCCGTCATCTCCAAGCCCAATTACAAAACTGCTTTTATGAGTGTAGGTGTAATTATCTACGATCGTGGTGGTTCCCGTAGGTTGAGGATCGCGAACGGATTTGAATTGTTCGGTACAGAGGAACACAGTCGATCCGCTTAATAGTATCTTACGGATAACCAGGTTCTCAACCGGCTTTGCAAGTTCGGCAGTCTTAAAGACATTCTCTGATTTGTTCCTGTTGGTGTAGTAAAAGACCCCGTTCATCAGTTGTTCGCCGGTACTTAATGTGACGCGCTTATAGTACACTCCGGCCACGATCAGTTCTCCTTTAGGGTTCACAGTATGCATATAACTGGTCGGGTAAACCGGTGCACCCGGATCGATCACATACTCTTTCATGGCTGCGCCATTCTCAGCGCCCTGGTATACCGTAAGCGCAATCTCCCCGTTCTTAGTGGTGGTTCTTTTGATGATATATACCGTACCGTCATCTGCCACTTCCAGTGAAAGTGTTTTGTTCCTTGTATCCTCTCCAGGAAGATCCATTTCGGATTCTTTTACCAGCTTCATCTGCTGATCAAACACTGCGATCTTGCATTTTCCCGGCAATTCCTTTTCGAAAGGAAGATTTCCCATAACCGCCAGTTTTGTGTGACCGGGAGAAACCGCGATGAAATGAAACCCGGAATTCATGATCTTTTTGAATGCAAAACTCATCACCTTTTTTTCATCGCCTGATACCTTCCCGTAGTTATCCACTTCGCGGGCTGTCAAGGTATTCATGGAAGTGGTCTTATCCATGTTCTCAACGAAGGCATATTCTTTACCGGCGAATGCAACTACGTCGCGTATACTGAACGAATTCTTGAACTCGCCCACCGGGATCTCAAGTTTCCCGTTCGCCAACGCATCGCCGGATTCATCAAAAGAATTCTGGGTGAAATTCATAACTGCGTTTTCAAATTTTTCCGTGATGAAAAAGCGGTTGTTGCCGATGTTGAAGTTGTTTGTCTCACCCCCTTTAACAAGCGTGAAATCGATCAATCGCCCCTTGGCCATGCTGACCTTTTGGGCGGCGAGGGGAATAAAACTCATCGCGGAAATACCGCATATCAGAAGGAAGGTTTTCATGGATAAGGTTTAAGGGTTTGCTGCAATTCTTTTTTTCAGGTCCAGGAATAACGCTTCGTATTCCTCTTTCACTTTCTTATCTTCATAGTTAAGCTTAAGAATGTTGAGTCGGTTAATGATCCCTTCTGCTTTCTCCGGCAGCCTGAGCGCAAAAAAGGATTCCAGCAGATCAAAACAGATCATGATCGTAACATCCCTGTCGATGCGGGCCTTCTTGTCCTCAGGTTTTGACTCCACAAGTGCCGCATCCCAGAGCTTCACCGCATTTTCAATCTTTGCCTTTCCTTCGGAAGGATTCGAAGAAAGCAGTTTCATGCCGGATGTGGCATCGTTGTATGCAGCCAGGAGATCCTGGTATGTTTCACCCTTCTCCTTAATGTAAAAGATCTTTGTATTTCGTTTAACAGGTTGAAACCCGATCCGTTCATTGACCAGGTTATTGATGAACGTCAGGTTTTGCTGGAATATCTTCTCTTCGGTTGACTTAATAAGCATATCCGTATTCACGGATTGGTACGCCTCTGTTTCCTGGGTTTTGTATACGGTATAGTTGTTCAGTTCCTGCGGGGTTTCATTCATCAGCATTTTGCCGTCCGGCAAAGTGACTGTAAATGACATCGTATGACGATAAGAAAACTCAAGGTAATAATAGGTCACAGGACGCGTGGTGGATTGCCCGTTGACAACGCTTGTAATATTCTTCTGGGTTGTCATTTGCATAGGCTGTGTGTAATCGTAGCCATAAATTGTGACCAGGTACTTTACCTCATTTCCGGTTTTATTTTCCAATCCGCCAATATTAAGATAGGTACTGGATACTGCAGGGTAGTTGTAGCTGGTTTTGAGGACAGGCATCGGCACATGCCTCAGGTAAGGTTCAGATGGGATCTGTTTAACAGGCTTATTATCCTCTCCCAATACTTTTTTCTCAATGATCTTTTCTCCGACTGATTTCTTTTTGTACTCATCCATTTCTACTTTGTACTTATCCTCTGCAGCCTTGACCTTTCCGGGGTGATCCGCTTTATCTTTCTGGAATTCGTCCTCCGCTTTCTTTTTATCCGCCTCATAGGCAGCTTTCTTTTGAGAATTATCCTCCTCGTAGGTTGCAAAGATGCTTGCCTGGTAATTCTTGATCGACTTATCGATCGGATTCAGAGGCAGCCTGACGTATTGGTATTCTACAACCTCACTGCGGACTTTTTGCGCGAAAACACTAGAAGAGAGAAGGACGAGTGAGAGGACTAGGAACGTGGTGGTTTTTTTCATGGTCAAGGAACTTTTGGGATGCCTAAATTACACAAATTTCAGAAGTCGTCGTAGGAATTCCATAGGTTGGTCCGGAGGGCAAGATATACCCAGGCATCCTTATCTGTTTGCAAGCTATTATCGGAGATGCGGTATCTGAAGCCGAGCTCAGCCCGAAGGTTGTAATCTTTTATCAGTACGCAGGAAACACCGCCTCCAATATTAATAATGGCTGTTTTTAATCCCTGTGTTGTTGAATTGCCATACTCAGATTCCCGCGTAACGTAAGATGCGAAAATATTGCCGCCGTAATTGGTTCCCGAAGTATCCATTCCTTTCACCGCGTAGTTGATCTGACCTTTTAGATCCCATCTGCCCGTATGAAAGCTAAGGATATTCACCAATTCATAAAAATTAGATCCCAGCGGATGCGCCAGGGATTGATTCATGTGTCCGTAATTCTGCTGTACGCTTCCGTGCGAATAGGTGTAAGGCCGTACCCTATTGAATTCCTGCTGGAGAAATAGTCCTTTTATCTTAAAAACATCAAACGCTTTCCATCCGAGTTGCCAGCCGTATTTATTCGCCCACCATCCGCTGTCAAGCGTATCATCAGGGGAAATAAGCTCACTGAGGTCTGCCCTGATCTCCTTTACGAGAAATTCATCGAACAAAACCTGCCCGTAATAATGAAAATATTTACATGTCTTATGACGGAATCCGAAGCCTATCATCGAATTATCCGAAGAGCCGAGTGAATACTCCACCGGTCTGAAAAAAATGACCGGATTCAGGTAATTCACATCAAAATATCGCGTACGATTGCTGTCCTTTCCCTGCCAGAGCACCGTTTCGAAGAATGAAAAATTCAATTTTTTTGTAGCGTTCCAGCTTAGATAATGAAAGGTTCCGAATTTTTTTCTGAAATCTGTTTTCGAACCCACAGATGCCGTCATATCTGTATGCATGGCATACATCACGGCATACTTGAACTTCCAGACATTTGCTGTCATTTTAAAATATGGGTACGGATTGGCGACATCGCTAACGAACAATGAACGGTATCCATCGCCCCAGAAATGTTTCCCGTATCCCGCCTGGAAGTTGAAGATCTTATCGGGCGACCAGGAAAGATATCCTTCTGCATATTCAGATGAAAAATTGTCCGGACCTCCAAATGCCCTTCCCTTTCCGGGAATAACACCTGAGGAGTACATGAATGAATCCAGGTAGGCGGGAGCATTCATCAAACTGCCGCTTACAGCAGTGAATAAACCGAGTTTGCCGTTCAAAAAATTTCCATGAACCCACACTCCTCCATCGAGCCTGTATAGCAATTCTCCTTTTGCTGCATCGAATCCGGCTACAAGGTTAGCGAGGGGGAAAACGATAAGCGGATAAGGTTTGTGGATGAATTTTGCTTTTCTCACCCTTATATTGGAAGAGGTGTCATTTGAAAATTCACCCAACATAAACGGCTTCAGGGAAAGATGGCAAACGCCGGACGTATCCGATTGTTCCATCCGGATCCAATGTTCATGCGTAGAAATTGAATTGGTTTGGGGAAAAAGAAAATTCCAGGGAAAGAGTGCCAGGCAGAGGATAGCCCTGAATGAATTCCTCACAGGATGATATCCTTTTTGAATCCGGACTTCATCTTTCTTACGAGGAAAGGGAGTTGTGAAATGATCAACGCAACACTGCCAATGATGACCAGGGCTGTGCTGGAATCAACATTCCTGAAAATAACTGCCAGTGAAATAATGACAATATTCACAACGTAGATCGAGAGTACCGTTTGTTTGTGGGAAAGCCCTAGCCCGATGATCTGGTGATGGATATGATTCTTATCCGCAGCAAAAGGTGAAACTCCGCGAACAAGCCTGTAGATAAAAATGCGAAGCGTATCAATGAGCGGATAAACCAGTACGCTCATGGCGAAGATGGGTTTGGAGATCTCCATTAGCAAATTGCTTTCTATGGCACCGGGTTTGTATTCGATGAGCCGTATGGCCAGCACTGCAATGATCAAACCGATGGTGAGAGATCCTGAATCGCCCATGAAGATCTTCGCAGGGTTAAAATTGAATACCAGGAATCCCAATAATGCGCCGGCAAGTGAAAATGAAAGTATGGACATCACCTGGTCGCCCGCGAAATGGAACCAGAGGCCAAATGCTACGGATGCAATGAACCCGACACCTGCGGCCAGACCGTCGACCCCATCAATGAGATTGAATGCATTGATCACGACGATGATCGTGAAAAGAGAAAGAAAGATGCTCACGTACTCCGGAAGCTCATTTATCCCGAATATGCCATACATGCTTGTGATCCTTACATTGGCCATAAGAACAAGGATCAGGGCGACGAGGATATGTGCTGCGAGTTTTTTAATAGGCGCTGTACCGATGATATCATCCTTTACTCCCACAAAGAATAGAATGAGTACGGTTGCCAGGATATATTTAAAATCATCCATACTAAGCTTCGCTTGCTGGATCTCGGCGGTATATTGCAGAGAGGTTATCATATCCGGAATATTTCCGTCGGCGAAAAAGCTGTCGGACGGGAACCATAGACCGAAGGAGAACATGGTTGCTGCAAAGATGATGATACCCCCGATGGTCGGGATCATGCGGATATGAAGTTTCCGGCCTCCGGGCTCATCAAAAAGTCGTTTTAGGATGGCCACTTTTATCAAAGGCGGGATGCAAAGCAGCGACACAAAGAGAGAGGTAAAAAAGACCAATGCGAGGTATCCCAAGATGAGGCAGAATTAGCCCATAAAGATAAGCAAAAAAAGCTAAAAATCGTGGTAGGTATTGTGGAGAGAGGTGCGAAAGGAAATGTAATAATAGGCTGTTTGCAGGAGGCCAAGAAAATTGGAGAAACTCCGGTAATCAGCCCCTATTACAATGTTCATGTTGTAAGCCGGGTTGATGAAATAACCGATATGCCATCCGAAGTGGGATACGTATGTTTTTAGTCCCTGCAGAGGCTTATTCACTGTGGATGTTATACTGTAGCAGGCATTCGAATCAGAATCAAAAATATTTTGTCCCATGTGAAATCCCATGCTGTCGATACCAACCGTAGCCGAAGTCCCGCGCAATTCGAAAGTAAAATCACCGCGACGATAATTCACGAACCAGAGGAATTCCTGGAAATTAGCACCAAGGGGATGGGCAAGGGCCTGATTGTAATGCGTGATGGATTGGGCTGAATCAGCATGTGCATAGGTGTACGGGTTCGCGGAATTCATTTCAAGCTGAATGTGGAGATCACGAACAGAAAAAGCATGAAGATACCGCATCCCGATCTGGGTACCCAGTTTGCTTCTGACTGTGCCGGGCCGTCCAAGATCATCGTAGAGAAGTTGTCCATAAACCGAAAAAACACTTTTGATCTTGAATTTCGCGCTTATACCGGCAAAAATATTTCTTGAATCGTTGAATCCAAGGAAAGGAAGATTGCTGTAAATGACAGGGTTAAAGTATGCTGCGCCCATCTTCACTTTGTTCAGGGTATCGCTTGCGTTCCATATCATGCCCTGGAAGAAACCAACCTGAAGTTTCGGAATAACGTTCCAGCTCAGATACTGAAACGATGCGGGCTTTTTCTGAAAAAGTCTTTCGGTATAGGGCGGAGTTTTCGCGCCTCCGTTGCTGAGGTTCATGAAAACGGTATACAGATTCGTGTACTGCAGTCGGCCGATCGTCAACGTAGAACGTAAATAAGGATAGTTGAAAGCGTTATCCGAAAGAAAAAGAGAGCGATAACCTTCACCTATAAAGTGTTTGCCATGGCCGACTTGCAGATTGAGATACTTAGCGGGTGTGTACGAAACATAGCCTGAAGCCATGGCAAAGTCGTACCCGTTAGTTTTAAATTTCTTCCATCTGCCATTCCCGGGTATGACCTTATAACGCTGACCAAAAGAGTCGAGATATTGCACATAAGCCGCCTGGTTCTCAAGAAATGAGGATTCAACAGAAACTTTCTTACCAATATCACATCGAAGCAGGAATCCGCGTGTATTCATATAAAGTGTTTCTCCCGTTGTATCATGCTGATCCGTACCCACTTCAAAATTGAACAGGGGATCAAGGAAAAGTCTGAACCCTGAAGCTGAATCAATGATCCTGAAAAGACTCTCCGTCCTGAATTTCCTGGCGATCTTTCGTTTACGGATCTTTTCATTCTGTTCACTCAGGTTGGAAGCCAGGTAATCCTCAAACGCAAGATCCTTTTTCTCAATTATTGGACGGAAGGAGGTATGTGTAGCAAGGATATAATTACCTGCAGAGTCAAGGTAGATCTTTTGAAATTCAGATTCCATTTCCAGTCCGAATTCCCGGTTCAGAGAGAGGTTTTTGTGCTGAGCGAAGAGGGAACAGGGAACAGGGAATAGGGAACAGAATAAAAATACAAAACTGACACCTGGAACCTGAAACCTGAAACCTGCCTTCATTTTTCTCAGAATTTCTCTTTCACTTCCTCATAAACATTCCTGATCCCCGCTTCCAATGAAATCCTATGTTTCCAACCCAGGGTATGAAGCTTTGAAACATCCATTAATTTCCTCGGAGTGCCGTCAGGTTTGGAAGGATCGAATTTAAGTTCGCCCTCAAAGCCAACGATCCTTTTGATAAGCCCCGCCAGGTCGTGAATGGTGATCTCCTCCCCTACGCCTATATTCACAAAACCCGGTTCGTTCCATTTCTCCATCAGGAACACACAGGCTTCAGCGAGATCATCCACGTGCATGAACTCGCGCAAGGGTTTCCCGCTGCCCCAGATCTCTACCGAACCTGCTTTATTTTTCTTTGCTTCTATGAACTTTCTTAACAACGCTGGCAGTACATGTGAATTCTTCAGATCATAATTGTCATTTGGACCATACAGATTGGTAGGCATGACGGAAATGAAATTACATCCGTACTGGGACCGATACCCATCACACATTTTAATGCCGGCGATCTTGGCAATGGCATAAGGTTCATTGGTGGGTTCAAGTAAACCTGTCATCAAGGCATCCTCTTTAAGCGGTTGGGGAGCATTTTTGGGATAGATACAGGAAGAACCAAGGAACATGAGTTTTTTTACCTTATTCAGATATGCGGCGTGAATAATATTGTTCTGTATCTGCAAATTGTCATATAAAAATTCTGCCCGGTACGTATTATTTGCCAGAATGCCTCCAACCTTTGCTGCTGCGAGAAAAATATATCCCGGTTTTTCCTTCTCAAAGAATGCGTTCACAGCAGCCTGGTTCCTAAGATCGAGCTCAGCAGATGTTTTCAGGATAAAACGGGAATAACCCTGCGACAATAATTTTCTATGGATAGCCGATCCCACCATGCCACGGTGTCCTGCTATATAGATCCCGGATCCCTTTTCCATGAAATATTATTCGTGCTGGTTGCGGATCTTATGCCCGCCTTCGGTGAGATACTTGTCTTTTTTGAACAGCGCAATGTCCGACTTCACCATTTCTTTAATAAGATCCTCAACTGTGATCTTTGGTGTCCATCCGAGTTTCTTTTTCGCTTTGCTCGCGTCTCCCTGCAGGCAATCCACTTCAGAAGGGCGGAAATACCTTCTGTCGATCTCGACAACCGTTTTTCCGTTTGACGCAAGGATCCCTTTTTCCTTGGCTCCCTTACCTTTCCATTCGATCTGCTCTCCTGCCTCTTTGAAGGCAAGTTCAACAAATTTTCTTACAGATATTTTTTTTCCTGTTGCCAGGACAAAGTCATCAGGTTCCTTTTGCTGCATCATCAGGTACATTCCTTCGGCGTAATCCTTTGCATGGCCCCAATCCCTTTCCGCATCAAGATTTCCCAGGTAAAAATGCTTTTGCAATCCCAGGTGTATCCTTGCAACTGCTCTAGTGATCTTCCTTGTCACGAAGGTTTCGCCCCTGATCGGACTTTCGTGGTTGAACAGAATTCCGTTACAGGCGAAGAAACCATAAGCTTCGCGATAATTCTTCGTGATCCAATACGCATACAGTTTAGCGACTCCATAAGGTGATCTGGGATAGAATGGCGTTGTTTCCCTTTGCGGAATTTCCTGCACCAGGCCATATAATTCTGAGGTGCCTGCCTGGTAAAATTTTGATTTATCCTTCAATTTTAAGATTCTGATCGCCTCTAAAAGTCTTAGCGCACCCATCGCATCTGCATTGGCAGTATACTCAGGTATTTCAAAAGAAACTTTCACATGCGATTGGGCAGCGAGATTGTAAATTTCATCCGGTTGTGTTTCCTGTACGATCCTGATCAGGTTGGTGCTGTCGGTCATATCCCCGTAATGCAGAAAGAACTTCACGCCTTTTTCATGCTGATCGCGGTACAGGTGATCGATCCTGTCGGTGTTAAAAAGTGAGCTGCGACGTTTAACGCCGTGAACGGTGTATCCTTTACTTAGCAGGAGTTCGGCAAGATAAGCGCCGTCCTGGCCTGTGATTCCTGTTATGAGTGCGGTCTTCATTTGTTATTAAATACGAATCACCACGAAAATACGACCCTTCGACTTCGCTCAGGGTGACACGAAATTACAAAAAGGGATCAAGAGAGTCCTCAGAATAATTACTTTACAATGAAGTTGTTATTCCGCAAATTTGCCTTATTATAAAGCAAAGATCTCATTGTTGACACATCATAAACCCCTTTCCCAACTGACTCCACGATGGCCTGACCGGCGGCAGTGTCCCATTCCATGGTTGGGCCGAAGCGTGGATAAATATCTGCGGAGCCTTCCGCAACAAGGCAAAACTTTACAGAGCTTCCGCCGGTGATAACATCGATTTCTCCTTTCTCATTGCGCATTTTTTCCAGGTATTCAAGGGTTTGAGGATTCGAATGCGAGCGAGATGAAACAACCGTGAATTTCCTTCCTGAATAGTTCAAAGGAAGTTTTACTGTATCCGATCCGGGGATCATTCGGAAACTTCCCGATCCATTCATACCATAATAGAGGATATTTTTCACAGGCGAATGGATCACGCCTAAAACAGGTGAGTTGTTTTCGATGAGCGCAATGTTGACAGTAAATTCCCCGTTTTTTTTCACAAATTCTTTCGTGCCATCGAGCGGATCCACGATCCAGAGTTGTTTCCAGTCCTTTCTTTCTTCATAGGGGATCTGCTTACCTTCTTCACTTAACACCGGGATCCCGGTCTTTTCTAAAAGAGTTGTGATAATATCACCGGCCTTTCTATCTGCATCTGTTACCGGGGAATTATCCGCTTTGATATCAACATTAAAAGGTTTGGAATAAACTTCAAGGATAGCTTCTCCTGCCTTTAACGCTGCATCAATTGCGAGCCTGAGATACTGCTCCATTCAATATCCCGCTTTGCCTGCGCCAATGTTTTCAATGGGATGCCAGGTGGTTTTGATCTCGGTGGTATCCAGGATATAATACGGAGATTGGGTTGAATCTGATGACCAGTCGATGCCCAAGCGGTCGAAAAATCTTTTTACGTTCAAAGCACATTTCTCAGAAGCCATTTTTATAGATGCTGCGTCGCCCGTTGCAAGCAGCAATGCATTTACATCCATGTGCGAAGCAAAATGTTCAAGTAATTCTTTGGATGTACCCGTCAATATATTTACAACACCCCCGGGGAGGTCGCTTGTCTGCAAAACTTCAGCGAAGGTCACGGCGCAGAGCGGCTTTGAATGCGAGGCAAGGACCACGCATGTATTTCCACTAAGGATAACCGGGGCGATCAGTGAGATCAAACCAAGAAGCGAGAAAGATTCAGGCCCGAGTATCCCAACCACTCCGGTCGGTTCAGGAACGGAAAAATTAAAATGGGATGAGGCAACCGGATTGACGGAAGAAAAAACAGCCTGGTACTTATCACACCAGCCTGCATAGTAAACCATTCTGTCTATGGAGAGTCGTACTTCTTTTTTCGCTTCACCTGAAGAAACCCCCTGCAACAGCAATTCATGGATGAACTGATCCTTTCTCCCTTCCATCATCTCAGCGATGCGGTATAGGATCTGCGAACGATTGAAAGCGCTGCGTCCGCTCCAGGCTCCGAATACATTCCGGGCCGCCACAACAGCGTTTCGATGATCCTTCTTTGAACAAAGACAAACATTCGCAATGAGTTTTTTCTTTTTATCAAACAATGGATAATACCTCCCGCTCTCGGTCCTGGGGAATTGCCCGCCGATGTAGATCTTGTATGTTTTTTGGACCTCTTCCATTGTCATTTCAGATATGCTGAAAGCCCATGCAATCCGCCTTCTCTTCCAAAACCGCTTTCTTTATATCCCCCAAAAGGTGAGGTTGGATCGAATTTATTATATGTATTCGCCCACACCACCCCGGCTCTTAGTTTTGAAGTAAGGTTAAAGATCTTCGACCCTTTATCCGTCCACACTCCTGCAGATAATCCGTAAGGAATGTTATTCGCTTTCTCGATCACTTCTTCTACTGTTCGAAAGGTCTGTACCGCAAGCACCGGTCCGAATATCTCTTCCTGGACAACACGATGACTTTGGGAGGCATTAAGAAATAAAGTTGGTTTGCACCAAAATCCTTTCGACGGAAGGTTGCAAGAAGTTTCGTAAAAGCCGGATCCTTCCTGTTTACCTATTTCAATGAATTTTTTAATTGTTTCAAGCTGTTGTTTTGAGTTGATCGCGCCGATATCGGTATTCTTATCAAGAGGATCCCCAACGATCAGGGTCTCCATTCTGTCCTTTAGCTTCCTGATGACCGTCTCAGCCACACCTTCCTGTACGAACAAGCGTGATCCTGCGCAACAAACATGACCCTGGTTGAAGAAGATCCCATTGATTATTCCTTCCACCGCCTGGTCAATGGGAGCATCGTCGAAAATAATATTTGCTGCTTTGCCACCAAGTTCAAGCGTAAGTTTCTTCTTTGTACCTGCAACACTTTTCTGAATAAGCTTTCCCACATCGGTTGAGCCGGTAAAGGCAATCTTATCGATCCCGGGATGATTTACAAGTGCCGCGCCGGTAACACCTGCGCCGGTAATGATATTGACAACCCCATCAGGTAGTCCGCTTTCGGCAATAAGCTCTGCGAGTTTCAGGGCTGTAAGCGAAGTTGTTTCCGCCGGTTTAAGGACAACCGTATTCCCGCAGGCAAGAGCAGGTGCGATCTTCCAGGCTGCCATGAGGAGCGGGAAGTTCCAGGGGATGATCTGGGCGGCCACCCCGAGCGCCTTTGCCTCACCCCTGCCCCCTCTCCTTGAGGAGAGGGGGGCTAATTCCCCTTTCCCAGGAAAAGCATATTCAAGTTTATCTGCCCAGCCTGCGTAATAGAAAAAATGATTGGCCGCAAGGGGAATATCAATATCCCGCGATTCACGGATCGGTTTGCCTCCGTCCATACTTTCTATCACTGCAAACTCACGTGCGCGTTCCTGGAGAAGTCGCGCGATCCTGAAAATGTATTTACCACGCTCAGCACCCGGCATTTTCTTCCACACTTTATCGTAAGCCTTTCTTGCAGCATTAACCGCTGCGTTGACATCCTTCTCATTTGCCTCCGCAACTTCCGCTATTTTCTCCTCTGTTGCCGGGTTGATGGAAGGAAAATACTTCCCTGAGGAGGGTTTCACAAACTTTCCCCCGATAAAAAGGCCGTATCGCTTTTGCAAATTGATATGCGAAGTGCTTTCAGGGGACGGAGAATATTTCCAACCTTCCTTCAGTTCCAATTTGTTATCGGTCACTTTGCTCACGCTCGTTAATCTTTTGAAAAATATTCGGCTCCCTGGTAAACGCCGGTTACTTCTTTTCTTAGCTGCATCAGGATATCGTTTGCCAGTGAACTTGCGCCAAAACGGAACCATTCATTCGACAACCATGCATTTCCCAACGTTTCTTTCAGCATGACAAGATAATGCAATGCGCTTTTAGAAGTTGATATTCCACCGGCAGGCTTCATTCCGACCATCTTTCCTGTTGAATAAAAATGATCGCGAATAGTTTCAAGCATAACGAGTGTAACAGGCATGGTGGCCGCTGGCTGGATCTTCCCGGTAGATGTTTTAATGAAATCAGCGCCCGCGTGGATCGCGAGTACGCTGGCTTTACGCACATTATCAAGGGTTGAGAGTTCGCCTGTCTCAAGAATTACTTTCAAACGGGCCTTCCCGCAGGCTTCCTTCACCTTCGCTATCTCTTCAAAAACAAATTCATAATTCCCTTCAAGGAATTCCCCCCGTGAAATAACCATATCCACTTCATCCGCGCCATTGTCGACCGCAAATCTTGTGTCTGTGATCTTCACTTCGGTAGGAGCCTGTCCGCTTGGAAAGCCGGTGGCGACAGAGGCTACTTTGATCCCTGTTCCCTTCAAAGCATCTTTTGCAACTTTGACAAACGTTGGGTATACACAAACTGCCGCTACAGTGACCTCACCCCCTTCCCCTCTCCACATGGAGAGGGGTGAAATGGGATCAGTATGTAAATGCGCCGCCTTATAACACATTTGCCGCACCTTGCCTTCGGTATCCTTACCTTCAAGCGTGGTGAGATCGATCATGCTCAACGCAAGTTTGAGTCCCTTCACTTTCGATTCCTTTTTTATGCTCCTCGTACAAAACCTGGCCACACGCTCTTCCACACCAACCTGGTCGGTTCGCGGGAGGCGGGAAAGTTCAGGAAAAGCACGGGTGTTCATTTTCAGGGATTAAGGGCTGATTCAGTTTCCAACCTACAAAGATAGCTTTTCCATTTCTTGTACAATACCCTGTAAAGAAGCTGTATCGCTTGTAAGAATATTTTTGATCCCAATAATAGAACCATTTTGCGTTTTAACTATTGTAACGTTTGAAATTGGGAAGTTTAGCTTATTGAGAATCCCCGTTGAATCAGTTAAAACGCTAAAGCAATCATGCGAACTTAGATTTTTGAAATACTCGGCCATAGATACGTGAATAACTGAGATGTCCATTTGACAAAAAAAGGAATTTGATAGCTCACCCAGTCTTTCCGACATACATCCTTTGCAAATCATGTCAGGCAGAAGGATGTAATATTTTTCCTCTTCAGGAATTGTAATATTAAAAACTTTCAAAAAATAATTATTTAAAACCTTGGTTTCCTGGTGGTATTTTCCCTGCGAACAAGAAGTAATACATATTAAGAGTAAACTTAACAGGGATTTATTAAAATTTCTCATTTTCGACTGAAATAGCAAAAAGACTTAAACTCATTTGAAATTCAGTTTCGTTGATTTCTTTGGGAATTCTGTTACTTACAAGCAAGCCATCTCTTGAAGGAATAATAAAGTGAGAACTATATACCTGAGGGTCGAAGAAAAACTCATCAATCTGTTTAAGATTTTTATCAAGTATAAGGATTGACCAAGGTTTGTCATCAAGCACATTTCGGGTAAGCCCATCTTTACTTTCCTGCCTGACACCCTTTTCTACTATCCTGTAATAAAGCTCCCTGAATGGATCATAAATAATACACTTATAAAGATCTTGGGTTAACAGGTAATTGTCAATAAAAGAAAAACTTGTCAGACTGTCAAATGGGAATTGGTCGACTTTTTCAGAGTACTCGCTGGTCAAAGTCATATTAACTTTATTATTCAATAATTTTTGTGGATAATAGGTAAGTGTGTCAGAAGCCGAAAATCCATAAATAAGCCCTCCGGAATTATTCACACACCTCTGGGGAAAGAGATCATAATAGAATTTTTCATCCGCAATATATCCATCCGGAAATACTCCAGAATAATTATAATACTTATATGGTTTCTGCGAAATATCAATTTGTAGCTCTTGAGGCGTTGAATAATAGTCTTTGAGATTGGTCTTATTTCCGATTGCAATATCTATCCTTATAGCTGATGCATAAATGATCCTGCCATCAAAGTGAATAGGGATAGTCCACCAATCCTGAATAACATAATCCTTTATTCCAAGCCCAATGTGATCCGGGCCCTTAATAGGTTTGGAAAGCAAACCGCTTTTTAGAGCAAAATAAAATGTATTATTTGCTGCTAACAATAATATGGAATCTGCAGTATATACAAAGAAAGGACACGGTATCAGAATGGAATCAATTACCGAACTATCAAGCAAAATTTGTTTGGTAATTTTTCTTGATGCGAGATTAAAAAAATAAAACCCCGAAGTTTCGGGCTTAAAATAGACTAGGTATTCTCCATCGGAATCATGAAAATATTTTGGAAGGTTTTCTCTGCTGCATCCGGGAAGTATTAAATCAAGATCTTTGAGTTTGATTAAGGATTGGAGCGTACCATCAGAATTACATGTTAATAAACAAAATGCACTAAAAACGATAAATACGAGATTGAGACGCTTCATACCCTAAAAGTATTAAATATTATTTGAGCGCGTAAGTAAACCCTACTCTAATGTGCTGATTTTGATTGACTTTACCAATGACTCAAACAAGTACATTTCCGGGCTATCGCATTGGTTTTGGCAGTTTCTCGTATTATTTTACCTTTGTCGTCCATGAAAAAAGCCTTTTTGAAAATGAACCTGTCGTACAGCCCTTGTTGTATGATGTGTTGTGCGTTTTCCTGAGAAAGGCCTGATTGAAATCAACAACGAACAGAGCGGTCTTTCTTCCATAAGAAAGGCCTTTTTTTTTGTAATTAATTGAACCCAAATGCCTGTTAAAGAACATATTTTTCCCACCGATAAGTTCCTTCCGCGTAAGCGCAAAGAGAAGCTGCTTAAGCAGAAGGGCCGTGTGATCTGGATGACCGGGCTAAGCGGATCCGGTAAAACGACGATCGCCATTGCCCTGGAGAAAGCGCTTGCAAAAAAAGGGATCATTACACATGTGCTGGATGGAGATAATGTACGCATGGGGATCAATAACAATCTTGGTTTCTCTGAGACCGATAGAACGGAAAATATCCGTCGTGTAGCGGAAGTTGCAAAGATCCTGGTTAACTCCGGCATTGTAACCCTTTGCTGTTTCGTGAGCCCTACAAGGAAGATCCGGGCCTTAGCCAGAACGATCATCGGTAAAAGTGATTTTTTTGAAGTCTATGTTAATACGCCGCTCGAAATATGCGAAGCAAGGGACGTCAAAGGACTTTATGCGCGTGCCAGGAAAGGAGAGATCAAGGACTTCACGGGTATAAGCGCTGCGTTTGAGCCACCCTTGAATGCTCAAATTGAAGTACGGACGAATGAATTAAGTGTGGATCAGAGCGTGGCGAAGATCCTCAAAAAACTGAAATGAAAAAATTTACGCTGACACACCTGGAAGAACTGGAAAGCGAGAGCATTTACGTGCTGCGTGAGGTTGCGGCTCAATTTGAACGGCCGGCCTTACTTTTTTCAGGAGGGAAGGACAGTATCGTTTGTTTTCACCTTGCAAGAAAAGCATTTGCTCCGGCGAAGGTCCCTTTCCCGCTTGTACATATTGACACGGGTCATAATTTTGAAGAAGCCATTACATTTCGCGATGAGCTTGCCAAAAAATTCGGCGTGACGCTGGTGGTGGGTTCTGTACAGGAAAGTATCGATAGCGGAAAGGCAACGGAAGAAAAAGGATATAATGCAAGCCGGAATGTTCTCCAGACCGTAACCCTGCTTGACACGATCGAGAAAAATAAATTTGACGCATGTATAGGCGGCGCCAGGCGGGATGAAGAAAAGGCAAGGGCAAAAGAAAGATTCTTTTCCCATCGTGATGAGTTCGGTCAGTGGGATCCAAAGAACCAGCGACCGGAATTATGGAATATTTTCAACGGCAGAAAGCACCTTGGTGAACATTTTCGTGTTTTCCCGATCAGTAACTGGACAGAGATGGATGTGTGGCAATACATTATGAAAGAAAAAATTGATATCCCATCCATCTATTTTACCCATGAACGTGAATGTTTTGAACGGGACGGGGTGATCTATGCTCATTCTGCATTTATGAAGCTTAAACCATCTGAAAAAGTTGAGAAGCGGACGGTACGATTCAGAACAGTTGGCGATATGACTTGTACGGGCGCAGTGTTGTCGACAGCAAATTCACTTGAAGAGATCGTTCAGGAAGTGGCGGCAACGCGTGTTACAGAAAGAGGAAGCAGGATCGATGATAAACGAAGTGAGGCGGCGATGGAGGATAGGAAGAAGGACGGCTACTTTTAGCCGACGAAATACGTTCTTCGGCTTCGCTCAGAATGACAGACTTGGCTTTTCAAATTTTACGAAAATGGAGGAGTTTTCTAACAGTGGTTATTTGAATATGGATCTTTTGCGATTCACGACGGCGGGGAGCGTGGATGACGGTAAGAGTACGCTTATCGGCAGGTTGCTGTATGATTCCAAATCCATTTTCGAGGATCAGTATGATGCGATCAAAGCCAGCAGTGAAAAGCGCGGTGAGGAGTATGTGAACCTGGCGTTGCTAACGGATGGACTAAGAGCAGAGCGAGAACAGGGGATCACGATCGATGTGGCGTACCGTTATTTTGCAACTCCGAAACGAAAGTTCATCATTGCGGATACGCCCGGGCATATACAGTACACGCGGAACATGGTCACCGGGGCCAGCACCGCAAACGTGGCGATCATTTTGATCGATGCGCGGAAAGGGGTGATCGAACAAACGATGCGGCATACGTACATTGCATCTTTGCTTGGGATCCCGCATGTGATCGTGTGTGTGAATAAGATGGATCTCGTTGAATATGCAAAAAGCGTTTTTGACGACATAAAAAAGACCTATACCGCTTTTGCAGCAAGACTGGGTGTGCTTGATCTGCGCTTCATACCTATTTCTGCGTTGAACGGCGATAACGTTGTGGACCGGTCAAAGAAAATGCAATGGTATGATGGCCCTACCCTGCTCTACCTGCTGGAAACAATTCATATTGGCGGTGATGAGAATCTGCAGGATGCCCGTTTCCCGGTTCAATATGTGATCAGGCCCATGAGTAATGAACATCATGACTACAGAGGATACGGGGGAAGAATTGCCGGCGGAATATTCCGTAAAGGAGACACCGTTTCCGTTTTACCTAATAACCGAAGTACCCGGATCAAATCCATTGATACACTCGAAGGAAACCTTGAAGAAGCGTTTGCCCCTATGAGTGTAACATTAACGCTGGAAGACGAGATCGATATTTCAAGAGGAGATATGATCGTTAAGTCGGACAGCCTTCCTTTAGCTGTTCAGGACCTCGACATCATGATCTGTTGGCTTGCAGATAAAAAACTTCAACTTAATGGCAAGTATACCTTAAAACACACGTCTAAAGAAGTGCGCTGTATCGTTAAGGATATCAGGCATAAAGTGAATATCAGTACGCATGAAGAGGTTACGGATGATAAGGATGTTGGCCTGAATGAAATAGCAAGGATAACGCTACGTACCACTTCACCATTGTTCATAGATGCTTACAAGCGAAACCGGAACACAGGATCCGTGATACTTGTGGATGAGGGGACGAATGTGACGGTGGGCGCGGGGATGATAATATAATCGACGAAATACTAAAGCATACGAAATAGCGAAATACGAAAAAGCGTTATTTTTTGAGCATTTCGATATGAGGGATATTGTCTTCGAGATATTCCGGACCGTCAACGACAAATCCGAATTCTTCGTAGAATTTTTTGAGATAGCATTGCGCGCCAATGCGGACAGGGGCCTTACCGAAATGAGAAAGGATAGATTTCATGCATTGATCCATCAGTTCTTTACCCAATCCCTCTCCCCGCGCGGATCCGGATGTCACAACTCTACCTATTGAAACTTCCTTAAATGATACGCCTGCCGGCAGGATCCGTGCATAGGCGATCATAGCGCCGCTCTTATCGAGACAAAAAAGATGAAATGAAGCCTGGTCCTTGTTATCGAGGTCATTGTATGCGCAATTTTGTTCAACGTGGAAAACTTCAGAGCGTAGACGCAGGAGGCCGTACAGTTCAGAAGTACTCAAAGAATGAAATTCCTTACAGTGCCAGACTATTTTCTCCATGGATTCATTTTGATCATAAGGTTATCAAATTTAGAATAAAGTAACCATCCCATCATTGCGCCGAAGGAATTAGCGATCTCATCCAGTATATCGAAACTTCTATCAACAAAGACCAGGTCCTGCATCACTTCAAGTAAGGCCCCGTATATGACACATGAAGCGAAAACGATCCAGCGCAGTACGCCTGCTCTGGCAAATAAATAAAACAGGATAAAGAACAAAGATGCATGAACCCATTTATCGAACTGCAAAATCTCCAGCCATTCTACCTGCGGAAGGTCGCGGCCCGGAATTGCGCATAGAACCAGGATGAGCAGTGCCCAGAGCGCAGCCCATATATATCGCTTTAAGATCAAGGAAAATTAACGCCCGGTCAGGGCTTTATAATCGGCGGCTGAGAGAAGTCCTGCGGCTTCGCTCGCATCACTCATTTCCATTTTGATCATCCAGCCCTCGCCGTACGGATCCTTATTGACAGATTCAGGGTTGGTAGTGATCTTTGGATTTACCTCTTTGATTACTCCCGAAACAGGCATGAAAAGGTCGGATACCGTTTTAACAGCCTCTACCGTTCCAAAAACTTCTTCTTTCTTCAATGATTCGCCCTTCGTCTCAATTTCCACATAAACTATGTCGCCAAGCTCACCTTGTGCAAAATCCGTGATGCCGACCACGGCAAGGGTTCCTTCAATACGTACCCATTCGTGGTCTTTGGTGTATTTGAGGCTATCGGGGAAGTTCATGGAGATTCCGGTTTAGGCCGTAAATTTAATAAATAAAGGATATCGGATGTCGGTCCTTCGGCAGGCTCAGGATGACAGCGGATGGCGGAAAGCGAAGCGTTATAAGGTAAATCGGAGTGCGATTCCCGCATTCGTATTCGAGGAATTGTAGCTGGTGGAGATCACAGGGCGGGTGACGAGCTGATCATAGAAGAGACGCAGGTTCAGCCGTTCGCTGATTACATAATCTGCGGATGTTTTTATGGAGACTACGAGCTGCCCTGCGGTGGGTTGTGTAACATTTTCAACAACCTTCCTGATCACCGTTACGTTCCGGCGAATAGAAAGATCGGCCTTCAAATTCATATCGCTCTTCAGGACTTTTCTTCCTTTCTTTTTCTTCTTACCAAAGGATATCTTCAGATCAGGTATGCGGTAACCGGCCCCGATGATGTATTCTTTTCCGAAGATCTCGGTTACCTGGCTGTTCGACATGCTCAGCGCAATGTTCCTTTCCTTTTTGATCTCCAGATTGGCGGTGATCTTGTTGTTCATGGTCACGTCAACTTTTATCAGCGGACTGAATTGTTCGCTCAGCGTGACCGTGCTGATCTGCTCCGGGAAGATGAAATTTCCTGCGGCATCATAAGTAGTTGGTAAACCGTTTTGCGGATCGGCAATGTGCAACAGGTTCTGCGTATACGAAAAGCTGTAGGATGAGCGATACGCATGAGATATAGAGAAGGTCTTGAAATATTTTTTAAGGAAATCCACTTTCGATAATCCGTCCCATGTCACTTTCCAGTTCGGTTTCGGGATATTCGGGAATGCTTTCCTGGGCAGGGACTGAACCTCATGACCGGAATATCCTGCCAGGAAGGAGAACATCATGACCTGCTGCGCTGTTGAACCGTATCCGTCGTAGAACCCGTTCGTTACGCCGGCGCTGTTTCCATAATCGCCTGCAAGCAAAGCCGACATCTCCGACCGCATGTTCTTGAATTTATTGAACGGATCATATGAGAAATCCTTTTTCCCGAGTTTAGCAAACGCAGTACGCCAGGAAAGGAATGACATTGAAAAATTTCCGGCCGTAGCAACGTTTCTCTCCTCGAAAACATCATCGATGGGATCAAAGATGTAGAACATGGTCCTGTTCTTTGAATAATTCCTGTTGGCGGTGAGCTCGATCTTGAAATTATTGATCGGTTCAATATTTGCCCGACCATTATAATTCAAGGTGTAATTCGTTGTATAGGGTGTATTGTGATTTGACTTAGACATCAGGCCCGCAGCAGCAAGGTCCTGGTGAATGTTCGGATCCTGTCCCCCGAAAACAAATCCCAGGCCGGGCGAGAAAGTACCGGCATACGGAGTTGTGGTACTTAATCCAAAGAAGTTCGTATTTCTTGTATATCCGGGCAGCACCGTTCCTTCATTGTTTGTGACGCTGAATGATGCATTCCTGACCATCATGACGGTCCTGAAAAAATAATCGATGATGGTTAGCTCATTCTTGTTCTTCTCTTTCTTTTTAGGAGTTGTATCCTGTTTTGCGTTTGGAGCAGGTTTTCCCTTGGTGGGGGTATTGCTTCCTGTGTTCTTCTTCTGGAACTTCTGATTTACTTTCTTAAAGTACTTTACTTTATTGTAGAGGTTCACCATGTTGAGCTGCATATTCAGCGTTTTTCCCTGGGTATTCTGGATCATTCGTCCGAGCGTATCAGCAGCGTAAACAGGTCTTTCCCAATTATAGGTTCCCGTGTAACTGGCGTTGGCAGTTATCCAGTCGAACATCGGGATCTTATTGATGGGGATCGTGTAATCAATTCTGGCAGATTGATGATAGATCGTTGTTGTTCCTCCCCTCTTAAGCTCATTGTATATCGTGTCTTTCTCGAGATCGTTGTCGATCTTGCCATCCGGCTCGCGTATCTGACCTGTGTTGGTAGCAGAATACTGTAGCTTCAAACCCTTCGAAATATCATAACGCAGGTCGTAATTCCGCAACACACCGAATCGCTTCTGGAATGTAGTATCGATGGTCAGGTATTCTCCCGTAATATCACGTAATAGTTTTTCACTGTAAAAACGATTGACATCTACTACAAATGCAAAACTATTCGGATAAGGGTTGATGTTGAAATCCCTTATGAGTGCAAGGTGCTTCGACTTGAAGAGCTTGCGCTTCTCAAAGGGCTTCCAGGGTTTCGGTTGTGCATTGAAATTATATGTGAGTCCGGTCCTGTAATCCTTTGCCAGGTAATGTGCAATGGAATAGTTATGCTGATATAATTCCGAGTACGAGAAATTGAAAGCCACGTTTTCAACATCCCAGAAATGATTCCCCTTGGATCCCTTGTCCTTTTCCTTCTTTACGTTCGCGAAATTGATGCTCTTTCGCTTTGTGTAGTCTTGCGCCGAACTTCGGATCGAGTCCTTATATGCGTCTGTAAATTCCACGCTGTTGTATATGTTCTTCAATTCAATGTCCGGATCATACGGATTGAACTGCGGATTGATGAAAGTTTCAGAATACCCATAGAAAAGTGGCAAGCGAATGTTCCATTTTTCAGGGAAGAACTTTCCAAGTTCCACCTGGGTAACGATATCATAGGAAAGGACCGTTTCTTTCTTACGCTCGCTAACCTTCTTCTCCAGGCTTCCCCATCCGGGCGTGCTGATGTTACCGGCAAGCGTAACGGTACCGAAATCAGCAAGTTTAGCAGTAACTCTTCCTGTGGCTGCCCAGCCTCCGTACTCGTCGAAATTCGTCAAACGCAATTCATTCACCCAAACCTCCGCGCATTTTGACAATCCGTCATCATTGCCTCCCGTGACCTTCTTTTTATTCCTGATCCCGATCATGATGGTCTTGATGGTGCTGAGGTTCGGATTTCCTTTCACACGGATCGTCCTGAGGTACCCCGACTCATCCTGGATCACCACTGCATATTCAGATGTGAGGCTTACACCGCTTCCTGTTATAGCCACTTTTGAATTTCTTTCCTGCTTCGCGTTCTGCAGATCGGCAAAATTCATGATCATGTCATTCTCTTCTCTCCAGACTCGCCTTTTGTCGAGATCATCGGTATTGCTGTAGTAGCCGGGTGCTGTTACATAAAGCGGAATCTCGTACTCGTAATAGTTGCTGGTATAATCCGTACCGAGTCGGATGAACATGGTCATGTCTCCGTCATTGAGAACTTCGTTGTTCGGGCCCGCTTCGGCATGGACGAACATTTTCAGCTTTTTGTAAGAACGTACATCCAGGCTCACATTCTTGTAGCAGGCGCGTGAATCACCGTCTTTCAGGCAGCAGGTGCGAAGGGCCAATGCCTGCTCATTCAATTTGACAAGGTTTGCTGTGGTGATATCGGTTTCCTGTTCGATATCCGGTGGCAGGATGTAATTTACAGGCTGTTTACTACCGTTCTCTTCAAAGTTCACACCTGAAACGTCAAAGACGGTGCAGGAATTATCTGCAGGCTGGTAATCGCCCGGAGCGAGAAGATCATAAGCATATTTTCTCCACTCCCCTCTTACCAGATCCATCTTCGCAAAACGCATCACTACCGGGTACTCAAAACCTTTCATCACCATGCGGATAAAGCGTATGGATTTAAAGTCTTCGATGCTTCCAACCTTTTGGAATTGGGAAAGCGGGATCTTGAACTGGTACCAGTTTACTGTTTTTGCGACCTGGTTGACAGCGGTGACAGAAGATTCATAAACGCTGGTGATAAAATTATTTCCGATATTACCCGGGTTCATATCTGCCGGATTGATCTTGATCTTGTATTGGTAATATCCTTCTGTTTCTTCCAGGTTATTGTTGCGGTTAACGTCTTCTGTATTGGGAATGGTTGTTGACGACTGGGTATATCCGCCGCTTCCCTCCTCAACCGGAGAATTTCCTTCCATACCGTTGTAATACTTGTAGCGGCGCAGGATATCATACTGAAGATCATCATACGTACCCCTGAAGTGATGGTAATAGTCATGCGAAACATCTCCGTTCTCTCCATCACTGTCAACAAGTTCCTGGTAGATAACCGAACTAGCACCATACAAATTGACGATCTCGTTCAGGTACCAGGCAAAATAATTCGTTTCATTGTTTGCAGGTGTCAGGTTTAATGGGTCAACGTCACCAAGTCCATCAAGCCCAATGTCCTGTCCTTTCCGGCCATCATTCGTATTATCAAATGCATTTACAACCGATGTGGTGGTAGGAATATTTCCCCAGCTTGTTGTAACTGTAGGCAGGGTGATATTGTTCGGGTTGGGAAGGCCGTTCTCAAAACTCTTCCTGCCATCTTTCAGGATATCCTCCGAAACATTTCCGAGGTTGATGATAAGTTCGCCGTCTGCGTTCAGGATCGGAACGTTACCGAATATTTCCTGGTAATCCGTAGGAAGACCGTTCACGTCACGTACAAAAGGATCCATCACCCAGAACTGCAAATATTCCACGTTGGCCGCTTCAAAGTCGTTTGTCTCTATTTTGCGCATGATACCGCCCCAGCGCGACTGAGCATTTTTCAGGTATCCCAGTGAGTCAATTCCGGCGGTAACACCTGTTAACGGACGAGAGTCATAATTGTAAGGGCCGGGCTCCGAAGGATAAAAAGAAAGATCCAGGGTTGGGATGTTGATCGGCTGCCCGGTTGGTGATTGCTTATTCGGGAAGAGTTCGGTTTCAAGGATCTCGCGGGTAAGGTTGTTTGATTGCAAATTCGTATTGGTAACCACCTGTGTGGTACGAAGCAGTATAGGATCGATCACATACCATGCAAGCAAGGCCCTGTTCATGCCGGGTGTTGTCCCGGTATCATCTGCCTCGGGCCAATATAGCGGCTGTAATTGCGGAACGCTGGCAAGGGTCCAGGCTCCCACAGATTTGATGTCAATATTTGTCTGGCTTCCTTCAAAGTCATCGATATAAGAATTTCCATCCTTCCCGATCGCCTTCGAGTGTCCGGGAAATAGTTTTGCCGCTTCAAATGAAGCGGTAATGGTCGACATCTCCTTAGTCTGGAGAAGCGGGAGTTTATCCACAAGCCTGGTAAGCCATGGAGCTTCTGTTCTGTAATTTCCATCGATGCCAACCACGTTATTTTTGATCGGCTCGTCGCCAATGTTTACTTTTTGAGTCAGTGGTTTTTCATTCAGTCGGATATGTGTCATCCCCAGATTGAAATCCCTGTTGACACGGTACTCGATTCGTGTTCCGATCATTGTTTTACTCTGGATACTGAAGAGCGAGTTACTTTCAAGCGAAATTTTTATCGGCGTGCCGGATTGTAGTATTCCTTCATTAATGATCTTTACTTTTCCAAGCGCATAATCAACCGTATAATCCTGGTTTTCTATCAGAGGAACCCCTCCGGCGGTCACAGTAACCGAACCCTGGGGTACGTTTGACGCGCTTAGAGAAATGTCTGACCCTGATGCAGATTTATATGAACCACGCAGAATGAACCTGTTCTTATCCGGGAATTGCTGCGCCGCCGTTTTGGATGAATCGTAAAGCTGGTCATAAGCATATTTATTTTCGATCACAACAAGGTTGATGTTCGTGGGAGGCGGATTGATCTTTTTGCGAAGGTAATCTCCGAAAGGCTCAACGCATGGAAAGTAAACCCTTCCATTGGAGGCATTGATCGTTATTTTATCGAGGAAGTCGAAGTACCCATCCGGTGAGCTTGTAAGCTGCGAGTTGATATTATCGAGGTTCATCACCTGTATGAGTTGCTGACCGGAAATGGTCAGGTTGCTTTCAGGCAGCACGTTTACATAAGTTCCGGAGCTGGGATTATTATAAAGTACATCCAGTTTGAAATCTTCTGACTTGACCTGGTAGGCGCCTATCGCATAAACGTTCTTCATCATCAGGTCCCACATCAACGTATCGCTTCGGGGACTTACGTTAGTGCTTTTGAGAAGTTTCACCATAAGACAGTTCGGCTCCGCAATGCCGTCAGTGGAAAATTCCCCAACCTGGTAGATCGTTCCGTTATAAGAATACTGGAATGCAATTGCAAGAACCTGGTCCGGATTGAGCTGGGTATTCATGGAAAGATATCCCAGCTTGTCGTTGAAATAATATTCGTTGGAAGTAAGTTTTTTTGCAGAGATGACCTTTTCAAAATCCCTTGGAGCAACAAATGGTATGGGAGGGAAATTAAGCGGGGTTGTCAGAAATCCGGAAACCTGGTTGATGTCCCTTACCGACGGGTAGGTGGCGGTGAATACCGGCGGATTAAGAAAGTTATTGGCGCTCTGCGGCAAGGTACCTTGTGGCGCAAGTCCGTTTGCAATAACAACCGGGGTAGAAGCATTAAAATTTTCCTCTCCAAGGTCTGTAAAGGCCACAATATTTCTTGTATCCGTAGTTGTACCGGAAGTATTGGTGACCCATACTTCGACCTTTGTGACGTTGATGCCGGAAACGATCACGGGCAAATTCGCCAGGGATGTTTCATAATTGTCCCGGAACCAGTGTGAGAGGAAATAATGCTTGTTGGCTTCGTAATTATCCCCATTGACCTCAAAATTTGTCGTCTGGGCGCCACCGGCTATCTCGATCTCAGATTTTTTTCCTTTTTGTTGAGAGAATACGTTCGTAACGGTGACCTTTCCGAATTGAAGCTGTGTTTTAATTCCGAATAAGCTGGTGCTTCCGGTGATGAGCGTTCCGGTGAGGGGCAAACTCACGTTTCCTGCTTCTATCTTTTTGATGATATCATCTTCGAAACCGGTGAACTCCAGTTTCATCTGGTTCTCAAAATCAAATGTTGCTTCCGTATTGTACGAAGTGGTGAGTTTAAGCTTCTCCCCTATCTTGCCGATAACATTCAGCTGGATCTTTTCGTTAAAATCAAAAGTGGTGAGCCTTCGTTGCTTTTGAGGAATGGAAGGGTTATCTGTTTTGGAAACGTTGATACCGAAAGTTAATTCAGCGCTTCCCTGCGGTCTGATATCGACTGTATTCCCACCGAAGATATCGCCGAATAATTGTCCTTTGACGTGCAGTTTTGGATTGAAGCCGCTTTTGCTGTCCTTGTTGTTCAGGTTTTCGGCGTGGGTGCGTTGTTTCCAGTATTCTTTCAACTTTTGCTCATGATCCCAGCGTAAATATTCGTCGATGGTCATATACGTTGGCGGACGATACTGTATGTCGCCCATCTTCTGTTCGATCACATACATTCCTGAATCAGCATCATAAGTGACGATAGTCTTTATATTGGACGGGTCGTCGAGAAAAAGCGGACTTTCGTCCTTGTACATGGGATCTCCCGCACTCTGATCCTCGAAGGGATATTTCAGTTTTATCTCTTTAGGCTTGAGGGAATCTGCGGAGTCTCCCGGCAAGACAATATTTGTTTCCACCTCTTCGCCGGAGGCAAAAGGTGAAAGCCAGGGCTGCTCCACCGTCATGCTTCCTGCCATAAAAATGGACACGAAGGCCGCTCCCACCGGGATGGCCATGGAATAAACGTATCCTTTCCTTAGCTGCTGCACTTTCTTACAATAATTTTAATGCGTCTTTGATCAACTGCTCAACAGACCTATCCGCGGGGTCGGATTTTATTGTCCTGTCAAGCGCCTTTTCCGCAACTTGTTTTGCGAAGCCTAGAGCGATCAGGGCACTTAACGCCTCGTCCTTTGTTTTATTGTGAGAAACGAGGAAGTTAGGCGATGAATTAACATCTTTCCCGATCTTGTTCTTCAGATCCACAATGATACGCTGAGCAGATTTCTCACCGATCCCTTTTACGCTCTTGAAAGTTCCCACGTTAGCCGTTGATATCGCAGTAATGATCTCTGCCGCTGATAAAGACGAAAGGATCATCCTTGCGGTTGCCGCTCCAACGCCGGAAACTGATATGAGTTGACGAAAAATCTCCCTTTCTTCCCTGTCAAAGAAGCCGTACAATACATGAGCATCTTCTCTCACCGCCATGTGTGAGTATAATTTACAGGAGGAAGCCGCCCCAAGCTTAGAAGATGTGTTGAGTGAAATATTGATGTGATATGCAACACCGTTGCAATCCACGACAGCGTATGTGGGTGTTTTTTCTACCAATTTTCCTTCAAAATACTCGTACATGATCAGGATTTGCCGGATTGAGCATCAATTACAGCTATGGTAACCATGTTCACTATTTCACGGACACTGCTTCCCAGCTGCAACACGTGCACGGGTTTGCGCAGACCAAGCAGGATAGGTCCGATGGCTTCCGCCCCTCCCATTGTCTGCATCAGTTTATAAGCAATGTTTCCGGACACGAGATTGGGGAAGATCAACGTGTTCACTTTCTTATCTACCAGTTCTGAGAACGGGAATACTTCCTTCAAAAGTTCATTGTTCAGTGCTATGTTTGCCTGTACATCACCGTCAACGATCATTCCGGGATAATCCCGATGCAGTATTTCCACCGCCTCCCGAACCTTATTCGGGATCGGACCATCCGTGGAGCCGAAATTGGAATAGGAAAGCATAGCGATGCGGGGAACGATATTAAAGCGTTTGACCGTTTGAGCTGTAAGCACAGTGATATCTACGAGATCCTGGGTGTTGGGATCAACGTTCATTGTTGTATCCGCAAAAAAGAAAGGTCCTTGCTTAGTATTCAGGATATACATTCCTGCGCTCCTTCGTACTCCTTCCTTTACGCCGATGGTTTGCAAGGCAGGTTTGATGGGATCAGCATATTTTCTGGTAAGGCCGGAGATCATGGCGTCTGCAGCGCCTGTCTCGACAAGCATTGCTCCAAAATAATTTCGTTCACGCATTATCTGGCGGGCTTCGAAAAGTGTATATCCGCGGCGCTTTCTCTTATTGAAGAAAATATCACCGAAGGCTGTTCTTCGTTCTTCTTCAGCCGGATCCCTGGAATCGATGATCGGAACATCATGGAGGTCCAGGTGATTTTCCTCGATCATCTTTTTGATCTTCTCTACGTCACCCAATAAAATGGGCTTCGCGATACCTTCGTCTTTGACCTGCTGCGCAGCTTTGAGGATCTTATAATGATCTGCTTCCGTAAAGACAACGCGCTTCGGATTCTGCTTGGCTTTATTTGTGATGAAGCGGATGAGTTTGTTATCGAGACCCAGTCGGTTGACCAATTCCTGTTTATAGGACTCCCAGTCTGAAATAGTAAAACGCGCAACACCAGAATCGATCGCGGCTTTCGCCACAGCAGGAGAAACGGTTGAGATAAGGCGGGGATCAACAGGCTTGGGAATGATATAATCCTTCCCGAACACAAGATTACGGGCATGGTATGCCGAGTTCACTGTTTCCGGTACGGGCTCCTTGGCAAGATTGGCGATAGCATAAACAGCGGCCAGTTTCATTTCTTCGTTTATCTGGGTAGCGCGAACATCCAAAGCTCCCCTGAAAATGTAAGGGAATCCCAATACGTTATTTACCTGGTTGGGATGGTCGCTGCGGCCGGTGGCGATGATGATATCCTCGCGTGAAGCAACAGCCTCTTCATAAGGAATCTCCGGATCAGGATTGGCAAGCGCAAAAACGATAGCATTCTTCGCCATGGTCTTCAGCATTTTCCCTGTGACCACATTTCCCTTTGAAAGTCCAAGGAAAACATCCGCATCGATCAATGCGCCTTCCAGGTTTGTTATGCGTTTGTCCGCTTTTCTTGCGAAGAATTTTTTATTCTCATCCAGGTCGTGACGCGCATCGTCGAGCGGTCCTTTGCTGTCGAGCATCAGGATGTTTTCTTTTTTGGCTCCAAGCGCGAGATAAAGTTTAGCGCAGGAGATGGCTGATGCTCCGGCGCCGTTGACAACGATCTTTACCTTGGAAATTTCTTTCTCCGCAAGTTCAAGCGCGTTCAGCAATGCAGCCGCGGATATGATAGCTGTGCCATGCTGATCATCGTGCATGAGCGGAATGCCCAACTCTTCTTTTAGTCTTTTTTCAATGATGAAACACTCGGGCGCTTTTATATCTTCCAGGTTGATCCCGCCGAAGGTTGGCGAGATCGCTTTGACAGTTTGAATAAAAAGTTCAGGGTCCGAGGCGTCGATCTCAATATCAAACACATCAATGTCTGCATAGATCTTGAAAAGCATACCCTTTCCTTCCATAACGGGCTTAGATGCGGCCGGGCCGATATTACCCAATCCGAGAACGGCAGTTCCGTTAGAGATCACGGCGACAAGATTTCCTTTCGCGGTATATTTATATACGTCGTCCGGATTCTTCTCGATCTCAAGGCAGGGTTCGGCTACCCCGGGGGAATAAGCCAGGGAAAGGTCGCGCTGAGAACTATGCGGCTTGGTCGGGACAACTTCTATCTTCCCCTTCCTGCCCTGGGAGTGATAATCAAGGGCATCTTGCTTCCTGAGTTTAGCCATATTCGCTTTTGAACGGGGTAAAACCTACCCCATTTTTTTGGGTTAAAGGCGAATATACTAAAAAAGGGGGCTGCATTTTTTGCATTTTTACCGCATTCATTTTAAACACTTTAGCTCTGGTTTCTTAGTCCAATTTTTCCTATTTTGCGGAGTTTTTTAGATGGATTCTAAACAAAAAAAACTGGTTGTTTTCACCGGCGCCGGCGTAAGCGCTGAAAGCGGGTTAAAGACCTTTCGCGACAGCGGAGGGCTATGGGAAGAATACAATGTGATGGACGTTGCTACGCCGGAAGCATTTGAAAAAGATCCTGCCTTGGTGCTCGAATTCTACAACAAGCGCAGGAAACAGGTACTTGAATCACGACCGAACGGGGCGCATAACATCATAGCTGCATTGCAGGATCAATTTGATGTTCATGTCATCACGCAGAACATAGATAACCTGCATGAGCGCGCGGGATCAAAGAATGTACTTCACCTGCATGGGGAGATCTCAAAAAGCAGGAGTTCTGTTGATCCGGAATTGATCTACAGCATCAAAGGATGGGAACTGAAGATGGGACAGCTTTGTGAAAAAGGTTCTCAACTCAGGCCGCATATTGTTTGGTTTGGTGAAGCAGTTCCAAACATTGAAGAAGCCCAGGTACTTGCATCCACAGCAGATATTTTCCTGATCGTGGGAACATCACTTAATGTATATCCCGCTGCAGGTTTGGTTGATTACGCGCCTTATGATTCACCGAAATACGTTGTGGATCCGAATCATACAAGAGCCGAGCTCATTCCAAATCTCGAGATCATCCGTGAAAAAGCGACGGCGGGGATGGAGATGCTACGGGATATGTTGTTGAAGATGGCGTAATGTTATCTGCAATGAGTTTAGAGTTATAGCCTCACTTACCCTATTTCCTTGTACTATAAGCTCTTACTTAGCTCAGCGTCGATTGGTAATGCGAAAAACGGATACAAGATGGCTTTTAAAGCTTCATTTCCATTATTACTTTTGGTCCAAATAATTTCTTATGCCGGCAGAAATTTCCCAGTCCTACAAACGCACACATCTGTTCGTAGGCATCATGTGTAGCCTGGGCGCTATCTTTCACATTTACTTTGTGAATTGCTTTTACACATTTGAAGAATTCAAATCCATGACAGCGCCCCAGCTTGACGCCCTGCTCGTAATGAATTATGGTCTTGTGCTTTTTTTTGCGGGCTCTGCCTTATTATCATTCAGGTTCTCATCAAATCCTGTTAGCCCGGAGGCAAAACTGACCTTACGCGTTATCACAGCGGTCTTTGCCGGCCGGCTGGTTCTTGAATTCATTTTCCCTGTGAATATTCCGCTCTCGCCGGTCTTCCCGGAGCACACTTCGCTTGTTTTTAAATGTCTGCTTGCGTTTACCGTATTAGTTGTGTTGATCAAAGAAATTTATTGGAAACTCAGAAAAAACTGATCTCAAATATTAATTAAAAAAACAAATGGAAACTAAAACCTTACGACTTGGCGATATTGCTCCCGATTTTATGGCAAATTCTACCGATGGAAATATTGAATTTCATACGTGGCTGGGAAACAGCTGGGGAATATTATTTTCTCATCCCGCTGACTTTACGCCGGTATGCACGACAGAACTGGGGTTCATGTCGAAGATCCATAATGAATTCGCAAAGAGAAATGTGAAAGTTCTGGCACTAAGTGTTGATGCGCTAGATTCCCACACTAAATGGATTCTGGATATTGAGGAAACGCAGAACTGCAAACTCAATTTTCCGATCATTGCAGATCCTGAACGTAAAGTAGCAATGCTTTATGATATGATCCATCCGAACGCCAGTGAAAAGTTCACTGTGCGCTCTGTATTTGTTATAGGTCCCGATAAAAAGATCAAACTGATGATCACTTATCCGGCCTCGACGGGAAGGAACTTTGAAGAGTTACTCAGAGTTGTTGATTCCTTGCAGTTGACCGCAAGTTTTTCACTTGCAACACCGGTGAACTGGAAAAACGGAGAAGATTGCATCATCGTCCCTTCCCTGAGCGACGAGGAAGCGACAAAAAAATTTCCGCAGGGATTCCGGAAGGTAAAACCTTACCTTCGCATTACGTCCTATCCGAAGGAAAAGGTCTGAACCGAATTGGCTCAAACTACAGAACAAAAATATTCGTTTGAGAATCCTTTCAAGACGGATCCGCTGCTCAGGAGAGCATTTCCTTTCATAAAGGATCGAAAAAAAGCCCTTGATATAGGCTGTGGAGAAGGAGCTGATTCTGTCTTTCTTGCGAAGAAGGGATTCCTTGTTCAGGCAATCGATAATGACAAGACTGCCCTCACAAGGTTCAAAGCATACCGCTATGATCACAAATTATCTGACATCCGTATCCAAAAGCATGATGTTGTAAGGTTCCCTTATAAGGAATCTGCATTTGATGTCATTAATTGTCTTTTGCTAATCTGTTGTATGCGTAAAAGCGACTTCCGGAAACTGCTCCAACCCATGAAACGCGCGCTCAAACCCGGGGGAATAATAATTCTATCCTCCAGAAACTACCTGGATCCTAAATTGAAAGAATACCATGCAACGGAAAAAATGATCGAGCCCAACACCTTTATTAAGAAGGACGACTGCTGCCGGATCGCCTATTTTGTTGAAAAGAATGAACTAAAGAACGCATTTAAAGACCTGGAAATTCTTTATCATTTTGAGGGGATGGTTCCTTGTAAACATAAGAAACACGGCGATCATGGTGAGACGCATATTATTTGCAGAAGACCAAAAAAGTATTTCAATTGATCACCTTCGCGGTTGCCCAGTCAACAAAAGAGTAATCTTTGCTTTTCTTATCTTCTTTCCCTGCATCCGATATGGGGATAAGGCTGAAAGCGATGACAGTTTTTGAATACTCATCCATTAACTCGCCCTGATCCTTTGCCTTAATGAGTATATGCTCTTTCTCCGCTTTGGTGCTAAGCGTTTTATTTATTTTAACCAGGAACCATCCTGTGAAACCTTCAATTTTTTTCCGACTTATGATAATGCCCTCTATTGGTAAGATCGCGTCAAGCTTGCTGCCTTTACGAAAGCTTTCTATTGCGATTTTCTTCCCGGTGAGCGAGTTAAAATCAGGCTTTCTTCCCCCGCTGATTACCTGCAGCGGCAGCAACCCGACAAAAAATTCAACGGGAAACCATTCTCCGGGAAAAATATCCAGGTTGCTGAGCCTAACAGACACAAAGAGCAGCATGTAGCCCCCACCAATCACTGAATTGACCAGTTCCCGTTCGCCTATGGTTGGACCGTACACAAGTGATACAGAAATGAATTCAAAAATAAAGATCATTATCAGCGCTCCGGAAAGATTTGAAGCAAGACGAGCGGTTCTGAGTTTAATATCCGAATTCGGCAGGACCGAATGGTTAAGCGCGTTATTAAGAAAAGATGCGTAAACAAGGATGCTCATTACCAGGAACAGGAAGGTAACAAGGTAATATTCTGAGACAATTTCATTGAGCAGCCAAAAATCATAAAATCCGTGACTGAAGATGGCTATTGAAAAGAAGATAAGGAAATACAGAAACTGACTTTTTTTGTGTTTGAACTTCGCCAACACGAGTCCATAGGCAATCGTTGAGGTGAAGATCATGTGGGCAATGGATGCCGTAAGCGCCCTGGAATGAATGATGTGCAGCCCAGAATTTTCGAAATACCTGAAATTTTCAATGAATGCAAATCCCAAAGCGCAGATCGATGCATAGATGATGTAATCAACAGGTGTGCGTATAAGTTTTGTACACCACAGTATGATGAGGAACGGGATTATTTTAACTATCTCTTCAATGAGCCCGATACCGAAGATGCAATAGAGCAGGTCGTTCCAGATCTCCCCATTGAGCGTAAAATCAAAAAAGTACTTGAAAATATCATAGAACATCCATGCCGGTATCATGAAGATGATGCTCAGAAGCAAGACGAATACAACTGAAAAAACGCCGGTTGTACGGTTTATATTTACTTTCATCAGGAAAAACAACCATGTAACAAGAATTAAAAACGCGCCGATGAAACCCGGAAGATTTACTGTTTCAGTTAAATTTCTCCATAGTTCTTTGAAGTAATTACCAAAATCAAGATCAAGTACATATATTTTATCCTTCAAATGAAGCGGCACGTGGTTTTTCGCATTCGCATCATACACAAGATTCCTGAGAGAGTCCATCTCGCCTTCCGCATCATAAAAAAGTGAGAGATACTCATTGGCCTTACCAATTGCGCCCTTCTTAACTATTTCATTCTTTATTGCAGAATAGGCGCCTTTGGTGTCGCGATAATAATACATCACCCTGCTTTTAAACACGTGATAGTACTTTAGTGTGGTATCCTGAATCTTATTGAGATGCAATCTGGCATTATTGAAGTCAGATCTGCTTAGATAATAAGAAACAAGAAAGTTATGGCCAATGTCCGCATATGCAGTCTTTGCAGAGTTCGACAAGACGGCATAGTATTCAAACAGGAACTTACTCTCTTTATTGTAGCTCCTGTAATCAGGGCATAGATACTGCTTCGGGTCGAAATAAGCGCTGACGTATTCCTGGTGATAATCAGCATTCATTGTATCCTGCCTGCTTAGTTGCTTGTACGCTTCAAGTTTTAGCCATGGTTGGGAGGTTCTTTCCCCATAGGCTATCATTTCATCATAATTGTCGAAAGAAGGCTCCTTGAATACCGAGGCAACGAGAAAATAACTTATTACAAGAAGAATAAGCGAGTAAACAATAAAATTTCCGTCCTTAAAATCGTAGTGTTTTATGCCGTATTTTTTATCGTTTTTGAATTTATTGACAAGAAAAACGATAAATCCTATAAGCAGGATAAAGAGAATAATATAAAAGGTCAGCATTCCCCGATCAGGATTTCAGAAACTCGTCCGTGATTCTTTCGGCTTCCTTAAGCGCCTCTTCAAGAATAAAATTCTTCAGGGTTACGTCGAATTTCGGCGCGGTCTCGATCTCCAGCTTTGCTTTCCCGATCCTCCGGGCAATACTCTCAGGTGTTTCTGTTTCGCGCTTCTTCAGTCTGTCTTCCAGACTCTTGATGGATGGTGGCATGACAAAGATAGCGAGGGCATTCTTTCCGAATTGTTTTTTTAGATTAAGTCCTCCCTGCACATCCACGTCGAAGATAACATGCCTTCCAAGCCGCCATATACGTTCCACCTCGCGTTTAAGTGTTCCGTAAAAGTTATCCTTATAAACCTCCTCGAATTCCACGAATTCGGCGTCTGCGATCTTCTTTTTGAATTCATCAACGGAAATAAAATAATAATCCACTCCTTCCGTCTCATCATTCCGTTTTTTCCTGCTGCAGGCCGAGACAGAAAATTCCAATTGCTCCGGAAATTTCTTCAGAAGGTGATGGACGATGGTTGTTTTACCGGCGCCGGATGGGGCTGAGAAAATAACCAACTTTCCTTCCATTACAGAATATTATTGATCTGTTCCTTTATCTTCTCCAACTCATCCTTCATTCCCACAACAAGCTTCTGTATCGCGGCATCATTGGCCTTGGATCCTATTGTATTGATCTCCCTGCCGAGTTCCTGGGAAATGAACCCTAATTTTCTACCGCTGCCTTTCTCTTTAAGGGTAGTAATAAAATAATCACAATGCGTTTTCAGCCTGACCTTCTCCTCGGTGATGTCAAGCTTCTCAAGATAATAGATCAATTCCTGTTCGAACCTGTTGCCATCGAATTGCCCTTTCAGTTCCGCAACAGATAGTCGGAGCCGGTCCTTCACATGGACGATACGGAACTCGTCCATCTTTTCTATATCCCTCAGCGACTTCCTGATATTATTGATCCGGTTATCAAATTCCTTCTGGAGTGATCTCCCTTCATCCTGTCGGAACTTATTCAGTTCAGCGATGGCTTTGTCAAGAGCTTGTTTAATGGGCTTCCACTCTTTCTCATCCAGTTCTGCTTTTTCAGGCCGCATCACGTCGGGCATTTTTAAAACATGCGCAAGCAAACTTTCATCCTTGTCTTTTAATTCCCTGACCAGCGACTTCAACTCCAGGTAATACGCTTTGGCGAGCTTGCGGTCGATATTGGAAACGGAAGATTCCCCGGTGAATTCAACATAAACAGACACGTCAACTTTCCCTCGCTCCACTTCACCTGAAACGATGGCCCGGATATCATTTTCCCATCTCCGGAGGATACCGGAAATACGGAGATTGAGGTCTAGCTGTTTGCTGTTCAGCGAACGTATCTCTATTGTGACTTTTTTTCCTTTCAGCTCTACAGAGGATTTCCCAAAGCCGGTCATTGATTTTAGCATGGGCAAATATAAGAGGAAAGAGGGAACAGGGAACAGGGAACAGGGAACAGGGAACAGGGAACAGCTGGTTTTTAAAAATTATCTCTGTGCAATGAAATAGGTCGGTTGATGCTTTCTTCGAGTGAGAGAATGGTATCCGTTCGTTCTATACCTTCAATGGCCTGGATATCGTTATTGAGTACTTCCCGCAGGTGCTGCGTGTTTCGGCAGATCACTTTCAAAAAGATCGCATAGGTACCCGTGGTGTAATGCGCTTCCACAACCTCAGGGACTTGCTTCAGCTTTGAGATCACCTTATTGTAGATGGATCCTTTCTGAAGGAACACGCCAATGTAGGCTGTGAGATCAAATCCCAACTTGGCAGGGTCAACCACAACAGTCGTTCCCTTTACTATCCCTGCCTTTTCCATTTGCCGCATTCGCACATGGATCGTCCCGCCTGAAACCAATATTTTTTTAGCGATGTCGGTATAGGATGTGAACGCATCCTTCATCAGGATGGAAAGAATCTCCAGGTCGACTTTATCAATTTTGAAATCTGATATGGTTTCTTGTTTCATATTTTACATATTATGTAAGTATTTGCTATTATTATTACAATATTAGTAATTATTTTGATATTTTAATAGATTATTCATAATCAACATATCTTTGTCTCAGATCAGTTAATCAGTAATAAACGAAGATCACGTTAGATCCCGGGAGTTGACGGCTCTCCCGGGATTTTTTCTGAAACTGGTTTGATACTGTAGGGTGGTGAAATTTGGTATCCACACCACCTTGTCGCGGTGGCGGAGAGAACAGGAAATTCCTTGTTGATTCCGGAAAGACTTTCGGATATAACTGCTCCTTGAAGGTTCGAACCCTTCCCCTACAGCTGCGAAGCAGCCCCGAAGCGATCTGCGATCTGCTTTGGGGCGCTTCACAGTAAACCCCAAATAATTGATCTACAGACTTTGGGGCTATGTCCTATAGCGGAGCCGATCCAAGGTTATTTGCACTTCTTTGACTTTATGAATTCCGCGGTGCTGCTGTTCATATTGACGTAATAGGCGTCATATTTAAGCTTTTTCACGTAAGCCGATCTTCCAAAACCTTTCATGAGCGACTTACCGAATTTGTCGAACACCTCGTACTGAGCCGGTTCGGAAAAATGCAGGGAATCACAGACGCGCTCGTTCAATAGCTTTACGGGTTTGACCATCTTAAGATCAAATTCAACAACAGGCACTTCGTACCCTGCCCTTCTCAACTGGCAATGCTGCAAAGTGTCGGAATACGAGATCTCCGCAAAAAAAGCATACTTCTTCAGATCGTTATATTGAAAGGTTTTCACCGCAACCCATTTTTCCCCTGTTTTTTTTCTGAACACATAGGTTCCGAAATATTTCTGTTCCTGTTCGAAAACGAAAGCGATCTTTCCGTTAGCACTGACCTCTGCCCGCACTCCTGTACCGGAATACTTCACGGCATTGGAGTCGGGTTGCCAATTGGTTTGGGCCCGGCTTATTCCGGTGAAAAGCATCAGAAGAACCAATGCAGATCTCATGAAGACTTTTGATGTGAATTGCGGTTTACACTCACCAAATACACTCCCGTAAATATACACAATGCCGACAAAACCTTAAAAACATCCAGCTGATCCTTTCCCAGGTACAAGGCAAGCGCTGCTGTGAGGATCGGTTGTAAATAAATGTACGCGCTGACAACAGAAGGGCTGAGCGCTTTTAGTGCATACGTATTCAGCAAATAGGCAACGAAAGTGGTACCTATGATGATGAAGCCAATATCCCTCCATGCCTCCCAGGCAAATGAGGAAAAATCAGTGGCTTTCACCTCCATGATGCCAAAAGGCAGTACCAGGAATGAGCCGAAAAGAAATACCCATTTTAGTATTGTGATGGTATGATATTTAAGCATCATTGGTTTCACGAGTACAAGGTATAAGCCCCAGGAAGTAGCATTCAGCAGAATAAAAAGATCTCCAAGGGCGTCGGATTGTCCGCCCTTAGCATGATTTGCCGAATACATCAGCATTCCGGCGCCAAGGAATCCCAATAAAATTCCAGCCAACTTAAGGACGGTGATCTTTTCCTTTATCACCAACGCTGCAAGTATCAGGACAAGAATGGGTGTGGTGATCATCATGATCGCCGCATTAATGGATGAGGTCATGTCAAGCCCCTTCAGGAAAAGCATCTGGTTGATGCATACGCCGAAAATGGCAAGGAGAAAAAGTCTTTTCAGATCCTTCTTCTGAACTTTCTCACGAACGAAAATAAGTCCGGTCAGCCAGAAAAGAACGGCAGCCCCGAACGCCCGCAAAACAACTAATCCGTATGGCGCGATGTATTGCGCAGTGACATCCTTCGCAACGACAAAACTGATCGCATAGATTACCTGTGCGATGAAGAGGGCGAGATGGGCGGAGAAGAGGGGTTTCAGGGGTATAGGAGTCAGGAGTCAGGAGCTATAAGCTGGATTTACAGGCGGCGATCATGTTTTTGCTGTTGCCAATGAATATTTTTCCATCAATAATAAAAACCGGTCGCTTCAGAAACGTGTCTTCTTCAAGTATCAGTCTGCGGTAATCCTTTTCTGTGAGTTTTTTATTCTTTAAGCCCCTGGTCTTGTAAGCGATCGCAACCCGGGAAAATAATGCCTCATACGATCCGGCAAACTTCATCATTTCATCCAACTGAGCAGCTGTGATCTTCTCCGAACGGATCTCCTGCATTCTAAAGTTCTTAGGGGTGACCTTCAGATCCTTAATGATGCGCTGACAGGTTGTGCACTTGCCCAGGTGATAAATCTTTCTCATGGCGGCAAAGATACAAATGCAATACTTACTTTTGATGATATGAAGTTCGATACTAAAGCCATCCATGCAGGGCAGGAGCCGGATCCGGGCACCGGAGCCATCATGACTCCCATTTACCAGACCTCCACTTACGTACAGGAATCTCCGGGTAAACATAAAGGTTATGCGTATGCGCGAGGGAAGAATCCTACGCGTGTTGCTTTAGAAAAATGCGTTGCGGCGCTTGAGAATGCAAAGCACGGCCTTTGTTTTTCCAGCGGAATGGGCGCAAGTGATGCCGTAATAAAATTATTGCGACCCGGCGATGAGGTCATTGCCACGGATGATCTGTACGGAGGTTCCTACAGGATGTTCGAGAAGATTTTTGCTCCGTATGGCATCAAGTTCCACTACATCAATATGTCGGAACCCGCGAACGTCGCGAAAAGCATCAATGATAAAACAAGAATGATCTGGGTGGAATCTCCAACCAACCCGCTGATGAAGATCGTTGATATCGCAGCTTGCGCGAAACTTACTTCAGGTAAGAATATCCTTTTAGTCGTTGATAACACTTTCGCATCGCCATATTTGCAAACACCGCTCGACTTGGGAGCGCACATCGTCATGCATTCCGCCACAAAATACCTGGGCGGACATAGTGATGTAATCCTGGGCGCATTGTGTCTGAATGATGATAAATTATATGAGCAACTTGCTTTTACCCTCAATGCCAGTGGCGCCAATCCCGGACCGATGGATTCCTTTTTGGTGCTGCGCGGTCTCAAGACCCTGCATGTGCGCATGGAACGACATTGCAGCAATGGAAAAAAGATCGCGGAATATTTGAAGTCGCACCCAAAAGTTGAAAAAGTATACTGGCCCGGATTCCCTGATTTCCCGAACCACGCCGTTGCTAAAAAACAAATGAAGGATTTCGGCGGAATGATCTCTTTTACTTTGAAGGGAGCAAATTTTGAAGAGACAGGAAAGATGATGCAAAAAACGAAAATTTTCTCCCTTGCAGAATCACTCGGCGGCGTGGAATCGTTGATCAATCATCCTGCCAGCATGACGCACGCAAGCATTCCCAAAGCAGAACGTGAACGTTTAGGAATATCAGATAATCTTGTTCGCCTAAGCGTAGGAATCGAAGATATTGACGACTTGCTTGAAGATCTTCGTGTAGCGTTGACCTAAAAACCCTTCGGGTGTTTCTTATGCCACTCCGTCAGCAACTGAACCGTATTTGTAAATGAAAGTAGTTTCCCTTCATCGTACAATTGCCCGATCGCCACAATGCTTACCGGCGTTTTCTCTCCGATGAATCCGTTCGGTATCACTACACAAGGATGACCCGTCAGGTTTGTAACCAGTAAGTTATCGCCTGCAAGAGAAGGCGCCAGCAGGATATCCAGTCCTTTCATTTTCTCGTTCATCTCCTGCATCAGTTTATACCGTACCCGGTTTGCGCGAAGGTATTGCACGGCAGGAATAAAATGACCTGAGCGAAAGAAGTTCGGCCAGTTGTACTTTCCCTGCTGAGCCATCAGGTCATCCCGATCGGAAATGCTGAGCTCGTGGAAAGCCTCTGAACATTCACTGAACAGGATGATCGCGAGATCATTCACAGGAAGATCCGGTAACGTGACAGGGATGAGTTCCACATCTTTCGACTTGAGCAATGCGATAAACTCGTCGTTAAATTTTTTGTTGGCAGAATCCTTTTCAAACTCCTTTACGAGATACCCGATCTTCATTTTCTTAAGATTTTGTCCGGGATAATAATTGAAGGGAAGGTCCGTGAGTGTTTGATCCATCGGATCGGGGCCTAATAAGGCATTGAAAACGATGGCGCAATCCTCAGAGTTCCGGCAGATGGGACCTACTTTATCCATCGTCCAACTCAAAACCATTGCTCCCGTTCGGCTGATCCTGCCGAAAGTTGGTCTTAATCCTGTCACACCGTTAACCGTACAGGGCGAAACGATACTTCCCCAGGTTTCTGAACCGATCGCAAAGGGTACTAAGCCGGCTGCGACAGCGGATGCAGGACCGGCGGAAGAGCCACTTGAACCTTTCGTTGTGTCCCAGGGGCATCTTGTTTTCCCACCGTACCAGGTATCATCCATCGCCAGTTCCCCGAGTGAAAGTTTGGCGATCAATATGGCACCCGCTTCGCGCAACTTCTTCACAACTACCGCATCTTCGTCAATAAGCTGATCTTTGAAGGGAGTTGTTCCAAACGTGGTCTTCACATCTTTCGTGAAGAACATGTCCTTTATTCCATAAGGAATTCCATGGAGGATCCCTTTGTATCTTCCCTCCTTTATCTCTTCATCTGCCTTCTTCGCCTGCCTGTAAGCCAACTCTTCCATTAAGGTTATCACACAAAGTAATTTCTTGTCGTATTTTTTAAGACGCGCAATGAAAAACTTTGTCAGGCCAAGCGAGGTGATCTGTTTTGTTCTTATAAGCTCCGCGAGCTGACCAATGGTGTACCATGACAGATCATTCGAATCTTTTGGAAATTTAGTGAACTCATGACTTGCGGTTTTGAAAGCTACGCGCATTTTATCGATGACGAAACCCGGGGGAAGCGGGTTGAACTGTATTGCCAGCGGCGCTGAATTTCCAAGATTGAACTTCCTAAGGCTCTCATAATTTTTTCTGAAATCTTCCAGGATAGGAAGCAAACTGTCCATCTCCTTATTGTTGAATCGGGTTCCGCTTAATCTTTGAGCAGCAGAAATGTCGCTCACGCTTATTTTTTCGTCCACAGGGAAGAAAAAAGCTCCCAGGAAAAGACCTGAGCCAAGAGCGATCAATAGGTAAAGAATCCTCCTCATTGGATGAATATTCCGTCAAATGTAAGATTAGGACGGCAATGCCCCAATTAATTCCTCCTGCCACTCATCCTATATCATTTTTATATTTCAAACCCCTGCTGTACATTCGTCACCTTCAAGAACTATCAAACTTTTAATTTGAACTATTATTTCATCACCGGAACTTCCCGCGGCATCGGCAAAGCGATGGCGGAGTACCTGTTGACAGACAAAAATAATTTTGTCAGTGGTTATGCCAGGAATAACAGCATAAGCCATCCGAATTTTGTGTTTCAAAAGGTTGACCTATCCGACCTTGAGGCAGCTCAGAAGATCTCGTTTGAGGCGATAAAGGACGCAGCAAGGATAGTACTGATCAATAATGCAGGCGCCATTATGCAGGTAAAACCATCAGGGAAAGCTAACCCGGGGATCACCATCCGGGAGTTGAATCTCAACTTGCTTACTCCGATCCTTCTTATTAACAAGTTCATGGAAGCATACAGGACGCTTAACTGTGAAAAACTTATCGTTAACGTCAGCAGCGGGGCCGGGAAAAGCGTTATCGACGGATGGAGTACCTATTGTGCAGCCAAGGCCGGCATCGACCATTACTCCCGTGTGGTCGACGCAGAGCAAAAACTTGTCGCTGAAAATCGTTTCAGGGTCGTTTCGATCGCTCCGGGAGTGGTGGATACGCAGATGCAAACAGACATACGTTCTGCGGATCCTTCCGATTTCAGTCGTTTGAGCGATTTTCAGAAGTACAAGAATGACAAGGTGTTAGCGGATCCGAAATTGATTGCCGAAAAATATTTCTCTATCTTAGCTAACTTGGATAAAATAGACCAGGTAGTATTCTCCGTAAAAGACCATAACTAATAAAAGTTCTATGAAAAAACTTCTACTTTCCGGCCTCGCAATAGCGGCTTTCTTGTCCGTAAATGCGCAGGAAGTGATCCCATGCCATACCATGGAGAACATGGAGATCATGATGCAAAATGATCCTTCCTTGCGTGAGCAATTTGCTTCCTGGCAGTCGAACATGAAAAAACTGAACGAGATCGCTGACAATAACAAGGATCTCCAGGTACAAGGCGGCTTACGCATTATTCCTGTTGTCTTCCACATCATGCATATTGGCGGGAACGAAAATATTTCAAAGGCGCAGATCCTGGATCAGATGGTGATCCTCAATAAGGATTTCAGGAGATTGAATGCCGATACAAATAATACACCGCTTGCATTCCGACCTGTTGCCGCAGATTGCAACATTGAGTTCAGGCTTGCTCAAAAAGATCCGAACGGAAATTGTACGGACGGGATCATCAGAAAATACACTCCGCTTACTGTCAATGCAAAAGATAACATCAAGGCGTTAAGCTATTGGCAAAACACAAAATATTTTAACATCTGGGTTGTGAAGAGCATCGATGCGAACGGAAGCCCGGGAGTTATTCTCGGCTATGCGCAGTTCCCCGGATTCGGATCACCGCTCACCGACGGTGTGGTATTGCGTCATGACGTGGTGGGAAGCATTGGAACCGCAGCCAGCGGACCATTCGGAACGGATGACGGTCGTACCTTATCTCATGAGGCAGGACATTGGTTAGGTTTACGCCACATCTGGGGCGATCAGAATTGCGGTGATGATTTCGTTGCTGATACTCCGGAACACTGGGATGCCAACTTTGGCTGCCCTACTTTTCCGCATAATGTCAACAGCAACTGCGCTCCCGGACCCAATGGTGAAATGTTCACCAATTACATGGATTACACGGACGGAAATTGTAAGAACATGTTTACACTTGGTCAGTCCGCCAACATAGATCTTATTCTTGCTTCAACGCGTTTGAACATCTGGAGTGCCGCAAACCTGATATTCACCGGTACGGATGGTTCTCCTGCCGTGCTGTGCGCGCCGATCGCTGATTTTTACCCGGGTGCGCCACTTATGATCTGCGCGGGCGATTCTGTGTTGTTCGATGATGTTTCCTATAACGGACAAGTTACTTCTCGTAACTGGACGTTTACCGGAGGGTCGCCGGCAACATCAACAGATTCCATAAAGTACATTACCTACTCTACCCCCGGAGTGTATAGCGTCACGCTAACTGTTAGCAATGCTGCAGGAACGAATACGAGTACAAAGACCAACTGGATCATTGTAAGCCCGACTACGGCGCAATACAACATCTGGAATTATTTTGAAGGTTTCGATCCCTCACTTTCTTCGGATTGGTTTGTTTTTAATAAAGGAGGTGATGCTGTAACATGGGCGCATACGACTCTCGCAAGTTACTGGGGAGGTGGTTCCGTTCGACTGCCTAATGCTGTGACATCTCGCGGACAAGTAGATGACCTGGTTAGTCCTTCCATCAATATGACTGCGGTAAACACGCCGAAGATCTATTTCTATGTGGCATTTGCTCAGCATGGATCAACAGATGCGGATGCGTTGAGAGTTTTTGTCTCAACAACCTGCGGCGAGAACTGGACGCAGCGATTCATTAAGTCCGGAAGTACGCTCAAGACCGTTAATCCGCAGTCGGGTAACTTTGTTCCTACTTCCAATACGCAATGGAGAATGGAGACGGTGACGCTGACTACCTATGCGGCAAGCCCTAATCTTCGTTTTAAATTTGAATTTACCAGCGACGGGGGGAATTACATTTATCTTGATCATATCAACCTGACCGGCACACTCAGCTCAGAAGAATTGGAGAAGAATCCTTTTGAGCTTAACATCTTCCCAAGTCCAACGGAAGGATTTTCAAGCATTGTGTTCAATGCGGGTGACGGCGCCGATCTTCGCATTGCGGTAAAGGACATCGCGGGCCGCGAATTACTGGAGTTAGGTAATGGAAATTTCACAGGTGATTCCTACGTTACTTTTGATGCGAATCAATTTGCGCCGGGAGTGTATTTTATCACGCTCGAGAACAAAGGAAGCGTTGTCACGAAGAAGTTCATTATTCAGTAGAACTGTTCAATAGAAAAATATGAAGATCCTCTTAACACAGACTGCCCCATCCGGAGAAGACGTTAATAAGAAATTGACGGCTAAATATCCGAACTATAAGGTCTGGAACCGGCAAAAGAGCCTCATCATTGTGCAAAAGAGCGGAACAGCGGCTGCAACTGTGCTTATTCGCAAGAACAGTATTCTTGTAAATGAAGGTTTTCCAAGCATGGGAGCTACCTTATTATTTGTTCTGTGTGTGGTTTTCCTTGGGATCCTTATTCCTCTCATTATTTATTTTGCCGCATTCTATTCCAGCCAGAAGGCGGTGCGTAACGAGGTTGCAGAATATCTTAAAGGAGAATACGGGGCTAAATAGTATTCAATAACCTAGCTTACTTCGAACTCTTCCAAGAACTTCCCGGGCCACGACCCGGGCTTTTTGTTCACCCTTTTCAAGAAGGGCATTCAATTCGGCGGGTTTACTCATGAGTCGGTTGTAATCCGTTCTCTGTTTACTGAATGTTTCAAGGATGAGTTCGTTGAGTTCCTGCTTGGCATGTCCGTAACCATACCCGCCTTTCTGATACTTTTTTCTCATTTCATCAGACTGCTCTTTCGTCGCTAATAATTTGTAGAGTGCGAACACGTTGCATTTAGCCGGATCCTTAGGTGCTTCTATTGGTGTTGCATCGGTAACGATAAGTTTAATCACTTTGAGCAATTCCTTTTCCGGAAGAAAAATATTGATGAAATTTTTGTACGATTTGCTCATTTTTTGTCCATCTGTCCCGGGAACGATCATGACGCGTTCATCGATGAGCGGTTCAGGGACAACCAACGTTTCTCCGAATTGCTGATTGAACGCACCAGCAATATCCCTTGCCATTTCAAGATGTTGTTGCTGATCCTTACCTACGGGCACAAAATTAGCGTCATACAATAGGATGTCAGCCGCCATCAACACGGGATAAGTGAAGAGTCCCGCATTTACGTCAGCAAGTTTGCCGGATTTATCCTTGAACGAGTGCGCATTTGCAAGCATTGGGAAAGGCGTAAAGCAATTCAGGTACCATGTGAGTTCGCAGACTTCGGTTACCTTACTTTGCCTGTAGAAACAGTTCTTTTCCGTGTCGAACCCAAAAGCCAGCCAGGTAGCCGCGACCGCGTTGGTACTTTCAGTCCGAAATGCTGCGTCTTTTATGGTGGTTAGCGAGTGAAGGTCGGCTATGAAGAAGAAGGAATCATTTCCGGAACGTTTTGATAGTTCGATCGCCGGCATGATGGCGCCAAGGATATTTCCAAGGTGCGGGATATTGGTACTTTGAATTCCGGTCAGGATCCTTGCCATAGCGGTCAAAGTTAAGAGGTTTCGCTAATTTAGCGGAGTGAAGTATCTCACGCTTATTCCCCGGGTTTTGTGGAAATGCTGGATATCCCTTGGTTTTGGGATAGGGCTGCTGCTTTTATACCCCGCATTTTACATACTTTTTTCGCGTGAGCGGACATATCCCGCAGCCTTTAAACTAATGCGGGCCTGGGCCTACTTCATCGCGATCACTTCAGGTATCATTCACAAGGTCAGAAAACATCCTGCAAGTATCTCACCTGAACCAAGGGTATATTGTTCCAACCATCATTCCTACCTGGATATTCTTCTTCCCTACCTTGTCATCCCGCATTATTTCATCTTTCTTGGTAAGCGTGAGATACAGAATGCTCCGCTCTTCAATATCTTTTTCAAAGGCATGAATATCCTGGTCGACAGAAAAAGCAATATCGATTCACACAAAGCCTTTACGCGAGCAGGAGAAGAAATTGAAAAAGGGAGAAGCATCTTCATCTTTCCTGAAGGAGGGATCATGTCCCGTGACCATTTCCTTCACGGCTTTAAGAACGGCGCCTTCCGGCTTGCTATTGAAAAACAGGTACCCATCGTACCCATCACTTACAAAAACAACTTCAGACTGCTTCAAACAGGTTCTTTTCTCATGGCAGATGCAAGGCCGGGCATTTCGCATGTAGTTGTACATGAACCCATCTCGACGAAAGGAATGAGCATGGAGGATTTAGTATCTTTGAAGGAACGATGTCACGCTGTGATCAGCAACGAATTAATGAATAAAGGATGAGTGTTAAGATCGATGAGAAAATGATCGACCATCTTGCGCATCTTGCGAAGCTGGAGTTCAACGCTGAGGAGAAGGCGGAGATCATGAAGGACATGAATCGCATGCTCGCATTCGTCGATTCCCTGAGTAAACTTGATACAAAAAATGTGGAGCCCCTTGTTTACATTTCAGAAGAGACGAATGTGTTGAGAGAAGATGATGCGAAGATTGAGATCACACAGAAAGAAGCCTTACTGAACGCACCGAAAAAGGATTCGGATTACTTCAAAGTGCCTAAGGTGGTTGATAAAAAACAGGGAACAGGGAACAGGGAACAGGGAACAGACAATTAACAATACTGTTCGAAAACTGTCTTTAAGTGCTCAGCGATCATTTGGGCAGAGCGTCCTTCAATATGGTGTCTTTCTATAAAGTGTACCAGCTTTCCATCCTTGAACAGTGCCATGCAGGGTGAGGAAGGAGGATAGGGTGCGAAAAACTTACGTGCCTGGGCAGTAGCCTCCGTATCGAAACCTGCAAAAACAGTCACAAGTTTTCCCGGTTTTTTAGCTTCGTTAAGGGCCAGTCGGACACCCGGTCTTGCAGCACCGGCTGCGCACCCGCAGACCGAATTCACCACACAAAGGACAGTGCCTGAGCTGCTCAGTGCTTTGTCCACATCGGCGGGTGTTGCAAGGTCTTGAAAACCAAGCGACGTGAGTTCTTCTTTCATTGGAAGTACTATCTCAGCAGGATACATAGATATGGGGTTTAGTGGGGCAAAGATACGGTTTTTATAGCTGTAGGATGCGCCGGTCCGGTCTGCACTCCGCTTGTCACCGGGTCCCTTTCAAGGGAATTGAATCTTCCTATCTTTGTGATCCAAAAAATAATGAGATGAAAAAGTATTTTGTAGCCTTCGTTTCCGTTTTCGTCCTGGCATTGACAATTTCTGCTCAATCGCCTGTGGCCCCTAAAGCCAAACTGATTCAAAAAGTGGTAAAGAAAGGCGCGGAGGTCGTTATACCTTTTGAACGCTATACACTTCCCAACGGATTGAACATTATTATTCATGAAGATCATTCGGATCCCATCGTTCACATTGATGTTACATACCATGTAGGATCCAACCGCGAGCAACCCGGTCGTTCCGGCTTTGCGCATTTCTTTGAACACATGATGTTCCAGGGATCCGATAACGTGGCTGACGAGGAGCATTTCCGTATTGTTACGGAATGTGGAGGAACATTGAACGGAACAACGAACCTTGACAGAACAAATTATTTTGAAACGCTTCCATCCAATATGCTTGAGATCGGTTTATGGCTTGAGTCGGACCGAATGGGATTTCTCCTGGATGCCGTTACCCAGCCAAAGTTCGAGATCCAGCGTTCCACGGTGAAGAATGAACGCGGACAATCGTACGATAACCGTCCTTACGGCCTCGTTAATGAAAAGATCTGCGCATCGCTTTATCCTAAAAATCATCCGTACTCATGGGCAACCATCGGCTACCTCGAGGATCTGAACCGCGTAGATGTAGGCGACCTGAAGAAATTTTTCATGCGCTGGTACGGACCTAACAATGCTGTTTTGACCGTTGCGGGCGATGTTAACGCCAAACAGGTGATCAGTCTTGTTGAAAAATATTTTGGATCCATTCCAAGAGGACCTGAAGTGAAAAATCTTCCAAAGACCCCCATAGTAGTGGATAAGGACCGGTACATTTCCTATGAAGACAATGTGCGGTTCCCCTTACTGGCATTTAATTTTCCCACCACGCCTAACTTCACAAAAGATGAGGCGGCGCTTGATGTGCTGGCAAGCATTCTCACGGGAGACAATAAAAACTCCATTTTTTACAAGAGCCTTGTAAAGACCCAAAAGGCGATCAATATGGGTGTGAATAATCCTGCTTCGGAATTGAACGGTCGATTTATGATCACCGTCCTTCCTTATCCGGGATATACACTCGCTGCAATGGATTCGCTGATCCGCGCCGGACTGAAGGAATTTGAAAAGGTCGGAGTGACGGATGATGACCTGAAAAAATTCAAAGTATCGCATGAGGCGGATGTTATCCGGGGACTGCAAAGCGTAAGCGGCAAGGCCGCGCAGCTTGCTTCGTACTTTACATTTACAGGAAACGCAGATTTTATCAAGAAAGATCTGGATCGTTATCTCAGCGTAACGAAAGAAGAAGTGATGAAGGCATACAATACTTATATAAAAGATAAACCTGCGGTTATTCTAAGCGTTTATCCCAAAGGAAAACCGGATCTGAAGGCGAAAGAAGATAATTTTACTGCTCCTCCGAGAGATCTTAATACACCGGAAAGCGAAGAGTACTCCAAACTTAAATATGTAAAGGCAGTTGATAATTTCGACCGGAAGAAAAAACCGGTACCGGGACCAAACCCGGTTATTAAAGTTCCGGATTACTGGCAGGAGAACTTCACCAACGGACTTAAGCTTATCGGGACCCTTTCTGATGAACTTCCAACGGTTACGCTGGAAGTTGCTCTTAGCTGCGGTCACAGATTCGAAGATCCTTCCAAGGCCGGTATTGCAAACCTGATGGCGGAATTGATGAATGAATCCACACTGAAGCGTTCCGCAGAAAAGATAGCTGAAGAACTTGAGATGCTGGGAAGCGATATTACGATATCAGGCGGGCAGAACGAAGTGAGTATCCGTGTTAATTCGCTGGTGAAGAACCTGGACGCTACACTGAAGATCATGGAAGAAATGATGTTCTCGCCAAAATTCGATTCCATTGAATTCAGCAGGGTGAAGAAACAGGTTGTGGAAGGAATAGAGAATCAAAAGACCCAGCCAACGGTAATTGCTGATAATGTTTTCAGGAAACTGCTCTATGGTGAGAATAATATCCTTGCGATATCCACAAGTGGTACTGTAGCCTCTGTTAAATCAATAACACTCGAAGAAGTTATCGCCTGGTATAATAATCACTGGTCGCCATCCATTTCACAGGTCGTGGTGGTGGGAAACGTTTCGAAAGAAGTATTGCTTCCGAAGATCGAGTTTCTCAAAAAGTGGCAGAACAAAAAGATCGTACTCAGGGATCCTGCAAAAACGGCGCCGCAGATAGAGAAAACAAAGATCTTTCTTGTCGACAAGAGCAAGGCGCCACAAACTGAATTCCGCATCGGGCATTTATCCACACCATGGGATGCGACAGGAGATTATTATAAGGCCGGCTTGATGAACTTCACGCTTGGCGGGGGCTTCAGCAGCAGGATCAACCTGCTCATACGCGAGGAAAAAGGATGGGCCTATAATGCTTATGGTTTCTTCCGCGGCTCAAAATATGACGGAAGCTATGTTGCATTTGCCGGCATCCGCGCTGATGCAACCGACAGCGCTATGGTTGAATTCATGAAGACGATCAACGATTTTTATAAGAATGGCATCACGGAAAAGGAACTTTCCTTTACCAAGAACTCAATTGGACAGAGCGATGCGCTTAAGTATGAGAATCCCTGGCAGAAAGCGGGGTTTCTCTCAAGGATCCTGGATTATAACTTAGATAAGACTTATGTAGATAAACAAAGTGAGATCCTGAAAAATATTACGAAGGAAGAGATCGATGCGCATGCTAAAAAGATGTTGCACCCGGATAAAATGATCATTACAGTTGTCGGTGATAAAGCAACCATTTATGAAGGATTAAGCAAACGCGCGAAGGAACTGGGATACGAGATCGTTGAAGTGGATACGGACGGCATTCCCGTAAAAAAGGAAGAACCAAAAGTTGAGATAAAAAAAGAAGAAGTAAAACCTCCTTATAATTACGAAACAAAGGATAAAAAGAATCCGAAGAAGAAGAAAGAGAAGACCAAATAATTGAGGAGAGTCCGTTCATGAAAAGAGCGATCTCCGGAAGTTTTAAGTATTTCCTTCTTGCTGTAATTATCTCCTTCCCGATCTTCGGACACCTGGATGATCTTCCGATCAGGCAATGGGATGAGTCCCGTCTCGCTGCTAGCGCTTATGAAATGCATAAGAACGGGAATTATCTGGTCCCTACCTTCCTTGGAAGCCCCGATATGTGGAGTACGAAGCCTCCGCTCATGATATGGTCCCAGGTCATGCTTATGAAGATCATCGGCGTAAACGAGCTATCGGTTCGGTTGCCATCTGCCATTTCAGCCTTTCTCACCTGTATTGCCTTGCTTTTTTTCTCGATCCGTTACCTGAAAGACTATTGGTTCGGATTCATTGCTGTGATGGTCCTTATCACTTCAAACGGTTACATTCACTATCATGCGAGCCGGACAGGTGATTACGATGCGATGCTTACCCTTTGGACAACGCTTAGTTGTTTGTTATTTCTCGCCTATACCGAGAAGAAAGAAAACCGTTTCCTTTACTTGTTTTTTGTGACGCTCAGTTTAGGAGTTCTCACGAAAGGAGTTGCAGGAATTCTGTTCACTCCTGCGCTGATCATATATTACTTTGCAAGGCACAGGAATCTTTCGATCCTTAAGAACAAACATTTTTGGTTTAGCATGTCACTGTTCCTGTTTCTTTCTCTTGGCTATTACTTAGTAAGAGAAATGATCAACCCGGGTTACTTTGCTGCTGTAAGGGAAAATGAACTTGGAGGGCGGTATCTTAACGTTCTTGATGATCATCAGAATAGCGCTTTGCACTATATAGGTCTTATTAAGAATCTTCATTTCGCTGAATGGTTCATTCTTATTCCCTGTGGATTTCTCGTTGGCTTTTTCAGCCGGGATGAACGTTTAAAACGTATCACACTTTTTAGCGGTCTGATGGTAATTTGCTATTTAATTCTTATTTCCTGCTCGCAGACTAAAATGGACTGGTATGACGTTCCGCTCTACCCTTTCCTTGCTATACTTGTCGCAACGCTGCTTTACCAGGTTTTTCTTTTCATTCGGGATTCAGAATGGTTTAAGTTTCACATGCGCGTGAATATTCTTCATTTTATATTTCTTGCGCTTGTATTCTATGCCCCATACCAGTTCGTTTTCAATAAAACCTATTTGCCCGCTGAAACTCAACTGGATAAGCAATTGTATTCGATTGCGTATACGCTTAAAGATGCGGTGAAAGGAAATGAGGATCTGAACGGTTACAGCATCGTGTTTGAGGGGTATAATGCCCACCTGTTTTTCTACACAAGGATATTGCAGGAAAAAGGCGTTGATGTTGATTTTAAGGATGCGGGGGTGCTTGCTCACGGCGATAAGATCATTGCAAACCAACCGGAGATCATTCAATCTATCCGGAACCATTATTTTCACACCTTATTGAATGATGGTGAATTTGTGAAAATGCTGCGTATCGATAGCATTAGATAACTCACTTCTTGCTGATCGTAAACTGCACCCGCCTGTTCATGGCTCTCCCTTCATCCGTTTTATTATCCGCGAGCGGTTTTGTTTCGCCGTAACCGTTCGATCGCAGACGTGTGGCATTTATTCCCTTTGATATGAGATGATCCAGCACGGCCTTCGCACGGTTCTTTGACAGGCTTAGGTTACTTGTTTCGCTGCCAAGATCATCCGTATGCCCTTCAATTTCAATTTCCATTACCGGATTTTCTATTAGCGCCTGCGCTAGTTTATCCAGTTCAAGAAAAGAATCCTTCAACAGGTCCCATTTGCCTGTTTCAAAAAAAACATTGTTCAGTCGTACAGTTTGGCCCACTTCGATCGGAACAAGGTACAGGTCGCGTTTGATCTCCGTATATTCAGAAAGAGCAAGCAGATCCATATTTTCGTTCACGGCTATGAATCCCTCCATCGAGGCAGAGAACCCGTATTTCTTTCCTATGAGCAGGCTGATCTTATATGTGCCGTCAGCCGCGCCGGAACTTGCTATGCCTGCTTCTTTTCCGTCATCAATGAATACATAAGTGATATTGCATGCGATCGGCTCCTTCGTCTTTGCATTAAGAACTTTTCCGGAAACAAGTACAACCGGGTCAGGTTTGATCTCCTTCGGTAGTTTCACACGAAAAATATCAATGCCCCCAATTGCCCGTTTTGAGGAAGAAAAATATGCGTATTCACCGGAAGCAGGCAAGGTATAATACGCATCCCAGTCCGGCGTATTGATCACAGGTCCAAGATTGACGGGCTCTGACCAGTTTGTCCAGGTACTATCCAGGCGTTTCGTCATGAAGATATCATTCGAACCATAACCCGGATGTCCGGCGGAGGAAAAATACAACGTCGTATTGTCCGATGCAAGAAAGGGACCGGTCTCTCCCCCTGCCGTATTCACAACCCCGCCGATATTCTTTGGTTCTGACCACTCCGCATTTTCCTCAAGAAATGAAACATAAATGTCTTTATCTCCGTAGCTATCCTTTCGTTCAACGGTCATCAACAATACTTTTCCATTTCCTCCCATACAAAACTCATTGTAATCATTCAGATTATAATAATCCCGAACCGGAAGTTTTAAAGGCTCATCCCAACCACCGCTCTTGTTCTTTGTGGAATAAGAAATTCCCTGCCCTCCCTTATTGTATGATCCGCCCAGGATCACTTTATTCCCGTCGGTGGTAACCGAACTTACAAAGTTCGGGTCTTTGTTGTTAAGAGGCTGACCGGGATTGATGGCCTTTCCCCACTTGCCATCCGTCATCAGCTCACTGATCCGGATATCCTGGTCGCCTTCACCGGAAGGGTCGCCCACCCGACAGATATACAGCGTTTTCCCATCTGCCGAGATCACAGGCAAGAGTTCATCATAGGTCGAGTTAATGTTCTCGCCAAGATTTTCCTTCTCTGAAACGACTTTCATATCCGTAGCGATATTGGGCTTTGCAACAAAAGGATCCTTTGAATCCGAGATCCCGATCGCGTCTATCAGCACAAACTTCCCGTATTTCGTGAGGTCCAGGACCACCTTAACGGCCATAACATCGTAAGTTGTTTTTGGAAACAGCACGCTTAACATTCTCACGCCTCCATCAACCTTGCCCGGTTTTCCCCTATAAACCGAGTGTTCCTTCCCGCTTGCATCGTATAGAAATACTTTTGAGACCGCAGATGCCGCAAAAGATTCCGCGATGATCACCTGCTGTATCTTCCCAGGAACAGAAAATCCAACTTTTACAAACTCATTTCCTGAGATCTGCGCCGGTCGCCAGGCTGTCGGACTATCACCGCCTGGTGGCATGGATGCCGGTTTGCCCATTACCTGCTTTGCCGAATACTGTTTTGAACTTTTTTCTGATGAGAATTCAAGAACGGAACTTGCCCACTGAACATTTTGAGCCTGGGCCATGCTGCAAAGAAAAAAAAGGAGTGTGGTGAAAAGCCTCATACCTCAGGAGAAAGCTGAACCCTGGATCCTTCCGAACAATTTTTACAGATCTCGATCTCTTTTCTCCCTTTTAGCAGGGATGTTCTGAACCGGCTGTATGCATCCGAATGCCAGATCTCACCTAACGAAGTTTTATTGATATCGCCCATTACGTACTTAGCATCCTTATCAAAGCAGCATGGAACAACCTTCCCATCCCATGTGATCACACAGGAGTGCCACATCTTCCAGCAATGATCCTCAAGGTGGTTGTCGATCTTGAATTTACCTGTCCCATTAAGATAGTAGCGCGACAATTCCTTTTCTTTAGGAATAAGCGAGTTTCCGTTCTCGAAATCATACACCTGGACTGTTTTGAAAATTATTTTGACATCAATGAGATCCCGAAAAGCTTCCCTCACGATGCTTCGTTCGTGTTTGTTGTGCTCCATCACAATGAACTGAACCACAATTTCGGGGGAAGAAGATCTAAGTTCCGACTTTGCCTTAACCATGTTTCGAATTCCTTGAAGGACAGTATCCAGTTCACCGCCGATACGGTATCGCTCATAGGTCTGTTGCGACATTCCGTCCAGTGATATGATCAGCCTGCCAAGTCCGGAACGAACAATTGCCTCCGCTTTCTCCGGATCCAGGTAATGCCCGTTCGTTGAAGTAACCGTGAAAACTTTTTTGCTGGCGGCATATTCTACCATTTCATTGAAGGCTGGATGCAAATAGGGTTCTCCCTGGAAATAAAAAGTGAGGTATATCACTTTGCCACTGACCTGGTCAATGATGCTGCGAAAAAGTTCAGGAGCAATGCTTCCGGTAGGTCTGGTGAATGAGCGAAGGCCACTTGGACACTCGGGGCATCGCAAATTACAGGATGTTGTTGGTTCGATCGAGATACTTACGGGATAGGAAGGTGCCAACATCCTACCCGTCAGCCTGGACCAATGATATGATCCCCAGACGCGGGAAGCATTCAGAATACGTGAAAAAGATGGTGTTACCCGGAGCCTCATACTCAATTATCAAATTTAGGGCTTTCAGCAAGATTCCTTCCGGCTATCTTATGGTGTCTGTAAGTAAAGACATTCTGCCATTCAAGGTTTTTTGGTAACTTCGAGGCGTAACAAATCTCCCGCTTCTGACTTATTTTCAAACAGTTAGATTGTCGGCACAACTTCTATTCTCGCCATGTGGTCAGCATTAGGACGCAACATTTTACGTTTCAGGATCCAGTTCCTAATTGCGTTAGTCCTTATTACGATCGGGTTTGGGTATTATGCAACCAATATTGAGCTTGCTTACACGTATACGCGCGCGCTTCCTTCTGATGATCCTGACTATGTTGAGTATGAAAAGTTCCGAAAACTTTATGGTGACGACGGAAAAGTAATTGTGATCGGATTTGAGGATAAGGACCTCTTCAAACTTGATCATTTCAACGCGTGGTTCGACCTGGATAAGGAGATCCGCCAGGTCAAAGGAATTAAAGATGTTCTTTCCATTGCAAGTCTTTACAATCTTCATAAAATTGATTCCCTTACAAAGTTTGAATTCAGGCAGATCTTCAAAGACAAACCTGCTTCACAAGCGGAGCTTGACAGCCTGAAGGAAGTTATCTTCAATCTTCCCTTTTATGATGGATTAGCGTATAACAAAAAGACCGGTGCCACACTGATGGCCGTAACGTTCAATGAAAGCGCGCTCAATTCCAGAGACAGGATCTCCATTGTGAAAGACCTGGTAGATCTTGGAGATAAATTCGGATTAAAAATAAATAAGGAAGTTCATTACTCCGGGATGCCGTATATACGGACCGTTTTAATGACGCAGGTGGGAAAGGAAATGGTGCTTTTTCTCGTACTGGCAATTGCCGTAACCACACTCATACTTTGGGTATTCTTCCGTTATTTTAATGCGGTATTCTTCTCGCTCATTGTTGTGATCATCAGCGTCATCTGGTCGGTGGGAACACTTTCTTTGTTCGGCTATAATCTAACGATCCTTTCCGGATTGATCCCGCCCTTGATCGTCATCATCGGGCTGCCCAATTGCATCTTCCTGATCAATAAATACCAGGAAGAATTATTACGTCACGGAAATAAGATGAAATCCTTAAGCCGGACGGTTGAGAAGGTAGGTTTATCGAATTTCCTGGCGAATATCACCACCGCTATAGGATTCGGAGTTTTCTATTTTACGAACAGCACTATTCTGGTTCAATTCGGGATTGTAGCAGCCATCAACGTAATGACCACCTATGTTGTTGCCCTTTTCTTCATTCCTATCATGTTTTCCTATCTGCCGATCCCCTCGGTTAAAGCAACGAAGCATTTGAAAGGAAAGCGGATCAATTTCCTTCTGGAATGGGTGGATAAGGTCGTACACCAGCACCGGAAGCTGACGTACCTGATCACAGCCATCATAACCGGAATTGCGATCTGGGGGATGATGAAAATAAAGGTCATTGGTTACGTGGTGGACGATCTGCCGCAGGACAATCCCGTCAATACCCATTTGCGTTTCTTTGAGCGCAATTTCAACGGGGTGCTTCCGTTTGAGATAAGCATTGATACAAAAAAGGAAGGCGGAGTGTTCTCTGATAATGCAAAAACCTTATACAAGATCAAATCGCTGCAGAAAAAACTTGCAGAGCATCCTGAGTTATCCAAACCGGTATCCGTAACTGAAGTATTAAAATTTGCATACCAGGCCTTCAACGACGGAGATCCGAAATATTTTATTCTTCCGGGTGCAACGGAATTGAAAAAGCTTTCTGAATATACCTCTTCGGTCAAGGGAAAGGAGAACCGCTTTGCAACATTCATTGATTCAACAAAACAACATACGCGGTTAAGTTACCAGGTAGCGGATATTGGTTCGGTACGAATGAAGGAGCTTATCGCAGGAGTTGGCGTCCAGATCGATTCCGTTTTTCCAAAAGCGGAATACGAAGTAAAAGTAACCGGTTATGCCCATGTGTTCCTGAAGGGGAATGACTACCTGTTCCATCACCTGTTTGTGAGTTTGTTCATTGCAATCGGACTGATCCTGCTCATCGGGATCATTCTTTTCAGAAGCGTTGCCATTATTGTTCTGTCAAAGGCGCCTGCCCTGATCCCTCTTGTCATTACGGCGGGTATAATGGGGTTCATGGGAATACCTTTCAAATCCTCCACCATCCTGATCTTCAGCATTGCGTTCGGAATCGCATCGGACGGAACAATTTATATTCTTACTGAATACAGGAACCAACTTTTTAAACGCAAGATGGTTGATGAAGGGAAAGCGATCTCAAAGACGATCCGGGAGATCGGACTGAGTATGATCTATACCGCGGTCATCCTCTTTTCCGGCTTCGCTATTTTCGCGGCATCGTCATTCGGAGGAACGGTGGCATTGGGGATCCTGATCTCCATCACGCTGCTTGTATCTCTTGTTACCAATCTTGTTCTCTTGCCCTGTATCCTGCTTTCGCTTGAGAAGCGGAATGTGATGAAGGCATTGAAGCGTGAGCCCCTGATCAATATAATTGATGAAGAAGAAGACATCGATCTGGATAAGCTTGAGATCCAAAAAGTAAAAAACGAAACGAACGAACCATGAAGGGTATCATCTTAGCCGGCGGATCCGGCACAAGGCTTCATCCGCTCACCCTTGCGGTGAGTAAACAGTTGATGCCTGTTTACGACAAACCGATGATCTATTATCCTTTGTCGGTGTTGATGATGGCAGGGATCCGTGAAATCCTGATCATTTCCACTCCTACCGATCTTCCTGCTTTTGAGCGGTTGCTTGGCGACGGAAAGAATATCGGCTGTTCGTTCTCCTATGCTGAACAAAAAGTGCCTAACGGTCTGGCGCAGGCATTCGTGATCGGCGAAAAATTCATTGGAAAGGAAAAGGTGGCACTGGTACTCGGCGATAATATTTTTTACGGAACGGGAATGGGAAGGATGCTTAAGAATTTCAACGATCCCACAGGAGGAATAGTCCTCGCTTACCATGTCAGCGATCCGGAACGGTACGGTGTAGTAGAATTCGACACAAACGGTAAGGCAATTTCCATTGAGGAAAAACCGGCCAACCCCAGATCGAACTACGCTATTCCCGGTCTTTACTTCTATGATAATGCTGTTGTTAACATCGCAAAGGATCTCAAACCCGGCGCAAGGGGAGAATATGAGATCACTGACGTCAACAAAGAATACATGAAACTTGGGAAGCTTCATGTGGCCAAACTTGAAAGGGGCACGGCCTGGCTAGATACCGGAACTTTTTCATCGCTCATGCAGGCTGCGCAGTTCGTACAGGTCATTGAGGAGCGGCAAGGTCAAAAGATCGGTTGCATTGAAGAAGTGGCGTACAGAATGGGATTCATCACACGTGCGCAACTGAATATTCTTGCGGAGCCATTACGCAAAAGCGGATATGGTGATTACCTAATTAAGCTGGACTAGATCCTTGTTTCCCGGAATTGCATCATACCATCAGGCCATAAGCAGGGAACTCAAAAAGCTTTCTTCCGGACTATCTTCGCATCACTCATTACTTTATGAACCGGTGAATCATTCGCTCGGTTCCGGCGGAAAATTGATCCGTCCTATTCTTGTGTTACTCGGATGCAAAATGTATTGCGACAACGCGCTTCGCGCCATGCATGCAGCTACTGCGATCGAACTGTTTCATAATTTCACATTGATCCATGATGACATCATGGACCGTTCTGAATTACGACGTAAGAGACCAACTGTATACAAAAAGTGGGGATCTGACACCGCCATTCTAAGCGGTGATGCCGTGCTTATCCTGGCAATGAAAGAACTTGAAAAGATCCCTTCCCGGAGAAGAAAAGAGGTCTTCGATGTGTTTCTCAGCTCAGCGCTTAAAGTTTGTGAAGGCCAGGAAATGGATATGCGATTTGAGAAAGCCAGGGGAGTAAATGAAGCGAGCTATCTGCGCATGATCGAATGTAAGACCGCCGTATTGCTGGGCGCCAGTTTGCAGATCGGCGCGCTCATTGGCGGCGCCACATGGAAAGAATCACAAAAATTATTTCGCTATGGTATTCTGATCGGAACAGCTTTTCAGCTGAAAGATGATCTGCTGGATGTCTTTGGCAATAAACATAAGACAGGGAAGCAACAAGGAACAGACATTCGTAACAAGAAGAAGACCTGGCTTTGGATCAGGGCAAGATCGGAAGGAAAAGACCCCGGAAAGATCAGGAATGTTGCCGGTGTGATCCGTTTATACCGTGATCTGCATCTTGATGAGGCGGGTAAGCAAAAACAGGATCAATTAATGAGAAAGGCTTCTAAAGTGCTGGAAACTACCAAATGTTCTGCCTCGGAGAAAAAAAAGCTTGAATTGCTGACGCAGTGGCTTGTTACGAGGGATTCCTGAAAAGGTTTTGTTAAATAGACAAAGTGAGTCGTTTTCGCGACTAAACCCTCATTCTCCTTCATCAATATTTCCTGTCCGGGAAGCAACTATAAGTCGGATCAAAGAGTCTATATATCAGGGAAATAACCTACCTTTAATGTTCAATATGAGGGTGTTAGAATCCCTGCAAGGAGTAATATCTGCCAACGTGAAAAGAGTTTGTTCTTTCCTGGTTTTATTTTCCCTAACATGTCTTGTCACTGCCCATGATCTTTATTGGGTAGGCGGAGCAGGAAAATGGTCGGATGCAAATCACTGGGCATCACTCAACGGAGGCAAAGGATCTGCAGGAGCTCCGGGCGAAAATGATATAGCCTATTTTACCAATGCTTCCGGTCTCAAAAAGGGCGATCTCGTACTTGTTGAAGCAAACGTTATATGTAGAGCCATTCGCTTTAATGTAGAGGACGGACTTTTCAGGATCGCCGTTGCAAATAATGTAGTTATTCAAACTACTTCTTCGAACGATTATTCCCGGCTCAACCGATTTCTTGCAAGTAAACGTGTTTACGAATCAGGCGATAATCCGCAATCTCCCGTAACTGACCTGCACCCTGTTCCGCTTACGCACACTTGTACTATATCTGTTGTAACTGACAACCTCTGTCCCGGGGAATGCAACGGTACCGCAACGGTTACCGCCAATCCACCCGGAAGTTATTCCTATTTCTGGATCCCAAGCAACCAGACAACGCAGACCGCCACCGGTCTTTGTGCCGGCCAGGGTTACATCGTCCAGGTTATTGACAATACCAATCCGAACGACGTTTGCCAGGCGGGTATCCTGATGACAAATTTTCTTCCATTCGGAAGTTTTTTCAACAACGTTAATCTTTTGTGTAACGGCATCTGCACCGGCCAAAGCACGATCAATGTCATCGGAGGAACTCCGCCTTATTCCTATTTGTGGACTCCTACCGCGCAGGTAACCCAGGTCGCGACAGGTCTTTGTGCTCAAACCTATACCATCACCGTTACTGATGCTAATAGTTGTACGTACACCGCTACCACCACCATCACCCAACCTCCGGCGATAAGCCCAAATCCTACGCAAACAAACGTTCTGTGTAATCCGAACTGCGATGGAACAGCCACGGTGGCGCCTACAGGTGGTGTAGCTCCCTATACATATTTGTGGACTCCGACTGCACAGACAACACCAACAGCAACCGGTCTTTGTGCCGGAACATACACCGTAACCATCACGGATGCGAACAATTGCACGGTCACGCAAACTTTCACGATCACGCAACCTCCGCTTCCCCTTAGTGTTTCCATTACCGCGACAGGAAATCCTGTTCCCTGTTTTGGAAATTGTACCGCGACGCTTACAGCCAATCCGCTGGGAGGCGTTGCTCCCTACACTTATGTTTGGGCCCCGGGAGGTCAGCTTACGCAAACCATTACCGGCGTATGCGCAGGAACGTATACCGTTACCATCACGGACGCGAATGCATGTACGCGAACGGCGACCTTCACAGTTACTGAACCTCCGGCACTCACCATAAGCATAACAACAACAGGAAATCCACTCGATTGCTTTGGGGATTGCGATGCTTCAGCTACAGCAACCCCGGGAGGCGGAACCCCTCCTTACAGTTATTCATGGAATCCCACGGGGCAGATCACCGCCACCGCCACGGGTCTTTGCGCAGGAACGTATACGGTAACTGTATCCGATGCTAATAGCTGCACCATCACACAAACGATTACCATCACACAGCCGCCTGCACTTACGGCGAGCATTACTACAACTAATAATCCCGTTCAGTGTTTTGGATTTTGTACAGCCACGGCAACTGCCAACCCTGCAGGAGGAACACCGGTTTATACATACTCATGGAACACCATTCCTGTGCAGCTCACTCAAACTGCCACCGGATTATGTGCCGGAACCTATACGGTGACCGTCACGGATGCGAACGGATGTACTACAACTCAGGCAATCACCATTACACAGCCAACTCAGATACAGATCGGTCTTACGATAACGAACAATCCCCTTCTTTGTAACGGTCAATGTATCGCTACGGCAACAACCAATGCCAGCGGGGGAACGCCGGGATACACCTACGTTTGGAATCCTGGAGGTGCAACTACTTCTTCGGTTGCCGGCTTGTGCGCAGGAAGTTATACCGTAACGATCACAGATGCCGCCGGCTGTACACGTTCGCAGACATTCACAATCACGCAACCAACGCTTCTTACCACAACGCAAAGTTCAACCACCCTTGATTGTTTTGGAGATTGCGATGCAAATCTCGGTGTAAGCGCATTTGGCGGAACTGCTCCGTACACCTATTCCTGGGCGCCCGGAGGCCAGACTACATCTTCGATCACAGGCCAGTGCGCCGGTAGCTATACGGTGACGGTGACAGATGCTAACGGTTGTACTTCTTCACAGGTAATCACATTACTCCAGCCACCGGCAATTAATCTTGTTACCGCCACCATTGATCCGAACTGCAGTAGCGGTTGTGATGGTTCCGCAACGGTCATTGCAGGAGGTGGAACCGCGCCATACAATTATGTGTGGTTGCCGGGAGGACAAACTACCGCCACCATCACCGGACTATGTGCCGGGACCTATACGGTTACCGTTACGGATGCCAACGGTTGTACGCTTACCTCATCGGTTACGATAAATAATCCTCCTCCTGTCTCAACAAACGTGACACAAGTTAACGTTTCATGTTTTGGCTTATGCGATGGATCCGCAACGGCGTTCCCAAGCGGGGGAACTGCCCCATATACATATTTGTGGAACCCCGGAGGATTTACTACTGCGGGAATAACGGGACTTTGCGCCGGAAATTATAATCTGACCGTCACCGATGCAAACGGTTGCTCTGTCAGCCAGATCGTTACCATCACCCAGCCGCCTATACTTGTCGCTACCATTTCCGCAACAACAACATCATGTAACATTTGTAACGGAACAGCTACTGCCAATCCTATTGGCGGAACGGCTCCATACACTTTCTTGTGGAATACGGTGCCACCGCAAACCGGCCAAACCGCCACGGGACTTTGCCCGGGATCCTATACGGTAACCATTACAGATGCAAACGGATGTACGGCGACAGCAGTGGCGATTGTTTTGCAGACCGTTCAGATAGTCATCACCACATCTGCTGATACATTAGATTGTTTCGGCGATTGTGACGGGATTGCAACAGCTGTGCCTTCAGGAGGTCAGGCTCCTTATTCGTATCTATGGACACCTGCTCCATTCCAAACCACACAAACAGCAACCGGGCTTTGCGCAGGAACGTACACTGTGAATGTGACCGACGCAAACGGTTGTTTTGGCGTTGACTCCGTTACATTCAATGAGCCACCTCAGTTAACTTCCTCTGCGACCACAACCAACAACGTATGTAACGGCGCATGCATCGGCACGGCAACTGTCACAGCAGGCGGAGGGACGCCAGGCTATACCTACTCCTGGAACACTGTGCCGGTTCAGATCACGCCTATTGCAACAGGACTTTGTTCAGGTTCATATACGGTAACCGTTACGGATGCCAACGGATGTACCAGCACAACAGTTGTAACAATTACAGAGCCGCCTGCTATCGCAATCAATCCCACCCTCACATTGGCAAATTGTAATCTTTGTGACGGAGCCATTGTGTTGAATGAATCAGGCGGAACACCACCTTATACTTTCCTTTGGTCGCCTGCGATATCTGTCAGCAACACCGCAATAAATGTGTGCGCAGGATCCTATACAGTAACCATCACGGATGCGAACGGATGCACTACCAGCTTTACCATTGCGCTTGGAAACCTGAACGGCCCAACGCTTACCATGTCCCAAACCATTACAACTTGCTTTGGTGATTGTGATGGAACAGCGACCGTGCTGGCCGTTGGCGGAACACCGCCGTATACGTATTCCTGGAATCCCACCGGACAGATCACGCCCACTGCTACAGGACTTTGCGCAGGTGTATATAACGTAACCGTAACGGATGCACCGGGATGCATAAGCTTCGGAACCATCACAGTCCTGGAACCCCCTCCTTTCAGTATCGTTTCCACCATTGTCAATTCCAATTGCGGCACAAACTGCGACGGCAGCATAAGTATTGTTCCTTCAGGCGGAACCCCACCTTATACCTATCTGTGGAATCCGGGCGCGCTTACCACACAAAATATTACAGGTCTGTGCGCTGGTATCTATACGCTTACCATTACGGATGCTAACCTGTGCGACAGCATTTTTACATTCACCGTGACGGCTCCACCTCCTGTAACGGTTACAATCAACTTTACGAACGTAAATTGTAACGGTGCATGCGACGGAACAGCAATAGCTAACCCGGCAGGAGGGGTAGGAAATTTCACTTACCTCTGGATGCCCGGCGCCGTCGTTACCCAGAACATGGCCAATATGTGTCCGGGAACGTATACCGTCACTGTAACAGATGCAAACGGGTGCACGGCAACGGCAACGGTAACCATAACGGAACCGCTGGTCCTTACACTTGTATTGAATACTTCAACTCCTGCATTGTGCTCCAACACATGTGACGGAACCGCAAGCCTCATTGCGGGCGGCGGAACACCAGTTTATACTTATTCATGGAATCCCGGCGGATACACTACTCCATCCGAAACAGCGCTTTGCGCCGGAACATATACTGTAACGGTAACGGATGCGAACGGATGCGCTGCCACGCTCGCCGTTGTGATAGGCGCCCCTTCAGCGGTGCTTACAGGTTTACAGCAATTTAATGCAAGCTGCAATGGTTCTTGCAACGGGGCTGCGCAATCTACTCCATCAGGCGGAACGGGACCATACACGTACTTATGGACTCCCGGCGGGGCAACTACTCAGGTCGTTAACGGTTTATGTTCCGGCTCGTATACGCTGGTTGTGACGGATGCGAACAATTGTACAGGTTCCAGCATCTTTGTCATCACTGCGCCAACCGTACTACAGCCGAATGGAACAATCGTTGCGCAACCTACCTGTGCAACAAGCTGCGACGCGATCCTTACTTCAAACCCTGTAGGCGGAACTGCTCCTTATTCGTATCTGTGGATCCCGGGAAATATTGTGACACAGACAGCAACGGGATTATGCGGACAAACTACCTATACGCTCACAGTCACAGATGCGAACGGATGTACGGCAACGCAGGTAATTGCCGTTAGTGATCCTCCTCCTATCCTGGTCACGCCATCCGTAGGACAGGCAAACTGTAATGTGTGTAACGGAACCATTAATATCGTTCCTTCCGGCGGAACCCCTCCTTATACCTATCTGTGGACTCCCGGAAACATGACAACACAAAATGTGAGCGGACTTTGCGCAGGATTATATTTTGTGACGATCACTGATGTGAACGGATGTTCCGCAACATTCTCGTATGGAGTAAGTAATACGACGGGACCTACTTTAGCAATGAGTCAAACGCCTGCCTCCTGTCCCAACAGTTGTGATGGTACGGCAACCGTTGTTGCGGTCGGTAACGCACCATTCGCTTATCTCTGGACTCCTACATCTTCTGTTACTACCACCATAACGGGTCTTTGCCCGGGCTCTTATACGGTAATGGTAACAGATGCGGGAAGTTGTATCACGCTGGATTCTGTTATGGTCCTTTCACCGCCGGCCATACTTGATAATCCAACGGTCACCAATGCGCAATGCATGGGAATTTGCAACGGAAGCATTACGGTTGCTCCAACAGGAGGAAATGGCGGGCCATACACTTACCAGTGGCTTGCTCCATTGAGCGCAACCACCGCCACAGTGATCAATCTTTGTGTAGGAAATTATTCTGTGATCATTACCGATGCCACCGGATGCGCTGACACGTTCAATTATGTCATCTCCGGCAATGCCTTTGTGAATTTCAATACCGCTGCTACGAACATCAATTGCAGCAGCGCATGTACAGGAACGGCCAACGTTTTCAATCTCACAGGCGGAACAATTCCATATAGTTTCAACTGGAGCGATCCTTTCGGTCAGTTCACACAAACTGCAACCGGGCTTTGTGCCGGAACATTCACCGTGATCGTTACCGACGCAAATGGTTGCACAAATTCTCAAAGCGTTATTGTAACGGCAAGTCCTCCCATTACTCTCACAGCGAATGTAACTCAACCTTCTTGTGGTCTTTGTAATGGTTCGGTTACAGTTACCCCTTCCGGTGGAACCGGCACGTATACTTACCTCTGGAATACCGGCGGAACTACCAATACGGAAAATGGTATTTGCGCAGGTCTGTACCAGGTAACCGTTACTGATTCCCTTGGATGTTCACAAACATTCAGCATTCCTATAAGCAATCCGGGGGCGCCGAACCCGAATGTTGCAATCACAAATCCGCTCTGCTTCGGCTTATGCACAGGTATAGCAACCGCAGCGCCAACGGGTGGAACGCCTCCTTATACGTATAACTGGTTGCCGGGCGGACAAACCACACCTTCCATCAATAACCTATGTCCGGGCACATATTTTATACAAGTGATCGATGCCAACGGATGTATAACAACGGATACGGTCATCATCACTTCTCCTTCCCAGATACTTGCGAACCAATTTGTAACAAATACAGATTGCGGAAGCTGCAACGGTATTATCAATACAAACGCAAGCGGCGGTGTAGGACCTTATACATACGCATGGTTACCGGGTGGGCAAACCACCCCGGGCATTTCAAATCTTTGCGCGGGAATTTATACGCTCACGATCACAGATGCGAACGGATGTACTCAAACATTTACTATTCCGATCACCACAACAAACGGCCCTACGGTTTCGATCAGCACAACCGATCCTTCCTGTAATGGAATTTGTTCAGGCACCGCAACAGCAACTGTTGCGGGCGGTACTCCGCCTTACATATATAACTGGAGCAGTGGCGGAACAACCAATACTGAAATAAATCTTTGCGGTGGAGTTTATACACTTACCGTAATTGATGCAACACCTTGTACAACGATCGTGATTGTGACGATCAATCAACCTCCTCCTATCTTGTTCAATGCGGCAATCGCTAACAATCCCTTGTGTAATGCTGATTGTAACGGTGATATCACCGTGATTCCATTCGGTGGCACGCCACCATACACATATTTCTGGGCGCCATTAGGTCAGACGACCCCGTTCATCAATAATTTATGCCAGGGAAGCTATACTGTTACCGTTACGGATGCAAACAGTTGTACCGCCACACAGGTCATCACGCTTACTGATCCGCCGGTGCTGCTTATTTCCAATGTTGTCGTTACAAACTCAAGCTGTAATACCATTGCGGATGGCGCGATAGACATTACAGTCACAGGCGGCGTTCAGCCATACTCATACCTCTGGACACCGGGAAATATTACCACGCAGGATCTCACAAACATTCTGTCAGGGACGTATATCGTTGTTGTGACAGATACGAATGGCTGTACCACATCGGATACCATAACCGTGACTGCCGCGCTTACCGTAATTGCTGATGCAGGCAATGATACTGCCGCCTGCGAAGGAGGAAGTTTTATCCTGGATGGAAGTGGAAGCACGAATGCGATCACTTACAGCTGGTTTGAGATACCCTCCATGAATAACCTGGGCAATACCGTAACTGTAAATATCCCAAGCCCATCGCCCGGTACATATACTTATATGCTTGTGGCAAGTAACGGACTATGCTCCGATACGGATACCGTTGTCATTATCATTAACCCGATCCCTTTTGCAAACGCGGGCGCAGATCAAAACGTCATTATTCTCAATAGTGTGGTGATAGGTGGTAGCCCAACCGGTCCCGCAGGTTCAACGTATGTGTGGTCGCCTGTGGGAAGTCTGAATGACAGTACGCTTGCTAATCCAACAGCCACACCAACTGTTACCACAACTTACACGGTCATTGTCACATCTCCTGCAGGTTGCACAGCCATCGATTCCGTGACGGTCTTTGTCTTCCCGCAGATCATATTCCCGAATGGTATCTCACCGAATGGCGACGGCGCGAATGATACATGGATCATCGACAACATCGGTCAATTCCCGAACAACTGGGTTGAGATCTATAACCGTTGGGGAGAATTACTTTTCAGGGGTGATGGTTATGATAACGTGAATGTATACTGGGATGGCACGTATAAAAAGAAGCCGGTACCGGTGGGAACATATTATTACATTATTAATTTGAATGATCCTTTATACCCGGATGTTTTCACAGGTCCGTTAACTGTTTACAGGTAACATGAAAAAACTGGTCATCCTATCCGGAATTATCCTCTGCTTCTTCGGCATGAAGTCGCAGCAGCTTCCGTTGTACACGCAATACATGCTCAATGATTTTCCGATGAATCCTGCTATTGCCGGCAAGGATCCTTTCTTTGCAGCCATGTCGGATAACCGTTACCAGTGGATCGGTATTACGGATGCGCCGAGGACATATATGTTGAGTTGTCATGGCCCGACAAAGAATATGAAGGTTGGCATGGGAGGATACCTGTTTACAGATATAGTTGGACCAACGCGAAGGATAGGCTTTAATTACGCTTATGCTTATCATGTCAAACTTTCGGATCAATTGAAATTATCGCTTGGATTATCCGCGGGGATCCTCCAGCATGCGGTTGACGGATCCAAGATCACCTTACGCGATCCGGCAGACCTGGTGATCAGCAACGGGTACCAAAGTGTGCTGGTGCCGGATTTCGGAACGGGCTTTTATCTTTACACTGACAAATGGTACGTAGGGGCTGCAGCGCCGCAGATCTATCCTGCTGAATTGAAGTTCTTCGATTATACGACCAAATCACAGAGCAGGCTTGCCACACACATGTATGCTTCTGCCGGTTACCGGTTTGATATAGGAGAGGATATTGATATTGAGCCCTCCGTTCTTTTCAAATATGTAAAACCCGTTCCGCTTCAATTCGATGGAGGATTACGGGTTGTATACAAGGAAGCGGTCTGGATCGGCGCCACTTTCCGCACCATGGATGCATGGGCAGCTTTTGTCGGATATACCTATCAGAAGAATATCACGATCGGCTATTCCTACGATTTCACCACTACGAATATCAAGAACTACAGTACAGGCACCCACGAATTACTCCTCGCCATACGTTTCGGGCACCGGGAAAGTCAGAATAATTCTGCAAGCAGGATAAAATAAGCTTCATGATCCGATCCTGGATCCTTACCGCATTCTTATTGTGCGCTGCATGTGGCATCGCGCAGGAAGATGATTATGTCAGTTCGGCAAGGATCGACACCGGCTTGGTTATTATTTATACGGAAGACGGAAATAAATTCAGCGGGAAATACATCAAAGCCGATGAGCAGTACTACACGATCGAAGACGTTTCCGTTGGAGAAGTCCGGGTGAAGAAACACCAGGTGCAGAAGTTTGTCATGCTCCGCAGCGGAGATGAAATTGAGGTCACGCTCGTGAATGGCAATATCATCAAAGGAACTGTTGATATTCAGTATTCCGACAAGATCGTTCTCAGGTCAAAATCAAGTGAAAAGATCGAGATCCCTTACAGCAAGATCGTTCAGTTCAGGAAGAAAGGCGATGTCCCGAAAGAGAAACCAAAATCTCCGAAGAAATTAGAGGAGGAGTTCGATCCGGATGATCGAGTGGCATACGCCTTCAACCAGAGGCATTTTCTTTCCCATAATGCCTTTATCCCAAAAAAAAGGACGGGAGTCGGTAGAACAAGTATGTTCGTGCTTTATCATTTCGACTATACCGTACTTGAGCCTCTGAGTCTAAGGCTGACAACATTAGGATTTTATCCAGTGTTGGGATTAAAATCCGGATTCAATATTACAGGTGATCTCAGAATAGGCATTAATACGGATGTCCTGATCCTGCCTTTGTACGGGCAGTTGATTTTAGGCGGCTACCTGCACCCTATGCTAACTTACGGCGACATTCACAATAATATTACAGCAGGCTCGCTCTTCCTTTTTACAAATGAATTTTTTTACCAGAATCCGATCCTCGCTTTTGCCGGGAATCTCCGTCTGAGCAGTACCTTATCGCTGGTGTCTGATAATTTTCTTGTACCATACGAGCTATTCTATTCCAGCAAGGTGTCTGCGTACCTGGGTATCTATTCACTTGGCATCCGTTTCACCGGAGACAGAGCTAGCTATGACGGAGGATTGTTCGTTATTCCCCAGCTTTGGCAGGAGCTCCGGATCCCTATTCCGCTGATATCCTATTCTACGGTGTTCTAAGCCTCATATCCTAATTATATTATCTTTGCCCGAAATTTATCAAAATGACCATCGGAAAGGATAAAGTAGTTTCATTGAGCTACGTATTAAGCTCAAGAAAAGATAAGGCCGAGGCTGAAACCATCGTTGAAAGAACAGAGGCCGTGAGTCCCTTCGTTTTTTTATTCGGTCACGGCGGTGTGATCGAAGGGTTTGAGCTCAATCTTAAGGGAAAGCAGAAAGGCGACACCTTCGATTTTCATATTGAGCCTGCAAAAGCTTACGGAGAATTCAATCCAAAATATGTGATCCCTGTTCCCATTGATGCATTCAAAAATGATAAAGGTGAGTTAGACCGGACTATGCTTACTCCCGGCAAAGCATTACCGATGCGGGATAACCAGGGAAATAATCTTGAAGGGATCATCCGATCCGTTACCATTACGGAGGTTGTGATGGATTTCAATCATCCCATGGCCGGGCATGAGTTGCATTTTATAGGAGAGGTTGTTGAGGTGCGGGAGGCGTCTAAAGAAGAGCTGGATCACGGGCATGTTCATGGCGCAGGTGGGCATCATCACCATTAAAACGCATACCGGATACTTACCGCTCCGTCCCAAAATCGGAAGCCGGCGTTGTAGAAATCATACATGGGTTTGACATCAATGCTCCAATTCAGCGGTGTTCCGGGTTCATGGTAATCGAGGCCGATGATAAAGTCCAGACCCGCATTGAACGTGTTCTCAGTATAAATGATCAGCTCCCGGTTCTTGTACAAGCCGCCCAAATAGTAGGCAATGTGCATGCCACCGCCGTAAAAGACACCAAAATGGTTTGATTTGAAAACGCGGTAGTTGTGATGCTCATAAAGGCCTGTCAGACCGAATCCATTCTCCATCAACTGGTACGTTGCAAATGCTTCAATTGCACCTTTTTGATTGATGAATCCCTTGAAGCTTAATCCCGATGCAAAACCGAGGCGTAAGCCGAATGCAGCCGGATACGGTTGCGAAACGGCAAGAATGGAAAAGAAAAGAAAAGAGCAAAAAAAGAACTTCTTCATTTATTACGGCAGCCCGCGCTTCTACTTCTTAACATTAGCAAACAGGTATTCCCTGTTCATCCTGGCAATATTCTCAAGCGAGATCTCCTTTGGACATTCTGCCTCGCAGGAACCTGTATTGGTACAGCTGCCAAATCCTTCATCATCCATTTGTTTCACCATGTCCAGAACGCGTGTATCCCGTTCTATCTGCCCCTGTGGCAACAATGCCAGTTGGGAAACTTTCGCCGATACAAATAACATGGCGGAAGCATTCTTGCAGGCGGCTACACATGCTCCGCATCCTATACAAGCGGCCGCTGAAAAAGCATCATCAGCATCCTGTTTATTGACAGGAATATTATTGGCATCCTTCGCGCTTCCGGTGTTGACAGAAACGAACCCTCCCGCAGCAATGATCCGGTCGAATGAGGTGCGGTCCACAACAAGATCCTTGAGCACTGTGAATGGTTTTGCTCTCCATGGTTCAACAATGATCGTATCGCCATCGCTGAATTGACGCATGTGAAGCTGGCAGGTTGTGGTGCCCGACTGAGGACCATGCGCCCTGCCATTTATGAACATGCTGCACATACCGCAAATACCTTCGCGACAATCATGATCGAATGCAACGGGCTCCCCGCCTTTTGTGATGAGTTGCTCGTTAAGAACGTCGAACATTTCAAGGAACGACATATCCGGGGAAATGTCTTTTACAGAGTAATTCACGAAGTTCCCTGCCTCCTTGCTGTTCTTTTGTCTCCAGATCTTAAGTACTAAATTCATAGTGCCTATTTATAACTGCGTTGTGAAGGTTTTACGATCTCGTAATTTAATTCTTCCTTATGCAATTCCCATACATATCCCGGTTTATATTCCCATGCTGAAACGTACATGAATTGATCATCATGACGCATCGCCTCGCCTTCTTCCGTCTGATGTTCCTCACGGAAATGCCCTCCACAGGACTCCGCTCTGTTCAGTGCATCCATGCACATGAGTTCTCCCAGCTCAAGGAAATCCGCTACACGACCGGCTTTTTCAAGTTCAATGTTCATTTCATTCTGGATGCCGGGTATCCTCACTTCCCTCCAGAATTCATCGCGCAATGTTCTTATTTCTGCAATTGCTTCTTTCAGGTCTTTCTCATTACGACCCATCCCGCACTTTTCCCACATGATCTTGCCTAATTTCTTATGGAAATGATCCACCGACTTTGTGCCCTTGATTCCCATCAATTTGTCAAGCGTATCCTGCACGTTTTTTTCTGCTTCCACAAAGGCTTCATGATCTGTAGGTATGGATTTTACGCGGATCTCCTGGGAAAGGTAGGATCCAATGGTATAAGGAATTACAAAATATCCGTCGGCGAGACCTTGCATGAGTGCGGAAGCACCCAGCCTGTTTGCACCGTGATCTGAAAAATTTGCTTCACCTAACGCATACAGACCCGGTACACTTGTCATGAGATCGTAATCAACCCAAAGACCTCCCATGGTGTAATGAACGGCCGGATAGATACGCATAGGGATCTCGTATGGATTTTCTCCGGTGATCTTTTCATACATCTCAAAAAGATTTCCATATTTCTCCTGTACCACCTGCTTTCCGAATGCGCTGATCTGTTCCCTGGTAGGATTATGAATATTCAATTGATTTGCTTTCGTTTTGCCGTAACGCCCGATCGCGGCTGCGTAATCGAGATAAACTGCCATTTTGGAAGTACCAACACCATAACCTGCATCGCAGCGCTCTTTGGCTGCTCGTGAAGCAACATCACGAGGAACAAGATTTCCGAAGGCCGGGTAACGACGCTCCAGGTAATAGTCGCGCTCATCTTCCGGTATCTGGTTTGCGGGTCTTGTATCATTCTGCGCTTTCGGCACCCAAATCCTGCCATCGTTACGAAGTGATTCGGACATGAGAGTCAGTTTCGACTGGTGATCCCCTGAAACAGGGATACAAGTGGGATGGATCTGCGTGAAACAGGGATTGCCGAAAAAGGCACCTTTCCTGTGCGCTTTCCATGCAGCGGTAACGTTGCTGCCCATCGCGTTGGTCGAAAGGAAAAAAACATTTCCATAACCGCCTGTACAGAGAAGTACGGCATGTCCGAAATGACGCTCAAGTTTTCCGCTGATGAGATCACGAGCAATAATTCCGCGGCATTTACCTTCTATGTTCACTACTTCCAGCATTTCGTGACGTGAAAACATCTGAACAGTACCCTTTCCTATTTGACGTTCAAGCGCGCTGTATGCGCCAAGCAAAAGTTGCTGTCCCGTTTGTCCCGCAGCATAAAATGTACGTTGAACCTGCGTTCCGCCAAACGACCTGTTATCCAGCAATCCCCCGTATTCCCTTGCAAAGGGAACGCCCTGCGCTACGCATTGGTCAATGATATTTGCGCTTACCTCTGCCAGTCGATAAACATTCGCCTCACGCGCACGGTAATCCCCGCCCTTGATGGTATCATAAAAAAGTCGGTAGACACTGTCCCCGTCGTTTTGATAATTTTTTGCGGCATTTATCCCGCCCTGGGCCGCAATGGAATGCGCCCTGCGCGGTGAGTCCTGAAAACAAAAACATTTTACCTTATACCCAAGTTCAGCCAGTGAAGCAGCAGCTGACGCGCCCGCAAGTCCTGAACCAACAATGATGATCTCCAGGCTTCTTTTATTCGCAGGGTTAACGAGCGGAGCAGTGGAACGGTATTTGGCCCACTTCGTTTCGAGCGATCCTTCAGGTATTTTTGAATTCAGCTTAGACATACCGTACCATTTAATTACATATTCCAGTTAAGTAGATCGAATCCTATCCTGTCTGAAACAAAGAACAGAACGGGAAAAGCGGCAAAGCCCAACCACAATGCGAGCGCGAGCCCTGTGGCGGCTATTTTTAAGATCGGTTCATATTTCTTGTTGTTTGCGCCCAGCGTATGAAATGCGCTTCTGAAGCCATGATTAAGATGGAATGCAAGGAAACATATTGAAACAAAGTAAAGAAGCGCGTACCATGGGTTAGCCAGCGCCTCTGCAACCTCCTGTGAAAGCGTTTCATGCCCATCGGGGCCTACCTCTCCGGTAATACGATAGGGAACAAAAAAATTATACAAGTGAACAACGATGAAAAAAAGGATCACGCTGCCGGTAATTCCCATGTTGCGCGAAAACCATGAGCTGGTTTCACTGACCTTAAACCTTGCATATTTTACGGGACGGGCTTTGGCATTTTCCCCTGTAAGGTAGATGGCCTGGATCACGTGAAGAATTATGGCAATGAATAAAAAGATCTCGACAATGCGGATAATGATACTGTGTACCATGCTGTGTGAAGCTTCATTAAAAGCTTCGCCTCCGTCACCTGCGAACAGAAGAAGATTTGTGTAAAGATGCTCAACCAAAAAAAGAATGAGGAACAATCCCGTACAGGCCATGACAACTTTTTTGCCCAGGGACGAGGAAAGGAATTTGTTCATAAAGATTGATTGGTAACGTACAAATGTAGGAAAAAGCATTAATCGTCCTAAGCGTACACATTTAACTGATATTCAGCTACTTATCTAACATCGCGAACCCTATTAATTCATGCCCTATATTTGATAAAAACCTAGTCATGAAAAGAACTTTACTCAGCTTAACTCTGGCAATTTCATGCGTAGCAAATGCACAACTTATCACGGATACGTTAGCGATCCAGGATTTTGAAGTTATACCGATGACACCTACATGGACCTTTACCGGACCGGTTGTTTATCGAAGTGGCTTTACCTCTGCAACGGCAGGACCGCCTAACAGTCCCGTTGGGATAGGAGGCTCCAGAGCATGGGAAACTACCACCAACAGCGCAGGACTCATTCTTGAGTTTGCGAACGTTACGGTCACACCCGGTTATGACAGCGTGAGGGTAAAATTCCGTTTAGCAGCGATGGATACGGGAGGTACGAGCAGTGGTCCTGACGACCTGGACTATATGCTGACAGAAGTTAGTCTGGACGGGGGTAGCACGTATTATCAGCGTTTACGGATCCGGGGAGCGGTGACGAATAACTGCTATTGGCCCTACTCCGCAACAGGAGTAGCGAAAGTTTATTATCAGCCTCAAACAGAACAGATGTTTCAACCCGCGACGAGCGGACCGCAAACTACCATGGGATATTCCACTTGTGAGATAACATTTCCGGGAACCGTAACACAAGTTCGAATCAAGATGACGGGCCGTTCCAGCTCCGCATCCGATACCTGGTTCGTTGATAACTTACTTATCACCGGTGAATACGTAAGCTCAGCTTCCGTGGAAAACACATTTAACGTTTCGGATATCATAGTTTCCCCGAATCCTTCCGACGGGATCTTTACTATTACAAATCAGAATGCATCACTTCCAATTGAAAAGATTGTTGTGATGGATCTGAGCGGGAAGGAGATCAAGGAGATAGTTCACAATGACCGAGGCTCCATGGCTCTTATTGACCTACCGTGCCTTGCACCAGGCCTCTATCTGCTAAAAGTGTCATCCGGTGTTCAGTACACCTTTGTAAAAATAGCGCTCACAAAAAATTAATATTTATTAGACAGTTATTCATTACCCTCATTACTTGTGGAAGTCATGCCATTGTATTGGGGCAGGATTATTCATACAGGTTATACAATTACGCCTGGAAAGAGAAGGTGCCAAAAACAGTGTCATTTGATACTGCCTTTGCAAAATTTCCTGCAGTAATTCTGAATGAGTCCATAGAATTAATTTTCGATCCTTTTGAATCTAAATCTTTCTATTTCAATACCCGATATTTCCCGGGACAAGTATATTTTCGCAAAACAGCGACTGTTCAGCTTTTAGACAAAGCGGGTGTTCAATCATTCTCGACAATTACATTACCTGAATCCTTCGACCCGGAATTTGATAGAATGTTTCGTCCTTTTGAGAAAAACAACGAGAAGATCACACCTATCCTGTTCGATGTAGAAGTGAAGTACTTTGCTGCAAGAGTTCTTGGGAAAAATGGGCAGACAAGGTCACTGAAACCGAAAGATAAGGCTAAATTAAGGGAGATCTTTATCCGGGACGAATTCTATAAATCGTATTCGTTCGAATATAAACTTGAGGGGCTTCAGGAAGGAGATGTCCTGGAATACGCCTATGAATATTCAATCCCATTTATTGTATATTATTTTACCAGCTCATGTCGATATTTTTTTCATTCGGAGTTTCCTAAGCAATTTTCAAAATTCAGTCTGACGCGCCAACCAAGCTTGTTCTTTTATCGGTTCAATGGCGCCAAATCCGATACTTATTATAACTCAGCCAAAGGTCAGACGGTGAACTTTCTTGATACTGCGCTTGCTGCGACGGGGGTACAACCAGGCTCCTGCATGAATAAAGATCTTCCATTCATTGGTTTTTTCTATTACAACTCATTTATGCAGGAACAGGGTATGCCCGCGCCTCTAACCCAGGATAGCGGGAAGGGGCCGTACTTTACACCTCCTATGATCTTCATGAGCGCCAATAAGAGAACTTCTGCATTGTACCAATCGCAATTCTTTACTTCGTCGAAAGTGAAACTCGATAAATATTATCATGAGATCACGTCGGGAATTGCAGACACTTTACCTCATAAAAAACTGCTTGCAATACACCAGGATATTTGCAACAACTTTAAATATGTTACCAAATGGCAAAAGTTTATTAATTATGATGTATTCAACGACCTGGGTGATGTTGCAGAGAAAAAAACGTTATACGAGGATAAACAAGAGGATCTATATGAAGAGTTAATGGGAAGAACGGGGTTTGATAAATACCTCTATGCAGGTTATGCTGACAAACGTATAGAAACATTTCATCCTGAAATTTTCTTTCCATTGCTTTCCTGGACTCGAGCTTATGCAATTCCTGTAGGAAAGAATGTCGTATCCATCTTACCAAAAAAAAGTCGAACAGGATTTAAAACAAATGAATTCCCCTTCTATTATGAAGATGTGAAAGTATATTATTACTCAAACCTTCCTGATTCGTTATCAGGTAAGTCACGATTAACATTCAAAGTCAGGCAGACACCGTATAGTGATGAAAATGCTAATATCCGAACGTATAACGCCGTTATGCGCGCCTCATTTGATACATTGCTGCTTCGCTGTGAGGGGCGGCTTAGTCTGGCAGGACAGTTTTCTACCATGACGCGCGGTCTTTATCTTTACGATGACATTGATTCAACCCTGAATAGCAATTACAAGAAGAAGATCTGGAATTTCAGGAAGGGTGTAAAATTGATAAAACAAGAAGCAACGGCAAAGGGAGAAGAATATCCGTTCAAGCACAATTTTAAGTTCAGATATCAATGTCCGGATATGCTAAGTAAGGTGAACGATACCGTGTTCGAGGCGGATCTCAGCGGATTGTTCAATCATATCATTCACCCTGATTTTTCAGCAAAATTGAGAACATTAACGTATTATCCGGACTTCATATTCCAGGATAAGATCCATTATCAATTGATATTTGACAGAGAATTCAGAATGAAAGACTCGGCCATCGTGACCATTCATATTCCTGTCAGCAAAGGATATTATTCTGTCAGGATCAGTCAGCCCACTGATACAACTCTTGATATTGAATCTTTCCTCGTGATAGCCGATATTGCATTCCCGGTTTCAAATGCGAATGAAATAGAATCGTTTACGAAGGCGGCAATGAATCTCAATTCTAGCAGGATAAGGCTGGTGGTAAAGCCAAAGAACTAGAAAGAGAAACTTATACGCCATATACTTGTGCAATAAAAAAGCGAGCTTTTGTTCCAGCTCGCTTTACAAAATAGAGGATTGTTTTGATCTCTGGTGGTGACGGAGGGAATTGAACCCCCGACACAAGGATTTTCAGTCCTTTGCTCTACCAACTGAGCTACGTCACCATACTCTAAATGGGCTGCAAACCTAGCCCTTTTTTGTGATTTTACCAAGTTCAAGAAAGACAACGCTGAACCCTGATTTTCATTATATTCGAAGACAATTCAATCATGAAAAGCATCACAATAATCCTCTCTGCCGGCCTCCTGATCTGCTCCTGCTCCTCCGATCAGGGATCCGACCCCGCAACTCTGAATACATCAGGAATTACTCCAGACCCCTATGCCCCGATAGCATTTGATACCACTGTGCTTAAAAAGAAAATTGAACTTGAAATAAAAAAATTTGACGATTCATCGTCGGGGTTTTTAAAACTTGAGGTCAACCGCTCCGGGCACGAATGGTACTCAAAGGAGTATTGGTATTTCAACAAAACTTGTGAATTGCAATATTTTAAAGGAGAATGGGGCTCTGAGTCGCTTGGAGGAGAATTCTTCTTTTCCTTCAGGGAAGATTCTTTGATCTGCGGATTTGAGCACAACGATAACCACATGGCTTATGATGAATTCTTCGGCTTCTATAAATTCATGACGCCGAATTGCGGGTACAGAACCTATTCAGAGATCATTTATACCCCGGCAAGCGGCAATTCGGTCAAATTTGATTACAAGCCTTTACCCATTGCCGAACTCAGGAAAAAAGAAACACAATTGCTGGATTTCCTTAAAAAGAATAAATCGGCTCTCAATGCGAAGTTCAGCGAGATGATAAAAAAAGATGGGAGCTATTACCTGGAGATCGTAAGCCAGGAACGCGTTTCAGATGAATATACCGCAGAATCGAAGGAAGAATTCTATATTGATTCGCTTCTTTACCACTGCGTCCCAAAGCCTGATTAAAGTCCTTCTTCTTCTTCCGTGCCGATCACATCAAATTCCTGCTTGATGCTTACTCCGTCCTGATCCACCAGCGTAATGGTGTGATGCCCCGGCGCAGGTGCCAGCTCTACCTGGTGGAATTCCTTCGTTGAGCCAATGAAGGTATCGTCAAGATGCCAGTGAAGAACTGCGTCCGTTCTCCTGTGGACAACCTCGAAAACTGTCCTTCCCAATGATCCGTCCTGCTGAATAGGAATTTTTATTTTGCTATTCTTCTTCGGATACACCACATAGATCGGTTTCTCATTTTGTTTCCCGGAGCAGTCGGGGCCAAATGGAGGAAGACTAACATAGGATGGATTATGATATTTATAATACTTTTCCATGATAGGCGGTAAAACAAAATACGACTGATGCTTCATCTCGTCCACACTTGCACACTCACTATCCACGCGGTATTTTCCTTTTTTATCGAGATGAATTATTTGGTGATAAGGGCAAGCGGTTGTTCGCAGGCAGGTGTTGGGGATCAGAACGGAATCGAGTGTCTCGCAATTCTCAGAGGCGCGGTGTCCACTTCTGCGACAGACGAGCACCTTTGTCATATTATCATCCGGTATCCTGAACCATCCTGTCTGCGGAAGTTTTGAAAATGCATCGAAGAGGATCGGCGCTGCTGCCTGTATTCCTGTGATCCCCGGCCTCCCCTCCCCGTCTGCATTTCCCACCCAGACCCCTACTACGTAACCGGGTGTGATACCAATTGCCCATCCGTCGCGGAAACCAAAACTGGTACCCGTTTTCCAGGCAACTTTCCCTGACGAAGAAAACGATTTCCAGTTTGCATCCGCATCGGGACGATTCACTTCTACCATCGCTTCGAATGTGGTGTAGATGACCGCCGGATCAAAGGGAGGTTGTATGATGCCCGGACTTCCCTGTTCCTTCTTTCCGAAAATATAATGTGGATCATTTTTCAGATCGGCGTTGTAATCAGGCTGCTGTTTCAGCGTTCTGGCCATAATTGCATAAACGGAAACGAGATCCCACAAGGTGGCTTCAGCGCCACCGAGAATAAGTGAGAGTCCGTAATTTGAAGCGGGTTTATTCAGAGTGCTCAATCCAAGTGTCTTTAAGTTCCTGTGAAACTTTTCAATACCATATTCATTCAGCATCCTCACAGCGGGAATATTCAGCGATCGGGATAAAGCCTTATCTGCATAGATGGCTCCCTCATACCCGGGATTGAAATTCTTAGGCGAGTATCCTCCTATCTGGGTTGGAACATCCGGGACAAGCATTTTAGGCATTAGTTTTCCGTCCTGCAGCATGTTCGCATACAGGAGAGGTTTTAAAATGCTTCCTGTACTTCTTGGCGCAGTGATCACGTCAACATCCGAGCCGTTCTCACCGCTATCGTCCTTTGTATTCCCGACGTAGGCAACAACCTCTCCTGTATTTACGGAGATCACGATCGTGGCTGCGTTATGGATCGCGTTCATTGAAAGCTTTTCATGATGATGATCCAGAATTTCCTGTATCCCCCGCTGTGTAAACACGTCGATCGTTGTTTTGATCACTTGTCCTTTGTATCCGTCTTCGATCGCTTTCTGCAATAAATGCTGTGCGGCTCGCGGAAGCGGATAAGGCTTTTGTGGAATGGGTTCTGTAAGCGCCAACTCATAGCTTACACCGTCAATGATGCCAACTTCTTTGAGACGATTTAACAGCCGGTTCCTCTTTTTTATCAGCCGCTCCTGGTTCTTTCCCGGATAGATAAGCGAAGGGGCATTTGGAAGTACGGCAAGCGTCGCCGATTCAGCCCATGAAAGCTGGTCCGCTGATCTGCCGAAGTATCTCCACGCGGCCGCATCCAGACCCACTACATTACCGCCGAATGGCGCATGGCTCGCATACATGGCAAGAATTTCTTCTTTGGAATACGACCACTCCATACGTGTGGCATAAAAGATCTCCATGAATTTTTCCCAGAGCGTACGGGAATGATTTCCACGTACTAGTTTCGACAACTGCATAGTGAGAGTGCTTCCTCCGCTCACAACTTTCCATGCTGAAACATTTTGTTTTGTTGCACGCACCATCGCTTTCACACTGAAACCGCAATGCGAATAAAAATCCCGGTCCTCAAACTGGACAATGCATTGCCTGAATTTTAAGGGAACTTTTTTTGTTTCAGGAAATCTCCATTGTCCGTCGTCCGCGATCTGGGCAGACAGCAGGTTGCCGTCTTTGTCAAGCAGTATAGTACATGTGGGAGCATCGAAAAGTTTATCCGGAAGGCAATTCCACCACCAGGTTATGAAGCCAACCAACAATACAAGTATCGGGTACTTGTACCGCTTCACCTTTTCGATGCTCTTTTTAAGGAAGGATTTCAGCCACATGATCGTGAGGCAAAAATGAAGAGATGTAGCTGATATAATAAGGAGTCTCTACTATGCGGCGAAAAGCGATTAGGATTCGTTTCGTATCTTTGAGTATCTGTAACAAGGGGGCAATTGGCTCATTATTTTCATCGTAATTTACTGATCATCACCATTTTATGCTGGGATAGTCTATCCATAGCCCAACAGTATAATTTCACGCGCTTCTCGGTCGAAGATGGGCTTGCCCAATCACAGGTCTATAGTCTTCTGCAGGACAGTCGCGGCTACCTCTGGATGGGGACAAGAGGAGGAGGCGTTTCCTGTTTCAACGGGCTTGAATTCAAGAACTACACCACTAAAAATGGACTGCCGAACGGGTATGTCTGGAGTATCAAGGAAGATCAGAAAAAAAATATATGGATCGGGACGGGAGCCGGGCTTGTTCGTTTCAACGGAATCAGCTTTGAAAAAATTTCAGGTAAAGGGCTGGAACCCAATGATGAGATCCGCTGCCTGTCATTTGATCAAAACAATGAACTCTGGATAAGCACTTCCGTTGCTATTCTGAAATTTGACGGAAAAAATTTTAAAGGGGTCCGCGATGAGGAACAACGTGTGATTCAATCGGCTTCTGTCATCTTTCATGATAAGAACGGTAATACCTGGGTGGGAACGGACAACGGATTGCTCAGGTTCGAAAAGAACGGGACCATCACGCGCTTCGGGAAAAAAGAGGGATTGCAAAATTTGCTCATACGTTCGCTATGTGAGGATAATAGCGGCAATATCTGGATCGGTACCTACGGGGGCGGTGTGTTCATCCATAACGGTAAAAAGATCTACAGGCCTGAGAAGAATTTTGAACTCCGGAACAAGATCATTCATGACCTGTATACCGATTCAAAAGGAAGCATTTGGGTTTGCACGCTTACCGACGGGATCTATAAGCTAAACCTATCCGATAGCAGCATGACCTGGCTGAGTGAGAAAGACGGTCTCAGTAACAACCATGTCAAGACCATCATGGAAGATTCCTGGGGAAGCTACTGGATCGGGACCTCGGGAGGAGGAGTGTGCAAATACTCAGGACAGCAATTTTCACATTATTCTCGTGAGAATGGGTTACCCGGTGATTTTATTCATTCCGTTTTTGTTGATGCAACAGGCGCTCTTTGGACCGGAGTTGCGGATAAAGGAATTTGTGTTTATGACAGCGCTCGTTTCAGGAATTGGTCAGCCGGCAGCGGATTCAAGGATGTGAAAATAAAATCTATCTGTTATGGACCCGATAGCAGTTTATGGCTGGGAACAGAAGGGAACGGGGTCTTTGTTATGGACAGCGGAACTTTCTGGAGCATACGGGAGTTCAATGGTAAATTCATCCGTGATATGTGCAGGGATGCTGATGGGAATATGTGGGTGGCTACTGCAGGTTCAGGCATTTATAAGGCGATCCTGGATTCCACCCGAAAAGAGATCCTTGAGTTGAAAAATTTCACAACAAAGAACGGACTTCCTTCCAACAGGGTCAATGCCTTGCATATTGATAAAATAAATAAAGTATGGTTCGGAACCGAGGGAGGAGGAGCCGGCAACATTCAATTCGATTCCATCATCGTTCGCTGGGACAAGGATGTGGGACTGGTGGATAACAATGTGCGCTCGCTGACGGAAGATGAATCCGGGAATTTATGGATAGGAACCAATGAGTACGGCATCAACGTGCTTCCGCTGTATTCAGATCTTGAACGTGTGGATACGATCGATACGGAAGACGGATTGAGTTCATCAAACATCTACCTGCTTTGCTCCGACAAGAACGGAAATATGTATGTCGGCTCAGAGAAAGGGATCGATGTGATCAGTCTCGACCCCAATGGTAAACTCAAAGGTGTCAGGCATCTCGGAAAACCTGAAGGTTTCAAGGGCATCGAAACCTGTCAGAATGCCGTCGCGATGGATGCAGAGGGAAATATCTGGTTCGGAACTGTAAACGGGCTCACCATGCTGAATCCGAAAACGACGATCAAAAATACATTTCCTCCTGTTCTCTCCATCACAGGCATCAACCTTTTCTATGAATCCATTCTTGATTCACGGTTCTCCGGCAATATCGGCGACTGGATGCAGATCAAAGACCGCTTCATCTTTGAACCCGGTGAAAATCACCTTGGATTTGAATTCATGGCTGTTAGTCTCGCGAATGCGGAGAGCGTCCGTTATACCTGGAAACTGGAAGGCAACGATAAGGAATGGGCCCCGCTGACAGGAAACAGGAGCGTCACCTATTCAAATCTATCTCCGGGAGATTATACGTTCCTGGTTAAAGCTGTGAACGAAGACGACATCTACAGCAAGGACGTAAAGCAGATCGCCTTCACGATCCTTCCTCCATTCTGGAAGACATGGTGGTTCATTACAATCATAACGGGCTCAGTGATCCTGTTGCTGGTACTTATTTTCAGGATAAGGCTGATGCAGGTTAAACGACGTTCCGAGATCCAGCGAAGAGAACTGCAGATGGAGAAGGATCTGCTTGAGCTTGAGCAAAAAGCATTACGATTACAAATGAATCCGCATTTCATCTTTAATGCATTGAACTCCATCCAGGGGCTCATCTCACAAAAGGACGATAAGACCGCGCGCTTTTATCTTGCAAAATTCTCGAAGCTCATGCGCCTTATCCTGGATAATTCTCGTCAGTCCATGATCACCTTACGTACGGAGATCATGACGCTTGAAAATTATCTTTCCCTTGAAAAATTCTGTTCCGGCGACCAGTTTGAGTTCGAGATATTATGTGAAGAGGATGTCCAGAAAGATGAAGTGAGCATCCCGCCCATGATGATCCAGCCATTTGTTGAAAATGCTGTGATCCACGGAATGAAGCACAAACAAAATTCAGGTAAGATCCTGGTGAGTTTCACACAGATCGGTCATGTACTTGAATGCAGCATCACAGATAACGGAGTAGGCCGGACAAAAGCTTCAGAAATGAATGCGCAGCGGGACCAGGAACACAAATCCACCGCATTGGTTGTTACCCAGGAGCGATTGGATATTCTTAATAAGGATTCGGGAGTGAAGTCACTTGAGATCATTGATCTTTATACAGATGATCAGCCCACCGGCACGAAAGTTATTTTAAGGATCACGTCGGGATAGGACTTGAGATTTGTTCGGCCGGGTCCAGAATTGGCTGCATTGCCCTAATGAATGGTTCGTGGTTCGGCTTCGCTCACCAGGACGGTCCGGTTTCCGCAAATTGGAGTAGTTAATCAGATGGCGGTCTCGTCTCCGCTCGACCGCTGGTGATTACTGTGGTGTGATTGATTTTGGCACTGCGATAGACGCTTTAACTCTTTTATGTTGCCACTTATCAGAGCCTGCTTCTTTGCTGCGCTCCACCGTTTTACCCTTTTTTCAAATTCAAAAGCATTTTTAATCCGGTCGAACTCCCGTACAAATCGAAGAACGAGCGGGCGTCTTTTGAATGTATAACAATTTCGAAAGAATCCCATCTGATGTTTTTCCAGACGATCTTCAAGGTTGCTTGTAACGCCAGCATAGAAAGTTCCGTCCGAGCATTCAAGAATGTATACAAATGATTTCATAAACAAAGTTCCATATTTATTTTCTTCACTCCATCAACTTCTTTAAAACCACTTAGTGTTGCTTCGCCGAGCGAAGACGAGGCGAAACATAAAGAATTTTAGAACCACGTCATGGTGAGCGAAGCCGAACCATCGCTGATGTGATTTGATTACTGTCTTAAAACCACATGGTGGTGAGTTCTGAACTTGACGAAGGGCCAACCATGATATTTCCTACCTTTACCCAATGCCTACCGCCATCATCATTGACGACGTTGAAAAAGCCCGGGAAACACTCAAACGGGACATTGAGGATTATTGTCCGGAAGTACAGGTGATAGGAGAAGCAAGCGGTGTCCGGGAAGCTGTTGAACTGCTTCAGAAAACAAAGACCGACATCCTTTTTTTAGATATTCAGATGCAGGACGGGGACGGATTTGATGTCCTTAATAAACTGGAGAGCAAACCCTTCAAGGTAATTTTTACAACGGCATCGGATGCTTACGCTATCAAGGCTTTCAAATTTTCTGCGGTGGATTACCTTCTCAAACCCATTGATCCGGAGGAGTTAGCCAACGCCGTGATGAAAGCCGGCGACGGACAAAAGGGACAGGAAGAATCACTTAAGCTGCTTGCTGAAGCACTCCGCAACACCGGCAAAAAACACGAACGCATTGCGCTTCATACTACGGAAAAGATCCACATGGTTCCCATTGTTGATATCCTGCGCTGCGAAGCTGACGGGAACTATACAAAATTTCATCTGGAAGGCGGAAAAACACATCTTGTGACCAAAACCCTGAAAGAATTTGACGAGCTCTTAACGGAAAACGGATTCTTCCGTGTGCACCAGTCGCATCTTGTGAATACAAAGCGCATCAAAGAATTCATCAAGAGCGACGGGGGTTATCTTGTGATGACAGATAAAAGCAGCGTTCCTGTCTCTACAAGGAAGCGCGCTGAAGTGATGGAAATGCTGGAAAAGCTCTGACCCTGAAGTTTGCGAAGCAATACTTTAGGGTTACTTCACCAAAAACTTCCTGGAAATACTTCCGGACTCCGAATGAATACGGAGGAAATACATTCCTTCTGAAATTTCCTGAAGACTGATCTCTAAACTGATCTCGCCGAAAGCATTTTTCATCTCCCTGGTCCAGATCACTTTTCCGGATAGATCCATCACATCAAAGTTCACATCGTGCTGAGAGCCGAGGTTACAATTGAGCGTGAAGTTCCCGTCGTTCGGATTAGGGAAAAGTGTTGAGTTGAAAGGATCGTAAAATTCCGTTATTCCCACGTCACCGAGGATAATGGTGATCGAGGAAGTGGAGCATCCGTACTGATCAATGATCATCACAAAGAACGTATCGCTTTGTAATGGCATATAGGTCTGGTTCGTTGCGCCAGGGATCGCTGTTGCAGGTGACATCGTGTACCATTGATACGAATATCCGCCCTGGTTACACGTCAGGATATTATTCGGCCATCCGGACCAGTTGATCGTTGGTACAGGTGGATTCGGCATTACGGTGATCCGAACAGAGTCAGATGCTGAACAACTGTTTCCATCCGTCCCAACCACGTAGTAGGTAGTAGTTGTTGTGGGTCCTGCAACAGGATTGGCGATAGCAGGATTGCTAAGCGTTGAAACAGGAGTCCAGGAATACGATGAGGCGCCTGTTGCTTGTAGTTGCGCCGTCTGGCTAAGGCAAACGGTGTCATTCGGTCCGGCATTCACGTTGGGAAGAGGATTAACCACAACAGCGAGTGTGCTTTGCGCAGCACAAGTGTTTGTATCCGTGATCACAAGCGTGTATGTGTTGCTTGTATTCGCAATAATGGATTGAGTGGTTGCTCCGCCGGGCATCCATGAATAAATAAAATTAGCAGGTCCGGTCAGGGTTACGGAACCACCTACGCAAAATGTAGTTGGTCCGCTTGGAGTGATACTTGGTCCGGGCAGGGGGTAAACAGTTACAGTTATCGTATCAGAATCGGTACATCCGTTAGCGTTGGTGATCGTTACTATATACGAAGTTGTTGTTGTTGGATTTGCGATCGGGTTGGCAATGGTCGTACTGTTCAGTCCTGTTGCGGGTGTCCAGCTATAGGCTGTTGCGCCCGGCGCGGAAGACGTAAGCTGAACGGATCCATTCAGACAAACGGATGTATCGGGACTAACGGTGGTAAGTAACTGACAATACTTGATCGTTAGATAATTCTGTCCGCTGCCGGTACCTGTTGTTTGGCCGGTCACATGCACATTCTCCATCGCATCCAGTGCAATATCAAATCCGATGTCACTTCCGTTCGCCGTACCGTTGAATCGTGTGCTCCACTCAACTCCTCCGTCAGATGTGCGGAGTTTCATAGTAAAAAAATCATTTACGTTCGTGCCATTGTTGCTTGTGCCTCCTACATAGAGATAATTTGCAGCAGCGTTCAGCGCAAGCGAAGCGCCCTCATCAAAATTATTTGCGGCGGCATTGACAGTACGCACCCATAACTCCGCCCCTGCAATGCTGTACTTGATGGTCACATTGTCCTCATTGCTGCTACTGTTCTTTACTTTTCCGGTCACAAAACAATTACCCGTTACATCAACAACAACATCATTTGCCTGATCAATTTCCATGGCCGTTCCGGCATAACGCATCACCCATTGTTGTGTTCCGGCTGAATTGATCATTACGGTGGCGTAGTCGAAATCTACGATCCCAACGTTACGACTTGTTCCTGTCACATAAATATTTCCTGTTCCGTTATCAACCGCGATTGAAGTTGACTGATCGTCGTTGTTACCGGTTCCGTTATAACGATGCGCGCCTGCCCATTGCAAAACGCCTGCGTTGTTATATTTCAAAGTGGCGTAATCGAGTCCGGTTCCCGTTCCAATGCTAAAGCCGGTCACATAAACGAATCCACCGTTATCAACTGCCAGCGCCTGCGCTTTATCGATGTTCACACCGGTAAATGAATAGACCTGCACCCATTGCTGAGCTCCGGTTGAGTCATATTTTACAGTTCCGAAATCCTCTCCGTTTGCCGTGGTAACCCCGCCCGTTACAAAAACGTTAGCGCTGGCATCTGTCTTGATATCATACGGATCATCCGTTGCGTTTCCCGTTCCGTTATAAAGCTGTGCCCACACCTGCCCTCCTGAAATTCCGTTGTATTTGATCGTAACATAATTATAATTGTTACCGGTGCTGTTTGTCCAACCAACAACATAAACATTCCCTGCAGCATCAATTGCAATTCCCCTCGCTTCATCAAGGCTGTTGCCTGTACCATTGTAAGATGATATCCACTGCTGAACGCCTGCAGCGCTGTATTTGATGGTAACGATGTCAAAATTGCCACTGGATCCCCTTCCAATTCCGGTTACATACACATTCCCGGCGCCGTCCATCACCATCTCAATAGCGCGGTCGATATTATTCCCTGTACTGGTGTAAGTCTGGCTCCAAAGTATACTAACCTGTGCATTATAACTACTTGATATACAGGCTAAAAGAACAATGAGTAAGGATCTGAGCATGGTTTTTGCGATAAGTTGACCAAATATAAGAATTATCTGAAATCTGTCCACCATCAAGACGCCGTCGGTATGAAATCCGTTGCCTCCTTGCATCCCCTTAAGGAAAGTACGCGTAACTTAGTAATGTGTTGAAAGCTATGAAAAAACGAATTTTCGGACCTCTGCTCCCTGTATTGGGAGTTCTCCTGGGTATCCTTCTTGGATTCAAGTTCCCGGGCTCAAAGGTCAAGGATGAACTTGTGATGCAGATGCTGACTTCCAGCCTGAGCGCAGTACATTTTGCGCCAAAAAATTTTAACGATGAGTTCTCCGGGAAGATGTTCGACATGTACCTGGAGCGACTCGATTACAACAAAAAATTTCTCCTCCAGGAAGATGTGGAGGAATTGAAAAAACTCAGGAATACGATCGATGATGATATCAATAACGGCTCCTTCAAATTCTTTTCAAAAGCGCATGAGCTTATTACCATGCGTACAAAGGAATCTGAGACCTATTACAAAGATGCGCTCATGAATCCTTTTGAATTCAGCAGTGAGGAAGAAATTGAAACAGATCCGAAGAAACTTCTTTTCTGCAAAACAAAAGATGAGTTGAAAGAATCCTGGAGAAAATCCATGAAATACCAGGTCCTTATTCGCGTGAATTCAATGATCGATGAGAAGGAAAAGGCCGACTCAACTAAGAAATATGTTCCGGATGCCGCTGCGATCAACGAGATGGAGATCAAGGCCCGGGAAAAGGTTGGAAAATCAAACGAGGATTTCTTTTATCGCTTGTCGCGGCTCGACCGCACGGATCGTTACAACGGTTTCCTGAATTGCATTGCGAACATGTATGATCCGCATACAGAGTTCTTCCCGCCGAAGGACAAGAAGAATTTTGACATTCAAATGAGCGGGCAGCTGGAAGGGATCGGCGCACAACTCCAGGAACGTGATGGAGCGATCAAAGTTTCAAGCATCGTACCGGGAAGCGCTTCCTGGAAACAGGGGCAATTAAAAGCCGGGGATATCATACAGAAAGTCGCGCAGGGTGATAAGGACCCGGTAGACGTTACGGAGATGAAACTGGACGATGCTATTGAGCTCATCCGTGGTAAAAAAGGCACAGAAGTACGCCTGACGATCAAAAAGCCGGACGGTAACATCATCGTGATCCCCATAATCCGGGATGTGGTTGTGTTGGAAGAAACCTACGCGCGTTCCTCTGTGATCAAATCCGGAAATAAGAAGATCGGATTCATTCATCTTCCCAGTTTTTATGCTGATTTCAGAAAGCCCGGTGGACGCACATGCTCCAAGGATATCAAAGCAGAGCTGGAAAAACTGAAGGAAGATAATGTAGACGGTATCATCATTGACCTTCGCAATAATGGAGGCGGCTCCCTCCAGGATGTGATCCGCATGATGGGATTATTCATTCAAAAAGGCCCTGTCGTGCAAGTGATGTCCAGGGACAACGACAAACCCAAGGTGTATGGCGATGATGATCCGGGCATCGTTTACGATGGTCCCCTCGCCATTATGGTGAATGAGAACAGCGCTTCTGCCTCAGAGATCCTTGCCGCAGCCGTGCAGGATTACAAGCGCGGTGTCATCATCGGCAGCAAAACAACATTTGGTAAAGGAACCGTACAGCAGTTTGTCAATCTTGATGAATACCTGCTTCCGCAGTTTGATTCACTTAAACCGGTTGGCGAAGTGAAACTAACCATACAGAAATTTTATCGCATCAACGGAGGATCCACCCAGTTAAAAGGCGTTGTGCCGGACATCATCCTTCCCGATATCTACAAATACATTGAAGACGGTGAGAAGGACCTTGATTTCCCCTTGCCTTATGACGAAGTGTCGAAAGCATCCTTCTCAGACTGGTCGAATAAATCAGATCTGAACTCACTGCGTCAAAAAAGCGAAAAGAGAGTAAAGGACGAAAAGCGTTTTCAGCTGATCAATGAGTGGGCGGATATCTTAAAGAAGGAAAAAGATGAAACGAAGTATTCCATGCAGCTCGATAAGTTCAGGAAATTCATGAAGGAGCGGGATGCCCAAAGCAAACAATACGAGAAGATCAATGAAGAAAGAAAGCTCGAGATCTCTATTCCAAAAGCCGATAAGACACTAATTGAAGGTGATTCGATCAAGTTATCACGCAACAACGACTGGTTCAAGAATATCCGGAAGGATGTATATATCTGGGAAAGCCTGAATATTATTTCGGATATGAAATAATATTATTCTGTTAGCTCACCCCTTAAGGATTCTGTCAACATTTTTTTTATGGCTTTGGGAGAATGCTTCTGCCCCAGTAACCACATCACTTTTGTCACCGCCGCTTCTGTTGTCATATCTCCACCGCTAATGACTCCTGCTTTCATTAACTGAATGCTGGTTTCATACTTACCCTGCTCTACCGCACCTGCATTACATTGAGTGATGTTCAGCACGTATATCCCCGACTTCACCGCCCTGCGTATAGCCTCCAGGAAACGCGGATCCGTGCTCGCATTTCCCGCGCCAAATGTTTCGAGGATCACGGCCTTCAATCCCTTCGCATTCATTACCGCACTAACAACAGCAGGCTGAATGCCCGGAAATAACTTGAGGATGGCAACAGAAGGATCCATTTCAGATCTTAATTCCAACTTACCTTTCTTAAACGGCATCAGAGCTTGTTCGTTGAAACGAAGTTTTACACCTGCCTCAGCCAGTTCAGGATAATTGGGCGACTGAAAAGCATTGAACTGTTCAGCATTGTATTTGTGCGATCTGTTGCCTCGATAAAGTTTATACTCAAAATAAATGCAGACCTCACTGACCACCGGCCGGCCATTCTTTTGGGCTGCAGCGATCTCCACCGCTGTCACAAAGTTTTCTTTTCCATCCGTCCTTAGGATCCCAATAGGAAGTTGGGAACCTGTCAGGACAACAGGTTTCGAAAGATCCTGTAGCATAAAACTCAATGCGAAGGCTGTATAGGCCATCGTATCAGATCCGTGTAACACAACAAAACCATCGTATTTCGGATAATGCTTTCCAATGATCGCGGCAAGTTTTTTCCAGGTGTCCGGCTCCATGTTAGAGGAATCCATTGGTTTCTCAAATGAAACAGCCTTGATCCGCGCCTCTATCTTTTGCAATTCCGGAACATGCTTCAGGAGCGAAGCGAAATCAAATGATCTCAACAGACCTTTCTTCCCAACACGCACCATTCCGATGGTTCCGCCGGTATAGATGATAAGGATGGAGGCCTGTTTTGCCATGTTGCAAAGGAAACGATTTAAATGCCAAACACAGCTGTTGCGTTCGCTGATGTCGTGGAGGCGATCTCCTCTACAGTTTTGCCCAGCAGCTTAGCCATATGCGTTGCGATCTCCATGATGTAAGCCGGTTCATTCCTTTTGCCCCGGTACGGAACCGGCGCAAGGTAAGGAGCGTCCGTTTCAAGTACGAAGTGTTCCATCGCGATCTCCTTTACTATTTTATCCAGACCTGAATTCTTGAATGTAAGCACTCCACCGATTCCCATTTTAAATCCACCCAGCTCAACAACTTTATTCGCTTGTTCTACACTGCCTGAGAAGCAGTGGAAGATCCCTTTGAGTTTCCCGTCTTGTTCGTCCGCTACCACGGCGAATGCCTCCTCAAAGCTATTACGGGTATGGATCACGATCGGGAGCCCTGACTTTTTTGCCAGCTTTACCATGTGACGGAATGCATCAAGCTGCTGTTCCAAAAAACTTTTATCCCAATAAAGGTCCACGCCTATTTCACCGATGGCAAAGAACTTTCTTTTCGATAACCAATGTTCTACAACTTTCAGTTCATCAGAATACCTTGGGGTAACGGAACAAGGGTGTAAGCCTATCATCGGAAAGCAATGTTCAGGATATTTATCAGCCAGCTTGAAAAGTCCCGGTATGGTCTGACTATCTATATTGGGCATGAACATTTTGCTCACACCGCTGTTTATCGCGCGCTCTATCATTGCCTCCCGGTCCTCATCAAATTCGGCCAGGTAAATATGTGTATGGGTATCCGTAAGGAACATCAGGCTCAAAATTAGGGAATTAGATAAGATGGTGATATTCTATGCATTACAATCATACAAATTGCTCATAAATCACTATTTCAGGCACAATAATTGACTGCCTTTTGCCTGTTTTTAATACCTTTGGCTGCCTGAAAAATGACCCCTTACCAAACCAATTTATTACATCCTGCGTCTTACTATCAAACCATAAATTAACCCTCTAATTCTTTAGAAATGAAAAAAGCGATCAAATTATCATTACCTCTTCTTTTTGTGGCGGCCTCCTTGTTTACCGGATGCGGTAAATACGAGGAAGGGCCCGGATTAAGCCTCATGTCCAAAAAAGGACGTCTTGCGGGTACATGGACCGTGGAAAAAGCAACTTCAACCAGCGGAGGCATCTCTGTGGATGTTACGAGTGCTTTCGCAAGCATGTCGTGGACTTACGAGAAAGACGGGACATTCAAATTTACCTGGGGCGCATTGACAGAAACCGGGACCTGGGAATTTGGTGACAAAAAAGAAACCGTTATCACAACTGATTCAACGAACGACAAAGATACCGCCACCATTTACCGCTTAAAGAACAAGGAGTTCTGGACCAAAGACGTATATGGCAGCACAACGAGCGAGATCCATTTTAAACAATAAATAATAAATACCTAAACTAAACTGAACCAATATGAAAAAACAATTTGTAATTATTGCTCTCGGACTGTTCATGGGGGCAACTGTACTTGAGAGCTGTAAAAAAGGCGCAAACGATCCCGGTCTTTCCTGGCGTTCACGCAAAGGCCGTATGGCAGGTGACTGGAAAGTATCATCCGGAGAAGGATCCATTAATTCTCCAACGCTGATCCAGACATGGACATACGATGGCTCTACAGAGTCAAGCTCTTCTACATTCCCGCCATCTACAACTCCTATCACAGGAACTCAGACGTATACAATTGAGTATTTGTTTGAAAAGGACGGAACTTTTAAAATGACAAAAGTTCAGACTGCCGGAAGCAATACATCTACGGATATTGATGAAGGGAACTGGAACTTCACAGGAAAAGTGGGAGACGACAAGAACAAGGATCATATTGTGATGTACACCACCAAGAGCACGTACACCACTACATCTCCTGCTTCTACTTCTACCAATTCTTATACAGGTACAGGTTGCCCAACCATGATCATGTATATTGATCGTTTGAGCAACAAGGAAGTGATCTTCACGATGGACGGAACGGATACCGATGCAAACGGTACAACCACTTACGCCGCTAAATACACGCTGACTGCAAAGTAATAAGCGTAATTTACTCCCCCATGCAGTGAACAAGGTTCTGCTGCATGGGGTTTTTTATTGAAGGAAAATGCATAGACTCACGCTTCTGGTAGTTGTATTATTCACGGTCATTGCCTCTTGCAAAAAATATGAAGAAGGGCCGGGAATTTCGCTTCGCACTAAAAAAGCCAGGTTCATCGGTATATGGCAATTAAATAAATGGACGATAGACGGTACGGAACAGGAACTTTCAAGTATCACATGGTCTTTATCGACCTACAGTTCCGGAAACTACGAAAAGACAATTCAGTACAACATACCTCCTCTACCGACCACAACAGACATTGAGCAGGGAACATGGGAATTTGATAAAAAGAAGGAGAACGTGCTTTTCCTGGTATCGGGCAACCCCGGGGCTATTCCTCAAGAGATCATTAAACTGAAGAACCGTGAATTGTGGCTCAGGAAAACAGATAACGGGATCACGGAAGAATACCAATACAAATTGTCCAGGTTCTAGAGAAACCTCCCGCTGCCCTGAATTTCGTAAATTTGAAAAAAATACCTCATGAAGACGAACATAGTCTGCTCTTTATCGGTGATCGCGGGACTTTTCCTGTGCATTTCTGCCTGCAAGAAATATGAGGAAGGACCGGGATTCAGTCTTCGTACCAAAAAGGAAAGAGTTTCCAACGCATGGAAAGTTTCCTTTTATTCAGAGAACGGAGTAGATAAAACAACTTTTTTCAACGCTTTTTATTCAGGCGGTAAGTTTCATATTGCCAATACAGGCGGATTTATTTTCACATATAAGGAGAACGGAGTGATCGACCGGGACCTTGGCGGCGACTGGTATTTCAACAACGATAAAACCGGGATCATTTTTATGCAGAGTACTCCCACCTCCGAAACCTGGACCTGGGAGATATTGAAATTACGGGAGAGAGAAATGTGGGTACGCGAGGTGGATTCTGCCGGGATGGAAATGGATCTGCACTTCATACCTTTCTAGGGTGCCTAAATTCCTCATTGTACGTTTCAGCTCCATAGGGGATATCGTGCTTACGAGTCCGATCGTAAGATGCGTTTCACAGCAGGTAAAGGATGCTACGATTCACTACCTCACAAAAAAGAGTTTCTCAGAGGTTTTGCAACATGACCCGCGGATTGAAAAGATCTTTACGATCGATAGAAAGGTCAGTGAGGTTGGTGATGTGCTTCAGAAAGAGAACTATGACTTTGTTATCGATCTTCACCATAATCTTCGTTCATTCCAGGTTAAAAAAGTGATCGGAAAACCTTCCGCCTCCTTCCCAAAACTTAATGTTGAAAAATGGCTGAAGGTCAATCTCGGGATCAACATGCTCCCGAAGCAGCATATCGTAGACCGCTACTTTGAAACAGTTGCGCCACTTGGCGTCAGCAACGACGGGAAAGGACTGGAGTTCTTTTTTCCCAAAGAAGCGCACATACCCGATGAAGAAATACCTGCAGCCTTCAGGGAAAAGTACATTGCATTTGTGATCGGGGCAAAATTTGGTACCAAGCGCATGCCGGTTGAAAAGATCATTCGCCTCATCAGCAGATCAGGAAAGAATTTCATTTTACTGGGTGGGAAAGAGGACATCGGATTCGGGGAGGAGATCCACAAAGCAGCTCCTCAACATACGTACAACGCTTGTGGAAAATACAACCTGCATCAATCCGCATTCCTTCTAAAAAAGGCGGAGAAGGTCATTTCGCACGATACCGGCCTGATGCACATAGCCGCTGCTTTCAAAAAAGAGATCATCTCATTATGGGGAAGCACCATCCCTGAATTCGGGATGTACCCTTATTCTTCCGGTCGCGGCAAGGACGGCGCAGGGCATATCATGCAGGTCTCAGGACTTAATTGCCGGCCCTGTTCAAAGATCGGTTATGATGTTTGCCCGAAAGAACATTTTAAATGCATGCTGGACCAGGATGAAGATGCAATCGTATCACTCCTGAAACCTGAAACCTGAAACCTGTAGTTTACTTCACAAACAACGCCTTCAATTCCGTTGCGTCTTCCGGCTTCATCTTTCCGGCCAATATCAGGCTTAGCTGCCTTCTGCGTAATGCGCTCTCGTATCTTTTTTTCTCTTCATCGGATTCCGGTACCAGTTGCGGGACAGGCAAAGGACATCCGTTCTGATCGACCGCGACGAAGGTATAGATCGCTTCATTGTGCTTTTTCCTGACCCCGGTTGCAGAATCCTCAACAAATACATCAATGTAAACTTCCATTGAAGTGTTGAAGGAACGGGAGACCTTCGCCTCGAGCGTTACGATGCTTCCAAGTCGGATCGGTTCATTAAAAGAAACGTTATTCACAGAGGCTGTAACAACAACTCTCCTGCACAAACGATTCGAAGCGATGGCAGCGACCATGTCCATCCAATGCAACAATCTTCCCCCCGCCAGATTTCCAAGCGCGTTGGTATCATTCGGCAATACGATCTCAGTTGCTACGGAATAAGTTTCCTTTGCGGTCTTGGTTTTGGTCATGGAGGTCAGATTGAATTGCAAAGTTAATGATTAACTTTACCCTCACGCACATGGAGATCCGTTACCTCATTGCCCTGCATATTATCTTCATTGTTACCTGGTTTTCCGGGCTTTTCTATATCGTTCGTCTTTTTGTCTACCATGCTGAAACGGAAAAGAAGGAAGACCCCGAACGCTCCATCTTACGAAAGCAATATAAGATCATGGAAAAGCGGCTTTGGTACGGCATTGCCTGGCCCAGCATGATCCTTACCCTGGTCTTGGGATCCTGGTTGATGTTTCAGAATTTTTCCGGTTATATAGCCGAGGCCTGGTTCATTCTTAAGATGTGTTTCGTGGCAGGACTGGTACTATACCATTTGCAGTGCCATTTCTTATTTGAGCGTTTTCAAAAGACCGATGTTGCCTGGTCTTCTCTGCGATTACGCGTCTGGAATGAAATTGCAACTGTATTCCTTGTAGCGATTGTATTCCTCGCTATTCCTAAACAAAATTCCGGATGGGTTTGGATGGGGATAGGATTGGTTGCACTCGCCGCCGCTTTGTATGCGGGTATTCAGCTTTATAGAAAAAGCAGGGAGAAATAGTCAATTGTAGAAACCTAATACCGGCAAATATCCATTGGCGTCATGTCCGCTTTTTTAAATAATTCAACCACCTCATCCGGTTTAAGCGTTGCACTAACTCCAAGGATCTTTCCATCTTTATCCTTCACAGTCTTGAACTTCGTTCCAAGGTATGACAGCGACTTCATGAAGTCCTTTTCACTCTTTGCCTTGTCATTGTACTTATCGAACCAACTGAGCCTTATTGAAAGAAGGTCTTTGTGATGGAAGTCGAGCATGACCAGTTCCCAGCCCCACTTTGTTTTTTGAGCAATGAAATAATCCTCCCGCCATTTGGATAATTTTGTTTCGGGGCCGGTCTTAACAAGAGTAATTTCAGAACGTACGCCAAGCGAGTCCATAAAATCAAAATTTATTCCGTTCCTGACCACCCTGATCACCCCGAAGGCGATCTTTCGCTTCGCCTGTTGCTCAATGGAGTCGATAGGTGCTATCCAGGATCCGCAAGCAAGCTTATTGAGGTTTAGGACCGTACTCCGGGTGGTGTCATAAGCTCCGCTACCTGTTGTATCAAACTCCACAAAATCCACATCCCCCGGGTTAGATGGAAATTTCTCCTGCATGTTTTTCATCTCCTTACGAATATCTTCAAGCCCGATAAAACTGCCGCAGACGCTTTTCGGCAAGGAATCGATCACCGTTCCCGGTATCTCAGTAAAATAAACAGGGAGGGGCTCTTTACATGAAAAGAGAAAGGGAATGAGAAGTAGGAAAAGGAGTTTTTTCATGGCATTAATCTTATAGACTGGTTTCTGGCTTCTGATATCGATTGAACGAAGGAAATTGCAGGAAGTGATGCGCTTAACATTATTTAACCAGGAGCCATACCTCGGGTTTCGCTCCCCTCACTTTGGCTAAAGCGGCAACGGCATCCTCTTTTGAATCAAAGGCCCCTACTTCAACATACCGCAGCGCTTCGCCGGGATATTCCATAATACCCGCGCTAAGTCCCTGCGCCCTGAGCGAGATCACATAATTATCAGCGTTGGACGGGACAGCGAATGCGCCTGCTATGAGATGATATCTACCGCTGAAATTACTTGCTTTGCTTTGGGAGTTCAGGTTATCAACTTTGGTATTGTCAGGATTCAATCTGGAATTTCCCAGATCTACCACTACAGGTATGGTGTTATCCGCGAGGCTGAAAGTGGTATACCCTTCGGTTGAATTGAGATCAAAGCTTGCTTTTTCAAAGAGATCTTCGCTTGTGATCGGTTTGTATTCTGCAGCCCTGGGAGAATAGTTGACATCTTTCAAACTTTTGAAAGGATTGAACTCAGCCATTCCGTTCTGCTCCATCAGGTTGGTTTGCCATCCGATCCACACAAAACCGGCGATAAGAGTAAAAGTAGCTGCAAGAGCGATCACCCTCCCTATTCTCAACTTTTTTACGCCGGTACCCGTATCGGTTACGATAGGTTTAACCCTATCCACTCTCTCAACGATCTTCTTTTCGATCTTCTTCGCTAATTGCTCGCGTTTGATCGGGGGAGATTTGAACTTTAGCAATCCAAATGATCCCGGTAAAAAATTTGAAGTTGGATCAGGCTCGAAAAGAAGGTTTAGTCCCTTGTCCATAAAAAAAGTACCAACGCCTTCCATCAATACTCTTTTACCATCCTGTAATTGTCTTTCCAAGTCTGCAACCAGGAACCGGATCTGCTCCATAGCTTCATTAAAGCCGCTTCTCTCGACCGTTGCTATACAGTTTGCGAGCAGGCCGTCATTATTCTTCAGATTTCGGTTGAATGTCAGGATCCTTGATGGAGGGGTGAAGGAATGGTCGAGGTTATTGACCCTTGCAGGAGCATTATTTGTAACAAAGCCTCCAAATCCCGGGATGATCACGCAATCGTGCGCGTAGAGCAACTCTGTCAGGTATTTTTCCGGTTTCACAAGCCAAATTTAATGATAAAATAAGTCTGAAAACGAGAGGTTAAAAACTATTTTAACTCCTAAAGGTCAATAGAGTCTATCTTCAGCAGGTCTTCCGGTGTATCAATGGAAAAAGACCCCTTTTTGGTCAGTCCAACGTGAATACTGAGTCCATTCTGCAACCAACGTAACTGCTCCAGGGACTCCAGCTTTTCAAGCGATGATTGCTTCAACTTAGTGATCCTCATCAGCAGCTCTGTCCTGTAGGCATAGATCCCGATATGCTGAAGGTATCCTGCTTCGCCGAATGGAATACCGGCTCTGTTGAAAGGAAGAGCGGAGCGACTGAAAAGTAATGCCTTTTTATTCCTGTCGATCACAAGTTTAATGATACTCGGGTTGCTAAGATCAGACTCCGATGCAAGAGGCATGGCAAGCGTTGCGATCTGAACATTCTTATCATTGAACATGGAGCAAAGCTTGTCTATTTCCCCGGGATCGATAAAAGGTTCGTCGCCCTGGATATTGATCACCGCAAAGGGCTTGCTACCTTTTATTTTCCCTACCACCTCAGCAAGCCTGTCTGTACCGGTTGCATGTTTTGTTGAGGTCATGACAATGTTCCCGCCCCAGCTTTTCACATGATCGTAGATCCTTTTGTCATCTGTTGCAATGATCACATCGGATAATTTACGCGCCTTGCAAGCCTGTTCATATACGCGTTGTATCATGGTCTTTCCGCGTATGAGGATCAGTGGCTTCCCCGGAAACCGGGTGGAAGCGTAACGCGCCGGGATGATGCCTGTGATCTTCCTCTTCACTTATCGCTTTTTGAGTATTGTATCTCCTCTTTCACAACTCCGCCGGTATCCCAGAAGGTCCATTTCCCGGATCGTTTACCATCCGTATATTCTCCAAGGTAATTTCGCTTACCGTTCTCATGAAAAGTAACTGTAGGGCCATTCAGCATTCCCTTGATATAAACGCTCTGACTCCAGGGAGTTCCATCGGGATAAAAACTGAACCATTGACCTTCGCGTTTCCCGCTAAAGACATTCCCTTTCATCTTGATCACACCGCTGGAATACTTTTCCAGGTATTCCGTTCCGGTGACGTTCGGATCATTCGGATCAACGTTTCGAACTCCGATCTGAATATCCTCGGGTTTTGAAATGACATTGCTGTCGCCATTTACAACAGGTTTGGAAGAAACAGTTTCCTCACCGCCACAACCCGAGAGGGCACACAGACATGTGGTGATAATGCCACAGGCAAGGAAATGCCTAACGAAAAGTAACTTCTTTGACAAGTTTTCCATTTTTATAGAATTCCACTTTACTTAATATTCCGTACTTATCCCAGTACATCCACTTTTTATTTTTTTTATCCGCCCTGTATTTACCGGATGAATTTTTCTTTCCGGTCAGGCTGTTGTAATCTTCCCACTTGCCATGCCACATTCCTTTCCTGTACTTTCCTGCTACACTCAGCTTACCGGTGGGATCGTAAAAATACCATTTTCCGGCACTTTTTCCATGGCTGAAGTTGCCGATCGACATGATCTTACCGGTCTTGTGCCATCGCTTTGACGTTCCGTGCTTTTGCCCATTCCTGTACATTTCACTGGAACTTGGAAGGCTATCGATGAACCATTCGATACGTTCGCCATGCAACATTCCATCCTTGAAATTCATCTCCGATCTCAGCCGGCCATTGTCATAATAATGCTTCCATTTGCCCTGTTGCTTGCCCTTGAGATAGTTCCCCTCCCACTCTTTATTTCCATTCGGATAATACTTAACCGAGTCCTGCCCTTGCAGAAATTTGCCTGTCAACAACAGCAGAAAGACGATGCGGGTCATCGCTTTCTTTCTGTGGTGTACCTGACAAGCAATTCAAGAGAATCCCTGGCCGGAGAGGATGGGAATGAAAGAAGTAATTCAAGGGCCTGTTCTTTGAATGCATTCATTTTTTCAGTTGCGTAAGCAATACCTCCGCTTTCGGATACAAAACGGATCACTTCCCTGACCTTCTTTTTATCCTCATTGTGATTTTTTACAATGTTGATGATCTTTCTTTTTTCGGTCCAGGATGCTTTGCCGAGAGCATAGATCAGCGGGAGCGTCATTTTCCTTTCTTTGATATCTATCCCGGTAGGTTTCCCTATATCTTCACCCGTGCCGTAATCAAACAGATCATCTTTGACCTGGAAAGCCATCCCGCACAACTCTCCAAATCCTTTCATTCGTGTGACGGTTTCCTCATCCGCTTTAGCCGATGAGGCTCCGCATGCGCAACAGGAAGCTAAGAGCGAGGCTGTTTTCTGCCTGATAATATCGTAATAGATCTTCTCCTCAATATCAAGCCTTCTCGCTTTTTCGATCTGCAACAATTCACCCTCGCTCATTTCTCTTACAGCATTGGAAACGATCCCAAGGAGCTTATGTTCGTTATTGTCCACGGAAAGCAACAATCCTCTTGAAAGCAGATAGTCCCCGACAAGCACTGCGATCTTATTCTTCCATAATGCATTGAGTGAGAAAAAACCCCGACGTTCATTGGAATCATCCACGACATCGTCATGCACAAGCGTAGCAGTATGCAGAAGTTCGATAAGGGAGGCTGCCGTGTATGTGGAATCCGTTATTCCCCCGCAAACTTTAGCTGAAAGGAATACGAAAAGCGGCCGCATCTGTTTGCCCTTCCTCTTGACAATATAGGCTGTTATATTATTCAGGAGGGGGACAGAACTCTTCATGGCGAGATGGAATTTCTTCTGAAATTCTTCCATTTCATCCAGGACAGGGGCCTTTATTCTCTCAATGGTTCCCGGCATAATTTTCGAAGGGTAAAGGTACGGATTTGGAGGGAAAGTAGAGGAGAAATGGCTCCCGATATCACCCGAAATTTGTACTTTTAATCAGGATAAACAGCTGATGACGAAACACAACACCGATATCATTGATACCCGCGGCCTTCACGATCACGAGAAACCTGCGTTCATTGCAATGGGAGAAGCCCTGAGTGAACGATATGAATTAAAATTTGAAAAAAATATCGATATCAATTCGGGTGATCTTGAGATGTGCAAAGGCTATTCAAGTTTTGAGATCCGGAACGGCCTTAGAGTAAGCGAAGCGCCTTTTTTTGCGCGACTGGCGATCATCAGGGTATCCTATGATTCTGTGACAGGAAAATTATATCGTAAGGATAACATTACGGAACATCAAACATGGGGGCATATTCATCTTAAAAAAGACTACGGTCATGTCCTGTTGAAGCATGAGACCTTACGTGAAAAATTACTTGAATTGTTTCATGTCGCTGAGATCGATTTTGAGGAAGATCCGGAATTCAGTAAACACTTTTATTTGCTGGCCAGCGACCAGGACAAGGCCAGGCGACTCTTTGATCCGGCGTTGAGAGATGCCTTTAAGGCCTTTCCATCGGGGTACTGTGAGGCCGAGATACTGGGCAATAAACTTGTAATCGCAACAAAAAGGGCCCTGAATACCGATGATGCCCTGTCGATCACGGAATTCCTTGAAACATTGATCGAGAAGCAATGCTGATCAGGATAAGATCAATTTTACTTCTCACGCTTTGCGGCGGCACAGTTATTTTCGCCCAGAGCAATATCCGTAAGGACATTGAGTTAATATCCGGAAAATATTCCGTTCAACAGCTAAACTCCTCTGATCCGTATGCGGATACAACGCTCAACAATAAAAAGAGTATCGTATACAAAAACCATAGGGCTGCAAAACATAATCCAATTGCCGTGATCTTAAGCGGCTCCATGCTTTTCTATCAGCATGTGGTCTCTCCCCAGTTGTCGGCTAATTGCATCTACACCCGTAGCTGTTCGAATTTTGCAAAACAGGCCATTAAAGAACTGGGGCTGCTTGAAGGGATCCTTGCGGGAACCGACCGATTACTGCGTTGTAATCTTGGCGGGCTGAGAGAAACTCCTGTAATCTATATGGATGAGGGAGGAAAAGTGACTGACGAACCTCATCATCATTTCCACTACTGACATATGAAGCGGATCTTATTCCTGATGCCGCTTTTTTCCTTTGCGATCACCTTTTCACAGGACAAGGAACTTTTATTTGCAAAGTATCTTTATGAGAAAGGTTTTTACGATAATGCATCCCTGCAACTCCAACTCATGCGTAGATCATGCGGGGAAGAGCAGGTTGATTCCTTAACTTATTATTCAGGTCTCTGCATGGAGAAAATGTGGTTGAGCGATTCCGCCATTTCACTCTATAATGTACTTGAGCCTGAAAACGAATATTATGACCATTCAAGATTCCGGCTTGCGTTGATCTTTGCATCAAAGAAGAATTATACGGGCTCCCTTGCGGTGATGGACTCGCTGAAGCTGGACAACGCATGCAATGAAGACCTTCGTCTGTATTTCGCCGATGCATTCTCCCTGCTCAGTAAAAAATCCGCTTCAAAACATGCTTTTTCCTGCAAAGGAACCTTTTCCGGAAAACTTGAGGAGTATTCCGGTACCCTTGCGCTCAATAAACGCCGATCACCCTTCATGGGCGGACTATTGTCCGCTCTGATACCCGGGCTGGGAAGGGTGTATGCAGGGAAACCCCGGCTTGCGCTTTCAAGCTTCATTCCCATCGCAACTTTCGGATTGCAGGCCTGGGAAGGATACCGCAAACAGGATGGATTCAAAAGCGCAAGATTTTGGGTCTTTGGAAGTGTTGCAACACTATTCTACATTGGTAATATATATGGAAGCGCATTAAGTGTAAAAATTGTAAAACAGGAGCGATATGATATCGTTGAAAATCAGGTCATGCTTGATCTCCGTCTTTCTTTACGGGATCTGTACGGCAGGGACTGGTGACCTTAGCCGCAAGGCCGACAGTCTTTTTAGCGCAGGGGCATTTGAACATGCATCCCTGGAGTATGAACGCATTGTGTTCTTTTCAAACAGTGATTCAGCCAGGCATTTCGCCCTGGTTGGAAAAGCTTTTTGTTATAAGTCCCTCAAAAAATATGATGAGGCATATCGTACATTCACACGGATCAATACAGAGAATAAGCCTGATACATTCGCCTTCATGGTACATTATGAATCGGCTTTATGCGCTTTTCTCAGCAACAGCTATCTACAGGCGGAAAACGAACTTGCCGTACTTTCCCTGAGAGTAAAGGACAGTTCCCTGAAGATAACTGCATTATTTCTTGAGATCCTGTTACTTACCGAAATGGAACGGTGGAAACCTGCTGAGGAAAAATATATTATGTACTGTAAACTTCGGGGAATATCGCCGGATACCCTTGTTATCTCCGGTTCTGAAGAACTGAAACTGAAGAACCGAAAAACTGCGATGTTTCTGTCATTGTTGTTCCCGGGCGCAGGACAGGCTTATGCAGGAAAACCATTGAGGGGCCTGAGTTCCCTGATCTTAACAGGCGCTGCGGTTACTTATGCAGTTTTTAGCGGGATGCAAGGCCTTTGGTTAACTACGGTTTTCACAGGGGCCGGTTTTACACTTCGCTTCTATGCCGGTGGTACACGATACTCAATGAGGATCGCGGATCAGAAGAATGAAAAGATCAAAGCAGACTACAAGAAATCGGTACGGAGTTTGATGCTGAGTTCAGAAGATGCCTTCCTCAAAAAGTGACCATTCGACGGCAACAATGCAATGTCTATCTTTATACTGTTGATGAAGAAATTTTTACTCCTTCCGCTTTTATTTCCGCTTTTTTCAGGAGCACAGGGGCCGCTTCGTGTCGAGATCGAAGCAAGATCGGATGCTGACAATTACTATATCATTCCTGCAGGTAATGCCGGGCTCGTCCTTTTCAATGAGACCTGGGACAATAGTCAGCGTGGAAGAAAAATGCTGTCTTTCACTATGTTCAATAGTGATTTCCTGGAAGTGTGGACCAAGACCTTCCCGGTATTGAGCGGACTTTCCTATGTTAAACACGATGTGGCCGACGGACACTTGTATGTGTTGTTAAGCGAATCAGGCAGGGCAGCAAATTTTCAGATCCTTTCACTTGATTACAGTTCAGGTGAGATCATGAGCAACCCGGGTAAGATGCCCCAGAAAACAGCGATCGAAGATTTCAATGTCATAAACGGGATGGCTTATATTGGAGGAAGAACCTTACCCACAACCGGCCAGATCCTTGGAAGATCCTGTCTTATCTACATGGCCTGCGGCATACCGCTTTTTTTCGGCGGGATGGAATTCAAATATCAACCCGTCCTTTACGTAGCTGATGTAAGCCAGGGCGGACGCTCTGTTCCCATCCTTTTGAAATACGCCGGATCCGCTATGGTAGGAGACATTGCGCGTAATGAGAAAACCAAGAATGCTGAGATCCTCCTGCTTAACCGGCCGAAAAAAGACGTCTTCAAAATGGAGATCAGGGAATACAGTGGTACAGAACCCGGCGGCGTCACTAAGGTAAGTCCTAATGGTAACAATGAATTGCTGTCAGGAAAAGTAATGCCCTTATCCGACAACGGTAAGGTCCTCATCGGAACGTACGGCGCTCCCATTAAAAGCAAATCGGCGGGAGAAAGGATGAACAGGGCCATGGGCAGGACCAGCGCAGTTACATTCGCGAATGGGCTTTATATTTCAAAATTCAATAACGGGGAACAGGAATATCTTTTTTATTATCCTTTCTCAAAATTTGAGAGTTTCTGGTCGAAGATACAAGGCCATTCTCCCGGTAAAAAATACGATAACAGACTGGAATCAAGACTTGGTTATCAGCTCCTCGTTCATGACATTATTGAAAAAAACGATGCATACACGGTTGTCGCTGAAGCTTATTTTCCGGAATACGAACAGAGGGTTGAATATTATTATGATGCCCAGGGCAATATGCAGCACAGGACCAACTCTGTATTTGTGGGTTACCGGTACACGCATGCTATCATAGCCGGATTCAGCAAGGAAGGAGAAAAGCTTTGGGATAATTCCTTCGAGATCATGGATATTCTTACCTTCAACCTGAAGGAGAGGGTGAAGGTATTGCTTGAAGGCGATAACATTGTGCTGGCGTACAGTCATAATGGCTTGATCAAATCAAAGGTGATAGCGGAGGGGCAGGTGATAGACGGAAAGCAATCCACCGCTATTGAGACCAATTACCCGAATGACGTAGTGAAATCGAGCTGGGGAAGCGATATGGAGTTCTGGTATGATAATTTTTTCCTCACCTGGGGGTTTCAGCGAATCAATAACAAGACCGACCGGAAAGATTCCGGAAAAACAAAACGCACTGTTTTCTATTTTAACAAGATCGAATTTCAGTAGGATAAGGCTTTTCGTCTTCCTGCTTGCCATACCTGTATTTCTTCCGGGACAAAAGAATCCTGATCATCTGCTTCCTTTGCCTGATACTATTCCGCTAAACTACAGCCAGCAATTCTTTCCGCTTTCCTACAAGCATCAACCTTCATTCGGATTGAGTATCCTGTCGGAAGAGAGAAACAAGCAACTCGGGGAGGGAAAGATTGTCTTGAACTGGCCTCAACTCGATAGCTACCTGGATGGAATTCTTGTTAAGCTTCTCCCTGACAGTCTTAAGGAAAATAAACACTTCCATGTTTACACCGGAAGGGGGACCGGTATCATTCCGTATTCCTTTCCTGACGGAGCTATTATTATTCCTCTTGGCGCGATCAGTAGAGTAAATACGGAAGCTGAACTTGCGCTTCTTATTGCGCATGAAATCGCGCATGTCTCCTTCGGCGACCTGATAAAGAACCTTGAGAAGATCATAGAACATGCCGAAGACTGGCTACCGGAAACACGCAACCAGGAAGTACTGAATGACATTCACTTTTTCAAAAATGCGGAATTACGTGCGGATAGTCTGGCCTGCCTGATGGCCGGGAAGGCCGGATACAAGGTGAAAGGAGGTATACATAATGTTTACACCGTTTACTTTCCTTATGAACAACCTTCCAACTACTTCAATAAGAACCAAACCCGGCTGAACAATGCGGATAAGAAGAAAAAGCCGGATGATCTTTTCAACGATTGGCTCAGGTCCGTTCCCCTTCTTTCTGAACGTATCCTGCTCTTTGAAAAACCGGCTCAAACTGATGATACAACTAAAAAGAATTTTATTATTGATGAGGAAAAATTCAAACAAATAAGAAAACAAGCCGGGTATGAATACCTGGAGATCCTTTTGCAGGCCAACAGGTTCTTCGAATGCTGCAATGCCGCATTCATCAAATATCTTCACGAACCTTCTGACAGTATCCATGTCTATTACCTTTGTGAATCGATCCGGAGACGGGCCTTTCTTTCGCCGGGATCGCTTAAAAGCAGCTTTCTTACCGATAACAAACGATACTATTTCCGGAGCAGGGGCATTCTTCATGATGTGCGATTTCTATTGCCGGATTCCACCGACAGAAATCTCGTTCGCGTTCCGGAATTAACAGATACTTCCAATGTGTTCATCGAAAACTATGCGGACGCATTTGAGTATTTCAGCCGTATCGGGGAGAAAATGAATTATCCTCCTCTCCTGCTCACTCGCGCTTTATTCTATCACAAGGATGCGAAGATCATGCTTCCCTTGCTTGAAAAATATCTTGCAGATAAAAATCCCGGAAGAAAGGCATTCGCTGAAAGCCTGTTAAAGAATGTTCTTGAACAAGGAGTAGCCAATAATTCAAAGAATGCTGTATATCTCAACGATCCGGTGGTCAATAAAAGATCCGAGAACGGCATTGGCTATGATCGGGAGCGAGCGAAAGATAAGATACGGGTGATCAATAAAGGTCTTCGATTCGTTGCGGGAAAAGAATTAAAGGATCATGAGGTCCTGACTCCCGTGGATATCCTTAGTATTGAAAAGAAATTACGTTACCGGCGTGCCGCTTCATTGCAGAATTTGCTGAAAGAAAAAGATCCTTATACTGCCTATACGGATCCTCTGGATAACTGGTTGCCAAAGCAGCAATCCCTTGATTCGGGGTTCTCCAATAACAAGAACCTGTTTCTTTTTGATCCCTGGCTTTGGGAGTTCTTTGAGGCGGAGAATATAAAGTCCTTCACCACCGTCGAAATTCATTTTCATGATGATCGTGCAGGAAAAACCGCCAATTGGTTATGGTACTTCCCGCCTTATTGGATCGTAAAGATCCCGCAATATATCCGTGAAACCGGTTCAGGATCGGACCGTTATTCTTTCAGCGTCACAGCGGTATCGTATGAACCGGGGAGGAGATCAAAGGCTTTACTGTATTCAGCTGTCACCTTAAAGAAAATGAGAAAAACATACTTATCTAACGAACTATTATATGCTTTCCGTCTGACACGTAACTATGAAAAAAGGTTTTAGTCTTTTTCTTATCCTGGTATTCTTCGGTTCGCTATCCTCACAGGATCGCAATTTTGGTTTTTACGGTAAGAAGAACGAAATAAAATTTGACCCGATCCCGGCAATTCACAATGGCTCATACGGTTTGAAATACCGTCGTTCCGTTTCGAAATTCCTCTGTGTTTCCGCGGGTTACAGTGTGATCAGCAAGACAGGGCGCTTTACACATTACTGGACAGACACGAATGAGGTTTATCACATTGAGCCTATTGTTTTTGAAAATTTCGGCACAGCCTGGAATCTTGGAGTTATATGGACCTCGCCCTATGCTAACGTCCCCTCCCCTATTGGATTATATGCCGGGTTAGAATTCGAGCATACGGGGAATGAATTCTCTGAATTACTCGATACCACTACCACGCCTTTCAATTACCAGCACAGAAGGAATACGATAAAGGGCCTCCTGGGATGTAATTATTATCTCGGCAAGGGTTTAACACTTGATATCGGGCTGGAGGCCGGGTTTTGCATTGGCTCTGTTCTTCCACTCAATTCCTATGCGGCTTTCAGAGTTCCTGTAAGGCAATACCCGGATCAGTATATCTGGTCGCTTGATAACCGTTTCGAATACGATACGGCAATCTCAACATTTAACGGAGCAGGCACAACAAGCTTCGCGACTGTGCGATTGAGTTATTTTAAATTCTGGTTTTACCCGAGTGTGAAACTGGGGGTGATGTTCTGAAATACTAAAATCCGTACCCCTCAAAATCCTTCGTGAATTCATCTTCCTTGAATTTCACATTCACACTGATCTCGTGGTATTCGTAGGATTCAAAGATCCCTTTCTCATCGTAGATGATGGAATTGATGGGTAACATGAGATCCTTATCGATCATCAGTGTTGTTTTCTTAGCATATGCATTTGGAACTTTGATGATCTGTCCTTCTTCAACATCATAGTAGTCCTTGACCTTTTCGCTGTTGATCTCCAGTACCATGAATTCACTTACGTTCAGTTCCCTTGCGATCTTCAGGATGTTCTGACCCTTTTTTACTTTATAATTTTCGTACGCATATCCAGGGAACTCCATAATGACCAGGTGGCAGGGGCGGTTATTCCATGTTGTGCTTCCTACCAGCCGGAAATATTTATCAAAATCCTTCTCGTTCTTTTTTATGGATCCTCCAAGTACATCGGCAAAATAATCCATCCCCATTTCAAAAATGGTATGATGCTGCTTGTCGCGTATCAGAGAACCCATCGGGTCAAGATTCAGGTTGATATAGGGGAATCCTCCGGGGTTTACCAGGGCTTTCCCACTGTTCCAGCCTTCCTTCCAGAGTAACTCCGGCCCGCGCATGAAAACGTAGATCTTCCTTGGCGAGCGGTTGAATTTTCCTTTGGACTCATAGTGGTAGTACTTGCCTTCGGCTCTTTCGGTGATCTTAAGATAAAATCGCATGGATCCCACCTCACGCATTGAATCGAGCATCTGATTCAACACAGTTCGGCAATCAGTCGGGAGTACCGGAACGGATTCTCTTTTGAAACTACTTAATAGAAGAGCTCCAAGGAGGGCTGTAGTTAAAAATATCCTGCTTCGTTTCTGCATGTCGGGCTGAAGGCGTGCAAGTTAATTTAAGCTTTTCAGAGTTTCTGCTTTACCTCTATCATCTCATAGCCCTCAATAATGTCCTTCACATGGATATCGTTGAAGTTTGTGATGTTCAACCCGCACTCGAATCCAGTTGCTACTTCCTTCACATCATCCTTGAAACGCTTGAGCGATCCCAGCTCACCGGAATGGATAACAATTCCGTCCCGGATCACACGAACCTTTGTTCCGCGTTGTACCTTTCCATCGAGGACCATACAGCCCGCGATCGTTCCAACTCTTGTTATATTGAAGACTTCGCGTATCTCAATATTGCAGGTGATCTTCTCCTGGAACTCAGGCGCAAGCATACCTTCCATCGCATCCTTGATCTCGTTGATCGCGTCATAAATGATGGAGTACAAACGGATATCGATCTGTTCCTTTTCGGCGATCCTTCTTGCATTCACCGTTGGGCGAACCTGGAAACCAAGAATGATGGCATTGGATGCAGAGGCAAGCATGACATCCGATTCAGAGATGGCTCCGACTGATTTATGTATCACCTTAAGCGATATCTTCTCCGTTGAAAGTTTGATCAAAGAATCAGCAAGCGCCTCGATGGATCCGTCTACATCACCCTTCACAATGACATTCAGCTCCCTGAAATCACCAATAGCGATCCTTCTTCCGATCTCATCAAGTGTAATATGCTTGGTTGTACGTATCGTTTGCTCACGCTGTAATTGCAGTCTCTTGGATGCGATCTCCCTTGCTTCTCTTTCATCCTCCATCACGTTGAACTTATCACCTGCCTGCGGAGCGCCCGTCAGACCGAGGATCTGAACAGGGATAGCCGGTCCAGCCTCTTCCACTACACCACCGCGCTCATTGTACATTGCTTTTATCCTTCCGCTGTAACATCCCGCAAGCATAACATCGCCTACGCGAAGTGTTCCTGCCTTAACCAGTATCGTGGCAACATATCCTCTTCCCTTATCAAGTGAAGATTCAATGATGGTTCCGGAAGCAAATTTATTCGGGTTTGCCTTTAGATCAAGCATCTCTGATTCAAGCAATACCTTTTCAAGAAGCGTATCAATGTTCAGTCCTTTCTTAGCAGAAACTTCCTGGCACTGGAATTTACCGCCCCACTCTTCAACTAAAATATTCATTTGAGAAAGAGCCTCGCGGATCTTATCCGGATTAGCGCCTGGCTTATCCACTTTATTGATGGCAAATAGCATTGGAACACCCGCTGCCTGCGCGTGATTGATCGCCTCAATCGTCTGGGGCATCACACTATCATCCGCTGCAACCACAATGATGGCAACGTCTGTCACCTGGGCGCCTCGTGCACGCATAGCAGTAAAGGCTTCGTGACCGGGTGTATCCAGGAAGGTAATGGTCTTACCATTCTCCAACTTCACATTATAGGCTCCTATATGCTGTGTAATTCCACCGGCCTCACCTGCAATGACATTCGATTTTCTTATGTGGTCGAGCAAGGAGGTCTTTCCATGATCTACGTGACCCATTACTGTAACGATGGGTGGTCTTGATCTAAGGTCTTCCGGTGAATCAACATCTTCTTTGATCGCTTCCTGGACCTCTACGCTGACGAATTCTACTTTATATCCAAATTCCTCGGATACGATCACGATCGTTTCCGCATCCAGACGTTGGTTAATGGAGACGAACAATCCCAGCGACATGCAAGACGATATGATCTGCGCTACCGAAACGTTCATCATGGTGGCAAGTTCATTGGCCGTCACAAATTCCGTTACCTTAAGCACTTTGGATTCCTCTGCCTGGATCTCCGCCTGCTCCAGCATCTTTTTATTGATCTCGGTACGCTTCTCACGGCGGTATTTGGATGCTTTGGATTTGCCCCCGCTGCTTAAACGCTGAAGGGTTTCCTTGATCTGGGCCTGGATCTCCTCCTCCGTAAGCTCAGCTTTCGGCTCATTTCTTTTTCCCCGACCTCTGTTATCTGTTCCCGGAAATTTTTGGAAATTATCTCCTGTAATGCCCTCTTTCTTGATACGCTTTCGCTTCTTCTTTTTGTCTTTTGCGAATGACTCGGAAGATGATGCTACTGGTTTTTTCTTCTCTTCAGGTTTTGGCAGATCGATCTTTGCGAGGATCTTTGGACCCTCCAGCTTTTTATATTGTGTCTTTAAAAAATTATCTTCCTCTCCTTTCTTCTCCTCAACCGGTTCTTCCGTGACCACAGGAGGTTCCACGATCACTTCATCTTCTGTCTTTCCTTTCTTTCCCTTAACTGTAGTTTTCTTCTCTGTTTTCTCTTCCTTCTTTTCGGTTGCCTTTTTATCTGACTTCCCTTTCCCTGCCTCAAGATCTATCTTCCCCTTCACATTCACCTTCACAGCATCCGCTTTTGCCTTAATGACTTCAACGGGTTTTTCTTCCTTCTTCACCTTGGCGTCTTTTGTCCCTGCAGAACCGTCCTTGATCATCAGTTCTTCCTCTTCTTCGCCACGAAGACGGGGGCCTGTTGTCTGGATATCGTCCATGGTGAGCGATTCCTTGCGGAGTTTTACGGCTGAGGAGATGGTCTTAGCATCTTCCTTGTCCTTCTTTTCCGACTGGAATTCATCCAGTAACAACACATACATTCTCTGTGTGATCTTGGTATTAGGGTTGTTATCGATCTTCAGCCCTTTGCCTGCCAGGTATTGAATAATGTGAGGCATCCCCACATTGAGTTCCTTCAATACCTTGCTCAGCCTTATGGTGGCGACTTCTGTCATGTTCGTTTATTCAAATTCAGATTTAAGAATATTCCTTACTTCATTCACTGTTTCTTCCTCCAGGTCGGTACGTTTGACCAGGTCTTCGATGGAGATCTCGAGGACTGATTTCGCAGTGTCGCAACCGATCGCCTTCAGCTCATCAATGATCCAGCTATCGATCTCGTCTGCAAATTCCTCCAGGTCAACATCCTCATGATCCTCATCGGTATCACGATAGACATCGATCTCGTAACCGGTAAGTTTTCCGGCCAGCTTGATGTTATGACCGCCCTTGCCAATTGCGAGAGATACCTGGTCGGGTTTCAGATATACTTCGGCGCGCATTGTTGTATCATCCAGTTTGATGGTAGTGATCTTTGCCGGGCTCAGGGCGCGTTGTATGAAAAGCTGGGAATTGTTCGTGAAGTTGATCACGTCAATATTCTCATTCTTCAACTCGCGGACAATGCCGTGGATCCTTGAACCTTTCATACCCACACAAGCTCCTACCGGATCAATGCGGTCATCGTAAGATTCAACCGCAACTTTCGCTCTTTCGCCGGGTTCGCGAACAATTTTCTTGATGGTAATAAGTCCGTCGAACACTTCCGGTACTTCCTGTTCAAAGAGACGCTCAAGGAAGAGCGGTGAAGTACGGGAAAGTATGATCACCGGGTTGTTGTTCTTCATTTCAACCCTTGCAACTACGGCTCTTACTGAATCGCCTTTTTTGAAGAAGTCAGACGGGATCTGTTCATTTTTGGGAAGGATGAGTTCGCTTCCTTCATCGTCCAGAACAAGTATTTCCCGTTTCCATATCTGGTACACCTCACCGGCAACGATCTCCCCAATGCGGTCCTTATATTTCTTGTAGATATTATCCTTCTCTCTCTCGAGGATCTTTGAAACGAGGTTCTGACGAACCGCTAGCACCGCGCGTCTTCCGAAGTCGTCCAGGTAAACCTGGTCTGTAACTTCTTCACCCAGCTCAAAGTCCTTCTCTATCTTTTTTGCTTCCTTCAGGCTGATGTGTTTGTTCTCATCGTAATCGAAACTGTCGGCTGCGAATTCATCGTCAACGATCTCACGGCGCCGCCATATCTCAACGTCGCCTTTGTCGGGGTTAACGATGATATCAAAATTCTCATCGGAGTTGAAACGTTTACGGATCATGCTGCGAAATACATCTTCGAGGATGCTCATAAGCGCTACACGGTCGATGCTCTTTACATCTTTGAAATCAGAGAATGATTCGATCAGGTTGATTGCGTCCATTGTTTTTTTATTTGAATGATACGAGTTTACGTGTTTGTTTTATTTCGGAATAATTGATCTTAATTTCTTTTACAGGGTCATGTTTCCACTTTGGCTTTTCTGTTATCAAAATATTTTCTTCATCCGCCGAAGCCAAAGTGCCGGTTACCTTTTTATTGTTGGTAAGAAGTATCTCTACCTGCTTTCCCGTATTCTTGAAATACTGCCTTTTCAGCCGAAAAGGTTCTTCCAGTCCGGCTGAGGATACCTGTAATTCAAATTCATTCAGATCCTCTCCCAGGCTATCATGCAAAAAACGGTTGATCTCTTTGCACTTATCAATGGTCAAACCCTGGTCATCGTCGAGCCTCACAAGTATCTGGTTTCCAGCACTTATTGAAACATCCACTAAAAAAGTACCTGAGCCTTTCAGCTTTTCCTCCAATAATCCGCTAATGCTTTCTTCAGTTATCACGATTTGCCCAAATAAAAGAGGGGCTTTCGACCCCTCTCATTTACTTCCGTATTTTCTGCACCGCAAATATACGAAGAGAAGGCTCTTCTGCAAAACAAAATATTCAAGTTCATTAGACCCTTTTATTTACCTTTGCCCCCTCATTATCAGCACAATGAAGGTAGTTGAGCACCTTAAAAAAGCAAAGAACACCTTATTCTCAATCGAGATCCTGCCTCCGCTTAAAGGAAAAGGTATACAGTCTATTTTCGACGGGATAGATCCACTGATGGAGTTTAAGCCTTCCTTTATTGATGTTACTTATCATCGCGAGGAATACGTTTACAAAAAGCGTGACGGGGGTTACCTGGAGAAAGTGAGCATCCGTAAACGACCCGGCACTGTTGGTATCTGCGCTGCTATCATCAACCGTTATCATGTGGATGCTGTCCCTCATATCATCTGCGGTGGCTTTACAAAAGAAGAAACGGAAAGCGCTCTGATCGACCTGCAGTTTGTAGGGATCGATAACGTTCTTGCCCTTCGAGGTGATTCCATAAAATCAGAGCCTGCTTTTGTTCCTGAGCCGAACGGACATGCTTATGCTGAAGATCTTGTCAGGCAGATCTCCGAAATGAACGACGGAAAATACCTGCACGAAGAAGTGGAGAACATGTCACCAACCAAATTCTGTATCGGGGTTGCGGGTTATCCTGAGAAACATTTCGAAGCGCCTAACATGAAATCGGATCTGAAATATCTCAAAGCGAAGATCGATGCGGGCGCTGAATACATCGTTACACAAATGTTCTTCGACAATGAGGCCTATCTCGAGTTTGTTGTGAAATGCAGGGAGAACGGGATCAATGTGCCCATCATCCCCGGATTAAAGATCCTTACTTCCAAAAAACAGGCAACCATCCTTCCAAAAACTTTTAAGATCGATATCCCCGAGGAATTGCTGGATGCGGTGGAAAAATGCAAGGATGATAAGCAGGCGAAACAAGTGGGAATTGAATGGGCGATCAAACAATCAAAGGAGCTCATCGCTGCCCAAGCGCCTTGCCTGCATTTCTATACCATGGGGACTTCTGATGCCACAAAATTGGTCGCAAGCAAGATCTTTTAAAATTTCTCGCAAAAGGGCTCAGAGATACTCAAAGTTCGCTGAGGAAAAGTAAGTGTTGAAACTTACCTTAATTTATTGTTTTAGCCATCGCAGCAACATACTTCCCGACGATATCAAACTCAAGATTCACTATATCTCCCTTTTTAAGAAATTTGAAATTGGTACACTCCAATGTGTAAGGAATGATGACAACGGAAAATTTATTTCGTTCTGAATCAACTACCGTAAGCGAAACCCCGTTCACACAAACGGATCCTTTCGGGACGGTAAGGTGATCTCTCATCTTATATGTAAACCGGAATTTACGACTCCCCTCCAGCTCTTCTACACTTTCACAAGTTCCTGTTCCGTCAACATGTCCCTGGACAATATGTCCGTCGAGCCGGTCACCCACTTTAACCGAACGCTCAAGATTGATCATATCTCCCGGCTTAAGTGCGTCCAGGTTTGTTTTCTCAAGCGTTTCTGAAACTGCCGTCACGGAATAGTCTTTCCCGTTAACAGATGTAACCGTGAGGCAAGCTCCATTATGCGCAATACTCTGATCCGGTTTTAGCTCGGAAGCAAAGGAACAACTGATAGAAAGAATAAGATTTCCCTTCTCCTTCCTTGTTGAAATAATTTTCCCTAAAGACTCAATGATGCCGGAAAACATAGATCATTTTCCCTGTATGCTGAGGAGATGCACGAAACCGGTGAGGACACGCGACTGAATACCTTTGAGGCGTATCTCATTCACCTGGCAGACGTAGTAATAAACTCCGTCGGAGCAAAGTTGTTTGCTGCTCTGATGTTTACCATCCCATAAGATAGCGGGGTCTACTGTCTTAAACACTTCCTCTCCCCAACGGTTGTAGACATGCAGATCAATGTCCTTGACATATTTGTAAGGGAATGGAATAAAGAAGTCGTTGCTGCCGTCCCCATTCGGTGTGAACACGTTCGGCAATTCATAGATCGGGCAATTATCAATGCAGATAACGTTGCTGAGGGCGCTTTCGTTCCCGAATGAATCAATTGCTGTTATTGCATAACATCCCGCGATGCTTGTAAGCGTATCATGCATGAATGTAGTTACGGTTGCAGGCGCTAAATTCACCAGGATGATCATGTCTTCTCCTTCGACAGGAGTGTAGTAGATATTGTATGAAACAACATCATCCGCGCAGCTCGTATTCGGGTTGCTCCAGGATAGCAGGTTAGAGGAAAGATTGCAATCTGAAACTATTCCCAGTGTTGGTGGACAGGGAGCCGTAAGATCCTGTGGGATGCCGCATTTTATCTCACTTCTGTTATTGAGTGGTTTGGGAAGTGTAGTATCGGAATATTGTCCGCGCGCCAGAATGTAATAGCAGTAGGTTGATCCATTCACCAGCGAGTCATCCACATACGTGGTAGCCGTCGTGCTGTCTATTGCTACCCAATTACTGGAGAAAGTCGGCGATTCCTTATAAATAACATACCTGTAATTCGTCCAGGGGACATTAAAATTCCAGGAAAGCGTGAGGGCATTGTCCGATGGCGCGAGCGCAAGATAAACTGATGATGCGCTTCGGGTTTGGCAGATCAATGTATTGTTGGAATAAAAATCAAGACGATAAACATAAGCCGTACCGTCTGTGTTCAGGCCGGGACCCACATCTGTATATGAAACTGCATTAAGGCCGGCATAGGTTGCGCTGCTGAATGTAGTAAGAAGTGTGGCCGGGTTGGTGTAACCAGGAGAACGGAACAACTCATACCTGTAAGGTCCCGGATAAAGATTGGTGTCAAGCCCAATGATCGGATCAGCGAGAGGCTTCACCCATTTTACGTCGATCACCCCGGCAGTTGTGCTGGTAGTAACTACATCCACATGTGTGATGATCGGCACATCTTTTTTCAGCCTGATACAAATTGGAAGGGAAGCGTAACTTCTTGCTCCATCGCTGAATTTCGTAACGATGCGGAATGAGTAGTATACGCCATGCGCAAGATTATTCACCGTGAACGTGGTATTGGCTATTCCATTCGTGCTTCCTACAAGTGTATAACCGGTATAGGCAGGAACGCCGGTTTCACAAACGGCCGGCATCCACTGGTTGCAGGTATCATCCACGAAGATCTCATACCCAATTACATTATTATTGACAGGGTTACAGGAACTTTGATTCCATGTGAGGTTAACGCTGCCGCATGATGCCGTTCCGGCCAGGTTTGTCGGACCGTCTGCAACAATGGTTATGAAAACACTCTCCAGGTCTACCAGCGGATTGTTCGGATCATTGTCAATTGCCTTGAATAATACCTGGTAAGGTTGCTGTCGTACGAGGTTACACCCGGTGATCCATGTAAAAGTGGAAGAAACAGAATTAAAGGCCGACATTGTTGGAAAGGTCGCAGCTGGATTAACAAGCGAAGGCATAAGCGGAGCACCTGTTGCGGATAATGTGATAAGGTCTCCATCTGCATCGGTGGCAGTCACAATAAAAGTAAGTGTATCCCCGGCAGTAACACAGGTGTCATTCACGGTGAGAATATCGGGCGGATTGTTCGGACAATTATCCACATCCACCTGCATGTCCCTTTCGGTGAAGCCCACCATGTACATGACGTTGTTATATTCTCTCCACTCCTTGATGTAGATCACGAAATTGTATTCCTGCGGATAAGACGTGAAAGGTGGATTAGGAGCAGGCTGAGGCGCACACCATAGAAGATCACCGGTAACGGGATCAAGTGTTACGCCATTGGGAATATAATAACCCGAGAGAGGATTACCGTTCTGACCAAGGCAAACACCAAGAGAATAAGACAGGCTGTCTCCATCCGGATCAAAAGCGCCCGGATTATGAATGAAACATTTGTAAAGACAGGCATTATCTATAGGCGGGTACGTAAGAATGGCCGAATTATTCCCTCCCAATAATGGATTAATGAACAGGTAGGCCTCAATATAGAAAGGTGTGCTGACGGAATTTGGGATATTGACGATATCGCTGTTCCTGTTCGGGTCGAACATAAAAAGACGGTAAGACCCGGGGCCGGGATAAACGTGGTCAACCGTTGTTTTGTAAATGTTCAGCTGCATGTCTGATGTAAGAGGAGATCCATCCCTGTTCGGGGGATTACAATCCACCTGCGGCCCGTTTATCCTGGGAAGAACTGCGCTATCCCCATCCCCGAAATAAACCGTCAGATCACATCGGTCAGCGACTATGCTCGGGCCGATCTTGGTGTAGGTCGTAACAATTACTTCATACGCATACCCACCTTTCCAGGTATAGGAAATCTCCCCTGCCCTGTTATGTGTAGCAAAAAGCGAGGAGAAAGATCCAAGAAAAAGGAAGAAAAGTGAGCCCGCGTACCGCATGAATTTGCCTTCTGTTAAAACTCTAATTTAACACTTTTATTTGAGAGGTAAATTCAAGGTGAGACCTCCTCATGGTCATTAATTCAGGTTGGGGATGCTGATACTATGACGCAAAACAGCGTCACAGGTTGTCCATCAAAAAATGTGCCTGTATGGCTATCTTTGCCCCGTGAAAACGAGGAAAGACATACGTGCAATCAATGCTGCAGAATTACAAGCATGGTTTGCCGCGGAAGGACAACCCAAATACCGCTCAAAACAGGTGTTAGAATGGCTCTGGGCTAAGTCGGCTACATCATTTGATGAGATGAGCAGCCTCTCCAAAGACCTGATAATCAGGTTAGAAGAAGAGTTTACGATTCATACCTTGAAAATATGCGAACTGCAAAAGTCCAAAGACGGCACGATCAAAAATGCATTTCAGCTCTATGACGGTAAAGTAGTTGAAGGGGTGCTTATTCCCACAGAAAATCGCATGACCGCCTGTATCAGTTCCCAGGTGGGGTGTTCCCTGACATGTAGCTTCTGCGCTACGGGAAGGATGGAGCGTCTGCGTAACCTTGATGCAGGCGAGATGTATGACCAGGTAGTGATCCTGAAACGACAAGCGGAAGAAAACTACAGGATACCGCTTTCCAATATTGTTTACATGGGAATGGGCGAACCCCTGTTGAATTACAACGAAGTGCTTCAAAGTGTCCATCATATCACATCGCCGGAAGGATTGGGAATGAGCCCTCAACGCATCACGGTTTCAACGGCAGGAATTGCAAAGATGATCCATAAGCTGGGAGATGATGAAGTGAAATTCAACCTTGCGCTTTCCTTACACGCAGCCAATGATGAAAAAAGGAACCGCATCATGCCGATCAATGAACAGAATTCACTGGATTCATTGGCAGACGCTTTGAATCATTTCTATCAGAAGACCGGATCGCGCGTCACATTTGAATATATCATCTTCAGGGATTTCAATGACAGCCTGCAAGATGCCGAAGACCTGGTTGCATTCTGTAAGAAGGTAACTTCAAAAGTAAACATCATTGAATATAACCCGATAGAGGGCGGAGAATTCAGGCAGACAACATCGGAGCGACTGAAAGAATATGTTCAGTTACTGGAAAAAAATCACATCATTGTGAATGTGCGCCGTAGCCGCGGGAAGGACATTGACGCTGCCTGCGGGCAGCTGGCAAATAAAAAACCCCATCAGAAATGAAGGGGGTTTTTATTTTCCTCAGGCTTCCGGCCTGAGGTCAATGTTTCACCTGGTCCTCTCCCGCATCCAGCTCACCGTCCTCTAAAGGAACGGTCTGCGGAACGAAGTCTTCCTTCTTTCCCGGCTTGCTGTAATCATAAGCCCAGCGATATACAACGGGAAGCGCTCCGTGCCAGTTACCATGGATGGTTCCACCGCCATTTGTCCACTCCAGTGTATTTGAATTATACGGGTTCTCCGGCGCCTTCTCTCCCCGGAAAATGCTATAAAAGAAATTATAGAGGAAAATACCTTGTGCGAACGCTCCGACAATGGCGCAAATCGTCACAAAAATATTGATGTCGATAAGGTGATCGAACATGGGGAATTCCGTATTGGTGTAATACCTTCTTGGAACACCCGCCATTCCCAGGAAGTGCTGGGGAAAGAAAACACCATAGGCGCAAATGAAGGTAAACCAGAAATGCAGGTAGCCCAGTTTTTTATTCATCATACGCTCGAACATTTTGGGAAACCAGTGGTATACGCCGCCAAACATTCCCAGGATGGCCGAAAGCCCCATTACAATATGGAAGTGCGCGACTACGAAGTATGTATCATGTACCGGAATATCCAGCGCTGAGTCGGCAAGGATGATACCCGTAACGCCTCCCGTAATGAATGTAGAGACCAGTCCTATACAAAACAACATGGAAGGGTTGAAAACTATATTCCCTTTCCATAACGTCGTTATGTAGTTGAACGCTTTCACAGCGGAAGGGATCGCGATCAGCAACGTGGTGAATACGAACACGGATCCCAGGAACGGATTCATTCCCGTGAGGAACATATGGTGGCCCCAAACGATGAATGAAAGGAAACCGATAGCAAGCATAGAACCCACCATCGCTTTGTAACCGAAAATTGGTTTACGCGAGCTAACGGAAATGATCTCAGAGGCAATGCCAAGGGCAGGAAGGAGTACGATATAAACCTCGGGATGCCCAAGGAACCAGAAGAGGTGCTGGAAAAGGATAGGACTTCCGCCGGTATGATCCAATGCCTGTCCGCCAATATAAATGTCCGTCAGGTAAAAGCTGGTACCGAAACCACGGTCGAAAATGAGAAGCAGGCAGGCGCCAAAAAGAACAGGGAAGGAAAGTACGCCAAGGATAGCTGTGATTAAGAATGACCAAACCGTTAACGGCATGCGTGTCATGGACATGCCTTTTGTTCGAAGGTTAAGAACGGTGATGATATAATTCAAGCCGCCCAAAAGCGCCGAGACAATGAACAGGCTCATACTCACAAGCCAGAGCGTCATTCCCAATCCGGATCCCGCGATAGCCTGGGGAAGGGCGCTCAGAGGCGGATAGATCGTCCACCCGGCAGATGCCGGTCCGGATTCAACAAAGCATGAGATGATCATGACCACGCTGGAAGCGAAGAAGAACCAATAAGAGAACATATTGAGGAAGCCGGATGCCATATCCCTTGCTCCTATTTGATAAGGAATAAGAAGATTAGCAAATGTTCCGCTCAATCCGCCTGTAAGTACAAAGAACACCATGATGGTACCGTGGATGGTCACCAGCGCCAGGTACATGTCAGGTGAAATGATCCCGTCTTTTCCCCACTTATCACCCAGCATCCAGTTAACGAATGCGAATTTCTCACCGGGCCATGCAAGCTGCAATCTGAATAATGTTGACATGAGCATGGCAACAACACCCATGATCACTGCAGTAACAAGAAATTGTCTTGAGATCATTTTGTGATCCTGGCTGAATACCCACTTCGTCACCCAGGTCTCCTGGTGATGATGGTGATCATCATGATGATCGTCGTGATGATCCTTGTGTTCGTGTCCGTGATTTGCTGACATATTACTTGGATTTAATATCGTTTAATCGGGTTTCTTTGCTGTCACTGAATCGGGCTTTGCTCCGGTTCCGGCTGAATCCGGTGTTGCAGGAGGATCCACCTTTCCCGGAGGGGGCGCGGTCATGTTGGAAGCGAAGATCGTCTTCGCTTTCTTCTCATCGTACCAGTTCCAGAATGTTGCGGAATCGTCAACAACAATATTCATCTGCATATTAAAATGTGAAGCGCCGCAGATCTTATTGCAGAGCAGCACGTAATTATATTCAGGATTCCCGGTGATCAACCGCATGCTGTCCGTTGTTATCGTTGGCATGAAGTGCAGCATGGTTTGCAGACCCGGAACAGTATTCATTTGCTGACGGAAATGCGGGAAGAAAGCGCTATGAATTACATCCTTGGACCGCAAGGAGAAATAAACCCGTTTTCCCTTGGGGATATGGATCTCGTTATACACAATGAAATCATCCGCCGAGGCTGCATCCGTAGAATCAATTCCAAGGACATTTTGCTCAGTGATAAGCCTGTAAAAATTGAATCCCAGTTTATTATCGTCACCGGCATAGCGCGCTGTCCATTTGAATTGTTCTGAGACAAGTTCGATCGTCAGGATGTCCTCGCCGGTTTCAATAGGGTCGCGGGTGATCTTGGTCCAGCTTCGCAGACCAAGAACAATGATGATGGCCATTGCAATGCCCGGAATAATGGTCCAGAGCAATTCTAATTTATGGTTAACAGGATAATAGAGCGCTTTTCCGGCTTTACTGCCTCTGTATTTGAATGCAAAATAGAAAAGGAAGAAATTACAAATTATGAAAACAACGGTGATGATGAGGAAGTTGAAATTCATAAGCCAATCCAGCTCCACGCCTTCTTCTGAAGCGGCAACGGGTAGCAGCAGATCTTTGTACTTAAGCAATTGCCATAGGCAGAAAGCGAAGAAGGCGATAAGGAAAAGAAGCATCATGTTCCCCTGTCCGCGGTTGTCCCTGTCCGTGACCACCCAGTTCGGTGTTCCTCCTTTCAGTTCTGAGGAAAGCTCAAAGATCCTTACGATCTGGGCTATTACAGCCACTCCGAGGGCTAGCGCTAGTATGATAAGAAAACTGGTCATATGTGCTCGTTCTAGATTCTTTTATACTTTATATATGTTGATGTATGCTCTCATCGAGATACGGATGATTCTTTGGTAATAGCGGAGCCTGGGTCAGGAAGGTGAGAAGCCTGTTCACCAGGAATCCTACGAAGAACAGGAGCATCCCGATCTCTATGCTTCCGAAATGCCAGTGTTGCGCAACGGTTGGAGGCATCACGATGACGAACACATCCAGCCAATGGAAAAAGAATACGATCACAGCGATCGTTGCCAGAAGGCCGCGTGTGCGTTTGGAATCGCGCGACATCAACAGCAACATCGGCACCGCGAAGTTTACGAAGAACAGCAGCCAGAAAATTCCCATGTAGCCGTTCGTCTCCAGCCTGTTCTGGAAGTAGGTGACCTCCTCCGGTATGTTTGCATACCAGATAAGCATGAATTGACAAAAGAAAAGATAGGTCCATAGAAAGGAGATCGCAAAGATCCATTTACCCAGGTCATGGATGTGGTTCTCGTTCACGTATTCAAGATGTCCCTGGCTTTTCAGGTAGAATATGAGAAGAAGGATGGTGATGATCCCGCTGATCCATATTCCTGAGAAAGTGTACCAACCCCACATTGTAGAGAACCAATGCACATCAAGCGACATGGTCCAATCCCACGATGCGACGGAAGAAGTAAATCCGAAGAATACAAGGAAGAACGCGCCGATGGTAACGTTCTTGAAGTGATTTGTTGTTCCTCCGCTGAGATCCTCGGCTAGTGAATTCCTCACAAGTCTGTGCTGACAAAAGATCCAGATACCGAAGAATACCACAAAACGCGCCCAAAAGAATAAAGGATTCAGGTATGTTGATTTGTCCGCGATCTTCTGATCAAATTCAGGGCTGCCAACAGTGGTTACGGCCGGGTCCATCCAGTGATATAAGTGATGAAGATGAAATTGTCCGGCAAGAAGTACGATCGCCATCAGGGCGGCGCCGTAAGGAAGGAATTTGGAAACCGCTTCTACTACTCTTTTGAAAACAACAGCATAATGCGCCTCCGCACCATATTTAAGCGCCATGAAAAAAGTTGCTCCAAGCCCGATTCCCATGAAGAAGAATGCATTCACAAGAAAATTAGCCCAGAGTCGCGTGGATAATGCTGAGGCATGACCGTGGTGCTCGCCGCCGGTATGCTCTGTATGATCACCACCCATAAAATGCCAGGCTACTCCTAAGAGTACCAGCAGGAAACCAATGCCCATCACCATAAATGTGAGACGCCTGGTCTTATCGGGCAACGAATAGTTCAGTTTAAGATCCATAATGTGTTCTTGTTAATTCGTTCTTTATTTTGGCTTCTTTTCTTCATTATTCCCTGTTGCGGGTTTATTTCCGGAGCGCGACATGAATACCGAGTCAGCGCTCATTTTTGCGAAATCAACTCCCTGCAAGGATTGTATGTAGCGAATGATCTTCCAGCGCTCTTCCATATTCAGTTGCGAAGCGTGAGATCCCATCATTCCCTTTCCATGTTGTAACGTATGCATCATTTTTCCTTCCGGAAGCGTTTTAAGAACTCCGGTTACATAGGAAGGCGGTGGAGCAGGATAAACACCAATTTTGATCATCTGACCCTGACCGTCTCCTGCATCGCCATGACATTGAACACAAAATTTAGTGTACAACATTTTTCCGTTCGCAATATTAGTTGCCGAAGGCTCAACAGGATTCCTGAGATTACGTCCTGCTAATTCATAACCCAAACTATCATTCGAGTAAGGATATGGCATGTATCCTCTTGCGATGGTTCCTGAAACAGGCAAGCGGTTACTCATGCTATCGGCAAACATCACATTCTCAGAATTTGATTCATAAGAAGTTGACCTGTACATATCGGGCATGAATTCGATCCCGGGACTGTTCGGATCGGTATCGCTGCACGACAACAAGCCTGCAAGGGGAAGGCTCAGCAGCACATATTGGTACATTTTTCTCATAGTGTATGATTCACAATTCGTTTAACAAACCTTTACTTCTTCCGCCCCGCTTTCTTTCATGATCTTCATTGCTTTATCTGCTGTTTTGTCATCCGCCTCTATTTCAACAAGAAACTTGTCGTCCGTAGTCCTGGGATCCGGATTCTTAGGCGATACCCCCGGCAGCAACCAGCTTCGCAGCAAAAATGTGAGTGCCATACCGTGTGCAGCACAAAATACGGTACACTCAAAGGTGATAGGGATGAATGCAGGTACATTATAGAAATATTTGAAGTTTGGTTTACCTCCCACAATGGTTGGCCAATCGTGTACCATCATGTACCACATCATGAGCGTCCCGAGCAGCGTTCCGGTGATCCCGTAGAGGAATGCGCAGGTAGCCAGTCTTGTCTTCTTTACCCCGATCACAGGCTCAATTCCGTGAATAGGGAAAGGAGAGAAGATCTCTTTGATCACAATACCTGCGGCAACGAGCTTTTTAACGCTGGCGAGCGTTACTTCGTCGTCTCCGTAGATCGCATGAATTGTCTTTTTACTCATATCGTTTTATTTCAAATAATGAATTAATGCTGCCCGCTTTTGTTCTTTCCTGCACCCGGGACCATATATTTTACGATCGTTTTTAACTCCGACTGCGCTATTACAGGGAAATACCGGGCAAAGAGCAGGAAGAAGAAGAAGAACATTCCTATCGTACCAAGAAAGATCCCCACATCCACAAATGTTGGCGTATACATATTCCAGGTGGCAGGGATGAAAGTTCTCGCTAGCGTTGGAACGATGATCACAAAACGCTCGAACCACATACCGATATTCACCACAATGGATAATATGAATGTAAAGTGAAGATTCGTTCTGATCTTTTTGAACCAGAAAAGCTGAGGTGACACAACGTTACACGTCATCATACAGTAATATGCGATCATATACGGACCCGTTGCCCGGTTCAGGAACGCATACTGTTCGTACTCAACGCCTGAATACCATGAGATGAATAACTCTGATAAATACGCAACACCCACCATGGATCCTGTAAGGATGATAACGATGTTCATATACTCGATATGCTTCACCGTGATATAGTGTTCAAGCTGAAACACCTTTCTCATGACTAGCAGCAGGGTCAACACCATTGCAAAACCGGAGAAAATGGCTCCGGCAACGAAGTAAGGAGGGAAGATGGTGGTATGCCAACCCGGTAATATTGAGGTGGCGAAGTCCATGGATACGATCGAGTGAACCGAGAATACAAGCGGCGTAGAGAGCCCGGCAAGCACCAGGGAAACTTCCTCAAAACGATTCCAGTCCATTACACGCCCGCTCCATCCGAAGCTGAGGATCTTATATGCTTTTTTCCATCCCGGTTTCACCATCCGGTCCCGGATCATCGCGAAATCAGGAATAAGCCCCAGGTACCAGAAGACAAGAGAAACGGTAAAGTAAGTTGACACGGCAAAAACGTCCCACATCAGCGGGGAGTTGAAATTGGGCCATAAGGAACCGAATTGATTCGGGAGAGGGAAGAGCCAGTAGTCAAGCCAGGGCCTGCCGGTATGCAGCACAACGAAGATGGCTGCGCACATTACGGCAAAGATGGTCATGGCCTCTGCTGAACGATTGATCCCCATCCTCCATTTCTGACGGAACAAAAGGAGAACGGCTGAAATAAGTGTTCCCGCGTGTCCGATACCGATCCACCAAACGAAATTAGTGATGTCCCAGGCCCAGTCAACGCCATTGTTGGATCCCCATGTTCCGATACCTGTGCCGATGGTATAGGCCAGGCAACAAATTCCCCAGGCGAACATCAGCCCGGTAATCGTAACGACAATATACCAAAGCCTTGGAGGTTTGCCGATGATCGGCCTAATAACATCATCACTGATCCTTTTATAGGTGATGTTATCTCCCAGGATTAGTGGTGTACGGATATCTGATTGTTTTTGCATAATTCTGAGCGCTGATTATTTATGATCAGATTAAAACTTCTCCTTCATCGTTCCTCACTTTCGTGAGATAGAAAACTGTCGGTTGAATACCAAGATCATCCAGTACCTTATACATCCGCTCATCAGCATAGGCTTTTGCAACTGCTGATTCCGGATCGTGCAGGTCGCCGAAAGTAATGGCATTTGTCGGGCAAGACTGAGAACATGCAGTCTGTATCTCGCCATCGATCACTTTACGTCCGGCCTTTTTAGCTTCCAGTTTTCCGCCCTGGATACGTTGTACACACATAGAGCATTTCTCCATCACACCGCGTGAACGGACAACTACGTCCGGGTTCAGCACCATTCTGCCAAGTTCGTTTCCGCCGTTCTCACCGAATGTTGGGTTAACATCCCTGAAACGCTCAAGGCCGGTGTAATTGTACCAGTTGAAGCGACGAACTTTAAATGGACAGTTATTTGCGCAGTAACGAGTTCCTACACAACGGTTATAGGTCATCATATTAAGACCTTCCGCACTGTGGTTCGTTGCGAGTACAGGGCAAACCGTTTCGCAAGGAGCGTTATCACAATGCTGGCACATCATGGGTTGGAAAACCACTTTCGGATTTTCGAAGTGCGGTGCCTCCATCTCAAGGTACATCTGCACTTTACCCAATTTATCGTCCTTCGCCTTACTCTTACTCATGGGAGAGCTGAAGTAGCGGTCGATGCGTAGCCAGTGCATATCACGCGTTCTTGCCACCTGGTCTTTACCAACAACAGGAACGTTATTCTCAGCATGGCAAGCAATGACACAGGCTCCGCAACCGGTGCAGGAGTTAAGATCAATGGCCATGGACCAGAAATGCCCGTGCTTTGGATGTTCATCCCAAAGCGTTACTTCATCAGGAGTCTTTTTATCATGTCCGCCTTCCGTATTGATAGTTGGGATCAGCGTGGGAACATTCCATTCAACGACAGGTTTTTCAACGTACGTTTTAAGGCTGGTCTCATTTACGATCTTCCTTCCCATCATGGTATGCTGTTGCTGGGTACAGGCAAATTCATGTTTACCTGTAGAATCAGAAACCGTTGCGCCGGAAGCGGTGTATTGCGCTGTTCCGTTCACCCACTGTACCATCGGATAAGCGTTGAATCCGTCTGTGAATCCGTGGATCTTTCCACCCGTTCTTCCGTAACCTACAGCAAGACCAATAGTTCCCTTTGTTTGTCCGGGTTGCGGGAACACGGGAATATTCTCGATCGTAATACCTCCAACAGTAAGCGTGACCTTATCACCAATTCTATCCTGCCTTGCCAGGATACCTAATCCTTTTGCAAGCATTTCCTCAGGATTCATGGTGATATAATTTCCCCAGGTTACTTTGGAAACCGGATCCGGGAATTCAATGAGCCATGGATTATTGGAAGTGGATGAACCGTCTCCGACAGCTGATTTTTCGTAAAGCGTGATCTCGTAGTCGCCTCCTTTTACAGCCGACAACGCTTTTACTGCATCTTCAAGGCTTGAAGCAACCGGTTCGGTTGTATCTGATTTTGATTTATCAAGAGGAACAACTTTGGGTTCAACCTTCTCATCAGGAACAAGAATGCCGCCCGGGGTGAATTCATGTACACCATCATGAAGCGCCTTGTTCCAGAAGGATGTAAAATCCGATATGGAAGAGACCATCGGGTATACGTTCGTTTCCCAATGCTTTTTGAGATAGGTATGATAGTCTGTATTATTACCACTCCATGAGAGAAGTGATTCCTGTGCAGAACGCGTTTTGAATAAAGGAGCGATGGCAGGCTGGCCAAGACTGTGATGTCCCTGTCTGGGATTTGCATCACTCCAGGATTCAAGGTAGTGATGATCCGGAGCAACGAAGTCACAAACCTTAGCGGTTTCATCCAACATGGAAGAAAAAGAAACTTTTGTTCCGACCTTGCCCATGGCGCCGGCAAAATCCAGCGCTTTGGAAGTATTGTAAACCGGGTTGCAATTGTAGCAGATGAGGGCGCCAACATTTCCGGCTTTCATATCATCCACCAGTGTTTTTAGCGCTTCGTCATCACCTTGCCTGTAGTTTGAAGGAGTGTCTGTGTTAATGGTAGAACCATACGCACCGATAGCCTTGTTGATCTCATTCACTATTTGTTGAGCATTCACATCGTTCATGCCGCATACAACGAGCGCTTTCCCTTTATTCGCGTTAAGCCAGTCCGCTACTTTTTTGATGGAAGCATCATCCGTTTTATTTCCGGCAGTAAGCGACCCACCTGTTACTGCATTGTAAAGTTGAGTTATCGCTCCACCAACCTGTGAAGGTTTCAGCGGGAAACGGTAATCAGCATTTGAGCCTGTAAGGGAAAGGTTGGATTCAAAATGAACATGCTTCGACATCTCCTTCTTCTCTTTGCTCACCTTTCTGTTCTGCGAATATTGTTTTGAGAATTCAACCGGGGATAACCAGTTAACGAGGAAGTCTGCGCCAAAACTCACGATCACTTTCGCCTTGGCAAAGTTGTACGTCGGGATCATTTTCTTCCCATGGGTTATCAAGTGCGCTTTTGCAATGGCGTATGAAGAAATTGCATCGTACGTCACATGCTTAGCTGTGGGGTATTTAACAGCAAAATCAGCGATCACATTCTTTGTTGTTGTACTGAGGATCGTTGATGAAAGGATAGCAATCGTTTTTCCATCTGCAGCAGCCTTGTCCAGACCTTTCGCAATGCCTGCATCCACATCGGACCAGGATGCATCGGTACCGGCGGCCATTGCGCCTTTCAATCTTGCATTATCATAAAGAGAAAGTACAGAGCCCTGTACGCGGGCGTTGACGCCGCCGCGTGTGATGCTGCTTAATGGATTTCCTTCAATTTTTATAGGACGACCTTCACGCGTTTTGACGAGAATGCTGCAATAATCATATCCGTCTGCAAAGGTGGAAGCATACCAGTTGGCAACGCCGGGAGTGATCTCCTCAGGTTTGATCACATAAGGGATCGTTTTATTCACCGGTGTTTCGCAGGATGCAAGCGCTGCCACTCCGATACCGAATCCGAGGAATTTGAGGAAGTCACGGCGATTGGTGCCGTTGAGATCCTCCGTATTGGCCAAACCTAAAACTTCCCCGGGTAACCCTTCAGCAAATTCATTTTCCTTCACCTGCTTGTACTCGGAGGATTCGGTCAGCTCATCTACGCTTTTCCAGTATTTTGTGTTTTGACCCATAACGAAATTATATTGTGAGATGATCTTAATAATGACATTTAGCGCATTCGATACCACCCATTTTTTCAACGGTGATCGGTTGCCCTTTATATTTTTCTGCTAATTTTTTATGAAGGTCTTCATAGTATGGATTGTCCGACATACCGGGGACTGCTGTTGTACGATGACAATCGATACACCATCCCATGGTGAGGGGTTGTACTTGTCGGGCCACGGTCATTTTTTCCACATCGCCATGACAGGTCTTACACTCTTGCTTTCCAACATTCACGTGTTGCTGATGTGAGAAGAAAACGAAGTCGGGAAGGTTATGCACTTTCACCCACTCTATAGGCTGAGGAGGATTTTCGTATTTCTGCGTTTTGGGGTTCCAACCAACGGCGGCATAGATCTTAGCAATCTCTGTTTCTCCTGTTCGGGGTCCGCTGGCAACAGCTTTGTGGCAATTCATACAAACGCTTGCTGAAGGAACACCCGCAACCTTGGATTTGGAAGCCCCGCTGTGACAATACTCACAATTGATCCCGTTTTGCTGGGTATGCACTGCGTGATTGAACTCGATCGGTTGTTTTGGTTTATATCCCTGGTAAACGCCGATCCCCATCATGGCGTCCCAGCTCCATTTTGCGCCGATGTTGAGCAGAACAATAATGATCAGCGCAACCGTACGCTTATTGTTCATCATCCATTCCTTAAAGGAATATTCAGGAAGAGGATCGAGTCCCTTGTTCTTGTTGACCGTATTTTGAAGATTTCTCTTTGCGCTTCTGAGGCCAAAAAGAAGAAGCAATAAACCTGAAGCAATGGAGAAAAGCAGGAAAATATTCGGACCATCTTGAACTGCATCTCCATCATCAATGACCAGCTCTTTTTTAACCTCGCCTGGACCAGTTGTAGGATTTTTCACAAACTCGATCACCGCCTCGATCTCCTCATCAGAAAGAACTCCTCCGAATGCAGTCATTGTTGTTTTGTACTCCCCGTAGATCTTAACGGCATAAGGATCGCCTGAAGCGATCATAGTAGAAGAACTTTTGATCCAGTTTTTAAACCAGGCAGGGTCTTGCGGGATCCTTCCCATCACACCCGCCAATCCGGGTCCTGTCAGTTTAGCATCCGTAAGTGTATGGCACGTCGCACAGTTCTGTTTGAATATTTTCGCTCCGTCGGCGGCAAAAATGCCGGAAGAAGTGAGAGTGATCAGGAGAACCAGGGAAGCGAGTGCGTTGAGAGGAGGCGGGAAGCGGAGAAATCGAGCAACCATAAGAGTGATTTGGGGTTAAATCTGTTGTAATCTAACGCGCGACAAATTTATAAGAAAGGTAATTCCGAGGTTTTTTTTTGAAGGAAATTTGTCACCAAATTGTCAATTTAAAATCATTCTAAATAAGGCGCTATCAGGCTGGTTAGTAGCACCCTTAGGACTAGGGAATTTGGTCGAAAAAAAAGAGGGATTGGTCTAAGAATACCCGTTTCATGTTGCAAGTTGCAAGTTGCAGTCCCGAACCTTCGGGATCAGGTTTCAGCCCTTCTTCAAGGTCAGGATGACGATCAGGGTACAGGTTTCGAGGATCTGAAGTCTCATTAAATAATCATAAACGCTGTAGTTTTGAATAATATGGGTTTTGAATAATTGCTCAAAAATTGATGTTTTTTGTCGATTCTGAGTGGTTTTGGAGCAAAAATGAGGCTTTTTAGGTAAAAAATGAGAATTTATGAAAAATTCGAAAAGGCCCGGTTTTTGCATATTATTGAAATAAAACAGAAAGCTTACTTTTGGCAGATATAATGAGTTTAATCACCACCATATTATACTGTAGCCTGCTGGTTACCGACGGAAGTGATTCAGTGAAGCGGATACAATCCAAGGATCAAAAGATCCAGGCAATGGTTCAGAAACATACTGAATCTCAGACCGGTAAGATCAAAGGATTCAGGGTCCAGATCCATTTTGGGGCTGAAAAATCCAAAGCGCTGCAGATAAAGTCGAAATTCTTATCCCGTTTCCCTGAAGTCAGGGCATACGATCCTTATGACGCACCCTATTTCAAGATCCGTGTTGGCGACTTCAGGACAAAACTTGAAGCTTATAAATTCCTGAAATCAGTGCAGGCTGAGTTCCCCGGCTCATTCATCGTCACGGACGAAATAGAGTTACCTCCTTTATAAATTTTCCTGCGATCAGGTTGATTCTCCCGGTACTTAAATGAAACTCCTTGCGTGAACAGATTTCTGTTGATAATTGGCACGATGTATGTTTTTACAGCTATGCAATAAGCCATAGATTTGCCATGTTGCAAAAGCGCGAAGAAATATTCAAAAAAATATCCCAAAGAGAATACTCCTCTGCGGTCACGAGTATCAACGACCTCAAGGAAAAAGAATTCTCCGGGAAAAAGCTGAGTGATCCGGAGCGGATCGCGCTGAGTAATTTTGACAAGTTCAGAATAAGTGAACTGAATGCCACAACAGATGATAATTCCTTTCACAACCGCTACAGGGAGTTACAGGTGATCGCCAACCTCGGGGATTTCAGAGAATTTCTGGATGATAAGTACGCTCGTCTCTAAACAGTTTATTTCCTGTAAAATTTTAGCCAACCATTCGCGAGAACGGTAATGAGTATGATGGCTGCTCCTACATAGAACCAGGTGGTCATCTGCTCACTTTGTCCGAATATGAAATAAGCCAGGATGATGGCATAAACGCTCTCGAGATTCACGGTGAGGTTTATTGTGTAGGGATTGATCTCTTTCATTATCTCAACGCTTGCAATGAATGAAAAGGCTGTACAAACCAGGCTAAGCATGATCAGCCAGCCAAAATCAACCCAACCCATTACAAAAGTGTCAGAGTTAACGTCGCCGGAAAACAAACCATAAATAAACAAGGCAACCAGTCCTCCGCTCATCTCAACAAAGGAAAGCAGCGAAGGTGAGCTTCCGTTCTTCACCATGATACCGTTCAGAACAGAGAAGATTGAAGAACCCAATGCGGCCAGTATACCAAAGATGATCCCCAGGATATATGCAGATTCAACGTTGGAGATCATAATGATGGCCCCGATGACAACTGCGCCGAAAAATATCTCTGTCTTATCGATCCGGCGTTTGTAAAATAGTGGTTCCAGGAATGCGGTGAATAAGGCTCCGCAGGAAAATGCGATCATGGTAACGGATACGTTAGAAACTTTGATAGCGCCATAGAACATGATCCAGTGGGCCGCCACGATCACGCCTATCCCAAGCATTTTCAGTAGTTCTTTGAATGAAATATTGAAACGGACCCTTCGGATGAAAACATATAATAACATGGGCGGAACAGTAAGAATGATCCTCCACAGAACAAGTTTGTATTCGTCGAATGAGATCAGCTTCCCGAGGATGGGAGAAAAACCCCATAGCAATACGATGAAATGCAGGAGAAGATAATAATGGTATTTGCGATCAGTTGAAGGCATGTGCGGTTCAGCCCAAAGGTGCAGGGGATTCTTCAGACTCCCAAACCGCACTCTCCGTTCATGTAAATTTTGAAAAAGCTCCGTACAGATTCCGTACCTTGCATTCCCAATGAAAAAGCGACCCAGTTTCGATGATATTTACATGGATCTTGCGCAAAACCTCGCCAGGAGGTCGCACTGTGTTTTTGCCCAGGTCGGGGCTGTGCTTGCAAAGGACACCCGCATCATTTCACTGGGTTACAATGGTCCTCCGGCAGGTACGCACAACTGTGATCTGGAGTGGCCTGAAACAGGTTGTCCACGCGATAGCAAAGGAAGTTGTTCCCTGGCACTGCATGCCGAGCAGAATGCAATTCTGTATGCTTCAAAAAACAACGTTTCAATTGAAGGTTCCACATTATATATAACGCTTTCACCCTGCATTGCCTGTTCGCGCATCATCTATTCAACAGGAATCAAAAAAGTGATATACATGAATTCATACGCGGAATACAAAGGACTTCCCAGCGACGAAGGCGTTGATTTTCTTAAAAAATTCGGTGTGAACGTTCAGCGTTTCCGGGTTGCAGAGACAACGGGAACCTGAGTATTCGAAAGAGCATCATGGCCAAAAAACCAAATAAAACATACCTCATCCTGCTCCCGGTTGTCTTTGCATTATTGGTATGCATGGGCATCCTGATCGGGATGCGGCTTGGAGGAAATAACAGCGACCTTAGTTTATTCCAGCATCATATAAATCCCTCTGATAAATTCGGGCAAGTGATCTCCTATATTGACAAAGAATATGTGGACACCGTGAACAAAGAGGAACTGGTGGAAGAAACCATCTCCGAAATGCTTCACCGGTTGGATCCCCACAGCAACTATATCCCTGCCCGTGATTTTGATGAGGTCACGCAATCGCTTGAAGGAAATTTTGAAGGGATCGGCATTGAGTTCAATGTGGTGCGTGATACCGTGCGGGTTGTTTCTGTGATCGCAGGAGGGCCTTCCCAAAAGGTCGGGATATTACCGGGAGACCAGATCATCAAAGTTGACGGGAAGAATTTTGCCGGCGTGAAGATCAAGAACAAGGATGTCACATCCGCATTGAGGGGGAAAAAAGGAACCAGGGTGAATGTGGGTGTGAAACGCGCTGGAAAATCAAAGCTCCTCGATTTCATCATTACGCGCGATGAGATCCCATTTTACAGCATTGATATTTCGTACATGGTCAATGATAAGGTTGGATATATAAAACTGAATCGCTTTGCCGAAACTTCTTATGAGGAGTTCATGGATGCGGTCAATAAACTGAAGGGACAAGGGATGAAGACGCTGATGTTCGACCTTAGGGATAATGGCGGCGGGCTCCTGGATATTGCCATCGCAATTTGCGATGAATTCCTGGATGAGAAACAGATGATCGTTTTCACGAAGGGAAGAACTCAGAAGAAGGAGATCACGAACGGTACCTCCGGAGGAAGTCTTTCAACGATGGACGTGATCATCCTGATCGATGAGAATTCGGCTTCTGCGAGCGAGATCGTGGCCGGGGCAATACAGGATAACGACCGGGGGATCATTGTAGGAAGAAGGAGTTTCGGAAAAGGACTTGTGCAACGCCAGACAGAACTTTCAGATGGTTCCGCCATCCGCCTGACAACTGCCCGTTATTATACGCCTACAGGCAGGTGCATACAAAAACCTTACGGCAACAGCTATGAAGCGTATCTTGATGAGGAATACCAGCGCTTTTCAAACGGCGAATTACTGAGCGCCGACAGCATCAAATTTCCGGATTCATTGAAATTCACAACGCCAAAGGGAAAGGTGGTCTATGGAGGAGGAGGCATTATGCCGGATATTTTTGTTCCCCTTGATACATCGACAAGAACGGATTACCTGAACGATCTTTTTTACAAGGGCCTGATCAACCAGTTTGCGTTCGACTATACCGATAAGAATCGTAAAAAGCTGGAAGAAGGCGGAATAGAAAAGTTCAAGATGGAGTTTATGGCCGGTCCTGATATGCTCCATGCTCTGTCGGACTATGCGGCAAAGAACGGTATTCCTAAAAATGATGCGCAGATGAAACGCTCTGAGCCCTTGTTAAGGATCTACATCAAGGCCTCTATTGCGAGGAACGTATGGGGGAGTGACGGATTTTATCCCATTTTCAACTCATATGACAAAGCCTTCCTGAAAGCCCTGGAGCTTACGGAAAAAATGGTTTCCGGTAAATAAACTATTGTTTTTTGGTGCTGTCGTTGGTAACTGCGCCACTATCCTTAGAGGTTTCTTCCGCCTTTTTCCAGAGAGAATCCATTGTGTTCTTACCATTCAAAAGCTCATCGTCAAGCGCCTTTTGTTCTTCAGCGCTGGGGCCGCAGGAAACGAACGACATCGCTCCGATAATGGAAAGTGAAAAGATCAGTTTTTTCATGGTTATCCTTTTGTGTGCCGACAAAGGTAAGAATTGGGAGCAAATTTCATACATTTGGTAACAACATCATTCACCCTTTAAAATCGAAAAAATGGCTTTTGAACTCCCAAAATTACCTTACGCACACAATGCGCTGGAACCACATATTGATGCAAAAACGATGGAGATCCACCATGGTAAGCATCACCAGGCTTATGTGACGAATCTGAACAATGCGATCAAGGATACGGATACAGAAAAGATGAGCATAGAAGATATCTGCCGCAACATTTCCAAGATGGCCATGCCGGTCAGGAACAATGGCGGCGGTCACTTTAACCATTCCCTGTTCTGGACAGTGATGAAACCCGGTGGAGGTGGCGCTCCTTCAGGCTCATTGGGTGATGCGATCAAGACAGCATTTGAGTCCTTCGATAATTTTAAGACGCAATTCGGTACTGCTGCCGCAACCCGTTTCGGATCAGGCTGGGCATGGCTTCTTGTTGCTGATAAAAAATTGAAAGTTTCTTCAACGCCTAACCAGGATAATCCACTTATGGACGTTGCCGAAGTAAAAGGAACACCGATCCTGGGTTTGGATGTTTGGGAGCATGCGTATTATCTCAACTATCAGAACCGCCGACCGGATTATGTGGCTGCGTTCTGGAATATCGTTAACTGGGAAGAGGTAGCGAAACGATATGCTGCTGCAATGAAATAACCTGCAAATGGTAGCTAACTGCAGAACTTTTCTTCTTCTATTTATGTTGCTGCTTCTATTTCAGACTTCGGAAGCACAAAGAAAAAGGCGTGAGCAGGTTCTTACGTTCGGAACATCTCAGAGCGCCACGGAACTCTTTGGCGCAGCTGTCCAGGAACTGGTGAATACGGTGAGCTACAAGGATGCAAAGATGTCAGCCGGATTGCTGATCAACTATGATCACTGCCTGAAAAACCGGGTAAGCCTTGGTATCGGATTTTCCCAGCAGCAGCTTAAGCTTACCTATACGGATACCACTTTCCTTCCAACAGGTGGATATGTGGCAGATACGTATGTTGACAGGATCACCAGAATTAACACGGGATTACGCGCACTATATCATTTCAGAAAAGCCCCGAAGAACGTTGACGGTTATTTTGGCCTTCGTTTCAGTTTTACAAAATGGACCCAGGAATCCTCCAACCCCAATGTAACGGCAGGAACCTGGAATTTTGATGACCTTTTCGGTCAGGGAAGGATGCGTTACCAGGCGTTATTCGGATTCCGGTATTATCCCTGGAAGAAGTTCGGGTTGAATACTGAATTTGCCATTGGACCACCTTACTTCCTGCTGGTTGGGATGAACTGGAAATGGGGAAAGGACAGACGCACGGAGGAGGAGAAAAAAAAGGAGAAGGAGAAGGGGAAGGAGAAGGGGAAGGAGAAGGAGAAGGGGAAGGAGAAGGAGAAGGGGAAGGAGAAGGGGAAGGGGAAGGGAAAGGAGAAGGAGAAGGAGAAGGTGACTCCTCCACAGGATGAGGATTACAATAAGCCGAAATAATCGAGATGAAACTCCTTCTATTTGGAGTGATCCTCTTTGTTCCATTCTTTTGCATCTCGCAGGATACAGCATTTGATCCTGAACGTTCCATCCTATTTCCGACCGACACTGTTGTTGCCAAGAGCGCCGATTCCATTCCACAGCAAATTCAAAAACCTGTCAAAAAAAAATGGGTTGCGGCCCTCCTCGCTTTTCCATTGGTGGGCATTACCGGTGCGCACAGGGTTTATCTTGGAACGGAGCCATGGATGCCGCTCGTTTACCTCGGTACGCTGGGCGGATTCGGGATCCTGCCGCTGATCGATTTTTTTGTGATCCTATTCACACCCAAAGAAAAACTGGAGCGGTATTTTGATGACCCGAAGGTGTTTATGTGGGGGGAATAAAGGGCAGGCAGTCGCAAGGGGAAGGGGAAGTCGGAAAGGACTGGTGATCAGTAAGCGAGTGCCTTTACCATTTTTTCATCATGACCGTACATATCGGGATAGAACTGGAGTTGATCCCGGAAGAGAACTTCGTTGGTGTAGTACTTAATGTAAAGGGGAACCGGTTTTTTGAGATTGACAATGCGTTGTTCCGGCCTGCCAAACCAGGCATGTAAAGTATCCTTCGGTATTTTTACGCTATCATCTCTCACAAGAAATTCCGCGAAGGCCATGTATTCTTCCAGTCGCATGCAACCGTGACTTAAACAACGCACTTCTCTTTTGAAAAGTTTTTTCGCATTGGTATCATGGAGATACACTCCCGCTTTGTTATTGAAAAAGAATTTCACAACACCTAATGAATTTTCCTCTCCTTCCCTTTGTCTGAATTTATATGGAAGTGTTTTCTCACCGTATTTCTTCCAGTTGATCTTACGATGATCTACGATATTTCCTTTCCAGTCGATCACCTCAAAACGCTGTTTCCTGATGTAAGCCGTATCCCACTTTATCCTCGGAAGTATCTCTTTGGATGCGATGCTATAAGGTACGTTCCAGTATGGATAGATAGTAAAGTACATGATGATGCTCTTCAATGGTGTTGGGGAAGGATGCTTGGGATCACCACAGATGATACGGGACTCAACTGCAATCGTATCCTTTTCAGCAACGGTTAGTTTGAAGCCGGCGAGGTTTACCCACACGTATACTTTATCGTTCTTTCTCTTCTCCGTCCTCCATCGTTCGAGGTTCATTTCAATCTGACGGTAACGGTCCTCCACATTGTAGGCCAGGGCTTTTACCATTTCTTTACCGACTTTCCCATCTTCCGTAAGATGATACTCTTTTTGAAATTTTCTGAGGGCTTTGGAAAGCAGTACCGAGTCGTTTCCCTTTTTTGTTGAATCATAATACCCCATTTCTATCATCCGCACCTTAACAAGCGACATATACTTTGCCGTATCCGCTTTGATGTCCGGCATGTCCGTCCATTTCACGTCTTGCATCTTTTTGCGATATGCTTTGTAGGACGCTTTAAGATCAACGTACTGTCTGAACTTCGGTTCAAACGTAGTTAATGTTGAGCTGACATGTCCTGTGTTCAGAGCACTGTCGAGCTTATGTACCATTAATGAATCAGGGATTACTCTTTTCCAGAATGGTCTGAGGCTATCCGGATCCAACCTGCCATGATACAGATGGTGCGCCATGACGCAGAAAGCATCAGCAAGGAAGAGTTCAATGTCGGCCAACTTTACGGCATCATACGTCCCCTCCTTCACATCATAGACTGTCCTGCTGAATGAATCCAGTTTTTGCCAGTGATAATGAGAAGGAAGCAATCCAAATTCCCGCGCGTCGCGAACGACACGCCGCATCATGTAAAACTTCCCGTTGAATCTGCCTCCCGCAGAGAACACAGGTTCGTAATTCTTACGTTTAAAAAAATAAGCCAGGGCCGGAGTGGCAAACAATGTGTCACCGGCGAGAACGATGCGCGAATTTGTGTCCGTGGATTCAAGATATTTTGACAGCAGGTTGGAAACGCTTTTCTGCACATCCTCCGGCTGTTTCACCATCATTGTCTCGGGAACTTCGCTGTTACATGAAAACAAAAGGACTGTAATGACTGCAGGAAGGAGGTATCTCATTGGAGTGTAGGAACGATCATAAAGATACGTATTAACAGGGAACAGGGAACAGGGAACAGGGAACAGGGAACAGCACGCATAGTGAAACTTTTCATGAATACAAAGATACTGACGGCTCTAAATTAGAGCCGGGGCGACTATCAATTAATGTTTATTTTCGCCTGAACGCATGCAAAACCTTATCAAACGCTGGACTTCCGCCACTCCGCCTTCCCCGGAAACGGTCAATTCACTTGCTTCTGAGTTAGGCGTTACGCCATTGATCGCAAGACTGTTGGCACAACGCGGGATTCAGACCTTTGAAGATGCGAAAAGTTTCTTTCGGCCTTCGCTGAACGATCTGCATGATCCTTTCCTGATGAAGGATATGGATAAAGCAATAAACAGGTTGATCCGGGCTTTGAACGAAAAGGAAAAGATCATGGTTTTCGGTGATTATGATGTGGATGGAACAACGGCGGTTGCGCTTGTTTATTCGTTCCTGAAGGAGCGACATAGAGATATAGTTTTTTATATCCCGGACAGGTATGCTGAAGGGTACGGGATCTCGATCAAGGGAATTGATCATGCAAATGCAACAGGAATAAGTCTCATTATCGCTTTGGACTGCGGCATAAAGGCAAATGATAAAGTAGCTTATGCCAATTCACTCGGCATTGATTTCATTATTTGTGACCATCACAAGCCCGGAGAAAGACTTCCTGAAGCATTTGCTGTGCTTGATCCCAAAAGGGAGGATTGTCCGTACCCTTACAAAGAACTTTCCGGTTGCGGGATCGGGTTCAAGCTTGTGCAAGCGTTTGCAATACGAAATGAGATCCCTTTTGAAGAGCTGGAGCAATTTCTTGACCTGGTGGTTGTGAGCATTGGATCAGACATTGTTCCTATAACTGGCGAAAACAGGGTGCTGGCACATTTCGGATTGAAAATGATCAATGCCGCGCCAAGAACGGGATTCAAGGCCCTGCTTGAACTGGCGTCTGTTAAAAAACAAATGACGATAAATGAACTTGTTTTTATCATTGGCCCAAGGATAAATGCTGCCGGTCGAATTGAGAGCGGAAGCAAGGCTGTAGAATTACTTATTGCAAGTGATATGACCCTTGCGCGTGAGGTGAGCAATGCGATCAACAAGAACAACCAGGACAGGCGGGAGCTGGATTTGAATATCACACAGGAAGCGCTGGCCATGATAGCGGGTAATGCAAAAATGCTTAGCCGCAAGTCAACGGTTCTCTTCCATTCCGAATGGCACAAAGGCGTAGTTGGGATCGTTGCATCAAGGCTTATTGAAAGATACTACCGCCCAACTATTGTGCTGACTCAATCAAATGGTATGCTTTCCGGTTCAGCCCGCTCCGTGAAAGGATTTGATGTTTACAACGCGATCGATCAATGCAGTGATCTTCTTGAGCAATTCGGCGGACACATGTATGCGGCAGGCTTATCGCTCAAGGCGGAGAATTTTGAGGCCTTTTCTGATCGCTTTGAGGAAGTAGTTTCGGCAAGTATCACAGACGAGATGCTTGTGCCTGAGATCGGGATCGATGCTGAGATAAGGCTGGATGAGATCGACGACAAACTTCTGCGGGTGCTGAATCAGTTTCAGCCTTTCGGGCCGGGAAACATGGCGCCGGTTTTCACTTCAGGGAACCTGACGGATACAGGGTATGCGAGGGTTGTAGGGAAGGATCATCTCAAACTGGAGGTACAACAAACATCACCTAAATACTGTTCATTGCAAGCCATTGCGTTTGGACTTGGTGGAAAGTATGGAGATGTGGAAAAGGAGCAACGATTTGATATTGCATATACGATAGAAGAGAATGAGTGGCAAGGGAGGAAGAGTATACAGTTGATCGTGAAAGATCTAAGGGCGACGAATTACGAATAGATGCGAAAGTACGAATTACGAAAAGTTAAGGCAGTTGTTTTAGAAATTTCTCCTCTGCAGTCCGCATCTTTTTCTTCTCAGCCGGTTTTTTATCCTTGTATCCGAGCAAATGCAATACCCCGTGTACCATCACGCGGTGAAGTTCTGATTCGAATGTTGTTTTGAATTTTTTTGCATTCTCCTTTACCCTTTCAACGCTGATAAAAATGTCTGAAAGCAGTTCTTTATCTGTGCTGTATTCGAATGTGATGATATCAGTATAGCTTTTATGCTTCAGGTACTGCTTGTTTAGGTTAAAGAGATGCTCGTCAGAAGAAAAGATAAAATTGATCTCGCCGGCTTTCTTTCGGTGTGAACGAATGACTGTTAAAAGCCACTTTGTGACACGCGGCTTGTTCTTCAAGGTAAAACGGATGTCCTGGGAGAAATAGTGTACAGGCATAAGGCGGTAAAGATAACCGCCAAGACGCTAAGACGCCAAGAAAAAGTTAGTTCGCGATGGTCTTGAATTCCAGGATCACTTTGGAACCCTTATCTTCAAACTCAACCTTCTCGGCGAGCTTCTTCATGAGGAACACTCCCCTGCCGTTCGGTTTTTCAAGATTAGTGGGATCTGTGGGATCAGGAAGGCGGTCGAATTCAAACCCTTCGCCCTGGTCTTTTATGCTGAACGAGATATGGTCCTTTTTGGACTTGAACTGTATCTCGATCTTTTTAGTGGGATTGGCTTTGTTGCCATGATAGATAGCATTATTCACCGCTTCTGTAACGGCAACGAGAATATTTCCATAGTGGTCTTCAGGGATGCCGAAGACTTCACAAACGTCTTCGATCAGTTTTTCTACCAGGATGATGTTCTCAGACTTGGAATTAATGCTAAGTTTCTGATTTTCAGTAAGAACCATGTTCGATTTCCTAGATTTACTCAAACTTATTAAAGTATTCCGTTACCTTATTCTTGTAGAAGGGTTTTAAGGAAGGTGGAACGGTTTTAAGCAGTTCGGCTTCCTTTTCTTTCTGCTTATTATACTCTAAAAAGCCACTTTGGTTACGATTTTCTTCTTTTTTGGGCTGTTCAGCCAGTCGTTTTTGCTCTGTTTCCTTCTGTTTTTCAGCCTTTTCGTAGTCGAGCAACTTGTCCAGGATCTGCTGTTGCCTCATCATGGTTTCCTTGGTCAGCATCTTATTGACAAGGTCGGTCTCCGTCTCCTCCATTTTTTTCAAAGTGTTCTTCATATCACCGGGCATATTGCCGCCCTCGTTCATCATTTGCTGCATCATCTTGCGAAGCATTTCCTGTTGCGCGGCTAGTTTCACAATCGACTCGTTCATTCCTCCCGGTCCGCCACCTTCACCGGGTTTTTGTCCGGGTTTCTGACCTGGCTTTTTCCCGCCCTCAAGCGCCTTCTTCATTTCCTCGATCTGCTTATTCAGAGACTCCTGCATTTTCCGCATCTGAGACATGGAAGGTTTCTGCCCATTGCCCCCCGGTTTGCTACAGGATCCGCTTCCTGACATCTGGTTTTGCATCTGCTGCTGCATCTGGTTCAGAGCTTCACTGAGCAGAAGCGCGAGATTATTAAGCGATGTCATCACATATTGCTGACGCATCAGGCCGCTGGAGGTCATACGTTCAGCAAAATCCTCAATAGATCTCTCCATATTACTGTTGATGGAACTGATCTCTTTATTGACCGTATTCTGCAACGAAAACACCCGTTTACTCAAAGCCAGCAAGCTGTCCTCGATGATCTTTGCGTCGTCTTTTAGTTTTTTCTGCTGAGCAGTCAACTTCACATAATTCGGATCGGATATCTTTGTTTTTGCGATGCTTTTCATCAGCGCTTCCTGGTCGAACGATAACTGAATGAGGTTACTCAGGATCTGCCGGAGGTTATTCATGTCCTCAGATTGCTGCTCCATTTCCATTCCCGCCATCATGGATGAAAGCTGGTCAGCCAGAGATTTCATCTGCTGTCCGGCTTTTTTCTGGGATTTGGAGGCGTCCTTCTTTTTATTTTGCTCCAGCTGATCTGAGCTGTTCTTCTGCTCATTCTGAATATCCTGCTCCTGCTTATCGGTATTTTCCAGTGGATTCGGCTTCTCAAGTTCCTTATTCAGTTTTTCCAGCTCATCCATATCCTTCCGGATCTCATCCATCTCCTTGTTCAGCTCTTCCTGCTTTTTCTGCAATTCCTCCTTGTTCGCGTTCTTCTCTTCAGTTTGTTTACTCAGTTCTTCCTGTTTCTTCGCAAGTTCTTCAAGCTTTTTAATATTGTCGTCGAGTTTTTCCTCGAACTGCAACTGCTTGAACATTTCGAGGGCCCGGTCCAGTTCCTTCTCCATGTCCTTGCTGTCGAGTTTCATCTCGTCCAGCTTTTTCTGAAGTTCATTCTTGTCAACCTGGTCCATTAGTTTCTGCAGCTCCTCGAATTTCTTCTTGAGCTCTTCATTCATGAGGCTTTCGAACAGCTTCTCCAGTTCCTTCTGCTTTTCCATCAGCTTTTCATCCGGGTTCTGAAATTCTGATTTTTGCTCATTGTTCAGCTCATTCTGCTTCTTGATCTCTTCTACCTGTTTCTGCAATTCCTTCTGTTTGTCGAGCATATTCTCAAGCTTCTTCTTCTCTTCCCAGTTCAGCTCTTTCTTTTCAAGTAGTTTTTTGTTAAGGGCATCGATCTCTTTCTGAAGTTCTTTTGCCTTCTTGATGCTTTCTTCCAGATCCGCCTTGATCTCTTCGTTGTTCTTATCCGTATGTTCGCTCAGTTCATCAAGCGTAGGAACTTTGTAAAGTTGTTTCTGCGAGCGGGTAGTTTTTGGGCCATGCACCCCATCGTTATCCGAGATCTCAAAATAATACTCGAATTGATCCCCGGGCTCCAGGGTCATGCCTGTGAGATCCCAGAAATGATAGAAATGATCCTGTGAGATCGATCTGCCAACAGGGATATTGATGCGTATAGCCTGCGTTTTGCTTTCCAGGTCTTCATTTAATTTCATATAACAGAAGGAAAGTCGTGTGAAACCGTGGTCGTCTCTCACATCACCGGTGAAGTAGATTTTTTTGAGAGATACAGAATCTTTTTTCTCATCCACATCTATGGTTGGGTACAGGTCCTGGATCACGTTGATGGTATAAGCAACGGAATCTCTTCCTTTCAGCTTTTCATTGCCGGTACGAACGCTATAGTTCATGCTCTCATTTGGAACGCCGGAAAATGAATAAAGGTCCTCGCCGGCTGGCTGGAGAATGAGCAGGGAATCATCCAGACGCAGATCAACGCTGGAAGTATTCTTCGTACTGAACCTCCATGTAACTTTCGTTCCTGCAGGAATGATGATATCGCCGGTATTTTTTAAAGTTTCATCCTGTTTCCCGATGTACTTGGGATACTTCAGATCTACTTCAAAACTCAGGAGCGCCGGGTTAGGGATCGCAGTCAGAACTTCTTCAGAGGAATTGAAACCATCAGCATTCAGCGCGAAATGAACATCGCTTTGTACATTCCTGAAAGTATAATTGAAATTCACCGTATTCTCCCGGTTCATGCGGAATTCAACGCCGTCGATCTCAATATAGACTGCTTCAGGGATCTCCTGCCCGCTGAGCTTAAGTTGCATTACATAATCTTCTTGTTGAACGGCAATGAGTGGCTTATTCTGGATCTCAAATTTAAAAGGTGCTTCCTTCTCAAAAAAGGTACGGTGCTCGACCAATCTTTTAGTCGGGCCAAAGATCATTCCGGGTGCAACGATGATCAGCAATAAGAAAACAGAAAGCGGTAGCGCTGCGTATTTGAGGTATCGTTTGTTATGCGACAGGTCGATTGCCGAAGTGAATGGAACAGGTTTGAGTTGCCCGATCTTCTGATCGATGGCCGCCTCCACCAATTCCTTGCTGCCGGGAATACTGAGGCTTGAATTACTTAGCTGAAGAACATTCAATAATTTGTCTGAGACCTCGCTGAAATGGCGCCCGATTATCTGCGCTGCCATTTCGTAGCTGATGATCTTACCCATCTTATTGAGTCGCATCAACGGAATAACAATGTATGCGGCGAAGATCCAGGAAACTGCCGCCACCAGCGACCAGAACATGATCGTACGTATCCCTACTCCAAAATGACCGAAATATTCCAGGACAACGAGCGAGAGATATGAAACCAGGATCAGCGCAGAAGCATAGATCGCACCGCGCAACAACTGATTCTTGTAATACTTCCTGATGAACTCATCCAGTTTTCCGATGAGTATGTTGTAGCTGCTCATTCTTTCCTTTTCACTGTTTCTTCATCTGTAATATAGATGCTCCCGCAAAGTCCGTTCCATAACAAATTTACTACTTATTAAACGAGTTTTTTGCCGGTATGTTGGGCTTCCTCCCAGTGTAAAACGCTTTTTAACTAAAATGATACATGTTCGAAAACATTAAAATACTGCATTTGGATGAGTAATAATTAATGAATATATATATCTTATTATCAGTATATTATATAGAATTTAAAAGGCTTAAACCAGAAATAAATGACCAATATCTGATTGTAAACTCAACACGCACGGCCCACCTTTGTTCCATCAAACACCTAAAAACCATATAAAAATGAAAACTACATTACTCCTTCGAATCCTCTTCCCCGCACTTAGCTTCTTCATCATAGATCCTTGCTTCTCGCAAAGCTGCGTGGCGAGCTTCACGACCAACCAGACGCTACCGAATGTGGTGAACTTTACCTCCACTTCCACAGGTACGAACGTTAATACGGTTTACCAGTGGTCATTCGGAGATTCTCAATTTGGTTCGGGTCAGAACACCGCACACACTTATGTGAATCCGGGATGGTATTATGTTTGTCTGACCATCTACGATTCCCTTTCATGCCAGAGCACCTATTGTGACACCGTAGTTGTTACAGGAAATCCACCCGCCTGCCAGGCAAATTTCACTTATGTGATAAACGGAAACAATGTGACATTCACAAATACCAGCACAGGCGGAAACTCTCCATTGTATACATGGTATTTTGGCGACGCTTCTTCACCGAGCAACCTGATCAATCCCATACATACCTATCCGGGACCCGGAACATACACGGTATGTCTCTATATGCAGGACAGTACGTGCTTTGATTCCACCTGCCAGGTGATCACGATCGTTCCAAGCAGCGTGAACGATCTGACAAACAATATCCTTGATTTTCAGTGCTTCCCGAATCCAACGAAAGATTTGGCAAACATTTTGTTAGTACTGGAACATGCAACGGAACTGAAGGTTGAGATCCTGGATCTTGCCGGAAGAAAAGTGGCAGGATTGTTCGATGGAAAAGCTCAAGGGGGGAAACTCGAATTAAGTTTTCAAACATCGAATATCAGTGCGGGGATCTACGTTATCAATGTAAAGACCCAGCAAGGAAATTTAACGCAAAAGCTGACAGTCATTCAATAACCTCTGGTCTCTGATCAGCTTTTTTACCGAAGGGTGCCATCGATGGGGAGGCACCCTTCTTTTTTTAGGACAATTTATCAGAAAGCACCCTCATTTCGAGTGTGGGTGATACCCTTTCATAAAGAATCCGAAACACTGCTTCGGTTATCGGCATCTCTGCCTTGAATAGTTTGTTGATCTCGTGTATACATTTCACCCCGTAATACCCTTCTGCGATCATATTCATTTCCATTTGGGCTGAGCGAACGGAGTAGCCTTTTCCAACCATGCTGCCGAAAGTTCTGTTCCTTGAGTACTGAGAATAAGCTGTTACCAGCAGATCGCCCAGGTATGCGCTGTCCTTGATATCACGTGTGATGGGATGCACGGCATCCACGAATCTTTTTATTTCCTGGATGCCGTTTGAGATCAGGACAGAAAGAAAATTATCCCCGTAACCCAGTCCGTGACATATTCCCGCTGCAATGGCGATCACGTTCTTCATAACGGAGGAATATTCTGTTCCATAAATGTCATCGCTCACCGTGGTCTTAATATACCTGCATGTAAGAATGGAAGCCATTGCTTCCGCATTGGCGGCGCCGGTAGAGGCAATGGTGAGGTAAGAAAGTTTTTCCATGGCGACTTCCTCAGCATGACATGGACCGCTGATGACACCGATATTCTCAAGCGGGATCTTATACTCCTGCATGAGGAACTCTCCAACGATCTTATTATGCTCCGGCACGATCCCTTTGATGGCGGAAAAGACGATCTTACCATTGAAGGAATTTTTATCGAGCACCGATAAGGCATCTTTTAAAAAAGCAGAAGGTACAGCCAGGATGATGTATTGAGAATCATTTAAGATCGCTTTCAGATCCGTTGAGACATTGAGTTGCGATGCCTTGAACTCAACTGAGGAAATATATTTCGGGTTGTGAGAAAATTTCCGGATGTATGCTGCCGTCTCCTCATCACGGATCCACCAGTTTACCTTTTGCACATTGTTGCAAAGCATTTTCACGAGGGCAGTCGCCCAACTGCCTCCACCAATAACGGCGATAGTGGATGGTGAATTCATTCCTTGCTTTCAGGCCGCATCTGCGGAAATAATAATACGTCTTGTATACTTGGTTGATTTGTCATCAGCATGCAAAGTCTGTCGATGCCGATCCCGATACCAGAAGTTGGAGGCATTCCGTATTCCAATGCGCGGAGAAAATCATGATCTACAAACATGGCTTCATCATCGCCCCGTTTCATCAGCTCTGCTTGCTCCTCGAAGCGCTTGCGTTGTTCAATAGGGTCATTCAATTCCGTATAGGCATTTGCGATCTCTTTCCCATTTATCATCAGCTCAAATCTTTCCACCATTCCGGGTTTGCTGCGGTGTTTTTTAGTAAGCGGACTCATCTCAACAGGATGATCGATGATGAAGGTCGGCTGGATGAAATCCTTTTCGCATAACTCACCGAACAACTGATCAATGAGCTTTCCCTTTCCCATTGAAGCTTCTGTATGAAGGTTGTGTTTCTTGCAAAGCTCTTTTATTTGTTTCTCATCCAGCGCTCCCGGATCCGCACCTGTCTTTTCTTTGATCGCATCACAGATCGAGATACGCTTGAATGGTGCACGGAAGCTTATTGTTTGCTCCCCGACCTGCAGATCGGTCTTGCCGTGCATTTCCATGGCAACCTTTTCCAGCATTTTTTCCGTGAATTCCATCATCCAGAAATAATCCTTGTACGCCACATAAAACTCAAGAATAGTGAATTCAGGATTATGGGTGCGGTCCATCCCTTCGTTACGGAAGTTTCGTGAAAACTCATATACAAAGTCGAAGCCTCCTACGATCAGTCGCTTCAGGTATAGCTCATTTGCGATACGCAGATAAAAAGGAACGTCGAGCGCATTGTGATGGGTAATGAAAGGTTTTGCTGCTGCGCCACCGGGTATGGTTTGAAGGACCGGCGTATCCACTTCAAGTCCTCCTGCCTCATTCAAAAAATCACGGATGGTCTTCACCATCCCTGTTCTTTTCTTAAAAGTTTCTTTGACCGCAGGATTGATAATAAGATCTGCATAGCGTTGCCTGTATCGGAATTCTGCATCGGCTACAACATCATGCGCTTTGCCATCGGCATCCAGTTTTACGACCGGAAGAGGTTTAAGGGATTTCGTAAGAAGCTTAATTGAAGTAGCATGCAGAGAGATCTCTCCGACCTTGGTTTTGAAGACATAGCCTTCAACGCCAATGATATCCCCGATATCTGTTCCTTTTTTCCAAATGATGTCATATAATGATTTGTCTTCGCCTGCGCAGATGTCATCCCGTTTGATGTAAAGCTGAATCCTTCCGCTGCTATCCTGCAATTCGGCAAAGCAGGCTTTTCCCATATCGCGGATCCCCATGATGCGACCTGCGAGAGAGACGTTCGTATAATTTTCTTTGTCATGCTCAAAGTTCTCCCTGATATCAACTGCCGAAACATTGATCTTAAATAATTCGGGAGGATACGGATCCACCCCTAACGAAATGATCTCCTTCAACTTCTCTCTCCTGACGATCTCCTGTTCGGATAAATGTTCCATGCTCGTTTGTATGATCACAAAGATAAGAATGTTGACTTGCGTTGGATGGCGTTCAGGAAAGGTAACTGCCGCAGGATTTTCGGATAACGAGGCTTGTTTCCAGCTCGGCGATACGGGATTGTCTTGATGGTGGAGCATCGATCTGTTCGAGCAGAAGTTTGACGGCCTCTTCCCCTATTTTTTGCATGGGTTGAGAGACAGCAGTAACGGGAGGATAGCATAGGAGAAATGCATCCAGGTCATCAAAACTAGCGACAGCAAGGTCCTGCGGAATACGGAGATTCATTTCCTGGATTGACTCCAGGCAGGACAGCGCAAGGTTATTGTTCAGGAGAAACACCGCATCCGCTTTTACCTGCGGTGAAAGAAGTTCACGGATCTCTTTTCGCATGCTGTTTCGGATATCATCGAATGGGATCTCCCTTATCAGTTTCGGATCCACTTTAATGTTATTCCTTTTCAAAGCATCCTTATACCCTGTTACCCGGTCGCGAATAGAACTGAGGTGTGTAGGCGATATCGTGATCAGTGCGATACGTTTGTACCCGGTCTTCAGAAGATGTTCCACCATTTTCGAGGTCCCGTTGGCGTTATCCACCATCACCTGATCGCATTCAAGACGCGGTAAATACCGATCGATAAGTACAAACGGATATCCGTCCTTTTTCATTCTTGAAAAGGTCTCCGGCTTTTGCTGTGTGGTTGAAACGATGATCCCATTCACCTGCTGTCGGTCTTTAAGCAAACGGATCAGATCATTTTCTCTGTCGGGATCCTCATCGGAACTACAGAGCATAAGATGGTATCCGGCTTCTGCAGCTTTGTCCTCAATGCTCCTTGCGATCTTCGAATAAAATGCATTTGAAATATCTGCCACGATCAGGCCAAGAATATTTGATTTTCCCGTCCTGAGACCACGCGCCACCAGGTTAGGATAGTAATTCATCTCCTTCGCTTTTTCCTGGACACGTTTTTGCGTTTCAACGCTTATTCCATGTTCACTTCCTTTATTATTAAGTACGAGTGAAACAAGGGTTTTAGAAACACCTAAAGCCTCCGCAACTTCCTTTAAGGAGATCTTCTTCATAGAAGAGAATTAGTTTACTAAAATAGTTGATTATTAGGCCAATTCTATGGAATTCAAATAATAGTTTAGGAGAATTCGAAAACCACCAGGCTGATTATCACGTATTTATCCTAACATTAAATCTAATCATTATGTTGATCGAAACGGTATGCCAAAAAGAAGCGTAATAATTTAGTTCTTAGAGCCTAAGTACCTGACCATGGCCCCCGTAAATTGTGAAAATTAATGGCAGCCTTTATGTATGGGTAACAGAAATAATTATGATTTTTGCCCGGTTAGGGCGGCATCCAATAACAAATAATGCCGTCTGTATGAAAAAATCGTTCTTAGACGCTCTTTTTATGGAAAAACAGAAATCGCCTTCCCCATCCAATGTGAATCTTCACATGGTCGTTTTTTGGTCTACAATAACTCTTTGGGGCACTGTTCTCCTTCTTTACATTATCTTCTGATAATCTGATTGTTAGTCCGATAGATTAAGTCCTTTTAGGCCTTAATTCGTATCTTTGCTGCCCTTTATTAACATGCAAGAGCTCGTCAGAACATTTCCACAGCAGCTTAAGGATGCGCTAACCATCGGCGCCAAAACCAAACTGAATGCGGATTCATTTTCTCCCGCTAATGTGGTGATTTGCGGCCTGGGCGGGTCAGGCATTGGAGGCACAATTGCTTCGCAACTGATCGGCAGACAATGTCCGGTTCCGGTGATGGTTTCAAAGGACTACTTTTTGCCGGGATTTGTTTCAGAAAAAACGCTCATCATCATCTCTTCCTATTCCGGAAATACGGAGGAAACGCTTCAGTGTATGAATGAAGCGCTGGCTAAAAACTGTCGTGTCGCAGCCATCACATCCGGCGGGAAAGTAGCAGCGCTGGCAACTGAAAAAAAACTTGAATGCATTCTTGTACCGGGCGGTCTTCCTCCCAGGGCCTGTCTTGGTTATTCATTAGTGCAGCTTCTTTTTATTATCGTCGCGTACAAATTAGCTTCAGCTACCATCATCGAAGATCTTAAAAAGGCGACAAGTTTTATTGCTGAACATAGCAGCAGCATAGAAAAGAAAGCCATAGAAGTAAGCAAGATCCTCAGCGGAAAATTCCCGTTCATCTATTCAACAACAAAATGGGAAGGAGTTGCGATCCGTTTTCGCCAGCAGTTGAACGAGAATGCAAAGATCCTCTGCTCGCATCATGTCATTCCTGAAATGAATCACAACGAACTTGTGGGCTGGACAGGCGTTGATCAAAACCTGGCGGTTGTAGTTTTCCGCGACAAAAATGAATACCCAAGGAATGATGAGCGTATCCGTATCAACCTGGAGATCATTAAAAAATATACTTCCACGATCATTGAATTATGGTCGGAAGGCAAAACGGATATTGAGAAAGCGCTTTACATGATCCATCTTGGCGACTGGATCTCCGTATTTCTGGCCGAGCAACGCGGGGTTGATGCGGTGGAAGTAAATGTGATCGATTACCTGAAAGGATCCCTGGCAAAAAAATGATCCGACTGCGCTCTTGAAACCATCGATAATAACCGAAGACATCGGAATTGTGGAGTATGGCAATGCCTGGAAGTACCAGGATGAACTCTTTGCGCGTATCACAGATCGTAAACTAAAACGCAGGGAGATCCCTTCCCTGCCCTTACCCGAAAATTTTCTATTGTTATGCGAGCATCCGCATGTCTTTACGCTTGGAAAAAGCGGGGACGAAAAAAATCTTCTTGCTAATGAGGAAATGTTACGCGCTGCGAATGCAACATTTTTTCATACCAACCGCGGGGGTGACATCACGTATCACGGACCCGGTCAGCTTGTGGGTTATCCACTACTCGACCTGGATCAGTTCTTCACGGATATACATCGTTACCTTCGGTGCCTGGAAGAAGTGATCATCTGTGTACTGGCGGAATACAGGATCAAAGGTGAACGATACCCCGGTTACACCGGAGTTTGGATCGATGCTGCGGAACCCACCAAAGCGAGGAAGATCTGCGCGATCGGTGTACGGACAAGCAGATGGGTTACCATGCACGGCTGGGCTTTGAATGTAAATACCGAACTGGAGTATTTTAACAGGATCATTCCCTGCGGCATAGGTGATAAACAGGTTACATCCATGAACAAAGAGCTTGGGAAGCACGTAGAACTGAAAGAGGTGAAACGTTCAGTGTGGAAACACTTCGCCGATGTTTTCGAATGTTCAGTGAAGCAAATAGATAAGGCAAGAATAGACGGATGAAATTCATCAAAAAAACCCTTAAGTGGCTTTTGATCCTGTTCGTGATCCTCAATACGCTAATTGTATTCACCGGCCATTCTTATTTGTATAAAGCTATCTGGAATACGTATTTGAAAGGTCGCTCCGGTCCTTCCGTGGGTGAATACAGCATTTTCGAGAACAGGAAAGTTGAAAAAGGAATTCATGATCCATGGAATACCCATACACGATATAATTCCGGAATAATTCCTGCTGAGCTGCTTGCTGATTTTGAGAAATACGAATCGATCGCTTACGTGATCATTAAGAATGATAGTCTTATTCATGAGCAGTACTGGGATGGGTACAGCGACACCTCGCACACGAATTCGTTCAGCGTTGCAAAGACCTTTGTCAGTATCCTTACAGGAATTGCTATAACGGAGGGTAAGATCAAAGGTCTTGACCAGGATATAGGAGAATTTCTCCCGGAATATAAAGGCAAAGGAATCAGCATTCGGCATCTTCTTACGATGAGTTCGGGAATTAATTTTGATGAAAGCTATGAGAACCCTCTGGCCTATCCGGCAAAAGCATACTACGGTAAGGATCTTGAAAAGCTGACACTGGGATATGAAGGAACAGAGACTCCCGGAAAAATATTTCGTTATCGCAGCGGCAACACTATGTTACTTTCCCTGATCATCGAGAAAGCAACCGGGAAAACGGTAAGTGAGTATTTTTCTGAAAAGGTCTGGAAAGAAACCGGGGCTTCGCAAGACGCTTACTGGAGCCTGGATGACGAGAACGGAAAGGAGAAAGCTTACTGCTGCTTCAATTCGAATGCGAAGGATTTTGCGCGTATCGGACAATTGTATCTCGACTCAGGAAAATGGAACGGAAAGCAAATTGTTGCTATGGATTATGTCCTGGAGTCCGCAAAGGCTGCCCCACTGGTGGATGCAGACGGAGATAAAAATGAAAAATACGGTTTCAACTGGTGGGTACTGCCGGAGCATAAGGGTCATTATATTTATTATGCAAGGGGGATCCTGGGACAATATATAATCTGTATACCGGATGAGAGGATGGTTGTGGTGAGATTAGGTAAGAAGCGTGAAAAAGCTGCCGGTGACGCGCACCCCGCAGATCTGTTCTGGTATATTGACGCTGCATTGAATATGTATAGCAAAGATTAAATATTAATTTCGCACACCGTGCACTACGACCCAATAAAGCGTTCCCTTGGAAACGTATTCAATAAATCTCCTTTTCTAAGGAAAATTTTCTACAAGCTTCTGGATCTGCTTTTGTTGAGAGCGTGGCATGTGCATAAGGAACTGCGTAAATGGAGGGAACAGGGAACAGGGAACAGGGAACAGGCAAATGTTAGTAATGAAATAAAGATTCTTGATGCGGGGTCGGGGTTTGGGCAGTATTCATGGCACCTGGCAGGAATGAATAAGAGTTTCGAGATCACTGCAGTGGATGTGAAACAGGAACAAGTGGATGACTGCAACAACTTCTTTCAAAAGACCAGTCGCAAGAACGCAAAATTTGAGATGGGGGATCTCACGAAATATGTGCATTCAGATTATTATGACCTTGTTTTGTCGGTTGATGTGATGGAGCATATCCTTGAGGATGTTCTTGTCTTCAAGAATCTCTGTGCCTCCATGAAACCCGGCGCTATGCTGATCATTTCTACCCCCAGCGACCAGGGAGGATCTGATGTGCACGGGAATGACGCAACTTCTTTCATTGAAGAACATGTACGCGACGGATATAATATTCAGGACATACAGGATAAATTAAAACTTGCAGGATTTTCAAAGACAGAGGCAAAATATTCGTACGGCTCACCCGGCAAGATTGCATGGAGGATCTCCATGAAATGGCCGATCCAGATCCTCGGCATATCAAAACTTTTTTTCATCATCATTCCGTTCTACTATCTGCTCTTTTATCCATTCGCGTTCATCCTGAATTATCTCGACACGAACGGTGATCACAAAACCGGTACCGGGCTGATCGTGAAGGCCTGGAAGTGATTTTCGTACATTTGTGATCGCAAATGAACTTCCCCTTCTTCATCGCCCGCCGTTACCTCGTCAGTAAGAAGTCGACCAATGCCATCAACATCATTTCCTTCATTTCCGTATTGAGCGTTACGCTTGGGACCATGGCGTTGATCATCGTGATGTCGGCACTGAACGGCATGACCGGCATTGTACTTTCCCTTTATAATTCCTTCGATCCCGATATCAAGATCACGCCGGCAGAAGGTAAAACGTTCATTCCCGGGAGTGTATTCGAAGAGGTAAAAAAAACAGAAGGTATCAAGTGGTATACGGAAGCCTTGCAGGAGAATGCCATCTTAAAAAGCAAGGACAAGCAGCACATATGTACTGTAAAAGGAGTAAGCGAGGATTTCCGGGAGATGTCAGGCCTGGATTCAGCCATCGTTGCGGGCAGCTTCGACCTGGAAGGGGATACAACCATTCCCATTGTTCTGGGAGGAGGCGTTGCGTCGAAACTGGATGTTGCAGTTGCTGAAGGTACATTCCCAAGCATGATCCAACTGTATATTCCCCGGAAAGAAAAGAAAGCAGTGACAAGTGAAGAGGATGCATTTCATATCGGGGTCGCCTACCCGACCGGTATCTTTTCACTGAATGATGATTTTGATTTCCGCTTTGCGATCATTCCCTTACGATATGCACGTCAGTTGTTCGGAGATTCAGCCCGGGTGTCCGCCGTGGAACTAGGCCTGGAGAAGGAAGCAGATGTGGCTGCAATAAAAGAAAGGATCTCCGGGATCGTGGGAGACACATTTGTGGTAAGGGACCGTTATGAGCAGAACCTTGTATTGTTCAAGACTTTGCAAAGTGAAAAATGGTGGACCTTCCTCATCATGGTATTTATTCTCGTGATCGGAACGTTCAACGTAATAGGCTGTGTTACCATGCTTATCATAGAAAAAAGAAAGGATCTTAAAATTCTCAGTTCAATGGGAGCCTCTATCCGATCCATCCGAAGGATCTTCCTGCTGGAAGCATTCATGATCATCTTTACAGGGGCAGGGATCGGAATGAGCCTTGGATTGATGCTTTGCTGGTTGCAGAAAACATACCGCTTTATCCCTTTCAGCGAAGGGTTCATCATCGATTACTACCCGGTTGAGATACTGGGAACGGATGTGCTGCAGGTACTGGCAGTTGTAACGGTCACGGGGTTCCTGGCGGGATATATTCCTGTCATGCGATTAGCCAAAGACAATAGCCTTTCAGCTGCCTGATAAGATCTCGATTATTTTTCCGTTTTAAAACCGATCATCACCGTTACACAGCCGGTTGGGATGATCTGGTTATCGCCTGAGTAGGCAGGAACAACCACTTCTACTTTCAATTGCTGTGTATTGTTCACACGAAAGTCCCAAAAATCGGTATCATCGTGATCTTTGCTGTTGTACAGAAGATTACCGGTCATGTCAGATACTTTAAAATGTACGGTTCCTAGTATGGGTTGTCCGATCACCACGATCCGATAATCCTGCCCCGAGAAAAAGTTGAGCATAAGCTCCGCATTGTCTCCCGGTCGCATCTGCGAACTGTTCACCTGTCCGTTTGAGAGGAAAGGAACCAGTTTAGGCATTCCCGTTTTCTTCACGAACCCTTTGCACTGAGCAGCGGATCCCATCGGGATCAGCGCCAGGGCTATGAGGATCATCAGAGAAAAGAAAGAGCGTTTCATATCTGGGTTTGTTGGTATCATTTCTAACTGACGATCCTCGTTCGTAATTCAGAGGCGATCTTTGTAACCTGTTCCAACTGCTCTTTGGTGAACGTATAGATATCTCCTCCGCCTATTGTTGTCACTTTCGTTTTATCGTCTGTATTCACGTTTGTTGTATTTTTCTGAACAGCCATGTTATCATACACCTTGCGGATCGAAGCAAGATCGGCAAGGATCGCATCGATCCCTTCTTCCCCTTTATAAATCTCAAGTAATGACATGAGATTCTCCAAAGAGCCTTTCAGGTCAGCGATGCGCTGAATGATCTCGTCGTTCTTCTTTGTGGTCTTTGCAAGTTGCGTGCCAATATAAAGTCCTTCTATCCAGCCACCTGCCATAATGAGAGCAGATACATTGGGGCGTTGGTTCTCCTTAAGATACTCGTCAGTATTGAAATATGAATCTGTTATGATGCCTAGAAGCGAGTCATGATGCCCGCGGTTTGCATCCATTCTGTTCACCGTTTCGTCTGAAAAAGCCCCCGTGATGCCAAGTTTATCAGCAAGCCTCCTTGCGCTTTTCAGGTAGAACATACTTTCCTGGGTGCGGTCGAAGATGGTTGTCATACTGAGATCCGTTCCGTACACACCAAGGTTCAGCGCCTGTGAAATGGAAGTAGAATACTTTGAATGATTCTCAGGATCGTTCAGGATCTTATAATCATAGACAGCTCCCGCCTTTTTTACAAGATTGGCAAGTTCAACCGGCGAAGGAATGGAGTAAAACACATTTTTTGCCGATTTGCCCTCATCTGAGTTCTTTATATCATCTACTGTGATAGTAGAATCGTCAGGTGTGTCAGTCCCTGAACCGCATGAGCTCAGGATCATCATTGAAGAGGCTGCCAGGAGAGTACCAGCAAGACATTTAAAGAATAGGGCCATTAGGGTTATGGTTAAGGATTATACTTGAAAATGGGTTATTTTGTTTCAAAAATAACTTAAAATTCACCATAAAAGTGCCTGATTTTTAAACCTTTCCGCCAAAAAGGGCCTGTTTTCTGTTAATATCTTAAGACCCTACCTCTCAAACCTTTACTTTGGGTTCCCGTATACCCCTATTGTGCTTTTCAAGAGCATAGCCTAATTTAGAGATCCTTAAAACACGGTTGGATAAGATGTCGATGCTGGAAATGACGAAGCTGATCTTACAAAAGGTAAGTTTCGATAAGAGTTTATTTCAAAAAGAACTCATTAAATCCGTTAAGTGGCTGAAGCCGGATGAGAAATTGCTTCTCAAGGTTTGGTGCCTTTCCACTTTCGGACACATGTATAAGGATTCGATCGTTGAAGTGTTCCGGACGCTGACAAAAGCTTAATCAAATTTATTTTTTTCGTCTTCCTGAAGAAACGTAAGGTTTCTTTTGATGCCTTTCCATCCCGGCCGTGAAAGTGCTGTATCTCTGAATTTCGTATTGAACACCTCCTCTGTCATCTCCTCCCATTCAGCGGCGTTCATTTTATTGATTCCATTAATGGGTTGAAATCCATTCTCGCCGTGTTTCTTTGCGAAGGTATTCCATGGACATATATCCTGGCATATATCGCAGCCAAAGATCCATCCTTCCATTTTCCCGCTGAATGAAGCGGGAATATTCTCCTTCAATTCTATTGTAAGATAGGAGATGCATCTCGTTGCGTCGATCTCGTAGGGTTTCACAAGCGCATCGGTGGGACAGGCATCCAGGCAAGCGGTGCAATCCCCACAATGGTCTTTTACAGGACCATCCGGTTCAAGATCCAGGTCTGTGATAAGTTCTGCGATGAAATAAAACGAACCGCTTTCCTTGTTGATCAGGTTTGTGTTCTTTCCGATCCAGCCCAAGCCGCTTTTTGCTGCCCAGACCTTATCCATAACGGGAGCAGAATCAACAAATACCCTCCCGTTCACTTCACCCTCGTCACGTAACCTGCCGAGGAACGATTTCAGTTTTTCCTTTATTACAGTATGGTAATCTTGTCCCCAGGCATAGGAAGATATTTTGGGAACGCCTTCCGGCTGCCGGTTTTTTTTATCCGGAAAATAATTCAATAACACTGAGATCACCGACTTCGCCCCTTCCACCAGCAAACGGGGATCCAGGCGCTTGTCGAAATTGCGCTCCATCCAGCTCATTGTTCCGTGCTGAGAATTTTTCAGCCATGCCTCCAGTCTTGGAGCTTCGTTTTCAAGAAATGCTGCTTTTGAGATCCCGCAGAAACTGAAACCAAGCTCACGGGCGATCCGCTTCACCCCTTCAGAACGGGCTTTGATATCCATCCTTACTTGCCGTCGAAAAGTGTTCCGCGATCTGCTTTGGGAACTTTCCCTGTATGCTTATACGCCAGGTCTGTGGCTTCCCTGCCGCGGGGGGTGCGCATGAGATATCCTTCCTGGATAAGAAAGGGTTCATACACTTCCTCTATGGTTCCTGCTTCCTCACCTACAGCCGTTGCAATCGTACTGATACCAACCGGTCCGCCCTTGAATTTTTCAATAACCGCGAGCAATATCTTGTTATCCATCTCATCCAGGCCATGCTTATCAACGTTCAATGCCTTGAGAGAATATTGCGCGATCTCAAGATCAATGTTACCATCTCCCTTGATCTGGGCAAAATCACGCACCCTTCTCAAAAGCGCATTGGCGATCCTGGGCGTACCGCGACTACGTTTTGCGATCTCGTCGCCTGCTTCCGAACTGAGTGAAATATTCAGAATGGAGGCGGAACGTGTGAGAATTTTCTTGAGAAGTTTCGCATCGTAATAATTTAGACGTGAGTTGATGCCGAATCTTGCCCGCAGCGGAGAGGTAAGCAGACCTGAACGCGTAGTAGCGCCAATAAGTGTGAAAGGATTGAGGCTGATCTGAACACTTCGTGCGTTTGGACCCGTGTCGATCATAATGTCAATTCTATAATCCTCCATAGCAGAATACAAATATTCCTCCACAACGGGACTCAGTCTGTGTATCTCGTCTATGAAAAGCACATCATTGTTTTCCATCCCGGTAAGAAGTCCTGCAAGGTCGCCGGGCTTATCCAGGACAGGGCCTGAGGTGATGCGGATGTTAACCCCCATTTCATGCGCGATGATATTGGCGAGTGTTGTTTTTCCCAGTCCGGGAGGTCCGTGCAGGAGGACGTGGTCAAGGGATTCGCCGCGCTGTTTGGCGGCCTGCACGAATACGATCAGGTTCTCTACTACCGCATGCTGTCCTGTGAAGTCGTTGAATTCACGGGGGCGAAGCACGCGTTCAATTTCCTTTTCGGCCTGGCTGAGATTATCAGGGTTCGGATCGATCGATTCGTTCACGTAATATCAGTTCTTCACAAATTTTGCTTTGCCACTAAGGGTAATTCCTTCTGTCAGTATCTCAATAAAATAAATTCCGGGCGCGAGTCCTTCAATGTTTAGCGATCCATCATTTGAATGAAACATTTCTTTCAAAAGTACCCTCCCCACTTCATCCATCACGTAGCATGTCCATTTGGCGCCAGAAGTATTATTTACATTCAGCTGAGAGTTTGCCGGGTTGGGAAAAAGTGTGAACTGAGATCCTGCAGCATTCTCCTCCACGCTCAGGGGATAGGTTAGTTTCGCAATATAAACCTCATTTCGGCCATTCGGTCCTGCGAGGGTCGGGAGAGCGAGAAACTCGCAATTGAGCCTGTAATATCCCGTGATATATATATCATTCGCAGCATCCTTGCTCATCCCGTAAAGTTTATCCTCATCTTCCGCTCCGCCTTTTACAACCCAGTCGCTGTTGCCATTCATTGCATTACAACGCGCAACATAAAAATCAGAGATGCCGAGAACCTGTATGGTGTTAAGGTCGAAAGTGGCTGTTCCTTCGAATTCACCTGCAAGAATGATATCACCGTTAAGGTCAATGAGAATGCCGAATCCTTTGTCATTCGCCCAACCGCCATGTGATTTGGCCATCTGGAAAACTCCGTTAGCGTTGTATTTTGAAATAAAAATGTCCTGGCTGCCCTGGGATGTCAGGGACGCTGTTCCGAAGGTCCCGCTTCCGTCATAATAACCGGTAACGAAGCAAGTGCCCCCTGCATCTGCCGTAACAGCGAGCCCTGCGTCATTCATAGGACCTCCCCCTTTTACAGCCCAGAGCCATGTGCCATTTGGATCCAGCTTGGCTGCAAACATTTCATCCAGTCCTGTTGCGCTAAGCGCCGGAAGCGCGCCGAAGGTTCCTGTGTTTCTGAAGTAACCGGTAACATAAATATTTCCGGCACCATAATAGATCCCCTTACCGTTATCATTGCCATTACCACCGCCCTTCACGGCCCAGGTGCAGTTACCATTGGAAATATCGTATTTGGCCACTACTATATCCCCCCAACCGGCGCTACTGATGCTATTGGAGCCGAATGTTCCCGTGCCTTCAAAATTACCTACCATGTAAATGGAATTGCTCCCGTCAAAGGCGAGGCCGTAACCATAATCATTCATGGATCCCCCGGCCTTTACAGCCCATTGTTCGTTCCCGTTATTATCGTATTTAACGAGGAAAATATCGTTCCATACAGCGAGAGGCAATGTAAAGGAGCCGAAGGTGAGCGGCGAAGCGTTATAGGATCCTGTTATATATACATTATTGGCCCCATCGAGGCAGATACCGTACCCCGCCTCTCCATAAAGGCCCCCGCCTTTCTTAACCCAGAGGCAATTTCCGCTGGGATCGAACTTGGCGGTGAAGATATCGGCGTCTCCATCCGCAATAAGTGTAAAACTTCCGAAAATGGCAGTATCCTGGAAGGATCCTGTTACGTAGGAATTTCCTGCCGCATCCACGGCGATGGCATTTCCATCATCATACGAATTACCGCCATAACTTTTCGCCCATGACCAGGTCTGGGAAAAAGAGGAGGAGATCAGAAGAACGGCGAGAACAGAAGTAAAGAGCTGTTTCATATTGTTTGCGTTAAGTTGACAAGGTAAAAATAATCATTTGTCCCCTTTCTTCATAATCCCGGTACCTTTCAGGATCTCCTTCCATAATACCATTAGCTTCAGGTCATAAACGGGGGAATTGAACTGATGGCCGGCTACCTTGTTGTTTACCAGCATGAACCGGTACCCAATGTCAGCCCCTGCTGCCAGCCATGGGAAGATCTTGTATTGTACGGAAACAGAAGGTTCATAGAGCAGAACAGGACTTTCAAGCTCTCTTTTCTTCGTTCCGTCGACTTCGTACTCATAAAACAAAGACCCAAGCCCTAACTGAACAGGGATAGAAAACTCCCAGCGCTTTTTGCTGAAATAGACGTATTCGGCGAAGTATGCAAAATAATTCAGTTTGAGATTACTCGGCACTGTATCGTTCATACCTGCCTCAGTAACCACCGGCCTGCGATACATAAAAGGGAGTTGGTTTTGTGAAGATCCGAATCTCTGTTGTTTCAGAAAGCAAAAAGCCGCGCCTATTCTGAACTTTTCCCGGAATTCAACTCCCAGTCTTATGCTCATCACAGGTGCATTGAAGCCATAAATGAAAGTGTTGCGGGTTGAAAAGCCTCCGATAAGGCCGGGTTTGGAATCAAGCAGTTTATCGCCTGCCGGTTCCTGGGAATACAGATGAATTGAAAAGATAACAGAAGTCAGAAGACAGATCTTTTTCATCTCATTACAAAGTTAGACTAAAAACCTGTGGAAGGGGAAGGGGATGCTTAGTATTGGATCGCGAAGGGATTTGATAATAAGCTTGTGCTGCCATCAGGGTAAATGGCTTTTATCCTGTAGATATAGACATTGTTCATATAAAGATCATGGTCCTCGTAATTTAATATGTCCCCGGCGAGTGTAGTGAGATATTGGGGCTCTTCATTTTTTTTTGAACGATAAATAATGATCTTCCAGGCCGGCTCAGGACAAGTCCAACTGAGGATCACTTTCCTGTTCTTCCGATCCGGGTAAACTTCCTTTATTTCTATCGCTTTTCTGAAGCCGGTGGATGCTTTGTAATAAAAAACCTTTGAGGATGATTCATTTCCCGAACTGTCGGTTGCGATAAGCCGATAAGCGTACTGTTTACCATACACCGTCAGCGAGTCACAGAAACTGATCACCGAATCAAAAGGACCAAAATCCGCAAGTGTTATTAATTCAACAAACTCGTTCCTTGTCCATCGTAATGATGAGAGTCCTTCGGAATACCTGTTTTGTCCTTTCATGAAAACTCCTTTATGATCTGCAACAAAAGACAGTACAGCAGGCGGTGGCGGCGGGATCGTATCAGGTTTTATGAGTGTTGCCCAATCTGAAAAGCCGGAATTATTATAGCGATCATCAAGTGCGCGCAGACAATATTGCACTTTAGAAGTCAGATTATTCAAAGGAATCGTATCAGTATAGAATGTACTTATCACGGGCTCCCTGCTCAGTTCAACAAATTCCTCATAAGTAGAATTTCTCCTGAATATCCTGTATCCGAGTAAGTCGGTTTCTGTATTGGGGATCCATTTCAATCTGACAATTCCTGCACTGTCAATCGAGCCTTCCGGTTTGGAAGGAGGCGTTGGCGGAACGGAATCTAAAACGGAAACATAATGTTCGAATGAGATCGTTGAATCCCCGGAAAACCCATAAGCGTGTAAGCGATAATAGGCCTGACCTGTGAAAATGGTATCCGTATAGTTTCTTTTTTCTGATAAAGCATTTCCTATTCTTTCCCAATTTCTGTCGCTGATCTTTCTTTTCCAGAGTGAAAATCCGGCAAGGTTCTCTTCCGAAGGATGCAGTGCCCACTTTAAATTTATTTTACCGGATCCTGTGATGCTGTCAGAAATAATAACAGGAAAGCAGGTCAATGGTGGATGAAAAACAATAGAAACTGTATCACTCCATGGACTTCGGATTCCGAAGTGGTCGATGCCGCGGAGGCGGTAACCCCTCGGCCCTTCGGCAAGCTCAGGACTCGGGGTGACGGTAGCAGTATCAGTAAAAGTCATTCGCTTTTTTAGTTTTTCGTCTTTGCTTGTCAGAAACACGAGCGGGTGTTCATGTAGTGGTATAAAAGGGTTCACTCCTACTCTTCTCTCCAACTCATACCCAGCGAACGAGCGATTAGTAAGCGGAACATCCCAGCTTATAGAGACGGATCCTCCTTCCTGTTTGCAGGAAAAGCCATTCAGTGCCGGGGTTATTTCCGGTTTGGAAAGATCACAGGTAAGGATACACGCGGTTGAGAATATCTTGTCGCTCGCATAACTGATCATGTAAGCGATCCCTGCCGAACTATTGTCCCTTTTTTCAGAAAAGAATGTGGCGATTGCTTTTGCAATGACCGCGTCCTGGTCGGCCAGCATGAAACAAAACCCCTCAAGTCCTTCGAAGTCAGCGCTTGATTTCTTTTTTTCCTCATAAAGAAAGCCCTGAAGTATGAGCGCCCGCTTCTCTTTTCTGACAATTGAATTCCAGGCGCTGTCATTGCGGACAATAGGAAAAACGGTTGCGACAACTACTCCCTGATCAAGGAATGCATCATGTGAAGGAGGTATGCTATCGTTCCAGCTTATCTTCCTTATAAGGATGCCGTATCTGATCTTTGCTTTCCATTCCGTCAGATCAGTCGGAACCCACCTTAAGAAAACACTATCTCCGGTGACCTTTACTTTGCCAATAAAATCTTTTTCCTCACTTGCCTGCAGGAAAACGGGCAGTAATAAGCATAAGAGGAGTCTCATGAGCCGGTGATCGTACAATTATACCCCGCCTCAAAAGAAAAGCTGAAACTCCCGTTAACAATTCCAAGTATTGAATACGTACAGGCAACTTCTCCCTGGAGCCAGGATGGATTAGGCGCCTTTCCGCTCACCAGGGCCGCGATGCTTCCGCTGAGGATGGTTATATCAAAATCTCCCTGGCACCAGTTGCTATGGCACCAGTCAGGCTCAATGTGCCCTTTCACTCCTATGCTTCCCTGCAGATAAATGTATAATTGCCCTGATGCCACCCATCCGTTCAGTCCGGCGGGAGCGCTTGAATTAACACAATGCGCATTGGGACCATAATTCAATAACATCATGTCGAAACCAACTCCATAGGCAAAGCCGCCATAAACGGTAAAAAAATCTTTTCCGAATTCTTTATAAAAAGAGGATGCGAATCGTATCCCCCCGCAAAAGCCGGATCCCGATGCAAGCGCATTGTTATCACGCATAGCATTCAATCCTGCCGAGCTAACAAGAGCCGAAACCTGGGATGGAACAGGCGCCATGGGTTCAAGTGTATTCCCGATCATGAAGTACGCTGAACCGCTTGCGACGTTGATGATATTCACCGAAGCGGGTTGAGTTGGACGACCGGCAGCGAAATACCAGGTCTGCGGATCAATGTGAATTTTTGCGTATCCGTGAGCGCTCATGACATTTGCCGCGACCATTGTGACAGAAAACGTTGCATCAAAGATCCTGTTAGGCGGATCGAATAAAATGGAGGCTGTTCCCTTAACCGGCGCAGGTTTCAAGGTTCGCTCGGTGATACTTGCCATCATATATATATTACCATCAAGCGAGACGCGGCTTAAACCACCTGAGGTATTGAACATGAGTTCAAGCATCACATCGCCATTTGCAGCCTTTTCACTTGGGGAATATTTGAAGGAGCAACCGGCTTTAAAACCGACGGCAACCAGTTCATCCGGATAATACCGCTGTGTTGAAGACTGACCCGTGAAATTTTGTGTGAGAGCAGCAATGCAAGGACCCGGCTCATTTCGTTGAGGTTTCATATGATGATAAAGTCCCCCAATGATGCGTGTGATGGTAATGGAAGAGGGAGCCGGTCCGAGTGGGATGCTCACCGGAACAAAAGCATCCACATACCAATAGCGAAAAGTTGTATGTCCGAAGCATGCGGTGGTAACAGCAGTATCCTTCATCACATCTCTTACCATGAATTTTAATGTGCCGAAGAATCCATTCCCATAATCCGGATCATTTTCACGGAAAGATGCGATGCCTTTCAGGTAAAATGGTGCTGTATTCACTTCCAGTGCAATTCCCCCGATCTGCACCCGCTCGAATTTCCATTTTGTCTTTTCGATAGGTTTCGGAAATTCTCCGAGCGAAGACACATATTCCTTTTCTATTTTACCCTCCAGGAACAAGCGGGTCGTCGCGGAAATAGATTGCGAAGCATCCTGCATGAGGTTAAAGGCAAGATCCAGTTTGATCTTTGGTGTATTGGGATTGACAACGATGCCTATGCTACTGATGCTCACCGGGTAATTTGCAGCCCTCGATGATCCGGAGCCACTCAGCGCAAAGATCCCGTTCACCAGGTAAGGCGCTTCGGTTATGAGCGTCAATTGCTGAAAATCCAGTTTGGGTGTGTTCACCTTCTGGTCGTTGAATGTGATGCGACCGTTCAATACGGCTTTGGGTTTGAGGACTCCATTGTCCCTGATCACAGTAATGGAGGAAGAAGGATAAAGGTCAACTTTAGCCCGGAAGATCTTAAAATCAACATTTTCTTTCGGAGAGATTGCAAAAAGGTAATCCGTTTCATTTCTAAGCGGATCGTATGAAATATTGGCTGTATAAAGCAGCGCCTGCCCGGAATCCATCAGCGGGACCCGTAATTTCCCTTTCATCCCTCCCCCGCTTACTTTGTTGCACAGGAAGTGTAAACTCAATTCATCCAGGGAAAACTCCCACCCGTTCATATTCCCTTCACCAAAAGAGAAAATATCCGAGGCAATGAACATTCCCGTCAATCCCGTATGATCAATGATCAAATTACGAGCGCTGATGGTTGTACGTTCACCGTTACCCGGCATTTCCGGGGGGAGTTTTACCCTGAACTCCTTCAAAAAAAATCCCTGCCATAAAAGTGTTTGCTCCGGATATGCCACAGGAAATGTCATTCCGGGAGCGTTAGCCACTGAACTCATGTCCACGCTTGCATTCGTTACCACAAAGGACCAACCGCGTAATCCTTTTACACAAAAGGGTGTGATGTTGGCGCTGACGAGAATATTATTAATGTCGGTAGCATAGCACTGAAACGTTGCCTTCACCTGCCTGTCCCAGGTTTGCGTGGAATCCGGAATAAGCAATCCTTTCGAAAAAAGAAATTCTCCTTTCAATCCTATTCCCTTGAAACCGTTGCAATCCCATTCAATGAAATTATTCCCGTCCGCGGGAATATGAAGTTTCAGATCAGGTGTGAGTGTAATGGTATGATCACTTACCAGGACCAACCTTGCCTGGTTGCCGCCCACTACACCGCTTGGGTTGAATTTTATATTCCTTGCGGCGAACGCAAGTCGCTTCCCGCTTCCCGGAAATTCGATGGCCATGTAAGCGTTGAAGAAAGCGCCGTCGGGAAGGAATTTTGCAGAATCGATCGCGATGATGTACCGCGTGTTTCCTATCTCTTTCATGATACCAACCGGAAGAGAGGAAAGGGAATCAGGAGAGATGTTTCCGGTGATCCTGTTCTCCTGCTCGACTTTATGCAGGATGGAGATCACGAGGTTTTGGGCAGGGTCGGAAAGGGAGTCTTGCGCGAAGATGCAGCCGTTGAAAACCAGCAGCATAAATGCGACCACTGCGCCATGAACGCCCTTTCCGGATTTGCCTGATAGATCTGTTTGAATTTTCCCCTGCATAAAAATGGACAGGGGACAAAAATATATTCAAAAAAATGAAATAAAGAAAATCCGCGGCTCTAATTTAGAGCTTGCAGAAATGAAAAATGTTTTTGCAGAGGGGATTTTATCGATGTGTCCGGCACTGGTTTTATTTTAGAGCTTTGAGGCTATACGGTAAGGATATACATTGCGGCGATGAAAAGGATCGTTGTCAACGAGTTTGCTCACCGGGGAGTATTGGTATATGGTTTGTACTTTGAATATGACGCGGAAATTATCGCCTTAGCCAGGAAGGCGGGCGGCACCTGGAGCGCCACGAAGCGGTGCTGGTATGTAAGAAAGCAGGCAGTTACGGGAGAGCGACTTATCGAGATTTTCAGAGGCAAAGCACAACTTTCCTTTCAGCAGGAAATAAAAGTTTACCGTGGTGACGGGATAGAAAAGTTCAGGGGATGGATGCAGCAGAAGAGGTACGGGGAAAGAACGGTTGAAGTATATGAGCAGCTGATCAGGATATTCCTGCGGTTCTTTTCAGACAAGGAAGAGAAGGAGCTGTCAATTCATGAAGTGGAGCAATTTAACAGGGAATACATACTTGCGAAAGGATTTTCTGTCAGCTACCAACGACAGATGGTTGGGGCGGTCAAGCTGTATTTTTCCAGGATCCCCGGGTCAAAAATGAATATTGGGGAGCTAGAACGACCCCGGCGTGAGTTGAGACTGCCGATAGTTCTCAGCAAAGAGGAGGTCATAAGGATACTGGTGAACATTTCCAATCCAAAGCACCGGTTATTGATAGCATTACTATACGGCAGTGGATTAAGAATAGGAGAATTATTGCTATTGCGGGTTGAGGACATCGACGGGGACCGCTTGATGATACATGTAAAGCAGGGCAAGGGAAAGAAGGACAGGTACGTTACTTTGTCGGTGCGATTGCTTGGGATGTTACGGGAGTACTGGATGAAATACAGGCCCGATGGATTTTTATTTCCCGGGGAGCGGGAAGGAACCTATTCACAGACCAGTATCAGAAAGATACTTGGAGGAGCATGCAAAAAAGCCGGCATCCGGAAGCGCGTTACACCGCATACATTAAGGCATAGTTACGCGACGCATTTGCTGGAAGACGGGACGGATTTGCGATACGTACAATCCCTGCTAGGTCACCGAAAGCCCGAAACCACGATGATTTACACGCATGTTACACGAAAGAAACTGGCTACGATACGCAGTCCATTTGACCGTTTATTTGACGATATCCCTGCATCCGGATTGCCTCCACATGAAAACTTCTTAAGTGGCTGATAATCTGGTCAGTTTTCGTAAATTAGTGGAGGCAATAACGAGTTATAGGGCATTTTAAGGACAGAAACATGAGACAGCACTTATTCATAACAACAATCTTCTTCACTTTGACAACGGTGATGGTTTTCGGACAGACATTATCAAATCCGTTAAGGAAAAAAGAAACTGGTTCCAAATTAGACGGACTGAGTGGAAAAGTTAAACAAGTTAAACAAGAAAATTTTCTGGCAGAACAAAAATCAGGCAAAATTACAAAAGGGGTTAAGCACGAAGGTAAAGGGAATTTTTTGAAAATCTATGATGAAAACGGAAATAAAAAATATTGGAATTGCTACAAATTAAATGACAGTTTGCAGTTCTCAATGGTTTACAAACATAATGATTATGGATATGCTGAGACACACGCTTATTACCCTGACAATAGTCTTATTAGTTGGGTTTTATATAAATATGATGACAAGGGAAATTCAATTGAAGCTGCAACATATACGAAAGACAGCATTTTGATAAATAAAACTAGTTGGAAACATGACGACAAGGGGAATACAACTGAAGCAATGGAATACGAATCAGACGTCTTAACAAGGAAATCCTCATCGAAATATGACGCTAAGGGAAATTGTATTGAAACAAGTCTTTATAATGTATTAGATGGAAGTTTATTATGGGTCTATAAAACGAAATTTGATGATAGCACGAACAAGATTGAAGAAAGTTATTATGACTTTGGAGGTAAATTTTTAAATTCAAAAAAAATGTGGGAGTACGATGAAAAAGGAAATATAATAACAGAAAAATCATTTGACCAATTCAACAATTTAAAGAACACCATTACTTTGCTATATATTTATGACAAAAACGGGAACTGGACTAAGCGTATTGAATTTAATAACAACATGCCGACAAATATTACAACACGACAAATAATTTACTATGATTAAAACAATGACACGATTTATTTTCATTTTTACAGTTACTTTGACCTTGACAATGTTGACTGCTTTTCATAGCAGAACAAAGACAGGGGATTACAACTGGGCGAAAATGAAGGAGTTCAGGTTTTACGGCTTCGTAAATCCAAATGACGAGAAAGACGCTAAATATATTCTGGCTGACGTGGACAAAATCAAATCAATATTTTCAAATTTAAAAAAGTCTGACGGCTTCCTTCCAAAAGGAGCCTCTCGTTTCGCGACAATTACGTTTGACAATAAAAAGAAAATCACAATTCAAATAATTACAGGCGGACACTTACCGTTTAGAATAATCAAAAAGGACATTTGGGCAGACCGTTGGTTTGACTTTGACGACAATACAGCCGCAGACTGGACTAATTATATCAGGGAGTTGACAGAAAAAATGGGAAAATAAAAACGCCCTATAACAGCACCTTTGCGTTATGGCGGAGGAAGTGCGAATATAAACAGTAGTGCAATTAATAAACAGTGTGCATTAAGACAGGTTAGTGCATCTAATCCGCCACAACGCAAAGCTGCAAACCGTTATGCACAAGGGCAAAAAGACAGTTTTTCATAGGACAATTTTTCGGTCGACATTTGAGCCTTGCTAAATTCAACGGGCGACAAACACCATCCTCCATAGACAGGTTCTCAGTAACCGACAACTTAGCAAAGGACTGCAAAGCGTGAACAAATACACAGGTGACAACACCACGCTCCGTAGACTTTTTCGCAGTAGCCGACTGCTCCTCAAACACCATCCTCCGCAGACAGCTCCTGCACAATTTTTCGTCACGGTTTTTGAGTTCGCCCGAGATTTGCACATTGGCGTGCTCGTTCCTGCGCGCGCCAAATAGCAAAAACGGGCGGTCAAAAACACGCGCCAAAAAATTATCAGCCAATGTATTCCTTAATTTATCTTTGCATACATGAGTGAAGATCAAATCATAAAAGGACTGGACGCTTTTTTCAAGAGTCATGGCATAGATGTTTCAGCCGAAAGTTTTATTGCTTTAAGCAAAAAGCTAGAAAGGAAAACTGTTGAAAAGGGAAAAACATTCTGTAAAAATGGAAAGGCTTGTAATGAAATTGGAATTTTGTTGCGAGGAATAATGTGTTCATACTTTGAATCACCAAACAATTCAAGACAGATTTCACGATTCTTTTTTCTACAAAACCATCATTTATTGGTAAGTAGTTTTGAAAGCTTCAAAAATCAAACACCTTCAAACGAAACTATTGAAGCGGTTGAAGAAAGCGAATTACTTTGCATTTCATTTGAGAATCTCCAGAAACTTTATCACGACTATCCTGATTTGAATAAATTAGGAAGACATTTGGCAGAAGAAAATTATATCCGCGCATTGCAACGCATACACAACTTACAAACAATGGATTCAAAAGAACTTTTAATAATATTCAGAAAGGAAAAGAAGTTTCTTTTTGGCAGAGTTGATTTAAAGGACATAGCATCTTACTTAGGAATGACGGCAAAAACACTAAGAGAATTATTAAATAAAAAGAAAATATAATTACCGCACATTTGTGCGCTCGGAATGTTGAATACCGGGCATACTTTTGTTCCGTTAAACAATTAAACCCCCAATTAAAATGGCTACAAAATACAGTTACACATCAAGTCTCCCTGCAAAACGCAATTACGGAGCAATCACCGAACTCTCAAAAGACATCAACAGAGCATTCGGTGACAAAAGCGGAAGAACTGTTTCCACTCGCACAGCCGATGGTTTCAAAAACACATTCAACTTGCAAAACATGAATGACCATGACGCAGAAGATATTGTTCATCTTAGCATGACATCTACAGCATTACTTTTATCAGCCAAGAGTGATGGAGCAAAAGCATGTGGCGTTTTACTGCTTGCCGCTCTGTTTGCCTGCTATCAGAATGGCAAATAAACTCATGGGAACAAACAAAAAGCCCCGCTCACGCGGGGTTTTTTGTTTGACTACTACTTTGCACACGCGCCAAAAATTTTTCCTCCCCCATTCGCTAAAACAGCTTTTCGTCAATTAATAGTATATTAGCCCAATTTTAGCAAATGGCTTTATTACAAAACATGCCTTCAATTACTGTTTCTCAAGTAGAATTGAAGAAATTTGGAATAGTGTGGCACAAAAAGAAAAATTTATCAAGAACACCTCCTGGCTCATCATCTGAACTGGGTGTACTTGTAGATAATGCTGTTGGAAATGCTTTAGCAGTAATGCTTGGAAATATTCCAATCGTTAAACCTGGATCAAATGATTTAATTCCCCAAAAAGAAGATTGTGTTGAGGTTGGACCTGTGAGAGTTGTTGGCGGACTTCGTCCACAAAATTTTGATGTTGGATACAGACCTGATGGTTTAAGAATCGCCTTTGACAGTAAAACACTTAACGATTTAGAAAGTGTTAGAAAAAACTATCAGAACATGATAAATGATTTGGGGACAGAAGCAACAACTGTACACACGCGTTTCCCATTCGCAATAGTTGCATTTATGGTTATAATACCAATACCATGCTTAGGTTCACCACAGAAAGAAAGTATTACATATACATTAGAAAGAATGTCTGGTAGATCGTCACCCTTAGATAGCGCTCATAAATCTGAGGTGACTTCTTTAATACTTTGGGATCCAGCTACAGGAAAAATTGACTCCAGTTGGCCACCCCCAAATTCTGTTTTGCGGGTTGAAAGATTCTCGCAAATTTTGGAAAAAGTTTATGTTGATAGATATAAGGGACTTCCTCCACATAATAATTAGAACATCTATTTTCTGTTTATCCTTCTATTCCTCATTTTTATCCAAATACCTCTAAGCATCTGAATTTCCTTATTACTAAATCCGTAACCTTGTTTTAACAGTATTTGATCTGTTATGTTCAGAACATCATCTATCTTCTTTTCCCTTAATAACAAATCAATTTCTTCATAATTAATTTTGCCAGCATTTTTTACAGGCAAAGGCAGTTCTTCAATTTCAGACGGCTCAAAAGTTAAAACTCCTCCCCCATAACTTCTTCCCATCACTTCCGAAAAAGCAAAGGTTAAAGAATTTAAAAAAGAACAAACAATATTCTTCCCGGGAACACCATTAGTAAATTTAACCCTATGTATGGTATCAGTTGATATAGCATCACTATTATTCAGTATCAATTTAGGATAGCCATGAACTTGCCTCAAAGCAAAAGCATCAGGAACCCAAATAGAAGGAACTCGATACCATTCTTTTCTAATACTGCATTTGTATCCTGTATTTATTTTATGCTTTTCACCTAATTCTATATATTCTAAAACATTTTTTGATGTTCCATTGTGTTTATCAGGTAAAAACATTGAGACGGAATTACCCGTTTTTGCCATTCTCTTCCAGTCAGAATTACCAAATACTAAACCCTCCAATTGTTGTGACCTTGCCACAATTTTACAAGAATGATTCTCAAACTTTTTTTGTTTAACCTGCTCCTGCGTGAGAAGAAAGAAATCATTTTTACCTGTAACAACTCCGACATCAACACTAATATAATCTTTTGCCAGCTTTACTTTTTTAGACTCCTTAATTTTTCTAAGCAATAAAATTTCTTCCGTACTAAGATAATATTGTGTCCATTTATCTAAAGAATGCTCTATGGGTTTTATTTTTGTTTTTTCTAATTCCTTAAATGAAAAATTAGAAAGGTCATTAGCATCATTTAATTCTATACTCCTGATTCCGCTTTTATTTACTGGAGCATCTTTTTCACATAACAATAAAATTATTTCTTGCTGAATTTCATCAAACACAAGTTTTTTAAACGAGACAATAGAAATGCGTTTAAAGAATTTACTCAAGAACAATCTCGCTTCAGAAGCATATTTTACTTGAAATAATTCAGAAGGAATAACCATCGCTAAACGACCTTTATCTTTTAAAAGATGTGCAGAAATAATTAAAAAGGGAAGCCAGATATTTGTAAGCTTATTTGGACTAAAGCCCATACTTTCCATTATCTTAAAAGCAATTTCCCTGTGCTTTTCAGGAAAATTATGATAGCGAATGAATGGTGGGTTTCCAATAATTACATCAAATTCTTTTTTAAGCACATTGTCTACAGAATCTGTATCCAAAAAGAAGTCTTTTGAATATGAAAAAAAATCATAATTCTTTATTGGTTTACCAGTTGATCCATTTAAAATTTTCTTTGCCCTTGCAAGCGCCTTTTTAGCTTCTTCTTCAAACAATTCAATTCCCAAAACTTGTTGTGAAATTTTATCGTCATTACATTTAAGTTTTTTTAGTCTATGAATGGCTGATTCAATAAAACTACCGTCACCACAACTTGGCTCCAAAACCTTATCATCTTGTTTCCTTATAGCCCAGTTACACAAGAAATCTGAAATTTCTTTCGGAGTATAATAACCACCTCTTAACTTGTTAGCAGAAAGTTTTTTCTCTTTGAACATGGGTTATGTCTTTTTTTAATTAAAGTAGGATTATTTGTCGCAAGTTTCTTTTTTGTTTGCGGAAACAAGTTTATAGGAATCGGAAACCTCCATAATTCCTGTGCTTTGGTTGTGCGAATTACATAGCGGAATAATGTACCAGTTATTATCCGTTGAATCTGCCTTTTGTACATGCGCTCCAACTAAATCTTTATTTGTACATTTTATTTCCGTACAATATTGGGTGGTTTGTCCACTGAATTTTTCCCAATGCTTTAACCAACTACCGCATTTACAGGTAGTGTCTGAAGTTCCGTTGATGTTTTTAATTTTTGCCATTATATTATTTTTTTAAGTGTTTTAGATAAAAGATATTTATGTTGGTTCACCATTACATCCCAATTCGGTGCATTTCGGGTATGAAAGATTCGGTCGAGCAGGATGAATTTTATTATCAAGGTTATTGCTTTTTCCATATCGGTGGTATTCAGAGCACTCTTTTGTAAATCTACCTTCTATAGAAGGAAAAACTCTATAATAAAAAAAGGAATACTTTTTTAATCCTAATTTTATTTCAGTCCGAAGATGTCCACGACCAACATATTTTATTTTGTTAGAGCCCCAGAAATTTTCACCTCCTAAAAAATAGACTCCATTATTATCATATTTCTCATTGCTTAATTCCTCCTCAGTAAGTGGAAATGGGCCAAGCATATTGGATGAACTACTGTATGAATAGTAAGATTTTGACATCGTTTATTATTTAACCTCTCGGTGGAAAATCATCATTCCCGTAACTGTTCCTCTCTCTTATCTTCCCATCGCGCCCATGCAAAAATAATTCAGCGCGTTGGTTAATGGCGATTTCTCTTCCGACATCGAAAGCTTCGCCTTGAGTTTCATAAACGCCAGTGGCTTTGCCGTTACCTTCGCCTTTCACAGCCCACTGCTTTCCGTAAGGTACTACATGTTGATTTTTTCTCATTGTATTTGAGTTTTAAAATTTTGGTATTGTTGTTATAACTATTCCTTGAATATTAAAATCGCGTGACAAAATAATTGGTTGATGTGTTTTTTCAGTTGAGCGGGGTTTTAACACAATCGCGCTTCCCTGATGATGGTATTCCTTAATTGTTGCTTCATCATCAATAAGGGCGACAATCATCTCACCATTATTTGCTGTTGCCTGTTGCCTTATTAAAACTAAATCCCCATTATTAATTCCCTTTTCGTTCATTGAATTTCCTTTTGCTCTTAAAATAAAATATTTGTTAGGAGGGAAAGCGAGTTTCGTGGATACAGCGATTGTCGCTTCAATGTTTTCTTGTGCGAGAATAGGCGCGCCACAAGCAATTTCACCAACAAGGGGCACATTAACGGTGTGGGCGTGTAGCAATCCATCTTTATTTATATCCCGAATTTGAAATCCGCCAGCGTTTTTTTTTCTAAGAATTCCTTTTTTTATAAGCTGATTGATTAATAAATGCGCAGAACGCGAAGATTTATATTCCAATTCATCTTTCAGCTCGCGTATAGTCGGAAACTTTCCTTTATTCATTAAGAAATTACGAATAGCCCTGAGGGCTTCCGATTCTTGCTTATTTAGATTGTCTTTCATAGAATTACTCAAAGGTAAACAAATTTTATAATATGCAAATTTTTATTAAACTTAATTACTCACAGGTTATAAACAGCCATTTTAATACACAAGGTGGTGGCTTTTTTATTCTCGGCACAATCTTTGCGAGCACCATCCGTTATAACCAAAACCAATACTTGACGATGATTATGTTTTTACGCTAAAGAAAAGTAATACTAACCAATAAAGTCGCACGATAAAGTAAGTGCGCATAGCGTAAAATGTCAAGTACATCAGAAACAGGACATGCAAAAAATGTTGCAAACTTCGAGGACATGATCTCGTTTTGCACAGGCTACGGAACTGCCTACAATCCGTCCAAGAACAGCATTAAGTTGCCAGCGTTAAACACGCTCTTCACGAATGCTAAAAACTCACTCATCGCAGTAACTTCAGCGACAACAGCATTCATCAATGCCACCAACGCAAGAGTGATTGCGTTCCAACCGCTGAAGAAACTCACCACAAGAATTGTCAATGCCCTCATTGCTACTGACGCTTCGGAAGAAGTAGTGAAAGACGCAAAAACAATCGCACGGAAAATTCAGGGACGCAGAGCCAGCGACAAAATTATTACAGTCGTTGACAATCCTTCTACTCCCGAAAATGAAGCGCAGAAAAGCATTTCGACATCACAGCAGAGCTACGATAATTTAATAGAGCACCTTTCAAAGTTGAAAGACCTGCTTTCTGCCGAGCCGAATTACACTCCAAATGAAAATGATTTGAAAATTACCACGCTAACAACTTTGATTAATGATTTTAAAGTGAAGAATACGGCAGTAATTAACGCGACAACCGCGCTATCTAATTCCCGTATTTCCCGCAACGACACGCTTTACAAGAAAACTACGGGCATGGTGGACATAGCCCAGGAAGTAAAAAACTATGTGAAGTCCGTGTTCGGTGCGACAAGCTCGCAGTACAAACAAGTAAGCAAGCTGAGGTTCACCAGACCGAGGTAGTTTTCCGGAATTCGCTCAGTGCTTTTAGAAACCCTGACAGTACAAGTTAGTATTGGCTCAGGGTTTCTTATTTTTTGGACAGCGTTTCATGGAACTACGGCAGGCAAAGTTGGAACTCGCGGAGGGTTTCTTAGAAATCGCAAAGCGCTTTATGGACTTCACACAGGACAAAGTGGAACTCCGAGAGGCAAAAGAAAAACTCCGCGGACACTTCCTCATACTCCGACAGGCATGTTTTCCATAGACAACTTTGGCGGACTTTCTTGCAAGCACACAAGGGCAAGCACATTGCGCATGTATGGAATTCTGCCTTTATAGTTCTGCATGCGCAAAGAGCTTGCCCTTTCTCTATCCTGTTGCCAGCAGACAGCTTTGTGCCCCGACAAAAGACCGAACAACAAAAAGAAAAACAACTTCATCCGACAGCTTAGTACTTCGTCCACGGCAGACACTCAGCAGACGACAGGAGGACGTAAGCCCCAGTGCATAACAGCGGGCTTGCGCAATGCGGGCTTTCATCTTATAAGAATGTACCCGCATTTAATTATCTTTGTTCCAGCGGACAGCGAAGTGCTCCGAAACCCCGCACTTCGCAAGCCCGCGGAACGTTAGTGGCAACCAATAGGACGACAACACACAATGATAACAGTAATCACAGACGAACAGCAAATCAAAACACTTCACCGACAGTTTCACAACAAGCTCGACAGATATTTGCGTGAAAAAATTGCCTGTTGGGTTGGGTATCCGGGCGGCAACTTTGAGGACACAGTTCGTTATTCAACAGACTTAGACATTTGGATTTCTGTTCAGGAACTTGATACAAGATTTTGGAATGGTTTCGGTATTGGCAAACCGACAGAAGGTGCGAACAATTCCTTAGCAGGTGAAATAAATTTTCCTTACGAAAACATTAACCGAAGAATTGCTGGCGTATTTGCACAAGAGGACAGCGGAAACATTCTTGTTTTGCACAGAGGAAGAATCGGAGGCGGAAAACCTGGTGTTGGTAAAACATATTTCACAGACAACTTTCGAGGCGACTTTGTTACTGCCATTGACGGAGACAGAGAAACTGAATTTTGTTTGGTTGGAGAACTAAACTCACGACATTTTCCAAGACAGGTTGGCAACTTCATCCATGAAATATATCGAGTAAAAAATCTTGAAGACGGTGAAACATCTACCGACTTTGGCGACTTGACAGATTTCACTTACACTGATGAACACTCTGGGACGACAGTTACCGAAAGAAATGACTCCGTTATTATTGAGCGGACACACGGTATTGTAGTAAACGCTTTAGCGCAAGAACTCAAAGACAGAAAATTAAAAATCGGTAACGACAGAAACCGAGACTTATTTATTCACATCAAAGGACAAATCTCAACTCTATTTGAAATTAAAACGAGTTCTTCAACGCAATGTCTTTATTCGGCAGTCGGACAATTACTTCTTTACAGCATTCCAATTCGTAACACAGTAAAATTAATTGCAGTCCTTCCCGACAAATTAAGCAGGACAGTAACAAAAAGATTTTCCTCTCTCGGAATAAATATACTTTACTACAAGTGGGACAATGACGAGCCAAAATTTATTGACCTTGATGACGCATTGTGAAATAAATTGGCAGCCACTAACAGCACCTTTGCGTTATGGCGGGGGAAGTGGGAATATAAACAGTTGTGCAATTAATAAACAGTGTGTGTTCAGACAGGTTAGTGCGTTTAATCCGCCACATCGCAAAGCTGCAAAACGTTAGCGGTAATTTTAAAAAGACATCGTTTCATCGGACAACAATGCAAATATTGATCAGAAAGGCTACGACTAATGACGTTGACCAAATACGCTTCCTGTTTCGTGAGACAGTTACTTTTATTAACTCCGCAGACTACAAACCAGAAGAAATACGTGTTTGGGCAGACTGTTACAAAAATGTAGGCAGCTGGGTAAATAAAATCGCAGACCAGCATTTCTTAATTGCAACAGTAGACAACTCTGTGGTTGGATTTAGTTCTATCGCAGACAATGGCTATCTTGATTTTATGTATGTTCATAAAGACTTTCAAAGAAATGGAATTGCTAAAAAACTTCTGATAGAAATTGAAAAATACGCAGACAGCTTGCCAATCAAAACAATATTTAGCCACGTAAGCAAAACAGCCAGACAATTTTTCGAGACAAATAGGTTTATCAAGTCAGGCGAGCAAATTAATAAAGTGAGCAATATTGAATTTGTAAATTCAGTTATGGTAAAAATTATAAAATGACAATTGAATTATCGGACTACAATTCTTCCTGGCCAAAAATATTTAACATCGAGAGACAGCTCATCTCGACAGACTTTCCTATAAAAGAATTTACAATCGAGCATATTGGCTCGACAGCTGTTCCAAACCTAAAAGCTAAGCCAATCATAGACATCCTCGTTGGCGTATCGGCATTGCCAGCAGACATCACACCGACAGCAAATCATTTAAAAACTTTTGGTTATGAGTACATAGAAAAATATAATCTGGTAATGCCAGACAGACGCTTCTTCCAAAAGGACACAGACGGTAAGCGGACGTATCACATTCACACGGTAGCGATTCGCTCCGAATTCTGGGACAGACATTTATTTTTTAGAAATCAATTACGGGCCAACTCTACTATCAGACAGCAATACCAACAATTAAAAATGGATCTTGCAAAGAGACAGTGGAACACTGGTGACGACTACGCAGACGCAAAAAGTGATTTCATTAAATCAATCGAACAACGTAGACAGTCCATTTAGTTTTTTCGTGTGACCGTCTCGCGTAGACAGCCACGCAGCCCGCGGACGCTCACGACAGAAAAAACTACCGCTAACAGCAAGTTTGCGCTATGCGGGCAAAATCGTAAATTTGGTGTGCAGGTTTTCTACGAGCATTTGTCTTGGCAGACAAATCCTTCTCCGAAAACCCGCACAGCGCAAACTTGCGGAACGTTATGCACCATTTTAAAATGACACGACAACTTCTCATTTGGACATTTTTTCTCTCCTCGATAATTCCTTCGCTTGGACAGGACTACTTGGGCGATAGCAGAGCGGACATCATTAATAATGTTCGTGGACTGGTAGACAGTTCATACACCCTTTCTTTTTCACAGACTGTTGTGCAAATTAACTCCTTCTACAATTCCAACAAGAACGACACAGTTTTACATTTCGACACTATTGCAACTTTAAAAGTTTCCATTGACGGGTTTGAAAAAATAGAATTGGAGTATTTCTTCGACACCTTCGACAATCTTTGCGATAGCATCGTAATAAAATATTATTGCAGCAAATGCGTGGACAAGCACATTAAAGACTTCTTAGCCAACAAAGACAGAAAATGGAAGCAACTCGGGACAGACAACTTCATCTCCCGTAGACAGACAACTAAGTCAATAAAAAAAGACCCGACAACTTCGCAGACAGTTACCAAAGTCGGCAGTCCTCAACTGCAAATCAAACGGACACCAGACAAGTCGGTTTGCGCGACAGTTTATTTCTCCGTTCCAATGATGAGTAAAGACAAATGGGAACAGTTGACAAAGAAATAAAGTTATTACCAATAGATGAAAAGACTAATTATTTTTATTTTTTTACTCTACGGTTTGGTTTGCAATGGGCAAGAAAAGGCGGATTCGATAAAAATTAAGGCGCAATTCTATGCACATTTTGGTTATTCATCATTTCAGCAGAAAGGAAATCTTCTGAGTGGGTTTACAGCTGGTTTTGGTTTTTGCAGGTGGGATGTTTGTTTCGTTGGTTTAGGTGTTGATGTAGTTACAAATGGAAATTTTCGTATCAACGACACTTTACCACTTGCTTCAGCAGTAAAAAATTATTTTTTTTATCATGTTCAACTTGAGGTGGGACAATCATTAGCAAAACGTTTCTATATTACGATGCCGTTAAAGTTTTCACTTGGTTGGAGTGATTATACATTTGGAACTTATATTAATAATTCCAAAAATACATTCTTTATTTTTGCTCCGGGAATAACCATTGATATGAAAGTTTCAAATCCTCTCCACTTAAGTTTGGGTTATAATTACAGGTTTGCTTTGGGATTGGAAGCAATTAGTCCCGCCATTGGTTCAAATCGCGACTTCAGCGGAAATTCCATTTTTCTTTTTGCCAGATATGTGTTTAAAAAAAAATAGTTTGTTCTTAGACGGTTTGCCAGAAAAAACGGTGCATAACAGCGGGCTTGTGCAATGCGGGCTTTCATAGGTAAATAAAGTTCATTGCATTTTATTATCTTCGTTCTCGCGGACAGCGAAGTGCTCCGAAACCCCGCACTTCACAAGCCCGCGGAACGTTAGTGGCAATTATAAAATGAGACAATTTTTGACAATCTTCATCACCTTGACACTGTTTTCGTGTAACAACACTACACCGACAGACAAGACACCTCAGCCGACACCGACTGTAAACAGGCAGTTTAATCACGAGACAATTAGATCAAAAGACTTTGAACGCTATCTGTTTGTTAAAGGACAGCATCTTAGTTCCGTTGAAAAAAAACTGAACGACTACGGACAGTTCTCGGTAGACACTACACCTGTTATTTTTTCTAAAGCACAAGTCAGCGACTGGACAGTTATAAAATTTCCGACAGACTGGACAGACTATAATATGTATCACAACATTGTATATTGGCTTTTAGGTACTGGGGCAAGCGACTACAACTGCGCAGACAATGTTATCGGTATTTCCATCGACACATCAGGACAAAAAAGTTATTTCATCTTCAACGACTACGACCTAAGACAAAGCTTAAAATTAGAAGACGACTTATTCGGTGTGTTTCAAAACAACGAAAAGTTTATTCTTAATATTCCATTCGACAAATTTTCCCCGACAGACAATGATTTGGGTGTTGTAAACTTTCACGACTTTATCGCAAGCAACAATATTGACATCAATAAAATAATTAAACACAAACTCACATTTACAGATTTTAAAATCCCGTTGACCGACAGACAAAAATAACTGCCACTAACAGCGGGCTTGCTCTATGCGGGCATTTTGGTAAATTGGTGTGCGGATCTTCTACTAAGCATTTGTCCTGGCGGACAAATTCTTCTCCGAAAATCCGCACAGCGCAAGCCCGCAAAACGTTATGCGCAAACAAAAATGAGACTGACAACGATAATATTAATTTTTGCCACGACAATTTTTTTAGGTTGCTCGAATCGTGCAGACAATAAAAACAATGACGGTTTGACATTGACAGCAAATTGGGGCGGTTTTAATTGGAGAATTCCACGCATAAGTTATACATCGGATTCTGCAAATGCATCTGTTTATGATTCCGCTACGGTAATCCATGTTGCAGTGACAATTTCGAATCCAACTTCAGACACATTGCAATTTCCTAGTATGACTTGCTCTTATGAGGATTTTTTTCTCATGAACGACACAATTAACTTTAAAATTCAATCACGGTTCGACTGCTACTCGAATGTACCTTGCCAAATTGTTTTACCACCCAAGACAAAAACAGACAGGTACATAATGTTGAGACAACTTACCAACTTCCGAAAACTTCCAACGGAATCAATTAAAATCGGAATGCGATTAGAAAATAAAATAATTTGGTCGAACGAGTTAAATCCTAATCGACTGACAAAAGAAATCTATGAGTAATGAATTGTCAGCGCATAACACGGGCTTTGCGTTAGTGGGCGGACAGTGCGAATAGAAACATTAGAGCAATTAATAAACGTTGGTGCTGGCGGACAGTTTTCGGTTTCAAAAGCCCACCAACGCAAAGCCCGAAACCGTTACCTGCAATGCTGACCGACCGATAACACATTAGAAAATGACGAAACGAATTTTCATTTTTAGTGGACTTTTAATCCTTGTTCTTGGCGGACTTGCATATTATTATTTGACAACAGTAAATCGCGACATTTTACGCTTAGACAACGGCAACACAGTAACAGTGGCGACCGACAAGAATTTTACGACCGACAAAGTGAAAATTGAATTTGGACTTAGCGTAAACACAATTAACAGACAAAACGACCTTGACCTTTTCTCCAACAAACTTAAATATACGACCGTTTATGATGGCGGTTCAAGCAAAAAAATAAAGACCGACTTTGGAGAAAACGATTTTCTAATTACATACGATGACAAATATTATTTATCGTTCAGGCAGTTTATAGAAAGTGATTTTAGCGGTGGTTATCCAGCGGACAATTATTATTCATTCTATTTTTTCCTCAAAGACAAACAACTAAATGTAAAAGTTGACATTACAGGCGATAGTCCAATGACATTTGAACGACCAATGAATTTAATTTCTAACGCAAAACTTCTTCGTTGCAATTCACCAATTGACAGCACAAAGACGATTTACAATATGATAGAACTTGAAAAACCAAATGAGTATAAATGAAACAACTTCACATCGGACGGACAGAAAGCACAGCAGGTAACAAGGGGTTTGCGATAGCGGGGGTTCCGTGCTTCGCAGATACATTTGTGCAAGGTGGAAGTTCAGTTCTCCGAATGAAGTTTAGTGCTAATAATCCCCGCCATCGCAAACCCCCGAAACGTTAGCTGTCATGCAAAATGACGACAGCGCACTTCGGACAGACCCTCCTAAAAGGACAATAATTTTCCTGAAATTCCGTTATCCCGACAGACAAGCAAGTAAATGAAGCGACTTTTTATCTGTTTATTTCTTTCCCACAATTACTTTCCTGCTTTTGGACAGCAACCTGAATTTGGACAGAAGAGTGACTCTGTTAAGGCAGACAGATCGACTCAATATGGATTTTGGCTTGGCGCAAACCAGACAACTGGCAAAACTAGACGGACAGGTTTTTCATTTGGCGCATCCGTAGACGGACAACTTGGAGAAAGGATTTTTGCACAGGGACAAATTGTCTTATCATATATTCAATTTTCTTCCTCGACAAATAATCAATCCCGGCTTGTGGAGACAACTCTCCTATCCGTTCCAATTCATTGTTTATATAAACCGTTTAATTTAAAGACCAATCCAACACTTGCTTTTGGCATTTCACCAACGACAGACCTTTCCACAAATCCAAATAAGTTGTACTTTCTTCCCCAATCCTTTTTCTGGCCCATAGATTTAGGTCTTTCATTTGAACGACATCTAAAATATTTCGTAATTGGTCCTGAAATTCGCTACTCCTATCATCAGACAGCTTCGTTCCTTTTTCTCATACTTAACTTCAAAGTATGACTGCCATTGTCTCCGTAGACATTAACGCTGGCGGAAAGAAAGCACGCCAGCTAACATCCGCTTGCCTCAATGGCGGCTAAGAAATAATTTTGTAGTTCAGTTTTTCAATTTAACTTTGTTCTCGGTAGACGATTTTTCCTCCCGTAATCCACCACTGCGGCAAGCGGAGGAACGTTAGTGGCAACCCATAAAAACGACAGACAATGGAAACAAACGACAAACTTCAGACGACAGAGACAAAAAATTACGACATACAACTTCGAGAGTTTGAAGGTGGACTGTTGAACTTTTTAGCGCAACACAATTTGCCAGCCGACAAAATTTTTGTTGGAGTTCCAGAGCGAATTAACGTTTTCAAAAATATTGAAGGCGTAATTATGCAAATATCCGAAGACGAAAAGCAAAACTCTATTTATTTATCAAAGTTTATTGCAGGTGTTGCATCTGGACTGTTTGACGCTTCGCTCAACTACTTATGGGACGAAACTATTTTGCAAATCAGAAAACGAGTAGTTCAATATGACATTGAATACTTTTACGACAATGCTGTAACAGGAGACAAACGCAAAAGGGTAAAAGACGAAAGCGACTTAGACAAAATTGACAACTATGAATTAATAAAAGGTGCAAGAGAAATTGGATTGATTTCCGAAATCGGATTTAAGCATCTTGAATACATAAACTATATGAGAAATTGGGCAAGTGCTGCTCACCCAAATCAAAATACAATTACAGGACTTCAACTTATTTCTTGGTTAGAAACCTGCGTTAAAGAAGTTATTTCATTACCTATTTCTAATATCGCAATAAAAATAAAACATCTTCTTGCGAGTATTAAATCAACTGTCATTTCCGACAATGACGCACAAGACATTGCGGTATTCTTTACCGACCTAATACAAGAGCAAGTAAATAATCTTGCCTCCGGCTTTTTCGGTATTTACACTAAACCTGATACAGACAGTCAGACACTTCAAAATATCAATAAACTTTTACCGCTTATTTGGGACAGAGTTGATGAAGACACAAGAAATACTTTTGGACTTAAATACGGAAATTTTGTAGCAAACAATTATCCAAACGAAAAAAAATTATCTCGCGAGTTTTTGCAATTAGTAAATGCCGAAAGCTACATTCCCGATAATTTAAGAGGAGTTGAGATTGAAACAGCATTGGATAATCTTGCTTCCGCTCATCGTGGTTTTAATAATTTTTACAATGAACCTTCTTTTGCAAAACAGCTTTACAGGATTGTCGGAGAAAAACCTAAAGTGCCAAAAATTATTAATAAAAAATATGTTTTAACACTTGTTGATGTTTTTTTGACTAATGGCAATGGAGTAGCTGGCTGGGCTGAACCGACTTATCTGGAAATGCTTTCCAAATTAGATTCTAATCAAGCGAACATTGCTGTTTTGTCTTTCAATGACGAGAGAATATCAAGTAAACTTCAACACGGTCTATGTGCAAATAAATTTCGTGAATTAATCCCAATTGTAAAACCAATTGTGACTACGCCAGCAATAAAAGACTTGATTGAAAAGATTGAGAAGTTCACAGGAAAACTTGAAAACATAAAATACGACAAAGCAATAAAGACATCGGTAGACAGTTTGCGAGTTTTATTAAAGTGACAGCGGACACTGAAGACAAATGGGCAGCCACTAACAACAAGTTGGTTCTATGCGGGCATTATAGTAAATTTGATGTGCGGATTTCCAAATAAGCATTTGTCTTGCCGACAAATCCTTCTCCGAAAACCCGCACAGCACCAACTTGCAAAACGTTAGCTGTCATGCTAAAAAGTACAATAAATTTCACCTTAAAACGTTAGACAAATGTGAAATCAGCAGTTTTCGTTTCCATTGTTTTTATTTCTCTTTATTCCTTTTGTCAAACAAAGGATAGCGTTGCTTCATTTCAATTTGAGAATTCCGACCCGATAAATTATTCGGGAACAGAAGAGGATATTATTAAAGCAATTGAGAAAGCAGATTCCTCTATGCGTATACAAAATAAGGACACTACAAAAAAATTAACCGATAAAGTAAACATTGCGGATGAACCGGTGATTCATTGGGTAGATGGAATTGATACATCAAATAAAAATGAAACTATATCAAAAAAGGACTCAATTATTAAGGCATCTTTTAATAATTCCGGTTGGGGCATTCAGGGTGTCGGACCAGGCTGGCTATTCCCTATGGGTACCGCCCGACAGAAAATTAATCAAGGAAAGAATTTTAATCCCAGCCTACTTATAAACTTGAAAAGAATTCGTTTAATGCTTAGTGGCTCACAACTAACAGGTTCAATCAAAGACACATTTAATTATGGTCAAGAATATATTATCGGTCGACAACTATTTGCTTGGAGTTGGGAATTATCTGCAGGATACGCAGTAATGCAAAACAAATTTGTTACTATAATTCCGATGATAGGCACGGGGGTTACTCATTATGAATTAATTAATCCAGACTCTATCATTCCGTTTGACAAAACAGCGGATTACTGGACTTGTTCGTTCCGTACAGCGGTAGACTTTAATATTTTCAGAGCATTCTCTCCTGATAAAAGTGTGGTAGGTTCTTTTTTTATACGACTAATGGGCGGCTATTATCCGTTTATTTATCAAAAGCCATTTCGAATAAATGGCGGAGCGGCATTTGCTTCAATAAGTGTCGGCTTACAATTCGGGTGGCTTCCCCGACAAAAACAACAAGTCAAAGACAAATAGAAAACAATATACAGTACGACTCGCATGGCAGATAGCACATCAGCTAACAGCAAGTTTGCGCTATGCGGGAAAAATCGTAAATTTGGTGTGCGGTTTTTCTACGAGCATTTGTCTTGGCAGACAAATCCTTCTCCTAAAACCCGCACAGCGCAAACTTGCGGAACGTTAAGTGTCATTCGACCCTTCGAGAGTTATCCAGGTCCCGGTTTCACCGGGATTTTTATTTGATAAGAGTTCGTGTTAAGGAGAGTGATTCGCCTTAGCAGGCGTGCGTAAGCGTGAAGGAAGCTTGCTTCGCTGCAACGCTACGCAAACGCCTGCTAAGTTCGCAAGAAGCCAGGAATATATTCGTTTTTAAGCGTTTATTATCGGATAAAAACACGTCGGCAAGCCGTTCCGGAGGCTTGCCGACATGTATGTATCGGGCAACGCTCAGGGCCGAACGCACACCTAACAGCGGACTGAAATTTTTTATCAATAATTAAACAATGCTTATTAATTCAGACTCACCCTTATTTAAATTACCAACTCATACTGACAAAAGACAGATGTTATATTTTGACGCATTGAGATATTCCATAAACATTGCGTCTAACTGCCATGAAAGGATTCTTAAACAAATTACCGATTATACTTATAACAAAGACGCTGAGAAATTTGACTACTACGAACTTGTTTCTAATTCATGGACATACATTGACCATCTTTCTAAGATTAAAATCTTTTGTGAGAAATTAAATTTTAAAGATCCAGAAAATATTCTTGATAGCTTTTCCGTGTGTAGATTTATGCGGCACACATTTCAACATCTCGATGAAAGAATCGAAGAGATTTTTATTTCCAACAACATGTTCATATGGGGGACCTACACTTGGGTTGCTACTCGAGTTCCTGGCAAAACATATGAATTATATAGCGCTATGCCCGGAGCGTTAAAAACCGTTCCTGTTCCAATTAATTTACCTATTGACAGCTCTTCAACTGTTGAACAAGAAATCCTACGATTTGAAGTGGAAGGTTTAATTCGGTTCAACAAGGACAAATATGAAAAGCGGATGTTTTCATTTCTTGATTCGTTTAAAGTCTTGAAGAAAATTTCTAAATCCATTGAAAAATCAGTTGAGAATGCGACAAAAACTCTTGACCCAAATACAACATTTCATTCCCAAGACATGACGATGATGTTAACTATAGAAATGCCATAATGTACAAACCTGTGTACCGCTGGCTAAACATAACAGCAGCTACCCAAAAGGCGGGGTTTTGTCTTCCAAAGACAGTTTTGTGGTAAATCAAACATTAGTTTTTCAAATCAAGTTTTGTGGTAAAAGTCCCGCCCTTCGGGTAGCTGCAAAACGTTAGCAGTAACAATATGACGACATTCAAACAGACAATATTACTTTTGACAATAGCAGTTTTCGGACTGACAGCTTGTAAGCAAAAACAGGCGACTGAAGTCCGTGCCGACTTTAAAAAGTATTACGACCAATTTAATGTTGACGGTTCTTTCGTGCTTTGCGACCCTCAAGCCGACAAGTATCTTTTTTACAACCAAGACCAATTCGAGCAAACTTTTTCACCTGCCTCAACTTATAAAATTTGCAACTCGCTTATCGGACTTGAGACAGGAGTAATTAAAGACGAGAACTTTGTAATTCCTTGGGACAGTGTAACCCGACAAAACCCAAACTGGAATAGCGACCACGACTTAAAGACCGCTTTCAAAAACTCGACAGTTTGGTATTATCAAGAGCTTGCAAGACGTGTTGGCGGACAACAAATGAAATACTGGCTTGACAAAGCAAACTATGGCAATGCTGATACTACAGGCGGCATAGAAAAGTTTTGGCTTACAGGCGGACTTCGTATTTCACCCAAACAACAGATTGACTTTTTAAAACGACTTCACGACAACCAACTTCCTTTTTCACAGCGTTCAGTGGACATTGTAAAAAACATAATGATTGCAAGGGACACTTTGGACTATGTTGTAAGAGCAAAAACTGGGTGGGGTGGCCAAGACAACAAAAATGTTGGTTGGTATGTTGGCTGTCTTGAGACCAAGGACAAAGTTTATTATTTCGCTAACTGCATTCAATCGGCTGACTTAAATAACAAGGACTTTGCTAATGCACGAATAGACATTGTTTATCTAATACTTGCCGAGCTTAAACTGACTGACAAATGAGAATTGCTACTGCTAACAAGCGTCTTGCCTTAGCGGGCTGACATTTTCGTAATGATCATTTATTTCTTAAATTTACTTTTACACAGCAGACAGGCATTCGGCTCCGTAAACCGCCAAGGCAAGTCGCCAAACCGTTAACTGCCATTGAAAAACGACAGCAGACACGGTATTGAAAAATATAGCGGACAGACAATCGTTCTTCAATTCACAGGTTAACGCTTGCAGACAGTATTCAAAAAAAACTCAAATGACCAGACAACTTGCAATAGCATTTTTGACAGTTTTCCTCGCGGTGACAGTTGCGCACGGTCAGACAGCTTTGCAGACAGTTGACACAGTTAAAATTTATAAAAACAAGACAGGCGTTCGATACCAAATCTATTTACGCAATTGGTTTTTTGGATATGGTATCCGACACTCATACAGTTGGCGACCAGAAAAAGTAAACAAGCAAGACAGTTTAGTAATGGAACCTCATCCACAACGTTACTTCAAAGTTTATGATTCTAAAAACAGACTGATATTTGAAGGCGCAAGCGGGTTTAGCGGGACATATTTAGAAGGCGATATAAAATACTACCACAAATCCGGACATCTAAAAAGAATTGAGCAATGGGGTAACAACCAAGGGAAGGACACCTGTAATACAAGCTTTGGTTTTAATGACGCGCCTGGCCACCAAGGGGCTTGGAAATACTTCCGTAAAAATGGGACTTTGAAAAAACGGACAGAATATATAATCATAGTTACATCTTGCATAGCACAAGACTTCAGCGTTATCAAACAGACAACAAAGTTTAAAAGAAATGGGAAGATAAAATCGATTAAACGAAATAAATATCGCGGGTAGACAGACGAAATAATACGGCAGTTAACAGCAAGTTTGCTCTATGCGTGGCAAAAAATGCACTAGTACTAACAGCACCTACCAGTAATTGGCGCGGACGAGGGTATATTAAGTTTTGTATCTTTAAACAACCATTTGTGGTTATAGACAGTTGAGTGTTCCAAACGCCAAATACTGGTAGCTGCAAAACGTTAGCGCCAATGCCGGACTAAAGCACCCTTTAGAGTATTTTAGGGAAAAATTTTGTAGATATCCTTCCTATGTGCAATTCGCGCAAACTGAATGACATTCCCATCGACAAAAAAACCGATCCGGTAATCGCCGGTTCTGATCCGGTACGCATTCCTGAAACCTGCTAACTTTTTGATACCTGAAATTTCGGAAAGAGTAGAGGCAGCTTCGACTCTTTCAATGATCCTGAGGACTGAGTCCTTGATTTGACGGACCTTAAGTTTGTCGAGATCCTTGCTGAATCTCTCCAAAAACTCGACCTGCATTAACCTTTAAGCTTTTTCATGATGGATTCCCGCGATACCTTTTTTTTGCGGTCGGCCTGCTTCATAAGGATCGATAAGCCAGCATCCTCAATTTGTTCTTTTTCCATGACTGTGGAAGTAAATCCAAGCTTCTTTAGAAGATCGGACAGGAATCGGATTTCTGCCAGGCTTTTCGGTGTTACAACGAGCGCTTTCATAGCAATGAATTATCGTACAAAGATAAGGAATTCCGGCACAGGCACTAACACTCGTTTGGCTCAGGGCTATCTTTTCATTAGTTTTATGGTATCCGGGTCGGGGACGCCCCGGTTATCGGCCCGGCGCCAAGCCCGGAACCGTTAGCCACAAGTTTCAAAAACCAAAGACAGTCATGCGCTTTTCTATCCAGACGGCGGTTTTCATCTCGACAGTCATTCTCTTTCTATCAGCATCATGCGGACAGACAAATTTGGGCGAGGACAGTAAAACAAAAAATAGTTTACAAGGGACAGTTTGGGCAAGCGAATTTTACTACTATCGTAATCAGTATTTATTTGAAACCGACTCGACAGGCTATTCCCAAGACGGGCAGTTGGCCTGGAGCACTATATTCGGACAGGACATCTCAAATCATATACCACAGGACAGCATTCTTTATTTCGACAACGACACTTTTAAATACTCGCTTATCGACTCTGTTCTCATAGTTAAATATCCTTCAGCCGACCACGACAGCACAAACGACACAAGAATATTTCATAGACGACTAAAGGACTGCGCATTCGTTTCTGAATATGAGTATGCGTACGGACGAGAGGTTCTATATTTGAAAAAATAGGTGTCGCCCATTTGGACAGGCTTTCCGTGTGACCGTCTCGCGTAGACAGCCACGCAGCCCGCGGACGGCCACGACAGAAAAACCTGTGGCTAACAGCAAATTGCCTTTATTGCCGCCTCCATCTTGATTTTGAAAATTGTTTTCATATATTTGTTTCCAATTCGGCAGACAATTTTTCGCTCCGTAGGTCGGCAACATCGCAAACTTGCAAAACGTTAGCAGCAATAATTATGACGCCAAGACAAATTTTGACTTCTGCGACAATTATTTTTTTTCTTTCATTAGCAGGAATGGGCCTTTGGCTTTATGAGATTGTCGAAATTAAAACATGGGCTAGTTTAAACTGGTTAAGCGGACAACTTTATTCGCCTTTCTTAGCGACACTCTTTTCTGTGTTTGCTTTTATGACACCTTTCTTTATAAGCAGACAACTAACAATTAAAAAGACCATTATTTGTATCCTTATTTTCTATACGACCAACATCATTTGTTTTCAAATTGGCGAACAAATATGTAATGCAATTTATAGCAAGTTTTGGTGGTTAGCAGGGACAGCCACAGACCTTATTTTAATAGCTCTTATGACCCTTGCACTATTTATATTTCTTGGTTTATCATATCGGTTGACAACACATAAACTGATAAAGAAAAACAAAAAAATAAATGTGCTTTTTATTACAATGCTTCTCCTTTTGACAATCCCATTAAGTTGGATGACAATTTATATTAATACGGGTTTTGGTCATGGGACTGACTGGGTTGACGCAGTAAAAATGGGCTATCCAATATTTTGGACAACTATATTACTTGGACTCATAGGACTCATAATAGCAAGACAGCCAGCCCCGGTCGCAACTAACAAAAACAAATGAACGACACCTCACGACCAAAAATATTATAGCTGCCAATGTAACCTCCCCATTTCCCGGACCGGGTTTAGATAGACATTCAAAGTAAAAACATATTTTTAAGGCGCCAATGAAAATGACGGAGTTTATCGCTCAGAATTATTCAATGATACGCCATATGCCTGGTCACGGCTCTTTCAAAAACATAATATTCATTCCCCTCAAAGACCAGGTTTGTATATGGAGTCGGAACAGCTTCAGAAGAGTTTTTCTCAATAATGAAATAAGGATGCGAGGCCAGTTTGTCAGGCGCAATGCTGATATCGCCATAGCGCAAAAGGTAAAACTGGAAGTTCCAGGTATTGTAAACATTCTCGGTGCATCCTGCGATAATGTCAGGAGGTAGTATTTCCGCTATTCCCCTTGCATCACTGACCAGCTCAGTATCTCTGCCTGTTTTCCCGATCCGGAAGAATGAAAAGGTAAATACAAGTAAGAGAAGAATGATCGAAAAACTTTTCATCAGACGAAAGATCCTGCCGCCTGCATGCCGCCTGCCAAATAAAATGTTTACAAAAGGGAGTATCAGCAGAGCGAACGCGATCGCGAAGAAAGGAAATGAGGGGACCAGGTAAAATCCGCGCTGAACTGTTGTAAGCATCAATGGTACAGAGCCTGCGCATCCCAGTAAAAAGAAGAAAACAAACAACCCTCTTTCCCTGTGCTGAATGACCGGTCTTATTCCCAAGAGCTTACAAACAAAAATAAATACAAAGCAGGCAGAGGCGGGAACAAGAAGTTCCATCCCAAGTTTGCTAAGAATAAAAAAATGATTTGAAACCAGGGCCTCATTCCCTACCCTTCCTACTAAACGTTCAAAAAAGTAAAACGTAAGGCTGTCTGATGCAGGAGGATATTGGAAAAGAAGGAAATAAATGAGGGTAGGAATAAAAACCATATATAAGGTGCAGGTAATCGCTCTCAGGAAAGAGATATTCCTGAAGATGATAACATAGATCATTATCGCAGACAAGGGGAATGCCCCCGGGAGACCCTTGGAGAAAGTGGCAAGAAATACAAATATGCCGGATAATGTCAGGTAAAAAAAAACCTTTTGTTTTCCATGAAAAGCTATCAGAAGACAGAAGATAGAAGACAGAGTAAAGATCCCCATTGTGTTTTCCTGCATATTGTTCCGGTACGACCAGAAACAAAGTGGCATGATGATCCAAAGGAGTACCGGCAACCATCCCATGTGCTTTTGCTCATCCTCTTTGAAAAGCAACTTCCATATATTAATGATCAGCCACGCGCTAACAACGCAAGTAAGAAAAGAATAGATCCGTTCTGTGTACATGCTGTCGCCGAAAACACTGAAGAAGAGTGATTGCAATCCGTAAACCAGAGGCGGATGCTCCATGAAAAACTGCAGATCCGCTTTCCACCAGGTCTGGCTGAGGTATGGAAACCAGAAGGATCCGAATCCGTTGGCAAGGTTTTTCGAAACACAGGCATACTGCACCCCGTCCATGAACATTCCGTCAGCCATCAAAACCGGTAAAACGAGCGCAGTCAGCACAGAAAAAACCAATAAATAGAACGGCAGGCTTTTGCTCTTCAGCATGCACGAAATTAGTTCTTTCAGTCCTAGCTGCAATTTGCTGATTATTATCATAAAATAATGACTTATAATACTGATTTTAAGCGCATTATGAGCTTTGCGACATTTTCATTATTTTTGTATCCCGCTGAAAAAGAAAGATAAGATGATGCCAGCCAATAAACGAAACATATTCCTGATCCTGTTGCTGTGTTCATTCATGGCATTCTCTCAAACAGCAAAAAAGTATTTCGCCAGCGGAAAAAAATTCCAGGAAGCGGCAAATTATACGGAGGCCATCGCTAATTACACGAAAGCAGTTGAGATGGATCCTAACATGGAGGATGCATACATTGAACGAGCTGTTTGTTTTGAAAAGATCGGTAAAAAAGAGGATGCGGCAGCGGATTACGGCCGGGCTCTTGCCTTCGCACCCAAAAATGAAAAGTACTGGTTCAATGCAGGAAGATTATTCTTTGAGCTGGGATCTTATGAAAAGGCGAATGAAAATCTGAAGAAAGCGCTTGAATTCGACAAATCCTATCTTGAAGCGATTGAATATTCCGTTTACACACATATTCGTCTGAAAAAATTTCAACAGGCGCTAACGCTTGCAGAATCTGCATTGGCCATTAAAAAAATGGGGCTGACGTATCTGAATGTCGGTATCGTACTCGACAGCATGCAGGTATATGAGTCCGCCGAAAAGCATTATAAGGACGCGAAGTATTACGATTCAAAACTTGTAATGGCCTATGTAGGTTTGAGCGGAACACAGGTAAAACAAAAGAAACTGGATGATGCTATAAAAACCTGCCAGGCGGGTATGGAAAAATTCATTCCGGCCAACAAGGATATTTTATTCGCGCGTAGTGAAGTGTATGCCGCAAAAGGAGATTATATGGCTGCGGTGAATGATCTGACACAGGTGATCATTGTGGATGAAAAGAACAGCAAAGCATTTTACACAAGAGGAAGCTATTATCTGAAGCTCGCGCAGTATCAGAATGCTGTGAATGATTTTACCAAAGTGATCCTGTTCGATGAAAAGAATGTGAATGCTTATTTCAGGCGGGCCAATGCCTACGAGCAGATGCAGAATTATAAGGAAGCCGTAAAAGACTATAACAGGATCAAGGTCCTCGCTCCTACTGACCAGAATGCCATGAATTACCTGGCTGCTTCCAAACAGAAACTTTTTGAACTGAACAGGGAGAAGAATAAACCTGAGATCGCAATGATCAACCCTAAGGCGGATAAGAAGTTTGTGGTGAAGCTCGCAGGTGACAAAAAGGAAATGATGCTTAAAGGCAGCATAACGGATGAGAGCAATATCAAGAACGTGACGGTCAACGGGAAGGTCGCTAATTTCCGTAACGATACAAACGTGACTGACTTCATCGCCACCCTGGATGTTTCCAAAATGGAGCAGCTGACCGTTATCGCGACTGACGCCTATGATAACGTAACAGAAATTTCTTACACCGTTGAACGCACGGAAACAAGCAAGCCTGTTGTCGCGCTGATCGCGCCTTACACGTCTTTTGACAAAGAGATCTACCTCGACAATAATAATTCCGAGCTGTATGTGGAAGGCCAGGTGAAGGACGAGAGCAAGATCGAATCCATCACCATTGAAGGGAACAACGCGGCCTTTCAGCCGGATGTGCTGGATCCGAAATTCTCCGCCACCATCAACATCTCCAACAAGATGAAGATCCTTGTTACCGTTCGTGACATTTATGGCAATGAGACAATGGAGGAATTCAAGATCAACCGCGAAGGCGCTACGATCGCAGCTAAAAATCCTATGGGTGTTACATGGCTGGTGTTCATTGAAAATTCCAATTACTCTAATTTCGCATCGCTGGAGGGTCCCGGAAAAGATGTTACAATGATGAAGAGCGCAATGGCTAATTATAAGTTCAGCAACATCGTACATAAGAAAGACCTTACCAAAGCGCAGATGGACAAATTCCTTTCCATTGAACTCCGTGATCTCATTAAGGCTAACAAGGTTAATTCCCTGATGGTCTGGTATGCCGGACACGGTAAATTTCAGAATAACACAGGTTACTGGATCCCTGTGGATGCAAAAATGGAGGAAGAATATTCTTACTTCAGTATCGCCACGCTAAAATCCTATATGCAATCCTATTCATTGGTGCATACACTCGTTGTCACGGATGCCTGTGAATCCGGCCCAACCTTCCTTGTCGCTATGCGTGCAGGAGGAACAGAAAAAAAATGCGAGGACTGGACACAAACCAAATTCAAATCATCCCAGGTATTCACCTCCGCCGGTTTTGAACTGGCTGCTGACAATTCCCAATTCACTAAAACCTTTGCAGCCTGCCTGAACAACAACCCTGACGGTTGCATTGCCATTGAGAAGGTCGTAGATAAGGTAAAAGCCTCCATGAAGGCAAAGGGACAACAGGAACCCAAATTCGGGAAGATCACCGGACTGGAAGATGAGGGTGGCACCTTCTTCTTTATGAAGAAATAACCTGTATCTTTCCGTACTCAAATTCAATTATGCGGTTGGCTGTATGTAAAGCGATCCCCGGTCTGATCTTTAGCCTGCTGCTGAGCTTTTTTTCCGCTTTTCCTCAAACTTACTCTTTCAACAATTACACTGTTCAGGACGGACTTGCGCAATCCAATATCCTTGGTATCGTTCAGGATAAGAATGGTTACCTCTGGTTAGGAACGGAAAGCGGCGCTTCGCGGTTCGACGGAAAGAATTTCAGAAATTATACGACCGAAGACAGTCTTGCAAACAATAATATCAGCGCTATGCTCCTTGCTAAAGACGGGAGGATCCTTTTCGGGCATGGAAGCGGTGCCATAACAGTTTACGACGGATCTAAATTCAGCGCCATCAGCTGTGATGTCTTCCCGAAAGATAAATCTGTCTTCGCCATGTTCCAGGCTAAGGATGGGAGGATCTGGTTTTCCATCATGTCATACGGTTTGGTTGTACTGAAAGATCCCACCGGTAATCTCAATGATCCCGGCAATTACATAACGTATACGGACAAGGACCTGGGAGAGCAGGTGACCTCGATCTGCCAGGACCCGGCAGGAACCATGTGGTTCAATACACGTTACGGGATCAAGTTTCTGAATACAGCTTCCGGCAAGTTTGAATATTTCCAATCCTCAGAATTATCCGCTTTTAATGCAACGGCTTTTTACATCGACAGTAAAGGGTATTTTTGGCTGGGGCATTCGTATGGTTTCGTTTATGGATTTGATACGAAGAATAAAAAAATGGAATCCTTCACACAGGAAAACGGACTTCCCGGAATTACGATCAGTGAGGGAGGGGGAGGAAATTTCATCAATCATATTTTCGAAGATTCATCCGGTGATATCTGGTTTGCTGCCTGGGACAGGGGAATCAGTCGATTCAAGCGCAAAGAAAAGGATCCAAAAAAATATTTTATCAACTACAGCACTTCGAACGGGCTGCCCATTAACAAAGTGAGATGCATGGCTGAGGACAGGGAAGGAAATATTCTCATCGGGACCTTTGGCAACGGACTATCTATATATAAAGGAGAGCGGTTCACCTCACTTACCGTTAAGGACGGGATGATAAATAACCAGGTCTGGGGGATACTGCAGGATAAGGAAAATAAATTTTGGTTCGGCACCAATGAAGGACTCTCTATTTTTGATCCTTCCGCCCCTTCTGATAAAGCATTTCAGAATATTAAAAATATTGATAATGCATCCAGTAGCAGCATAAGAACCATAGCTATCGACAAAAAGGGGAATATATGGCTGGGAACATGGGGAAGTAAGGTCATCAAATATGATGCTGCAGGGAAAAGGTTCACAAGAAGCCTGCCTTTCAACGATGGGATCTTTAATTATATAAGTTGTATTACGGTTGATTCCAAGAACAGGGTTTGGATTGGGACCCCGGTTGGATTGACAATGTATGATCAGTCGAGCGGTAAGTCACAGTCCTATTCTACGGTCGACGGGCTTTCAGAAAATGATATCACCTGCATCTTTGAGGACGGAAAAGGGAATATGTGGTTCGGGACAAAGCAAAAGGGAGTGAATCGCTATGACGGCAGCACATTTTATTTCTTCGGAAAGGAACAGGGACTGACCAACGGCAGCATTACGTCAATTGCCGAAAGCAGGAACGGGAAACTTTGGGTGGGAACAGCAGGCGGCGGGGTATTCACCTATTCCGAGAATCTTTTCTCCAATTACCGCACCAAAGAAGGTCTCACTTCGGATTATATCACGCTGGTTGTGACGGATAAGAATGAAAATATCTGGATAGGGACGAATAACGGGTTGTGCAAATTTGATGTGCAAAAGAAGAAATTCACTGCCTATGGCGAAATGGAAGGCTTCAGCGGTGTGGAAGCGAAGGCCAATGCCAAGTTCCTGGACAGCGACGGATGTCTCTGGTTCGGAACTGCCAATGGAGCTTTCCGGCTGAACCCGGATATGGATCTCCCCAATACACATGCGCCTCAGCTGATGATCGCAGGAATGAAGATCAATAATAACCCTTACGCATTAGGAAACGAAATGTCACTTTCCTATAAGGAAAATTCAATTACAGTTGAATTTATCGGGATCAGCATCAGCAACCCTGACGCCGTTAAATACGGGGTGAAGCTGGATGGTTTCGATGAAGACTGGAAGCCATGGAGCAGGATGAATGCCGAAACGTATTCAAACCTGGAACCAGGCAATTATACTTTCAATCTTAAAGCAATTAATAATTCAGGCGTTGAAACAGAAACTCCGCTCTCTTTCTCCTTCTCAATCTCCCCTCCTATCTGGAAAACTTGGTGGTTCTACGTTTTAGCAACGATCCTTGGGGTAACAATACTTTTTGCATTCATCAAGATCCGTGAGAAGGCGCTGATCGCTGAAAAGAAGATCCTTGAAACCAAAGTTCTTGAACGAACCGCGGAAGTAGTAGAAAAAAACAAAGAATTGGCTGAGAAGAACAAGGACATCATGGACAGCATTCATTATGCGAAGCGGATCCAGCAGGTAATCCTTCCGCCCGATGATTTTGTAAGAAAATTTCTTCCCCAGACCTTCATACTTTTCAAACCAAAAGATATTGTCAGCGGAGACTTCTACTGGCTGGCGGATAAGAAAGACCTGGTGCTCTTTGCAGCCGTTGATTGTACAGGACACGGTGTTCCCGGAGCCTTCATGAGCATAGTGGGACATAACATGCTGGAACAGATCGTGAATGAACACGGTATCACAAAACCTTCTGAGATCCTGGAGGCATTGAACAAAAGCGTAAGCGAAACTTTACGCCAGTCTTATATCGACGATCATGAAGTGAAGGACGGAATGGAAGCCGCTGTATGTATGTTCAACAGGAAAACGAATGAATTCCAGTTTTCCGGCTCTATGAACCCTTTATACTTCATCCGGAAAGGGATCCTGAACGAGATCAAAGGGGATAAACTTCCCATCGGCAATCTCAAAGTGGGAGAACAAAGAAAATACACCAATCACAGTTTATACCTGCAGAAAGGAGATTCGCTCTACATTTTTTCCGATGGTTATGCAGATCAGTTTGGCGGAATACACGGAAAAAAATTCAAATACCAGCAGCTGAAAGAAGTCATTCTGAAAATGCAGCACCTCAGCATGGAAGAACAAGGTGTCCTTCTCGACAAAACGATCGTTGATTGGATGCGCGACCTGGATCAGATCGATGATATCCTCGTAATCGGAACGCGGCTATAAGCTTAGAGGCTTACTTCCACTTCTACTTCTCCCTACTTTTTTCTCATCACTGCAACCCATCCCGCCTTCACATTCTTGTCCTTATCCGCAACATACAACACGAAATAATATGTGCCGTCGCTGACATTCATGGCATTCCAGTTATTCAGGTAGTTCGCGTCCTCGTACAATAAATTTCCCCAACGATTGTAGATCACAAGCCTGCTGCCGGGATATTGATCCAGGTTCTTAAAGAAAAGAAAATCATTCATGTTATCCCCGTTCGGTGTGATGATGTTCGGTACGGAAACAGAATCAATGACTTCAATGCAGAGCTGAGTACTATCCGTACATCCCAGGTTGGAAGTAACGGTAAGAGTAATGCAATATGTTCCGGATCCGGAGAACGGATAAGGCGGAGGATTTTGTCCTGTAGCCGTACCCTGTCCCGCATAATTCCAGTTCCAGTTGACAATTGTCCCGCTTCCCCCGCTTGATGCATCGGTGACGGTGAACAAGGTATTCGATGGGCCTACGTTTGGACTAACTGTGAACGCGGCTGTAGGACTTCCAAGCGCGCCGACGGTTGTTGTGCCGGTTGAAGTGCATCCATTCGCGTCAGTAACAGTTACAGTATAGATGCCGGGAGTAAGTCCGCTTGCAATGGCATTGTTTCCTCCTGAAGGTGACCAGACATAAGCATAAGGACCGGTTCCGCCTGTTACCAATGTTCCTGCAGCACCTGTTCCCTGTGAACAGGTATCAGGCGTGGAGGTTACCGGCGACAAAAGTTGATTCGGTTGCGTTATGGTAATGGTTGAAGTGACCGTACAGTTGTTAGCATCCGTTACAGTTACAGTGTATGTACCCGCTGTAAGTCCTGTTGCGGTTGCGGTATTCTGAACAGGCACCGTACTCCAGCTATAAGTATAAGGCGGAGTTCCGCCACCGGGACTGGCTGCTGCAGATCCTGTATTGCCGCCGAAACAATTTATCAATGTCATTTGCGAGGTGGTGGCAATAAGTAAACCAGGTTGTGTGATAGTGACAACCGCTGTTGAAGTACATCCGTTTGCATCCGTGATCGTAACGGTATATGTTCCTGCAGCTAATCCCACCGCATTTTGTGTGTTCTGGGGAGGAGAAGAATTCCAAACATAAGTATAAGGCGCCGTCCCTCCTACCGGTGTTGCCTGCGCAGTTCCGGTCGACTGACCATTGCAAGCTACGTTGGTACTTGTTGCAGTAACCGTAACCGCATTTGGAGCGGCGATGGTAATGGTGTCAAACCCAACAAAACATGCCTGGTCATTCACTGTTACAATATATGTTCCGGGACAAAGTCCGGTTGCTGTTTGCGTTGTCTGAACAGGAACTGTATTCCACATGTAAGTGTAAGGAGGAGTTCCACCTGTTGCCGTTGCTGTGGAAGTACCTGTACATGGGTTACAGTTGGATGTTCCGTTTGTTGCCGTCACCGGCAAAACCCCGCTGGAAGGGATGCATGTTGTACAAGCAGTCGTTTGCCAATACAATCCCATCAGCATGAAATTGAAACAATCTGAAGAAGCTCCATCCGCTCCGAAAGTTGAAGTGGTTTGAACCGTGGTAAGTGTAGTTGTCTGGTCCACATAATTCCACCAGTCGTCCGGGATACCGAAATACGGACTGCCATTCAAAGAAACCATACCGCCGATATTCTGAAAATCCGCAACGATCATGAACGCTCTTGCAGTGGATGGTGTTGCGCAAATGGAAAGACCTGACATGGTTTCGGTATTCAACGTGCCGATCCCAACATCACATCCGTCCCAAAGAACAATATCTCCCTGGAAAGTAACGGAAGGGTCGCTATAGATGATGATAAGTGTTGCTCCATCCGTATCATCCGGTGAACCGACCGGTAATCCGCTGATCACATAATTTCCGTTTCCGGCTATGATAGAGGTTACATCACCCCTGTAAGAAAAGGTTCCGGTATATCCCCAGCATTTATCCTGGCATCCGCCTATCTGGGTCATAAGAAAACTGGCATTATTGCTGATTGGATTGGTAATGCTGGCTGTTACGGAAACACCTCCACCGGAACAATCCATATATAAATATGCTTTCTCTATGATCGCGCAAACAGGCATCCCTGAAACCGGGAATGTAGCAGGTTGCGGAATTCCGGGAGGAGAAAAACGCTGACCAAGCTTTTGAGTTGAGGTCACGTATCCCAAACCGCATTTTGTCAATGAATAAGTTAAGCCCAGTGTTCCGCTGCCATCGTCCGGAGTTGGATTCCCTGATTTGTTTGTAGCATTCACATTCGGAATGCAGGTTCCTTTTGGTACTTCAGGGATCTCATTCATGGGGATCTGGCTGAAGGAAAGATTGAATCCCAGAACCAAACTGATAAGGGTAATTATTTTTTTCATTTCGTAATGATTAAATAGAATCAACTATTATTTCAATTTATAAATCGCGACCCATCCTGACATGACCGTCGCATCCTTATCATTAATATAAAGCACATAATAATACGTTCCGTCGTTCACATCTTTCGCCGTCCAGTCGTTCTTATAATTCGCGCTTTCGTAAATGACATTTCCCCATCGATTGAACAACAGCAGCCTGCTGTCGGGATAAGCCTCAAGGTTTTTGAAAATGAGCAATTCATTGTATGAGTCCCCGTTCGGTGTGAAGATATTCGGCGCGATCACACTGTCGGCGATGAGAATGCATTCGCTTGTCACGGAGGTACATCCCATATCGTTCGTCACTGTAAGCGTGGCGCAATATGTCCCCTGCAAAGGATAGGTCTGTGAAGGAGGGTTTTGAACAGAATACGTATTCGGAGGAATACTCCAGTTCCAGGAAATGATCGTTCCTGCTCCACCTGTAGATCCGTCTGAAAAAGTAACAGGTTCATTCGTTGCCGCACTTGTAACACTGGTATTAATTATTGCGCTCGGTCCGGCAAGGTTTCCGACTACGGTCGTGGTACTTGTTGTGCACCCGTTTGCATCCGTGATCACTACAGTATAATTTCCTGAGGAAAGCCCCGCAGCGTTTTGACCCGTTTGTCCTGATGGCGACCATGCATAAGTATACGGACCGGTACCGCCCGAAGGAGTTGCATTGATTGTTCCCACGGACTGACCACAGGTATCCTGCCCCGGGTTTGAAAGAGTTGTGAGAGGAGGCGGTTGGGTTATCGTGATCGTGCCGGTATAAGTACAGGAGCCATCCGTTACCGTCACGGTATATGTTCCGGCGCCAAGGTTTGAAATACTTTGTGTGGTTGCTCCCGTCGACCAATTATAAGTATACGGTCCGGGCCCGGTAACGGTGATATTACCCGTTCCGTTTGTCTGGCCGTTACAAAGAATATTGTTTGAAGTGAGTGTGAGACCGGGAATTCCGATGTTCACACAAACCGTATCGGAGAAAGTAGCGTTGCTGCAACCGTAAGTGACAGTTGCCATGTAACAGGTGTTCGTAGTCGGGCTGACCGTAACCGTTTGCGTACTTCCGATGTTTGCCATGGTTGAAAGATCTGTCCATGCAACGGTGAAAGAAGTCGGAGGGCCGGCAGGATCGAAACGGATGCCATCGTTGGTGACTTGCCATTGCGCAGGGAAATTTCTCCCGGTGACTACGGCAGCCTGCGTTCCGTTCAAATCATGCAATCCGTGAATAGCGGCTCCACCATTCCATGTTGTACAGATCTGGCTGATCTGGATATAGGTATCAATGATATTTGTTGTTTCGTAAAGTACAAATTGCCCGGTGTAAAGAAGGTTGTTGCATTGAAAATAGGGTACGTTCTCAAAATTCACAATGAACTGACGGAACGGTGCTGTTCCGTAGGTACCGTAACGGATGATACCACCTACGCTCGGATCAATATCCACCCAGGGACCCATGATGGCATCAACGGGAGTTTGGTTGATCACGTAATTAATATCAGGAATTGCAGCGCTGATGGGCCATGGGGAATAACCGAAGGCCTGGGAGATATCAAAGCAGAGATAATTATTTGTGGAGATCAACAGATCGGTATAAGGGTTTCCGTAATAGCAGAAAGTAAAGCCGATCGGGATCACACCGGAATATTCATCATCACTTGGCACGGGTAAAACCGTCCCCTGGTTGAAAGGAATGAGCGGAGAATACGGGATGGTGCTGACGGTATAGGTTGTGCTTTGCGGGATATTGGTTATAATAGCGGTAAGATTCACTGATCCTGCGCAAAGTGTTGTGTCGTTACCTGCGTCGATGTAAGTGGTTTGGGAGAAAGTGATAAATGGACACAGAAAAACCGCAAGCGTAATTAATCTTTTCATTTTCAGCTTCATTGATGGGTGTTGGTCTCTGTATAAAGACGTTAAAATTATTCATTTAGTTGCGTCTTTAAGAAGGTGGGAATGAGGAAATTAGCCTGAATAAAATTCAAGTTATAATTATCTGATAATCAGTTATCTATCAGATCCTGGACTTGGTCTGATAGAGGAAAGAACTCGGGCTGTTGAAGCGTAATGATATCTCTATACCTCCGCGGCCCTCGGTGACGTTTGTCAGACCTGAGATGTTCGTGTCGTAGCTGATGCCAAAGGAATACTTGTCCATCTCGATCATGAAGTATGGAATGACGGCGTCTCGGTTACGATAGTAGCAACCAAGGGTCATAGCGGATCCTTTTACGTAGCCGGTGTATGTGGACGTTTCTTTGAACTGGTATTTTACACACATGCCCGGCGTTAATTCCATTTGCGGTCCCTGGCTCATGAAAAGTACTGTAACTTCAGTTTTTCCGACTGGGCGGAATCGGAAATTACAGGGTAATCGCCTTTATCACGTATCTTTGCGGCCCTTATGAATGACATCCGCAACTTCTGTATCATCGCTCACATCGACCATGGGAAAAGCACTCTGGCGGACAGGCTTTTGGAGGTCACGAAGACCATCAATAAGCGGGATATGATGGCACAGGTGCTGGATGATATGGACCTGGAGCGGGAGCGCGGCATCACGATCAAAAGTCATGCGATACAGATGGAGCATATCCATGAGGGGAAGAAATATTTTCTCAACCTCATTGATACACCCGGACACGTTGATTTTTCTTACGAGGTTTCCCGCGCCCTCGCTGCCTGTGAAGGCGCTTTACTTTTAGTGGATGCTTCCCAGGGAATACAAGCTCAAACCATTTCTAATTTATATCTCGCCCTGGAAGGCGGTCTGGAGATCATACCGATCCTGAACAAGGTCGACCTTCCAAGCGCCAACCCGGAAGAAGTGAAGGATCAGATCGTTGATCTCGTGGGTTGCAAACGGGAAGATATCATTCATGCGAGCGGGAAGACCGGGATCGGCGTTGATGAAATTCTGAAAGCGATCGTCGACAGGATCCCTTGTCCTAAAGGGGACCCGGCTGCTCCGCTACAAGCCCTGATCTTTGATTCGGTATTCAATTCATTCCGGGGGATCATCGCTTACTTCCGCGTTTTGAACGGCACCATTAAAAAAGGCGACAGAGTAAAATTTGCCGCGACAGGGAAAGAATATAATGCGGATGAAGTCGGTGTACTCAAACTCACTATGGATCCCCGTCCTGAACTCGCTGCCGGCAACGTCGGGTATATCATCTCCGGAATAAAAGCGGCAAACGAAGTAAAGGTGGGTGATACGATCACCAGCTTTGATCATCCTGACACAGAAATGATAAAAGGATTTGAGGATGTGAAGCCTATGGTGTTCGCCGGGATCTATCCTGTTGATACGGATGATTACGAGGAACTGCGCGACAGCATGGAAAAACTGAAACTGAATGATGCATCCCTTACCTGGGAACCTGAGTCGAGCGCGGCACTTGGATTTGGTTTTAGATGTGGTTTTCTTGGGATGCTTCACATGGAGATCATCCAGGAGCGACTAGAACGGGAATTCAACATGACGGTGATCACAACGGTTCCTAACGTATCCTATTACGCGTATAATATGCGGGGAGAAACACTTCATTTGAAGAATCCATCCGACTTTCCCGATCCGAGCACACTTGAACGTGTGGAAGAGCCCTATATCCGCGCAAATATTATTTCAAAATCAGAATATGTAGGCTCCATCATTAATCTCTGTATCGATAAACGCGGGACGATCGTCAACCAGGTTTACCTTACAACCGACCGGGTAGAACTGATCTTTGAAATGCCGCTTGCAGAAATTGTATTTGATTTTTATGACAAGCTTAAGACCATCTCGCGCGGTTATGCTTCCTTCGATTATCACCAGATCGGTTATCGCGCTTCTTCCCTTGTAAAACTGGATATATTGGTAAACGGAGATCCTATTGACGCGCTTTCTGCTTTGATACACAAGGACCGCGCTTATGAATTCGGAAAAAAAGTGTGTGAGAAGCTGAAAGAGCTGATCCACCGTCAGCAGTTCCAGATCGCGATACAGGCGGCGATCGGCGCAAAGATCATTGCGCGGGAAACACTTTCTGCATTAAGAAAAGATGTGACGGCAAAATGTTACGGCGGCGATATCTCCCGCAAACGAAAACTTCTTGAGAAACAAAAAGCCGGCAAGAAACGCATGCGGCAAATCGGCGCTGTAGAGATACCACAATCGGCATTTATGGCTGTACTCAAGCTCGACTGATCCCTTTGAAATGATCTCACCGGAAAAAGAGGAAGCTGTCAACTCACTTCTTCAGGAAGCAAAACTCCTTATCCATAAAGAAATTGATGACGCGTATGAAAAGACATGGGTTGCCTTTTCCGAGTCAATCGTGGAGTCCTGGACCCCGGGCATTGCCGAATCTTATCATTACTTCGGTCTTATTTTTCTAAACCGCGGGGACTACACTGCGGCCATGAAATATTTTCTGAAGTCCATTGTCTCCAAACGCACGATGGGTGATAAACGTGGGATCTGCGCTTCCTGCATCAATATCGGGATCATCTATCTTCATCTCCGGAATCTTGAATCGGCCCGCAACTACTTCCAGGAAGCCTATGTCGCGGCGCAGGACATCAAGTCAGAAGAGCTGGAGATGAAAGCCGTGGTAAACCTGGGGATCTGCGAGATGCAGGCGGAGAATTACGACGAGGCGCTTCCCATTTTTCTGCACACGCTCGAGATCTGCAAAAAGCTGAAAATGGAGAAGGAAATGGCGCTGGTGCTCGACAATGCCGGAATTGTTTATGGTAAGATCGGGAAACCTGAGGAGGCGCTTAAGTGCCACACGGACGCTCTCAGGATCAAGAAAAAGTTTGACGACAAGCCGAATATTGCCCGGGGCTATGGCAACATCGCCAATTTCCATTATGAAAAAGGACACTATGCCAAGGCCATTACATTTTATTCCAAAGGACTTGAAGTTTGCAAGGCATACGGCGCCATGGATATCAGCGCCGAGCTTTATGAGAAGATCAGCAATGCATATGCCCTGATGAAAAAATTCAAATATGCTTATTTGTACCGGTTGAAATACGAAAAGAACCGCGCACAGGTGATCAGTGAAGAAAGCATCAAGATCCTGAGCACGTTTGAGTTTTTGCACAGGTCCGAAGAAAAGGAAAGAGAAATAGAAAAGCTGAAGGAAGACATACTGGAAAAAGAAGAGCTGCTGAATAATGTTATTCAGTCGAAACAACGCCTCCCCCTGCCCGAACACCTCAAATCCTTATCAAGAAGGGAAATAGAGATCGTTTCTTTTGTGGCCTGCGGACTGACAGACAAGGAACTGGCGGAAAAACTCACCATCTCTACAAATACCGTTAAGACCCACCTGAAGCGGATCTTTTCAAAACTCTTGATAAAAAACAGGACAGAACTGGTCGGAATGGCCACGAAGATCGGCATCATTGCTGATCCGTTGAAAACCCAAAGTCCTGTTTAGCAGCATTTTACTCATTATTCACCCTTAAGGGTGACACAGGAGGCCCATAATGCTGATACCTTGGATCAAAACAAACGCCATGAAACCACTTCATTATTTAACACCTGTACTTGCGCTTTTCATTCTTTTCGGCTGTAACAGCTACAAGCAATCCTTGATCAGCACAGGAGAGTTCTTTTCTGAAGAAAAGGTAATTGAGCATTTTCCTGATTATAACGTTTACATCCAGGGCTCCAACGGAACCTGGAAACTGGACCAGCCCAGCGTAAAGGGAACACAAATAAGCGGTGATCCGCTCCCTGACGACCGCGACAATTCAGGAAAGAAGAAAAAAAAGAAAGACAGGATCTATGATCTTGTCATCATCACCGATAAAGAGGTAACGAAGAAAGAGACCGCCGGGACAGACAGCCTGAGTATCCCCGACGGAAAGTTCTCGATTGATAAGGCTGATATTAAAAGTGTTTCCATTTATGAAAAGGACGATGAGAAAGGCCTGACGACAGCGTTTAAGATAGTGCTTGCCGTGATCATCAGTGTCCTGCTGATCGTTGGTTTGGTGTTCCTTGCAGCAGAAGGAAGTGGCCAGGCCAGCAGTAACTCTTCCAATTCGAGTGGTAACAGCGGAAGTGGAAGCTGTTACATTGCCACCATGGCCTACGGCAGCTACGATGCTCCTGAAGTAATGGTCTTAAGAAGGTTCCGGGATATGTACCTGGAAAATAGGAGATGGGGGAAAACATTCATTCGTATCTACTACAAGTATTCACCATCCCTCGTAAGTATGTTCCGTGGAAATCAAATGATAAACAGGTTTGTGAGATCGGTTCTGAATCGCTTCATTGCTATTCTCCCCGGAAAGTATCATGAATAGATCCGTACTTCATCTGCTATTCATCGGGGCACTCTTGCTTACCATCAAGGTGCAGGGGCAGTCCTGCATTACGGCCCGTTATTTCGGGCTGACTGTCCATCCTTTCGGAGACGATCAGGCCGCTCTTCAACCCTACAAGCTTGATAAGGAAGCGCATTTTGTACTCAACTTCGGAGGCTTTATGGGCTATGAAAGATTTGTCTGGGGCCAGTACCTCTCCGTAAAAGCCATGCAGGGATTGTTCACCGATTGTTCGGCAGGTTGGGCCGGATACACACATATAGGATTCCGGGGGCTGGTTGCAAGAAAGAACGGGCATCGCATATACTTCGGACTTGGCCCGACCTTCTTTTACAGAAAGGACTGGAATCGTTTTCCTTCGTATATTGACAAAGGTACATTTACACGATATGAAAGTGATCTTACCGGGCCGGTTCAATGTAAGATATTCTGGTATGCATGTGAATTTGAATATGATGTACGCCTGAACGACAAATGGGATCTTAATACAGGGTTCACGCCCGGATTACCCTTTGCGCTGACTTTTTCCGTTGGTGCAAAGTACTGGATCTCCAAAAATTTTCCTGAGAAAAGAAAATATGTTATTCCGGGAGAAAAACAAAAAAAGAAAAAAAACTAAGTGTCATGAAAAACAACTTTTTTTTATTTGCTGGCTTTTGCACCCTGATCCTGAGCAGTTGCGGAACCTATCATTATTATCCCGCCCCCGTTCATGCCCCTGCCTTTGCCAATGCCGGGGAAGTACAGGTATCAGGCACATTAGGCATCACCGGTTTTGCCGCCAAGGGAGGTGTAGCGATCACTGATAATCTTTCCATTGCAGGGCTTGCCAATACGAATCCCGGTGTTGACGGTTATCATTGCAACGAAGGTGAAGTAGCTATGGGCTGGAATTTGAAGGAGGGAAAGTCAATGTTCAATATCTACGGGGGGCTCGGCTGGGGAGGAAACTACGACCAGGACAGCGGGGATGTGGTCAAGAATTTTCATGGGTATTTTGAAAGACCCTTTGTTGTATTTTCCGTTGGCTCTGCCAAAACCGCTTTCAAAAGGATCAGGATAGATTCCTACACGGCAATAAAGATCAACTACTTTATGTACAATGGTTACGATAACGTGTACGAGAATAACCTCTATGTAGATAAGCGATTCACGGCCGACCATGTGATCATTGAACCCTGCTTTGGCGGTTCCATTGGCGGGAAACATGTGCGTTTTGAAACAGGGATGGGATTCTCAATAAAGACAATTGGTGATATTGGCCGGGGCGCCAGGATCTTTCCCTTCAGAATGGATTTCGGAATGATATTGTACTTTGGAAGGAAATTTGAAGGTGGCGAGTGAAGGGGCTCGGAAAAAAAACCTAATCAGGGAGTGGTAAGACCCAGGTAAACAAACAAGGCCGGGACGGTGATGGTTAAAAACATGATCACAGTATTGATATTAAGTTTTTCCCGCTTTTCTTTTGTTTCACTGCACTCAGAACATGAAACCATACTGAGCATCTTACCATCCGCGGAGAAAGTAACAAACAAGTCAACATATTTTCCTTTGGTTTTCATACCGTTGTTCTGGTGGACAAAACCCGGTACTGCTTTCCTTTCCGTCACCCTGTACTTGTAAATATAAACCGAGACTCCGGTATCACTCAATGATTTTATATCATAAGGGGGCACTCCCAGGATGCTATCCACTTGTGACTGACTTAAACCGGTTTTCAAAGTGAATACCTTTTCAATGGTGGTATAGGCAGGGGCCTGAACAACGCAGGAATCTGTAAACAACAAGATTATGACAACTGTTATGAAACGAATCATATAATTGAGTTCAAATATACTTAAACTTCGTTGATGTCAGCTTCTCACAATGAATAATCCTGTATCAAAATTGCGGGAAATTCTATCGATAAAAATTGAAACTGATAAACCAGTGAACTGCCAAACTAATTTACTTATACCTGATCTGTATCTTCGTCTCACCCGTAACAACGAATGATGTCCGGCGATTCTTTTGATGTGCGGCTTCTCTCTCGTTTTCTGTCCGCAGCGCCTTGATATACGGCTCGTCGTATTTAGTCTCATTGCCATCCTTGTCTTTGAACGCGAATGGAGTAGTTTCTCCATATCCTTTTGATTTGAGTCGCTCGGGATCTATCCCTTTCGTGATGAGGTAATCCATACAACTTTTCGCGCGGGCATCAGAAAGGACGAGGTTATACTGATCACTGCCTCGTATGTCCGTATGTGAATTGATCTCAATGGAGACCTGGTTATTCAGCTCAAGGAACATGGCAAGCGTGTCCAGTATTTGTTTTGAACGGGGTCGCAAAGTGGCTTTATCAAAATCATATTCGATCCCTTCTATCACGATCTCCCCTGCAGGGATCCTCACGAGATAAAAATTACGAATGAAATGCTGGCTCTCGGTAAATCCTTTTGTGCTGACAGATGTTGCATCTGCAAAATATTTATTCTTCTGTGCCTTAATAAAAAATTCAAAGTCTTCAGGAAGCGGAGATTCATAATACCCGGAGTCATTGGTGATAAGCAGGAAGGGTTGTAAATTCTGCGCAACATCTTTGAATGTGACAAGCGACCCCTGGATGACGAGTCCCGTTTCTTTATCAAAGACTTTTCCGCTGATGCTGAACACCGGCGGGTTTTTCACAACCTCAAAAAGCTTGTAACAATATGCGCTCGGGTTGCAACCCGTGCATTTTTCCCTGTCGGAAGAGAAATAGGCCGTCTTTTGATCGTTCAGTATGATAAAGTATGCATCGTCCCTGCTGCTGTTCACAGGTGATTTCATGTTCACCGGCTTGGTCCAGGTTGTATCGGTCTCGGATGCATAGGCCTTAAAAATATCAAGCCCTCCGATTCCTAAATGACCATCGGATGCGAAATAGAGCGTAGTAGTCTTGCTGTGATAGAACGGACTAACCTCGTTTTCTGTCGTGTTCACATTACTTCCAAGGTTGATAGCCATACCGGGATTACCTGCATCATCGATCGTAACGTACCATATGTCCATCCCGCCTTTTCCACCCGGACGGTTTGAAGAAAAATAAAGTTTGTCCTCTTCGAAGCTAAGTGATGGGTGCATGGATTTGTAACCATCGATATTCACATTCGGAAGTTTGGAAGCCTCAAGCCATTTACCGTTCATGAACCTCGACATCCAGATCCCGCAATCTTTGGCATCAAGCGGATTCCAGCGTGTAAAGAAGAGCATGTCCTTATTAATGGAGATAACGGGAGCTCCTTCATGCATGCCGGTGTTTATCGGTCCTTCAAACATTTCCGGTTTTTTCCAGCCCTGGTCCTTTCGGGAGATGAGATAGATATCGCAGAGGTAGTAAGGATCTTCTTCTTTGTCCTTCGGATCCGTGACCTTTCCTCCTTTCCTGGCGGAAGTAACCAACAACTCTATGCTGGCCTCATAAAATCCGGAAGCGAAGACTGCGCTGGCGTCACTTGAATTAACGTTCGTATCAAGGATGCTGATCTCAGTTTCCTTCTTGAAACTATTCGTATCAAGAGCAAAATAACAACCCAGCAGACCGGTCCTTGCCCGCTTGTAAGTGTACGTGTTCTTTTTTGTGGAATCAGCCGTGATGCTTTCGAAGATAGCCTGGGCTTCAGTATACTTTTTATTGGTCATGAGCATCATACCGTACCAGACCCTATCATTCGGAAATTTCTTACTCTCCGTTTTAACTGCTTTTGCGTACCATAGTTCGGCATTATCATAATCCCGCATCAGCCTGTAACATTCCGCGATACGGTGAACCACATAATCATACCCGATCCTCTGGGTGATATTCTTCGGCATATTACTATCCACTACAAGCGGCTTAGCGACGGTATCACCCGGAATAGGTTTGACGACCGAATCGGCAGATGTCGGTTTAACTGTTGAATCAGCAGGAGTGCTGTCAAGCGGAGCAATAAATGCTTTGATGTCATATGGGAAAAGATAATCACGTGAACCATGTGTTCCGGGATCAAGCACCTTTTGGTAGTAATACGCTGCGGAAGGGTAATCTTCAAGCTTAAACGCCTCATCCGCATGAATGAGCCATTCTTTCCTGGTCTGGGAAAACGCAGAAACGAAGCCGCAAAGTAATGCCAGGATGGTAATGACTCTTCTCATCTTCATAAGCGCGGACAGTTTCTGACACGTTCAGGCTTGCCACGTTGACCGATGTAGGTTACGGAGATCTCCAATCCTCCCCTGTTATCCGTGTACGGATTCAGCGTGGAGGTATTGATATCATAGCTTACGCGATAGACAAACGGGCCCATTTTAAGGCCGAGTTCCATTATGGCTGCATCATCTTCTGCGGAATAAAAATTTGTTTTTGGTGTGATGGGACCTGAGATACGGAAAGTAGGCCCGAAGATCAGGTACACATCATTATCCTTCATGTAATAATGTCCGTGTATGCTTGCCGTGAATTCCCTGGCATTGGTCTGATGCATGATCAGGAATTTTGGCAAAAGCTGGAATTTTTCATTGATGGAAAAGCGTGTTCCGCCGTGAACTGTCCAGCGGATAGGAAGTTTATTGTTCTGCGCATAGAATGTTTCCTTGGGCATGGTAAGGTGATTCGCAGAAAAACCGATGAAGGGGTTAACACGTGAAGCGTCTTTCGCGTAGTAATACACCAAGCCGGCGTTCACATCAGGCATCAGAAGGCTTTGGTCAGGAAAGCTCTCACCGGAAGAAATGGTAGGATCGAAATAGCCTCCATTGGCCGTTGTGTATTGGGCATCCCAGGTAAGCTTCGAGAACTGAATGCTCTTCTGTATGATCCCCGCTTGCAGACCAAGGGAAATGTGATGATACTCATTGTCTTTGTCAAGGACCAGGTCGTAGGAACCGGATCCCGTAAAACTGAACACATTGTAATTTCCCGAACCTGCCGTATAATCCATGATTTGTCCTCCTACTGCCCATTTATCAAGGGGCATATCATATGAAGCGGCGAAGGTTTGAAAAGGATTGCTGGCGATCTGTTTCCATTGCGTTCTATAGTGCGCATGAATGCGATAATAACCTTCGAACAGACCCGTCATGGCCGGATTCAGGTTCAATGGCGCCGCATCGTACTGCGACAAATGGAAGTCCTGCGCTTTGGAAATAAAAGTGGTGAACGCGAGGCTCACCACTGCAATGACTCTGATTGAAATTCTCATAGATTCCTTCTTCATTTCTTAACGCTCATCCTAACGGACCAACGTTACGTCTCCTTTGAGTTCGTGATTCGTACCGTCCTCTGTTTTACCTCGTACGGTCCACACATAAACGCCCATGGGTTGTTTTTTACCATCGCGCATTCCATCCCAGCCAACCGCCTGGTTGTTGGAAATGAATAACAGCTCGCCCCAGTTATTATATACCCTGAATTCAAGTTCCGTAAATGGTCCGCCTTTAACGAACAGGAAGTTATTCGCTGCATCCCCGTTCGGTGAGAATCCACTTGGCACAAGCGGAGGCATGGAAATGATAATTTCTGAGAGGACTGTGTCCATACAGCCATTCGCATCTGTGACGATGAGCATAACGGTGTAAACTCCGCCCTGTCCGTATGAGTGTGTTGGATTTTGAAGATTGGAAGTGGTTGAGTCGCCGAAATTCCAGAACCAGGTAACGATGTTAATGACAGACTGATCCGTGAAGGTCAGCAGCTGGTTGACATCCGCAATATTATCATCCACGGTGAAGGCTGCTATCGGCGCAGGGTTAACAAGCACAGGCATGGTCACCGTATCAGAACAACCGACAGAGTTCGTGACAATGAGCGTTACGTTGTACGTACCTGCAGATAAATAATAATGATTGGGGTTTTGTGTGGTTCCGTTCGCCGTCAGATCACCGAAATTCCAGTTCCATGCGTTGATGGTTCCGGAGAGGGTGGTGGAAGAATCCAGGAATTGCACCCCATCATTCTGACAGGCATTCAGGAAATCAAAGACAGCAACGGGTTGGTAATTCACGTTCACCGTTTGTGTAACGGAGTCAATACATCCGTTGGAAGAGGTTACCACAAGGATGACAGTATATGCGCCACCCATTGCATACGCGTGTGCAGGGTTTTGCACAGTGCTGTTGGGCGAAGCGTCACCAAAGGTCCAGTTCCACGCAACGATAGAACCAACGCCTGTTGTTGAGTTGTCCGTGAATGTTGTGGGAGTGAAAGGACAGACCGTTGTAGAAGTGAATGCTGCATTCGGTGCTGCAATAAGTGTGATCAGCATGGTATCACGTTGTGTGAGACAGCCTCCGTTGTTAGAAGAATGGAAAACAATGATCACAAAACCTGCGGTATTATCCGCAGCACTTGGCAGGTATGTTGGATTCAGGATCGTATTTGTTGGAAGGAACTGACCTGTTCCCAATGATGTCCAGTATCCCGAACCGGTTGTCGACGATGCGAACAAAGGAATATAGGTGCCTGCGCAGAAAGAATCATTGTTCAGGATAGCAACGGTTGGTGGTGGTGTGAAAAAGATCACGACCGTATCTGTTGAAGGCAGACAATTCCCGTTTCCTGTTGTGGTGAGTACTAAGGTAACGGTTCCCTGGGTGGTATCCCCCGGACTTGGAACGTATGTGGTGATAAGCTGGTTCGGATTGGGAACAAAAGCGCCCGTGCCGTTAGTTGTCGACCAGGTTCCTCCTGTTGCAAGAAATACGCTTCCATTGAGAGGAATATATGCTGTATCCTGGCAGACAAAAATATCCGGTCCAGCGTTAGCGCTTGGTCCGGCAGTAAATACGATCACCAGTGTATCTGTATCGGCAGGACAAATTCCGTTGCCTGTAGTGATAAGAAGAAGTGTGGTGCTGCCATTGGCAATTTCAAGCGCGGTTGGCGTATAGGTTGCGTTCAGCGTTGTGTTATTCGGAATAAATATGCCCGGGCCTATCCATGTTCCGCCTGTGGCATTTAAAATTGTGCCGCCAAGACTGACGGATGGATTATTCGTACACGCGGTTGTGTCAGGTCCCGCATTTGCGATGGGGGCGCTCTGAATGGTCACTGTTTGCGTGATCGTATCCGAACATCCAAGTGTGGAAGTTATGATAAGTGTAACCGTAAACGTGCCTCCGTTCGCGTACACATGTGTAGGATTTTGCAAATTACTGTTCGGAGTGAGGTCCCCGAAATTCCAGGTCCACCCGTTCACGGTATTTCCGACCGATGCAGTTGAGCCATCCGTAAATTGGACGGTACCTCCGGCACACATAGGAGCGTTGCTGGTAAATGCTGCTGCAGCGTTAGCGATGTAGATGGTATCGTAAGCGGTATCAGCGCAAGCTGTACCGAAATTGGTGATCAGCATCGCATAGTATGGTCCAAGGCCGGGATAAGTATAACAAGGCGGATTAGCCGAGTACGAGGTATCCGTTGTTGATGCAAGATTTCCGAAATCCCAGAAGTGGGTACCCGCAGTAGGAGTTGTGGTATTAGAAAAACAGATCGTACTTCCGCTGCAATTTCCAAGTGTATTGAATGAAGCAACGGATATGGGAGGACAATACACCACGTTGAACTGGAAGTCGCGCAGTATCTCCCCGATCTTAATGCTATTCCTGTACTCAGTACATCTTATTCCCACTACAAATTGTCCGGTGTATGGGGGACTTCCGTTAAGTAATCCGGTTGCAGGATTCATTGTTAGAGAGCCTGGAGGGCCTCCGAGCGCATTGGTTGGTCCATATAAAAATGAAGGAGGATTACCGGGATTTGTATTGCTCCATGGAACGGGTGTAAAAGTACAGACGTTAAGCGGGAACGTTGGCGGATTATCATCATGCGGTGTGTAAAGGGAATATGCAAGAGAGTCACCATCGGAATCCGTCGCAGAGTGATCAAAGTTCAAAGGTGTATTCTGACAAACGAATACGGGAGGGAACTGAGCCCATTGAGGACTGGAGTTTGTCAGCCAAACCGTGTTATCGGGAATGTAGGTGTACCAACTCGCAGCAGCAGAAAGCGGATTGGTCACGTTCATCAGGCTGGCGTTACGACAACATAATTGATAATAAACGTGATAACCACCAACATTAGGCGGAATATTATTTACAACACGGGAATAAATAGCTTCCTGTAGACAGAGACCGGGGTTTGCCACACAGGTATCAATATTCAATGGCACTGAAGTGGCGCCTGGAAAAGGAATCACCACTGTGGTAAAGGCGGTTCCATTCGGCTGTCGGACCTGTATCGTCAAGTTCGCAGGAAACGCGGCATTTCCGGGCGCGCAATCGCGATAAAGTTTCATAATGAAACGATATGTTGATCCACCAAGGTGTTCATAGGTCAGCGACCCGCCCACGATATGTGTAGCGATAGTGGTTGCGGGCACTAAAAAGAACGAGAGAATGAGAAGGGATAATAGTTTTCTCATGAAAGAGGTTTTAAAGGTGTATAAAATTAATAAAAATCCTGATAACCAACACGTTTACTCATGAACAGGCTGGTTGCTAAAGGCTTACTAAATTGACGGTAAACAGCCCAATTGGTTGCATGTAAATCGACCCTGATTCGGGTCAAAAGTGAGAATTTTGAAGAGTGTGATTTAAGTCACTGATTATCAGTACATAAGACAAGTGCCCATTGTAATACGACAACTTCTACGGCCTCGCGGATTTTTATCTTTGCTGTCATGTCGAAGAAGAAGGATAAAAAGCCTCCTCCACAGAAGAAAAAGGAGGGTTCGGGTTTTAGGACTTACAAGGGCTCTTGCCTGATCATTTTTCTTGCTTCCTTCCTGCTTTTTTCGAATACCCTAAGTCATGAATATGCATTTGATGACTCTGTGGCGATCACGGCCAATGACTTTACTAAAGAAGGGGTTGGAGGGATTAAAGATCTGATGACAAAAGACCTTTTTGCCGGAACATACGGGCAAGGTCTTGAGATCGGCGGGGGAAGATGGAGACCGCTTTCGCTTGTAACCTTCGCTATTGAATGGCAACTGAACGACGGACCGAATCCGGGAATGAGTCACTTCATCAACGTAACGCTCTTCGCTGTTTCAATGGTCTTGCTTTTCCTGGTACTCGTCAGGATCCTTGAAATGCCTGTGCTTTCTTTTCTGGTCACATTGCTCTTTGTTGTCCATCCCCTGCATTCGGAAGTGGTTGCTAATATTAAAAGCAGGGATGAGATATTTTCTTTACTATTCATTCTCGCAACCCTTTGGTTCCTCTTTTCTCCCAATGAGAAAGACCGAAAAAAGAATGTCATCAAGGGAGTAATCTGTTATGGTCTCGCATTGCTTTCAAAAGAAAACGGGATCATGTTCCTTCTTCTTTTCCCATTCATGCTGATGGTTTTCCGCATGCAAAAAATAAAAGATGCGCTGAAAAAATGTGTTCCGCTTTTCCTGATCGCCGGAATTTACCTTGTGATCCGCGCCACGTTGGTGGGATCCGTTGGCGACAAGGCAAGCGCCGATATCATGGAGAATCATTTCTTCGGCTTGAGTTTTGCAGATCGCACAGCAACGGTTGCTTACATTTTCCTGCAATACGTACGATTGCTTTTCTATCCGCATCCGCTTTCGAGTGATTATTCATTCAACCAAACTCCGATAGTTGGATGGAGCGATCCCTTTGCGCTTTTATCATTGATCCTGCATCTGGCGTTATTTTATTTTTCATTCCGTGTTCTCAAAAAACATTTCACTGAAAAGACGGGAACGATCCCTTTCCCTGTGATCATGGCATTCGGGTTCCTGTATTACATCATTCACATCTCCCTCATCTCTAACCTTCTGTTCAACATTGGTGCTCCGCTTGGAGAAAGGTTCACTTACCTGGCTTCCCTGGGATTTTGCCTGGCCCTGGTTGCGGGGCTCTTCATGCTTCTCAGCGGGAGCGCGATGTCGAAGATCACCCTGACATCTAAACCGGCGATCTTTACTCTTGTCATTTGCCTTCCGCTTGCATTCAAAACTTTTTCGCGCAATTTCGACTGGAAGAATAATGAAACGCTTTTTTCGGCGGATGTGACGCATGCTCCGAACAGCGCCAAAGTGCATTTTTATCTTGGAAACAGTTTGTTCAACAATGCTCAAAATGATAAAGAGAATCCGCAACGTCCGGAAATTCTGAATCGCGCTAAATCTTCCATCTCCAAAGCTGTCACCATCAATCCGCGTTTTCATCATGCATGGAATAAACTGGGAATGATCTATGAGGAGCTCCTTGTCCCGGATTCCGCGATCTATTGCTTCGAAAAAGCTGTGGCAAACAATCCGGAGAACGTCAATCTTACGGCGGAACAAAAGGGAAAGACAAAGTCCCTGGATAAAACCTCCGTTGATGCACTAGCCTCCCTGGGGTCCATCTATGGAAAACAAAAAGGCGATTTCGATAAAGCGATCTACTATATCAACCAGTCACTCACCTATAACCCCAACAATGTTGCTGCGTTGCAAAACCTTGGGATCGCCTACGCAATGAAAGGCGCGACTCTGGATGCGATTCGAACTTTTGAAAAAGCCCTGCAACTGGATCCGAATAACGGCACAACGTATACTAATCTTGGGAAACTTTACGGAAATGCAGGCGACATGAAAAAGGCGGAAGAGTATTTTGCGAAAGCAAGGAGCCTTGGAGTTGATCCCGGGCAACTACCGAAGTAGCACCCAGTATTACTGCCCCACTTTGCTCCTGCCCGTGTCCGCAATAAAGATCGTTACCGGCGAAACAGAACGGTTGTTCCCATCCGGCATCATCACTTTGATATTACAGATGACCAATGTACTGCCCATGGGCAGTTGATAGATCTGCTCCCGCATAGCGAGGCTGAATTGATTTCCGGGTGTTGAAAGTGTATCCTTTTTCCCATTCTTCACATAGACCATACTAAAAGAACTGACGGCAAGATATTTTTTCCATTCCGGGTGAAACGCGGAGATGTGATTCTTCTTATGGAAATCAAATTTGTCGATGACGGAATCATTCCGAACGCCGCAGACAAATATCTTCGGTTGCGTTAATTTTTTGATCGTGTACTTCTTGGTGAAACAAACCGCCTTGGCCCCTTCCGCTGTGGTCTCATAAATGGTAAGGACCGCGGAGTTCTCGTTCTCCGTTACGAACGCGGACCAGGTGGAATCGGAACCGGAAATCTTTCCTCCCTTCATGTATACCCCTCCAAGTTTCATCTCTCCTTTGATCCGGATCCGGATCGGGTTCGCGATCTCTGTCCAAAGTATTGTATCCACAGGATAAACACTCACCTTCATACCCTGGTCCCTTACCCGGAAGGTGAGTGCTGTTGAATCCTGCGCCATGCCGTAAGACACGGAAAAAAGATAAAAGAAGAGAATACACAAGCCTCTCATTGATGCATTTCAGTTGTTGAAAGATCATCTCGCCCCGGACCCTCATCACCACATATTCAAACAAGTTCTCGCGTACCCTTCCGAAGCGATCTTCGTATCGATAATTTTCATCCTGTATACGCAGGTGTCCTTCTTAGGTTTTACTTTTTTGAAGTTATCCGGCATGATCGTCACAAGCCTATTATCCTTTGTCACGGACCAGACCATATTCTGTCGGTTAGGGTTGTATTTGAAGCTGTTAAGATTCCGTGGATAGTAGGTATACATCTGGTTCTTACCCTTCTCAACCAGGTAAATGGTCTGTAAGTCCAGGGCCTTTCCGGTAGAATCACAGAACTTGGCAACCACATCGCATCCCTTAGGAAGCATTTTCGGGCAATCACAGTTGTAGATACCGAAGTTGTCCGCATAGAATACCCGGAAAACAATATCGGTGGTACTCTGACGACCGGCATTATTAAGGAGCACCGCCGACTGATCCCGGTTCTCAAGGTCCACTTGGGTCCCGTAGAGTTCGTTCAATTTACTAAGCTGGTTGTTCCGTTTAAGGATCTCCTTTTGCTTGGCGTCCGACTCCTTATTATACGTAACATATTTCTTATCAAATTCCAGTTTTGCCTTGTCATAGTCATCACCCTCAAGCGCCGGAACAGCGATCACGGTGTACTTTTCTTTCCAGTCCGTGAACAGGATCTTATATTCATTTGTGCTGTCGATCCGCGTAAGTTTAACGCTGCGCCAGGTCTTATTTGCTTTCTCCGGTTTAAAATCCTTGTTCTTACTGCTTACTTCAAATTTTACATTCTTAAACTTTGCGATCTCCGGGAACTGCGCCGAGTCAACATCTATATTAAAAAGAAACTTCCCCTTCTCAGCCTTTTTTGGGAACGGCGGTTTTTTCAGATCCACTTTTATCTTTTCATTCCAGGCATCGTTCAGTTTCCTGCTGATGTATTCTGCCACTTTTTCAGGAGGCATAATGTCGAGCAGGCTGTCTAATTCTTTGCTCCAGTTGTCCGGAACGCCCGCACTGTCCTTACCAAGGAATTTCCAGTTCTGATCTTTCGGATCCAGGAAATATTTATTGTAATGATCACCCGGTTGGGTTGAAGCCATTTCGATCCGTATCGGCTTTTCAGGATTTGCAAATACAGGCTTATCGTCCTGGTAAGCGAGGATCTCCAGCATACCGGCTGATTCAAAATGATATTGTGTGCCGGCTGAATCGTAGGTCATGGGGATACCGCTGAGGAAGATATCTTCCGGGGTATGAAATTCACGATAGGTAAGTTTCACTTTCCCTTTTACCGGCTTGCCTTTTTCATCCAGGAAAGCTCCCTCAGGAATAATGATTTTAGAACCGTTCGGATGAGTATACGTTTCGGGCTTCCCTGCATCGGCATAAAATACTGTCTTTTGAATATCTACGCCACTGAGATTAGGTCTGATCGTTTTTTCTGTAAGGACGGGCGACAGGGACTGCTCAACCACATCATTGTCATTGCTGACCATGATGATAACCCCAACCAACGCTGCAGTCCCTATCGTCACCATCACCCACTTCCCTACCTCACCCCCGGCTCCTCTCCTCGAGGAGAGGGGGGAAGTATTCTTCTCCTTTAAAAACCGGTCGAAATCTTTCTTCTCTGTGATCTCTTTCTCACTGATCGGTTCACTGTTCTTTTTAATGTTGTAGCTCATTGTTCCTCAAGTTTATTTATCCTGTCCTTCAATATTCCCAATATTTTATAAAGTCTTTGTTTCACCGCGCTCTCTGTGTTCCCGATGATCTCCGCGATCTCTGCAAAGGGTCTTTGTTCGAAAAAGCGCATTTCCACGAGTTGCATCTCATCCTCCTCAAGCGACTGAAGCGCACGGAATAATACTTCATCCGTCACGCTTGAATGATCCGTTTCATTTGCAAGTTCACGTTCCGTTTTGTCGCTGAGACTAACTGTTCGCCGGACCTTCCCGGAACGGTAGAGCTTCCCGAGCGTATTCAGGGCAATCCGGTAAAGCCATGCAGAAATAGGCAACCCTCTGAATGAATAACGGTGCAGACTTTCAAGGGCCTGGTGAAAGACCTGGGAAGTCACATCGAATGCCTGTTCCTTGTCTTCTACCCTGTTATAAACGAAGCCAAGCACGGAGCGGTAATACTTATCATAAAGGGGAGCAAATTCAGCCGGATCCCTGCGGGAAGCCTCGATCTGAAGCTGCTCCACGGTAAGTTCTTCCTGAGTATACACCCTGAATCCTTCTGACATTCTGCTTTGTACGACCCCGCTGAGCATTCGGTTGCTGAATTTTCAACATATACCGGGTTCATCTGAAAAGTCTGAGGGAATCAGCGTAAATTCGTTCCCCCAATGAAATGATCACCAAACTCACTATAGCAAAGATCTTCGAAGCCTCCAGAGTGGAAGAGGTGGTCGGGGATTTTGTTTCGCTGAAAAAGCGAGGGGCAAACATGGTCGGGCTATGTCCTTTCCATAATGAAAAGACCCCTTCTTTTTATGTTTCTCCTTCCAAAGGCATTTACAAATGCTTCGGTTGCGGGAAAGCAGGGAACTCCGTGAATTTCATGATGGACCATGACAGCCTCAGTTATCCCGAGGCGCTTCGCTACCTGGCTTCCAAATACAATATTGAGATCGAGGAAGATCACCGGGAAACTCCGGAGGAACAAAAACTCAGGAAGGCGGAAGAAGAAGAACGGGAAAGCCTGATGGTGGTGTCTTCTTTTGCTCAAAAACATTTTACCAAGAATCTGAATGAAACAGATGAAGGGAAGTCGGTGGGACTGGGATATTTCATTGAGCGTGGATTCAGAAAAGATATCCTTGATAAGTTTCAGTTAGGATATTCATTCGATCAGTGGAGAGAATTCTCTGATGCTGCGATAGCAGCGGGTTTCAAGTTGGAGAATATAGAGAAGGCGGGGTTGACGATAATAAAAAGTCGGCAGTCGGCAGTCGGCAGTGAGGAGAGCCAGAAATTAATAGATGAACCTGATAGCAGTCTAACTACTCACGACTCACGACTCACGACTTATTTCGATCGTTTCAGCGCCCGTGTGATGTTCCCTGTTCACAATCTCACCGGGCGTGTGATCGCTTTCGGGGGAAGGACCCTGAAGTCGGATAAGAAGATCGCGAAGTATATCAATTCACCGGAAACGCCGATCTATCATAAGAGCAATGTTCTATATGGTCTTTTCTTCGGAAAGAAGATGATCGTACAGGAAGATAATTGTTTCCTGGTGGAAGGATATACAGACGTGATCTCCATGCACCAGTCGGGGATCGAGAACGTTGTGGCTTCTTCCGGCACCTCGCTCACAGTTGAGCAGATACGTGCGATCCGGAGATATACGCCCAACATCACTATTTTATTTGACGGTGACCCGGCGGGAATTAAAGCGAGTTTCAGGGGAATCGATCTTATCCTGGAAGAAGGAATGAATGTACGCGTGTTGCTTTTTCCGGATGGTGACGATCCGGATTCCTACTCTAAAAAAGTTGCCCCGGAAGAATTCCGGGAATTCATCAAAAAAAATACGCGGGATTTCATCTCATTTAAGACAGAGCTTCTCTATTCCGACATCCAGGGCGACCCGATCAAAAAAGCGGAACTGATCAAGGATATCGTTGGTAGCATTGCCCTCATTCCCGACCAGATCAAGCGTTCTGTGTTCATACAAAAGTGCAGCAAGCTCATGGATCTTGCGGAGCAATCGTTGTTGAACGAGCTGAACCGTGTACGATCAAAAAAATTCGATGAGAGAAGAAAGAAAGAAGAGGCGGATTCATTGCCGGAGCATGTGCAGATCCCGGTTCTTCCCGGTGATGATAAACCCCTTTTCCTTCATTCACAGGAACACCAGGAACGTGATCTGATCCGTATCCTTCTTAATTACGGAAGAGAATTGGTTCCTTATGAAACGATCGACGTTAACAACCAGAAGGTTACGTTGATGGTAACCGTTGCTGAATACATCATTACAGGAATACAGCAGGACCAGATGGAGTTTGAGGTGCAGACCTTTCAAAAGATCTTTAATGAGTACGATCGTTGTTACAGGGAAGAGACCATTCCTGAAACCTCACACTTCACGCAGAACCCGGACATTGAAATTTCATTACCGGCCATCGATCTTCTCACCAGCGAGTATGAACTTTCCGATTGGGAGAAACACGGGATCCTTGTCAAAACTGAGGTCCAGGTGCTACGTGAAAGCGTTGAAGGTGCCATCATGACCCTGCGCTTAAAAAAGCTGGAGAAGATGAAACAGGTGTTACAGGATGAATTGAAAGCGCAGAGTGATCCTGGAGAGATAGATATCATCATGCATAAGCTGAGGAAACTGGAAGAAGTGAAGGGGCATTTGGCGGGAGTACTTGGAAGAGTAGTGTTGAAATAACACCCCCCTAGCCCCCCTCAAGGGGGGAATAAATTACCGGATCACAGAAACGTGTCCGATCTTTTTGATCTTGCCGTTGGTGCAACGGGTCTCAAAATTACAGATCCAGACATAGACATCTTCCTGCACCACATCACCATTCTGTTTCCCATCCCATTTATTCAGCAGATTATCGGACTCAAAGATGAGCTCTCCCCAACGATTGAAGATGCGCAGGTAATATGAAATCAGATCCTCACCTACTCCACCGAAAGTTTCATTGAGCGGATCGCCGTTCGGTGTAAAGCTATTTGGGAAATAAACCGTTCCTCCTCCGAAGCCACCGGTGAAAACGATGGTATCAAGGATGGTGCAACTTCCTGCTGATACGATCACCCAGTAATTTCCCGTTTCCGCAACCTGGATCGTCTGCGTTGTTTCTCCCGTGCTCCATTGATAGGTTGCGCCCGCATTGCCCGCATCCAACGTAGTTACGGTAAGTTCACAAAGATCAATATCTGGTCCCAGGTTTACCACCGAACTTAAACTTAGCGTCATCGTATCGGAAGAAGTACAGCCCGAAGAAGTGACAATGACCCAGAATTGTCCTGCGCTATTGATGTTTATTGTTTGTGTGGTGGCGCCGGTCGACCATTGATAGGTTGATCCGGAATTTCCTGCGTCAAGCAAAACATTATCGCCCTGGCAAACAGTAGAGTCGTTGATGGAAACAACAGGTAGCGGGGTCACCGTTACGACTATCGTATCTGTTTGAGAACAAATTCCTACGGATGCAACTACCCAATACGTTCCAGTTGTGTTCACCGAAATGGATTGTGTCGTGGCGCCGGTCGACCAAAGAAAATTTGCCCCGGTATTATTCGCATTCAGTGTAACGTTCTGGCCGCTACAGACCGTTGTATCGATCCCAAGCGAAGGATTCGATAACGTATTAATGAGAATAGTATCAATAGCCGTACAATAACCATTATCCACGATCACCCAATACATTCCTGCAAGGTTTACGTTGATAGTTTGTCCTGTTGAACCGGTGGACCATTGGTAAGTCATGCCCGGATTCCCAGCATTAAGCGTGATATTTGGCGTACCGCAAAGCGTGGTATCATTCCCAAGGAAAACCGTCGGGAAAGGAATGACGGTGATCGTTAAAAAAGTCGTGTCGGAAAAAGTACAGCTGCTTGAATCGATCGCAACAAGGATAACGGTATAAGAACCTGTGTTCGTATAGGTATGAGAAGGAGCAGTATTTGTATCAAGAGGAGATCCGTCACCAAAATCCCAGATGTAATTTGTTGAGTTCTGACTTGTATTATTGAAATTAACGGTCTGACCAACGCAAATAGTATCAGAAGGCGCTGCGCTTGCCTGCGCTGTAATATTTGCAAGCTGGAAATCGAATTTGATGATGGCGTTATTGCAATTGAAGCTGTTATTGGTTTGCGACCAGGCTCCAACGGTGGTGGGAAAAGCATTGGATCCCCCGCATCCCGCACAAACAGACTGATAGATCACACCGCGACGATCAAAGCGACTGGTTCCCCCGTCCACGTGGTCGTCGATCCCATTGGCGCCGAAATAAGTTGCGTACCATAATGTCTGCGCATTGGTGGTAAGCACAAAAAAGTAGAAATCACATCCGTCCGTTGTGGGTTGCTGCGCATTTCCGGTTATGGGAAGCCCGAATGTTGTTCCCGGGTTGGATCCGAAACCAAGACAACGCCCCCATCCTGAGCAATACACATTCTCACAAGTATCAACAAGAAAAGCCGTTGGAGAAATATTCGGAACCGAAGTTCCTGTCCCGAAAACGGTAGAATAGATCGTTGTGGAAAGGACAGGATTCAATTTGTGAATGAACTGGCTGCTGTTAGCGTTGCTGTAAACACCGGGGGTGACAGGATATGCGCCGGAAGTCTGGCCGTAGATATAAACATCAAAGCTGTTATCCACCTGTATGAAATAACTCTGATCATAAGCAGCGGTACCAATGAAAGTAGAATTGATAACAGTTGCGCCGGTATTGGAGATCTTCGTGATGAATCCATCCGCCAATCCTCCCATGTAAGCCGGATGAATAACTCCCGGTGTGGAAGGAAAGTTTGCGCTGGTTGTTCCGCCCGTTGCATACACATTATTCGCAGCATCAAATCCCAGAGCATAACAAGCATCATTTCCGCTTCCTCCGAGGAACGTTGACCAGGTCATGGTATTCAGCGCAGGCGGCATTTTAAAAACGCATCCATCCTGCTGGCTACCGCCAAATACGGTTTGGTAAGCGCCTGGCGTAGTGGGAAAATTGTTTGATTGTGTACAAGAGGCGACATAAACATTTCCCGCAGCGTCAAGAATGATCTCTCCCCTTGCGTCATCACCGTAATTATGTTTGAGTGAGGATTGTGTAAAAAAGTTTGCTGAGATATTGACGCCATCATCCAGTGTTCCGCCAACGTATGTTGAGGCAAGCAATGTGGTAAAAGTGGGATTCAGTCTTGCCACGACCATATCTCCGCCACCGTTGAAGGTGACATCAAAACTTCCCGGCGTAGTTGGATAATTGTTTGAGAATGTTCTGCCGTAAATGAAAAGTTCGCCTGTCGGACTGACAACAATGCTATGAGGAGCCTCGTTATCAATTCCGCCGATATAGGTGGAAGCAATCAGCGCATTCCCAACAGGATTGAACTTACTTACGACCATATCAAATGGATATCCCCCGCCGCCCGGGCCCCCACCACCGAATGTGGTTTGAAATGCTCCTACGGACGTTGGATATCCGAAAGCAGCAGCGATACCACCTGTGAAAATATTTCCGGCCGCGTCGTACGTGGCAGTTGTTCCCCAGTTGTCCGCTGTCGATCCGGTGTATGTGGAAACAATGAGAACCGGATCGATGATCAGCTCCTTTGTCTTATCATAACCGTAAGGGAAAATAAACCCAAGAACATTGTTATGCAAAGTGAAATGACAATCCACTTCTTTTTTCGATCTATTTACTTCCTGGTAAACGAAAGGCTTTTGCTCCATCACGTTGCCCAGTGATGTTACGATATATAAATTCCCATTTTCCAGGTATAGTTTGTCTGTGCCGGAATAACGCATCTTGATGATGGCCGGGTTTGTTCCGGGCGCAACGATCAGATCATACTTCAGCGCGGCCTCGTTTGAATACACCCGCATATCAACACCCTTGTACAGATCATCATAATGCACTTGTTCAAAAAGTTTCACTTCAGAGGCCCACTTTGATGGGTCATTGCCGATAAAATAGTTGCGATAGAATGCGCTTGGACCGGAAGGGGTTAAAACCGGAGATGAATTTGCGTTGATGAACTCCGTTTTAAAGGCATGCAGGTGAACGATTTTTTTCGCATCGGGATCCTCATCATGAGTGGCGTTCTTGCTATGATTATGATTCAGTTCCTGGACGTCGTCGGAATTATAGAAAAGATATGTGAACGCGTTTTTTTCAAGAAAAAAATATCCGCTGCTCAGTTCCGCGCGGAATTGAACATTTTCATTCCACTGTTTTTTATTTTGTTCAAAATGATTTGAAACCGTCTTCGGAAGGCCAACAGGAAGCTGTCCCAGGGAAAATAATGGGAATAAGAGCAGAAGCGAGACTCCTGGTATGAACGATTTCATGTGTCGGCATAACAAATTTATCTAAAAGCAAGGAGGATTAAAACCCTTATCGCCGAATACGAACAAGTCTGAATAGGGATAACTATAATATACTGATAATCAGCCATATAAAATAAAAAAGCCCCCACATAATGTGAGGGCTTATTGAGGACTTTAAGCTTATTTCTGCAAGATCAGCTTTTTCACCGCAAACTCACCTTCTGTCATTACACGGAGATAATACACCCCGTTCGCGAATTCTGTGAGATCGAGTTGATGTGAAAGATCATTTTTTGAGGAAATAACTTCCTCTTGATAAAGGATCTTACCGCTGATATCTGACACAGCAAATTCAAATTTACCTGCGCCGGAGCCGGGAATGCTGATCTGGAATATTCCGCTGCCCGGATTCGGATACACATTCAGATTAACAGAAGTCGCATACTCGCCGAGGCCGACGTTCGTTACCGTAATTACGAGTGAGTACTGATCAAGTCCGCACGGAGTCTGAATGGTCAGGATCACCAGGTACGTACCGTTCGTTGTGTACGTATGCGTTGGATTCTGCTGCGTGCTGAAAGGACTTCCATCACCAAAATCCCAGGTATAGGTCATCGGCTGCGCGCCGGTAGACTGATCGATGAAATTATATGTGACGCCATCAAGTGTAGTATACGTGAATACGGCTGCCGGTTGAGGCAACACATATATGAACATGGTATCCGTATCAGTACAACCGAAACTGTTGGTTACTGTCAGAATGAACATGGTCGTATCCGTTGGGGCGATCGTCAGCACCTGGCTATTCACAACAACCGAGTTAAAGGTCCAGGAGTAACTTGTATATCCCGGATTTCCTATCAAAGTAACGCTGTTACCAAGGCAGATCGTAGTATCATCACCGGCATCCGCAACAGGAACAGGATTCAACACAACATCGATCGTATCGGAGATCATGCAACCACCCGGCGTAGTGATATCAACCATATATGTACCGCTTGTCATGACGGTAATGGTTTGCGTAGTGGCGCTAGTCGACCAGAGATACGTTGATCCAACGTTGAGCGCATTCAGGATCAAAGAATCTGCACAAAGTGTAGTGTCGTTTCCAAACGGTTGCACCGGCGGAACGTTAAGCGTAACGCTGATGGTATCGGAGTTTGAACAGCCGTTACCATCTGTTACAGTTACGTTGTACGAACCGGAAATATTTATCGTGATCATCTGTGTTGAAGCGCTTGTTGACCATAAGTACAGACTTCCGGGATTTTGCGCATCCAACACGTATGAGTTTGAACACATTGTTGTGTCATTACCAAGGCTTACAACAGGTAGTGCGTTCACGAGGATCTGAATCGTATCTGCATTGGTACAACCTGCAGGATTAGTCACCACGACATTGTAAGCTCCGGAAGAGTTCGCGGTGATCGTTTGTGTTGTAGCTCCTGTAGACCAGAGATATGCTGATCCAACGTTAAGCGCATCAAGAAGTACACTACCTCCTGCGCAGAAAGCAGTATCATTTCCCAGGACTACAACAGGAACCGCGTTGATCGTAATATTGACCGTGTCAGAATTTGAACATCCTTGCGGTGAGGTCACAACAACAATATATTGTCCGGAAAGTGTTACGGTTATCGTTTGAGTGCTTGCGCTGGTTGACCATAAATAATTTGATCCCGGATTCTGCGCATCCAGCAGGATTGTTCCGCCGCATTGCGTTTGATCAGGTCCCAGCGTTTGAACCGGGATAGAATTGATCGTCACGTTGATCGTATCGCTGTTTGAGCAACCACTCAGGTTGGTTACGGTAACGTTGTATGAACCTGTTGTTGATGCTGTGATCGTTTGTGTGGTTGCTCCTGTTGACCAGAGATAAGTGTTCCCCGGGTTTTGGGCATCAAGCAGAATTGTTCCGCCACACTGGGTCTGATCCGGCCCAAGTGCAACAACCGGGATCGCAGAGACGGCCACTGTTACAGTATCTGTTGCAGTACATCCGTTTACATCCGTTACAGTTACGGTGTAAGTTGTGGTAACCAATGGGCTTGCAATAGGATTAACTATAGTTGTGCTGCTTAAGCCAGCTGCTGGAGTCCAGTTCACCGTTACAAGTGAGTTCGGTGTCGGGATATTCAGCGTCCATCGCTGTAATGTACCCACATCACCGCCTGCAAGGTCAACGATCTCCAGGTTCCAGGTACCGTTCGCTGTACCGGTGAGCATGGAGAAAGGCTGCTCAGGTGTGAATGTACCTGTGAAAGGAGCCACTCCTGTTGTTACAGATGGACCTGTAGTGGAAAGGATCATTCCATAATAGTTATCCCCGGCACCACCGTTACCGGAACATAGATCAATAAATGATCCGTCAGGTGCGCGGAGCGTAAAATTCAGATCCGAATCCCATGTGTGAGGCAGGGAATCCACTACCACTGAGATCACCTGGCTTGCATTCACAGGTGATGTGGACGTTATAGGCGACTGGATTCCCGGGGCCGGTGAGTCAGGGATAAAAAAGTCGGTGGTGTTGAAGAGCGATTGCAGCGGACCATTACCTGTAATAGACGGAACCGCATTCAGCTGAACGGGACTACCTGTACAATAAGTCACTGCCGATCCTGCATTGACAGTAGGATTCTGGCTTGTCACCATTACAGGAACCATGTTATCGTTAAAGGTCATCGCATCAGCAACACATGCTGTTGTTGCGTTGAAAATGTAGGCACCCGGCAATGTCATGTCATACGTGGTAGTGATCACGACGTTTTGCGAAGCGCCCGCTGCGAGGATTCCAGAATTAACGATCACAGGAGCAAAAGTTTGCGGGTTAGGTCCGGTGACGTTGCTGGTGATGGTAACGTTGTTCACGGAAAAGTCAATTGCCTGGATCCCGTTATTAAAGATCGTTGTTGATACGGTTTCATTGGTGGTGAAGCACGTATTTGGAGCGGGAGCTGCAATACCTGTTGGCGTCATATCCACTAATGCACCAACGGAACCCCATGCAAAGAACATATCATTGTTGATCGGTCCCGGCGCAACAGTTGCAGAAGTATGTGTGATAACTGTATTGGGCGGAATAGGTCCTGCTCCAACAATAAGCGAACGCTCCGACCAGGTTCCGGCAAGTGTGGGGGACTGAATGATCCTCACATCTCCGCGATCACCGACCAATTGATCCGATCCGCCGAAAGTTGAATTGTTATAACGCAATGTGATGGTTGAGGTTGGAGAAAGTCCCGGTCCGCCGTTCAGATTCATCTGGAAAGCGCGAGTTCCCATAGCCAGTGAAACAGGCAAATTGCAGGCTCCGCTTGGGGCTCCGACAATTTCCATGGTGATGGTTTGAGATCCCCAGACAGTTGGGGTATTTCCAAACGACACTGTTCTTAAAGCGTTTGTAGACGGGAGATTCGTATTGAAAGCTGTTCCCTGTCCCAGCGCAAAGTTGCGCGTAACAGTTCCTGCAGCAGGGAAATTGATACGCATTGGTCCGGCAAAGTAGGATCCATGCGTGGTTGCCGTAACGCCTGTACCTGTTACCACAGATGGTGTAGTTCCTACGACACCGGCTGTAAAAATATTCAAGGTGAAAAGGTTCACATTTGAGGTGATCACAATTCCTCTTGTAAGTGTAAGTGCGCCGGTAGTAGTGGTTCCTACGAGGGTAGGAGAAGTAAGCTGAACGTTATTATGTGTGCTCATTAAGAAAGTGCTTTCAGCAACTCTGTTCCCAAGAGAAAAACGCATCTCCTCTCCCTGCATGATCGTTTGCAGTAGCAGCGGGTTCATGGAGGTTGTGATATAATTGATACTCCTATTCACGCCACCTCCCCAGATCGGCGCAACGGTCAAAGAACCATTTGCGCGTTCAACGGTTTGAGCAAGCACGATAGAGTTTCCAACGGTTAACATTCCGTTAGGATTTACAGGACCAACATATAAACCAAGCACGTTGCGAACTTCAACCGGCATATTGTACGTTACGCCACCGGAATTTGAATGCCAGAGATTGGAAATAAATCCTCCAGTAAGCACACCCGCTCCGCTTATCGATGCCGGAGCTCCTCCAACCCACACCATATTTCCTGCTCCTACCGAAAAGTTTATTGCTCCGTTATTAGTTACACTTCCGCCAACATAGGTTCTTTTACCCGTAGCTCCGGAAAATGAATTGTATGTTCCTCCCGGATTAACAGTAAGATTGCCAAGAATATGTGTAAGCTGTGAGGTTGACGTTCCTGCATATTGGAATGTGCCGTTTACACTTACGTCCTGGCAGCGCGCGATGTTCACATCAACACCAACGATATGAGCAACTGCAATAACAACATGATTATCTGCTGTCGGAACTATTCCTCCGACCCAGGTTGTTGTAAGCGACCAATTCCCGCTCTGCGCTGAGGTGATGATAGTTGGAGTAAATTCCTCCACTGAAAAATCATCGATCCAGATATTGGAAGTTCCGAAAACGTTGGTCATTTCAACGCCGAATTTTGCGTTCGCAACCATATAAGCTGCCGGCACCTTAACATTGATTCGCTGATAAGGAGTGAAGCTTGTGAACGTTGTAGCACCTGCATTCGGCGGTATGATCATGATGGAATTCCATGTAGCTCCTCCGTCATTCGACGCCATTACGCGAACGTTGAAGGCTGAAGATAATGCCCCATAGAAATACTGGAGACGCACATAAGGAGAAGTTGCAGCCGCTAAGTTCACTATTGGTGATTCCATCCTTCTTGAACCCAACGCATTCGCTGTTCCGCCATAATATGAATCTTCCATCCAAAGCGTTCCGGTTCCTGATACGGCCGCATTCGGCACCACACCAAAACCTGACGGTATCGTCCAGAGGGCAACACCTGTATTGACATTTTGCTGCCAGTCTTTTTCTCCATTGGCGCCATTAGGCTCGGGCAATCCGTCACCGATCAGCGTAACGCGTGTTTGCGTCCAACCGGTTGGAGCTGCAGGGCTGCCGGAAAAGGGGGTGTCAAAATTTTCTGAGAGATAACTTTGTGAGGAGAGGTTAGCAGTGATAAGGAGAGTCGCTGCAAAAAATAATTTCATTACTTTCATGTATGGTTTTTTTTGGGACACAAAAGTATCCTTTTAAAACCCGTTTTGTTGGTTTGTTAATAAAATCTATACGGCTGGAAATCAAAGAAAAAGCCCTACACATATCATGCGTAGGGCGAAGAATAGATGTTATAACAATTATCTAACTATCTGGAACTTACCGTCTGCAAGACGAATGCCTTGTGTTCCGACCAGATTGAAGGTATAATTTCCAACAGGAAGAAAGCTTGCATTGAATGTTATGGAGTAAGAATTCCGCATATCCACTTTTCCAACAAGTTTTCCATTGACATCCAGGATCTCTGCATGGCTAAGTTGCGCCTTTAGTCCTGATGCATCTATGGTAACGCTTTCATTTGCGGGGCTTGGGAATACGCTCACACCGCTTTGCTGTGAAAGTTCCTCTGTTCCAACATACCCGGAAAAACTAATGTTGTCGATGTGTAAGTTGCTGCCCGCAGTTGGTGTAAGAATTCGTGTGCTTGAGATGGCCACACTCATACTATCAGGGATAGTATTTGGCAATACGTAAAAAGCCGATAGCGGTAAAGAATAATTCTGATAAGCCGATGCGGTGCTTATCGGAACATAGAACCCCATTACAAGATCGCGAGAAGTGCCATTCCACCTTGTGAGCTCCATGTACAGTGAAGCAGAATCCTGTGGAACAACAGGAGCGTATTTGGCAGCAAAAGCCAAAATGGCCGGACGGCCTGTGAACGGTATCCTGTCGCTGATCACTAATGGAACAGGAGTAACAACCATCCCTGTTACTGCGGCCCCAAGCGTTCCGGGAATGTTAGCCGTGTCAGGATTGTAAGCAAGTGTTACAGAAAGAAGTCTCAATGAATAAGTACCGATATAAAGATCCGCCCCTGTTGCCTGGAAGGCTGAAGTAGGATTCGGGTTTGGCGAAGGGAATGTGAGGATAGGTGCGGCAAACAGGTTTGCAGTCACCCAGCCTGTTGGCTCTGTGGGCTGACCAAAACCTGCACCCCAGGTTTCAAAACCGCCATTAAATCCCTGACCGAACAGGTACGTACCTGCAGTGCTTAAACTTAGAAGTGTAATGAGTAAAGTCTTTTTCATGATCTTGGTTTTTAAGAATGATCAAAGATGGGCAAATTCCGCGAAACGGTAAAATACTTAGTGCATAATTATTACCTGTTCAAGAACGCAAGAAAAGAACAGGGCCCCATTCCTTCGAATAGAGCCCTGAGTATTAATTGGAAAAATCTTACTTGCTTATGTTGAACTTTCCGGCCTTTTTCATTGAGTTTCCCGGGCCATATGCAATATAATGGTAAGAGCCTGAAGCCAGATCAGAGACGTTCACTTTTACGATCTCAGAGCTTGCGATGATCCTTTTCACTTCTCTGCCGGTGGCATCCAGAATGCTTATCACATCTATTTCGAGCCCTTTTGTAAGGAATGTAATAACATCCGATGATGGATTCGGAAAAGGAGGGATCGAGTTAAGACTCAACTCGGCTATTCCGCTTTGTGTAGGCGTGGCCATCAAATAACTTGCGTTTGTGACCGTGAAGGAAGAATCCTGACGCATTTCAACCAGCGGGAATCCATATAGGTTGCCTGTGTTATTTACCCACCAGCTGTAGTTATAAGAGGTATCAATCCTTCTTGAATAATAGGACCAGGCCGGGGAAGGCAAGGTCGCATGAACAAAGAAACTATCAATAGTAAGTGCAAATTCCTTTACGCGAATAGACGGAATGTTCGGTGCGAGAGGTGTAGTAATTGTTCCCCAGGCGTCTACCGTATCGACTTTCGTCTTCGTGGTTTTGATCCTGGCTGAATCTATGGGGAACATTACGAGTGGGAAACTGACTGTTGACTTGGAAACATTTGAAAAAGTGGTGCCCATTGTTGCCGGAAACTTCATGATCTGCTCATCCGGGTTCATATCAATAACGATCGGACCAAATCCTATGTCCCCTACCTGGCCCAGCATCATAAGGGAAGTGGCATTGAGAAGAAGGTAACCATCGCCGTTCGTGCCGAATTGGACAGCAAGATTGGAGGTCGGGAACGAAGCCGCATTTGGCAGCCAGTTCGGATTAGTAAACGTTATAGTATCAATCACATCAGCAACAAGACTAGAAAAATTCCATGTCTGGCTTGCTCCCCCGGGACCGGGTACCAGCGGTGGAAAAGTATCGTTCGCCTGCCTGATCTGGAAACCCACGGTTGCGACATCTGTTGCTGTCACGGTGATCTGTGAACTGGCATGTAAAGAACCAATAAGGAATGCAATGAGTAAAGTACGTTTCATGATTTTAGTTTTTGGTGGCGCAAATTTACGAAAAAGGAGCGGTCAGACAAAACTCTGCATGTCGTGCAGTTTTTTATAAACTCCCTTCTTCTCAAGTAGTTGCGAGTGTGTGCCCCGCTCAATGATATTTCCCTTATCCATGACAATAATCTCATCGGCATGCTGAATTGTACTCAGTCGATGCGCAATGACGAGGCTGGTTCTGTTTTGCATGAGTTTGGAGAGTGCGTCCTGCACCAAGCGCTCCGATTCCGTATCCAAAGAAGATGTTGCTTCGTCAAGGATCAGTATAGGCGGATTCTTCAACACCGCCCGAGCGATGCTGAGCCGCTGCCTTTGTCCTCCGGATAATTTTCCGCCCCGGTCGCCGATATTCGACTGATACCCTTCCGGAATATCTATAATGAACTCATGCGCATTGGCGATCTTTGCCGCAGCGATCACATCCGCTTCCGTTACGCCGGGCATTCCGAAAGCAATGTTGTTATAGATCGTATCATTGAACAGGATACTCTCCTGCGTTACAATTCCCATAAGATTACGCACCTCCGCCAGTTTACAGTCGCGAATATTCACTCCATCGATCAACACCTCACCTTCTCCGGGATCATAAAATCTAGGTAACATATCCGCGAGCGTACTTTTCCCCGAACCCGACTGCCCCACAAGCGCAATGGTCTTTCCTTTCGCGATCCGGAGTGATATGTTCTTCAACACATACCCTTCGTCTCCGCGGGTGTATGCAAAAGATACATTCTTGTATTCGATCTCCTTCTCAAACCTTGTCATCGGGCGCGGGGCAGGAGGATCCTGTATGGTTATTTCGGCTGAAGTAATCGTATGTATCCGGTCAAGTGAAACAATTCCTTTCTGAATATTGAAATAGGCTGATGAAAGTGCCTTTGCAGGACCCATGATCTGTGAAAAGACAGCCACGTATGCTATAAAAGATGAAGCAGCGAGCATGGCGCCTTCCCCTAAGACAAGGATGCCCCCAAAATACATGATCACTACAAGAATGAGAACGCCAAGGAATTCACTGAGCGGACTTGCCAGGTCAGCACGGCGGTAAATGCTGACCATGTATTTTGTATATGTCTCATTCAGGCCTTTGAAATTCGCATCCGCACGCTTTTCTGCGTTGAATGCCTTTATGATCCGAAGGCCGCTGAGTGTTTCGTCGATAACAGACATCAATGTCCCGGCAAGTTCCTTTTCTTTTTTTGTTGTTTTTCGAAGTGCTTTGGCTACGCGCCCGATAATAAATCCAAGGAGCGGAAGCAAAACGAAAGCAAAGAGTGTGAGCTGCGGTGAGATCCAGATCAGCCATCCTAAGAAGAAGATGATATTGATGGGTTCCCTGAATAACATCTCCAAAGAGTTCATCACGCTCCACTCTACTTCCTTCACATCGGTATTCATCCTGGACATGATATCACCTTTTCTTTCGTCGGAGAAAAAGGAGAGCGGCAGGGCAAGTATGCGTGTGTACATCTCTGTTCTCAGATCGCGGACCACGCCGTTACGTATGGGAGCAAGAACGTACATGGCGGCGTAACGACAAAGATTTTTAAAGAAGATCATGATGAGCACCAGGACGCAGATGAAGACAAGCGCGCTGATCTTTCCATCGTCTACAATAAATTTTGTGAGATAATAATAGAAAGTATCTACGATAGAAGTAGCCGTCATATCAAACACGGGCTTTCCTTTTGCCAGCGTGGCAGTATAATCTGTAGTGGTGGTATTGAAAAGCAGGTCGAGGAAGGGTTTTAAGAGGGCAAGGGAGAAAAGTGAGAAAATCGAATAAAGCAGGTTAAAGAAAATATTCAACAAGGCATACTTGCGGTAGCCGCGGACGAATTTGAAGACTCTGATAATATCACGCATGTTTCAACGAATTACCAATAAAATACGTTCTTCGACTTCGCTCAGAATGACAGCTGTCAGAATGAGCTTGCCGAATCACGAAAGTACAAATTATAGAAAGGTTTTAGGTAAAACGGCTTGATTTGCAGAATATTGGGGGAACTTTAAAACCAAAAAGTGTCGTCGCCCTGATTAATTGGTAATTTCACCACATGGAAAGCCAGCGACAGCAGAAAGTTTCGCGAATGATACAGAAAGAATTGGGCGACCTGTTCCTGAGATCGGGTAAGAATCTTGTTCCCGGATCCCTGATCAGCGTTACGGTTGTGCGGATAAGCCCGGATCTTTCCGTGGCAAGAATTTACCTGAGTATCTTTCCCGTGAAAGACAAGGCTGCTGCCTTGAAAGCTGTGCAGGAAAATGGCTGGGAGCTACGCAAAAATCTTGGCGCGCGTATCCGCAACCAGGTTCGTGTGATTCCTGAGCTCGTTTTTTTCCTGGATGACTCCTACGATTATGCTGATAACATTGACCGCCTCCTGAAAAAATAATGAAGAAGGATATTGTCGTTCCCCTTGTGGAGGATGTGGCAGTCGCCATAGTACAAGAGAAGAATGAGCTCCAGGAAGTAATGTGGAACGTGTATCTTCTTAACCTTGGGAAAGAAAATATTGAAGGCGTACTTGTTACTTCAAAAGGCTATGGAGAAATGAAGGGTGAAGAACGCAAGACCTCTACACTCCGGCATTTTCTGGATACAATCCCCTCCGGAGGATTTTCAAGGATCGAACCGATCATGGAAGAGCTTTTCGGCATCAATAACGAATACTGGGTAAGTTTTTATAAGGACAAGGTGATGTACGATAAAAAATATGTGTTCCTCGCAGAAAGTGTCACAGCGCCTCATCTTATCCTGATCCCTTTGCTCAATAAAAAAGGCGTAATGATACGCTGATACTATTTACACCTCTCCCCTATGCTTCACACCCATAATGCTCAAAAGATCCTATTCCTGGATATTGAAACCGTTCCGCAGTATGCCGTGTTTGAGGATGTGCCCGAAGGGCTGCAGAAGATGTGGGTAATAAAATCAAAACAAATCAAACGTGAAAATGAAGATACCCCGGAAAAAGCCTGGAGAAGCGCAGGGATATGGGCGGAATTCGGAAAAATAATCTGCATTTCGGTGGGAATTCTGGCGGGAGATCAGTTTCATGTCAAGTCTTTCTCCGATAACGACGAGAAAAAACTCCTGGAAGAATTCTCACAACTGCTGAACAAAAGTTATTCGCAGAAGGATTCGCTTCTCTGCGCGCATAACGGAAAGGAATTTGATTTTCCTTATATCGCAAGAAGGATGCTCATCCTGGGAATTCCTTTGCCCCAGATACTTGATCTGGCAGGAAAAAAGCCCTGGGAGGTGCAACACCTGGATACCATGGAGTTGTGGAAATTCGGTGACTATAAGAACTATACCTCCTTAAACCTGCTAGCTACAGTCTTTAACATTCCCACTCCCAAGGACGATATTGACGGGAGCCAGGTTTACGGGGTGTATTACAATGAAAAAAATCTCGAACGCATTGTTACATATTGCCAAAAGGATGTTCTTACCGTAGCCCAGATATTCAGGCGGATGCGGGGTGAGGGACTTATTCCTGAGGCTTCTATAGTGGTAAAACAGTAGGCAGTTGGCAGTAGCAGTTGGCAGTTGGTAGTAGGCAGTAGTTAAGAATCGTTATTTTTGCGGAACAATATTCTCTCCTTGAAACAGATCCAATTTATCATTTGCTTCAGTTTGTTGCTCACGTCCTGCGATCCCCCTAAAGCCTTTGATACTTACTCAGAGGAGTTCCGGCAAGTCATGAAATCAGAAACCGGATTCCTTAGAGGACTTTCTCCGGGGATGCCCCTTGCCCAAGTGAAGGAAATCGAGAAGTGGCCACTGAAGGATGAAGAACCGAATTACCTCTTTTATGAGCAATATGATACCCTGGGAAGAATGAATACCCTGGAGATAAATTTTGAGAACGGCTTAAAAGAGTTACGCCTGGATTCTTATTTCATCAGCGCGGCCGAGGCGCGGTCCTTCTTTAATGAGCTGAAGGAATTTTATAAAAGCCGTTTTGGGGAAAGCGAAGATTATTATGGCTTTTCAGGATGGAATTTCGAGATCGATGAACGAGTATTTAACATAGAACTTAACGATGAAAGCGCGGAATACAGGCAAGGGAAGATCAGCCTGTTCGTATATGAACATATTCCTGAAACACCTAAAAAACCAAAGTAAGCCTACCCATACCTCTGATTTTGAGTTTGGTCGAACTTTGCCCCCCTTTTCTTGGTGGTTCACACTCAAACACGTACTTTAGGCCTCCGTTTTTATGAGACACGAAACACTGCTGGAAATAAAGAACCTCGTTACTGAGTTTCGTACTGAGGATGAGATCGTTAAAGCCGTAAATGATATCAGCTTTACGATGAAAAGAGGTGAGACCATTGGCATCGTTGGTGAGTCCGGATCCGGTAAATCCGTTACTGCATTGTCTGCCATGCGACTTATCCCAACTCCTCCGGGAAAGATCAGCGCCGGAGAAATAATCTTTCACAGTCGTACGAAAGGTCCCGTTGATCTTGTAAAGGTCAGTGATAAGGAGATGCGTTCATTCCGCGGAAATGAGATCGCCATGATCTTCCAGGAACCCATGACCTCGCTGAATCCTGTTTATACCTGTGGCGACCAGGTGCTGGAGACGATCATGCTTCACCAGAAGGTTAGCGCGAAGGAAGCAAAGCAAAAGACACTTGAGCTTTTCAACAAGGTACAGCTTCCACGACCGGATTCCATGTACGATACATATCCGCATCAAATATCCGGCGGACAAAAGCAGCGTGTGATGATCGCCATGGCGATGAGCTGTAACCCTTCCATACTCATTGCTGATGAGCCTACCACCGCACTTGATGTTACCGTACAGCATACGATCCTTGATCTGATGCAGAAGCTCCAGGACGAGCACGAAATGGGTATCATGTTCATCACACACGACCTTGGTGTGATAGCAGAACTTGCAGATAAAGTTGTTGTGATGTACAAGGGCAAGATCGTTGAACAGGGAAGCGTGTGGGAAATATTTTCAAACCCTCAGCATCCATACACAAAAGGATTACTTGCTTGTCGACCTCCCCTCAATAAACGACTGAGCCTTCTTCCCACCGTTTCAGATTTCATGAAAACGGATGATCAGGGTGTGATGACTGAAAGCTCAACGTCCGTAGAACAGGTGACGAGTAAATTTGTCATCAGCAAAGAAGAGCGGGAGCGTTCCCAGAAAGATCTTTTTGCGAACCAGCCCGTTTTACAAGTAAAGAATCTAAAGACCTATTTCCCGATCAAGCATGGATTATTCGGTCGCACCAAAGATTATGTAAGAGCAGTTGATGATGTCACTTTCGATGTGTATCCCGGTGAAACTTTGGGACTGGTTGGCGAATCAGGCTGCGGTAAAACAACATTGGGCCGCACCATCCTTCGACTGGTAGAACCCACAGAAGGAGAGATCATTTACCAGGGACAGAACATCACATTCATTCCCAATAAGTCCATGCGAGAGATGCGCAAGAATATGCAGATCATTTTCCAGGATCCGTATTCATCCCTTAATCCGCGCATTACCATAGGCGAAGCATTGATGGAACCGATGAAGGTGCATAATATATTAGAGAGCGATCGTGTGAGAAAGGACAGGGTGATGGAATTGCTTGAGCGCGTAAATATGCACGAGCTTCATTTTTATCGCTATCCCCATGAATTTTCGGGGGGTCAAAGGCAAAGGATCTGTATTGCGCGCGCGCTGACGCTGAATCCTCATTTCATTATTTGCGATGAGTCGGTCTCCGCGTTGGACGTTTCCATCCAGGCGCAGGTACTAAATCTGCTCAATGAGTTGAAGAAGGAATTTAAATTCACTTATATTTTCATCTCGCATGATCTTTCGGTTGTAAAATTCATGAGCGACAGGATGATCGTGATGAATAAGGGAAAGATCGAAGAGATCGGCGATGCAGACATGATCTATAATAATCCAAAGAGTGAGTATACGCAAAAATTGATCGGCGCCATTCCTAAAGGAGAACTGGAAGACATCAAAGCCAGTATGGCAAGAAAGGACTCCCGTCGCAAATCAACACTTGCCTGATCACCAGGTGATCTTCGGTTCCAGCACCTCAACTTTTATATCATCAATATACACGGGCGCTTTCCCGATGTTCCAATAATAAACCTGGATGTGATCGTCACGATGCCTGACATAAGGAGAGAGGTACTCCAGGCGAATCTCATTCCACTGATGCAGTTTCAGGGAATCCGGGTTGAGTGACCTGGCAGCATACTTGTATAATTTTCCGTCGGAGTCAAATGTCACTACCAGGGCTGAATTGCTTTCCAAAACCGGAACCAGCGGAAAGACCTTGACGGTTGCAATGATCCAGATATAACTCTTGTCCGTATGGCTGTAATATTCTTCATTGAATGAAGGTGAAAAGCTTAGCATAGAATCCAACCTGAAACATTTTTTACCTGCAAAGGCAAATGTATCAACTACTCCCTGCTTTTTATCATCCGCTACCTCCCCCTCATAATCCGCATGAAATATTACTTTCCTGACAAAATTATTCGGATCACCGGAAAAATGTTCCTCCGTCTCGAATGATCGCTCCACTTCAAGGTATTGCAAAGCCCCCTCAGGAATGCAGGTCTTAAGGAATATTTCGCGATAGTATTTCCTGGTCATACGATCCGGGCTGATGATGTTATTGGAATACTGCCATGTCTGAAACAAATTCAATGATATCAACAGCGTGATCACTACACTCCCGGTGTAAAGTATGGTCTTTTTTGAAGCCAGAAGCGCTGTGATCGCAACTCCTGCAGTAATGGCAAGCAAAGGATAAATATCTACCATGGGGCGCTGACTGAAACTAGCGGCAAACCACCAGCATTCCCAACTCGACAGCAAATAAATGTGGGCGATCGCCAATGCGGTCAGGGCTAAAGCAATATTCCTGTGTGTACGGAAAAGCAGGATGAAGCCAATGAGTGATAACGACATGACCGGTGTATAGATCAGCCAGCCTTTTTTGAAACTAAACAGAAACTCGAATGTATAGGGAGATAACAAGGAAAAACTTTCTGAGGGTGCGAAATAGATGAATTTTCCTGTGCCGGCTTTCCAATAAAGCGCCTGCAATAAACCAAAAATGGCGATCGAAAGAGAATATAGTATCAAATGAGAAATTTTTGTTTTGTACAAAACCCATTTCTCCTTAGCAGAATTGATGCCTGTCACATTCCATAAAAGTGGTACAAGGACCCAGATGATCTGGGTTGGGCGCACAAGAATACTCAACCCGATCACCAGGCCAAGTGTGACCGCCTGCCATAGCTTATATTCCTTATGCCAGCGTATGGTAAGCCAAAGAATAGCGGCATTCATGGTAAAGATGAAATTATGCGGCATAGTGCCGTCGAGTCCAACCTGGAAAAAATAATTGGTTCCGAATACGATCAGGATCAGAACCATTGAGGTGATCTTATCATTGAAGTACTCCAGCAATATTTTTCTTGTAAGAAAAAGTCCAATGATCGTGAAGAGCATTGCCGTGATGATGAGTGAGAACTGGTATGGTAAAGAATAGCCATCCGCCACATAACCTAACGGCTCAGCAAGCCAGTGCGCGACGAAGAATCCGGGAGCCCAGATGATGGCATGTCCCATCATATAAATATTCACCTGCTTTTTCCCATCGACCGTCCGGAATTGATAGGACGTTGGGCTGGGATCATATTTTGCGCGGATCTCCCTGACCCATTTTTCATTTTCCAGGTAAGGATCACTATAAATGAAATTTGAAGGGAGATACATGTAATAACCGAAGATATCCCATGCAATAGCAACCGGTTGCTTTGTATTGGACAGGTCCTTCTCACTTAAAAGTTTGCACTTGATAGTAAACATGCATAGCAGGGCAAGGATCACTGCATAAAAACTTAATTTATTGCTTCCCTTGTCCATGCCCGGTCTATTTAAGCTTGTAGAGTTTGATCTCAGCACTCATGCCGAGGCTGTCCCGGATAAAACCATTCTTGTCCAGGAAATTATTCCAGTTCAGGGTACAAGAATCAGCCTGTATCTCATACATCCATCTCAGTACATACGCTATTCGTTTGTTTATGGTAGATTTTTGAAAATCGGATGCCTCTCCGCAGGGAGGAATACTTGCCGAAAATCCTCCTATGATCTTGTAAGGATCCATGCCTTCCTTCCATCGTAAAGGAAAAACGGACTTCGCGGCTTCGTAGTTGTCGAGTACCAATGAGGATGTTTCTGCGCCGACGTACCCGGAAAGATTACTATGCAGCCAGTTGTCGGAATAATTCAGCGGCAGCACGATCGTTCCAGGTTTGATCTTAGAATTTGCTGAGGTGTAGGCAACGGCATTGTCGCTGAGTATTTGTAATTCTCCGTTATGATACAGCAGCATTTTTATGCTTACACCTAAAAAAACAATATTCGCGGCCCAGAGGATCCATTTTTGTCTAATGTTCAAAATGATCCATATCAGAATGAACAAGTAGAAGAACAGCAGGAAACGAACCGAGATGAACCCTCCCTCCCCTGCATTATTTGGAAAAAAGAAATAGAAAAGCAGGCTTATCACCGCGCAAAGAAAAAAAACATCTGAGGTACGGATGGCGCGTTCTTTCAGGAAACGAAAACAAAAAGTGAACAGAAAAAGGACAGTGAGCAGGATACCCAGCGTGGCAGTGAACGGAACCTGGTTTTCATAATGCAATGTGATCATGGTCCTGCCCTCCAGCAGCCAATGAACCAATTCGGAAGTTGCAAGCGCGCTTTTATCCGTAGACGGTTGTTGTAAAACGAAGAAGACTGAAAGTGTTACCGGGATGATGAGGCCCATGTAATATTTCAGTCGGCCCTGTGGAAATGCAGAATTTGAAATTCGCTCCCTGAATGTAGCAACGAACAAATAAACCAGGAACATTAGCAGCGTAAAGAGGTGAGAAAAATAAAGCAGCAGCATTAATCCGGCAAAGATCAGTGCCGTGCTGTTCGTGTTCTTATTCTTGTTCTTCTGCCACCACGCTATCGAGAACAGGAGTATCCCGGTTCCAAGGCAAAAATTATAGAATCCCAGGTAAAGCAGAAAGCCATGCAGGAAAGGAAAGATCATCCAGGATCTCCATCCATTGTCCGGGGAAAGTTGCAAGATGATGCTTCGGAAAGAAAAGGCCGGAATGATGATACATAACGCAACAAGTATCTTCTCAGAAAAAGCCGGGCTGAAAACAGTGCTTCCAAGGATCATAACAGCATGCCCGGTCCAGTTGGGACTGGGGAACAGGTTGAATTGAAAAAAGTCGGAAGCAGCCGGGTTGTTTCCGGTGAAAAGAAGATCCCTTATCAACGCAGCGTTATAAACGTGCGCGGGTCCATCGTGTGTCACGAAATAGCTGACTGCAAAAACCGGCCAGAGGTGCAGAAGGACCAGCAGCCGGAAGATCCATGGCTCTGCCTTCTGAAAGGTCATTTATAAATTTTGGGGAAGAAATTATACTTCAGAATGCACCAGATCGCGCGGAAACCATCTCTCCATCCGATCTTTTTCCCTTCTTCGTAGGTACGCCCGTAATAACTTATTCCAACTTCGTAGATCCTTGCTCCTTTCACACGCGCGATCTTTGCGGTCACTTCAGGCTCAAAACCAAAACGACGTTCACGAAGATTGATCTTCTGAATGATGTCAGTACGAAAAAGTTTATAACAAGTTTCCATATCTGATAGATTCAGATTGGAGAACATATTGGAAAGGCTTGTGAGAAATTTATTTCCGATGGTGTGCCAGTAAAACAGGATGCGATGCGGTTTGCCTCCGGAAAATCGCGAACCATATACCACATCTGCAAATCCATCCAACACCGGTTGAAGCAAGAGATTATACTCTTCAGGATCGTATTCAAGGTCCGCATCCTGAATAATAAGGACTTCACCTGTCGCGAGCTCGATTCCCTTATGAAGCGCCGCGCCTTTCCCCATATTCCTTTCCTGGTTATGCAAACGAATATTGAACCCGGGATGTTCCGATATGTACTTCTCAATGGCCGCTCGGGTATTATCCTTTGAATGATCATTTACAATGATCAGTTCCTTTTCAATGTTGTTAAGCAGCTTAACAATAAGGATCTTATTCAGAATAAGATAAATGGTCTTTTCCTCGTTGTACGCGGGGATAACAATGGATAACTTGCGGATATTCATCTTGTTATGAGGCGGTAAAGGTACATTATTTCCTTGAAAACGAGACCATTCTCAATTGGACATCATCCACCCGGGTGGTATCTTTCCCAATGTTCCAAACATACACTTTACATACCGTACCTTTCTTATAATTCAAGGGCGCGAAGCGGGTACAACGGAACTCGTTCCACTCTCCCGGAATACGATTATAAAGTTGAAGATAAATTCCCTCCCAGGAAACAACGCCGGTACTGTCAAGAAACTCCATCACGATCATAGCACGGTTTCCCGGGCTGGTATGAATCCATCCTTTAGACGAAATGGCCAGCGGATGGTCCGCTAGCGAATCAGGAAGGATGATCTCGAAGAAACCTGAATACTGAAATGCCGGATGTGCACTTCCGGCATATTTGCCGCTTCGGGCGTGCTTTGCGGTGATGTTTTTCTTCAGATCCTCTCCTCCCCCGCGGTCTTCAAAACCATAAACGGAATCCAGGAGGATCATCCCCTTTCCTTTCAGGTCTCTTTGGAAAACGATACTTCCTGAAACAGGATACCGCTTCAGCGCTTTTAGTCCAATTGTATCGGCATAATGCCTGGAGTTTTTCATGATCAATACATATTCTCCCGTTCGGTAGTCGGGAACACGCTCAAGAGGATTCAGTTCTTCCAGGTAATCTTTCCCTATGTAATAATTCCCTGTATGCAGAAAGACAAAGTCTGAGGCGACAGGTGAATTGAATAAACTTGTGTCACGATGTTCTTTTGCATGCTCATTCACGAAACACAGGAGCTCTTCCGTATCCCTGTCAGGTTTATGAAGCAGAACATGATCCGCGCTGACAGAAAATGCGAAGGCCGTGAAACTTAACCCGGAAAAAACAACCAACAAACCCTTCTGCAGTGAATCTCTAAAACGCGCAAGCAACGTAATGCCCTGCAACAAAAATAGCAGAAGGATCGGGAATGCGGTTCTATCGAGCGGATACAGACTTCCTGCAAATAATACTGCGGCAACCGTCATGATCAGTGTTCCTGCAAACATGACCCAGACAACATCATGAGGCGCAAGCGTTGAAAACAGCTCTTTACTCAACCCGCGTCTTAATACATGCCATAAACCGGCCAGGAATACCAAGACACCAAGGGGTGGCAGTATATACAACCCGATCCATACCACAGGCATATCATATACAAGGACTTTGCCGAGCGAAACAAGCGTGTTGAGATAAAGATCCGTTTTAGTTCCGAAGTAAAGTGTGCCGGAAGTTTTCAGATCGATGATCCAGCCCTGAAGTAAATAGTATGCCACAACGGGAAAGAGAACAAAAATCCCAATGGAAAGAATATTTTTTGCGACCTCCCTTTTCTGCGGCATCCATAACGCCATGCATATCCATCCGGCAATAAGAAAATACAGGAAGGTCAGGTTGGAGAGCACACCTGCGGCTACACAGACGAGAAACAGGAAAAGGGAACGTTTCTTTTTACTCCAGATCAACAGATCAAGAATAAAATAGACCGCCGTCATTCCGAATCCCAGGGCCATTCCATACCCTCTTGCGATTGAAAAATAGTCAAGAATGAAATGCTGAAGGCAAAGAATGCTGAAGGCAAAGAATACATTCCAACCCGAAAAGATCTTTCGGCAGATCAATGCCGCGAAAAAGAAGAACGTTGCTCCGCAGATGAGATTAGGGATACGCACGGCCCACTCCTCATTTCCAAAGAGAGATTTGAAAAATTTCATGGCGAACGTATTCAAAGGATGATGATTTGCTCCCAGGTCTCCCGTAAGCGGACCAAATAATCCCATATCATGCTGAGCAAACTCATTATAGGTCAGCGCCTCATCAAATGTAAAACCGAGAGAAAATGCACGCATGAGAATATATGCAAAAAGAAAAAGCCCGAGAAGCGCAGTGGCTGTTCCGGGCCGGATCAATCTTTTTGTTCCTGTTGTCGTCAATCGAGTTTCATTTCAGGTATATCCCCTTCAACCACAAGTTTTCCCAGCGTTGACTTACGGATATGTTCTACAGAGATCCCGGGTGCGCGCTCAATCAGTCGAAAACCCTGAGGAGTAACGTCGAGCACGGCCAGTTCTGTAACGATCCTTTTTACACATTTGCGACCGGTGATAGGCAAGGTACATTCAGGGAGTAATTTTGATTCTCCGGATTTATTGACATGCTGCATGGCAACAATAATATTCTTGGCGGAAGCCACAAGGTCCATTGCTCCTCCCATTCCTTTGACCATTTTTCCGGGGATCTTCCAGTTTGATATGTCGCCTCTTTCATTGACTTCCATTGCTCCAAGTACAGTAAGATCGACCTTCCCCGATCGTATCATCCCGAAACTATAAGCGGAATCAAAAAAAGCGGACCCTGTCACAGTTGTGATCGTTTGTTTACCTGCGTTGATCAGATCCGGATCCTCATCTCCTTCATAAGGAAACGGGCCGATCCCAAGCAATCCGTTCTCTGACTGCAATACCACATTCATTCCCCTGGGAATATAATTTGCAACCAGCGTTGGAATTCCTATGCCAAGATTTACGTAGTAACCATCCTTCAACTCCTGCGCGATCCTCTTCGCAATACCGTCCTTGTCAAGCATAGCTTATGCTGTTTTCTTTCTTGTAGTTCTCTGTTCAATTCTATTCTCGTAATTCTTGCCCTGGAATATCCGGTGCACGAAGATACCGGGTGTGTGGATCTGGTCCGGATCCAGGTCACCGGCCGGAACAAGATGTTCCACCTCGGCGATCGTGATCTTTCCGGCCATCGCCATCATGGGATTGAAATTCCTCGCGGTGGCCCGAAAAATGAGGTTTCCGTGCGTATCTCCTTTCCATGCTTTGACAATTGCAAAATCAGGATCAAAAGCGTATTCCATAAGATATTCCTTCCCTTTGAAAACCCTTGTCTCCTTCCCTTCCGCAACCTCCGTTCCCACACCGGCCGGTGTATAGATCACCGGCATCCCGTATCCTGAAGCCATACATCGTGTTGCAAGAGTTCCCTGGGGAATTAGTTCAACTTCCAGTTCACCTGAAAGCAATTGTCTTTCAAATTCCGCATTCTCGCCAACGTAGGAAGAGATCATTTTTTTGACCTGGCGCTGTTTAAGCATCAGACCGATACCGAAATCGTCAACACCGGCATTATTTGAAATGCAAGTAAGTCCCTTGACTTTCTTTCTGACGAGGGCTCCTATCGAATTCTCCGGGATACCGCAAAGCCCGAATCCTCCCAACATGAGGGTCATTCCGTCTTCTATCCCCCTGATCGCCTCATCAGCATCCTTAACAACCTTATTCATAGCTTAAATTTGTAAGGACGAAGATAAAAAAACCTCCGCAGGTCGCGAAGGTTATAATGTAAGGGATGAGAAGTCCTATTCTACATCAGATTCTTCTTCTTCCTCTTCTTTTATCTCAGGTTCTTTGTCGAGATCATTTCCAGAGTCAAAGTCAGGGGTATCCTCCACCTCCTTGTCGTATTTGGTACAATCCATCTCAATATCCAATTTCCTGTTAGGCTTTTCAAAGTCGCCCTTGGAAATTTTAAGTTTTGAGTCCGCCCATACTTGTTTCATAAAATGTCCCCAGATGGGGAGCGCAAGCCTGGATCCCTGTCCTTCTTCCATGCTTGAAAAATGCACGCTTCTGTCCTCTGCTCCTACCCAGGCGCCGGAAACCAGATCGGGGGTTATGCCCATGAACCATCCGTCAGCATTGTGCTGAGTTGTACCGGTTTTACCCGCAATGGGTGAAGTGAATTTGAAATCCCCTCCCCGCAAGGTGGCGCCTGTTCCATACAATGTTACACCTTTCAAAAGTTCCAGCATCACAAAAGCCTTCTCTTCATCCATTACTTCGGTTCGTTTGGGTACATACTCATAAAGCGTTTTCCCGTTCTTATCCTCGATGCGCGTTATGAATGTAGGTTCGATCCATGTTCCTTTATTTGCAAACGTGCTGTAAGCGCCCACCATTTCATAGACAGAAATATCTGCGGTTCCCAGGCAGAGGGAAGGATACGGATCCATTTTAGCCGTTATTCCCATTCTCCGTGCAATGGTTATTACCGCTTCCGGATTGTATTGCTTCATGATATGCGCGGTGATGAAGTTCACCGATTGGGCGAGCGCATACTTATAGGTCAGCATTTTTCCGTCCAGCGATCTGTGTGAACTGTTCCTCGGTGTCCATTCTTTATCATCATATCGTATCGTTACCGCCTGGTTGGGAACGCGCTCGCAGGGAGAAACGCCATTCATCATAGCGAGCGCATACACGAAAGGTTTGAAAGTTGATCCCACTTGACGTGCCCCCACTTTCACGTGATCATATTTGAAGTGGTGATGATTGATCCCGCCAACCCAGGCCTTTACAAATCCCGTATGCGGATCCATGGCCATGAACCCCGCCTGGAGAAAGGATTTGTAGTAGCGAATGGAATCCATCGGAGTCATCACAGTATCCTTCTCGCCCTGCCATGTGAAGATACGCATGGTATCAGGCGTGTTGAAATTCTTTTCGATCTCACTTTCGCTGTAACCCATTGAATCTTTCAGAATGCGATAGCGCTCAGAATCTTTCATTGCTCTTCTAAGGATCTTGTCAACATCATCCTTCTTCACATAATAAGCAAACGGGGAATTTTTCTTTTGTTTCAGGTCTTTCTTGAATTTTTCCTGCATCACCGCCATATGTTTCTTCACGGCAGTCTCCGCATATTGCTGCATCCTTGAGTCAAGCGTTGTATAGATCCTGAGTCCGTCCCGGTAAACATCGTATGGCTTGTTTGTTTCAGGATTAAGGGTTGTGGGAAGCCAGGCAGAGAGAAAATGTGTGCGAAGATACTCCCTGAAATAAGGCGCTAACCCCTCGTTATGATCCTCAGGACGGAAATTCAAACCCAGGGGAAGCACTTTCAGGGAATCATATCTTTCTTTTGTGAGAAAACCATATTTAACCATCTGGTACATGACCACGTTCCTGCGATGAAGCGTTGTATCCGGTTTCCGTAGCGGATTGTAAAAGGAAGGATTCTTAGCCATCCCGACAAGCATGGCACATTGTTCAAGTCGAAGGGAATCAGGTGTTGTGTTGAAATAGATCTTTGCTGCAGATCTTACTCCCACTGCGAGGTTGAGGAAATCGAATTTATTGAGATACATCGCGAGGATCTCATTCTTGGTATATTGTTTTTCCAGCCGCGTCGCTATTATCCATTCCTTGATCTTTCGAATGACCAGTGAAAACTTATTGGATAGTCTTTCTCTTGGAAACAACATTTTTGCAAGCTGTTGGGAGATCGTACTTCCTCCTCCTCCTCCCTGGTCGCCTCCAATCACTGTCCTGAATATGACACGCAGCAAGCCCCGGAAATCAACACCGGAGTGATCCCTGAAACGCGCGTCCTCTGTTGCAATGAGTGCATTGACCATGTTTGAATCAAGGTCCTTGAAAGTAGAGGGCGATCTGTTCTCGGCATAGAATTTACCAAGGATATTCTCATCGGCTGAATAGATCTCCGTTGCCAGGAAATATTTTGGATTTTCCAGTTCGGCCGTATCCGGAAGGTCGCCAAACCAACCAAAAGAAACAAAAAGGATCAGCAGGAAAAGGATGGCGAACGGAGCCGAAATAATGATCCAGAACCAGCGAAGGTATTTTTTATAATTTATTTCCATTTGATGTCCAAAGATAGAGGAAACTACGGATCAGGAGAGTGGCGCTTGAGTAATTGCCGTAACCTGGTTAGTATGCGGAGATCGGAGAATAAAATCTTACTTCTCCCCCACAACTACAACAGATAAACCTATCCACCTGAGGGTTACAAGATCCAGTAACTTCATCACAGGGACAAGCTTATCGAAGAATTGCATCTGTCCTTTCGGGATGGTCTTGTTTTTCTGCAGTTTCCCGGAAACAAACCATCCCGGGATACCAAAGCAATTGAAGTGAAATGCCTTTTTTATGTGCAGATCATTCTTTATAAAGATCTCCTTTAGCAGCGATGTTGAATATCTGCGGTAATGATATAGTTCCTTATCGAATGAGTTGTAAAGCCATTGATAAGCAGGGACAAGTATGATAAGCTTCCCGCCTTTCTTCAGCATCTTCCTGCAATTGGCAATTGCCCTTACATGATCCTCAATATGCTCAACAACATTGAGCGCGAAGATCGCATCGTATCTCTCAAGATGATCCTTATAAACTTCATCGAAAGAATCATGAACGAGGTCGAGATTAAAAACTCCTGTTACTGCTGCATTGCACGCAAATTTTTGACGGAGCCGTTCGCAATAATTCTCACGAATATCACTCAGACATATCCTGTGCCGGGCCTTAATGACCTGCTCCGAAATGTTTCCTGTCCCGCTTCCTACCTCAAGAATGTTCCCGGAAAGATGAGGATGCACAATTGAATACATCCATGCGTTGAAGTTCTTCGCACCCTCGATCACATCCAGGATCTGCTCCCCTTCTGTGTCTAATTCTTTATAGCCGAACTCCTTTTTCATTTTGGTCGGCAAAGATAGGACATTGGAAAACTTAACAGATCTTAAGAAATAACAAGGGCTGTTTTGCGTTAAAAACCAGCAACTTAACTCAATTATCACGTAATCATTACCTTTGTATGCATATAGAATTCAGGCCTTTCGGCCAAAATGAGATGAATTTTCAGGCAGGACCTCTACTCTCGCAAATATTTGTTCCATCCGATCTACGGAAACTGAAGGAAGATGACCTTCCGCAGGTAAGCCAGGAACTGAGGCAATTCATCATTGATATCGTATCTCAGAAAGGAGGCCATTTCGGGGCAAGTCTTGGTGTTGTTGAAATGACCGTTGCTTTACATTATGTTTTCAATACACCATATGATCAGCTAGTTTGGGATGTTGGACATCAGGCCTATGGTCACAAGATACTGACGGATCGCAGAAATGTGTTTCATACGAATCGTATTTATAAAGGCATCAGCGGTTTTCCGAAAAGAAAGGAAAGTGAGTACGATACGTTTGGTGTAGGGCATTCCTCCACCTCCATTTCTGCCGCGTTGGGAATGGCCGTTGGTTCCAAACTCAAAAATGAAAAGGACCGGAGCATCGTCGCGGTGATCGGCGACGGAGCCATGACAGCAGGTCTTGCCTTTGAAGGCCTTAACAATGCGGGGACTTCCAATGCAAATCTTTTGGTGCTTCTCAATGATAATTGCATGAGCATTGATCCGAATGTAGGCGCATTGAAAGAATACCTTACGGATATCACAACCTCGCATACATATAACCGTTTCAAAGATGAGGTATGGAACCTGCTCGGAAAAATATCGAAGTTCGGACCAAACGCACAGGAAATCGCATCAAAAATTGAAAATGCCGTTAAGACCTCTTTGCTCAGACAGAGTAACCTTTTTGAGTCGCTCAAGTTCCGTTATTTCGGTCCTATCGACGGGCATGATGTGATCAGGTTGTCGAAGGTGATGCGCGATTTGAAAGATATTCCCGGGCCGAAGATCCTGCATTGTCTTACCATGAAAGGAAAAGGCTATAAGTTTTCTGAGGAAGGCAACCAGACTGTCTGGCATTCTCCAGGACTCTTCAACAAGGATACCGGGGAGATCATTAAAGTGAAACATGAATCGCCTCAGTCGCCGAAATTCCAAGACGTATTTGGTCATACCATGGTTGAGCTGGCGGAGAAGAATGAAAAGATCGTAGGGATCACACCCGCGATGCCATCCGGTAGTTCCCTTAACATCATGATGAAGGCAATGCCTGACCGTGCGTTCGATGTGGGAATCGCCGAGCAGCATGCGGTTACGTTTTCAGCAGGGCTGGCTACACAAGGTCTTATTCCTTTTTGCAATATTTATTCTTCCTTCATGCAGCGCGCGTATGACCAGGTGATTCACGATGTGGCGATACAGAACCTAAAAGTTATTTTCTGCCTCGACCGCGGCGGTGTTGCCGGATCCGACGGGCCAACGCATCATGGCGCTTATGACCTTGCCTATTTTCGTTGCATCCCGAATATGACCGTCTCTGCTCCTATGAATGAAGAGGAGTTGAGAAACCTGATGTATACAGCGCAACTCGATGAGACAAAAGGCCCTTTCTCAATTAGGTATCCGAGGGGGCAAGGCGTGATGCCGGATTGGAGAAAGCCGTTTCAGAAGATCGCCATCGGAAAGGGAAGAAAGATCTGTGACGGTGATGACATTGCCATTCTTACCATCGGCGCCATCGGTAATCTTGCAACAAAAGCGATCGAAGAGGTTAAAAAGGAAGGCATCAGCGCAGCGCACTACGATTTGCGTTTTGTAAAACCCGTTGATGAAGAGATGCTTCACGAGGTATTCTCAAAATTTTCCAAAGTGATCACAGTGGAAGACGGATGTATCATGGGAGGAATGGGATCAGCCGTGCTTGAATTCATGGCGGATCATAATTACAACGCCCAGGTGAAACGACTGGGTATACCGGATGCCGTTATAGAGCATGGAGAGCAAGCCGAACTTTATGCGGAGTGTGGTTATGATGAAAAGGGGATCGCTGAGGGTGTCCGTGAGCTGATCGGTGCGAAGAAAAAGAAGCTTTCCGCTTAATTCAGTTTTTTTTCAGTATCGTAACTGAGAAATTATCCAGATAAACGAATCCTCCGCCTTCTTTCATTACATAAACCTTCAGTACATCGCCTTTCTCCGGCTTTGGATATGGAATGGCTGTGGTAATAAAGATCCATTCCATGGGTCGGGGTTTCACGGCCGATAAGATCCTCTGACCGTGCCAAAGCTTCGACTTATCACCATTCTCCACGCTTATCACAAGCACAGCTGAAGGATCGCCGGAAGGATAAACATTGACGGAAGCTCTTAACACGAGAGCGCTGTCGTATCCAAGTGAATCAAGTGACATCTCAAAGGTTTCGCTGAAGATCTGCTCCGCGTTTACCTTGGAAACGGTCTCACCCGAGGGTGCAGGACAAAAATGCATACGGGTATGGGTATTTCCCCAGGCAGGAAGGATCTTTTCAAGATCGTTACTCGAGCAATATAATAAGGTGCCGTCGTGAAAACAACCGTTTGTAAGAACCTGCTGGTAATTTTCATTAAAGATCCTCCATTCCCATGTTGGATCTGTTTTCATGAAAACGGCTGCATAGGTCTCTCTTGACATTCCGTCGCCCAATAGAATTCCTCTCTGGTACTGATAGGATTGAAGAATATTAAAACTCAACAACAATCCGGCTAAAGTTGTAAGGAAACTGAATTTCCAGATGCTTACGTTATTCAGCATCGCTGCAAACGGGATCGCAAAACATGGAAGGAATTCGATGTAAGCGCGTAACCCGAAACTTCTCCCATACCACCAGAAACTCCAGGCTGAAAGGAAATATGTGCAGATGATGAAGAAAAACAGCCAGGAAAAAAGTTTATACTTTTCCCTCGGCACATACATAAAAAGCCCGTAAAGTGCGAGGAAAGCGATCGGAGTGTATATAAAGAAGCCTTTTCTGAAGCTGAAGAGTATCTCCCAGAAATGCGGGTCGGAAAAATTAAACTTTGCCGTGCTATAAGAATAAACAAAAAAATGCCCCGATTGAAGGAAATACAGGAACAGTTGAATAAAGAGTATACCGGAAAAAACACCTGCGCAAAGAAAAAAATGTTTCTTGTCTGAAAAAATATTTTTCAAGAAGGGCACCAAAGTTCTGAAACTGCCGGCAAGAAATGGAATGAAAAGGATAATAAGCGCATTTACCGGACGAATGAGTATGATGAGCCCAAAAATAATTGTGAGCATCATAAGGTCTCTTCGTGAATACTCAGACAAAAGTTTACGGGTGTAGAAGCAAAAACCCGAGATCATGGCAAATGAATACACGTGCGACATACTTGGTTCACTCGCGGTGTAATAGAAGAGATTAGTTCCTGCGCCTATACAGATGAGTGTGACCAGGATCGATCCCTTTGACATACCATAGGTTTCCAGGATCTTTCTGAGCCAGTATAATCCAAGGAAGAAATAACAAACAGAAGCGAGTACGATGCAGTGCTGAAAAAGGAAAGAATACCCGTCGACCGGAAACCCGAACATTGGACTGAGGGCCATGGCAAGAAGGAAAAATGGCAAGATCATGATGGCTGTTCCAACGAAATATTGATTTACCCTGCTTCCCTCCACATCATTCAGCCAGCTTCCTGCGGCAAATTCCTGCCCCCATATATCTTTCTCCGCTTTATCAATAAATTTCCATTCCCAGTCGTTATAAATGAAGGCAGCGGGAAGATAAGCGTAATAACCCCGACCATCGCTTGCAACTACTTTTTCCCAATTCTTATCTGCCAATCGGAAGACCTGTATCCAATAGAGCAACCCGGCAAGCAGCAAGATAAAAGTGATGAGATAGGCTTTGTTTTTTAGCACAGGGTAAAGATAAATAGAAGAAGGGAACAGGCAACAGGGAAGCAGACATCCCTTGATTACTGCCGACTATTTTTTTTACCTTCGTACTCCATGAAATTCCCCGGCGGCATACACTCCAAACTTCCCAATGTAGGCACCACCATTTTTACGGTAATGTCACGGCTTGCCGTGGAACATAAAGCGATCAATCTTTCACAAGGCTTCCCGGATTTTCACGGACATGATGAGCTGATCGAACTGGTTCATAAGTACATGAAGGACGGATTCAACCAATATGCTCCTATGGCCGGCGTCGTTGCGCTTAGAGAAGCCATCACCGTCAAAACAAAAGAACTTTATGGAGCAAGCTACGATCCGGAATCTGAAATAACCGTTACAGCGGGAGCCACACAAGCTATTTTCACAGCGATAGCAGCTACGGTTCAGGAAGACGATGAGGTGATCATTTTTGAACCTGCGTACGACTGTTACGCGCCGGCAATTGAGGTATGCGGCGGAAAAACGATCTATCTGCAGCTGACGTATCCCGGATATCACATTGATTGGGCCCAGGTAAAAAAGGTAATTAATCATCGGACCAGGATGATCATCATCAACACACCGCATAATCCCACAGGGGCTGTGATGACGAGTGATGATATGAAGCAACTGGAGAAGATCTGTTCCAAGACTGATATCCTGGTGTTGAGCGATGAAGTATATGAACATATTATTTTCGACGGGCTGCAACATGAAAGCGTAGCCCTGTATCCGAAACTTGCGGAAAGAAGTTTCATTGTATCCTCATTTGGAAAAACGTATCATGCCACAGGTTGGAAAGTGGGATATGTCGTGGCGCCGGTGAACCTCATGACTGAATTCAGAAAAGTACATCAGTTCAATGTTTTTTGCGTCAATACGCCTATCCAGATGGCCCTGGCAGAATTCCTTAACAATAAAAATTATTATCTCGAATTGGGAACCTTTTATCAGAAAAAACGCGACCATTTTCTTAAACTGATCAAAAAATCGCGATTTGGAATGGAAACGGTTTCAGGAACTTATTTCCAATTATTGTCTTATGATAAGATCACGAAGGAGAAAGACACGGAATATGCCATGCGCATGTTGAAAGAATCCGGCGTGGCAAGCGTGCCTGTTTCAGTTTTTTATCATAAGCCTGTCGACAACAAAGTACTGCGTTTTTGTTTTGCGAAGAAAGAAGAGACGCTTGAAAAAGCCGCTGAGATACTGAACAAAATATGAAGGATCTCCGTGTTACACTGATCCAAACTTCACTTGCCTGGGAAAATAAGCAAGCGAATCTGGATATGCTCTCAAAGAAGATCGGTGGCATAAAAGAGGAAACAGATCTGGTCGTACTTCCCGAGATGTTCAGTACCGGATTTTCAATGAATTCAAAGGAGCTTGGAGAAGAGATGAGTGGTCCGACCGTATCCTGGTTGCGAAAAACCGCGTTAGAAAAAAACGCAGTGATCACGGGAAGTTTTATTTGCGCTGAAGGGGGTAACTATTTTAATCGGCTTGTTTGGATGCGACCGGATGGCACCTCCGAAATTTACGACAAACGCCACCTGTTCCGCATGGGAAATGAACAAGACCATTATTCTGCGGGGAAGAATCGAGTGATCGTTGAGCTCAACGGCTGGAAGATCTGTCCGCTTGTGTGCTATGATCTTCGTTTCCCCGTCTGGTGCAGGAATGTTTCAATAGAAGGTTCCCCCTTTCTTTTGGAGAAGGGGTCAGGGGATGATGCCTACGATATCCTCCTCTTCATCGCCAACTGGCCGGAACGTCGTTCGTATCCATGGAAGATCTTACTGCAAGCCCGGGCGATTGAGAATCTCAGTTATGTTATCGCCGTGAACCGCATTGGTAAGGATGGCAATGATGTGGAACATTCCGGCGACTCGGTTGCCCTGAATTTTAAAGGCGAAGGCCTCACTTCCATTCCGTCAGGATTGGAACATATCCAGACCCTATCCTTAAATTATTCAACGCTCACGGAATTTCGTAAGCAGTTCCCGGCATCAAAGGATTCGGATTCATTTTCCATCCGGTTATAAAATGGTATCGACGGGAACCATTATTATCCGCTTCCTGATCCTGATCACGGTTCTTATCCTCCTGAATTTGTATGCATTTCACGGACTAAAGACTGCTACGATCAAGCTGGCTCCTAAATGGAGAAGCATCATACACTGGACGTACTGGATCTTCAGCATTGGGCTCTTTGCCTCGGTCATTATCAGTTTTTTTATGTTCCGAAGCGGGGCAATCAGTTTTCCAACCTTAATGAAATTTATAGGCGTGCTTTTTTCATTCATCCTTGCGAAACTGGTATTTCTTTGTTTCCTGTTTTCTGAGGATATCTTCAGAGTGGTGAGAGCGGTGATCGTATGGGTCACTAATTTTTTCATTGAAAATAAAAATGCTGATGTCTTTACTGCACGCAGGGCCTTCATCAGCCAGATAGGGCTTGCCACGGCTGCGCTTCCCGTAGCCGGGATGGTCTATGGAATGATCAAAGGGAAATATGATTTCCGTTTACGAAAAGAAACCCTCCATTATCCTGATCTGCCTTCTTCATTTGACGGATTTACCATCACACAGATATCCGACATACATTCCGGAAGTTTTGACGACAGAGACGGAGTATTGAAAGGGATCCGCATGGCCATGAGTGTTAAGTCGGACTTGTTAGTTTTCACCGGCGACCTGGTGAATAATTCATCCGAAGAGATCGAGCCCTGGTTAAAGGATTTCGCTCAGCTCCATGCGCCTTATGGAAAATTTTCCATTTTAGGTAATCATGATTATGGGGATTATATTTCCTGGGATTCAGATGAAGCGAAGAACAAAAATTTCCAGGCTATGAAGGATAATCATGAGCTGCTCGGATTCCGCCTTTTATTGAATGAGAATATTCATATTGAAAAAGACGAAGAAAAGATAAGCCTGATAGGTGTTGAGAACTGGGGAGTGGGATTCAAACAAAAAGGCGATCTGGGCAAGGCACTCACGGGAGTTGATCCGGATAACTTCAAGATCCTTCTTTCGCACGATCCTTCGCATTGGGAGGAAGAAGTAATGGATCATCAGCAACAACATATTCACTTAACGCTTTCGGGACATACACACGGAATGCAGTTCGGTGTTGAGATAGGAGGTTTTAAGTGGAGCCCGGTAAAATACCGATATCCCAGGTGGGCCGGGCTGTATGAGGAGGCAGGAAAATTCCTTTATGTAAACCGCGGGTTCGGGTTTCTTGGCTTCCCCGGCCGCGTTGGCATTTGGCCTGAGATCACACAGATCACGCTGAGGAAAAAATAGTGTGGGCGTTACTGGGCTCGAACCAGTGACCCCTACCTTGTCGAGGTAGTGCTCTGAACCAACTGAGCTAAACGCCCGATATGCTTACACATTCATTTTATTTGCCTAAAAGTGGGCCCACTTGGGATCGAACCAAGCACCCACAGATTATGAGTCTGTTGCTCTAACCAGATGAGCTATGGGCCCGGAAAGGATTGCGAAATTATAGATTTGCCGTCAATTAATCAATGAAGGACCCCCGATCCCCTATGCTCAACGAATCTCCTGCACCAACTCAACTAACACCCCGCCGGCCGATTTCGGATGAATGAAACACACCAGTTTATTATCTGCTCCCTTCTTCGGCTCCTCGTTCAATAACTTGAATCCATCTGCTTTCATTCTCTTCATCACTGTTCGGATATCATCCACTTCGTACGCAATATGATGGATACCTTCACCTCTCTTCTCAATGAATTTTGCGATCGGACTTTCGGCGCTTGTCGCTTCAAGCAATTCGATCTTTGTGTCGCCCACTTTGAAAAAAGATGTGGTCACGCCCTCTGAATCAACTTTTTCTGATTTGTATGGTTGTACTCCGAGCATTTTCGTATAAAGCGTATTGGCAACCCCAAGGTCCTTAACTGCGATACCGATATGCTCTATCTTGTTCAATGTAATAAAAAAAAATCCCCCGTTATTCGGAGGATCAACCATTAAATTGAGTGCCTTTTATTTCTTTTTTATAAACTCCGTCGTCTTGTTGTCGTAGTTCAGGTAGTAAACATCCGCAGCAAGATTAGCAACATCCACTTTGGATCCGAAGCCTTTCTTCACCATGTTACCGAATTTGTCGAAGATCTCATACATTGTTTCCCCTCCTTCAAAAATGAGGAAATCTTTTGTTTTAAGCGTGTTACAGATGATCTCTGCCGTATTCGACATGAACTTGACTGCCCTGGAATATCTTGGCTGGGAAGTGTAGTCGACCTGTTTAATGCGGACCTGGTTCTCACCGTAATGCGGAGATATCTTGAAAGAATAGCTGTTTTCGCCGGGTGTTCCGATTCCGTCCACTTCACCAACCTTTACCCATTTGTTCCAGCGGAATTGCTCAATAATAAAAGGAAGTTTGCCTTGTTCCCCTTTCGTTTTCCATTTGATGGTGCCATCTGACTCAGGAGTCATGGTGGTCACCTCGTAGGTGCTCTTTGGCTTCAGCACTTCGGGATTAAGGACCTTCGGTTTGCAATCGTCTTTATGCTCGATCTTAACCTCTACTTTATCCCCTATCTTAAGCTGGTGGTTTGTAAAGTCGATCTCGAAAGCAGATGAGCTGATCTCATCCGTTGTGACTGAACCGTTTACGAGGACCTTAGTGACGCAAAAACCAACGCCGGAACCGGCAAAGGGGTTTTGAACATATAAGTTCTTACCCTGGTAATTTCCTTCAAGGACAATAACCCCGGCAAAAGACTGTACGGAAAGGGCAAAAATGGCCGTTAAAAAACTGATCCTGGAAGTGCTCGTCATAGTCTGAAAATCCGCTCGCTTTTGCTCTAAAAATTTGAGGTGCAATATTAAGGGTATCTTTTGAGAAACCAAAAGAAAAACCCCCAATAATTGCGGGTTTGCAAATATATGAATCTTTATTAAAAATCGACAAAATTCAGGATTCAGGGCATAAGCAATAATTCGTACCTTCGCACCGAAAACTGTTCCCTTACAAAATATGCGCTTTTTCAGACCATTTTTCTTCGCTTTTTTCAGTATTATTCTGCTCAATTCCTGTGGCCCTGATACCAGCTCAGGAAAGGAAGTATTTGGGGGTCGATTCTACGGCGGAAACCTTCGCCTTTCTGAAACTGAGAAGTACCAGACGCTTTATCCTTACGCAGTTACGGACGTAATTTCGTCAAATATCTGCTACCAGATCTATGAAGGGCTCCTCAAATTCAACCCCAGGAACGTGTCAGAGGTGCTTCCTGCATTGTGCGAATCCTGGTCAATTGACGCCAACGGTATGGTTTACACATTCAAGATCAAGAAAGGGGTGTTTTTTCACGATGATCCCTGCTTTTCCGACGGGAAAGGACGTGAGGTGAACGCAGAAGATTTCGCTTGGTCGTTTAAAATGCTTTGCACACAATCTCCCCAAAATCAGCAATTTGCAGGTACATTCAAAGACAGGGTAAAAGGGGCCACAGCCTATTATGAGGCATCCGCAACCGGAACAGCTCCCGGCGACCTCGAAGGCATTAAGGTTCTGGATGAGATGACGCTTGAAATTACATTGGTTGAACCCAGTAATTCCTTTAAATATATCCTTGCCATGCCCGGCACTTTCCTGATTGCACGGGAATCTGTTGAGAAATACGGTCCGGATGCCCATGTAGGAACCGGACCATTCATTCCTGTCGCCCCAAACCCGAATAATGAGCGGCTAGTCATGGTGAAAAACCCCAATTATCACGGGAAGGATTCTCTTGGCAACCAACTCCCGTTCATGGATTCCGTGGTTGTGAATTTTTATCCCACCAAGGCAAAAGAACTCGATGCGTTCATGCAGGGAAACCTGGACGTTGTTTTCGGACTTCCTCCGGAGTCCATCAGCGAGGTGGTGGAAAGCTCCATCAAAGATTTCAAGAACCCTCCTAAGTACGAACTGGTCAGGACACCTGAGCTTGAGACGCAGTATTATGAGATCAATACAACAAAAGCGCCATTCAATAATGTGAAGGTGCGTCAGGCGCTGAGCTTTGCCATCGACCGGGAGAAGATATTCAATAATGTGCTGAAAGGCGAGGGATTTGGACCGGGTTATTACGGTCTTGTGCCTCCTGCTTTCTCCGGTTATGATACTTCAGCCGTGCGTGGATATACCTTCGATCCTGAGCGCGCCAGGAAACTTCTTGCTGATGCCGGATTCCCGGGAGGGAAAGGATTCCCAATTGTAAAAATTGAATTGAACAGCGGAGGAGCGAAACACTCAAGGGTTGTTGAAGAAGTAAAGAACCAACTGATGGAAGTACTCAACATCAACGTTGAATATGAGATCGTGCCGATGAAACAAAAACTGGAAGATGCAAAATACGGTCGCGCAGATATCTTCCGCTCCGCCTGGGTTGCAGATTATCCTAGCCCTGAGAACTTTCTCTGGACACTTTACGGAGCATCGGTTCCTCCCGCAGCCGATATGCCTTCGTTCCCGAATACGCCCCGGTATGTCAGCATGAAATTCGACAGTCTTTATCTTGCCGGTGTGAAGAATGTCAATACAGCGGAGAGCTATAAGCTTTTTGCGATGGCCGAACAGGTGTTAATGAAGGATGCGCCTGTCATCATACTGTGGTACGGCGAGAATTTCAAATTGAATTATTTTTATGTGAAGAATTTTTCATTCAATCCTATCAGGCAGTGGAGTCTCTCAGAAGTATATTTTAAGAAAGAAGCTCCGTCAGCCGAAGCTGAAAATTCTTCTGCAACAGAGGAAAAAAAATAATTTTATTTGTCACTATTTACGGAGCCCGGCGTATAAACGTTGGGCTTTTTTTAGTTTGACCACGATCACTATGGCGGGTTTTTCATGAAGAATTATTACAACTTACTCGGAATAGAAACCGGCGCAGGCGCCGAGGTGATCCGGCTTGCATACAGGAATCTTGCCAAACAATATCATCCCGACAGGAACCCGGGAAGAAAGGATATAGAGGAAAAGTTCAAGGAGATCTCCGAAGCATATAACGTGCTTTCGGATCCTGAGAAGAAAAGAAAATACGATCTTAAGCTGGCATATCATCACCAGGGCGGACAGCGAAACGAAGGTTCAGGATCATCCGAGCGGAAGTACAGAAAAAGACCGGCAGGCCCGCCGTTCAAAAAACCGAAATCTGCCGCCGAGATAAGGAAAGAGAATCTGACGAGCTATATGTTCGTTGGCGTGCTGTTCTTTTTTTTCGCGATGATGATCGTGCTGCTCGTTACGGGACCACTTGAAAGTGAGGACGAGAAAGCGATGAAACAGCTTGTGTTGAATTCCATGAAGTACGGTCCTGATTTTAAGGATGGCCCGGCAATTTATAATGCCGATTCGCCGTATGATGACGTATTCGGTGATAGCTGGATCCTGGAGGATAATAATAATTGTGTGATCGTTGTGAATACCAATAAAGCCGAGGTTGTAGTATGCCTGGTTGAAAAAAATGCTCCGTTCAGAACCATACGTAATGAGTACCTGGAACCGGGAATGAAATACAGGATCAGCGGTATTCCGAATGGCACATATTATATTAAGGCATATTTCGGAAGAGAATGGAACCCAAAGAAAGTGGCCCTGAACGGGAAAGTGAAAGGGGGATTTGTGGCGGAGAATGGATTTTATAAATCAGATAAAGAAGCCAATCTCATTCGCATAAGCTCAAAAAACTCCGGTGAGAACCTCTCCTATTCCACGTACGAGGTTTACCTCACCAATCTCCTTGATAATGAGGCCCGGAGGATCACAGTCGAAGAATTCTTCAAATAATTTTTTTAAATCATTAATATATCGTATATTTGCGATATAGAATAAAGAAATGGCCTATTCAAAAGCAGAAGAATTCAGTGAAGATGACATCCGTATAGCAAGGATCGCGAAGGCGCTTTCGCATCCTGCCCGCGTTGCCATTGTCAAATTACTTGCCCGGAAAGGAACATGCATCTGCAACGATGTGGTGGAGGAACTTCCTTTATCTCAATCAACGGTCTCCAACCATCTTGCGGAACTCAAAGATGCGGGACTTATCCGGGGAGAGATCGACGGACCCAGAGTTTGCTATTGTCTCGATAACAAAGCCTGTCGTGTAGCAAACAAGGTCCTGGTGAATTTCTGCTGCTGGTTCGATAGGTGTAAATGCTAAATCTAAAAAAATCAAATCAAATGGAAACAACCGAAAACAAATGCTGCTGTTGTTGCTGCTGCTGTAATTGCAGCTGCGATACTAAAAAGGATGATAAAAAATCCTGCTGCTAAAGCAAACAACCGGCTCCAAGGCTGATCATTTGCTTTGGGGCTGGTTTTTCATCCTCGAAAATCGTACCTTTGCACCCGCAAAAAAGCGGGTATGGATTCGATCAGGAACATTGCGATCATTGCGCACGTTGACCACGGGAAAACTACGCTCGTGGACAAGATCCTGCATCAGTGCCAGCTTTTCCGTGAGAACCAGGAGACCGGTGAGCTCATCCTCGACAATAATGATCTTGAACGCGAACGCGGGATAACCATCCTTGCGAAAAATGTATCCGTTACTTACCGTGATGTAAAGATCAACATCATCGACACGCCCGGTCACGCCGACTTCGGAGGAGAAGTTGAAAGGGTCCTGAACATGGCTGACGGCGTTCTGCTGCTGGTAGATGCGTTTGAGGGTCCCATGCCTCAAACACGTTTTGTGCTTCAGAAAGCCCTGCAACAGGGTCTGAAGGCTATTGTGGTCATCAACAAGGTTGATAAACCGAATTGCAGACCGGAAGAAGTGCTTGAAGCGGTCTTTGAACTCTTCTTTAACCTTGATGCAACGGAAGAACAACTGAACTTTCCAACCGTTTACGGATCATCCAAGGAGGGATGGATGAGCGCTGATCATAATAAACCTACACAGGACATTACGATGCTGCTCGACAGCATCATTGAAAGCATTCCTCCTGCTCCTTTTAAGGACGGAACACCGCAGATGCAGATCACCTCGCTCGATTTTTCACCTTACACGGGAAGGATCGCGGTAGGAAGGATCTCACGCGGGAAGATCCGTGAAAATCTTCCCGTATCGCTTGTCAAGCGCGATGGCCGGATCTTAAAATCACGCATACGCGAGTTATTCATCTTTGAAGGACTTGAGAAAAAGAAAGTGATTGAAGTTGCTGCAGGAGATATATGCGCCATCACCGGGATAGAAGGCTTCGAGATCGGTGATACGATCGCGGATTTTGAGAACCCGGAAGGCATCACACCTATTCCCATCGATGAGCCTACGATGAGCATGCTCTTTACCATCAACAACTCTCCTTTTTTCGGACGTGATGGCAAATTCGTAACCTCAAGGCATCTCCATGACCGTTTGATGAAAGAGCTTGAAAAAAATCTCGCGCTGCGCGTTGAAGATACCGGGTCACCGGATTCGCACATTGTCTATGGACGTGGTATTCTTCATCTCTCCATACTTATTGAGACCATGCGCAGGGAAGGGTATGAGTTACAAGTAGGACAACCGCAGGTCATCATCAAAGAGATCAATGGCGTAAAGCACGAGCCGGTTGAGGTATTAACGGTTGATACACCTCTGGAAAGTTCAGGTAAGGTCATCGAGATCGTGAGCCAGCGTAAAGGAGAGATGAAAGTGATGGTGCCGAAAGGCGATCTCATTCATCTTGAATTCGAGATCCCCTCACGCGGCTTGATCGGTTTGAGAACGAATGTTCTTAATCAAACAGCAGGTGAAGCCATCATGGCGCATCGATTCAAATCATTCGAACCCTGGAAAGGAAATATTCCGGGAAGGATCTCCGGCGTTCTCATTTCAAAGGAGACCGGTAGAGCAGTTGCCTACTCACTCGACAAGCTCCAGGACAGGGGGAAGTTCTTTGTTGATCCCGGTGATGAGATCTATTCAGGACAGGTGGTGGGAGAGCATATCCGTCCGGATGATCTGGTGATGAACGTTTGCACGGAGAAAAAACTGACCAATATGCGCGCTTCGGGCAGTGATGAAAAGATGCGCATTGCCCCGAAAGTGAATTTTTCAATGGAAGAGGCGATGGAATACATCCAGGAAGACGAATACGTGGAGATCACGCCTAAAGCCATTCGCATGCGCAAGATATACCTGAGCGAGCACGACAGGAAGCGTAATTCAAAGAAAACAGAGGAATAAACTCAGGATTCCGCCTTCTTCGGAGCTGCTTTAGGCCTGATCGACTTAGCGCATTCAAGCATCTTTTTACAAGCCTCTTCAGAAAACTTTCCATCCGGATCCGTTTCGATCTCGTAGGTCTGGTCGCCGGCTTTTACCACTGCGAACATCCGGATCTCCGGTTCCTGCCCATCAATATGCCATTGCCAGATAATTGCATCGGGAGTATCAAGGATGTATTTGTCGAGTTTATAGACCTCGCTCTTCGCAATGATCTCGTTCTTCATATAATCCATCTCCCCTGCTCCAACTTTGACCTTGATGCCAAAATTCTTTCCCACTTTCAGCATGCCTCCATCACCAGTTGCCATGTGATCGCTCATTCCAAAGGTTGAATCAGGAAGGTTGATCAGCGCGTTCATACCGAAATCGGACATGTCATACGCCACCATCCCGGTCGGGACAGGAACATCTGTTGTATCAGCGTCTTTCGGGCCGCAACCTCCGAGGATCAGTGCGACAGCGCAGGCGGAAAGCAGGAGTAGTTTCTTCATTGTTCTCTTATTTATACAGACAAATATATAAATAACCCCGCAATACATTATTTTTATCCATGCCCTACGCGATTCGTAAGCTTAACCTGGAATTTCATCGCCCGTTCACCATCTCCCATGGTACGCGCACGCATACGCCTGCAGTGTTCCTGGAATTAGAACATGAAGGTGTTTATGGTTTTGGTGAAGCAGCTTTGCCTCCTTATTTACCGGAGACACAAGACAGCGTTTTTGAACTTATCCGTCAGCATGAACATATCCTTTCCGGCATTCACTCACGATCTGAAGTTCAAAGCGGGATCAGATCAATTGCGCAGATACCCGGAGGTAACGCTGCCCGTGCCTGTATGGAAATGGCGATAGTTGATCTGTCTGCAAGACTTGAGGGGGTAAGCGCTTCCGATTGGCTGGGAATAAACCCGGGTGTTCAGCCTGAATGTTCATTCACGCTGAGCGCCGGTCCGCTGAATGAATTGGAGTCAGATCTTGTACGTTCTAAAGGCTTCAACCTGTTAAAAGTAAAACTGACGGGTGCAGACGATATAATAAGAGTGGCTTTCGTCAGGGAAAGGTTCAAAGGCATGATCGCTGTGGACGTTAATATGGGATGGAAGGATCCCGATCCGGCGCTGCAGATAGCCGCGAAGCTTAAGGATCTTGGTGTGATCTTTATTGAACAGCCCTTTCACAAGGACAACCTTTCAGCGCAGGAACAATTCTTCAGGCGTAGTCCCCTGCCGGTGATTGCGGATGAAGCAATACGGACTTACGCTGAGCTTGAACGCACAGGACACTGCTATCATGGCGTGAACATCAAGCTCATGAAAAGCCCCGGCATAACCGAATCGATCAGGATGATGCGTTACGCTAAAAAGTTAGGCATGAAAGTACTGATCGGATGCATGTCGGAATCATCCTGCGGCGTTGGAGCTGCTGCTGCTATCTCACGTGAAGCGGATTGGTGCGATCTGGACGGGCCGATGTTGATCAGGAACGATCCTTTTACCGGTATACGTTATGTGAACGGGAAGATCTGCGTGGAAGGAAAGACGGGAACCGGAGTAAAGAAACGAATGTCGTGAAGGAGTTTGAACTAAAAAGAAGAGCGCCTTTCGGCGCTCTTACTTTACTTTTACCTTGAAGATTTCCTTCTTGCGGATTTTCTCTTAGTAGCTTTTTTCTTGCCACCTTTCTTTTTCTTTGCTTTTTTAGCCATGGTTTTTGGTTTTTGAAAAATTAATATGACACGAAGTAAACATATTTTTTATTAATAACACCAAATAATGCAAACTTTTTTTTTAACAGAAAATTGTTGATAACGGTGGTTACGCAAATTTTGCGTTCGTTTTTCGCAAAAAAATAACTTGAAATAAAAATTTCACGTGAAAATAAAAATAATGAACGTACTGATCATTTTTTCACGCATGCCTGAAGATCCTTTATTGACAAGGGTTTCCAAGGCATCATAAAATAATTTTTTCTGCTGATTGATAAATTATTTTTCATAATACAATTTTGTCGCAACGTTTCTTTTGAAATTGATGTGATCAATTATCGTCAGAATGATGCGTTTTGACCCCCTTTTTTATTTTTCGTGAAAAGTGTCAAAAATGGCTAAAAACACACTTTTTGATCGTTTTTGCTGTTTTCAGCGTTTTTCAGACACAGGCATAGCTTGCGAAGAAAAATTACTTTTTGTTTATCTTCATGCTCCGTATGATCGCAATTTTCATCATTGCATACCTTGTTCTCACGCTTGTCATCGGGATCCTTGCATCACGACTTGTAAAGAACAGTGGTGATTTCATCCTTGCCGGAAGAAAGCTTCCGCTCATCATCGCCACCACAACTGTTTTTGCCACATGGTTCGGATCAGAAACAGTGATGGGTGCCTCCGGTGAATTTGCAACAGGAGGTTTGCTTGCAGTCATTGAAGATCCTTTCGGCGCTGCGCTATGCCTTATCCTTGTCGGGTTGTTCTTTGCCCGCCCGCTTTACCGTATGAATCTCCTCACCTTTGGTGATTATTATAAGGTCACTTTTGGACGAAAGGCTGAATTTGTCGCTTCATTCTTCCTGATCTGGTCATACCTGGGATGGGTAGCGGCCCAGATGCTCGCGATGGGGATCGTGTTGCACAGTGTTTTTCCGGAGATAAGTCGTGAACAGGGTATACTCATCTCTTCTGCGATCGTTATCCTTTACACTTGCACCGGCGGGATGTGGGCCGTGTCCATCACTGATTTCTTTCAAACGATCGTGATCATTATTGGCCTGGTCATAACGGCTGTGATCGTAACGGATGATGTCGGTGGTGTGAGCAAGGTCCTCTCCGCAGCTCCTTCGGGCTTTTTCAACATGACTCCGCAAGAAGGTCATGGATCCTGGTCAACTTACATCGCCGCATGGATAACGTTGGGATTAGGGTCGATCCCACAGCAGGACGTCTATCAGCGTGTGATGTCCTCGAAGAATGAGCGTACCGCTGTCTGGTCGTCTATACTTGGCGGGTTCCTCTATCTTACTGTTGCATTCATCCCGCTCTATCTTGGGTTTGCTGCATTGCAGCTTATGCCTATGACGGATGATCCTCAGCTTTTGCTTACCACGCTGATCGCAGAAAAGACCGGACCTGTTATCAACATTCTATTTTTCGGCGCACTGCTTTCTGCGATCATGAGCACTGCAAGCGGGGCCATTCTTGCTCCATCTGTAATCCTCGGAGAGAACATTCTCAAACCGCTGTTTAAAGATCTGTCGGATAAAAAACTGCTACGGATCACGCGCATCTCTGTCGTGTTCATTTCGGGCATCTCGCTTATCCTTGCCTTCCAGGATAAGGGCATTTATGAACTGGTGCGCGTTGCCTCCGAAATAAGTCTTGTCTCACTTTTTGTACCCCTATGCGCGGGTTTATTCTTCAAAAGCAAACATGAACTTGCTGCGCTAAGCTCGATGATACTTGGAGCGGCGGTTTGGGGAATTTGCGGTTACCTGGAAACCTCGCTTGAGCCGATCTTCTGGGGAACCGGCGCCAGTCTTGCCGGCTACCTCCTGTTCCTGCCTTTCAAGAAAAGCTGATCCTTATTCGGGCACGATAACCCTGTCCTTCCCGTCGAAATACGGAGCCTGAATGGAGAGCGCTTTTACCGGTTTTTTGGAGGTTACCCGAAGAGAATGTATTGTTCCGGGAGGTATATATATAATAGAGCCTTTCTTCACCTGAACCGTGTTCGATCCCAGTTTCATTTCGCCTGTCCCTTCAAGGATGAGTACGTGTTCAGCATGGGTAAGGTGTTTATGCGGCTTCACCTCCTTCTTTATATATATAATGAAGCTGCTCGCAAGCGAGTCGTGGTATAGGGTACGGAGGTAGATATTTTCATATTCTGCGAGGGGCCTGACTGTGTCAAGCTGTTGAAGATCCTGGGCCTGATTTGAGGTGTAAAGGCCTGTCATGACTGCAATTAGTACTAAGAACTTCTTCATAAGCCGGCTTCTTTGGTGGATAAAACTGTTGATAAATCCGAAACAGGGTTCGTTTGTTGCTGAAAATATCGGAATACTTTCATCGTTATCAATTTCAAACCTGTCATCATAAAAATGAGCGTTCTAAGAAAAGTTCAGGTTGCATCCCAGAAGTTTGAAAAGTGGTTCGACAAACACATGGGCTGGTTCTTTACCAACGGGTATAAGTCCGTTGTTACGGGGAGGCAAAAGTAGCCTCACAACCTGATACAAACATTCTTCGGTTCTGTAAAGAAGCGTAATGTTTCGAAACCTCCTTCACGCCCAACCCCGCTGCTTTTTACTCCGCCGAATGGAGTTCTCAGATCCCTCAATAACCAGCAATTGATCCAGACAATGCCCGTATGAAGTTTTGCTGCCACGCGGTGAGCTCGACTTAGATCCTGTGTCCAAACTGTTGACGCGAGACCGTACTTTGTACTGTTCGCCCATTGCAGGACCTCCTCCTCTGTATCAAATGGCATGAGCGTTACAACCGGTCCGAAGATCTCATCCTGGTTTGTCCTGCAATCCGGTTTGAGGCCTTCAATAATGGTGGGTTCAATGTACCAGCCATTTTTCAGCGGTCCCTCGAGCGTTAGTCTTTTCCCGCCGCATATTATCTTTCCGCCTTCTTTCTTAGAGAGTTCAATGTACGATAGTACTTTCTCCATGTGCGACTTCGCCACCATGGCACCCATTGCTGAGCTTTCATCCATCGGATCCCCTGTGATGAGTTTTCCTGTCCTTGCAACGAACTCATCCCTGAACTTTTCATAAATGGGTCGCTCAATGAAGATCCTGGAACCGCATAAACAGATCTGGCCCTGGTTTGAAAAAGAGGAGTGAATGCTTGTTTTCAAGGCGTTCTCCATATCGCAATCTGCAAAAATGATGTTGGGATTCTTGCCGCCCAGCTCCAGCGAAAGCTTTTTGAACATCGGCGCTGCAATACGCGCGATCTCCTCCCCGGTTTTAGTCCCTCCGGTAAAGGAGATGAGAGAAATGTCAGGGTGAGAAACGATCGCGCTTCCGGCCTTTGCGCCAAGTCCATGTACGATATTCAACACACCCGCCGGGAGTCCTGCTTCTATACAAAGTTTCGAAAGCAGGAAGGCAGTCATAGGGGTTACCTCCGATGGTTTCGCAACTACCGTACAACCTGCCGCAATGGCAGGAGCGATCTTCCATGTAAAGAGGTACAAGGGAAGGTTCCAGGGTGATATGCATCCGGCAACACCTGCTGCCTGACGCAAGGTATAATTGATCGCTTTGTCTTCCATTGCATGTGATTCGGAAGCAAAGTGTTCAATAGCTGTTGCATAAAAATGAAAATTGCTTGCAGCGCGCGGGATGTCAACCGCTCTTGCAAGCTTCAGCGTTTTTCCGTTATCAATTGATTCAGCGCGTGCGAGCGTCTCCAGATCCCGTTCAATAAGCTCCGCGATCTTCAGCATCAGGCGGGCGCGCGTTTCTTTAGGTGTAAGGGACCAGGAAGGAAATGCGGCTTGAGCAGCCTTTACCGCCAGATCAACATCCGTCTTATCGGAATCAGGGATAAGTGAATAGACTTCGCCCTTTGAGGGGTCATGATTATCCAGGTATTTCCCTCCTGCAGGTTCAATAAGTTTGCCGTTGATGTAATTCTGGATCTTTATCATATCATTATTTTTTTTCAATCCAGTCGCCATACTCCCGGATCAATTCAATCAATTCATCCACTGCATGCGCTGCATCAATATTTTTACGGATCACTTCTTTCCCTTTATAAAGTGTGATCTTTCCGGGTCCTGTTCCAACATACCCGTAATCAGCGTCTGCCATTTCACCCGGGCCGTTCACAATACAACCCATGATCCCGATTTTAACGCCTTTCAGATGAGAGGTGCGTTCCCGGATCCTGGCCGTTGTCTCCTGAAGATCGAACAGAGTCCTTCCGCAAGAGGGACAGGAAATATACTCTGTTTTGGAGATCCTTGTTCTTGTGGCTTGTAAAATTCCGAAGGCTGCGCTGTTTGTGTTCTTCACCAGTTCGTGCATTGTAAGAAAGGTCTCGTTCCAGCCAAGGCATAACCCATCGCCGAGGCCGTCCAATAACAAGGAACCGCACTCTGCCGAAAAATGAATAACAGTTTCCTCCATATTCCTGAAAGGGCTGTCGCAGATCAATACCACAGGATTGTTGTTACCCGACTGCATCATCTCAATGAACATTCTTCGTACAGCCGGCATGGGGAGTTCGTTCAATGAACTCAGGCATATCACTGCCGTGGGGTCCGCTTTTACGCGCTGCAGGAAACCTGTGTGCCCCAGGTTGTCGCCTGCGTTATAGCAATCCAGCATGATGAAATTCATCAGACCGGATCTGTCCGCGGCTTCAGGATAATCCATAGCTGTAAAAATTGGAAAATACTTCGTTTTATCCTTTGCTTTTTTCCATTCATCAGGCCAGGTGATCACACGGAGGGTTCCCGGCAGTTCAAAATCAAGTATTGAATTCACAAATATATAATCCGGCGCCTGTTCATCGATGTTCCATTTATCCGTTACAGCATCATAATGATACCCGATACTTGCAAGAGTAGCTGCATCAATCGGGTCAGATTTACTGAGATCAGCGATCACAACCGGGACGTTCTTGCCACCAATGTTCACAACGGCTTTGCTTGCCCGCCTGGAGTAAGTAAAAGGATCATAGGAAAGTTTCTGAACGTCAGGAACGGGATGACCTGTTCTTCGGTTTGCATAACGCGCAACGATCTGTTTTGCAACAGGGATCTCCGCTTCCGGTTCTTCAGTTAAGGAGACGCGTATGGTATCGCCCAAACCATCCTCAAGCAATGCGCCGATACCAACCGCAGATTTGATCCTTCCGTCCTCTCCGTCACCTGCTTCCGTAACCCCGAGATGAAGCGGATAGTTCATTCCCAATTCTTTCATACGCTGCACCAGCAAGCGATAAGCATGAACCATCACCTGCGGATTACTGGATTTCATAGATACGACAAGTTCATAGAAAGAGTGTGATTCACAAATGCGGATGAATTCAAGCGCTGATTCCACCATTCCAACAGGTGAATCTCCGTATCGGCTCATGATACGGTCGCTCAGAGATCCGTGGTTTGTGCCGATACGCATCGCGGTGCCATGTTCTTTGCAGATCTTTACAAGCGGGGTGAACCTTTCATGTATCCGTTCCAATTCCTGGTCATAAGAAGCATCGGTGTATTCGATCTGTTGAAATTTTTTCTTATCCGCATAGTTGCCCGGATTCACTCGAACCTTTTCTACGATCCTTGCTGCGATCTCGGCGGCATTGGGTGTGAAATGAATATCCGCCACAAGCGGAACAACATATCCTTTTTTTCCTAAATCGTTTTTGATGTTCTGGAGATTCTTTGCTTCATGGATACTTGGCGCGGTGATGCGTACCAATTCACATCCGGCATTTATCATTCGGATACATTGCTCCACCGTGGCTTTCGTATCCATGGTGTTGGTAGTGGTCATGGATTGGAGGCGAACAGGGTTGGATCCTCCAATGGAAATGTTGCCAACTTTCACAGAACGTGTGACGAATCGGGAGTAATCCGTTATACTATTACAATAGAGCATAGCGATTTGCGGATCACAAAGTTAGGTATTGTCAGAGATGAATTGATGTTCATAAAACCGTTGATAAAAGCGATCCGGACCCGAAAACCCAATAAAATCAAGGGTTTCCCGTTATTATCGTTATACAACGCATTGATTCATAAGGGCAATTAATTTCAATTTCCCCGCAACTTTGGCCCGTTGATTGCGTCTAATAGATATACGGCATCTGTTGAGACAGGGTATAGGTCATACAGGCTCATGTATGATCAAAGAACCAGAGGAAATATGAAAGGAAGGTCCTTTCATACGAATAGGTTAATACTAAAATCAACAGCATGAAAACAACAAAAAGCAAAGGGATGATTCCCGCAGTGATCCTGCCACTGTTGCTTCTTACAATGAATGCCGCCGCAGGAACGGAACAACCCGCTGAATTTCTCGGATTTACCTGGTATGACGTCCAGTACATGGCGCTTATTGGTCTTGGAGTTGCCGCCATTGCATTCCTGGCATTCTTTACCTCCAGGGACAAACAAGGTAAAAAGCCGGGTATGCAGGGACCGATGGTGCGTAAACACCATCATCAACATCACAGGGTTCACAGGATCCGCAGATAATTTTTCCAATGGCCCGCACGTATCGCGCCTGCCCCGCGATACGATGGGTCTTACTTGGTCTTCTGACCTTTCTTGTACTTTTCCTTACGCAGAAGTTTCCCCTTTTCGTCGTAGAATTCCCAGGTACCATCCTTTACACTCAGCCATGATCCGCCTTCAAGCTGTCGGACCTTCAAATACTTTCCTTTGATGCGGATGCGCACGCCGTCATCAAGGTATTCTATAAAAGAACCATGTAATTTTCCTTCCGAATAATGCTCCACTTTCCACTTCGCGCCGTAGAGATAATAGAATTCCCATTTCCCGTCCTTTGCCCCGTCTTTAAAGTTGCCTTCGTATTCTTTGGTGCCGCTATTGAGCCAGGAAACCCAATGCCCGTCCTCTTCTCCTTTCGAGTAACTTCCCTCTTTCCAGTTCTTGCCGTTATCAAACCAATACATCCATTTCCCCTGTTTCACGCTATCACTATAATACCCGTCGTAGCTTTTTACTCCGTTCATATGAAACCCGGTCCAGTGACCGTCCATCGCGCCAAGTTTGAAAGTTCCTTCATCCTTTAACTGTCCGGTCTCATACCAAGCTTGCCATATTCCGTTCTCCTGGTTCATCACATAACTTCCTTTTTGCGCCATTTGTCCTCCGGGATACCAGAACGACCAATCCCCGTGCCGCCTGTTATTCTTGTGATATCCTTTCTTCCACTCTTGTCCGTTTTCATACCAGAATTGCCATAATGAATCCTGGTTATCGTTCTTATACCATCCTTCTGATTCTTTTTTGCCATTGAAGTACCAATATGTCCAGTGTCCGATTCGGATCTCAGAATCAAAGTTGCCCGTCATTTCAAGTCCGCCTTTCTCGTAATACCACTTCCAGGACCCGTTCTTTTTTTCATCCTTAAATTCTCCTTCACTTTTTACTTTTCCATCTATGAAATAATTGATGCATTTTCCGTTCTTCTTACCCTTGAGATAAGTGATCTGGTGTTCCTTTCTCCCGTCGGCATCATATAATGTCCAGGCTCCGTCCTGCTTACCTCCTGCCATGGATCCTTCTCCTTTCAGTTTACCGGACTCATAAAAAGTTTTGTATGTGCCGGTACCATCCTTTAGCAATTGTTTGCCATCTTCCGAATAATATGCCATGACAAGATTCTCGTCCCCGACGAATTCAAATTCCTCCCTTGGTTTACCATTCTTATACCAGAACTTCCATTTTCCGGTTTGTTTATCCTTTTCATAGTTACCTTCTACCTGCGTCTTCCCATCCTCGAACCATGCTGTATATGAACCTGTTTTGTAATTATTTGAAAAAGTGCCTTCGTTTTCCTTATTTCCATTCTCATAATAATAGATCCACTTCCCCTCCTTTACGCTTTGCCAGTAATATGCAAACTGCTTTGCCTTGAAATTCTCAATCGTATGTACCTTTCCATTCTCCCACCATCCCGTCCATGTACTATCCTCTGCTCCGCTCTTATAGAAAGATTCCTGGACTTTTTGTCCCGAAGCATACCAGAACGTGAATCGTCCGTGTTTTTTACCCAGCTGATAAATTTCCTCTGTTTTGGGTTTACCATTCTCGTAATAACTCTTCCATATACCCTGTTCGAATCCATCATCGTATTCTCCGGTCCTGGCAATATTGCCGTTCTTATGCCATAATGCGTATTTACCATGGTGAACTCCGTTCCTGTAGTTTGTTTCCGATCTCTTCTTTGTTTCTTCTTTATCCCAATATATTATCTGAGGTTGTGAATACCCGTATATGGAAATTATGACAGAGATGAGAAGGAGTTTTTGCATGGCTTTAATTAATAATTCAAAGCTATTAAATCAAGGCAAATAAAGGGAAGGTGCCGTGCCCGACTTATTAACGAGCCGTGTTAGGATTCAACGTATATCGAGCACAGCGTGGGTTGTGTGCTTTTTGTGTGGTTGAATGGAAACTCCGAGGAAGGAGTACTGCTTGGAAAGCAAGGCCTTCCTGTGACCCAGGGAAGGAATACCCTCATCGATCAGTAACTGCAGTACGATCCCGATAGCAGTATCTTCTCCATACGAGCAGCATTCCGCGGTATAGCCTTCTTTGCATTTCTTCCTGTTATGCCCGATGACACCTGCTTTGCCCCCTTCCTTCGCCCAACACAATGCAAGGTCGAACATAGAACGGTCAGGCTTCAGAACGGGGACAGGCTTCATACTATGGAGTGTTTTATACAAAGAAGTATGATAGGCGGATTTCTTATAGGAGTCCTTGATGTATTTCTCTGCAAATTCCTTAGGGAATAAACGAGCAAGGTTGATATAGAAAAATACTTCTTTTTCCGGCGTTGCATGAAATTCCGAAGCAGAGGCAGTTCTTGCGGCTTCGTACTTCTTGTCAGCCCATTCCTCCTGCATGTTGAACCCCGGGAGGAACATTACAGAAGCAAACAGTATGATCAGGTTGCGCATCATCCGAAGCTTTTTATACGTAATGTCGAGATAAGGTTACGAAAAAACTACCGCTCTTTTTTACCCGGTTCGTGTACCAGAGGGGAAGCGCTGATCGATTGGTATTCCAGTCGCTTGCGGAATACATCGATCGCAAAATACAACGCTGCGCGGAAGGATGCCTCATTTGCTTTGTTCTGTCCTGCTATATCAAACCCGGTGCCATGGTCGGGTGATGTCCTGACAATAGGGAGTCCGGCTGTAAAATTCACTCCTTCAGAGAAGGAGAGCGCCTTAAACGGGGCGAGTCCCTGATCGTGGTACATGGCAAGTACCCCATCGAAAGAAGAATATGCTCCGTTCCCGAAAAAACCATCAGCGGCATACGTTCCGTAGATGTTGAGGTTCATCTCCTTCGCCTTATTGATGGCGGGGATGATTATATCAAGTTCTTCACGTCCAATGGTCCCGCCATCGCCCGAATGAGGGTTTAATCCCAATACGGCGATCTTTGGTCTTCGAATACCAAAATCCCGGATGAGCGAACTGTTCATCAACAGGATCTTCGCAAATACACTATCGATCGTGATCCCGGTGGCGATCTCCGATACCGGTACATGGTCGGTGACAAGGCCTACCTTCATATTGGGAGCGCATAACATCATAAGGGACTCGGATGCACTGAACTTATTCTGCAAGTAAGTTGTATGTCCGGTAAACGGAAACTGTGCAGACTGGATCGTATGCTTGTTGATGGGCGCGGTAAGAAGTACATCTGCCTTTCCCTGAAGCATGGCATTGCAGGCGCCTTCGAGGGACAGCAACGCGTACTTCCCGCCGTTGTCTGAAGGCTTGCCGAATTCAACAGGCACGTCCTCCTCGTAAACGTTGACAACATTGAGCTTTCTCGGGTTCGCCTGATCCGCATCACGGGCAGGAGCAAACTGATACTCTTCACTATTTAAACTTTTGCGATGCTGGCTTGCCGTTTTGCTGCTTCCATACACGACCGCTGAACACAGGTCGAAAATGGAAGGGTCGGCAAAGGTTTTGAGAATGACTTCCCAACCAATACCGTTGATATCACCCTGTGATATCGCAACACGAACTTTCAGATCACTCATACGTATGAATTCAAAGGGTAAAAGTACGCAATTAGCTGAAGGATTAATTATCGATCCATCCTACTACTGCAGCAACATCCATCACATCTATCTCCCTCCATTTTGCCGATTTGCTCTCCCAGATACTAACGCTTTGAGGATAGCGTTCTCCGTTGATGACAATATCATAATGAACTGCAAGCATGCCCGGGGTGGTTTTTGCTTTTCGATGATCACAAAAATATTTTCCGACCTCCTTCTCGTTATGGTAAAGAGACCGTCCTACCTCCGGTTTCTCCGCAAGCCCGGCGCTGAAACCATTCCCAAGGTCTTCAACGCTCAGCGGTGTGAGTTTCTTTTTCTTCAGATCAACTTCAAAATTGCCCTTTCCGCAAACATAAACGAGCGCTCCCATCGCATCCCGGTAGAAGTACGAATTATATGGCAGGGAAGCCGGGTTGTCGATCTCTCCCAACGATTCCTTTATTTTTGTTTCCGTATAAACCCTGTACATGGTACATACATTCCTGGTCTGATTATAATGCGGGAAAACAAAGGATGTATTGTCTACCCAGATCATGGGGACCTTGACCGCTTTTTCTTTTCTTGCTGAGGCATCTTCCCCGTAACCTGCGTCGTTCACCAGCATGATCTTGTTGGCGTTAGGCGGATAGTACCAGATCTTGAATAGTCTGCCCGACTGATCCACTTCAATGTCTTTTTCAGGAAGGGCTTTGTAAAGAAGGTTATGGATCTCATTGTAGGTCCCGTCCTTCAGATTCAAATAGCTGTAGTATTTTCCTTTAAAGATGTCATTGGTGTAAAAAACAATACTATCGCCGCTTGTCTTTACGAATTGATCCTTTTGATCAAGCAGCACTTTCTTTTCCTGTACATCTATAACATTTCCGATGCCGGTGATCACGTAACGGTTACGATATAACTTCGACTGACCGAGATCGAACCGGATATAAATTCCCGTGGCCCCTTCCCTCTTACCTGCCACAGAGACGATCTTCTCTTTTGAGTTAAAAACGCCATCGGTAAAATGATACGCATAAAGATGCTGAAGACTATTGGTTGCGACCTTCAGATCATATTCTGCTACTAATAACGTTTTCTTCACTCCTGCTTCCCTGAAGGAAGGGAGCAGAGTGAGTGTGCATGCCAGGAAAAGGATGTGTGCGGTCCTTATCATTGCCCGGGGATTTATCTTCTTTTCAGAAAATCGAACAAAAGTCTTACTCCAACTCCTGTGCCACCTTTCCCGCGCCAGGTATCGGGAGCTGTCAGGAATGCGGGTCCGGCGATATCGAAATGCATATAAGGATAATTGGTAAAGCGGGTGAGGAACTTACCGGCGGTGATAGAGCCGCCCTCCGGCCCGCCGATGTTCTTCATTCCGGCAATATCCGATTTAAGCAGATCATCGTATTCATCCCAAAAAGGAAACTCTGCCAGTCGCTCATGTACATTATTCCCGGAATCCTTTAATTTATTTTTGATCGATTCAGAAGCGGTTCCCATGCACACGATGCCGAAAGTACCAACAGCAGCCTTCGCCGCGCCGGTCAATGTTGAAAATTCTAACACAAGCTCAGGATCGAATCGCTTTGCATAATGCAGGGCATCCGCCAGGATCATGCGCCCTTCGGCATCCGCATTAAGCATCTCAACGGTCAGGCCGCTCATCATGGTGATCACATCTCCGGGAACGTAAGCATTTCCGCCCGGACGGTTATCCGTTGCGGGCACAAGCGCTATCACATGTACGGGAAGTTTAGCTTTAGCGATTGCGAACATGGCGCATGCCACGGCTGCAGATCCTGCCATGTCGCACTTCATCATATCCATGCTGTTTGGTGTAGGTTTGAGGCTGAGTCCGCCTGTATCATACACCACGCCTTTTCCGACAAGGATAATTGGTTTTTTATTTTTTGCGCGACGCGGCTTGTATTGCATCACAGTAAAAGTAGGAGGATCAACGCTGCCCTTGTTCACGGAGATCAGTCCGCCCATTTTCAAGGACTCGATCTTTGCCTTATTGAAGACCTCAACGCTGAATCCCGCTTCTTTACCCAATTTCTGGAATTCTTTTGCTATCTGAACCGCGTTCAAAAAACTTACCGGTTCATTCACGAGTGTACGCGCGCGACAAGTGGCATCCGATACGATCTGAAGCTGATCAAGGTCTTTTGTATTTATTTTGGTGCAAAGTATATTGATCTGAGAAAGCGTGTTCCTCTCTTTTGCAGCATCCTCTCTGTAACGAAGGAACTGGTATCCTCCAAGCAACATACCTTCGACAAATGCGAGCATTGCCTCTTTGTTACCGTTACCGTCCGCAACGGTTACAGACGATAACTTATTACTATTAAACCCTGATGCAAGCATGGCGCCGGACTTACGCGCAGCTTCGTTCAATTTGTGCTTATTGCTTCCGCCGGCAAGCGGTTGATATACCAGCACTGTTCCCGCTTTGTCAATGACCACCGGCAATTCCGGGATCAGAGCAGACTTCCTTTTGCAATGAGCCGCTTCTTCGGCTGAGAACCCGAATTTCGTCAGACTCGTTTTTGCATTGCCCAGGACGATGATATTGTCCTTTTTACCTATGCTTGAAACTTTCCTGGTTGCCGTCATAAGTTCGTATCTTTGAGGGAAGTAAATGTAGTAAAATCGGGGAAATGAATTCAGAGGATTTACTTGGCAGAGCCCTTGATTCTCAGCACTTAAGCATAGAAGAAGGCGTTTTTTTGTTCGAAAAAGCTTCGCTTGCCGCGCTGATGTATACGGCGAATGAAATGCGCAAGCAGCGCAAGCCGGACGGGAAGGTTACCTGGCAGATCGACCGGAACGTTAATACCACCAATGTTTGTACGGCGAATTGTAAATTTTGCAATTTCTATCGTATTCCCGGACATGCTGATGCCTATATCACGGATATTCCAACCTATAAGAGAAAGATCGAAGAAACATTTCGATTCGGAGGAGATCAGTTGCTTCTGCAGGGCGGACATCATCCGGAATTGGGATTGAAGTTTTATACAGATCTTTTTCGGGAGCTTAAATCCCTTTACCCTAAGCTGAAGCTGCATTCCCTGGGTCCGCCTGAAGTTGCGCATATCTGTAAGCTTGAAAAGAAATCACATACAGAGGTGCTGAAAGCGCTTAAAGAGGCCGGGCTCGATTCGCTTCCGGGAGCCGGAGCGGAAATACTGAACGACAGGGTAAGAAGACTGATCTCAAAGGGAAAATGTTCAGGGCAGGAATGGCTTGCCATCATGAAAGCTGCGCATCAGCTCAACATTACCACCTCAGCAACGATGATGTTCGGACATATCGAAACACACTATGAGCGTTTCGAGCACCTTGCCTGGATAAGGGAAGTTCAGTCGCAAAAACCTGCCAATGCCAAGGGCTTTCTTGCTTTTATTCCCTGGCCATTCCAGGATGACGGTACCTTATTGAAGAGACATAAAGGGATCAAGAACAATGTCAGCGCAGATGAATATATCCGAATGATCGCGCTCAGCCGCATCATGCTGCCAAATATTCTCAATATACAAGCAAGCTGGCTCACAGTTGGAAAACAAGTCGCGCAGATGTGCTTATATGCCGGAGCGAACGATTTCGGGAGCATCATGTTAGAAGAGAATGTCGTTTCTGCTGCAGGAGCGCCTCACCGATTCACTTATAAGAGCATCCAGGAGGCCATTCGCGAAGCCGGATTTGACCCACAATTAAGAAACCAGCAATACGAATTCAGGGAAGTTCCGGTGGATATTGAAGAGCAAGTAGTAAATTATTGAGCATTGAAGCAATCACGGCACAACGGCTCATAGTGCGTTTTCTCGCCCAGCAGCACCAATTCCTCTCCATCCGCTATCCTGTGTGAATGGTTGGCAAGCGCTCCGCATCGAATGCAGATAGCATGTACTTTGGTCACATATTCAGCAGAGGCAAGCAGTCCGGGAACCGGACCGAATGGTTTTCCGAGGTAGTCCATATCGAGGCCTGCAACCACTACTCTCAAACCCGAAGCTGCAAGATCGTTACAAACGCTTACCAGCTCATCTCCGAAAAACTGCGCTTCATCGATCCCCACCACTGCCACGTCCATTTTTGAAACGAGCGTACGTATCTCATTCGCATTCTTAACAGGAGTGCTATGCAACTCGTTCGCATCGTGTGAAACCACCTTTTCTCTGCTGAAACGCTTGTCGATCTCCGGCTTAAATATTTCAACGCCCAGCTTGGCTATCCTGGCGCGCTTAAGCCTTCGGATCAACTCCTCTGTCTTTCCGGAAAACATAGATCCGCAGATGACCTCAATCCAGCCTCTTCGCCTGTTATTATACGGGGGTTGTTCGAGAAACATTTCTTAATTTTAGAACGGTAACAAAGCTACTAAAAGAGCCGGAAACGGGTTCAACGGATGAAACTGGAATCACTTAAAAAGGAGATCGAATCCTTGTTGGAAGACCTGCATCGGCTCAACGGTAACAAGGAATTGTTTCGGGAACCGAACATACAGGATGTCCAGTTATTCAGAAAAAAGATCAATGACCTGGCTGCGAAACTTACCGTGCTTGAGTTCCTTATGCTTGATCCTCCTGAAATAATTCCGGAACCTGTTGCGGCACAACCCAGTGCCAGGAAACAACCTGTTCTGCCTGCATCCAATTCAAAGACAGACCTTAAAAGCATGATCGGACTGAATGACAGGTTCAGGTTTGTGAATGAATTATTCGGCGGAAGCCCGGACGAATTCAATGCCGCCCTGAACCAGCTTAATACCATGGAATCTTACAGTGAAGCAGAAGATTACCTTGATCGTCTTGGCAGTGTCTACAACTGGAAAGAGGCCAACCATGCCCTGGATGATCTTATCCTGATCATTAAACAGAAATTATCCTGAACGCTTTATGACCGGCCGCTATTTGTGGGTGTATTTGATCCTGCTCTTAGGAAGCTTCCGTTTATTCTCCCAGGAAAAGCAAACCGACAGCATCACTCCATTTGCAAGGATAATTGTAGATACGCTTGCTTCACCCTATATGCACGGGCGGGGATATTATAAAAATGGTGATAAGCTGGCAGCGCAATACATCGGAACGCAATTCTCGGGCATGCGGATCGACTGGAAATACCAGGATCTACCGTTCGCGATCAATACATTTCCGAAGAAATTATCCGTGACACTGGACGGAGTGGCTCTTGAGTGCGGAAAGGATTTCATTGCTGATGCGAGTACACGTTCTGTAAAAGGAAAGTTCTTACTGGTTTGGGTCGATAGCAGCGTAGCTGTTACGCTCTCCTCCTCTAAAACATTCCTTGCGAGTGATTTTGAAGGCAAGGCCCTTGTGATCGAACATGAAAATATCTTCTCAAAGGAGATCAAGGACAGGCTTCTTTCACTTGCGCGTATTGTAAAATCTTCCCTGATTATTTTTGCGGATACAAAATTGACCCATTCAGTATCACCTGAGCTTGATCCATATCCTCTTATTCACATTCAGAAAGAGAAGATCAGCAGAAAGAATTCATACATCAGCGTTAATATCCGCTCGAAACTCGTTAATAATTACTCCGTCCGAAATGTGATCGCGGTTGTGCCGGGAATGTTCAAAGATTCCTTTCTTGTCTACTCGGCTCATTATGATCACCTTGGTCGTATGGGACCGGAAGTTTATTTTCCGGGGGCCAACGATAACGCGAGCGGAATCGCAATGTTGCTTGCTATGGCGCGTCATTATACAAAGGTTGAGAACAGGCCCAAGTATTCAATGGTCTTCATTGCTTTCGGCGGAGAAGAAATAGGGCTTGTTGGTTCGAGATATTATGTACAAAATCCTACTGTACCTCTTAACAAGATCCGTTTCCTTGTGAACCTTGATATCCTTGGTACAGGTGAGGATGGGATCACGGTGGTGAATGCAACGCAACATGACCGGGAATTCAAGCAATTACAAAAACTCAATGCGCAAGGCGACTATCTTTCACAGGTCAAATCCCGTGGTAAAGCCGCAAATTCAGATCATTATTGGTTTTCCGAAAGGGGAGTTCCTTCTTTTTTTATTTACACGATGGGAGGCATCAAAGCATATCACGATGTATATGATAAAAGGGAGACACTCCCGTTGACAAAATTCAACGATCTTTTTAAATTGCTTCTCGATTTTAACGCTTCATTCGGATTGTAAACCAGGAGATGAAACTCTACATAATACCCACACCGATCGGCAACCTGGAAGATATCACCTTACGGGCGATCCGGATCCTGAAGGAAGTGGATGCTGTCCTGGCAGAAGATACCCGTGTCAGCGGACGGTTGCTTCAGCATCTGGGTATAGAGAAACCTATTCATTCCTTTCACGCCTTTAATGAACATAAAAGCGTTGCAGGCATCCTGGAGCGATTGAAACGAGGGGAAACATTAGGACTGATCAGTGATGCCGGAACTCCGGGGATCTCCGATCCGGCTTTCCTGCTTGTACGGGAATGCATTCGTGCCGGCATAAACGTAGAATGTCTGCCCGGACCCGTTGCTTTGATCCCTGCCCTCATACAAAGCGGATTACCCTGCGATCGTTTTGTGTTCATGGGGTTTCTTCCGCCGAAAAAAGGCCGAAAAACTTCACTTGAGAAACTCAAAGTTGAGGAAAGAACAATGGTGTTCTATGAATCGCCTCACAGGTTACTCAAGGCGCTGGATGAATTCATAGTAACTTTCGGAACGGATCGGCCGGCCTTTGTTTGCAGGGAGCTGACAAAAATGCACGAAGAGAATGCGCGGGGAAGTCTTGATGAATTGAAAAAACATTTCGAAACGAAGACGATAAAAGGCGAGATCGTTATTGTCGTTCAAGGTTCGGGTAAAAAGACCAAAAATGAAGAAGAAGAGTAAGACCGGAGTCGCACCGGGCACACTTATATACAGAGGCAAGGAGCACGCGAAAGACAAGCCTGTGCGAATCACGCTCATGCAGTACGATGAGGATACCGTGCTCGAAAAGGAGTTTACGGATGTATCAGCGTGCCTGGATGTGATGAAGGACGGCAAAGTGAAGTGGATCAATGTTGACGGGATCCACAGATCCGAAATAATTGAAAAAGTCGGAGAGCATTTTAAGATCCATCCTCTTACGATGGAAGATATTGTCAATACGGATCAGCGTCCCAAGTTTGAGGATTACGAAACGTATCTCCTGGCTGTCCTGAAAATGGTGCATTATGATACAAAACTGCATTCCGAGCAACTTGCCATTCTGCTCTTCGACCAGTGCGTGATCTCATTCCAGGAAGCAGACGGAGGGGATGCATTTGACTTTGTCAGGCAGCGAATCCGGCAGGGAAAAGGAAAGATACGCAAGGAGAGCGCCGACTATCTCGCCTACTCGCTTTTGGATGCTGTTGTGGACACCTATTTCAATATCCTGGAAAAGATCGGCGATCAGATCGAGACGCTTGAGGAACACCTGATCAGGAATCCAAAGCGTACCGCACTGCATCAACTCTATATATTAAAAAGAGAGATGATCTATCTCCGGAAAGCCGTTTGGCCTATGCGCGAGCTGCTTAATAATATCGAACGCTCGGAGAGTCCGCTCATTAAGAAATCAACTGACCTTTATGTGCGGGACTTATACGACCATACCATTCGAGTTATAGATACTGTAGAAACGTACAGGGACCTTTTGTCGGGCATGATGGACATTTATCTGTCAAGTGTCAGCAATAAGATGAATGAAGTGATGAAAGTTCTTACCATCATTTCCACCATTTTTATCCCCGTTACATTCATCGCAGGGGTGTATGGGATGAACTTTAAATTCATGCCGGAGATCTATTCTCCATACGGATATTGGATCACATGGGGAGTTATGCTCACGATCATGATCTCCTTGCTCATTTATTTCCGTGTGAAGAAATGGCTGTGAAATGAAAGCATTCTTTCTCGTCAAATACGGCTCTGCATCAAACGCATTTCAATTGCGAGAAGTGAGTACTCCTGTTCCACAAGAGAATGAAGTGCTTGTTAAAGTTGCTGCTTTCGGATTGAATTTTACTGATGTCATGTCAAGGAAAGGAATGTATAAGGATGCTCCTCCCCTTCCTTTTATTCCCGGATATGAAGTTTCGGGAATAGTAGAGTCCTGCGGTGCGAATGTCAAAGGCTGTACAAAAGGTCAAAAAGTACTTGCATTCACACGTTTTGGAGGATACGCTGAATTCGTGTGTTCCGATCATCGCGCTGTGGTACCGGTACCGGAAAACTGGGATCATGCAACAGTTACTGCATTCGGAACCCAGTATTGCACAGCTTATTATGCAGCTATTATTGCCGCTAACATTCGCGAGGCAGAACGTGTCCTTATCAACTCTGCAGCAGGTGGTGTAGGTACTGCTCTTGTTCAACTTGCTGAATGGAAAAAGGCGGAGATCATCGGAACATGCGGATCTGACAATAAACTTGAACGCCTGAGATCTTTAGGTGTGGATCATCCGCTGAATTACAATTCTCCGAATTTTGATGATTCGCTTAATAAGGTTGCCGGTAAAGAAGGTTTTGATATTGTCTTTGATTCCGTCGGTGGGAAGCTGTTCAGAAAATGTTTCCGGCAGCTTGCTCCTACCGGCCGTATTGTAGGCTATGGCGCTGCCTCCCGGACAGGCAAAGGTTTGTTCCAAACGCTTAAACTCGTATTGGGTTTCGGATTCATGCATCCTGCCATTCTGCTCATGCAATCCAGGTCTGTGATCGGAGTGAATATGCTGCGGGTTGCCGAAAGAAAACCTGCTCTGTTGCAGACTTGCCTGCAAGAGGTCATTGAGCTTGGAAAAAAGGGCATCCTGGTTCCGGTTAACGGAGGAACGTTTCCGGCAGCGAAACTTGCAGAAGCGCACGAATTACTGGCTTCCGGCACAAGTATCGGAAAGCTCTGTGTGGAATTTTCTTAATTTTATAACACAATCCTATCATCATGAGATCCTTGCTTTTCACCGTACTCCTTGGCGCCTCGTTTTTCTCCTATGGGCAGAGTGGTATACCTGCTGACACGAACAAAACAGATGCTGGTGGAAATAAAACCGGTTTTTGGCTGGAACCGAACGGACTCAACAAATCCCATGGATGGTATGTGAACGGAAAGAAAGAAGGGAATTGGGTTTCGTATCATACCGGGGGAACAATTTCTTCCGTGGATTCTTATACGCTCGGAAAGAAGACCGGGTTGAGTATCGGTGTGGACGTACATGGTAAGGTTGTTCGTGAAGAATACTATACGAATGATACGCTGGACGGAGTATGCAAGCTTTACTACGATAATATGCGACTGAAGAGCGAGATATGGTATAAAAAGGGCAAGTATCATGGAACGGTCAAGCTTTGTTACATGGACGGGACCATGCAGGAATATTCATTTTATAAAGGGGGCAAGAAGGATGGAGTCTCAAAATGGTATTATTCAACCGGGCAAGTGCTTACTGAGTATAATTACAAGAATGGAGTGTTAGTTGGATTACAGAAGAATTTTTATAAATCGGGGAAGACTCAAAGTGAAGTAAATGCGGTGAATAATGATTTTGAAGGTCTCTATAAAGAGTTTTATGAAACAGGTGAATTGAAATTCAGCATTAATTATGTGAAGGGGAAAAAACAAGGACCCATGAAGGAGACAAGTCCGGACGGCAAGATCGTTTTGAAGACTTGTACCTACAAGGATAATTTTGTTCACGGATCATATAAAGAGTTCTATGAGAACGGAAAACCAAAATTTGTTGGCAAGTACATCAACGGCCAGCGAGACGGGGAATGGAAGGAATACGCAGAGGACGGGAAAGTGACGAAATCACTTTATAAACTCGATGGTAAAGTAGAGAAAGGAAAATAATCAGCTAACTACTTCTTCTCCGTTACTTTTTGCTTCAACTCAGGATTGATGAATACGCGGGTAACATCACGGTATTCCATTGCGTTGGCATCAAAACCCTTTACCCAATTCTGCACAAGCCTGTAGTTCTCCTCATAGAAGATCGGCATATAGGCAGCGTCATCCAGGGCTGTCTGATCCGCCTGGAAATACAGATCGAACCTGCGCTTATCGTCCACTTCACGCATTGCCAACGCGAAGAGTGAATCGAATTTTGGGCTGATGTACCTGACTGAGTTAACAGACGAGCGGTCCTCGAGTTTCGGCGGGACATGGTTTCCGTAAAGGATCGTGAGGAATGTTTCCGGATCCGGGTAGTCAGCGATCCATCCTGTCCTCCAAAGATCTGTCTTCCCGGTTTCAAGTTTGTCCAGATGTTGCGCAAAAGGCATCATATCGATCTCAACCTTGATATTCAAAATTTCCTTTAACTGGCTTTGAATATACTGGGCTGTAAGGACGTTCCTGTCCGCACCACCGCTATTGATCTGTAATGCAACATCCGGAAACCCTTTCCCGTTCGGATATCCGGCTTCCGCCAGATATTTCCTTGCGAGATCCGGCTCGAATGTAAATCCCTTCAACTTATCGAACTCGTATCCTTTATTCTTGAAATTGTCGACCGGCGGGATCATACCGAATTTCCCCGGTATCCCTTCCCCCTTGAGAATATTGTTGATGATCTTATCACGGTCAATCGCATAATTGAACGCCAACCGGACCTTCTTATTATTAAATACTTTTCCAAGATGCTGAAATCCATAATAGGTAAGACTCATTGCGGGGGTCATCTGCAAATTGAAAGGCGTATTACCTGATTTTGCATCTGCCAATTCCGCAAGGATCTGTCCATGCATTTCCGTTGGAATGCGGAAGATCATATCAATATCTCCCTGGCGGAAAGCGAGGAATTCCTGTTTCTTTTCCTTGATGAAAGTGAATTTCACACCATCCAGGTAGGGAAGTTTATTCCCGAACTCGTCTTCCGCCCAATAGTCGGCATTACGTTCAAGTACAACAACACTTCCTTCCTCGACTGTCTTTATTTTGAACGGACCGGTACCAACACAATGAATTCTTAGGTTATCACCATACTTATCGATTGCCTCTTTCGGAAAGAGCCAGCATCCCGGCATGGTTAAAATATTGTCGAAACCGGCGAAAGGGAAATTAAGGGTGATCTGTAAAGTATGCGGATCTACAACTTTTACCCCGGAGACGCCTCCTGCAAGAGGAGCATTATTTTTTGTTGACTCAAAATAATCATTGGCTCCAACAACCCTGTCTATGAATGTGATATAGTATTGCTGGTTGTTAGGTTTGGATTCACAAAGTTTATCGAAACAATATTTAAAATCTTCCGCGGTTACAATACGACCTTTTCCGTCAGGGAAACAAGCATCATCATGAAACTTTACATTCTGACGCAGGTAGAAGGTCCATACGGTTGCATCGCCGTTCTTTTCCCATTTTTCTGCAATACCAGGAATAACTTTAAGATCTGCCTGGCTAAGTTTTACCAAACCTTCATAGATCTGGTTGGTGATACGTTGTGAGGTTACTTCTGTAACATCAAGCGGATACAGACTGCGAAAGTCCTCAACCTCGTTCATCTTAAGAACGTCACCATAAAATACGTTTCCCTTTGCTTTTGTTGTGTTAGGTCCGTCAGGATCATTGGAACAGGAGTTAACTGTAACCATGATAACGGAAAGGAAAAGAATCAGTCTGTTCATATGCTGTTAATTAGTTGAGAAACATGATAGGGCAACCGAATTGCAAACCTAATGAATTTTTCAACATTGGCAATTATTTTAACCTTGTTTTTTGGGTATTAGAGGACTGATACCCAGCAAATTAATTCCCAATTTCAACGAGTAAAGGGCAGTGATCCGAGTGCTTCGCTTCAGGCAAAATTGCGGCTCTTAGGAGTTGGTTTTGAAGTGATTCGCTAACCATGTGATAATCAATACGCCAGCCAAGGTTCTTTGCGCGTGAATTCGCACGGAAACTCCACCATGTATATTGGTGAGGCTCCCGGCAAAAGAAACGGAATGAATCAATGAACCCTCTTTTGATGAACGCATCGATCCAGGCGCGTTCCTCCGGAAGAAACCCTGACGAGTCCTTATTGGAAACCGGATTATGAATGTCAATAGCCTGATGACAAATATTATAATCGCCCGATATCACGAGTTTTTTCCTGGTTTTCTTAAGTGTGTCAATGTATTTCTGAAAATCATCCAGGAAACGATACTTAAAATTCTGTCGCTCTTCTCCCGTCGTTCCCGAAGGGAAATACGTACTCATTACCGAAATATCGCCGTAATCACAGCGAATGAACCTGCCTTCGGAATCATACGCTTTCATCCCGGATCCATATTCAACATGATCCGGTTCCTGTTTCGTAAATATAGCCACCCCGCTGTATCCCTTTTTTTCCGCAGGAAACCAATAATGTTTGTATCCCAGTTTCTCGAAAACCGAAACATCCACTACATCCGGCGTGGCTTTTATCTCCTGGAGGCAGAGCACATCCGGATCCGTGGCTTTGAGCCAATCCGCCAGGCCCTTCCCCATTGCGGAACGCAGGCCGTTTACATTATAAGAGATGATCCGCATTATCTCAACAAAATAGGGATATTTACGTTATGTAACCGTCCGGCTCTAAGAAAAAGCTCCTTGCAACGACTGCTCATTTTTATCTTATTCACTTTCAGCCTGAATCTCCCGGGCTTTTCGCAGGTTACTGTCAAGGACCGAGACACATTTATTCCGGTCCTCACAGACACCATTGTAGTGGATTCCTTAAGTCTTGTTCCGGGTTCAGTGGATCTATTTGAGCTGATCGATCTCAGGGTAAAGCATATCGATACTATTTATTACCGGATACTTTACTCTGAGTCAATGATCCTCTTCGATCTGGGGAAAATGCTGAAAGACAGCATCCGGACGGACTCCATAATAATTTCGTATCGTGTTTTTCCAATATCCTTCAGCAAAACCTGGTCGCACAAGGATCCGAAAAAGATCGCGGACGATCAGAAGCTCATTGTTAATCCCTTCGTTTATACTCCGGGAAAAGAGAAGGCGACTGATATATTCAATATGGGAGGATTGAACAAGGATGGAAGCATCTCCCGCGGAGTCTCCTTCGGCAACAACCAGGATGTGGTGGTAAATTCATCCATGAACCTCAATCTCTCCGGAAAACTTTCTGAGGATCTTGAATTGCTTATGTCGGCTACGGATGATAATATTCCCATACAAGCTGACGGCACGACGGCGCAGCTGCAGGAATTCGATAAGATATTCATCCAGGTTTCGGATAAGAGAAATAAAATAATTGCCGGAGATTTTATTCTTCAGAAACCACCGGGATATTTTATGCACTACAATAAGAAGGCGCTGGGACTGAGCTATTCGTACTTCGATAAGTATAAAAAAGAAGGGTTGGGGAATGCCCCCACCACCATCAATGCTTTTACGCTGAGCGGCGCGGTCTCAAAAGGTAAGTTTGCACGGAATATTTTCACCGGCATTGAAGGAAACCAGGGACCTTACCGGTTGAGGGGATCCGAAAATGAATTGTTCATCATTATTCTTTCGGGAACAGAAATGGTTTACATCGACGGTGAGCTGATGAAACGGGGACTGGAAAATGATTATGTGATCGATTATAATACTTCGGAGATCCTTTTTACGCCGAACCAACTCATCACCAAGGATAAGAGGATCATTGTTGAGTTCCAGTATTCCGACAAACAGTATGCCCGTTCCATTTTTCAATCCGGATATGAGTACGTTTACGATTCACCGCATCAGAGCAAAAAAACCAGGTTCTATGTGAACATGTTTGCCGAGCAGGACAGCAAGAACAAGCCGTTGCAACAAACGCTGGATGATACCAGCAAGATCATCATGGCAAGTGTGGGAGATAGCCTGCAGGATGCGTTCATTTATTCTGCGGACAGCACCGCGTTCAACAATTCCGAAGTTTTGTATGATAAGAAAGATACCATGGTAGGTTTATTCAATTACCCGGACATTTACATCTATTCTACGGATCCTAACCTTGCTCATTTTCGCATCAGCTTTTCATTTGTGGGACAGGGCAACGGGAATTATGTCCCGGTGAATACTACCGCAAACGGAAAAGTATACCAATGGATCATTCCTGATACCATCAATGGAATACTTCGGGGCAGCTATGAACCCATTGTGCTGCTTGTCACGCCCAAGAAAAAGCAGATGCTGAGCGCCGGGACGAGCATTGAATTCAATCGCTTCACAAAACTTAGTGTAGAAGGCGCCGCGAGTATCCATGACATCAACCAATTCTCAAAGCTGGACAAGAAGAATGACATCGGCTATTCAGGAAAAATGAGTTTTGAAACACCGCTGTTACGATATCTCACAAAATCAAAGGATGCGTTGCCGCACGACTTTGGCCTCAAACTGGGTGTTGGTTATGAATACGTACAGGAATACTTCTCCGCTATTGAGCGTTTCCGTCCGGTTGAATTTGAACGTGATTGGAACAAAGCCTCTTCAATTCAATCTGCCGATCAGCATATCATTTCAGCGTCACTCTTCACCTTTCGAGACAAGAAAACGCCGCTACTATATAAGTTCAGTACATTCCTGGAAGGAAGCGCTTATGAAGGATATCGTCATGAGTTCTCGGCCAATTTAAAAGCAAAGGGGACAACGCTGAACAGTCATGCGTCCTGGCTCACAACGCAAACAAATGTCTTTAACACTTCCTTCCTTCGGGGAAATCTTACCGCAACACAAAAGCTCGGAAAATTCCTTGCCGGCGTGAAAGGACAGGCTGAACAAAATCTTTTTACTTACGACAGTTCCGATTCGCTGCTCGGAAACAGTTATGCATTCTATGAGTGGGAAGCATTTGCGGGTGGAGCAGATACAAGCAAGATGAGATATAAAGCCTGGTATAAACAAAGAATGGACGGCGCGGTAAAGACAGGTTCCATGCGTGGGTCAACGTATGCCGACAATGTCGGAGCTTCATTCAGCGCGGGCAACGGGAAAAAACAGAAACTGGCATTTACGCTTACGTACAGGAAACTCAGGATCCTTGATACCAGTTCAACTATTCATAAACCTGACGAATCGCTTTTGGGAAGGATAGAATATGAATTTCGCGCATGGAACGGGGCTGTAATTTCTTCCACTTTCTATGAAGTGGGTTCAGGATTGGAACCTAAAAAGGAATTCTCCTTCATTGAGGTTCCTGCGGGACAAGGAGTTTATACCTGGGTAGACTACAACGGGAACAACGTAAAAGAACTGAATGAATTTGAACTAGCGGCTTTCCCTGACCAGGCAACGTACATTAAAATATATACCCCATCCCAGGAATATATCCGTGCTTACAGCAATCAATTCTCTCAAACGTTTACATTACGTCCCTCGGCGATCTGGAAAAAGAAAAAAGGGTTCAGAAAATTTCTCACAAATTTTTCGAACCAGACAACATTCCGTGGCGAGAGAAAAAGCACCGAGACCGATCTGCTGGACGCCTATAACCCCTTCCTTCAGGATCCGGAAGTTGCAACCTTACAATCCCTTAGCAGCTATTTTCGAAATACCCTTAATGTGAACCAGGGCTCCCCCCATTGGGCGCTGGATCTGTCGTGGTACGACACACGTGGAAAGATCCTCCTGAACAATGGATTTGATACGAGGACAAATATTTATTACGAAGGCAACCTGCGATGGAACATCACCAGGAAGTGGGCTTTATTCTCCATGTATAAGGACGGCTACAAGACCATTCACTCAGAGTTTTTCACCTCAAAAGACTATAACTACCATTATTACGAGGCCAAACCAAAGATCAGTTATCAACCGAACAATGTTTTCAGGATACAAGGCAGTTATTCTTTTTCAGAGAAAATAAATTCAGCAGATCTTGGGGGGCAGCGGGCGCTTGTACACAATTACGGAACAGAAATAAAATACAATACGCTCACCAAAGGAACTTTGCAGTGCAAGGCAAACTACATTTACATTGATTACGCGGGCGCGGTGAACAGTTCCGTCGCCTTTGAAATGCTGGAGGGACTTGTCCCGGGCGAGAACATTACATGGAACCTGAGTTTCCAGCGAACGCTTTCGAATAATCTGCAAATCACGATCAACTACGACGGCCGAAAACCCGCATCAGGCAAGATCATCCATACGGGTGGGGCGCAGGTGAGGGCGTTCTTCTGAAGCTTTCAGTTCCTGATAACAATGAACTTCGCTGTAAAAGAAACTGACTTTTCGTCCCGTACTTCAATGAAATATATCCCTTCTGTCAATTCGGGAATAAGGATCGAATTCCCTTTGATCATTTTCTTAAGAATAGTTCTTCCCTGCAGATCAAATACGCTGACCTCTCTCAGCTCTCCGTTGCTTTGCTTATAAAAATAAAGTGGTTCTCCGACATGTACCGGATTCGGGTGCAAAAGGAGTTGTTGACCTGCTGAAACGGAATTCACAGAAATAAGAAGTTCAATTGTGTTTAGCGTTGTGTTTGTTTGTACGGGGACGTTATAGTCGAAGTAGATATAACAAGTATTTAGAATTTGTTGCCCAGGCTGAACGCTGGATACGGGCTTCATCCGGAAAGAAACGAACCCATGGCTTGCCGGTTCATTCACATTACTGTCAGGCAGCAGAATATTGCTAAAAGTAAATTTTAAGGTTCTGCCATCCGTAACATTCAAAACAACAGGATGGCTTGATGAAACAAATTTAAATGTTGCCAGATCTAAATTGGCAGAAACTGAATCCCGGGCTACCACATCCATTGCAGTGTCATTTCCTGTATTTTGAAAATGAATGGTGTAGGTAAGTTCCTGGCTTGCGCTGATGAGACCTGTCGGTCCGCCGCCTTTTGGATCTACTATTTTGACATTCGGATCATACGGTAATTGGTTGGTGTCAGAACGATTGATATAATTATTTGCCGGCGTAAAATCCCCGGATTGAGGAAGGATCCAAAGTTGTGTGATCAAAGGCCAACCAAAGGGAGTGAGTGAGGTAACTGTGCCACAGAGATCGATGATTTGACTTTGAAGCGGCTGCAGGTTCGAAAAATTCCAGTAAAGTGTGTCCAGAATGGTAAAACTTGGAGGCGGAATTGATGCCTGGAAATTAACCGAGTCATCCATCAGCAATTTGACGGTCCCGCTCACAGGAATAGTTCCGTCATTGGTATAAATAATTGTAGGACAGAAGGAGCCCTGTGGGATTGGCCAATAAATACTCAGGCCTGCGCGGAGGTCTTGCACGTTCGGAACAAGCGTATCGCCAAAATCCCGGTTTGGAAAAACTGTTGAAAATGTTGTCGCATTGATAGAGTACGTGCCACTTGGTGATGGACAAGCGGGGAGACGATATGCATTCACCGGGTAATGAAGTACCGTATAGACTCCTGTATCAGCAGGAAGCGAATAATTTCCCGCAACGTCAGTGATCGAATAGAAAGGACCAAAATTTCCCTGAGCTTCAACGATACAATAATTGAAAAGCGGATCTAAAGGATCAACGATGCAATTCGAAATACTGTCATAGAAAACGGTTCCGGTGATACGATTTGAATGCATTCGCCCCGCGGTATCCACCTTGAAAATGCAAAAATCATCTCCGTTTGCGAGCGTATCCATCCTGTGACCCGTTATGATGTATTCACCGCTGGAAGTTTTACGGGAATCTACGTGCGTAGCCCACCATAACTCACCGGGATAGGAATGAAAGTCGCCAAAATTAAATGTAGAATCGAATCGCATCACTCCAATTCCGCTGGTAATGACAGTAAACCAATTATTTGCAGGATTATAATAGATCTTATCCATCGTATCGCCCCCACCCGTTTGTACGTTAGGCACAGAAACAATATTGCCGGCAGTATCTATGATGATCATAGGAGGGTTTGCCATGTTTTCATTGCACATCCATAAGGCAATACGATCCCCGGGAATTTCCACAAAATCTGTGATGGTACCGTACAATCCCGGAAAATACTTTGTCCAGATAATATTTCCGGATGAATTCATCTTGGTGGCCAGCGGAGAATATGTTGTAAAAGTAATTGTATCTCTCAAGGTGCCAACTGCCAGCATTCCGCCTGTAGACAGTTCATTAACTTCCAGAAAATAACCCCATTGGCTAATCGGGCAGATCGTATCTCCGAATACATTCGACAACAGAAGGTTTCCTGTAGAATCGTAAACAGCTACTGTTGCCGGAGGCGAAGGACAAGGAAATGGAGGCCCGTTAAGCGGTCTTGTTCCCGCCATTACATAGTTACCTGCCTGGTTGATAAAGAAATCGCCATAATTCCACCAATACATGAGAGGAAATGAGTCCATGGACGCAATGTTGCCAAGGCTGTCGGTTCGAAAGAAGACGGTGGGCTTTGGCACGGGTAGATTCGTAATTCCCATGATCACAAACCCGTTGTTGGTCATATCCTCTCCGATATGAAATATATGCGTATTGGGATAAAAGTTAGACCACAGGAGAACGCCATCCCAATCATATTTCAATATTTTGGAATCGCCGTACTCATACGAATGGCTATAAGCTGTAAGGTATCCGCCATCAGCCGTCTGAACCACGCCGGCTCCGTAGTCGTATCCGGTCATGCTGTTTGAGCGATCCCAACCTTGTGCGAAGATGTAATGGGGAAATGAGGTAATAAACAGCAAGAAAATGAACGCGACTGATCTCATTTCTAAAGAACCTGTTTGACTTTTATAGAAATTGCAATACCCATTGATAACGTAGATTACGAATATAAGATTATTCCTGAACTTCTGAATAAGCCTATGATTATACAAGGCATTCATACGGGCTGGGCGCAGGTGAGGGCGTTTTTCTGAGTAAACTATTCCTTAATAAATTTTCCCGCCACCATCGTTACATTACTTTGTAAGTAAACAAAATATATCCCTGGGGCAAGGTGTGAGACATCAAGAGTTATTTTGTCCGAATCAGACGTACACTTAAAAGAAAATATTGATCTTCCCGACACTTCCAGAATCTTTACGTAATCAATGTCGCTTCTATCCCACTCTAAATATAACTTCCTTTCCGTGGGGTTCGGATACAATTTACAGTGAAAGCCAAAAGCTCCCTGTTCTTCCATTGAATTCATTGAACATGTATTGTAAAAACCCTGAGAGACTGTCGGTATAGTTGTAGGAGTAGACGAGTAAACAGTATTACTTGTGGAAACTATTGTATCAGTCAGAACGAGGGAAGGTGAAAGAAGGGATGAAAAAGGGTAGTACACTGAATCTGAATAGCAATTGGGCGTACATCCGGTATCAATTTTCATCATTATGTAATGTGAAGCATTTGTGGTATCAACACCCGCCAAACTAAACAAGTAAGAACTATCATTACAAATCGTTATCGGGCCCCCAATATCAACAGTGCATTTTCCATAATTCCTCTTCATTAGAAGATTACCGTTCCTGTCGAATTTAACGATGGCTCCTGAAAAGTTGCCTCCATTTCCTATACAAGCCGGATACGCATCTTCGGTATAAGAGAGCAATATTTTTCCCTCCGGCGTCAGTTCCAAATCATGCAGCCAGGACTTCCCGGTATCTGTGAATTGTTTTAGCCAAACCACATTACCATTTTCACGAAACGCGCCAAGGATCACATCATAATACCCGTTGCCCTGGCTGGCAGTACCTGCTACAATGAGCAGAGTATCCATCTTTTTGATCTTTTCAAAACTGATATCCCCAGTAAAAGTGTATTGTAATGCTGAGATCAAATTGCCATTGAGATCAAGTCTGATAAGATATTTCGGGCCGCCCGGGTTCACCTGTCCCAAGATCCATTTATCACCATTGACAGATTCGCAGATGTCAATCAGATAAACATAGGTCCCGAGAGTAGTTGAGAAAAAATCTCTGTTCCATACCAGGTTTCCGTAAGCGTCAACTCGCGAAAGATAATAGCCACGATAGGGAGTTGCCCAAATTGAGCTATCAAAAAGCGATTCAATAAATGGGCCCCCGATGTTGTCTGGACCATCAGGTAAATAAACATTCCAGATTACATTTCCCGCGAGATTTCTTTTTTCAATAAAAAAATCATAAGAAACATTCCCGCCGGATCCGGATACCAGTAGGTTTCCATCGCGACTTGCAGCGCAACGTTTAAACATTGGCAAGCCCGAAGGACCCGGACTCCATAAAGCCTTTTGCCAGACAGGAATTCCCAGAGAGTCAAGTTTCATCAAACGAGTTTCCATCGTATAACTAGACACAATGAATACTGACCCGTCTTGCATCTGCGCATGATCGTCAATAAGCCCAAAGCCCGGGTACTCCCTTACCCAACCTGGATTTTGTGAAAGGCAGATAGTATTAAGGGCAACTGATAAAAACAAAAGCCTGAAAGAAATCATTTACTGTTAATCGGATTCAGTGGACAGACGAAGATACATCACAATCGTTGCCTTTTCTCCCTCACCCCGTTCCCCTCTCCTTAAGGGGTGACGAGCGAAGCGAGATGGGGTGAGGGAAAGGAGGCGCAGGTGAGGGCGTTTTTTTAGTAATTTCGTTCCCCTGTAATTGCCCGGGTGGCGTGCTTCGGCAAGCTCAGCATGACAGTCAGGCGCTGGTTAATTGAAATATTGAATAGAATGCCCGGGTGGCGGCCCCTCGGCTTCGCTCGGGATGACAGGTAGACGCTTTAATTATTTATTAGTTAGCAGTAAAAAGTATTGCCCGGGTGGCGGAATTGGTAGACGCGCTGGTCTCAAACACCAGTGGATTCAACTCCTTATCGGTTCGACCCCGATCCCGGGTACAAATTATTAATATTATGCAAGGAAAATTTGTATGACCATCAGTGAGGAACTTAAACAACGCAACCGGGGACTATGCGAATTGTGTAATACAGATCCTTCAATCCACCCGTATACTGTAAGCCCTAAAAGTGATGGATCCATTCAGAACCAGGTGGGCATCTGCAATACATGCCTCGCTGAAATGGATAATAAAAATTCCGTTTTTCACTGGCGTTGCCTTGAGGGAAGCATCTGGAGCCCCGAACCGGCCGTGAAGGCGCTTAGCTATAGAATTTTACAAGCGTATAAAGGAGAGGACTGGGTCGCTGACCTGCTTGCGTCTGTTGACCTTGATGAAGATGTTATAGAGTGGGCAATGAGCGCCTTCGAAGTTATTGCTGTTCATAGAGACGCTTTCGGCAATGTCCTGGTGAATGGCGACAATGTTGTATTGACACAGGCCCTGGATGTTAAAGGCATGAATTTCACTGCATCTAAAGGAACTGTTGTTAAACGTATAAAACTTGTTGTTGATAACACAGAACATATAGAAGGTAAGGTGAACGAACAAACAATTGTTATTCTTACCCGGTTTGTAAAGAAGCTGTAAAACACGAAAAAACATAACTTTGAATAAAACTCAATGAAAATGAAATTACTCCTTCCCGAGCTGGTCCTTACACTACTTTCGCTGGGCGCAAACGCCCAGTGCTTTTACATCCCCTCCACTTCCACGAATACGGATACCTTATCTTACGTTTTCTCCGGCGGGTCCTTTCAAAGTTATGGCTGTGCGCCAATTGATCCCACCCGATGGATCTCCGGAAACGGGATGAGCATCACCGTGAATTTTGTCAATCCCGAAGACTGTCCTTCGTTTCGTGTGTGGGGCATGAACGACGACGATATTGCATCTGTTACGGTGAATAGTGTCAGTTATCCATTGAATACTTCCTCCGCATGGTACGATCCAAAAGTGGTTTGCGGACTTTCTCCCGGCCCGGATGGGGTTTATTTTATAGGTGGCAACCTTATTGGTTCGAATACCCCCGCCCAGGGAAATTATTCCTATTCCGATGTGCATTTATCAGCTACCGGCGTAACAACAATGACCATCACCGGTCTGGCTGGAGCAGGATGGGGATTTGCAGGTGTATTGGTAAACTGTCCCTGCCTCACAGATATTGCTATTACAGATCCGTCCACGACCGGATTCAAAGCTTTCCCGAACCCATTTAACCATTCCACCACCATTAACTTTCAAACACCATTATCCAATGGTGCCGTTTTACTCATGAACACCTTCGGGCAGACGGTGCGATCTTATACCTCGCTCATTGGAAGCGAGCTTATTATAGATAAGGCTGAGCTTCCGGCAGGAGTGTATTTTGTTGCTATCCTTGAGAATGAACATGTCATTTCCGGAGGCAAACTCGTAATACAGAACTAAATAGGAATAATTTTCTTATCTTGGATGTTCTAAACTCACATCCATGCGTTCATTTCTTCTACTACTCTGCCTGGGGTTCGGATTCCAGGCCTTCTCCGGTGAAACTCCTTTCGTAAAAGGCGCTAAAAAGGTTTCCTTTTCTGAATCCCGTAATTCTGTTTCCTTCGTTTCCCTGTGGGAAGATCAGCAGATCCCCGTCTCCGAACAGATCGCATGGCTGAAGAATTCCGTGCTGAATGCAAAATCGGACGACCAATTCCTGCTCTATCGCACTGAGCCGGATAAGATCGGTTTTATTCATTACCGCTATCGCCAAATACATAACGGGATTCCTGTGGAAGACGGCGTATACTATATTCATACTAAGAACGGGAAAGTTGTATCTGCAAACGGTGAATACTATCCCAATATCAATGTCAGCTTTGTTCCTGTACTTACGGCCGCTGATGCGATCACCAAAGCCCTGGCTGCATACAAACCAAAAGACGAGCTCCACGCGCATTCGAATTCCATAGTAGAAACAAAAGATCCGGTGCTCGTTTACATCATGCATAACGGCGGTTACCACCTTAGCTGGAAAGTGGATGTGTTCAGTCGCGATCCGCTTGCCCGCGCCAACGTTTTCATCGATGCGATCAGCGGAAAATATATTACAGAACGCGCTTCACTATACAGCTCCGACAGCAATGGAACCGCTGTCACTTTCTGGAGCGGAACCCGTCCTATCGTTACTGACTCTATGTCACCAACACAGTTCCGCTTGCGGGAATCCGGTCGCGGTGGAGGACTCTGGACATGGAATGCGGTTCAGGGAACCGATTTCTTTGACTCAAATAACAACTGGAATAACGTCAACCCTAACCTGGATGAGTTCGCAACCGACCTTCACTGGATCTCGGAAATGACGTATGACTTTTTCTTTAACAATTACGGATTGAATTCATTTGATGGCGCAGGTGCGCCTGTGCAGATGATCTGTCACGACGGCATGTATGTAAATGCATTCTGGAACGGCACTTATGCCGCTTTCGGTGATGGGGACCAGGTGGATTATTATCCGCTGGTGACTCCGGAAATTGTGGGACATGAGTTCACACACGGTGTAGTAGAATATTCTGCCGCATTGGTTTATGCGGGCGAATCAGGAGCATTGAATGAATCCTTCGCGGATCTTTTCGGAAATACGATACGTTTCATTTACACACCTGCCAACGCAACCTGGTTCATTGGTGATCAAATGATCATTCCGGCCAGTGGCGGACAGCCTTTCCGGAACATGGCAAACCCGAACCAGTTCCAGTGCGCGGATACTTATGGCGGACTTTGGTTCAATAACGGGGACATTGTTCACTACGACAGCGGGATCCAGAATTTCTGGTATTACCTTTTAGTGACTGGTGGAACCGGGACAAATGATATTGGGAATAACTATGCCGTAACGGGCATCGGATTGACAGATGCTGCAGCAATTGCCTATAGGAACCTTGCTGTTTATCTCACTCCAAACTCCACGTTCCTTGACGCAAGAAACGGCGCAGAGATGGCAGCTGTGGATCTTTTCGGAAACTGCTCCAACCAGCAGATCCAAACCGTTAACGCATGGTACGCTGTTGGTGTCGGTGGTATATTCAGTGGCGCAGTGATCGCGGGATTCAGCGGATCGCCTACGTATGCATGCGCCCCTCCTGCAACGGTGAATTTCTTTAACAGCAGTTTCAATGCTACATCCTATCAGTGGAATTTCGGTGACCTGGGAACTTCAACGCTCACCAATCCAACACACGTTTATAATAATCCCGGACTTTATACGGTCACACTGATCGCTACCGGAACGGGAAGCTGCATTGGAGTGGATACGCTCATCATGACCAATTACATCAATATTACAAATACAGTCGGACCTATAACACCGGCTTGTGTTCCGGTAACCGGAACCTATTGTTGCGGTTACGGGATCACGAATGTGACGTTCAACACGATCAATTATAATTCCCTTGATGCCGTGGAGAATTACCAGGATTTTTCCTGCGCTGATTCCACTTATCTCATTGCAGGAAGTCCATACTTGTTAAACGTTACAACCGGTACCGGGCAGAATGAACGTGTGAAGGCCTGGATCGATTTTAACAACGACGGGGTCTTCAATACCACGAATGAGTTTGTGTTCCAGTCGAACGCGATGACCAGCCACACAGGAGTCGTCTACACGCCAACGACAGCAACCCTGAACACACCTTTAAGAATGCGGATCATTTCAGATGATACGATGTCTACCATTCCGAATGCATGTTTTAATCCTACACGCGGACAAGCGGAAGATTACATGGTAACATTCCAGGCGAATACATTGCCGCCCATTGCCAATTTCACATCGGACATCACAACAGTTCTCGTGGGAAACAGTGTCGACTTTTTCGACCTGAGCCAGTTTGCTCCGACAAGCTGGAGTTGGACATTTACGGGAGGAACACCGGGAACATCAACGGCCCAGACTCCTGCTAATATTTTCTACAACACAGTTGGGACGTACGCCGTGAGTCTTACTGCAACAAATGGATTCGGATCCAGCAGCGTGACGCAAATAGCATACATCAATGTTGTGAATGCTGCCAATCTTTGTCAGAGCACCGGAAGTACTGGTGTCGGCGGAGTTTTTTATGATTCCGGAGGGCCTAACAATGATTACCAGGACAATGAGAATTGCGGTTTCCTCATCAATCCTCCTTGCGGAGATGTTGTCAATATTGACTTCGCATACATTGATATTGAGACCAGTTATGATTTCATATCCGTATATGATGGTATAAACCAGGCTGCGCCACTTGTATATAATTTTACCGGTTCGGTCACTAACCCGCCGACTATCACATGCAATTCAGGAAAGGCTTATGTCTTTTTCACAACAGACTTTTCCGTTGTGATGCCCGGATTTGAAGGAACCTGGACGACTGTGCAATTTACAAGTCCGCCAGTTGCGGCATTTACCCAAACGCCTGCGAACCCTGTTACATTCTCTCCGGTGCAATTTACAGATCAGAGCACCAACGGGCCGACTGCATGGGCCTGGAGTTTCGGAGATGCGGGAACATCAACTTTACAGAATCCATCGCATGTTTACACGTTGCCCGGAACATATACGGTTACGCTCATTGCTACGAATTGTGTTGGTCCGGACACAACTACGTTTGCGCTGACGGTGGGACCTAATGGAGTTGGAGATGTTTCAGGTTCCATGTTTCAGGTTTCCGTTTTCCCGAATCCTGCGAATGAGAGTACGATCATAGCCCTGAGTGGAATCGAAGGGCGCGCGGAGGCTGAACTATTTAATGCTGTTGGAGAGAACGTTGGTCATTGGTCAATGGTCAAAGGTGATAATAAGATAAGCCTGAAAGATCAATCGGCCGGAGTCTATTTTATAAAAGTAACCGCAGAAGGAGGCGCGTTAACGAAGAAGATCATCATACAATAGAACATTATTAATTCTTTAGACATGAATAAAATTCTCGTTCTTTTATTTGCCTGGGCAACCGCTATAGCGCCGATTTACGCACAGTTCACGGTGTACACGCCACCTGTGAGTATTGTGATCTCCGACATTGAGTATAATGCCACGCTTGGAGATGTTGTTGTAGCCTCTGATGCCGGAGTCCTGTTTTTTGACGGAGCAAGCTGGACACAAACTACCACGGCAAACGGATTACCTTCCAATGACGTGAAATGTATTGCCACCACGCCGGCCGGCGCTGTTCTTGCCGGTACCGCAAGCGGATTAGCAAAATGGAACGGGACTTCGTGGATCCCATATACGCTGAATACTGTTCAAACTTTCTCGTATGTATCAGCGATCTTCGTCAGGCCGGGAATTGACACAACTTACGGTACGAACAACGGGAAGTTGTTGAAAAAAGGTGTGGCTGCTACTGCTGTGAACATCACTTTTACTCCTGCTGTTGGTCTGTTTACGCATATCGGTTACATGAATCCGCCCGCAGCGTATGATTTTATCATCGGGGCTTCAACCAATGGCGCAGTGATCTATGACATTCCCACCACATCCACTTTCGTAGTGAATACCGGTTCCACCCCAATTCCAAGCAATAATATTCTGAGTCACGACATAGCCGGAAACAAATCCTATGACGGCACCGATCAGGGCGTTTATATTCCGGACTTTACTTCATTTCCCAGCATGACCAGCGTAATTTATAATACAGGTAATTCTCAATTGCCCTCCAACCTTGTGCAGGCGATCGCCTTGAGGAGCGGGGTTCAATGGTATGGAACTGCAAACGGACTTGCAAAACTTGTTGGGACAACCTGGACCATATATAATACAGGCAATTCCAATTTGCCAAGTAATAATGTGACTGAACTTTCTTATGACCTTGTCACTCCGGCATTGTGGATCGGAACCGGTGACGGAAAACTTTCACGGATCGATCTGTCGCTGGGTGAAGAAGAGGTGTCAGGTGCCGGGTTACAGGTGTCAGTGTTTCCGAATCCGGCGAATGAAAGTTTGGTTGTCGCCCTGAGTAGCATCGAAGGGCGTGCGGAGGTTGTAATGTGCAATGCTATTGGCGAAAAAGTTGGTCAGTGGTCAGTAGTCAATGGTGAGAACTGGATTAACTTGAAGGAACTCGCTCCAGGAATTTATTTTGTCAAAGTATCCTCTGCAAATTGTGTCATAACTAAAAAACTCATCAAACAATGAAAGGATCTTTACAAACCCTTCTTACTGTTGTAATTATTTCGTTCGTATCGCCCGGCGTTGCGCAGAACGAATATTTTCAGAACAATCCTATCTGGAAAAGTTATAGCAGTTGCGCATGGAATTTTCCATGCATAACGAATGAAAACTACAACTATTTCCTTACCGGGGATACTACGATCAATGCGACATTATATAAGAAGGTCTGTAAAAAAGGAACCGGTACGTATTTCTGGGGAGATCCAAATCCTCCTCCACCTTCGTGCAATGGAAGTATTATTTACTCTTTCATTAACACTGTTCCTTCATTTTATCTGCGTTCTGCCGGTACTCAAATGTTTATTTATCCCACCGGAGGACCTGAATACTTGCTTTACGATTTCAACCTGGCAATAGGAGATTCGCTGCCGCTCACATGGAATAATGTTGATAGTACTGTTACGGTAACTGCCATTGACAGTTTTTTCACCCCTTCCGGTTACAGGAAACGTTTTACCCTTGCAGGAAATACCTGGGCGCAATACCTTCTTGAAGGTGTGGGAAGTTCACGCGGATTAATTGAACCGCTGCAGGTACCGTTTGAGTGCGGATACCAGCTGGATTGCTACGGACAAAACAACAGTGCATACTATCCGGCGCCGGGACCGTCATGTGATCTGATGGTGGGGGAAGAGCAGGTGTCAGGGATCAGGGGCCAGGTGTCAGTGTTTCCGAATCCGTTTGCGGATGAGTTGAATGTTTCAAGTTACAAGTTGCAAGTTGACGTAACTTTATATAATGCTATTGGTGAGATTGTGATAAGGGCGACCACAAATGACAGCAACTTGAAACTTTCAACTTTTAACTTGAAATCCGGAATTTATCTTTTGAGGGTGCGATCAATGGATGAGATCATAATGAAGAAAGTCATCAAGCACTAGCCTCTTTCTTTTCAAGGGAAGGCATGATGATCGTAAAAATGGTTATCATATCTTTTGAACTGCCGAGTTCAATGGTGCCGCCGAGTCTCCTGACACAATTTTTTACTGTATACAAACCAAGCCCCATCCCGGGAATGACATTATTTGCACGAAAGAACATATGAAAGACCTCTTCCCTGTGTTTTTCAGGGATCCCGATCCCGTTATCCGCTATTTCGATCCTGGCTCCGTAGTTCGTATCCCGGATACTGATCGTTACCTTATCACGCTCACGCCTTTTCCTGTACTTGATGGCATTTTCAATAAGATTCTGCAGGATGGACGTAAGGAGGAATTTATCGCTGTAAAAACCTTCGATGGCGGAGATCTCTGTTACAATTTTAATACTATTAAATCCCTCCATAAAGGCGATCGCCGAAAGAATTTCCCGAACCAGTTCCCTGAAATCCACAAGTTGAGGGACCGGCTCGCCTTTATGGATCCTTACGACCTTATTGAGTTCATTAAGGATCGTTTCAAGTCGCTTCGCTTGTTCTTTTATCATGCGAAAGAACTCTGCGGAATCCTGATTGCGCACTTTCTCAAGACCAAGATTGATCAATCCCAGCATGCTGGCCACCGGTCCTTTGAGATCGTGAGAGGTCCGGTAAAGAAATGTATCCAGCTCCTCTATGATCTCTTCATTCTTTTTGTCTGTTTCCTTTTGCCTGACTGCATTCTTTATTGCATTGGGCAGCCTGGACAGATTATCCTTTAGCAGATAATCATCTGCGCCATCTTTGATTATCTTCACTGCAAATTCCTCGGAAACTGCGCCCGTCACCAGTATGAAAGCGCTTTTCAATTTCGTTTCCCCGAATATCTCCAGTGCCCGGACCGAATCGAATTGAGGAAGCGAATGATCCGAAAGAATAACGTCCGGTTGAAAAGTGCCCAGCGCATTACGATAGGATCGCTCATCAGTTACGATCTTGTATCTTGCATTAAAGCCTGCCTTGTCCAGCAGGCGCTTTGTGATCTCGGCATCGGGTTGTGAATCCTCCAGTATCAGTATATTTAATGCGCGGCTCATCCAAACATTAGCTTGATCGCTGGTTAAGGATCATCCAATATAATCCCAGGTCGCTCACTGCCTTGATGAATTGTTCGAACTCCACAGGTTTCACGATGTAACTATTGACGCCAAGCGCATAGCAGGTTTTGATGTCCGGGTCCTCCTTGGAAGAAGTCAGGACCACAACCGGGATCGTTTTCGTGCGTTCATCCGATTTGATCCTTCGAAGAACCTCAATTCCATCCACTTTGGGCATTTTCAGGTCAAGGAGGATCACTTTTGGTGTACGTCCCGCCGGGAGTGCATCTTTTCCGTCCTTCCCAAAGATAAAATCAAGCGCTTCCGCACCGTCTTTCAGGTGAACCAGTTTATTCACCAGGTTGTTCTTTCTGAGCGCGCGAATGGTCAGTTCGGCATCACTCATGTTGTCTTCCACTAAAAGGATCTCGGTTTCAGAATTCATATCATTTTGTTTTAGTTAATGAAAAATAGAATGTAGCTCCCTTGCCCTGAACCCCTTCCGCCCAAACCCTTCCGCCATGTTTTGAGATTACCCTTTGTACAATAGCTAGTCCAACACCCGTACCTTCAAATTCCTCGTTTGAATGCAGTCTCTGAAAGACACCAAAAAGCTTATGAGCATATTTCATATCAAATCCTGCTCCATTGTCTTTTACAACAAAAACGACCTCATTCTCCTTTTCTTCGGAGCTAATTTCTACAAGTGGTTTTGGGCGCTTTGAAGTGTACTTTACCGCATTGGAAACAAGATTGAATACTACCTGGTGAATGAGACCATAATCTGCCATTATCGTATGCAGTGTTCCCGTCCTGATCTCTGCCTTATGAGGCACAGTTTTATCAATAGTAATAAACACACCCTCCACCAGCTCATTCATATTAATATTTGTTTTCTTCAGCTCTTTCCTTCCCAATCGCGAGAAAGCAAGGAGTTCATCGATCAGCGTACCCATTTTCGCTGCATTATACCTTACATTCTCTAAGATCCGTTTCCCTTCACTATCCAGGGAAGATGAATAATCCTCGACCAACACCTGGGCATACCCGTTCACTGCGCGTAGTGGCGCTCGTAAGTCATGCGAAACAGAATAAGTGAACGCTTCCAGTTCATTATTGACAGATTCCAGCTGGTTATTGGAGTCCTCTACCTGTTTGATATGACTTTCCAGTTCCTCACCCAATGTATTCAGACCTACTGCAATTGCATCCAATTCATCGCCCTTTTCGCTTACTGCTATTTTCTGTGAAAAATCCCTTAATGTGTACATTAAAAGGACGTCTGAGATCCTGTTGATGCGCTCTTCATTATCTTTAATGTACAGTGATTTTTCACGTATCTCGATCCGCGCAAGCCTGGCTTGTTCGATACCCTTCTTTTCCAGACGAACAAAATCGGTAACATCTTCCACACGATGAATGATGTATATTACCTCTTTTTTTGCATTAAGTACCGGTTTATTCAACGGGCTCCAGTAACGTTCCTCAAAGGTTCCGTCAGGTCGCCTGATATCATATTTCTGCACCGCCATGGTGTGAGAGGCTTTATTTTTCAGGATAGTATTCAGCGAAGACCGAAGGTTGGATACCCCGTCTGCTGTCTTATCATCAGGATTATCAGGAAAAATCTCAAACAGGCCACGACCCATAATCTTCTCGCGCCTCGTCATTGTTGCTTCAAGGTAGGCATCACTTACCGCAACAATTTTGAGGTCCGGTAGCAAAACGAGGAACAAACCGGGTGCCGATTCAAATAAAGCCTGGAAATCAATACCTGCTCCCGAAATTCTCATTCTTTCTTAAACTGCTCTCCTGCGCTAAGTTCCTCTCCAAGTGTATTAAGTCCCACTATAATGGCGTCTATATCATCTCCCTGTTCCGAAACAGGAAGACGCAATGAAAAATCCAATTGCGTAAAGCGTACAAGTTGTTCGTGGATTAACCTGATCCGACCGTCTTTGTTTTCCGGCGTTTTTTTCACGACTGCCGATTACAGGTATTGTTTGATCCAGGTCCTCGCTTCTTCCTGGTTTGAAAAGAATTTAACAGGGTAAGCAGGGGGCTTGAAGCCAAAGAATAAATTAGCAACCATCCTGCTCATTGCTGAAGTGGAAATGATCGCCATCGCTTTTGTGACGGAATCCAACTCCTTCGCGATCCAGTCACGGTCTTCCTTTTTCGGAGGCTGAGAAGAACCGCCTGTCTTAATGATCATGCACGTTTTTTTTCCGCCAACCACTTCCCGAAATTTATCCATTTGCTTCCTGGACTCCTCACTTGATTGAGGCTGCGGAATTTCCGGTTTGGTAATTGAATACAATATACCTTCTTCATCGAACCACATGACGGAGGTTGGCCATTCAATAATCTTAGCGTTTTTAGGAGGCTCCATGATGTTACCGGCTTTAAAAATCGGGCCTACAGATATAAGCGAACCCTGATCATCACAAACATAAAAATAATTATCACGGAAAGCGAGCCCTATTCAATATAGAAATACCCGGTCCGCATTAATCATCTCAAAAACATCTCTATTTCATTCTACCATAGTGGCTTTAGGTAATATTCAGGATACCAAAAATCATTGCACCCCAAGCACAAATCTTACATCTGTAACAGGTGTGCCGGCATTGTCTTTCTCAGACCTGACCGCCGGAATACTTTTGTTCAGAACAAAACAAAAACTGAACAAAATGAAAAAAACAAACAAAACGACGAGCCTCCTTATACTGGCGGCTTCGTTACTCGTTCTGCCGACAACGATGAACGCCGGTCGCCTACACCAATGGTCATTTGACCTTGGCATACAAAGAGAGATCTCCGGTAACAGCTACGGAACTCAGAATCACTTCTCCGGCAAGATCTCCAGGCTGAGACATTCTCTTAGTGCAGGAGTATTCCTCAACAAGAACATGAACAAGTATTCCGGATGGAATACTCAATACCAATTTGTACTTGGGGAAAGTGACCCGGCTGAACGGAATACTATATTTTTCATGTGGGTCAACGCTGATTTCGACAGAGCCACCGAACTAAGCCGGGCCGGGAAAGGATTTGAAGAAGCGTATAACCCCGGCATCATGGAATCTCTGAACGAGCTGCGATTCCGCTCATTTGATGTTCATGCAGGTTTCGGGTTAAAGGCGTTCTTCTGCAAAAGATTCTCTTTTGACGCCTTTATAGGAGTGGGAGGATATAAGACACTCTCATCTACCTTTCGGCTTCCGCCTTTATCATACAGGGAAGGCTGTGATTTTTCGCTCATGCTGGGAAGCTCCCTCAGCTATACTCTTTTCAAAAAATAAACTTTATTTATCTAAAAAATTTGCGCTATGAAAACAAATTCCAATCTAATATCCGCTACACCTTTCCCCGGCCCGGTAATGGCTATGACAGGGATCTACGTCCTCGCAACCATCTTTCTGATGATCGTTCTTGCCTGGGGTGATAATAAGAGAGGCCCCCCTGTAAAAAAGGACAGGTTTCAGCAGGAACAACTTTTAAGATTCAAGTGCGTTGTTGACAGCGGTAAAGCAACGATACATATGCAAAAAACAAAAACAACCGGAAGGCTCCTTTATATCATAAAACGGTCTGACAATGGCGATGATTTTAAGGTGATCGGAGCGGGGATCATTCCTCCAGGGATAAATGTTACGGGTCAGGACTTCTGTTTCTCAGATTCCTCCTATGCTTCAGATCTGAAAACGAAGTATAACATAACCGTTGTATCAGAAGACAGGTCCTCGTATAGCTCTGACACGCTGAGTTCAAGGTATACGCTTGCTGAAGACATTATTTCCCATTAACAATAATAATAATAAAATAACATCATGAAAACAAAGACGATCATGTTACATCTAATTGTATTGGCTTGCTTTTCACAAAGCATGGCCGGAAAAAGTTCAGAAGGGGTATGCCTTCAGGCAACAATAACTCCAAAAGCTGGAACAGAGCTGCTGAAAAACGCAGAAGTCACTCTTATGCTTGGCAACAAAGCGCTGTTTACCGTGCTTCGTCCAAACTCAGTCAAGGGATACGAGTTCATGCTCCTTCGGGACACACTGTATACTATAGTGATCAATTGCCATGGAAGAACTCAAAGGAAGATATCCATTAACACCCGGATCCCGGCCAACGTAAGTCACTTTCCTTTATTCCGTTTCGAGGCAATAATAGATCTGCCTCCTGCGGATGCAGGACTGGATCCGGATTATCTCGACTTTCCGATCGCTATGATCGAATGTGATCTCAGGAAAGATCTCTTCATTTACAGGAAAAAATATACAGAGAACATCAAATTCATGCTCACGGAAGAGAAACCCGTCATTGTACGGAGGCAACAAGAAGGTGAAGAATGAAGATCCTTGCTAATTAGCAAGGATCGCCGCGAGCGCCTCATGGCTCAAAGGTTTGTTCAGAAAGTATTGGATCGAGTGATGAAACGCCTTCTGTTTGTCGATAGGATTCATGGATGAGGTAAGAATAACGACCCGTGGCAATTTTTTCATTCCTTTTTTCAGTTTGTTGAATTCATCTATGAACTGGAACCCGTCCATCATCGGCATATTGATGTCCAGAAAAATAACTTCCGGAAATATGATACTTTCCTGCTGACCCGTTTTAAGGATATTAATAAGATACTCGAGAGCGCTTTTCCCGGATGAATAGATCAGCACATTTTTCGAAAAATGCGCTCCCGCGATGATCCTCTCGTTAATGAAATTGTCGATCTCGTTATCATCCACGAGCATCACCGAATTGAATGCTGTCTTTGGCTTACGCTTTTTCATTGTACCTGGTTTTTTCTTTTCTTCGCTCGACAAGTTGTTCAAGTGAGACCGTGTCCATTATCCTGAATCTGCCGGTATTCTGGTATTGAAAACTGTTCAGCAATAACTCGGACATCTCATCACCTGTTTTAAGAGTTCCTTTTATTGCCATTGTCATGATCCTCAAAGCCGTTTTCAGGTTATCGTAATAGCCCTCCTGAATATCCCTTAATTTCCTTCCCAGATTAAAAATAATATTCATTGCCTTATCATGATTCCGGTCAAGAATATACAGAAGAGCCTGGAAGCACCTTACATCAAGGTCAGCGTGAAGATATCTTTTCAAATTGAGATCATTCTGAAGTCTGTTGAGCGCAACGATGGCATCTTCATATTCCCGGTTATGGTATTTTACCATCGCCCTGAACTTCATCCAACTGATATAATTCGCCTGGTCCTCTACTATAGGTCTGAAAGGTTCCGCCAGGGTGTCCTCCGCAAGATCCGCCGGGAGCTTATTATTTCCGGAGAGGTTCAGAACGAGGAGAATTTCGAGATACCTTCCGGGAAAGACCGAATAATTTCCCATGAGGAACAACACATGTACGACGTAACTGAGCCTTTCAAAGGCAGACCGGCTGTTACGCAGATCCCCTTTTTCAGCGTAATTAAGCATAAAAAGGTAATCGACACAGACCCCAAGTGTTTTTTTTTCAGGCCCTTCGGGGTAATCTGACATCAGGCTTCGCAGGCGATTTGCCGCGTTCCCGGGATCGTTACAGGAATCGGTGATCCTTGCTGACCATGGGATGAATGTTAACAGCGACAATTCAATAAATCCGTTTATAAAATTAAAATGCCCTGAAGTATATAAGCCCGTGTAGTTTATGATCTCCTTTTTTATCATCAGCAACAGATCCAGTTCATTATCCTCCCTTGAATGCCAGTAACTTCCTAAAGCCGTAGCAAATTGTATCAAAAGATCATCGCACTTTTCGTCAGCAATGGCAACGGCCATGGCTTTGTTGAACTGCTGGGAATAGAGATAGCAGGCGTTCGTATTTTTTGTTGCCTTTTTCAAAGCGCTTAAAACAAGCACCTGCGAAAACAATTCATTTCTGTCAGCGTAATGTTTTTCGAGCTTCCTGAGGGCTGCAATAGAGGATTCCCTGGGAAGTGAAAATAATATTTCATTGATATTTGCTCCCGGTGACATAGCGCCTTTATTGTCTGTTTCCTTCACTTCAAGTTTTGCATGGAGGAATTCCTGCAGCTTTGAATACAGCCTCGACTTAAGTGTAGACAATGCAACCGCATTTATTTCAAGGGCATTGATGAGTTCCCTATCGCTTTTTTTACCTGTTCGAAGCAATAACAAGAGTCGCAGGTACTTGGTGCCGCCCGAACTCTTGAGATTGGATTCGATCATCTCAAAATCCTTTTCACCAAGCTGCTGAACGATCGCCTTTAACTGTAACATTTTTCAAGATTCTGAAATGCAATATAATAGAATGGAAAAAAATCTCTCATTAACATGTATTAACAGCGCATTTTTACTCATGCCGAAAGACAACGTAAATACTTATTGGTCAATAGGATGGTCTTAGTCTTTGTACACCAAAAAGTGAATCATTTTTGTTTTCGAAACTAACCCACGCTAAAAAGATCAAGAGGTTGCAAGGGTTATTGATCGCTACATTTTATTGATAATCAGATTTTTATAAGGCATTCCACATCTCCTTGAAAATCATTATCTTCGCGTCCCTTTTGAGGGTATTTCATGGAATCCCAGGTCAAACTTTTCTCCGGAACAGCTACACAGCAACTTGCTGAACAGATAGCCGTTAGCTATGGCGCACCTTTAGGCGATGTCCGGGTATCACGCTTCAGCGATGGGGAGCTGCAAACTTCTTTTGAAGAGACCGTCCGCGGGGCTGAAGTGTTCATCATCCAAAGCACCTTCCCGCCTACTGATAATCTTTTTGAATTGCTGTTGATGGTGGACGCAGCAAAAAGGGCCTCAGCCAAAGAAATTGTTGCCGTCATCCCTTATTTCGGCTTTGCAAGGCAAGACAGAAAAGATAAGCCGCGTGTTGCTATTGGCGCTAAACTCGTAGCGGATCTGTTGTCGACCGCAGGTGTTACGCGCGTAATGACAATGGATCTTCATGCCGATCAGATCCAGGGATTTTTTAACGTTCCGGTAGATCATTTATATGCGTCCAGTCTCTTTATCAAATATATCGAAGGTCTGAATCTGAAGAACCTTACAATGGCCGCTCCTGATATGGGAGGTTCAAAACGCGCCAATGCATACGCCAAACATCTCAAAGGCGAACTTGCTATTTGCTACAAGCAACGAAGCAAAGCGAATGTGGTGGACAGCATGACACTGATTGGTGAAGTGGAAGGAAGAGATGTGGTACTCGTAGATGATATGATCGATACGGGAGGCACCTTATGTAAAGCTGCAGATATGATCATGGCGCGTGGCGCGAAAAGCGTACGAGCGGTTTGTACGCATCCGGTCCTTTCCGGAAAAGCCTATGAAAATATTGAGAAGTCGAAATTGGCTGAGCTGATCGTTACAGATACAATTCCATTGAAACAAATAAGCAAAAAAATAAAAGTAGTCACTGTGGCAGGAATGTTTTCTGACGTGATCAGAAGCGTGCATACGTATGAGTCGATAGCGAAGCATTTCATAATGTAGAGGGAACAGGGAACAGGGAACAGGGAACAGGGAACAGATAATAAATAATGAGCATAATTAATAATTCATAACCAATAATTTAAAATCAGAGCAATGAAAACAGTATCTATTAGCGGTTCGCCACGAGCGAACGTAGGGAAAAAAGATGCGAAGGCTTTGAGAAATGAAAAGAACGTTCCATGTGTGCTGTACGGCGGCAAGGAACAAGTAACTTTCTACGCGCATGAAAATGCCTTCTCAAAACTGGTATACTCTCCCGATGTACAAATTGTAAAACTCGAGGTCGGGGGCAAGAACTACGATGCCATCATGCAGGACATCCAGTTCAACATTGTTACGGATCGTATCGCCCACATCGATTTCCTGGAATTGGTTCCCGGAAAACCTGTCACCATGAACATCCCTGTCATAACAAAAGGGAGCGCAGCGGGCGTGAAAGAAGGTGGAAAACTTCAAAAAAAGCTTCGCAGCCTGAAAGTAAGGGGGCTGATCGACAAGATCCCGGAGAAATTTGAAGTGGATGTTACTAATATGGTTTTAGGTGATTTCATGTCTGTGAAGGACTTCCAGAAAGAAGGCTTCACCGTGCTAGATCCCCATGAAATGACGGTAATTGCTTGTCGTTACACACGCGCCGTTGTGGAGGAGGTTGCTCCTGTTGCTGCCACTACTCTCGCAGCTACAACTGCAACTCCTGTTGCCGGAGCTACCACTGCAGCACCTGCAGCGGGAGCCGAGCCTGCCAAGAAGGAAGAGAAAAAGGACGAGAAGAAGAAATAAGTCCTCTGTTCATATCTTTGACAATGAACCCGGCAATTGTTTATGCCGGGTTTTTATTTTAGCACCATGAGCAAATTCCTCATAGCAGGCCTGGGCAACCCCGGGGCAGAATATGAAAATACGAGACATAACGCCGGGTATGCCGTGCTTGATCATTGGATGAAAGCAGAAAAATTATCCTTTGAGCCCGGGCGACTGGCTTCCGTTTGCCAGTTGAAGTTCAAAGGAAAGATCTTTGTATTGATCAAACCAACTACATTCATGAACCTATCCGGTAAAGCTGTAAACTACTGGCTGCAGGCAGAAAAGATAAGCGTTCATAATTTACTTGTGGTGACGGATGATATTGCCTTTCCCTTTGGAGTTCTGCGTCTAAAGGGAAAAGGAAGCGATGGGGGGCACAACGGCCTAAAAGATATTGTTGCTGTGCTTAACACAACTGAATTCGCGCGACTGCGCTTTGGTATCGGGGATGAATTCTCCAAGGGCAAGCAAACAGATCATGTATTGGGTGAATGGGGAGAAGAGGATAAAAAAACTCTGGAAGAAAGACTATCTCTTGGCGTGGAGATCATTAAATCGTTCGGCAGCATTGGACTTGAGCGGACAATGAGTGCTTTCAATAAAAAATAGTTTATATTATATGAGATAGCTTCAGCATATTCGTCCTTCCCCGCTCCTTCATTGGAATAGAAGCAATATTTACTACCAGGTCGTCGCTCTTCACATACCCCTCATTCTTTAAAAAAGCTTTCAGGTCCGCAATCGTGTTATCTGTGCTCTCGTATTTATCGTAATAAAATCCTCGTACGCCCCAGACTAAATTCAGGGCGGTAAGAAGCGATCGGTTTTCCGTGAAAATAAAAATATTGGCCCTGGGACGATGACTGCTTAATTTGAATGCGGTGTACCCGGAATGCGTCATGGAAATGATCGCCTTTACCTCAGCTTGTTTTGCCATGATGCAGGCATTATAACAGATCGAATCCGTGATATAAGTTTGCGTTTTCAGAACAGGCGGATGCTCTCTGTAATAGATCTGCGGGTCCGCTTCCACTTTGCGAATGATCTTTTGCATATTCTCGATCACATGAACCGGGAAAGCGCCGACAGATGTTTCTCCGCTCAGCATCACGGCATCCGCACCGTCCATAACTGCGTTGGCAACGTCATTGACCTCAGCGCGTGTCGGAGAAAAGTTCTCGATCATGCTCTCCATCATCTGGGTTGCAATAATGACAGGTTTAGAGGCATTGATGCATTTCTTCACGATCATTTTCTGCAGCAAAGGCACGTCTTCCATGGGTAATTCAACACCCATATCACCACGCGCAACCATAACTGCATCCGCCAGGTCGATGATAGAATCAATTTCGCGAACAGCCTCCGGTTTCTCGATCTTAGCCAGCACCCTCGCGTGATTATGCTTATGCTCTTTGATGATATCCTTCAGATCTGCAATATCCGTTACACTCCTTACGAAACTAAGACCTATCCATTCCACCTGGTTGTCCAGAGCGAATTGAAGATCCTGTTTATCTTTTTCTGTGAGGCAAGGCAAAGAAATTTTTGTGTTAGGAAGATTGACGCCTTTTTTGGATGAGAGCGTGCCTCCATGTGTGACGACCGCTTTAACTTCTTTTTTCCCATCCGTTGACAGAACTTGCAGAAGTATCTTACCATCGTCAATGAGCACCTGGTCACCTTCCTCAACATCCTTCGGAAATTCTTTGTAGGTGATATACACTTTCTCGGCTGTACCCATACATTTTTCGGTGGTAATGCTGATCTCCTCTCCGTTCACAAGTTCCACAGCATTATTTTCCACCTCTCCGATCCGGAGTTTGGGACCCTGCAGGTCGGCCAGGATACCGATATTGGAACGATGACTGATGTTATATTCCCTGATTATATCCAGCTGCGACTTGATGATCTCATAGTTCCCATGGGAAAAGTTGATCCTGCAAATATCAAGTCCCGCCCGGAACATACGATGAAGAACTTCCTTTGATGAGGACGCAGGTCCGAGCGTAGCAACGATCTTAGTCTTATTCCAGATACGTTTAGGCATATTAAAATATCAGGTGTTGTTTTGAGCGTAATTCAGAGGCCTTGATCTCATAGACAAGGATCACATTATTCATTGCTCTCAATTTTGTCATGATCTGTTCGGCCTCATCCTCCATTTGTTCTCCCTTTTTCATCAGTAAATAATCTGCTTTTTTATGTTCCGGGACAAGGTAGCCATTTCCGCTTTTATTTGAGATCAGGAAATAATCAGAATGCATTTCTTCATCGGTATATTCAAAGACATTGTACATGTATGCAACAGTTGAATTCTTCTCTTTTAAAACGATGTCCTCTCCTTTCCGGAAATCCGAGCTGAGCGCGCTGTTAAGAGACCAAACCAAACGATAATCCTTTTCATGACAGCAAATGCCGATGAGGAGAAAATCGTAATCGTAGTCGATATCTAATTTATACCTGGCCAGCGGAGAGATATTGGGATACTAAGATACTGGATAATGTGATGATGTGATGATGTGATAATGGATTAGGTGATGCTAAGCGACTGACAAGCCTTCTCGGCTGCTATCTGCTCAGCGCCCTTTTTTGAAAAATGCTGGCCCTTCCCGACCATCGTTCCTTCAATGAAAAGTTCAATGATAAATTGACGTTCATTGCCCCGGCCGGCTTCCCCGGCAAGCTTGAACTCAATGGATTTCTTTTCCCGCTGTATGAATTCAATGATGCGACTTTTGTAATCCGTATCGTGATTTTCAAGGTGATCAAGGTCAATATGGATCCTGACAATGCGTTTGAGTAGAAAGGATCGCGTCTGGGCATATCCTTTGTCGAGATAAATAGCTCCGATCAGAGCTTCGAGACAATCGCCAAGTAAGCTGCCCGGTCTTCCCCCGTCCACATTGGATTCGATAAGCTTTTCAAGGCCGATCTTTCTTGCGATCTGGTTGTGTTGAGCCCGGCTGACTATACGGGAACGCATTTTTGTAAGGAAGCCCTCGTCTTTAAAAGGAAATACTTTGAATAAATGTTCTGCGATAACAGCGCTTAGTACAGCATCGCCCAGGAATTCCAACCGCTCATTGCTGTTACGAAATCCTTCCTTTACCTCCTTGGCAACAGAACTATGGCGGAATGCTTGCTTATAGAGATCGATATTAGACGGATAAAAGCCAAGGATATTATTCAGGGAAGAATAAAGTTTCTTGTCGGTGGAGAAATATGCCTTTGCGGATTTAAGCAAATGATGTACGAATGAGAGTCAAATTTATGAAAAAGTAGCGAGCCTTCAGGCTTTATACTTCTTCACGATCACGGAAGCATTATGCCCTCCAAAACCGAAGGTGTTACTTAATGCAGCGCGTACGGTTCTTTTCTGCGCTTTGTTGAATGTGAAATTCAATCGCTGATCAAGATCAGGATCGTCGGTGAAGTGATTGATGGTGGGTGGAACGATGTCGTTGATAACGGACATAACGCAGGCGATGGCTTCGATGGCGCCGGCAGCTCCGAGTAAGTGACCGGTCATTGATTTGGTTGAACTGATATTCAGTTTGTAAGCATCGTCGCCGAAAACCTTCAGGATCGCTTTGGATTCTGCTACATCGCCAAGCGGTGTAGAAGTTCCGTGAACATTGATATAGTCAATGTCTCCTGTTGTCATGCCGGCATCAGCAAGCGTATGTCGCATTACATAAAAAGCGCCAAGACCTTCCGGGTGAGGCGCAGTAATATGGTGTGCGTCCGCAGTCATTCCGCCCCCGCAAACTTCAGCATATATCTTTGCTCCTCTTTTCTTCGCATGTTCAAGTTCCTCAAGGATCAAACAACCTCCGCCTTCTCCCAATACAAATCCGTCACGGTCCTTATCAAATGGTCGCGATGCAGTTGATGGTGAATCATTCCTGGTGGAAAGCGCTTGCAATGCATTGAAACCTCCTACTCCTGATTCCACGATCGCAGCTTCCGATCCTCCGGAGATGATGATATCAGCCTTTCCCCAACGTATGTAATTCATGGAATCGATCAGTGCATGCGTGGAAGAAGCGCAGGCAGAAACGGTCGTATAATTTGGTCCGCGGTAACCGTACTTGATCGAGATATGTCCGGAACATATATCGGCTATCATTTTCGGAATGAAGAAAGGATTGAAACGCGGAGTCCCGTCGCCTTTTGAAAAAGCAAAAGTTTCCTGCTGAAATGTTTCCAGTCCGCCGATCCCGGATCCCCAGATCACTCCGGCCCGGTCCTGATCAATGGATGTGTTTCCTTCAAGTCCCGCGTCACGCATGGCCTGGATAGCTGCGGCTATTCCGTATTGGGAATACGGATCTATCTTTCTTCCTTCCTTACGTTCGAAATAATCTTCAAGCTTGAATCCCTTGACTTCGCAGGCAAATCGTGTTTTGAATTTCTCAGCATTGAATCGGGTGATGAGTGCTGCCCCGCTAACGCCATTGAGCAGTCCGTTCCAGTATTCCTGAATTGTGTTGCCTAATGGGGTCACTGCGCCAAGGCCGGTGACAACTACCCGTCTTAACTGCATGGGATTATTTGGTTAAAGGGGAATTACTTTGCGTTCGCCTCAATATATGCGATCGCTTCACCTACAGTGCTGATCTTCTCGGCCTGGTCGTCCGGAATAGCAATATTAAATTCTTTCTCAAACTCCATGATCAACTCTACCGTATCAAGTGAGTCAGCACCAAGATCATTTGTGAAACTGGCGGCAGGAGTTACTTCTTTCTCGTCAACACCTAATTTATCTACGATAATAGCTTTAACCCTGGTTGCGATGTCTGACATTTTATTAATGTTTTAGTTATTGTGGCTGCAAAGATATGGGAATTACCATAATCCAAAAATCCTACCGTTCAAAGGGGAATAACCCACATGTATAATGCTTATTATCAGATAGTTAAATAATAAACAACAGGACTTTAAAATGACTAATTATCAGGGTTCGAGAACAGTCCGGGAAAAAAGGAATTCGCGTCATCCGGAGTTGCTCTTGCCCGGCCTTCCATCCTGATGCTTTTCAACAAAGATGTGATGACTTCCTTCCTGTCCTGCTCAATTTCCTGCGATCCGTTCTGTGTTTGAAAAAAGTCCGTTTCCGGGAATCCTGACTTGTCTTCTTTACCAAAGACTATCGAACACCAGGTCCAGATCTTCGCTTCTTTCGCTTTGTATTTATATACATAAAGCCGGCTTGCTCCTTTTTTTCCCCTTACGTGCATTACGGTATCCAGCCTGATACTATCACCGGCTTCCGGTTTAAACAACTCATGCATGCATCCTTCTGAAAGCATTTCGTACGTCTTGAATTGCTTCGGAAATAATTTTTCCTGTTTTATCTCCTGTAGCCAGCATACAAGCGGGGTTCGAAGCCCGGGCTGCAAAGCGATCTGCTGCCAGACAGAATCATGAACAGGAAATCCAAGTTTGATGTACCTGCATGCAAGCGCAATCCGAAGATCTTCATCCTTGAGCTTTTTAAGTTTTCCGAAGAAGCTCTTTACAGGCGCGTCGTCCATGTAAAGGGTAAGGATATTAGCGAACTTAAAAAGTGTATTGTTCCCATAACTAAGACTGACTTCATCCTCCCTTTCTGATGAAAGACTGGTCAAAGTAAAATTTTTGTATCCCTGCTCTTCTTCACTAAGCACCGTTGATTGCCGTTTGATCTCGTCATTGGCAAGTCGAAGGATCATGTCCTTTTCACTATTCACTTGCTCTGTGGTCACTTTTTTCTCGCGTACCAGGTACGACAACAAAGTGTAAACGTGGTATTCATATTCTCTGAATCGAAGCAATTTGAATAGTCCCGGATAGAGTGATGTTGATAATTCTGCGTTATCATACAAGGCCGAAAAGACCTGGTCAATGGAGTATTCCTGGTATTCCGAAGTGAGCGGTGTGTCTTTCAAGATCGATCTCAGGAAAGTTGCGTTGCCTTGCTTTGTAGAAAGCATGGTTAGAGCCTGTAAGACAGCGAATTGAATTGCGGCTGTATCTCCCGCATTTGCATAAAGCTTCTCAAGGACAGGTATGCAGTTACTCTTTTTCATTCTGCCAAATGCTGTGATCAGTTCTGCCCTTTTTCTCACATCTAATTCAAGGAAGGCCTTAGACGCAAGGAAAGTGCAAAGTTTTGCAAAATGTTTATCGGAAAAGTAATAGGAAGTATAGTAGATCGCATTCCCTGCATGCAGACGGTTTGCAGAGTCGCTGCCGGTCAAATGCGTCAGCAACAGTTCGGCTTTGTCGGTTTGAATGGATGTGCCTATCACTGTATCAAATACGGAAAATGTTTCAAAAAACTTTTTTGAGAATGCGTTTAGCCCACCCAACGAATCCGCGCATGCATAGATCGTCCAGAAGGCGCCCGCATCGAGTATCATACGTATCTTAATAGCTCGGGAAGATGCCGATTCACCAAGGAGTACATCTAAAATATCCCTGCGGTCCTTTTTGCTGAAGACCTTGCTCTTAACGATAAGATCCTTGCCGGAAATGATATACCTCAGTTCGTCTGAAAAAAAAGATGCGATTGTATCCTCGTAAAAATACTTGTGAAGCTTCTTATACTTCACCCTTACCTTTTCTCCTGTTATCGGATCCTGGTATAGTTCTTCTTTTATCTTCTGATCAAATTCATATTCATCAGGCACAAGATCGTCTGTCCTTTGATCAAAAAGATCCCCGAATATGGAATAACTTATTGCGTCCATCTTCACACTGGTATTCACGCGAAACAACATGGATGAGTCGCTTTGCTCGGTGAATGGCGAAGTTGTTACCTGTTCCCTGACCAGGAAGGATGTAAAGAACGGTTCGTGATGTGAAGAGTCATTGCTGATAACAGCAAGCAAATAATAATCAGGTCCTTTGATCACAATTTGGCCTGAAAGAAACCTGTCATCGCTCTTTGCCCGGAACCGGCAACCGGTCAACCCGGGTTTTTCAACAGGCCCGGATGAAACCAGGCTGAACTTCGTTTTTTCAAGGAATTGCTCCTTTATATAATTCAGTTCGAAGCTGTCTTGCTCAATAAAGTCCAGGTCGTGATAAGAAGCATGCATGGCAATATAAAAATGCCCCTTCAACAGGTCGGATGCGATATATTTTTCCGACTCTGAACCCGGTGCGGAAAGATCAGCAACAGGTGGCATCATGATACTGAATCCGCTTGCATCTGAAATAAATAATTTATGCGTAGCGTCCTGTGTCCCGAATCGCACTGAATTAAAAAAAGTGCTGATCTCCGGGGCTTTCGTGTACTCTCCTTTTCCGGCAACCTTAAAAACAAACACTTCTGTGGGTAGAATATAGATACTGTATCGCTGGTAGTCGCCCCCCTTGGTTTTATTGATGATCTCAATTCCACTGTATCCATCAGTGAATGTAAATGTCTTCTTTGAAATGATCTTACCGGGTATGTTCTCAAACAACATACTGTCCAGCTTCATGAATATTTCATGTTGGGTCTGCCCTGTCCATGCGCTCATGGTTTGCATGCGCATGACGTAATAATAGCAGCCATTCCCCATATCGGAATACAAGTATTGCCTCGTGAGGCCGCTCTTGTCAGTAAGGATCAGTTCTCCCGGGATCTGAACAGAGAATGCAGAATCTTCAGCAAATTGCAAGGTATAAACGAGCGGGACTTTTCGCTTTTCAATTTTTGCCTTCAGCTTGCTGTCTTTCGGAGCGGAAAAAACGACAGGTCTTACTTTATATCCTTTCTTCCTTAGAAGTTCAATGACACCATCCTTCCCGGGGAGATGCGCGGCGCCAATGCCTGAGAATACGCTCCTTAAACGCATAAGCGAATCCATGGTGACCGCCATGATGATATTTCGTTCATCAATGAGGTATTTCTGATAATTGTCAGACGTGTTCATTAACCGCGAAATGGAATCAAGAAGATCCAGGTTTCCGGTCCTGTACGCGTCTTCCATCTTCTCAAAAAGATTGACCCCACTCTCCAGCAGTTCCATTTTCTTCTTCCGCTCCTCTAACTTCTCCTTGCTCTTCTTATCCGGCATACGGGCTTTCTCAGCCATCTCCATGCTTTGCTTGAAATCTTCCAGGCTTGCGATCAATTTCCCGAGTTTTTTTCCTGCCTGGTAAATGAAGAGGTCGAGGTACGTGTCTTCTTCAAAATTCTCACCCCCGTATGAGTTCCTGTAAAGGAGTCCGTTCACAAGGCCGGGCTCGTTCCGGAGTAAGGCTTTATATTCGTCCGCAGTGGGTTTTTGAAGTTGAAATGTATTCTCATAAAAACCATACTGGCCTGACCAGAGTCCGCCACCGAATAAGCCCGCATAATTTTTGAACTGATCTGATGTGGTAAATTCCTTAAGCCATACTTCAGGATTGCTTTCAAGCGCGATCATATCCACGGAGGATAATGCGAGGAAAAAAGAATCGCTCAGGTGGAATGCAACTTTGTTGCTCACATGCATCGTACCGTACAGGTAGGAAGGTTTCTTCATCCCCGGTCCGCTGATCTCCCACATGAGGCTATTGTATTTCCCTTCTTGCGAGAACAGGGCTGTTGTGCAGAACGATCCAAGGATCATAAACACCAAAACTTTTTTCTTCATCATATCATTGCGGCTTGGGGAGTGCACTCAGGCCGCTTCGTGCCTTTTCATGATTCGGATTCAATCTTACGGTATTGCTCCATGCCTCGTACGCCAGTTTAGTATCCTGAACCGAGTACGCCAGCCCCCCGAGGTTGTACCACATCTCGGCATCACCCGGACTGTATTTTAATGCCCTTTGCAGGAAGGGGATCGCTTCCTTGTACTTGTTCTCCTTCACCAGGGTTTCAGCCAGTTTGACATAATGGGATGAAAGGATCGGATCAAACTGAACACGGAACTGCGGATGGTTTGGAAAATACTTCCTCGCCTCATTCCAGCAGTATTCCGAGCTGTCGATCTTATCCTTACGAAAATACGCGGATCCCATGTAAAACCATGCATTCACAAACCCGGGATGTACTTTCACCGCCCTCTGAAGATAGACGAGCGAGGTATCAAGATTCTTTATCTTTTCCGTTTCAGTTTTTGAAGAATCCGATCTGACAATGAACTGCCTGCCTGCATTGCCATTCATCCAGGCGCTGTTCGGTACTACTTTCACATCATGTGTGAATAATGCCATGTCGTTGTACCAATTTCGATTACGTTCGGTTACGATCAAAAAAGATGGGATTAGAAGCAAGATACAAGGGGCAAGACAAAGGATCACTTGAATTCGCTTCTTGCAGATCCTGTTCACTCCTTCGAGCAACAGGTACGCAACGATCATCACAAACCCGAAGGAAGAATGATAAATGAGCCGCTCACCCATTGTTGCCCCGATCGGAAAGAAAAAATTAGAAACTAACGCGAGATGCCCCAGGTAGAATAATATGGCAAATGAGAGTGGATGGCGCTTGATGAGAAGTTTTATGGCCAGGATGAGTGCTCCAACATGCAATAATATTGAGAAGATCACAAACAGATCTCCCATTCCCCTATATGGAATGGTTTCAAAATTATAATCAGAAGAGAGCGGGTAAGGGAAAAAAAGCAATCCCATGTATTTCAGAAGCACAAACAGCTTTGTCCCCATTTTCTCTGAAGCGTCGGCAAGAATGTATGGATTGTTCAGTAATTCTGTTTCTTCCTTCCCGAAGCCGGCTACGATCTGCTTGCGGATCAACAGAAACATGATCGCAACTCCGACATACGGTAATGACTGGAAGGCAACTGAGGTGAGATCTGCTTTCCTGAAAACAAAAAGTGCGACCGGGATCAGGAAGATCATTGTGATGCCCCACTCCTTCGACAGCAACGCACAGAAATATCCGATCATGCCGAAAATGATCCACTTGATCTTACGGGTATCAAAGAATCTGAGAACAAATAAAAGCGTTAACACAAGAAACAGGAAGGAAAGGATCTCGTCCCGGCTTTTTGTATTGGCCACCACCTCGGTGTGTATGGGATGGATGAGGAATAAGAAGGCGCAAAGAAATGCCAGGTCAGGACCCCGTGCCAGGTTTTTGAATAAAAAGAATTCGAGTGTGTACAACAAAAGAACGACAGAAAGAATGTACAACAGAACATTTACAACATGACGTACATAGGGATCATCCCCAAAAAATTCCCACTCAATGGCGAAAGTGGCGATGGATAATGGACGGTACCTGCCTCCGGCGAGCTGGTTCTGAACACCCAGAGAACGATAGAAACAAAAGAATGCATCGTTCGAAAATATTGAATCGATCCCGCCAAACCCTTCCTTCACAAAATCATTCTTTGTAATAACGGGCTCGTCGTCCAGCGCTGTTTGATTTCGGAATGAGTTATAGTAAAAAGCCAGGCCGGTCAGCGCGATGATGGCAACGCGTATCCAAAAGTTATTGACCGGGATAAGAGCAGGAAGTACAACTGTTGAGGGCGTGTTTTGCCGTCCGGAAGTTTCTTTCTTAACCTGAGGATTTTTCTTCTTGCTCATATAATCGTTTCCGGATTAGAAGCCCGGTCAGCGTTCAAAGATAAGCTCAAGGTAAATGAGATCACTCTCGGAAACCAGTTTTAAGAAGTATATGCCCGAAGGCGGCTGTGCGAAGCCTGAAAATCTTATCAGCCGGTCATTGATCCGTGTGTACTCAGGAGAAAAATCAAATTTCCGGCCTGATAGGTCGTAAAGTCCCTCGAAGTGATGAGGTCCTTCCATACTTATGAATAATTCGGTACCACAAACGGGGTTAGGATATACATCCGGAATGGTCCCGGGCTCATTGTACCCTGCGTTTAGCGTATTATCAAAGCTTCCATCGAGTTCCGTTACGAATGCATCATCGTTTCCGTTATTACTAATCTGGTATGCACCAAAAGTAACCGGGTAATCTACGCTGGATGTTAGCCCCGTTATAGCCACACGCATTTGATTATCGACGGAAATATGATGCGGTATATCTTGTAAGCTGCCACCGTAATAAGTTGACCATGAAGGCTGACCGTATCGATTGAATTTAACGATGAAAGCATCGGTGCTGCCCTGAAGTGAGCTGAATGGACCCGGACCTATTACAGGAATATTTATGCTGTTTGTGGAGATCGCCATATAATACATATCATTGCCGGGAGAATCGAGACCGTAAGCGTTCTCTGTTCCGTTGCCGCCGAAATAAGTAGACCAGTCCTGGCTGCCGTTCGGATCAAATCGCATAATAAATGCATCATCTCCACCGGCGCTTGAGGGCTGGTAGCAGCCAATGGTTACAGGAAAATTAAAACTAGCGGTGGTACCGCTGATAAAGATCCCCCCTACGGCGTCCACCGAAACGCCTGAACCATCCTCGAAGGCCGTTCCCCCGCAGTAGGTACTGAAAAGCCGGCTTCCGGTGGCGTCAAATTTGAGAATGAAAAGATCTTTTATCCCTGCATTGAAATTCTGGAAACATCCGGATGATACGGGGAAATCGGTGCTGAATGTACCTCCAATGACTACGATCTCACCGGATGGTCCGGCACTCATTGCGTGGATATCCTCACTTCCCGTACCACCATAAAAAGTACACCAGGTCCTGCCGCCTGATGAGTCGAATTTTGTGATAAAACATTCCATAGGGCCATTATTCACGGTTTGCCATGCCCCGATAGTAACAGGAAATGTCATGCTGGTACTACTGCCTCCGAAAAAAATATTCTGATTCGCATCACGGGCAATGGCCAGTCCAAGATCGCCTCCGTTTCCTCCGAAATACGTTGCCCATATTCTGCTGCCCGACGGAGTCAGCTTGATCAGGAATGCATCGTATCCGCCTGCATTGGCATTCTGAAAACAATTCAGACTGACCGGAAGATCCAATCCGGGAGTATATCCGACAAAATAAATGCTCTGATCGGAGCCTGTAATTATCTTTCCTGCGAAATCATTGTCCGTGCTGCCGTAGAAGGTCGACCAAAGCAAGTTACCATCCATGTCAAATTTTGAGATGAACGTATCGTACATTCCTCTTGAGGTATCCTGCATACTTCCGGGAGTGCTTGGGAAATCAATGCTCATGGTTTGCCCGCAAACGATGACGTTCCCTGCGCCATCATGATCAACACCCCAGGTTTCATCTGCGTCATTCCCGCCAAGAAAAGTAGACCATGGAATTGCCAACGGAAGAGGGGGTATGGAACGAATCAATATGCCTTCATCCGGCTTGGTCAGTATCAACTCCCCCATTTCATCCATTATGATCTCATAAACAGGATTTCCATCGGTGTCAGAATAAATGAGAGATAAATAATTGCTAACGCCCAGAATTCCATTCGGACAACCGGGCAGATAATAATGAAATTGGAACGGGAGCTTTTCACCTGCGGATAAAAACAAGGCGTTTTCGGAAATATCCATAGCCTCTTCTGCTCTTTGAAACCTCTTGCAACAATACATGTTACTCCGTTCTGCATAGAAAATGGAAGTATCCGTGAAAAAAAGGCGCTTCCCACCATGATCTGAATAGAACTTGATACCCGGAACGGTCTCTTCTTTATCATTGAGAAGTTGTCCCATGTTTTCCGTGAACCATTGGCCCGCACAGACCGGAAAGGAGAGTGACCAGATAAGAATGAAGGCCGGAATCCGGTACACCATAAAGTAAATTTAATAAAAAGAGGGCCTGCAGGTTTGATTGGTGAAATCGGGTTTTTCCATTATTGCTATTCGTCGATGATTTGGGGCTATTAGTCGAACAATTTAAGTGTTTTGCCGAAAGGCCTTGCTAACTAACGCATGTTGCTAAAATAAAGTACGACCATGCAACGGATCTCAGCGATAAAGGGTCATTATTAGTAGACAAAAATAATGATCCGGCTCTCTTTCATTTAAAGTTAATTCATTCCGTTCTATGATTCGTTTTTTTCTTCCCGTTCTTGTTGTAATAGCAGTTCTGGGGTCTTCTAACAAAGCGGTTGCTTGTCATGCCATCGCTCTCGTGAACACAAGCATCACTCTCACACCTACCGGCGTACTTACCAACGCAAGTTCGGATTCCCCAACATGCGGTTGCGGAAACTACTGGCTGGATGTTGAGGTTGAATGCAATAACCTGCCATTCGCAAACACCTGCACCGCTACCAATACCTATGGTCCTTTCGTTGCATCACTTACCGGGTGTTATGGTTCAACTCAAATGGCTAAGCCAAGTTGTATCATACAAGTGTATCCCCAGGTATTCATTCCATATGCCGGACTTTGTCCCGGAACAACTTATAAATTGAGAATGCGGGAGCACCACGCTACAGGGGTTCCTCCTGTAGGACCCTGGTCCATAACATATACGTTCGTTACACCGGGTGCTCCTCCTCCTCCCATGACGGTTGCGCCAACCGCCACTCCAGCCACTATCTGCGGAGTGCAGAACGTTCAACTGAACGCAAACACCGGTGGTGGAAACTGCGGAACGATCTCCTACACCTGGTCGCCGGCTACTTTTCTCAACAGCACTACCATTGCAAACCCCCTTGCTTCAAACGTAAACACCACGATCACCTACACCGTGACAGCATCGAACTGTTTGAACACAACTACCAGCACAGTTACCATCACCTTCGCTCCTACTCCGATCAGTGGAACTCCCACCGTTGCGCCTAATCCCATTTGTTCGGGCCAGACATCAACTTTAACGTTGACAGGATTCAGCGGAAACATACAATGGCAATCCGGGCCCACGAGCGCCGGGCCATGGACGAATCTTATTCCGGGAAACACAACGCCATATAACGTCGGCCCGCTAACCGTCTCAACCTGGTATCATGCCGTGGTTACGAACGCTTGCGGATCATCTACTTCCACCGCCATATTACTTACTGTTAATCCCTTGCCAACGGTAACATCCGCCCCGGCATCAATTTGCGGAGGTGGTTGTACGAATCTTACCGCAAGCGGAGCAAGCACATACACCTGGTCGCCGGCTACTGCATTGAGCGCCACGACAGGAGCAACGGTTAACGCTTGTCCAACCGTTACAACTACATATACGATAACAGGTACCAGTATTGCCGGATGTACTTCAACTGCAACGGTAACCGTATCTATTAGTCCGAATCCGACTGTTACTGTTCCTCCCGCAACAATTTGCTCAGGTAATTGCGCGACTTTAACAGCCAGCGGTGCGAACACATACACCTGGTCTCCGGCAACTGCATTGAGCGCAACCACCGGCGCCAGTGTGAATGCTTGTCCAACCACTACAACAACATACACTGTAACAGGTACAGCCGTTAGCGGATGTACAGATACGCAAACGGTTACGGTTACGGTTAACGTTGCTGCCACATTAAGCATGTCGATGACGCCCGTCTTGTGCAATGGTGGAAGTACGGGTACTGCAACCGTTGTTGCTACCGGCGGAAATGCGCCTTACACTTATGCCTGGGCTCCAAGTGGTGGAAATGCTTCAACGGCAACCGGTCTCTCAGCAGGAAATTATACTGTCACGGTTACGACAGCAAACGGATGTACTTCCACAGCAACCATTACGGTGACACAACCGACGATCCTAAATGCGACCGTTACCATGACGCCTGCACTTTGTTTCGGTGGAAACACCGGAACAGCTACCGTTACACCTTCCGGTGGAACCCCGGCCTATACATATGCATGGGCACCAAGCGGTGGTAACGCTGCTACAGCAACCGGACTTGCCGCAGGAACTTACACCGTCACGGTTACGGATGCGAATGGATGTACAAGAACAGCAACGATCGTTGTTACTCAACCAACCGCTCTCACCGCTTCCACAACAACAGTTCCTGCTACATGCGGACAACCAAACGGAAGCGCAACTGTTACAGTGAGTGGTGGCACACCCGGCTATACGTATTCATGGGCTCCTTCAGGAGGTAACGCTGCTACAGCAACAGGACTTACCGCAGGACTTTATGTTGTTACCATTACGGATGCGAACGGTTGTACCGTTACTGCAAGCGCGAATATTACAAATGCAGGTTCTCCAACCGTAACGATCACCGGTTCAACTAACGTTCTGTGTTTCGGCGGAAGTAACGGTAGCGCCAATTCATTTGTAAGCGGAGGAACCGGACCTTATTCCTATGCCTGGACACCATCCGGTGGGAACGCTGCAAACGCAACAGGACTTTCTGCGGGAACATATACCATAACAGTGACTGATGCGAATGGTTGCGTAACTGCAACAACTGTCATAATCACGCAACCGCCTTTACTCACTGTCACTGCCGTCATGACGCCCGTCCTCTGTAACGGCGGCAATACCGGTACTGCAACCGCAACAGCCGGAGGCGGAACCACACCATACACTTACGCTTGGTCACCAAGCGGAGGAAATGCTTCAACAGCAACAGGACTAACCGCACAGACCTATACGATCACAGTCACCGACGCTAACGGCTGTACCGCAACTGCAACCGTAACTGTAACACAACCAACTGCGCTCACCGCAACAACGGTGATGACACCCGTGCTTTGTTTTGGTGGCAATACCGGAACTGCAACAGTAACCGCCGGAGGAGGAACACCTGCTTATACTTATGCATGGGCTCCATCAGGCGGTAACGCTGCCAACGCAACCGGTCTTACAGCAGGAACTTATACTGTAACTGTAACTGACGCTAACGGATGTACTCGCACAGCAACAATTGTTGTTACACAACCAACCGCACTGACAGCCACAACAACTTTCATCCAATCCACTTGCGGGCAAGCCAATGGTTCTGCTTCTGTTACTGTGAGCGGAGGAACTCCTGCTTACACTTACGCATGGGCTCCTAGCGGGGGTAATGCTGCAAACGCTACCGGACTTATTGCTGGAATCTATACTGTAACAATTACTGACGCCAACGGTTGTACATTAACAGCGACTGCCACCGTTCCAAGTGCTGCATCACCGGTGATCACGGTTACCGGACAAACAAACGTAGCCTGCTTCGGTGGTAATAACGGAAGCGCTACAACAAACACAGTGGGAGGAACTGCTCCTTACACATACAATTGGACGCCTACAGGAGGAAACGGTTCAACCGGAACGGGGCTTTCTGCCGGTACATATACTGTAACAGTAACGGATGTGAACGGATGTAGCTCAACTGCTACTGTTACCATTACGCAACCGACGCTTCTTACTGTTTCAGCCGTGATGACTCCTGTGCTTTGTTTCGGCGGTAACACCGGGACAGCGACATCCACAGCAACAGGCGGAACAACGCCTTATACTTATGCGTGGACACCAAGCGGAGGTAATGCAGCAACTGCAACCGGACTCACAATAGGAACTTATACCATTACTGTCACCGATGCCAACGGATGTACTGCAACTGCCACTGTAACTGTAAATGAACCTCCGCAACTAGTTTTAGCCTCTGCAGGCTTCAGTGCAACATGTTTTGGATCCTGCAACGGTCAGGCTGTTGTTATCCCAAGCGGAGGAACAGGGCCATTCTCATATCTCTGGTCTTCAGGAGGAACAAATCCGAGTGAACAGAATCTTTGTGTGGGAACGTATACCATCACGGTTACAGATGCTAATGGTTGCTCTGCTTCGGATACGGCAATTGTTTCGCAACCAACCCAGATCGTTCTTGCAACAACCACCGTTACTGCAAACTGTGGACAAGCCGATGGAAGCGCAACGGTCACTGCAACTGGCGGTGTTCCGGGATATACTTATCTCTGGCAGCCCACAAGTCAAACTACACCTACCGCAACGAATCTCTCGCCGAATACTTATACGATCACCGTTACGGATGCGAACGGATGTACGATGACAACAACTGCTGTTGTTCCCAATACTCCCGGAGTGGTTGCAAGCATTCCAACTTCTACCAACGTAAGTTGCTTTGGAAGTTGTGATGGAACTGCGATCTCTCTCGCCACATCCGGAAATGGACCTTACACTTATGCATGGGCGCCATCAGGAGGAAATGCCGTCAACGCAAGTAATCTCTGCGCGAACACTTATACCGTCACCATTACCGATGCAAGCGGCTGTACATCCACTGCAACAGTAATCATCACACAACCTGCCCTGCTTGTTGCAACCGCAACCAACACCGGAAACGTACTTTGTTTTGGAGGAGCGAACGGTTCAGCAAGCGTTACGGAAACAGGAGGAACAGGTCCTTACACGTACGCATGGGCTCCTTCCGGAGGTAACACTTCCACCGCGACTGGCCTTGCAGCTAACACATACACCGTCACCGTTACCGACGTTAACGGATGTTCAGCAACAACAACAATTGTCATTACACAGCCAACATTATTGGTAGCGACAGCAGGTAATAACCAAACCATTTGCTTCGGACAAGGCTCAAGCGTTGCAGTTCTTGCAGCAGGAGGAACGCCGGGTTACACATACCTCTGGACACCGGGTGGTATGACCACTGCCAATGCGAATGTTACTCCAACAAGCACGACCGTTTACACAGTACTTGTCACGGATGCAAACGGATGTACCGGAACTTCATCCATGGCGGTGAACGTCAATGCTCTTCCTGTGATCACTTTCACATCAGATGATACTGCAGGATGTGTGCCGATCTGTATCAATTTTACCAATACAACTCCGAACAGTACTGTATGTTTCTGGGATTTTGGAAACGGAAGCACATCGAATATCTGTAATCCGACCACATGTTATAATACGGTTGGCGCATTTGCAGTAACACTTACTGTAACGGATGGTAACGGATGTGTGAACACGCTCACCATAGCGAATTACATTGACGTTTATCCGCTTCCTGTTGCGGATCTCAGCGCTGATCCGACAACAACTACCATTTTAAATCCAACGATAATCTTTACAGATCTGTCTGCAGGTTCCGTTTGCTGGAACTGGAATTTCGGTGATATTATAAATGGGTCCTCTACTGTTCAAAATCCTGTTTATACATACCTGGACACCGGTGTGTACCTTGTTACCCTGGTTGTATGTAACCAATACGGATGTACCGCATCAGATTCGATCGTCATTACGATACTGAATGATTTTGTTTTCTATGCGCCGAACGCGTTCACTCCTGACGGAGATGGTTTAAATGAGACCTGGTTTCCGGAAGGTATCGGGGTTGATAAAGACAAATACAATCTTTGGATCTATGATCGCTGGGGCAACCTGATCTGGCAGACCGATGTATGGGGTAAGGGATGGGATGGCACCGCGAACGGAGGCTCAAAACTTGTCCAGGAAGACGTTTATGTCTGGAAAGTCCAGGTCTACGATATCTTCGGTAAGAAGCATCAGTTTGTGGGAAGCATCACCATGGTGAGGTAGAATAATTCATTAAATAGTTTCGTCGGTAAAAATCCTCCATTCGTCGGGGGATTTTTGCTTTTAGTCGAACTATTGATTTTCAAGCCTTTGCAACGGATAGCTCCTTAATATTGTCATTATATAAGGAGTCGGTTAAATCAAATACCCCATTGTATATAGATTCATGAAGAAGTTTGGTTTTCTGATCTTGCTTGGCCTGGTAGGTCATTTTAGTGTCCGCGCTTGCTCGCCACTGAATGTCCCAACACTCCTAAGTCAGAGCATTGTCTTTCCAAATTTGAATCTCGCATGGTCAAGTAACACGATCTATAATTGCAATTATTACATCCAGGTTGAGATCGTGTGTAACTCAGGCACCTTCACCGGTGCAGGCCCTTTTTACCAATCCGCAACAATTGCTAAAACTTCCACTCCATTCGCCTACCCGGTTCAGAGCATAAATATTTCAACCCTGTGCGCAGGGACCGTCTATAAATTTCGAGCCAGGGAAGTTTGGCCCGCTGCCACTTTCAGCGCATGGACGGCAACATTTACATTTACAACTCCCGGAGTTTTTGTTCAGCCTACTGTTACCGTAACAGGAAATCCACTCACCATTTGCGTTCCGCAAACTTCGCAGTTGAATGCGATCATCAATAACCCATGCGGCGGATCAACTCCAACCTATACCTGGACACCGGCCGCAAGTCTGAATAACGCCAGCATAGCAAATCCCATCGCCTCACCTACCACAACCACAACGTATACTTGTGTTGTAACCGGCGGACCACTGGGTTGCTGGACCACGCAAAGCACCGTTACGATCGTAAGTACCGTTCCGCCGGTTGCGGGAACGGCGAGCGTATCGCCGAATCCGATATGCGCAGGAACTCCTGTTACACTCACACTTGTGGGATTCACCGGAACCATTCAATGGCAATCCGGACCAACATCGACTGGACCATGGAGTAATATACCGGCGGCCACGACCACGCCGTTTGTGACGGCCCCGCTTTTTGTAAACACCTGCTTCCAGGCAGTCGTTTCCGGTTGTGGCAACGTTACATCCAATGTGGTTTGCATTACCGTAAGTCCTAATCCGACAATAACCGTTGCGCCTATATCACTTTGCCAGGGAACCTGCGGGAACCTTACGGCGAGTGGCGCCAGCACATATACCTGGTCGCCTGCTACTGCCTTGAGTGCAACAACCGGTGCAACTGTGAATGCCTGTCCGACTGCAACCATAACGTATACAGTAACAGGAACTTCGGTAAGCGGTTGTACAGGAACTGCAACGGTTGTGGTAACAGTAAATCCGAATCCTACGGTTACGATCAACCCGAATCCTGTTACGATCTGTCCTGGTGGAAACGTAAATCTTACCGCTTCAGGCGCGAATACTTATACCTGGACACCTGCAACAAATCTCAGCGCAACTACCGGCGCAACTGTGAACGCTACGCCTACCGTGACGACAACATATACCGTTACAGGAACAACTGCTGCCGGTTGTACCGGAACCGCAAGTGTGACGGTAACCGTTGCCAACAATGCTACGATAACCATCAATCCTAATCCTGTTGCATTTTGTCTTGGAGGAAATGCAGCACTCACTGCAAGCGGAGGCGCCACGTATGTTTGGACACCTGCAACTGCACTCAGTGCAACTACAGGCGCAACGGTTACTGCTTCTCCAACAACTACAATAACGTATACCGTTACAGGAACTACCGTGTCGGGTTGTACGGGAACCGCAACGGTTACAGTGACAGTGAATGTCCCTGCAACGCTTGTGATGTCGATGACGCCCGTTCTTTGTAACGGAGGAAGCACCGGTTCTGCAACGGTAGCTGCATCCGGTGGTAACGCTCCTTACACATATCTCTGGACTCCAACTTCTCAAACTAGTCCAACAGCAACAGGACTTTCTGCAGGAAATTATACTGTGACCGTTACAACAGCGAACGGATGCACATCCACCGCAACAATTGTTGTTACACAACCCACTGCACTTTCTGCCACAACTTCTTTCACACAATCCACTTGCGGACAAGCGAATGGTTCGGCTTCCGTCACAGTAAGCGGAGGTACTCCTGTTTACACATATGCATGGGCACCAAGCGGAGGTAACGCAGCAAATGCTACCGGGCTTCTTGCAAATACTTACACCGTTACAATTACAGATGCTAATGGTTGCGCTCTTACAGCAACTGCAACCGTACCGAGCGCTGCATCACCTGTGATCACCGTAACAGGACAAACAAACGTTTCCTGTTTCGGTGGAAATAACGGAAGCGCTACGACAAATACAGTGGGAGGAACTGCTCCTTATACGTACAACTGGACTCCAATCGGAGGAAACGGTTCAACAGGAACAGGACTTTCTGCGGGAACATACACTGTGACGGTAACTGATGCCAACGGATGTAGTTCAACTGCAACTGTTACCATCACACAACCAACGCTACTAACCGTTTCGGCCGTGATGACTCCGGTACTTTGTAATGGAGGAAGCTCCGGAACTGCAACAGCGACACCAACAGGCGGAACAACACCTTATGCTTATGCCTGGACACCAAGCGGAGGAAATGCTGCTACGGCAACAGGACTCACAATAGGAACTTATACCATTACTGTCACCGATGCAAACGGATGTACTGCCACTGCAACTGTTACTGTCACTCAACCCCCTCAACTCACGTTGGCAACACAGGGTTTTAGCGCTACATGTTTTGGATCCTGTAACGGTCAGGCCGTAGTGATCCCAAGCGGTGGAAGCGGACCTTTCGCTTATCTCTGGTCTTCAGGAGGAACAAATCCGAGTGAACAAAATCTTTGCATCGGCACTTACACCATTACCGTGACAGATGCGAATGGTTGTACCGCTACGGATACAGCAATTGTTGTTCAGCCTACTCAGATCGTTCTTGCAACAACAACCGTAACTGCAAACTGCGGACAGGCCGACGGAAGCGCAACGGTCACTGCAACGGGTGGTGTTCCCGGTTATACTTATCTCTGGCAGCCCGGTAACCAGACAACGCCTACTGCTACAAGTCTTCTTGCAAATACATATACCGTAACCGTAACAGACGCTAACGGTTGTACGATGGTCGCGACGGCCGTGGTACCTAACACTCCGGGAGTGGTTGCGAGTATTCCAACTTCTACAAACGTAAGTTGTTTTGGTAGTTGTGATGGCAGCGCAACATCACTTGCTACTTCCGGTAACGGTCCTTACGCTTATGCATGGGCTCCTTCCGGCGGTAACGCCGTTACAGCAAATAATCTTTGCGCGAATACGTATACCGTCACCATCACTGATGCCAGCGGATGTACATCCACTGCAACAGTGGTCATCACACAACCTGCCCTGCTTGTTGCTATAGCAACCAACACAGGAAACGTACTTTGTTTTGGAGGCGCTAACGGTTCTGCAAGCGTTACGGAAACAGGAGGAACAGGTCCATACACGTATGCGTGGGCTCCTTCAGGAGGTAATGCTTCCACCGCGACCGGTCTTGCTGCAAACACGTATACCGTTACCGTTACTGATGCCAACGGATGCACAGCAACAACAACTATTGTCATCACACAACCAACATTACTTGTTGCTACGGCCGGAAATAATCAAACAGTTTGTTTCGGACAAGGTTCTTCAGTTTCTGTTCTTGCAGCAGGAGGAACACCGGGTTACACATACCTCTGGACGCCGGGTGGTATGACAACTGCCAATGCGAACGTTACTCCGGTAAGCACAACCGTTTACACTGTACTTGTCACGGATGCAAACGGATGTACGGCAACTTCATCCATGGCAGTGAACGTGAATGCGCTTCCTATCGTAAGCTTTACAGTTGATGATACTGCGGGTTGTGTACCTATCTGCGTTACATTTACCAATACCACACCAAACAGTACGATCTCTGCCTGGGATTTCGGTAATGGAAGCACTTCCGCGAGCGCAAATCCAACGATCTGTTATACAACGGTAGGTTCCTTTACTGTAACGCTAACCGTTACGGATGGAAACGGATGTGTAAACACGCTCACCGTGGCAAACTACATTGATGTTTATCCAAATCCGGTTGCTGACTTCACCGCAACACCAACAACAACGACGATCCTTAACCCAACGATCAGCTTCACGGATCAGTCGGGCGGAGCGACCTGCTGGAACTGGAATTTTGGTGATTTTGCTAATGGATCATCAACGCTGCAGAATCCGATCTATACCTATACTGACACCGGTATATTCATGGTATACCTGACAGTTTGTAACCAGTACGGTTGTACCGATACAGACTCATTGCCTATCATCATCACGGACGATTTCACATTCTATGCTCCGAATGCATTCACACCGGACGGTGACGGACTGAATGAAACCTGGTTTCCTAAAGGAATGGGCATTGATCAAAACCGGTATAATGTCTGGGTCTACGACCGTTGGGGCAACCTGATCTGGCAGAC